>Ga0209634_1000023_pt1 | contig 213877 bp, 198 predicted proteins | sample LinPmetageLP40_FD_184043 | JGI IMG/M metagenome (GOLD analysis project Ga0209634, IMG submission 184043) | Marine viral communities from the Pacific Ocean - LP-40 (SPAdes) (version 2) | ecosystem: Environmental > Aquatic > Marine > Oceanic | place: Pacific Ocean | collected 2010-08-26
TACAGTTACCAGAAGGCGTAGAAATGGTAATGCCTGGTGATAACGTTAAGATGACAGTAACTCTAATCGCGCCAATCGCGATGGACGAAGGTCTTCGTTTCGCTATCCGTGAAGGTGGCCGTACTGTAGGTGCTGGTGTTGTAGCAACTATCGTAGAGTAATAGTTAGCCTAGCTAATTAATACTAAAAAAACCCGAGCATAGTCTCGGGTTTTTTAATGCCTGAAGAAAAGTGATTAGCTATCAGCTTTTAGCTGCTCGGTGCTAATGTAAGCTAAGTAGCCTGAGTTAGTATCAACCCCGAGTAGAAGCCAGCGGTTTAAGAACCTCTGAATATCTATAGTTTAATATTTGAGCGCTTTTTTTCACAGGAGGGAATATGACTATACGCTAAAACTCAGTAAAGACATGTCTATTCATTGAATAGCTATCGACTCTTATAGACTATTAGCCTAAGCTAAAAATAGCTTAAATTTACAACAGGAAATGGGCGATGAATAATAAAAATAATTATCCGCAAGGTATATTTTGCTGGGCTGAACTGTGTACTCATAATTGGAAAGATGGAAAAGCTTTTTATACCTCGTTGTTTGAATGGGGGAATGACGACCAGCCAATTGGCGAAGATGAATATTACACAATGCTTCAAAAGCAAGGTGACGATATTGCTGCCATGTACCAAATGCCTAAAGAGCAAGTGGACGATTCCACACCTAGCTACTGGCTTACCTATATTGCAGTAGATGATGTTGATACATGTGCAATTAAGGCGCAAAAGCTAGGCGCGCAAATTATAGCAGGCCCTCACAATGTTATGAATGCAGGGCGCATGTTAATGCTTAAAGACCCAACCGGCGCCATAGTGGCGTTATGGCAAGGTAAAGAGCACATAGGATGTCAGCGCCCTTGTGAGCTCGGCACGCCTTATTGGCACGAAATGGCAACGCGTGATAGCGAAGCGAGCCGTCACTTTTACTGCGAATTACTAGGTTGGCAAAGTGAAATAAAGCCTATGGAAGGTATGGATTACACCTTGTTCTTAGTTGCAGGTAAGCCTGTAGCGGGCATGCTACAAATGAATAATGAGTGGCCAGAAGACGTGCCTCCCCATTGGATGATTTACTTTGCCGTGGATAACTGCGATAGCTATGTAAAAAAAGCGGCGATCCTTGGAGGGCAAGTGTGCGTACCTGCTACAGATATCCCTGATGTAGGGCGTTTTAGTGTTATTTGCGATCCTCAAGGGGCTGTTTTTTCTATGATTGAATCGGCAATGGATGATATTAAAGCTTAGTAATTAGCAATGCTTAGGATTAATTTTAGGCTTTAGTATGGTTATTTAGTCGCAGTAATTATGTGCTTTTTTGCTATAATGGCGGTAATTACACCGCCAGTCAGCAAGAGAGTCCAATGGAACTTGAACAAGATAGCAATTTAACCCTCCCTTTATTTATTCTAGATGAGACACTAAGTACCCGTGACTTAGCGCAGCCTGACGTGGAAATTTCAGTTATTTTAAGTGATGAGCTACTGACTCAGCTATGCCAAAACCCCAGTGCTGACAGTAGTATTGGCATAAGCATTACGGACTATGAATTGAATGTCATCAATTCAAGCTTTTCAAGTGTAGTGCAAAGCGAACATGACGCTCAACTAACGCTCACCCAAGGCCCTCTATTAAGCGCTGTAGTGACTACAGTTGATGAGCTGACATTCGTATCACCTCAAGTTGATATGATGCCCACGTTCGATTTGGGCGATGAGGCAGAGTAATGAAAAAGATCATTATAAGTACATTTGTACTGATTATTTTAAGTGGCTGTGCCTACCTAGGAAATGCTCATTATAACGAACTGTTTGGTCCCGAAAAAACACAAGCGCGTATTGTTGACGCTAATAGTGGTGATGGCGCCGAATTTCTTCAACATGTAAAGCCTGTAATAGATACTCGCTGCGTGGTTTGCCATGGTTGTTATGATGCGCCTTGCCAGTTGAAGTTGTCGTCTCCTGAGGGAATAGATAGAGGGCTAAGTAAAGAGCTGGTGTACGACGGTACTCGGTTGTTAGCCTCAACGCCGAGCCGATTATTATTTGATGCAACCACCACTGAGCAATGGCGTGAAAAAGAGTTTAGCCCGGTATTAAACGAGCGAGCACAAAATGAAGAAGCCAATTTAGCCGGTAGTGTGTTATTTAACACGCTGGTATTAAAGCAAAGTTCACCTTTGCCAGAAGATGAAGTATTAGATGAACGCTTTGATTTTTCGCTTAGTCGCAACCAAAGTTGTGCGACCATGGGTGAGTTTGACCAATTAGCGGATGAGCAACCGCATGCGGGTATGCCTTATGGCTTACCAGGGGTGTCGGCTGCTGAATTTCAGCATCTACAAAATTGGATTAAAAAAGGCGGGAAAATGGCGCATATCAAGCCGCCATCAGCTGCTGAGCTTGCAAAGGTAAAAAACTGGGAAGCATTTTTAAATCAAGATAGTTTGAAGTATCAGTTATCAGCGCGTTATATTTATGAACATTGGTTTTTAGCGCATATCTATTTTAGTGATGCGCAATCACCAAACTTTTTTAAGTTGGTGCGTTCAAGCACTCCTCCTGGGGAAGATATTAAGTTAATTAGCGCTCGTCGCCCTTATGATAACCCAAATGTTGAGCGTGTTTATTATCGACTGCTTCACGACCGTTCTACTATTTTGTCAAAAACGCATTTGCCACTTAAGTTAACGGATGAGAAGTTAACGCGCTTATATCAGCAGTTCATCGCACCAAAATACACTGTAGCTAGCTTACCAAGCTATGAGCCAGCACTTGCATCAAACCCATTTAAAACTTTTGAAGCACTGCCTATTGATGCTAAGTATCAATTTATGCTCGATGAAGCTGAGTTAATTATTATGGGCTTCATTAAAGGACCTGTTTGCCGTGGTCAAATAGCACTGAACGTGATTAATGACCATTTTTGGGTGGCATTTGCCGATCCTGAAAAAGTGGCGACTCCAGAGGTTGGTAAAATGCTAATGCAACATGAAGACGCATTAGAGTTACCAGCAGCCGAGGAGAGTAATGCGTTACCTATTTCTAACTGGGTAAAATACTCAGTTCGCGAAAAACGCTATTTAAAAGCCAAGGTAGAGCTAGCTAATAAAATGTTCAAAAATGGCGAGCACTTAACTACTGATTTACTGTGGAAAGGGGAAGGGCATAACCAAAATGCGGCGCTGACAATTTTTCGCCATTTTGATAGTGCAACAGTTGTAAAAGGGCTTGTTGGCCAGCAACCTAAAACGATGTGGGTACTTGATTATGCATTGTTTGAGCGTATTCACTACTTACTAGTGGCAGGCTTTGATGTGTATGGCAATATTGGCCATCAATTGATAACACGTTTATATATGGATTTTTTACGCTTGGAAGGTGAGCAAAACTTTCTTGCGTTATTACCAGAGTCACAACGCGAAGCTATTAAGCAAAGCTGGTATCGTAAATCACCGCCAAGTCTATCGACCTTTTTCGAAAATAACCGTGAGTTTAGTCAGCCAAGCGGTATTAATTACCAAACTGATAAGCCACAATCAGAGTTATATGGATTAATTAAACAAACGCTTGAGCCGGTATTAAGTCCTCGTTATGACTATAAAAAAGTACCCGCACCATTAAGTGCAATTAACACCATGCCCGCTAAAGCAATTAACTTACTCCCGCAGCTATCGTATGTGTTAGTAAAAGAGCAAGATGAGCACAAGGCTTATACGATTATTCATCATAACGCGCATTATAATATTTCGAGCTTATTAAACGAAGACGGCCAGCGTGCCTATGAAGAAGATACCGTGACAATTGTGCCAGGTTTTATTGGTGATTACCCATCAGCAATTTGGTATTTAAATAACCCGCAACAAGTTGCTGCATTTGCAGAGCAGCTACCGCTTATGCAAGTAGAGGCGGATTATCGGGCTTTAAAGTCTAAGTTTGCGATTCGTCGAACGCACCCTCAGTTTTGGCAATACAGCGATATATTACATCACGTTGCCCGCCAGTATCGAGGGGTTGAATTTGGTATGTTTGATTATAACCGCTTAGAAAATCGTTAATGATATTGTAAGTAGCCCAGCTTTTTAGTTGGGCTTTTTTATATCTAATAATTAGTGAATTAACTAATTAACTTGCTACAGTTAGACTAAAGTGAAAATAAAAAGCAGCTTGGTTTATGTTTAATATTGTAAAGAGTATTCGCAAACGTTATCGGTGGGCATTAATTGCTATTGCCTTGCTGATCAGCGTATCCGCACTACTCATGCAATACGTCTTTTCTGTGCAAAAATACGATGCGAAAATTATCAATATAGCGGGTAAGCAACGTATGCTGTCACAAAAAATAGCGTGGCATAGTAATGCGCTAATTAATCAAACAGCTAACAACGAACAGCACCTGAAATCGTTAGCCCACTCACTTAGGCTATTCGAGCAAGGACATACTTTTTTACTCACTAAAAATGAGCAAGGTGAGGCGATTTATTTAAATGCTGCTTTAGTTGATTTATATTATGCCGCCCCAGGTAACCTAGATGCCGAGGTATCTAGTTTTATAAAACAAGCAAAAAAACTGACCCAACAAGAACAAGCGAATCCCGTGATGTTTTCTGTGGGCGAGATTGAAGCATTATTAAAAAAATTAGACACCGCGGTGAGCTTATTTGAGCAGCAAGCGGTGACAAAGGTTAATTGGGTTGCCAATATTGAGCTGTTGTGTTGGTTTTTGACTCTAGCGTTATTGCTTATAGAGTTAAGATTTGTGTTTATGCCAATGGAGAGGCAAGTTTTGCAGACCCTGCTTGAGTATCAACAACAAAAAGAATTTGCCGAGCAAGTCAGTCAGAATAAAGAACATTTTATTGCACGCGCCAGCCATGAGTTTAGAACTCCGTTACAGGGATTAATTAGTTCTATAAATGAATTAACCATTCCCAGCTCGCAACAACAAATTCAGCGTCAAGCTCAGTATTGTTCTGTTAGGCTGCTAGCGATGTTAGATGAACTTCAAGATTTACAGGCGCTTAGTTTAAACCGTTGGTCATTAAAGCAGACCTCAGACAACCTACTAACAACTTTAAACAAAATATTGGCTGTGTATGAATATGGCTGTACTGAGAAAGGGTTAAAGTTAATTACCGAGTTAGCACCGAACTTAGACTGCGCGGTGATTGTAGATCACGCACGGCTACAACAAATTGTTTCTGAACTACTTAATAACGCATTAAAGTTTACTGAGCAAGGAGAGGTCACCGTCATTGCTACGCTCAATAACCATCAGTTAGAGTTAAGCATAAAAGACAGTGGCTGTGGCTTTAGCCACCCGGTTGGTCAGCTCGAATTAGATAACAATCAACAAAGTAACCATTTTCAAGGCCTCAGAACAGGGCTTACCCGCGTGCAATATATTGTTAATGCGCTTAATGGCGACATTCGTTTTGAGAATAATCATCCACAAGGCGCCATTGTATTTTTAAGCCTACCATTAGAGATGGACACAAGCGAAACTAAGCCAACGCGCTTGCCTGATGATCTTAAGTGTTTAGTGGTTGAAGATAACCCGCTCAACATGTTGGTACTAACAAAGTTATTAAGTTCTTTGAGCATACAGGTTGAATCGGCTGAAAATGGCAAAGTCGCTTGTGAAATGGCGGCTGAAAATAGCTATGATGTTATATTTATGGATTTAAATATGCCGGTTATGGATGGCTTTGAAGCCACAAAGCTGCTACATGAAAAAGACAAAACACGACCCATTATTGTGGTTACCGCAAACACTTCTGATAGTGATATAGCTCGCGCTAAAGCTTGTGGAGCAATAAGTCATATTCATAAACCTATAGATCAGCAAAGTATAATAGCGGCACTAAACGATGCTCTTCTAACTGAGGTTGATTAAATCTCACTTGCCTAATTGTTATTTTGTACGTTAATTTGAATTTTTAAGCCTTATTTTGGGATCTAGTGTGCGCTCAATTTTACTTCAGCAATTTAATGGTTATTTATCCACCGGTGGCAGTAATCGCTATTATATTAAGGATTTAACTTGGCAAGTAAAACAGGGGGAACACTGGGTATTGCTTGGCGGCAATGGCGCCGGTAAATCTGCGCTTGGGGCTACGCTTATTGGTGAAGCCAAGCAACAAAGTGGGCAACGCCATAGTACTTTTAATAATCTACAGTTGGTTTCAAGTGATTTACAAAAGCAGTTATTAAGCGCTAATCGCAAAAGTGATAAAACACAAAAAGTAACCGATATACTCTTTTCTGCGCCTGAAATAAATAACGATTTATGCCAACAGCTAATTACGGCTCTTAATTTTGATGCCTTACTTAATCGTAACTTTACTGATTTATCGACCGGTGAAACACGTAAATTATTATTGATTAAAGCACTGTCTGCTAACAGTGATTTAGTTGTGCTTGATGAACCATTTGATGGCTTAGACACTGAATCGGCTAGGCAGTTAAACCGCCTATTAAAGCAACTGAGTACGCACACTTGCTTTGTGTTTGTGCTAAATCGTGTTGATGAAATTCCTGCGTTTGTTGATCACTTTGCTTATGTGAGCAAGGGTCTTTTACAACATAGCTTAGCAAAACCGTGCGCAGCAAAACGAGCCGATTTGTTTAAGTTACTGCATTTAGAACATACACCTATAACTATTCCAGATTCACCCGAGCCTACTTTTATTTCAAATGCAAACGCGCCACTCGTTAAGCTTACTGATGCGCATGTAAGTTATGGTGAACAGACTATTTTTGAAAACTTAAACTGGACGATTAAGCAACACCAACATTGGCAACTTACCGGCAAGAATGGCTCAGGAAAAACCTGTTTATTAAATTTAATCACCGGTGATAACCCTCAGTGTTATAACAATGAGATTGAGGTGTTTGGTTTTAAGCGTGGCACAGGAGAGAGCATTTGGGATATAAAACAGCATATTGGTTATATCTCTAATACCTTGCATTTACAGTATAGAGTGAGTATTTCGGCGCTCAATACTGTTATCTCTGGGTTTTTCGATAGTATTGGTTTATATCAACAAGCCAGTGAGCTACAAATGCGTTTAGCGAAACAGTGGTTGGCACTAATTGGCCTTAGCGATAAAGCTAATTGCGCTTTTACTCAACTATCGTATGGCGATCAGCGCTTATTACTTATTGTACGCGCAATGGTTAAACACCCCGCCTTAGTTATTTTAGATGAGCCATGTTTAGGGCTTGATGAGGCAAATCGTCAACGCGTTTTACTGCTTATAGAAAAGGTGTGTGCGGCAAAAACGAGTACTGTTATTTATGTAAACCATCATGCAGCAGATGCCATTAAAGGGGTTGAACACACCCTAAAAATGGAAGACTTTAAACCAACTCATTATGAGCAGCAGGCGGCTCATAATGAGTCGATTATATAAGCTTGTTTATAACTGAGTCACCGTGAATCCTTGGTCACGCAGTTGTTTAATTAAGCCATGTTGCTCAACTAAATGCAGAGCACCTACAGCTATAAAAATATTGCCTTGTTCAAGTTTTGGGGTGAGCTGAGTGACCCAATTATTATTACGCTCAATTAGCATCACTTGTTCGCTTTGTTGGCCGTATTGGCTGTTATCAAAACTGGTGTGGTAGTAGCTGGTTAGGGTTTTCATATCGCCCTGTTTCCATGCATTTACTAGAGAAATAAAGTAGGTATTAATATCACTGAGTTGTTCAAAGGTTTCTGCCATCATAGCGTTGCTTAATGACTCTAAACCATTAAACATTTGTAGCTGCTGCTCTATGGTTTCAAGCTCCGCAATTTTAATATTATGCTGTTGGGCATAATCTAATATTTGCTTATCAATGCCATTTTTATCTGAATATCCTGCGTTTTGAAACTCAATTTGCATCATGGTTAACATGACAGCCCAAGGTTTAAAGCTGTTGAACATGGCAATATCAATCGACTTTTTTGCAAAGTAGTCTTTCAGGAGTTGATAATTTTCTGCCGACAGCTCGCTCTGTAAAGTGCGGCCATTTGCTAGTAGCATAAACGGCATAGAGCGTTGCTGCATTTGTAAAGGTGATAGCTTACTAATATCCACTTCAACAACCACTTGATTACTGTCATCCAATGCACGAGTTACCTTTTGTGGTAGGCCTTTCATGCTGGCATCACCTACATGCACGGTGCCAAATAAATACGAGCTAGCGCCTTGTTTTTCTATTTTGAACAGAGCAGGAGCTGCATAGCCATTCACACTAAATGCTAAAACAACGAACGCCATCAATAAATGACTGATACGCAATGACACTTTCATAAAAAATCCTAACCAAGTTAAAGTTGTTTTATAAATACTAACTTAGTTTACTATATAGGTAACGTAAAAATGCCAGATTAAAAGCGCTATTGATATCAATTATTGCTGTAGGCCATGTTGCCATAATTAGTCAAAACGCGTTCACTTTGTTATGAACTCAAGGCGATTCATGAAAAGCTTCATAGACTGAGAAAAAACACCACCATGACCTACAGCAGCGCTAATGCTTTTTTTACCTTGGCTAATTAAGCCCATAAAACAGACCACCAAAGCAGAACGGTGATGAGCATGGCGATAAAGACACTGGCAGAAGCGATGTCTTTAGCTAGGCCTGATAGTTCATGATATTCGCTACCGATGCGATCAACCACCACTTCGACTGCGGTATTGACCAACTCAGCAAATAACACAAACAATAAGCTGGCAATCAATATTAATTTGCTACTTAAAGTAATTTCTTGCAAGCAGGCAAATACGCCTAGCAAACTAAATAAAACCAACTCTTGCTGAAAAGCAGCCTCAAATCGGCTCATCCATTTTAGACCATTAAATGTATGGCTTAAGGTAAAAATTAGGCGCATTAGACCTTGGCGTTTTATAACGGTTTTATTATTCATATTTTAGTTTCGCTATGGTTAATCGTTTGACATGACGCGAGTAAATCTTCAGAGGTTTGGTAGGTTTTACTCGCAACACCGGTTAAGTTTAAAAGGGTATGAAAAATAGCATCGTGTGATTGCGCTAAAGTGCTATTTAAATTGTTGAGACACTTGGCTGTAATGCGCTGATTATGCTCATCAGCCCAGATGTAAAGAGGCACATGGGTTTGAGTTGTTGGTGCAAATGCATAGGGAAAGCCATGTAAGTACGCACCATTTTCACCGAGCGACTCGCCATGGTCCGACACATACAGTAATTGCTTATCAATATTGGCTGGTAGTGCCTTTAACTGTTCAATAACTTGAGCGTTGATAAAATCACTATAAGCAATTGTATTATCGTAGGTGTTAACCAGTTCTTCAGCGTTACAGTTCTGAATATCGCTGCGGTCGCAGGTTGGACTAAACTGTTTAAATTTTTCAGGATAGCGCTTAAAGTAAGTAGGGCCATGTGAACCCATCATATGCAGCACTATAAGCGTATTAGCCTGACTCAAGTTAGCAAGCTTGTGCTTTAGTGGGGCTAGCAACGCTTCATCAAAACAGTATTTACCATCACATAGTTCAGATGCTTTGGTATCAATATTAATGGTAGGTACGCGCGAGCAGACGTTTTTACAGCCACTGTTATTATCAACCCACAAGACATCTGCGCCTGCTTGTTGTATCAAATCAATCACGTTTTGCTGATTATCACTGTCTAAACGAGAAAAATTGGCATGAGTTTGCAGTGAAAACATACACGGTACTGACACTGCTGTGGCCGTGCCACACGACGATACATTATCGAAATAAGTGACATTATGTTTTTGTGTGTATTGGTTGGTATTGCGCTCATAGCCTTGGTAGGAAAAATTTTCAGCTCGTGCGGTTTCACCTACTACTATGACAGTAACTCGTGTTGTACTTGGCGATGCTAAAGTTGGTGTGGTATCAATATTTTTAAATTTAATATCGCTGTAAAGCAACTGGTCACGTGCATACTTATAGCCACTAGAAAGGTATTGAAATGGAATGATTTCTTTTTTCAATATACGGTTATTTCGACCTGTTGCCGCATAATCGGCGTAAAAGTTTACTACTACTAAAGCAATCAAAGCACCGCATGCTAGTAACAGTTTAATACGACTGAGTATTTCTTTGTGTGGGCGGGCACAGTTTACGTTTATACGACTCAAAACAAAGGCAGGTAATGCGCCAAAAAGCAGTAAAAAGCCAACAAGTTGCAAGTTTAAATAGCTTAACGCTTCACTAGAGTCCGTCTCTGCTGCGTTTTGTATCATTGAGTAATCAAATACCACTCCATAGTTTAATGAGCCGTAAAGTGCGGCACTTGAGAGCACGAGTAGTAAGTAGTTGATGGGTTTTAATAGCCCTCGAACAGACACCAAAGAAAAAAATATAACTAATAAACACACAAGTAGTAGCGGTACAGAAAATAGAAATAACCACGAAAATGTGTGCAGCGAAGTAATAGCGCTAAACGCACCATGCATAAATGGAATATTAATGATTAAGCCATAATAGCATGCCATTAAAATAACAAATGCATTAGCGCTGCAATTAAAGTAAAAGCGCTTTTTGGTGTTTGCTTGCGATTGCTTACTGAGTTTGAAAATTGAATTCATAACACATCTCTTTTTAGTGAACGTTGTTATGCTAGGTCGTCACACTTAAGAAACACTTAAGAAGTCAATTTATTTTATTTTGTGAGCTATAAAATACAGCGGTTTGCTAAAAATTAATCAAACCATAATTCACCGTTATAAGAATAGTGAATTTCCTGAGTTGAAATGAAGGGATAAAAAATTCACTTTGTTTAGGTTGTTTGAATTTTAAAACCTAGGCCTGCGTGTTTTTATAATTATTTTGGATTGAATTTGATGTTGACTTAGCGCCCTGAGCGCGGTACTAATATAAAAAGACAGCGAAACAAGAGTTTCGTAATTACAGAAATTAAATGGTATTAAATTTTATGCTTAACAATGCACTTAACCTAGTCCTGATTATTATCGTGGTGATTATTCCCTCGAGGGCTTCGTAGTGCTTTAAAAAACTAAGCATTGAAAAGCCCTCCGCACTTAACCGTCCGGGGGGCTTTTTAGTTTTAAGATTAAATTTTAACGGGTTGTCACACAGGAATGAGGATTTACTAATGACAGGCGCAGAACTAACAATTGATTTACTCGCCAAGCACGGCGTAGATGAAGTATTTGGCTACCCAGGTGGTGCTATTATGCCCATTTACGATGCCTTGTATGGTGCGCCTGTAAAACATTACCTCACTCGCCATGAACAAGGTGCAGGATTTGCAGCCGTAGGCTATGCACGCAGTACTGGCCGATTAGGTGTATGTTTAGCAACATCAGGTCCGGGGGCTACTAACTTAATTACCGCATTGGCTGATGCCATGATGGACTCAGTGCCTTTACTTGCCATCACCGGACAAGTACCGACAGCGGCGATTGGCTCTGATGCCTTTCAAGAAATAGACGTGCTGGGTATGTCGCTTTCATGCACAAAACACAGTTATATGGTTGAGCGAGCAGAAGATTTAGCCGAAATATTACAAGAGGCGATGCATTTAGCACAAAGCGGTCGACCTGGCCCTGTTTTGGTTGATATCCCCAAAGACATTCAAATGGCGCAAGTACCTTTTAAACCTTGGTTAGCGGTAGATGAATATTTGCCTCAACTAGATCTAAATCAAGTTGCTATTGCTAACCAATTACTTAGTGAAGCCAAACAGCCTGTTGCCTATGTTGGTGGCGGGGTCCATGCCGCTGATGCGCAAGCGCAGTTAATGCAATTTTTAAATAAAACGCAAATGCCAGCGGTTTCAACCCTTAAAGCATTGGGCAGTGTATTACCTGATTACGAATATGATTTAGGCATGCTAGGTATGCATGGCGGTCAAGCAGCTAATTTAGCGGTGCAAGAATGTGATGTATTAGTGTGTATTGGCGCACGCTTTGATGACCGTGTAACCGGCAATTTAGCTAAGTTTGCTGCAAAAGCAAACGTAATTCATTTAGACATAGATGCAGCCGAGGTAGGAAAACGCAAACCCGCAAAAGCGTCATTAATTGCTGATTTAAAAACGTCACTTCCTGCGCTTGAGTGCGTGGTTACACCAAAAGCGTGGTGCGATCATAGTAAAAAAATGAAGGCCAAACACGCGTGGCGCTACGACTACCCTGGTGAAAAAGTATTTGCTCCTTACTTACTTAATCAACTTAGCCAGCGTATGCCAAGCACTAGTGTGGTGTGTTGTGATGTAGGCCAGCATCAAATGTGGGTCGCCCAGCACATGAAGTTTAGCCACCCTTGTAACCACTTAAGCAGTGGTGGTGCAGGCACTATGGGGTTTGGTTTACCTGCCGCCATAGGTGCACAAATCGCGCGTAAAGATGACTTTGTGATCACCGTTTCAGGTGATGGTTCAATCATGATGAATATTCAAGAGCTTGCCACTATACGTCGTAATAATTTACCAGTAAAAATACTGATACTTGATAACCAGCGCTTGGGCATGGTGCGCCAATGGCAAGAACTATTTTTTGAAGGGCGTTACAGCGAAACTAACCTGTCAGACAACCCTGACTTTGTACAACTTGCTGCTGTGTTTGGCATTCCTGGGCAAACAATTACCCATGCCAACCAAGTGGATGATGCAATCACTGCCTTATTAAATAGCGATGGACCCTATATTGTTCATGCTTGTATCGATGATAAAGAAAACGTATGGCCACTTGTTCCACCTGGGGCTGCTAACGATGAAATGATGACGGAGAAAGCACAATGAAACACAGTTTAACTATTGCCTTAAAAAGCCAAAGTGTCGCAATCGAGCGCTTTTTACGTGTGGTGCGTCATCGTGGTTTTGATTTAACTCACTTACAGCTCAATATGGACGATGGTCAATATAATATGGCGATGACGGTTGATAGCGATAAGCCAATTTACTTGCTTACCAGCCAGTTAAATAAATTGGTTGATGTGAAACATGTAACGCTACAAAGCTTACAGCAACAGGCTGTATAAAATAAATTTAACGAATTTTACGAGTAACTGAATATTTGGTTATTCATCAATTTTTAGAATGAGGAATGCCCGCATTAATTGCGGCAAACACTGAGGTAACTATGGCTAAATTAAGAAGTGCAACTACCACTGAAGGGCGTAAACGCGCAGGCGCAAGAGCATTATGGCGTGCAACAGGCATGACTGATACCGACTTTGGTAAGCCAATTATTGCTGTTGTGAACTCATTTACGCAATTTGTACCGGGGCATGTGCATCTTAATCAGCTTAGTGAACTGATGGCTGAAACCATTACTCAGGCCGGTGGTGTACCAAAAGAATTTAATACCATTGCTATCGATGACGGTATTGCCATGGGTCACGGCGGTATGCTTTATTCACTGCCATCGCGCGATTTAATTGCCGACTCAGTAGAGTATATGGTGAACGGCCATTGTGCCGATGCGATGATTTGTATTTCTAACTGCGACAAAATCACCCCTGGAATGATGTTAGCGGCGCTGCGTTTAAATATACCCGTTATTTTTGTATCGGGCGGCCCAATGGAAGCAGGTAAAACCAAATTAGCGAATATCGATATTAAGCTCGATTTGGTTGATGCTATGGTTAAAGGCGCTGATGAATCGGTAAGTGATGCCGACTCGGAGCAAGTTGAGCGATCTGCATGCCCTACCTGTGGGTCGTGTTCAGGGATGTTTACCGCCAATTCTATGAACTGTTTATTAGAAGCAATTGGCCTTGCGCTGCCTGGTAACGGGACCACGCTTGCGACCCATAAAGACCGCAAACAACTATATGTTGAAGCGGGTGCACGTATCGTTGATTTATGCCGTGAGTACTATCAAAAAGATAACCAAGACGTACTGCCTCGTGCTATCGCTAATAAAACCGCATTTATGAACTCTATGGTGGTTGATATTGCTATGGGCGGTTCATCAAATACGGTATTGCATTTACTCGCAGCGGCACAAGAAGCCGGCGTTGATTTTGATATGTCACATATTGATGAACTTTCACGTAAAACCCCGTTTTTATGTAAAGTTGCTCCAGCTACAGCGCAATACCACATTGAAGACGTACACCGTGCTGGTGGCATGATGGCGATAGTTCGCGAGCTTGGAAAGGCAGGGTTAGTTGATTTATCGGTTAACCATGTTGCTGGTATGACAATGGGTGAACTGGTTAAAAAGTGGGATGCAACCGATCCGAATAACGAAGCTGCGCAAAAGTTTTATCGTGCTGGCCCTGCAGGTATTCGTACCACTAAAGCAATGAGCCAAGATTGTCGTTGGGATGAGGGTGATAACGACCGTGAAAACGGTTGTATTCGCAGTGTAGAACATGCATTTCGTCAAGATGGCGGTCTTGCCGTACTTTCAGGTAATTTAGCAATAGATGGCTGTATCGTTAAAAGTGCGGGTGTTGTTGATGAAATGCTGCACTTTGAAGGTACTGCTGTGGTATACGAATCACAAGATGACTCTGTAGAAGGGATTTTAAATGGCGAAGTAAAAGCCGGCGACGTGGTGGTTATTCGCTATGAAGGGCCTAAAGGCGGCCCTGGTATGCAAGAAATGCTATACCCAACTAGCTATTTAAAATCAAAAGGTTTGGCAGAGCAATGTGCATTAATTACTGATGGGCGTTTTTCAGGTGGCACGTCGGGTCTATCGATTGGCCACGTATCGCCGGAAGCTGCCAGCGGTGGCGCAATTGCTTATGTTGAAAACGGCGATAAAATTATCATCGATATTGCCACTCGAGAAATAACGCTGGCGCTAAGCGATGAAGAGCTTGAAGCTCGCAAGCAAAAACAACTGGCTCGTGGTAAACAAGCGTATAAACCGCTTAATCGTGATCGTTATGTATCATCTGCGCTTAAAGCGTATGCGCTACTTGCAACCAGCGCAGATAAAGGTGCAGTTCGCGATTTAGCCAAACTGGAGGAGCTTAGCTAGGTATGGTTTCTCAAGAACTCGATTATTTTCGCGCGATTATCCAAGCCAATATGGAGCCTTTAGCCAAGGTGACTGAGGTAAGTGAAATGGCCGAATTGAGTGCACGATTAGGTAATCATGTTTGGTTAAAACGTGAAGACCAGCAACCCGTGTACTCGTTTAAATTACGCGGTGCTTTTAATAAATTAAATAAGCTGCCTAAAGGCTCGGTTGTGATCACCGCATCCGCAGGTAACCATGCCCAGGGTGTGGCACTAAGTGCCTCACACTTAGGGCACAAAGCCACCATTGTGATGCCCGTGACCACACCTGAAATAAAGGTTAATGCGGTAAGGGCATTGGGTGGTGAAGTCGTATTGCATGGCCATCAATTTGATGCCGCAAAAGCGTATGCGCTGGAATTAACTGAGCAGCGAAACGGCGTATTTGTACCGCCATTTGATGACCCTGATGTGATTGTTGGTCAAGGTACGGTTGCCCGTGAATTAATGCAACAGCTCAACGATTTAGATGTGGTATTTATTCCTGTTGGCGGCGGCGGCTTGCTGGCAGGTATGGCGGTATATATTAAGTCGCTGCGCCCCGATATCAAAGTGATAGGGGTTGAGGCGAATGAAAGCGCCTGCTTAAAAGCTGCTTTAGCAGCAGGCGAGCCGGTAGAGCTCGATCGCGTTGGCAGTTTTGCCGATGGTGTTGCCGTTAAAATAATTGGTAGCGAAACATTCAGACTGGCACAAAAGTTTTGTGATGAAGTAGTTACCGTATCAGACGATGAAATATGTGCAGCCATGCAAGATATTTTTGTATCAACCCGTGCTATAGCTGAGCCTTCAGGAGCGCTTGCAACTGCAGGGCTTAAAAAGTGGTCTCAGCAGTCGGGTTTAAAGGGGTTAAATTTAGCCGCTATTTTGTCTGGTGCTAATTTAAACTTTGATCGCTTACGTTATGTGGCTGAGCGCACTGCGCTGGGTGAGAAAAACGAAGCTTTATTAGCCGTGACCATTGATGAAAAGCGCGGTAGTTTTAAGCAGTTTTGTACATCTTTAGGTGGGCGTGCCATTACTGAGTTTAACTATCGTTATGCGGGGCCTGGCGAGGCGCAAATTTTTGTTGGTATTGCGCTACGTCAAGGGTTAGCAGAACTTGAAGAGCTTAAACAAAGTCTAACAGATAACAAATATACCTTTTGCGATTTGTCAGATAACGAATTAGCAAAGCTGCATGTACGCTATATGGTTGGCGGTAAAGCGCCAGAGCAGTTACATGAACGCTTACTAAGGTTTGAGTTTCCAGAGTACCCAGGCGCATTGGCGCGCTTTTTAGATACGCTGGGTAGTAACTGGAATATCACTTTATTTCACTACCGCAATCATGGCGGGTCAATGGGGAATGTATTAGCAGGCTTTGCTATTGAACCAAGCCAATATGAGATGTTTAATGAGCACTTAAATCGGCTAGGTTACAGTGTCCAAGACGAAACCGATAACCCCTGTTTTACTCAGTTTTTAACTACCCAACCTCAAGCAGAAAAGCTTGAAAAAATCGCTCTAGCCTAACTCTATCCTAAGCAAGCATCTTATCCCGATGCTTGCTTTATTAGCTGTTTTACATATAGTTATAATTAATTATCATGTTTATGGAAGCCTGCTTTGCTACTTAAAGGAATAATAATTAGCACCTGCTTTTTTTGTAGCCAGTTAACGGCGCAGGAATCAGTCACGTTACAATTAAAGTGGACGCACCAATTTCAATTTGCTGGCTATTATATGGCCAAACAAAAAGGCTTTTATAATGAGGCCGGTTTAGACGTCAATATAGTTCCTGCCGATCCAAAACGGCCAAATAGTTTTGGTGCGGTAGAGCGAGGAGAGGCGCAATTTGGTGTAGCACATTCAGGTATATTAGAACGCCGTATTGCCGGTGAACCCTTTGTAGCCATGGCTGCCATATTACAGTTTTCTCCTTACTGTTGGATGGTAAAAGAAACTTCAGATATTTTTCATGCTCGTGATTTTATTAACAAGCGCGTAAGTGAAGTCAGCAAAGAGAGTAATTCTGAGTTACTAACTATGCTTAAGCGCAGTGGTATTGATACCGAAAAACTGGCTGTTTACAAAGGCGATGAATTACAACAAGCATGGATGGAAAATAAATTAGATGCCATAGAAGTGTATGTTACCGACCTACCTTATCATATGGATCAGCAAGGGGTTGCTCATAGACTTATATGTCCACAACGTTATGGGATGGATGTATACGCGGATATTTTATTTACCAGCGATAGTATGGTTAAGTATCACCCCGATACGGTAGAAAAGTTTTATCAAGCAAGTTTAAAAGGGTGGCGCTACGCGGTAATGAATATGGATGAAGCCATTGCCATAACCCAACAGTTTTATGCGCCTGATCGCAGTTTTCATCAACTGGCCTATGAGGCTGAGGTACTTAAAGACTATATTGCTCCACCGAGTACTACTGTGGGTAATATGTCGATGGCTAAATGGCGTTTAATTGCTGACTTATATGAGATTGATCAAACAAAGTTTGATGAAGTAAAAGCTGATTTTATTTATAAATATAAAAAGCAAGAAACACTACGGCTTTCTTGGATGCTAATTGCGGCTATTATAATAAGCATTATTTCTATCCCTCTGTATTTACGTTTAATACTTAAATCGGCTAAACAAAAGCGGGTATAAGGTTAAGCAATTCCCTTGCTCTGCGAGGTTAAAAAAATAACCGCTTAATTAGGTGCTATTGTGCTGATATAATTAAGCGTCTTTTTTATATCCTAAGCTGTTATGACCTTAACTGAGCAATTTTCTGCCCTAGACTCTTTGCTAATGAATACTCGCTTGTATTGGCAGTGTACTGCATTTGATTTTGACGTTTTACCTTGGCCTGAATTACATGCTCCTTTGAGCGCTTTATCCGATCAGGCGGTTGCTGAATTAGACTCTGATCAAGAACAGCTCTATCAGTTTTTTTCATCCTATATTCCCGCTGTTGAGCAACTTAGCCGATTAGTGTCATTACCTGCCATTACCAACACTCGGAAGGAGTACCCGTTTTGGATCAGTAATGGTATTAAAGGTCGAAAGTTTACTCAGCTACAAGATTTTGTTGGCGCATTGCCCACTAGTAATCAGCCTGTATTAGAGTGGTGTGCAGGTAAAGGCCATTTAGGGCGAATGTTAGCTTTTAATGGTGCGCAGAGTGTACACAGCGTTGAGCTACAATCTCATTTGTGTGAACAAGGGAAAAAAAGTGCACAGCATCAGGGACTTGCAATACAATTTAGCCAAGCCGATGTACTTAAGGATAGCATTCAGGATTTTTTTAGCCCACACACTCATGCCGTCGCTTTGCATGCCTGCGGTGCGTTACACCAAACTTTTATGCATCAAGCCAGTGCAGCAAAAGTACCACAAATTAGCTTTTCACCTTGTTGCTATCATTTATTTACTGATAATAATTACCAAGCGATGAGCGAGCATGCTCAGCAAAGTCGATTAAACTTAACTCACAGAGATTTAAAGCTCGCCCTGCAAGAAACTGTTACAGCTCCTTCGCGAGTAGGCAAAGTGCGAAAAACAGAAGTGGAGTGGCGACTAGGGTTTGATGCCTTAAGAAAGTCACTTACTGGTGAGTTAGGGTATGTCAGCGTCCCTTCAGTGAATAAAGCGATATTTTCAGATTCGTTTGCAGCATTTTGTAACTGGGCGGCAGACAAAAAAGCCTTAAAACTGCCAAAAGGTATTGATTACAGTAAGTTTTTATTGATTGGGCAGGCGCGAAAAAAAGTAACAGAGCGAGTTGAACTGGTTCGACATGTGTTTAGAAGAGCAATAGAAGTTTGGCTTGTGCTCGATCGTGCTTTATATTTGCAGCAGCAAGGCTACGACGTCAGTGTTAATACATTTTGTGAGAAGCAATTAACACCCCGTAATATTTTAATTTTAGCCAGTTTAAAAACGCCCTCAACCTAAAAGAGATGTAATGAGAAATTTAAATAACTTACTAGAAAATAATAAACGCTGGGCATCTAGAACGAGCGAAGCGAACCCTGAATTTTTCAAAATTTTATCGATGCAACAAAACCCAGAATACTTATGGATAGGTTGCTCTGATTCACGGGTGCCAGCTAATCAAATTGTTGATTTATTACCGGGTGAGTTATTTGTGCACCGTAATGTTGCCAACGTGGTTGTACATACCGATCATAATTGTTTATCGGTTATGCAGTACGCGGTCGAAGTATTAAAAGTAAAACATATTATGGTTGTTGGCCACTACGGTTGTGGTGGTGTGCAAGCGGTACTAAACGAGGACCGCTTTGGCTTTATTGATAACTGGCTGCGCCACGTTGGTGATGTAAAAGAAAAACACCTAGAGCAACTTAATGCTCTGCCAGAAAAACAACGCCTTGATCGTTTAATAGAGCTTAATGTGATTGAGCAAGTGCGTAACGTATCTCGCACTAGCATTGTTCAAGATGCATGGCTAAGAGGTCAAGAACTCACGGTTCATGGTTGGGTATATGGCTTAGAAAATGGTCATTTGCATGACTTAGAATCGGTAGTTAGTTGTGCTGAAGAAGAGTGTGAAAGCTATAAAAAAGCAGTACACCATGTACTAAATAAATCTGCGGACAGTCACCTTTAATATGGCCAAAACGGCGCTAATAATCGGCAGTACCGGCTTAGTTGGCAGCCAGTTATTACAACAGCTGTTAGCATCTTCTAGCTATTCGCAGGTAGTGAGTTTATCGCGCCGCCAATTAGACTTTTCCCACCCTAAATTAATTAGCCATGTTATTGATTTTGAAAATTTGACGCATTATGTTGAATTGTTCAAAGGTGACGTGTTCTTTTCTTGCTTAGGAACTACATTAAAGCAAGCGGGCAGTGTGGCTGCACAACGTAAAGTTGATTTTGAATACCAATTTATTTGTGCGCAAATGGCGGCCAATAACGCTGTTCCGCATTATTGCTTGGTATCGTCAAGTGGCGCAAATGCACATAGTATGAGCCGTTATTTAAAAATAAAAGGAGAGCTGGAGCAGCAGGTGAAGCAGCTTGGCTTTGCACGCTTGAGTATATTGCAACCGTCTTTATTAGTTGGAGAGCGCTCAGAGCTTAGAATTGCAGAAAAGTTCGGTGAGGTGGTACTTCCACTGCTAACGCGTTTTGGTATCCTCAAACGGTATAGACCCATTACCGGTGAGCAAGTAGCTAATAAATTGCTGAGGGTAAGCATAGAGCAACAACAAGCAACGGGTTACTATGTGCTGGACGAGCTATTTGAATAACTGAGTAGCGCCATAAAGCAGGTTCGTCTATGGCGTTATATTTATTATTCAGCGTCTGTTTTTGCCGATAATTGCTGTTCAAGTATCGCTACTTTTGCTTCTAATTCAGTTAGCTTTTCACGTGTGCGGATCAGCACTTGGCTTTGAATATCAAACTCTTCACGGCTTACAAAGTCCATTTCGGCAAGCTTGTTTTGTAACACTTGCTTAGTTTTACCTTCAAGTGTATCAGCCAGGTTTTTTACACCTTGTGGCATGTTATTAGTGATCTGTTTCGCAATTTCTTCAAGTTTTGCTGGGTTAATCATAGTCTTCCCTTGCCTGTTGCCTAAAATGATAATAACTAATATTACCTTATTGGCTAGGCGTATTGTAGTGATTACGTTAAAATTGCCCGTCTTTTTGCAATCAGCTGGTCGTTATGAAACTCAATCCTAAACAAGATGAAGCGGTAAAGTACATTAGTGGTCCTTGCTTAGTATTAGCCGGCGCAGGCTCGGGTAAAACGCGAGTTATCACCAACAAAATTGCTTACTTAGTACAGAAATGTGAGTATCAAGCGCGTAATATTGCGGCGGTTACCTTTACCAATAAAGCGGCTAAAGAAATGCGCGAGCGGGTTTTGCAAACCTTGGGAAAACAAGAGTCTAAAGGTTTATGGGTGTCTACCTTTCATACGCTTGGGCTTGAAATCATTAAAAAAGAGTTAAAAACACTGGGTTTTAAACCCGGTTTTTCGTTGTTTGACGACCAAGATACTAATCAATTACTCGGTGATTTAACCGAAGACGAGCTTAAAAAAGACAAAGACTTACTAAATCTACTTAAAATGCAAATTGGTAGTTGGAAGAATGAGCTTATTTTACCAGAACAAGCTATTCGCGAAGCCAGAGAGCCGCAAAAGGCATTGTTTGCTCAGTTGTATGCGCGTTACCAAAATCAATTAAGAGCGTATAACGCGCTGGATTTTGATGATTTAATTATGATCCCCACGCTGCTTTTAAGTAGTAATGCCACATCACGTGAGCGATGGCAGCAGCGTTTTCGTTATTTACTGGTGGATGAATATCAAGATACCAATACCAGCCAATATCAATTAGTGAAATTGCTGGTAGGCGAACGAGCACGCTTTACTGTGGTGGGAGATGACGATCAGTCAATTTACTCTTGGCGTGGTGCTCGTCCACAAAACTTGGTGTTATTAAGTAAAGATTACCCTGGGCTTCGATTAATAAAACTAGAACAGAACTATCGTAGTGCTGGGCGCATTCTTAAAGCGGCCAATATCTTAATTGCAAATAACCCCCATGAGTTTGAAAAAAAGCTCTTTAGTGAGTTGGGCTATGGTGAGCAAATTAAAGTCATTGGCTGTCGTGATGAAGAACATGAATCAGAACGTGTGGTCGCAGAGATTATTTCTCATAAATTTATGAAACGCACCAGCTATAAAGATTACGCTATTTTGTACCGGGGTAACCATCAAGCGCGGGGCTTTGAAAAGTCGTTAATGAGTAACCGAATCCCGTATAAAATTAGTGGTGGAATGTCGTTTTTTTCACGTTCTGAAATTAAAGATATCATGGCTTACTTACGTCTTTTAGTGAATCAAGATGATGACAATGCTTTTTTAAGAATTGTGAATACCCCACGTCGTGAAATTGGTACAGTCACGCTTGAAAAGCTTGGCACCTTAGCTAATGAAAAACACCAAAGCTTATTTGCGACCTGCTTTGATAACGACTTAGGATACAGACTAAAAGGACGTGGTTTAAATGCACTAGCTGGGTTTGCCCGGTGGGTGGTTGAGCTTTCAGATAACGCAGTGCGCAGTGATACACTGGAGGCGGTGAAGGATTTAGTGCGTAATATTAATTACGAAGCTTACTTGTATGAATCATCGCCTAGTGCCAAAGCCGCTGAAATGCGGATGAAAAATGTGTCCGAGCTGTATCGCTGGATAACAGACATGTTAACAGGCGATGCCGATAATCCGCCAATGACACTGGCTGAAGTAGTTAGTAAATTGACCCTTCGGGACATGCTAGAGCGAAACGAAGAAGAAGATGAAGCTGATGCCGTGCAATTATTAACTTTGCATGCCTCAAAAGGACTCGAGTACCCCTATGTATTTATGGTCGGTATGGAAGAAGGGTTGTTGCCACACCAAGTAAGCATTGATGAAGATAATGTGGATGAAGAGCGCCGCCTTGCCTATGTAGGTATTACCCGCGCGCAACAAGAGCTGACTTTAACCTATGCTAAAATCCGCCGTCAGTTTGGTGAAACATCACAAACAGAGCTCAGTCGATTTGTGCAAGAGTTACCGCAAGATGACTTAGCCTTTGAAAACAAAAAAGCGCCTAACACCCAAGCTGAACGTATGGAAAAAGGCCAAGCTCGGGTTGCAAATTTAAGAGCAATGCTGAAAAAGCCACAATAAGGTGTGTTTAGCGCTATTTTAATTCTGAGTTTTTAAGTGTAGCTGGTATAGCGCTGGTTAGTGGGTGCTGTTTAGCAACGAATAGGTTTATGCCGTGTTTATCCAAAAGAGCTCTAAAGTTTAATATTGATGGGCCTTTAGCTATCACTTTTATCTGTTTAAGCTTAGTAATAGCCAACACCCCCTGCAACTGTAAATCGTAGCTTTCTTGTTGTAATACTCGTTTACTGAAGGTGGAGCTAAGGAGTAAATAATCACACTCTACTTCAGTCACCAAATTAAGCTCGCATTTGTCTTTTGCGAAATTGTTTAAGCCAATCGAATGACCGAGTTTTTTAAGCTGTTTTAAGTTCTCTAATTGCTGTGCGCTGGCATAACGCAGCTCCTGCTCATCAAACAACAAGCAAAGCTGTTCATTGTTTACCGGTTGTTTTAGTGTAGCTTTTAGTAAAGAAAATTCATGCTCTTCTAACAGTAAACTGGAGCAAGGCAATAGCGCAACGGCTATTTCTGCATTTTGTGCTTGTTGATAAGCTTGTTGGATGAGTTGTAGTTCAACTTTGGTATGTTGTTCTTTATCATTCGCAAATTTCTTTAAAATATCAAAACTGGTAAAGCCAAGGACTGGGTGTTCACCAAAAGCCTCAAATAACGATGCACTCTGATAATGCTCATCCAAGGTGATAATATCTGAGCTACGAAACGTCATAGGCAATACATCAAGGTGATGCAATGTTTGTGACTCATGTTGCAACATAGGCTCAGTGAGCAGTGGATGAAATAACTCAAAGCGGTTTTTACCTGAATTTTTAGCATAATACATAGCAGCATCGGCGTCGCGAATGATTTCATCGGTATGTTTATAGCTTTGCTTTGAATAGGTAATCCCAATACTGGCGCCACTTTGTACACACACGCCTTTAGTACAAAACGGCTTTTGCATAATTTTAATTATGCGATTGGCAACATCTTCTGCCTGGTTTGGCTCAGTCAGGTGGGTCAGTAATACTACAAACTCATCTCCGCCTAAACGCGCTAATAAGTCATGTTCACGAATACATTGTGAGAATAATTTACTAACACTAATTAAAAACTCATCACCGGCATGATGCCCGAGCTGATCATTGATATCTTTAAACTTATCAAGGTCAATAAACAATACAGCAAAGTGCTCATTTGGATTGCGTTGATAATATTGCAGGGTTTTTTCTAGTTGAGTTAAAAATAAATTCCGATTTGGTAAGCCTGTTAGTGAGTCATGGTGAGCATCGTGATAAAGTTGTTGTTCTATTTTTTTACGTTCATCAATTTGCATTTGCAAATGTAAATTTGCTTGGCTCAATTCTTTAGTTTTTTCATTAACTCGTGAGGCAAGTTCTTGGTGGCTCTTTTTTAGTGCCTGTGAAGCTAATTTTGTTTGTAATACCGTGGCAATTTGATGCGATACAAAGGTGATTAGCTCTGCATCATCATGTGTAAAAAGATGTTCATTATTATAAGCTTGGCAAACAATTAACCCTATAACGCCTTGCGAAGTTTTTAGCGGAGCGCCTAGCCAGCTGGTGGCTCTCTTGGATTCATCAATTGGTTTTTCACGCTCTACAATGCCACTATTTAATAACTCTTGTGCTCTTTTCGGATGAATTATTTGTGTTTCTTCGGTGCTTATAACCAGTTCACTGTAGCCTTTTGCAAAGCGCCGTGGTTGAGTGCTGCCTTGGAATTCATCAACACTGTAGGGAAAACTGATCCAACCTGATTCTTTATCATACAAGGCAATATAAAGGTTTTTTGCGTAAGTAATGGTTTTTATTATTTCGTGTATTTGAAAATAAGCATCATCTAAATTTTTGGCTTGGGTTGTCAGCTCTGAAATTTTGAATAATATTTGCTGGCGTTGCAGAGCACCTTTTCGCTGTTGTATTTCAACATTTAAAGCGTCATTACTTTGCGTTAATGCTCGGGTTCTTAATTTTACTTCTGATTCGAGTAACTCTCGTTTTTTAACCCGTTCAATTGCGGTGGCTAAATAGAGTGACATGGCCTCAAGCAGGTTTATTTGTTGCGAACTGTAACCTTGTTCTGTGTCGTAACTTTGCGCGGCTAACACACCAATAATGTTTCTTTCTTGATAAACGGGAACGCCTACCCAGTGTTCTGCAGGTGTACCCAATGCTTTAAATAAGCCTTGCTGGGCAGCATCATGCATTTGCTGTTTGGTAAAGTAAGTGGTTTTCCCTTGCTTGAAGACATAACCCGTTGCGCCTTCTTCAAAATTATTATCTCGATTAAGTGGTACTGCAATGCCATCTTTTTCATCAGAAAAATAAGATAATTCTAACTGTTGTGACTGGGGATCAACCAGCACCACATAAAAGCTTTTACTCGGAACATACTTTTGTAAAATGTCATGAATAGCAGGGTAAAGTAAGGTTAGCTCGGCAACAGTACTTGCTTGCTCTGATAATTGTATCAGGGCATTGTGGAGGTGGTAGGCATGTTTGTACTTTTTTAATAGTGCTTTTAGTCGTTTATTTTGGCGCACTACGCTATTAGGTACAATAAGTTTATCTTCCAATGATGTTTAACCAGTTATAATTTTTTGTATAGTTATTAATCATTATAGTTCCACTTTTAACATTTTGCGTCAAGTAGATATTTTTCTTAATTATGTAGCTAAAACTCATGAATTAGAAACAAAAAAGGCTTACTAAAACGTAAACCTTTTATTTAAAGCATTTTGACTTGGCTAATTTTAGTTAGCGGTCATGAAATCAATTGCTGCGCTTATTTCATCATCAGAACAATCCATACACGTTCCACGCGGTGGCATGGCATTAAAGCCATTGATCGCATGATCTAATAAGGTGTCTTTTCCTTTAGCGATACGAGGAGCCCAATCGTCAGCTGATTTAGGAGCGCCTAAAGCACCAGTGCCGTGACAAGCAAAACAGGCTGCTTGATATACTTGCTCGCCTGAACGAGGACCTGTTGGTGCAGCAACCGCTACTTTCTCACCTTCAAGGTAAACAGCACCAATAGGCGCTAAACGTTTTTTAATTGCATCTTCAGTCATAGAGTTATCATATGGCTGTGCGTATGCGGTGGTTGCTAGCACAAGTAATGCTGCAGCTGATAGTTTTTTCATTTTGCCTTGCCCACTTCAATTTGAACGTGATCAATCACGATTTTAAATGACGGAATTTAGACCAATTATAACTCCACTCAGTGATTTATAAAATGCTCAGAGTCGATTTTATTTATAAATACGACTAATGATTGTCTTAACTCAATAAATTACCTAAATAAAACGGGATCATTAGACATCTAAATGCGATCAGAACCCTTACGACTAACTCATAGCCAATACGTTACGTACTAGTTTTTCGATTCCTGCATCGGCATCCATAATTGATTGTGCCAACATATAAGCAGGTGTTGTAACCAGCTTATTATTTTTATCAATAACAATATCATCCACTTTACACTCAATATGCTCAGCGCCTAATGTGGTTAAAGCATCGGCCGTGTCGCTATCATTACCAATAGTGAGCTGTGGTTTATTATAAATGAATGGCAATAAAGCGGGTGCAATACACATATAACCGGTGGCTTTATTTGCTTTTGCAAATGCTTTACAAGCGCTCAGTACTTCGTCATTTACTTTCGCGTTAGTGCCATTAATAGCAAAGTCAGATAAGTTTTTAGCTACACCAAAGCCGCCAGGAATAATTAAAGCGTCAAATTGTGTAATGTCTAATTCAGCGAGTGACTTTATATTGCCACGGGTGATTCGAGCCGATTCCACTAATACATTACGCGACTCTGCCATTTCTTCACCAGTAATGTGATTAAGAGTATGGTACTGCGTAATATCGGGCGCAAAACACTGATATTTCGCGTTGTTTTTTTCAATGTGTAATAAAGTAAGCACTACTTCATTAATTTCACTGCCATCAAATACGCCACAACCTGCTAAAATTACCGCTATATTTTTCATATTATTTTGCTCCATTGAAGTCATTTTAATAAAGTTTAACACGACGAATCAGCCTATCTAAAAATTTATTTGCTGGTTTTTTAGCCGCAAAGTAAGTTGTTATGCGCTATATGCCATTTGATAACTAGTAAGGGTAAAAAAAATTATAAAGGATCGCTATGATCTTTGATCCATTATGCTAGAATGCTCATCCAGTTATTTAAATGGACGTAAATAATCAAAGTGGGTTACAACACCAGTAACGGTTTAAATGCCTTTTCCACATTGATAGAAGAATAATAAAAAAGAACCTCGAATTATCTTTTTTTAAACAAAACAATAAATTACAAACTAATCTAAGCATTTTACTATGTTTCGGATGGATAGTTTGTGGGTGTTATCTACATAGTTATCCACAAGTTGCTAAAAATGTAGCGCTCTTAATCACATTAATTCACAGTCGTTTTATTTACTGCCTTATGGCATGCTTATACTTATATTACTTTTTTGTATTTAGGATCCAATTTTACCATGGCTCAGATCCCCGAAAACCCGCTTATTCTTGTTGATGGCTCTTCATATTTGTTTCGTGCTTATCATTCTCCACCTCATTTAACTAATTCTAAAGGTGAAGCCACTGGCGCCATTTATGGCGTGGTAAACATGTTGAAAAGTTTGATCAAACAATACGATCCCTCACATATGGTGGTGGTGTTTGATGCCAAAGGTAAAACTTTTAGAAATGACATGTACAGCGAGTATAAAGCGAATCGTCCGCCAATGCCTGATGATCTGCGTACCCAAATAGCGCCGCTACATAGCATTATTAAAGCGATGGGCTTTCCATTAATTAGTATTGAAGGTGTAGAAGCCGATGACGTGATTGGTACATTTGCGCGCATTGCTTCTGAGCAACAACGCCATGTATTAGTATCAACTGGCGATAAAGATATGGCGCAGTTGGTTAATGAGCATGTTACTTTGATCAATACCATGACCGACAGTATTTCAGATCCCGACACTGTGGTTGAAAAGTTTGGTGTTGGACCTGATCTTATTATCGATTATTTAGCCTTAATGGGCGATAAAGTAGATAATATTCCTGGTGTTGAAGGGTGCGGGCCTAAAACTGCAGTTAAATGGTTACAAAAGTACGGATCGCTTCAGGGCGTAATTGATAATGCTGCTGATATCAAAGGTAAAATAGGTGAAAAGCTTGCAAAAGCGATTGATCATTTACCATTAAGCTATGAACTTGCCACTATTAAGTGTGATGTGGAGGTTGAATCTGATCTTGATACTTTTAAATTGCAAACACCGAATAAAGACGAATTAATTGCCTTATACGGTGAGTGTGAATTCCGTCGCTGGTTAGCTGAATTACTAGACAATCCAAAAGATGCTGACACACATTTAGCGGTCCCAACCCAAGAGAATGAGTTGCCAAAAGTTGAAGATGCGCACTATGAAACGATTTTAACTGAGGCCCAATTTAATACATTGATAGAGCAGCTCAATGAAGCAGAGCTATTTGCTTTTGATACTGAAACAACCAGTTTAGAGTATATGAAAGCGCAGTTGGTAGGTATGAGTTTCGCAGTAAAAGCAGGGGAAGCCGCCTACTTACCGGTTGCACATGATTACCCAGGTGCGCCTGAACAGCTAAGCCTTGAATTTGTGATGCAAAAGCTTGGGCCAATATTAGCTGACGAAAATAAAGCTAAAGTTGGTCAAAATTTAAAATATGATAAAAGTGTGCTTGCCAATGCTGGCTATGAATTAAATGGTATTAAGTTTGATACTATGTTGGAGTCTTACGTTTTTAACAGCGTAGGTACTCGTCATGATATGGACTCATTAGCACTTAAATATTTAGGCCACAAAAATATTAGCTTTGAAGACATTGCTGGTAAAGGTAAAAAGCAGCTCACGTTCAATCAAATTGAACTTGAAAAAGCGGCGCCTTATGCCGCAGAAGATGCCGATATTACTTTGCGTTTACACCAAGTACTATGGCCGAAACTTGAAGCGGATGAAAAGCTTAAATCGGTATTTGAAAATATAGAAATGCCACTAGTAAGCGTTATTTCTGACATTGAGCGCACCGGTGTTGCTATCGACAGCAATATGTTGGCCACGCATAGCCAACGCTTAGGTGAACGGTTACTTGAGCTTGAAAAAGAAGCGTTTGAAATCGCAGGCGAACCGTTTAACTTAAGCTCGCCAAAGCAATTACAAGTACTGTTATTTGAAAAGCTAGAATTGCCCGTTATCAAAAAAACACCCAAAGGCGCGCCTTCTACAGCAGAAGAAGTACTGCAAGAATTAGCACACGATTACCCATTGCCTAAAGTGATTATTGAGCATCGCGGTTTATCTAAGCTTAAATCAACTTACACAGATAAATTGCCACTGATCGTGAATGAGCAAACCAAGCGTGTGCATACTTCTTATCATCAAGCGGTAACAGCAACGGGTCGATTAAGTTCAAGCGATCCTAACCTACAAAATATTCCTATTCGCTCAGAAGAAGGGCGCCGTATTCGTGAAGCCTTTATTGCTGCCGATGGATATAAAATTGTGGCGGCCGATTACAGCCAAATAGAGCTGCGTATTATGGCGCATCTTTCACAAGATAAAGGCTTGCTCAATGCCTTTGCAAATGGCTTAGATGTGCATAGCGCTACAGCTGCTGAGGTATTTGGAGTTGAGCTTGAAGAGGTTACATCTGATATGCGCCGTAAAGCTAAAGCCGTTAACTTTGGCTTAATTTATGGCATGTCGGCATTTGGTTTGGCACGTCAACTTGATGTACCACGCCATGAAGCGCAGCATTATATTGATAAATATTTTGAGCGTTTCCCAGGTGTTTTAGAATACATGGAAACAACCCGTGAAAAAGCAGCAGAAAATGGTTACGTAGAAACTATTTTTGGCCGCCGTTTACATTTACCAGAAATAAATGCCCGCAATGGAGCACGCCGCAAAGGCGCTGAGCGCGCAGCAATTAATGCCCCTATGCAAGGCACTGCTGCTGATATTATTAAAAAAGCCATGTTAACAGTACATGCATGGGTTAATCAGCAAGCGCCTAATACGGTTAAGCTACTTATGCAGGTACACGATGAATTGGTATTTGAGATTAAAACAGAGTGCACAGAGCAATACACTCAGCAAATTTGTGAGCTGATGTCACAAGCGGCACAGCTAGATGTACCACTTATAGTTGAAGCTGACGAAGGTGATAACTGGGAACAAGCGCACTAATTTGGTATGCCAAGGATGCCTTGTCTTAGGTAAACACAACAGTTAAAAAGAATTATTTAAAAGCGCCAATAGGCGCTTTTCTTTTAGCTTGTAGGTTAAAAAAAAGTTAAATTAAACAGCAGTTTGTATTAAATCGTTAGAGGTTCGTCAATTCGCTTCGAATATCGATAATATGCTTGTATTTTTACGCTTGCTTTTGGTAAAGTGCCGCCCGTCCTCATCCTGTAGGACATCCTGTTGATGATGCATCGTAAGATGCAACGTATTGATAGCTTCTCCCCAGTTTGCTATATCGGCCTATCATATATTTGTTGGGCCGTTTTTTTATAGCTTTACTCCTAAGCGTTAAATTTATTCTCTAATTGCACTTAGCGTTTCAAGTGATACCATCAGTTTACTGTGCGTTTTCTTTTTAACTCAGCGTATTAGTGATTTTCAATTTGACTGATCAAAGTATTATTTTTTCGGGTATAAATCTTTTATTTTAGGAGTGCATTATGTTTAAAACGTTAGCTGTAGCAGGTTTATCTTTATCATGTTTACTAGTTTCAGGTGTTGCATCGGCAAACTGGCAGTTACTCAACGATAAAAGCCAATTAAGTTTTGTCTCAATTAAAAAAAATAGCATTGCTGAGGCAAGCAATTTTACTCAGTTATCAGGGCAATTGAGTGAGCAAGGTCAGTTTAGCGTAAATGTTGATTTAACCTCAGCTGAAACGTTTATTCCTATTCGTAACGAGCGCCTAAGCAAAATTTTGTTTGAATCTGACACATTTGCAAATGCAGTATTAACCGCTGACTTATCTGATAAATTGTCACTTATTAAGCAGCCTGGTCAGTACGTATTAAAAGGTGTTAGCGCCGAGCTAGACTTTCACGGTCATAAAAAGCCACTTGCAGTTGATGTACTTGTTAGTAGTGCGGAAAACGGGGATTTAAACGTAGCATCATTCAAGCCTATTATTATTAATAGCGATGACTTTAAAGTCACCGAAGGGATAATGCAGTTACAAAAACTAGCCGGCTTACCTTCGATTGCTACTGCGGTACCGGTTACTTTTGCACTGACCTTTAAAAAACAGTGATTTCTCTTAACGAACTTAGTAAGCAACTAAGCGAGCCAAGTAAGCCTTTTGAACAATGGCAGCCAGCTCATTGCGGGCAATTGCCACTGCTGATTGACGAGCAAGGTAAATGGTTTTATGCGGGTAGTGAAATTACCCGCCAAGCCATGATAAAGCTGTTTGCTAGTGTGTTGTGCCGCGAAGATGGACAGTTTTATTTAAAAACGCCAGTAGAGAAAATTGTGATTGAGGTTAAGGATGCGCCATTTATTATTGTAAGTTGGCTTCGTAAGTCGACCTCTGATGGTGATGTTATTTGTTGTATTGATAACCTACAGCGTACCTGGCTACTAAGTCGTACTGAGCCGCTATATATTAATAATTACAAAGGCGCTGCAGTGCCTTATATGCAATTACCCTATGGTTGTTTTGCGCGAGTTGCCAGAAATGTGTTTTATCAGTGGGCTGAAATAGCCGAAACAGATGAGCTCGGCTATTTTATTACCTCCGCGAATGAGCGGTTTTATTTAGGGTAATTACTCTGTGTCAGCAGGTGGAATTGCTACGATTGGACCTAAGTACCACTCATCTAACTTTTTAGCGACTTCTGGTAAGCCTGTGCCTTTAAGTGATGAAAATGCATGAACTGTTATATCGCCATCTAATTCACTCAATTCACGACGAACACTAAGTACCTGTGATTTACGTGGACCTTGCTTGAGCTTATCTGCTTTAGTTAATAGTGCCAATACTGGAATTTCACTACCTACAGCCCAATTAATTAAATCACGGTCTAAATCTTTTAATGGGTGACGAATATCCATCAACACCACAATACCTTTTAAGCTTTGACGTTTTTGTAGGTATTCGCCTAGCGACTTTTGCCATTTCTTTTTCATTTCAATTGGCACTTTCGCAAAGCCATAACCTGGCAGGTCAATTAGGCGCATGTTATCTACATCGGCAAGTTCAAATGTGTTGATCAGCTGAGTACGGCCAGGTGTTTTACTAGTACGTGCTAACTTTTGATCGGTAAGGGCATTAAGCGCACTTGATTTACCTGCATTTGAGCGACCGGCAAACGCGACTTCAATTCCCGTATCAGCAGGTAATTTAGTGATGTCTGGCGCGCTTGTAACGAAAGACGCAGTGTTATACTTGATACGAGATTTGAGCACAGGCTCTCCTAAAACTAAAAAAAATAACATTGGGTAAACCAAATTCACCCGTGGCGCGTATTTTATACTATAAAGTAGCTATTAAAAAGTGTCTTTGAGCATGTAAAACCGTTGCTGATGGTACATTTTAACTGGCTTAGCGATTAATTTTACTCAAAACCCTATAATTTATAGGTTTAATGTGTGTAGAAAACGTGCCAGAGAATTTAATATCGTGTAGAATATAAAAATCACAACATCCATATTGTAGATGATACAGGGTCGGAAACAGAGAATTCACCATGAAAAAAATAGCACTATCTTTAACTATATTGCTTGGTGCGTTGTCAGCAAGCAACGCAACAGCATTTGATGGCGATGTAAACGCAGGTAAAGAAAAATCAGCAACGTGTGCGGCTTGTCACGGCCCAGACGGTAATGCGCCGGTTAACATCTACCCAAAAATTGCAGGCCAACACGCAGATTACATATACAAACAACTTACTGAATTTAAATTAGGTATGACTTCGGGCGGTAAAGAAGGTCGAATGAATCCAGTAATGAGCGGTATGGCAATGCCATTGAGCGATCAAGATATGAAAGACTTGTCTGCTTACTTTGCTTCTTTGAACATGTCTGAAGGTGCTACACCTAAAGATGTTCAAGAAACAGGCGCCATGTTGTACAAAGCGGGTGACGCTGAACGCGGAATTCCATCATGTGCGGCTTGTCATGGTCCACGTGGTAATGGCTCTTCACTAGCTAAATTCCCAAAAATTTCTTTCCAACATCCAGAATACATCAAGTCACAACTTGAGCAGTTCAGAGATGGCACTCGTAATAACGACCTAAATGGTGTTATGCAAGATATTGCTAAGAAACTTACAGATAAAGACATTGAAACATTATCTAAATACCTAGGTGGTCTACACTAAAGTCGTATTTATTTAGATATTGTTAACATAATACAATGTTAAATAGACAAAAAGCAGCTTTGGCTGCTTTTTTTGTTTCTGAAATGACCGATAAAGCCCCATCACTTGTAAGACATTGACCATACTTTAATGTAAGAAAAGTCTCATTTTATTTTTATTTTTTAAGTTAACTTATTGTAACTTATATTTTTTAACCTTTTTTGTTATGTTTTACACAAGAAAAAAGATATAAATTAGTTGTAACAAAATTATTAACGAGTAAATTAACCCCTGTCGCAACAATAATAACAAATAGGAAAACGTTATAAGGATCGTAGCGCGGCACGACTAAATAGCACATTGAGAGTGCTACCAAAGGAAATAACAAAAAAGTGTCAGGAAAGACCGAAAATAATAAAAACTCATGGAAGTTTAATAATAAAAACAAAATGGAATGCTACACGGAAGATAAATAATAATAATACGGATAAAGAAATAATAATAAAAATAATAAAGACTAAAAAGTCGAAGGGAGAAGTGTCCATATAATGGCGCTCAGATTAGCAGGCGGTAGAGATGTTTTCTCTACCGCCTTTTTATTTGTCCTGTTACAATACCCCCCGTTTAAAAAAAGCATCTAAATATGCTTTGGCGTATATAGAGAAACCCAACCTCTAAAACGCAAACCGAATTCTTCTGGCTAGGCCAGCATCGCGATGCCCATTGAGTTGCGCCTCGCTCAAAACCTCTTAAGTGAGACGATCAAGATATGAGTAGAAAGAAAAAGTCACGTAAAATTCCATCAAATGGACCCGTTCGTTTAAGCCAAGATAAGCTTAAAGAAATGCGTGCATTGAAAGAGCAACGTGTAAAGAAAACCAAAGGCGCTAAGCCAGGTTCACGTAATGCACCTGATGCATTGAGTAATGACACTCAAAAAACAGGTTCGGCTGCTAAAGACAAACGTGTTGGTAGTAAAAAAGCAGTACCATTAGTTGCCCCAGCCGCTGAACCAAAAGTCGAAATGAAACGTAACCTTAAGCCTGTAGCAGAGCTTAAAAAGGCGATTGAGCCTGAGTTAACGCCTGAGCAAGAATTAGATGCGCTTGAAAATGATGAGCGCTTGCTTAAATTAGTTGAGCGTCATGAGCAAGGTGAAATGCTAACGGGTAAAGATGCTAAATACTTTAATAGCCGTATAGCGCGTCACCAAGTGCTGTGTAAGTTATTAGGTATTGAAGATGAAGAAGAATTTGAAGATGACTTCAGTGATGAAGAAAGTAATTCAGATTTTGATCAATACCTATCAAACGACCTAGCTAATGAATGGCTAGATGACGACGAAGATAAGTAATAAGGATACGCAATGAGTACAGCAGTGATCTTAGCCTTAGTTGTAGGTGCTGCTATTATAGCGGGCTTGGCATTTTATGCGGGTCAGTTGCTCTACAAGCTAAATGTGCAAAAAAAGCTAATTAGCAAACAACAGGCAGAGCAACAGCAAAAACTTAAGCAGTCGCGTTTAAAACGTAATGCAAAGCTAGCCGATAGTATTCATTTAATTGCACGTGCGATGAATGAAAAGCAATGTGATTACTCTGAGGGCTGTTTACGTATTTGGGTGCTGATGTCGCAATATAGTTTTGATACTGAGCGCGACTTAACAACTGCGTACCCAGGCATTTATAAAATGTACGACGTGGTAAAAGAAATGCCAACTCACGATTCGCGAAAAAAATACGCTAAAAAAGAAATTTTTAAGCAAGATACCGCTCGTTGGCGTGCGGAAGAATCACTGAGTGACGAAATTAAAGCCGACTGTGAAAAAATCATTATTGAGTTTAAAGCAGCACAAGGCAGCGAAAACGTAGTTTTTAATTAATTTTACAGCATAAAAAAGCAGACCTAGGTCTGCTTTTTTTATGCGCGCTAGTTTTAAATTATATAACCCGTGAAAAGCGCGTCGCATTTATTTGTTTTTGTAAGTGCGCATCAAAGCACATACAAATAATACGAATAAATAAATTCCCTTTTGGTGTTACGCTAATTAGGTTGTTTTCTATTGTTACCATTTCATCGGCAATTAATGGTGCGAGTGCCTCTAAGGCATCTTTAAAGTAGTCATTAAAGCTGATTTTATGTCTGTTCGCGAATACGCTCATATCAAGCTCAAACTGGCAAATAAGTTGTTTAATTGCATCCGCTCGAATAAGGTCATCTTGGGTTAAATGCATGCCTTTATTAATGGCACTGCCTGCTTGCTCATCGATTGTTTGGTAATAGTGTTTTAGCTCTTTTTTATTTTGTAATATGGCTGTGCCTATTTGCGATATTGCCGAGACCCCTAAGCCTAGTAAATCACATTCTCCATGGGTAGTGTAACCTTGAAAGTTACGATGAAGTTGGCCGCTATTTTGAGCAATAGCCAATTCATTATCAACTTTTGCAAAGTGATCCATACCTATAAATTGATAGCCCGCCTGTGTCATTTGCTCTAGGGTATTTTTGAACATAGTGAGCTTATTATGGGCACTGGGTAAATCAGCATCTTTTATTTTACGTTGAGCGGCAAAACGATCAGGTAAATGAGCGTAGTTAAATACTGAAACACGGTCGGGGTCTAAAGCAATCAGTTGCTCAATAGTTTGCTTAAAACTCTCAGGTGTTTGTAGAGGCAGGCCATAAATCATATCTGCATTAATTGATTTAAAGCCTAATTGTTTTGCTTGGGTAATTAACTGCTTTACCTCATCAACATGTTGAGGGCGGTTAACAGCTAGTTGAACTTGATCATTAAAATCTTGAATACCAAATGACACACGATTAAATCCCATCTCGCTTAAGTCAATCAGCATATTGTCAGCCAGTGAGCGAGGGTCTATTTCTATACCGCGCTCACAGGTATCGCTAAAGTTAAAGTGTTGCTCTAGTAGCTTTACTAAGCGAGTCATTTGGGCTGCGGTCAAAAAGGTTGGAGTACCGCCTCCTAAATGTAATTGCTCAACCCGATAGTCTTGAAATAGCGGCGCTTGTGCCACGATTTCTTTAGCTAAAAAATCTAGGTAGGTATCAGCTTTAGATTGATGGCGAGTAATAACTTTATTACAGCCACAGTAATAGCAAAGCTGGCTACAAAAAGGAATGTGAATATATAAAGACAAAGCACGGGTTTGCGATGATTCAATAGCGCTAATCAAATCTTGTTGCTGATAGCCGTCAGCTAACGAAAGTGCAGTCGGGTAAGACGTGTAACGCGGACCCGATACATTGTATTTGTTTATTAAAGTTTGATCCCATTGAGGAAGTTTAATCATCACGCGCACCTTATCTTTTAAGTTGCTGCGTATTGTAAAAAAGGAAAGGGGAAGGGGGTTTGATCTACAACAAAAAAAGGTGCCGTAGCACCTTTTTAGTATGTAACGTGGCTGCGTTACATTATGGCGTCTTTTAAATACTGAAATAGCTCTTTGTAGCCTCTCGCAGGCTTTTCTGCTTTTACTTCTTTGGCCGCATTACGCACCAGTTGGCGCATTTTTTGGCGCTCAAGAGCTGGGTATTGTTCAATTGTTTCGTTGATTAAGTCATCGCCTTGCTCAATTAAATCACTGCGCAGCTGCTCAATCTTTTTGATCATAACCTCTGCTTGGTTATTTTTATTAAGCATTACATCAATGATCGCTTTAATTTCTTCAATGTTTTCTACTGTACGAAGGGTTTTTGCTATGTAATTTAAGTGGCGGCGGTATGCATCACTTTTATTACTAATTTTATCGGCAACAACCATTGCTTCTTTTAAGTCATCATTAAGCGGTAAGCGTTCGCGCTGCTTTTTACCCATTTTGGCAATTTCAGACCCTAACTGATGAAACTCTTGCGCTTCGCGCTTAAGTTCACTTTTTGATACATATATAATTTCTTCTTCAATTTCAGCAGGCTTGCCTTTTTTCTTCGCCATGGGGTGCTCTTAAGTAAAAATAACTTTATCTATTATACGCGATTCTTTTAGTGATTAATATTAGCTGATGTGGTGCAGTGAGTGTGTTAGCATTTAAATATAAAAAATGTGTGCAACATGGCCTTCAGGGCTCAGGACAGAATTTATGAAAAGCCAACACCAAGATCCAATATATTCGCAAATTTCTCAAGTAAAAGATGCCGTTTCTGAAGTACTCGAACATGCTAAAAAGCTAGGCGCTACTGCTGCAGAAGCTGCTATGTCAAGCACATCAGGGCTGTCGGTAAGTACGCGTATGGGCGAGGTAGAAACCATTGAGTTTAATCAAGACGGTGGTTTAGGTATTAGCGTGTATGTTGGTAATAACAAAGGCTCCGCCTCTACGGCTGACTTAAATCCAAAAACATTGCGATCTGTGGTCGAAAAAGCCATAGATATTGCTAAATTCACCTCAGATGATCCGTGTAATGGTATTGCTGATAAAGAATTACTTGAGTTTTCGCCTAAAGATTTAGATTTATTTCATCCTTGGGATGTAAGTCCTGAGCAAGGGATTGATTTATGTCATGCTGCTGAGCAAGCCGCATTAAATGCGGATGAGCGAATTGTGAATTCTGATGGTGCTAGCTTTTCTTCACACCAAGGGCTGCGAGTGTATGGCAATAGTCATGGTTTAATTGCAGGCTACCCAAGAACACGCCATAGCATAAGCACTATGGTAATAGGCAAAGAGGGCGAGCATATGCAGCGCGACTCAGCCTACACAATTTCCCGCGATCAAGCAGGGCTAAAAGATGCTGCAAGTGTTGGGCTTGAAGCTGCTGCAGAAACCCTAGCTAAACTAAACAGCAAAAAACTAGGCACCATGAAAGTGCCGGTTATTTTTAGAGCCGATATTGCTAACTCATTGTTTGGCCATTTAGTGTCAGCGATCGGCGGTGGCGCACTGTATCGCAAATCCAGCTTTTTACTGGATAGCTTAGGTACACAAGTGTTCAGCAAAACTGTTAATATTTCAGAGCGCCCACACTTATTAAAAGGGTTAGCATCATCACCTTTTGATAGCGAAGGGGTTAAAACTCTAGACAGAGAAATAATACACGGTGGTGAATTGCAAACATATTTATTAGCGAGCTACGCAGCGCGTAAAATGAATATGACGCCAACAGGCCATGCCGGTGGTATTCATAACTGGTTGGTTGAGCAAACCCATCAGGACTTAGCTACACTATTGAAAACCATGGGCACGGGTTTGTTAGTCACTGAACTTATGGGGCAGGGTGTAAATACCGTGACTGGTGACTACTCTCGTGGTGCAGCTGGTTTTTGGGTTGAAAATGGTGAAATACAGTACCCAGTAAGTGAAATAACTATTGCTGGTAACTTAAGAGATATGTTTAAAGGTATTTCAGCTATTGGTGGCGATATAGAGCGACGTGGTGGTATTCAAACAGGTTCAGTGCTGATTGAGCAAATGCAAATTGCGGGTGCTTAATACCCATCCACAATAATACTTAATTCAGCGAATTGGTATACACCCACTTTGTTTGCTTAAATTAAGCTTAATTTAAGCAAACTTTCCTTTGAGGTTTTTAAGGTGTGATATGGCTAAAGATAGATATGCGCCAAAACCATTAACCGACATTATGGCCGGGCTAAACAACCGTTTAGCAGCCTATGCGGGAAAAAGCCAAGCATTGGATACACAGCAACAACTGTTACGCGATTTTTTAGGGCCTAAGCTAGGCGATAAATGTCGAGTAAGTAATTATCGTGACGGCACACTGATGATAGAAGCTGTTTCAGCTCCTATTGCTCTTAGGCTTAATTATTTAAAAATGGATATGCAGTCTCATTTTAGAGCCGCAGGTATGGCAGAGCTTGGACAAATAAAAATTACCGCCAATCCACAAGCAACTCAACGATTAAGTAATCGTCCTAAAGCGACAGATAGCCAAGCGACTAACTCTCTTAAAATGAGTGAGCAAACGGCTGATTATTTGAATGCGATCGCCGATTCTGCCCCTCCTTCATTAAAAGAAAAGCTGCAGCGCTTAGCATTACATGGCAAAAGTAAGCCCTAGCTAGCCCTCATGCTAGGCTCTTTTTCACGCTTTGAACAAACGCAAAATACTTTGTTACATATTCGATTTTATTGTTATTTAAATCAGGTTTATTATGCTTAGCTAGTGCTTCCTAAATTAGGTTGTAGCTGATGCGTATTTCATTAAGCAGGTAATAGACTGCATCCTATTGTTGTTTTTTTTGAGTTATCAAATCTTAATGAAATGCGTATTTATTCTAATTAATATACGGAATTCTTATGAAAAAAATAACAATGACTGCCGCCAGTATTGCACTGGCGTTAGGTTTGGTTGGCTGCGGCGAAAAGCCACAACAAATGAAAGCAGAATCAACCACAGTAACTGCACCGGTGGCGGCTCCTGATGCGCTAGGTGTTGATTTACAAAATATGGATAAAAGTGTTCGTGCACAGGATGATTTTTATTACCATGTTAATGGTCAATGGTTAGCAAAAACTGAGATTCCAGGCGACAAGTCTAACTATGGGTCGTTCTCACAGTTATATGATGAATCGCAAAAAGCAATGAAAACAGTGCTTGAAAACGCCAGTGCTAATAGTAGTGCAAAACCAGGTTCAGATGAATATAAGATTGGTGCATTTTATTCTAGCTATATGGCTGAAAATGCTCGTGAAGAGTTAGGTATTTTGCCACTTGAGCCAGCTATTAAAAGCATTGATACAGTGAAAGATAAAGCCGCGTTGGTCACACTGATGGCACAGCTACAAGTTAAAGGTGGCGATCTTCCTTTTGGCTGGTATGTTAATAATGACGCTAAAAACTCAAGTGAAAATGCGCTTTATGCCTATCAAGCGGGACTTGGTTTACCTGACCGCGACTACTATTTAAAAGATGATGAAAAATTCACAAAAATTCGCGCGGCTTATCAAACGTATATCACCGATATTTTAGCTAAAGCTGGCGTTAATAATGCCGCTGATGCAGCCAAAGCGATATTAGCACTTGAAACGTCACTTGCCGATGCACAGTGGAGCCGAGTGCAAAGCCGTGATGCAACTAAGTCATACAATAAAATGACGGTAGCTGAAGCTAACTCGCTAATGGGTGAGTTTGATTTAAATGCCTATTTCGAAGCAGTTGGCGTTGATGTTCAAGAGTTAATTGTGCGCCAACCAAGTTACTTTGAAAAATTTGCAGAGATTTTCAACAATACTGACTTAGCTGTTTGGCAAAACTATTTAAAATTCCATTTTGTTAGTAATTACGCGCAGCTACTTAATAAAGATTTAGTGGATTTGAAGTTTAATTTTTACAGCACCACGTTGCGTGGTGTTGAAGAGCAAGCACCACTTTGGAAGCAAGCCGTTGATGCATCAAACAGTGTACTGGGTGAAATTTTAGGTAAAGTCTACGTTAAAGAAAACTTCCCGCCAGAAGCAAAAGCACGTATGGAAGAGTTAGTTGATAATGTGATTAAAGGCTATTCAGTGGCAATTGAAAACCTTGAGTGGATGAGCCCTGAAACAAAAGTGGCGGCGCAAGAAAAACTCAATAAGTTTACCCCTAAAATTGGTTACCCAGATAAATGGAAAGATTACTCAGATTTAGCGATTAACCCTGATGAACTGGTAGGTAACTATATTCGCTACAGTGAATGGGCTTATGCAGATATGATTGCTAAATTAGGTAAGCCAGTTGATCGATCTGAGTGGCATATGACTCCACAAACAGTGAATGCTTACTACAATCCAGTGAATAACGAAATAGTATTCCCTGCGGCGATTCTGCAGCCTCCTTTCTTTAATTTAGAAGCGGATGATGCAGTTAACTATGGTGCTATTGGTGCGGTTATTGGCCATGAGTTAGGCCATGGCTTTGACGACCAGGGTGCAAAATACGACGGTGATGGCAATTTACGTAATTGGTGGAGCGAGTCAGACCTTAAGCAGTTTGAACAGCGAAGTGCTGCCTTAGTTGCACAGTATAATCAATATAAACCGTTTGAAGATGCCAGCGTTAATGGTGAGCTGACACTGGGTGAAAATATTGGTGATTTAGGCGGCTTAACCGTCGCTTATAAAGCGTATCAGCTATCGCTGGGTGATTCGAAAGCGCCCATTATTGAAGGCTATACGGGCGACCAACGCTTCTTTATGGGCTGGTCGCAAATTTGGCGTCGTAAATACCGTGATGAGGCGCTACGTAATCGTTTAATGACCGATTCACATTCACCGAGTCATTATCGCGTAATTGGTATTTTGTCGAACATGCCAGAATTTTACCAAGCGTTTGATGTTAAAGAGGGCGATAAAATGTATATCAAGCCTGAAGATCGCGTAAAAATTTGGTAATTTGAGCTGAAATTAGCTTAAACTAATCGCAAAATAAAAAGCCAGTGAGCATGATGCTCACTGGCTTTTTAGTTACTTATATGCCTGATAATAAAACTAGCTATATTTCGTTTTTATGGCGCTGATTATCTCAACATTAGCAGCGGGAAAATCATAGTTATCAAGTTCGTCAATGCCTACCCATTCGCTTGGTTGCCCTTCTGCGCCATGAGCTTGACCATTAAAGTTACTGACCACATGCACATTAAGTCGTACGCATTTATCGCCATAGTCATGCTCTATAGTGATAAGTTCGCTTGAACTATGAATAGTCAGCCCTACTTCTTCTAGCAGTTCACGTTTTAGGGCTTGAAACACACTTTCTCCAGCTTCAACTTTGCCACCAGGAAACTCCCATAGCCCACCTTGATGTTGCTCATCTGCACGTTTACAAATAAACAAATTGTTATTTTTTTTAATTACACCCACAGCAACATTGATGATTACTTTAGTCATTACCTCTCCCTTAAACAGCATAAAAAAAGCGACGCAAGCGTCGCTTTTTATCTAACGTAACAAAGTGGTGTTATTTTAATTTACCACAACATTGTTTGTATTTTTGGCCTGAACCACATGGACATGGATCGTTACGGCCAACTTTTGGTTCGCTACGTGCCATAACCTGAGCGCTTTGCGGTGCTTCACCACCTACGTGTTCTGCTTCTTCATGTTGATATTCGCGAGGGGCATTTTCACTTTTACGGTGTTGCTCTTCTACTTTTTCAACATCTTCTTCAGCGCGAACTTGCACTTTACTTAAAATACCGACCACATCGACTTTTAAGTTTTCTAGCATTTCAGAGAATAACTCAAACGACTCACGTTTGTATTCTTGCTTAGGATTCTTTTGTGCGTAACCACGTAAGTGAATACCTTGGCGTAAGTGATCCATTGCAGCAAGGTGGTCTTTCCAATGTTGGTCAAGACTTTGAAGCATAATGGCTTTTTCAAACTGACGAAGTACAGAATCGCCGACCATTTCTTCTTTTTGCTTGTAAGCTTGTTCAACCGCGTCTTCAATACGCTCACGAAGTTTTTCTTCGTACAGTTTATTGTCATCAGCTAACCACTGAGTAATTGGTAACTCAATTAGGAAATCTTGCTTTAAGCGCTCTTCAAGCCCTGGGATATCCCACATTTCAGCCAAGCTTTGTGGGGCAATGTATTGATCAATTACACCCGCGAGCACATCACCACGGATAGCGGTAATCGTTTCTGAAATATCACCTTCTTCAAGCAATTCGTTACGTTGAGAGTAAACAACACGACGTTGGTCGTTTGCTACATCATCGTACTCAAGTAGCTGTTTACGCACATCAAAGTTACGTGCTTCTACTTTACGCTGAGCGTTTTCTATTGCGCGGTTAACCCATGGGTGTTCAATCGCTTCGCCACGTTGCATACCTAGTTTACGCATCATGTTAGTCATGCGCTCACCAGCAAAAATACGCATCAGTGCATCGTCCATCGATAGGTAGAAACGGCTTGAACCGGCATCACCTTGACGGCCAGAACGACCACGTAATTGGTTATCAATACGACGTGATTCATGACGCTCTGTACCAATAATGTGTAAACCGCCGGCATCAATTACTGCGTCATGGCGAATCTTCCATGCGGCTTTAATTTCGGCAATTTGTTCGTCAGTTGGGTTTTCAAGTTTTTCAACTTCACTATTCCAATTACCACCAAGTACAATATCGGTACCACGACCGGCCATGTTGGTGGCAATGGTGACTGTGCCTGGTAAGCCCGCATCAGAAACAATGTCTGCTTCTTGTGCGTGGAATTTAGCATTAAGTACGTTGTGCTTAATTTTTTCTTTACGTAAAAACTGCGACAAGTACTCAGAGCTTTCAATTGAGATAGTACCTACAAGTACTGGCTGACCACGTTCTTGACAGTCTTTAATGTCTGCTAAAATGGCTTCGTACTTTTCTTCTTGCGTTAGGTACACCAAATCTGCGCGATCATCACGGATCATTGGCTTATTGGTTGGCATAACAACTGTGTCTAAACCGTAGATAGACTGAAACTCAAATGCTTCTGTATCGGCTGTGCCTGTCATACCTGCTAGCGTTTCGTACAAGCGGAAGTAATTTTGGAACGTAATAGAAGCTAACGTTTGGTTCTCGTTTTGAATTTTCACACCTTCTTTTGCTTCTACGGCTTGGTGTAAACCTTCTGACCAACGACGTCCTTCCATAGAGCGACCTGTGTGCTCATCAATAATGATAACTTCGTTTTCTTTAATAACGTAGTCAACATCTTTTTGGTAAAGCTTGTGTGCACGAAGAGCTGCATAAACGTGACTAAGTAGCGTGATGCTCGCTGCTGAGTACAGTGAATCACCTTCTTCAATTAAGCCGCGCTCTGTAAGTAGCTCTTCAACTTTTATTTGCCCACGCTCAGTTAGGTGAACTTGCTTAGATTTTTCATCGATAGTGAAATCGCCATCACCTTCAATCCCTTCCTCATCTTCTTTTTCTTGTAGTTCAAGTAAAGGAACAATGGTATTTATTTCAGTGTAAAGCTCTGAGCTGTCTTCAGCTGGGCCTGAAATAATAAGCGGCGTTCGCGCTTCATCAATTAGGATTGAATCCACTTCATCCACTACGGCATAAAATAATGGGCGTTGAACGCGCTCATCAATGCTAAATGCCATGTTGTCACGTAGGTAGTCAAAACCAAACTCGTTATTGGTACCGTAAGTGATGTCAGCTGCATAAGCTTGTTTTTTCTGTTGTGGCATCATGCCCGGAACATTACAACCAACGGTTAAGCCTAAAAACTCAAATAGTGGACGGTTGGTTTCAGCATCACGCTTGGCTAAGTAGTCATTCACGGTAATGACATGAACGCCTTTGCCTGTTAAGCCATTTAAATAAGCAGGAAGCGTTGCTGTTAGTGTTTTACCTTCACCAGTACGCATTTCTGCAATACGGCCTTGTTGTAAAACCATACCACCTAATAGTTGCACGTCGAAGTGACGCATACCGTTTACACGCTTTGACGCTTCACGTACCACAGCAAATGCTTCTGGTAGAATATCGCCTAAGCTTTGTCCGTTATCGTAACGTTCTCTAAACTCAGCTGTTTTAGCTTTTAAATCTTCATCTGAAAGCGCTTCTAGTTGCGTTTCAAGTGCATTGATCAGTGCGACCGTCTTTCTTAGGTTTTTAATAGTGCGGTCATTGCGACTACCAAAAATCTTGGTAAATAAATTAGATATCATGATAAAACCGTTACAATGTGTTTTTTTGCTAGCCGTGCATCGGCTAACCCATTTTTTACAATTGATAATTAATGTATTCTTTAAATTAACCTTTAGGACACATTAATTAGCAATTTTGTATTAAGCTGCTTAAAAAGCACTGTTTATTACCTGCGCTACTATACCAGACTCTGCTAAACATCAAACTACCTCTATAAAAAGATCTTCATTTAAAACAGAAAAATGAGATCTCGCTCATAAAAATAGCATTATGTAGCTAAAGTTGATTAGAAATGCTTTAAAGATATGGTGTTGAATAAATTAAAAACAAGGGTGAAACGCCTAAATTTTACCCTTAAATGCTTTGCTTGCAGTCATCGCTTTTTAACTCTTAAATTGCACAATCTTTTTATTTATTACTCTTCGTAAGTCACTTAAGCCATACGGTTTATCGGCAGGTGCATATACATGGTAGCGGTATCATTAAATAAGCTACTAATCGCAAATGAAGCGTGTGTTAATATCTTATGCAATCAGCGTTTGCTAATATTATTTTTAGTAGTATAGAGTTCATCATATTTTTTGTTGCTATAAAACGCGTTGATTGAGTTTTAATAAAAGGGAAAATAAAGTGCAAACCAACAAAGATAACTTAGTAGTCCTTGGCGCTGGCTGGCTTGGCCAAGCCTTATGTATTGATGCACAAAAACAAGGTTGGCAAGTGCAAGGAACTCATCGTAGTGACACTCATCAATTTGATTTTGAGCGTCAGTTTGTTTTACAAAACGGCGAGCTGCAGCATCAAGTAGATTTACAAAATGCGTATTGGGTATGTGCTATACCGCCGCGCAGTCGTGACAGCGAAAGCAATTATTCGCAAGTGCTGGAACAGGGGTTAAAGCTGGCAACTGAACTTAATTGCAAAGGTTTTTTATTGTGCTCATCGACTGGAGTGTATGATCAAGAGCCTGGAGTTTATAGTGAAAATAGTGATATATCTGGCACTAACGAACGACAAATAAAGCTCTATGATGCTGAAGAGCAAGTTCTTGAACAGCAAGGTAAAGTACTGCGCTTAGCTGGGTTGTTGGGGCCAAACAGAGAGCCGGGTCGGTTTGTGGCGGGTAAGGAACTCAACACCTCTAGTCAGCAAGTGGTGAACATGGTGCATCAACAAGATGTGATCAATGCCATTTATGCGGTACTCAACAATTGGTCACAAGGGCAAAGTATTTATAATGTAGTTAACCCTGCGCACCCGAGCAAAGCAGATTATTATGCACAAAAATGTGAGCTGTATGGCACACAAATGCCAAGTTTTAGTAGTGATGAAGTCGCTGAGCGCAAAGTTATTGGCTCAGCGATAGAAGCGCTGGGTTTTAGTTATCAGTATGGTATTTAACCTGAACTCTGAATAATAAATCTATCTCAAGCAGCTATTTTCAGTGCTAACTGCGTTGAATTTACTTGCAATAGGCGAGCTTTCGACGCGTAATTTCGCCTTGTTTTCACTGGAAATCTCTGGCTAGAGAAAATAAACATAAATATCATATTGATTCAATACGTTAGTAAATCTCTTAACCAGAGTTCAGGCTATTTAATAAGAAGGTAAGGGCGAATTTTTTATAAAGTCGCACAACTTACCTTCACTTAGTAGTCTGTTGGCCGCTTCAATATCGGGGGCAAAGTAGCGGTCTTTGTCGTAATAGCTAACATGTTGGCGTAGCAGCGCCTTAGCATGCTCCACCTGTTCACACGCATGTAGCGGCTTTCTAAACTCTAGCCCTTGAGAAGCACTTAGCCACTCAACGGCTAACACGCCTTGTGTATTATTAGCCATATCAACTAAGCGCCTAGCAGCAAAAGTTGCCATAGAGACATGGTCTTCTTGATTAGCTGAGGTCGGTAAGCTGTCTACCGAAGCTGGGTGTGCTAGTGACTTGTTCTCAGAGGCGAGCGCAGCTGCGGTTACTTGAGCAATCATAAACCCTGAATTTACCCCACCGTTTTCAACTAAAAATGGCGGCAATTTTGATAAATTAGAGTCAATCAGTAGGGCAATACGTCGCTCAGCTAAGGCGCCAATTTCGGCAATGGCAATCGCAAGGTTATCAGCGGCCATAGCAACGGGCTCAGCATGAAAGTTTCCACCTGAAATAATATCCCCCACATCGGCAAAAACGAGTGGGTTATCGGTTACCCCGTTTGATTCACATATTAATACTTCGGCGGCTTGGCGTATTTGGGTTAAGCACGCACCAAGTACTTGCGGTTGGCAACGCAGGCAATAAGGGTCTTGTACTTTTTCACAATTAATATGTGAGTCACTAATTTGTGAGTGGGTACTTAATAGTTCTCTAAATACGTGCGCGGTATCAATTTGCCCTTGTTGACCACGAACCTCATGAATACGTGCATCAAATGGTGCGCGACTGCCCATGGCGGCCTCAATACTTATAGAGCCAATAACACAGCTTTGTGCGTACAAATCTTCTGCTCTAAATAAGCCCTGCAGTGCAAATGCAGTAGAGGCTTGCGTGCCATTTAATAAGGCTAAGCCTTCTTTGGCGGCTAATGTCAGTGGCTCAAGTCCTGCAATTTTTAATCCCTGTTCTGCGCTTATTAGCTCTCCTTGGTAGCGCATTTTCCCTTCACCCAATAAAGGCAGGCACATATGAGCAAGGGGGGCTAAATCGCCCGAAGCGCCCACTGAGCCCTTTTTAGGCACGCATGGGTACACTTCATTTTTGAGTAGCTGTATAAAAAACTCAATGACTGCTAAACGAATACCAGAATAACCCCGTGATAAAGAATTTACTTTTAGGGTGATCATTAATCTGACCGTGCTGTCATCCATTAATTCGCCAATGCCCGCAGCGTGTGAAAGCACAATACTGCGTTGTAATAGTTCTAGCTCATCATTCGCTATTTTAGTATTGGCTAATAAACCAAAGCCGGTATTAATACCATATACAGTACGCTGCTCGTTTATTACGTCTTGAACGGTCTGGGCACTGGCTGCTATTTGTGTAGCGGACTCAGTTGCCAAAGTTAAATCTACGGCCGATTGATTAATTTTTCTTAAGATATTTAATTCAAGCTGACCCGGTGTGAGTGTGTATGAAATCATGACTTATCCTTGTTAAGCATAGGTAGGTCTAGGTTTTGTTGTTGTGCACAATTTTTTGCAATGTCATAACCGGCATCGGCATGGCGCATCACACCGGTAGCAGGATCATTCCACAGCACTCTTGCAAGGCGTTGCTCTGCTTCATCGGTACCATCGGCAACAATAACCACACCTGAATGCTGGCTAAAGCCCATTCCAACGCCGCCACCATGATGAAGCGATACCCAAGTAGCACCGCCAGCGGTATTGAGCAGGGCATTTAATAAAGGCCAATCAGAGACAGCATCGGAGCCATCTTGCATGCTCTCTGTTTCACGATTAGGACTAGCTACTGAGCCTGAGTCAAGATGATCGCGGCCAATAACTACTGGTGCTTTAAGTTCACCATTTTTAACCATTTCATTAAAGGCAACCGCTAAACGCGCGCGGTCTTTTAAGCCAACCCAACAAATACGTGCAGGCAAGCCTTGAAATTGAATTCGCTCACGCGCCATATCAAGCCAATTATGCAAATGCTTATCATCAGGAATGAGCTCTTTTACTTTTGCGTCTGTTTTGTAAATATCTTCGGGATCGCCCGATAATGCTACCCATCTAAATGGGCCAATGCCTTCACAAAATAATGGACGAATATAAGCAGGTACAAACCCAGGGAAATCAAAAGCATTTGCTACGCCTTCTTCGAGCGCCATTTGACGAATATTGTTGCCGTAGTCGGTAGTTGCTGCGCCCGCACCTTGCAGTGCCAGCATCGCTGTTACTTGAACAGCCATTGACTGTTTGGCCGCTTTTACCACTGCTTGTGGATTATCGATTCGCATTTTTGCTGCATGCTCCATACTCCAACCTTGTGGCAGGTAGCCGTTAAGCGGATCATGAGCAGAGGTTTGATCGGTGACTATATCGGGAGTAATACCACTTTTTACTAAGGTACTAAAAACATCAGCCGCGTTACCAAGTAAACCCACAGAAAGCGCTTCACCTTTTACACAGGCATCGGTTATTAATTTTAATGCATGCTCAAGATCTGTGGCTTTTACGTCGACGTACCCTGTTTTTATTCGAAAATCGATACGGCTTTCATCACATTCCACCACTAAGGCACTAAAGCCAGCCATGGTTGCAGCTAATGGTTGTGCTCCGCCCATTCCTCCCAGGCCACCTGTTAACACCCACTTACCTTTGGCATCGCCTGAGAAATGTTGTTTTGCCATAGCTACAAAGGTTTCGTAAGTGCCTTGAACAATTCCTTGAGAACCGATATAAATCCAAGAGCCAGCGGTCATTTGGCCGTACATCATCAAGCCTTTTTTATCTAACTCGTTAAAATGTTCCCAGTTAGCCCAATGCGGAACAAGGTTAGAATTTGCAATTAATACCCGCGGTGCGTTGCTATGAGTTTTAAATACCCCCACCGGTTTACCTGATTGCACTAATAGGGTTTCGTCATCGTCAAGGCGCTCAAGCGTCTCAATTATTTTGTCGTAGCTTGGCCAGTCACGGGCAGCACGGCCAATGCCGCCATACACCACCAAAGCTTGCGGGTGCTCGGCAACATCAGGGTCTAAATTATTCATTAGCATGCGTTTAGCTGCTTCGGTTTGCCAGCTTTTAGTAGATATTTGATTACCATGCTGTGCGCGAATTGTGCGTTGTGTGTCCAGTCGATGATCCATTGTTCACTCCTGTTAAATTTAAGTGTTATGCGCTTTATTATTATTTTTAAATGTTAATTGTCCGCCCAAGCGATACTTACTGCCCGGCGATATAAGCCGTGCAAAACTAACAATTCCGTTTACCGACCATGTGCGGCGTATTACTTGTAAACAGGGCTCTTCATTATATAAATTAAGCCATTGGCACATTTCACTGTTTGGCGTAATAGCCTCTACCGTATGCCTCGCTTGCGTTAAAGGGGCAACTGTTGAGAGATATTCGTGCGGGGTAAGTGCGGTAAAATCTTGTTGTAAATAATCTTTTGCAAGGGGCGGATTTACAAAGCGCTCCTCTACTTGCAAGGGACTGTCGTTTTCATTATGAATAATGACACTGCGATACACCACGCTATCTACCTCTACACCTAAAGCAATTGCAATTGGCGCGACGGCATTAATCGATTCTAATACTTGCACTGTGCAGCTGTAGTTTCCGTTTCGCTCTTTTACTTCATTGGCGATGTTTTTTATTTCAAGTAATGATGACTGTGACTTGAAGCTTGCTACAAACGTTCCTAGGCCTTGGCTACGGGTTAAAATGCCCGCATCAGTGAGTTCGCTAAGTGCCCGACGTGCGGTCATTCTGCTTACTGTAAATTGTTTTGCTAGTTCATTTTCTGAAGGGACACGTTGGTTTTCAAGCCAAAGCCCACTGCGTATTTTGTCCACAATAAATTGTTTTATTTGCGTAAACTTAGGTGCTGGCATAAATATTTTTAGTATATTAAAAATAAACAATACCTAGTAAGATGGCATAATCATCTTGTATATACAAGATGTGTTTTTAAACTCGTTTGAACACTATCGCGGAGAGACTTATGCAAGCTACAGAATCCACAGAACAGTTAAATGATATCGATTTATTACTAACCGATGCCAATATTGCCACTATGGATAGCAACATTGATGCGCCTTATGGAGCGATAGAAAATGCGGCTTTAGCAATTAAAAATGGCAAAATAGCATGGTTAGGTAAGCAAACTGAGTTGCCTGACTTTGATGTATTAGCCACTCCGGTAGTAAGTATCAAAGGACAGTGGTTAACCCCGGGGTTAGTGGATTGCCATACTCACTTAGTGTTTGCCGGTTCTCGTGCACAGGAGTTTGAGCAGCGTTTACAGGGGGTAAGTTATCAGCAAATTGCCGCGCAAGGGGGTGGGATTGCAAGTACAGTTAAAGCAACCCGAGAGGCTGACCACGAACAATTATTTGTAGCAGCAAAAGATCGTTTAAATGCACTGCTAGCTGAAGGTGTCACTACGGTAGAAATTAAGTCAGGGTATGGGCTTGATATAGAAAATGAGAAAAAAATATTAGAAGTTGCTAGGCTTTTAAATCAACATCATCCTATTGAAGTCATTAATACCTTTTTAGGGGCGCATGCATTGCCTTTAGAGTTTAAAAATCGTAGTGATGATTATATAAATTTAGTGTGTAATGAAATGCTCAACACCCTTGTTGAACATGATTTAGTCGATGCGGTTGACGTGTTTTGTGAGGATATTGGCTTTAGTTATGCGCAAACGCAGCGAGTATTTGATGCGGCTAAAAAGCTGGGGTTAGCAATTAAGTGTCATGCTGAGCAGTTATCCAATCAACAAGGTGCTGCGCTGGTGGCGCAATACAATGGTTTGTCGGCCGATCATTTGGAATATCTTGATGAAGCCGGTGTTAAAGCTATGGCAAATGCAGGTACTGTGGCGGTATTACTGCCCGGTGCTTTTTATTTTTTAAAAGAAACGAAATACCCTCCAATTGAACTGTTAAATAAATACAAGGTTCCCATCGCAATTGCCAGTGACTTTAACCCAGGCACATCACCGTTATGTTCTTTGCAATTAATGATGAATATGGCTTGTACATTATTTAATTTTACTCCAGAACAGGCATTAATGGGAGTCACGGCACACGGAGCTCAGGCTCTTGGTTTTGCTGATAGAGGCGTATTAAAAGTAGGCGCTCGCGCCGACATAGCACATTGGCAAATTGAGCATCCAGCACAATTAAGTTATCAGTTTGGGGTAAATAAACTGTTAAATCTATGGATATTGGGTAAACTTAGCTAATTATAAGACTTAACTCTTAAGCCTATGTTTTATTTAATGTCAGTGAGTACCTCAGCTATGGATGGAACGTTATTGAGCTATAGCAATTTAGCTATTTTTTTAAGTGGTGCACTTTTAATGGCAATGGTTGCAGCGTTGTTAACCGTTAAAAGTAACGTAATAAGGCTCAGCTTTTTATACACTGGGCTGATTGGTTTAGCTATGGTTAGCACTGCCATCCCTTGGTTTGTTTTGTTATTGGCTCTGGGATTTGCTTTTCATTTATATCAGGCGAATTTGCTAAAGCAAAAAGTCCCGTTACTTATCAGTGCCTGTGCCTCAGGCGGGCTTGTTTTATTATTTACAGGTTACCTCTTTTTTACATTGCATTTAGCGTGGTTACTTATTCCAATTTTACTACTCAGTAGCAGTGGTTTTTTAATGGCTAATACGCCGCAGACTGCTCCAACTTTAAAGCCAGAAACCGAGCCTGAAGCGTATGTTGAAAACTCACCCTTAGCCAGCTTCCCTGATAAACAGCAGTTACGTCAAAAATATAATGAACTCAATGATAAGGATCCATTTACAGCAGCAATCATTGTACTGAGGCTAGAAGGTTTTGCTCAAGTTAATCAACATATTGGCCGAGATTTTGGCGACTTATTATTATCTCAGTCGGCCAATCGAATAAAAGATTTATTAGATAGCGATGAAGTTTTTTTTCTTGCTGAGCATGCTAAATTAGCGCACTTGGGTGGGTTAAACTTTGCATTTATTTGTGATTTACAAAATCATAATCATTTACATCAACAGCTTATAAAGCAAATTATTGGCGCTACCTTAAAGCCGTTTAATGTAGCTAATTGTACGATTGAAGTAAAAGTAAGAGCCAGTTATGTACATTGTAATAAACAAAGCAGCAGCTTTGATGAGCTAATTAGTCATGCTTACTTGGCGCTTGATAGTCGGCCAGCTAAACAAATTGTGGCTTATCATCAGCAAATGACGACTGATCATTTAGAGCAGCAAGCGCGATTAACTGAGCTGGCGAATATCAGCTTTGCTGATGAGTTCGAATTGTTTTTTCAACCGGTTATTCGAAATGAAGATGGCCAAATTGAATTTTTAGAATTGCTATTACGCTGGCAGCATCCAACCCAAGGGACTTTATCGGCGAGCCAGTTTATCAACGATATTAGAATTGCAGGGCTTGGTTACTCACTCGCTACCTTTGTTATTGAACGAGCTGGAGAGCTTGCCATGGCACTGCGTATGGAAGGAATGAGGGTGCCTTTAAGTGTTAACTTATTTGGCCCAGAAATGCTCAACGAAGAGTTTGTTGATTTTGTTTATGGGGTTATCGGTGAGCACCAACTTAGGCCTGGTGATTTAATTTTAGAATGTCCGCTACACATTTTTACTAGCCTAGATGATAAAGGTAGAGCCATGATAGCAAGACTTAACAGCTTAGGTTTAAAAGTGTGCGTTGATGGTTTAGGTGATAATCCTGTATTACTTTCTAAGTTACCTAGTTTAGCGGTGGCATACATTAAAATATCGCCTGCATTAACTGCTGACTTTAGTAATCAAAATAACATACGTAGTTTAGTAGGTGGTATGGTTGAAATGCATAACCAGCAACAGACGAAAGTTATTTTTGAAGGTGTTGAAACACTCGATCAACTAAAGTTTGTAAAAAGTCTAAAAGCCTACGCTTCACAGGGATACTATTTTGGACACCCATTGAGCAGTTTAGGATTAATGAGTTGGTTTAAGCAATGGTTAGAAGCACAAGAACTTTAAGTGTGTTTTAAAGGCTTAGTTTTGTCTGTAAATAGGTATTAACTAAAGCACTGATCACTTGGCCACACTGTAATTTACCTGCAGTTATAGAATGGGGGTGTTGTGAAGGTGCTGCTTCGCATAAGTGTAAATAAGCACTGCGGGGATCGCTTGCAGCTAAGTAAACATAATGCTCACCATCGCTGACATCAAAACCACAATAATTAAAGGCACTTGCAGGCATATAGGTTAAGCTATCTAAATCAACCTCTACCCCTAGCGGTGCGTTATCAAACTCTTTGAGTGCATGGGCAGTTGCTTCAGTTAAGTTTATTTCGCGCTTCACGTTTATTGTTTGATAGCTTGTGTAGCTAAAGTTAGCGCTCTGCATAGCATCAAAAATAGGCTGATTGTTTTTTAGCTCATGTAAGCCAATAACATGGTAATTATTGAGCAGCTGCTCTTGATAAGCGTAGCGAAACCCATTACCACTGTGCCTACCTTCACACTCACGAAAGTCGGCATGAGGATCTAAATTAATCGCGTTAATTGCGCTATGGCTATGTTTGGCAAGTGAGCGAATAATACCTAAACAGTTATTATGCCCGCCGCCAATAACAATAGGTTCAAGACCCGCTTTAAAAACCATGTCTAAAATTGCTTCAACTCGCTCATCTATTTCAGCGCACAGCTTACGCAATTGAGCTAAGTCGTTTGGATTATGATTATCAAGCGGTAGTGCTTGTTGCATTAAATCATCGAGGGTGACTTCGCCAAGCAGTAATACTTTTTGCATGGCAATAGCGTCATTATGAGGTTGGTTTAAAAAGCGTTGTAAAAACGCAGGCCAAGCATGCTGTGCGCCACCATTTCCTAGATTGGCTCTCGGGCCAATGTCTTCACAAATCCCGAGTAAAACAAAGCGCATACCAAATTGTACGGCATCAGCAAGTGCTTGTTGAATATTGTCGCGGGCATCAAGTAATGCCATCGACTGCCATGCTTTTAGCTCTCCAGCACGGTCAGAGCAAATTTCCTTTACCGTGCTTTCGTTATATATTTTAAGCTGAACGGTCACGCTACAGTTCTATTATTTCTAGCTCTAATTCTTCAGCTGAAAGCACAATACCGGTACTGTCAGCATATACAAAGTCATCATCAAAAAATGATACGCCAGCGAAATTAACCCCTATACCGCTTTCGCCCGCGCCTTCACTGTCTGCTGCAACAGGAATTGACGCAATAGCTTGAATACCTAAATCAAGTTCTTCAAGCTCATCAACGTGACGTAATGCACCATATACGATAATGCCTTGCCAATTGTTTTCTAGTGCCAGCTCAGCCAGCTCAATGTCGATTAATGCTCTGCGAGTTGAGCCGCCACCATCAATAAGTAAAATCTGATCAGTACCATCTTGAGAAAGTAATTGGCGGATCAGTTCATTGTTTTCAAAACATTTTACCGTTTTAATGCGGCCACCAAAACTGTGTCGACCACCAAAGTTGATGAACATAGGTTCAAGCACATCAACCACATCAGCAAAGTGGTCGCATAAATCAGAAGTGCTGTAATCCATTATTTTATCCTCAAAAGATACATAAGTTAGTGACTTAGTATACCCTCCTTATATGCAATAACAACGACTTAATCGCAGTAAATTTAGCCATAATTAGAACTAAATCAACTATAAGAATAATAATTCTTTCATAAACTTGTCATTTCCCCACAACAAGATTATAAACAGGAGTATTGCATCCATGATGCGGCTGAACATTTTCACCTTCAGTGGCAAGAGTTGTAAAATTGAGTAATACTGTGGTTAGGCCAATGGTTTTATATTGTCCATTTGTTTAAAAGGAGTTTGTTAATGGTTAGACTTTACCGGCGACCCTTTTTATTTGTTCAAACTTAATGAGTTAAATGAAAGAAAGCATCACTTTATACTGCGCTGGCAAATTTAATATAGGTATTTACAATGAATTTTCTACAAAATCTGACGATAAAACGCCGTTTGCAACTAAACGCCTTAGTTGTAGGTTTAACAATGATTGTCATGCTATGCATTATCATTTATGAAGCACGTGTAATGCTTAAATTAAATGAAACAATTCAATACGCCGAAGAGCTTGATGTGCATGAGCTTTCGATGCGTAAATATGAAAAAGACTTTTTATTTTATAAAGATGAAAAAAGCTTAGATTTATTCACCAATGAATATAAACAGCTGCAGCTCAAACTAGGGAAACTATCTGTTCTATCGAAAGATTTAGATATTGCCATTGATCAGGTTAACCAATTTGAGGTGCTTGCAAAGCAGTATTATGATGACTTTCAAATTGTTGTTGATTTGCAACAGAAGATAGGTTTACACCCTAAAGACGCGCTTTATGGCGAACTGCGTGAGTCAGTACACAACATTGAAACATTATTGAATCAGCAAAATGATTATAAATTACTGACCACTATGTTGCAGCTACGTCGTGCTGAGAAAGATTTTATGTTGCGTTTAGATACCAAATATTTAGACCGATTTAATAAATTAGGTGATGAGTTAAAACAACAAGTAAATACCTCAGAAATACCTAGTAATATACGCAATCAATTAACTTCATTAATGACCAATTACCAAGGCAAATTTACCGCACTAGTTGAAGCACAAATCGCTTTAGGGGTTGATTTAGATTCGGGTGCTCTTGGAAAAATGAGAGTCAGTATTAAGAAAAGTGATGATGTGGTGACTGCCATTACTTCGGCCACTAAAAAACAAGTTGCTGAGACAGCCCAGCAGGCGCAATTATTGGCAATAGCCATATTTATAATTGCCAGTGTGATTGTGATGGTTCTTGTGTACTTAACGAGTCGCTCAATTATTCAGCCTATTGAGAGAGTTTATCAAACTATTGGCAAGATAAGAAAAAACAATGATTTAAGCTTGTTTATAGAGCACAAAGGAGAAGATGAAGTAACCAGAATGACCATAGACTTTAATAGTTTAATTAGCGACTTTAAAGATCTTATCTATGAGGTAAATACTGCACTGACAACGCTTAATATAGCAACGGGTAACTTATCTGAAACAACCTCAGCGACTAGCTCAGGCATGCAAGAGCAATTGCATGAAGCGGATATGGTGGCAACCGCAGCCACAGAAATGCAAGCTACGATTCAAGATATTTCACACAATACAGAAGCTGCTGCTAAAAAAGCTGAATCAACCAATTTAAGTGCGCAACAAGGTCAGGTTGAAGTAGAATCAACCATTAAACATATTAATGCTTTGTCTGATTCGCTTGGTAAAGCCTCCAGCGTGGTGTCACAGCTAGAAAAAGATGGTGAAACCATTGGCTCTGTACTTGATGTAATTCGTGCCATTGCAGAACAAACTAATTTACTTGCCTTAAATGCGGCCATTGAAGCCGCGAGAGCGGGTGAACAAGGTCGTGGTTTTGCGGTTGTTGCAGATGAGGTGCGCTCACTTGCACAACGCACGCAAGAGTCAACTAGCGAAATTGAGGGTATTATTAACACCTTACAACAGCGTACCCAAGAGGTAGTAAGTATCATGCATCAGTGTCGTACTCAAGGTGGTGAGAGTGCAACACAAGCAACAAAAGCGGGTGAATTGCTAGGAGCTATCACTGTTGATGTGCAAACGATTATGGAAATGAGTACACATATTGCTACTGCTATTGATGAACAGAGCCAGGTAGCATCAGAGGTTAATAAAAACGTAGTCCGTATTCGAGATATTGCTGAAGGGGCTGCTGCTCATTCACAAACGAATGCGCAAACAAGTGAAGAGGTATCTGAGCAATCAAGGGTGCTTCATCAAGCAATCTCAAAATATAAAGTTTAATTATCCATAGAAACAAGCGGCTTAATTGCCGCTTGTTTGTTATTAACGAAGCAGAAGCATCATAACTGACGCTAAGGTACAAATTTTATTGGTACGCTATCTTTGTTATTTTCATGTTGTTTAACACGTTCTAAATAAGTGTCCCACAAGCTCGCTTTCTCAGCCTGCAGCTTAGCAAAATATTGCCAGCTAAATAGCCCGCTATTATGACCATCGTCAAACTCTAAACGTAATGCGTAATGCCCTACGGGTGTAATGGTTTTGATAGCCACAGCTTGTTTATTAAGTACCAACTTCATAGGTTCAGAGCCATGGCCTTGAACCTCGGCTGAGGGAGAGTGTACCCGTAAAAACTCCGCACTGAAGGTTGTCTCTGAATGATCATCAAAGAACACATCTAAATTTTTACTCACACTATGATAGTGTACTTTAGTCACTTGTTTCATTGTCATCTCACTTACAAAAAAGCCTCCATGCTGGAGGCTTTAGTATAACGTTTTATGTCTTTGCAATTAAAGAATAAAGCGACTTAAGTCTTCATCTTCAACCAGTGCACCTAGGTGCTTTTCAACATAGGCAGCGTCAATAACTAAACTTGAACCGGCTTTTTCTGAAGCATCATATGAAATTTCTTCCATTAATCTTTCCATAACAGTATGCAGACGGCGAGCACCGATGTTTTCAGTTTTCTCATTAACCTGCCACGCGGCTTTAGCAATACGCTCAATTGCATCGTCGCTAAACTCAATAGCAACTTGTTCTGTTTTAAGTAGCTCACGTTGTTGTTCAGTAAGTGATGCGTGTGGCTCAGTTAAAATGCGCTTAAAGTCATCAGCTGTTAGTGCTTCAAGTTCAACACGAATAGGTAAACGGCCTTGTAGTTCAGGGATCATGTCTGATGGCTTAGACATTTGGAATGCACCTGAGGCAATAAATAGCATGTGGTCAGTTTTGACCATGCCATGCTTAGTATTAACCGTAGAGCCTTCAATAAGCGGTAATAAATCACGTTGTACACCTTCACGGCTTACATCTGGGCCTGAAGCTTCACCACGCTTACAGATTTTGTCTATTTCATCAATAAACACAATGCCATTTTGCTCTACCGCAAAAATTGCTTGCTCTTTCAATTCTTCAGGGTTGACTAACTTACCGGCTTCTTCTTCGGTAAGTAATTTAAACGCTTCTTTAATTTTAAGCTTACGTTTAGTGCGTTTATCACCACCCATATTTTGAAACATACCCTGTAGCTGGTTGGTCATTTCTTCCATGCCAGGAGGAGCCATAATTTCAACATTCGGCTGGGCTTGCGCTAAGTCAATATCAATTTCTTTGTCATCTAACTGGCCTTCACGTAATTTTTTACGAAACGATTGGCGTGTTGATGAGTTATCATCGCGCTGAACTTCACCGTATTGATCTTTCACTGGAGGCAGTAATACATCTAAAATACGCTCTTCTGCAGCTTCTTCTGCACGGTGTTTAAACTTTTTAGTTTGTTGCTCACGAGTCATTTTAATTGAAACATCAACTAAATCACGGATGATAGTTTCAACTTCTTTACCTACATAACCGACTTCTGTAAATTTAGTGGCTTCAACTTTGATAAAAGGGGCATTAGCAAGTTTTGCTAAACGACGCGCAATTTCTGTTTTACCTACACCAGTTGGGCCAATCATTAAAATATTCTTTGGCGTTACTTCTGCACGTAAATCTTCGTTTAACTGCATACGGCGCCAGCGATTACGAAGGGCAATAGCAACCGCTTTTTTTGCTTTTGCTTGACCAATAATATGTTGGTCTAGCTCATGAACAATTTCTCTTGGGGTCATATCAGACATAGCGGGTTCCTATTACAATTCTTCGATAGTTTGGAAGTTATTCGTAAATACACAGATGTTGCCAGCAATTGTAAGACTTTTCTCTACAATTTCATGGGCACTTAAGTCGGTATTTTCTAATAAGGCGGTTGCAGCAGATTGTGCAAAGTTTCCGCCGCTGCCAATTGCGATCAGGTCGTTTTCAGGTTGTACGACGTCACCATTACCAGTGATGATCAATGAGGCAGTTTCATCAGCGACAGCTAGCAGGGCTTCAAGTTTGCGTAAGGCACGATCGCTACGCCAATCTTTAGCCATTTCTACAGCCGCTTTAGTTAGATTGCCTTGGTGCATTTCTAATTTGCTTTCAAAACGTTCGAAAAGGGTGAAGGCATCAGCAGTACCGCCAGCGAAACCAGCGATTACTTTGCCATTATAAAGACGTCGAACTTTTCGGGCATTGCCCTTCATTACAGTATTACCAAGAGAGACTTGGCCGTCACCACCAATAACAACTTTGTCATCACGGCGTACACTTACGATTGTAGTCATGTTATTCCTCATCATCGCGCTGCAAGGGGGCAGCGCGTAAAAAACGATTATGAAGAGGTTATATGGGTGAATGGTTTAAATTCAAGTCCAGCCCCAAATTCCGCAGCCAACGATATTAATTCGTTTTAGTTTGTTCTTATCACTTTCTGCTTGGCGCTTGGTTTCATAAGGCCCTAAACGCACCTTATACCAAATACCATTAGTACCTGTAGTTTTTTTGATCTCTGAAATTAGCCCTGCAAAGGCTATTTTAGCCTTTAAGGTTTCAGCTTGTTGATGCGTTTTAAATGAACCACACTGCATAACATAAGGGCCTTTTTGTTCAAGCTCTTTCACTTCAACTTGAATTTCATGCTCTTTAATTTCTTTAATAAATTTAGGTGGCCGCGGTTTAGCTATTTCTACTTGTTTTTCGGGTGTTGGGTTTGCCTGTTTTTCAACAAGATCAGGATCGGCATTATTTTTAACAAACCAGAGTCCATATGCGAAACCACCCACAAGTACTAGTGCAATGAAAGTTAATAACAGCGGAAAAGGTTTTTTAGCCGGTTCTTGTTTGGTGTTTTTTTTATTCTTTGGTTTTTTATTAATATAATCGTGCTGTGCCATGGTGTTATGTGTGGCCTTACCTAAATCATGTCTGTAGGGTCGACATCTAAACTCCAGCGAACTTTTTGAGCAAGTTTGCTGGTGCTGAGATAATCAACCATTTGTGCAAGATACGGATGTAAAATGCGTCGATCTTGCGCTTGAATATGTAATTGAAAACGATACATCCCTGCAATTTTTTCTAAAGGTGCTGGGATTGGTCCAAGCAATTGTATACCAGATACCCCATTGACAGGAACCAAATCCGTTAGAAAGTCGACGACTTGCTTAATGTTATGTCCTTGTGCACGAACTATCGCCATACTGGTGATAGGCGGCAGTTGCGCGTCACTTCGCTCAGTGAGCGCAAAGCGGGCAAAATCTTGATAGCCGTTATTAACTAAATCTTGTAATAATGGGTGCTCAGGGAAGTGCGTTTGTAATAATACTTCACCGGGCTCACCAGAACGTCCTGCTCTACCTGCAACCTGTGTCACTAATTGAGCAAGGTGTTCTGTTGCCCTAAAGTCACACGAATATAAACCACTATCTACATCTAAAATAAGTACTAAGCTTACATCCGCAAAGTGATGACCTTTAGCTAGCATTTGCGTACCGACTAAAATGCGTGCGCCGCCTTGGTTTATTTCATCCAATGCTTTTTCAAGGCTGCCTTTGCGCCTCGTAGAGTCGCGGTCTATTCGGCTAATTGGAATGTCTTTAAATTCAGTACTCAAAAATTCTTCTATTTGTTCGGTGCCTTTGCCGTTAGGAAATATCTGCGTGCTTCCACAGTCAGGGCATTGATGCGGTACTTGATATTGGTCACCACAATGGTGGCAAATCATCTGTCCGATGGCCTTATGAAAGGTCGCACTTGTACTGCAGCGATTACATTCACTTAACCAACCACACTCGTGACATATTAAAGTAGGCGAAAAACCTCGGCGGTTTAAAAATACCATTACCTGCTTACCTTTATTCAGGTGCTGGCGCATTATCGCTAGGCTCGCATGGGCAATACCAGCTTGATCAGGCTGACCTTTCATGTCGAGAAGTTTAAATTGATTATCGGTGGCAGTTTGTGCTCGCTTACTTAATGTGAGTAACTGGTATTTGTTATTAATTGCTTTGTGGAGTGTTTCTAATGCGGGAGTCGCACTGCCTAAAATAAGCGGAATGTTATGCTGATAAGCACGATACGCTGCTAAATCGCGTGCATGATAGCGTAGAGTATCTTGTTGTTTAAATGAAGCATCATGCTCCTCATCAACCACAATCATCCCGAGTTTTAAAAAGGGTAGAAAAATACTCGAACGAGTACCTATAACTATAGCGCAACTGCCTTTTTCACAAAACCGCCATGTTTGCAGACGCTCGTTATCGGTGAGTGCCGAATGCCATAGCATAATTGGCGTGTCAGGGAAGCGACGTCTAAAACGATTCACTGTTTGTGGTGTTAAACCTATTTCTGGAACAAGCACTAACGCTTGCTCTCCACGCTTTAACACCTCTTCAAGACACTGTAGGTAAACTTCTGTTTTACCGCTACCCGTGACACCTTCAAGTAAAAAACTATTAAAACCAGCACTTTGATTTATAGTTGTGCAAGCAATTGCTTGTTCTTTATTTAAGCGAGGCTTAGTGCCCACAGTAGGAGAGGCATGTTGCCATTGATTGTCATGTTCAATGGTTTGCACTATCAACTCTTTTGCCAACAGGCTATCAATAGTCTTTTTATTAAACCCGAGTGCTTTTAGTTCCGTTAATGATGATTTACCCGATGCAGATAATTGCTTAAGCAAGTTAAGCTGTGTTTTAGCTTTTAAAGATGGTAAAAGCGCCCCTTTATCAGTTAACGTCAGCATATTTATACTGGTTTTATCAGGGCATTCACCTTGGCGCAGCGCATTGGGGAGTGCAATATGAATAGTTTCACCTAGTGGATAACAATAATAACGCGCAGTAAACTTCAGCAGCTCCAAATGTTGCGCAGATAACACCGGCGAATTATCAATTACTTTAATAATAGATTTGATTTTGCCTTCAGGAACTTCTGTATCGGTTTTTAAACTAAGGATAACCGCTACTTTTCGTTGATTGCCAAAAGGGACGAGTACGCGCATGCCAGGCTGCAATTTAGTCTGCGGTGTTAATTGCTCATCCACTTTATAATCAAAGGTGCGAGGTAAGGGGACTTTTATTGCAACTTCAACAAAACACATAACAACTCAACTAAGAAACCTAATAGCCTAATGTACTAAAAATAGTATTAAAAGCCTACCGACAAATCAGTAATCAATAGGTGTTTGCAGACTTTTTAGTAAAAAGAATAATTAAAGCTTGTGTGCGTGCGGGTTGTTGGATAAAATTCGCGACCAATAAATTTGTTTTAACGACGTATGGTGCCAGACTTCGGGTTTGGAGAGCGATGCGGCCTTAACTAGAGGTTCCTATGAAAGAAGGTATTCACCCTAAGTACGAAGTAATTTCTGCAACTTGTTCATGCGGAAACAAATTCGAAACTCGTTCTACTTTGTGTAAAGACATTCACTTAGACGTATGTTCTGCGTGTCACCCGTTTTACACTGGTAAGCAAAAGATTTTAGACACTGGCGGCCGTGTTGATCGCTTCAACAAGCGCTTCGGTGCACTTAGCAGCAAAAAATAATTTTTTGTTTCTATGTAAAAAAAGCACCTTAGGGTGCTTTTTTTGTGCCTAAAATTCACTTATCCCTCCATTTTTATAACAGCTTTGTATTTATTATTTTTGCATAACTATTTCCTGTTCTTATTCCGAATATGCATAAACATTTGCAGACAAAATTGCCAATATTATCTATATTTTTATTTGTTACACTTTAAATATGGTACTTAAATGTAGTTAACGTGAAGTTATTTGTATTTAAAGTTAAACAAAGTTCGGTATTTCACTATTTTAATTTAAGACTGAAAAGAGTATTTCATAAATATTGAATAAGGGTAAAAACGACCTGTAATCTTCATTTTTATGACGAATTTATATTTTAAAAATGTCAGGATAATCTAGGGAAGTTGCTGATAAATCACTTAAAATTAAGAGTTCTAGCATATAACAGGATAGACCTGATATTGCTTGGAATTTAAAAATAATAAAGGTATCGTAGAATAAAACTACCTCTCACTTTAACTTAAATTGCAGGATATAATCGCGTTATGTCAGATTTTCGTGAACAAGCACTACATTACCATGCCCATCCCGTTCCAGGTAAAATCAGTATTGAGCTGACCAAGCCCGCTGAGACGGTTAAAGACCTCGCGCTCGCATATAGCCCAGGTGTTGCAGAACCTGTTCGTGAAATTGCCGCTGATCCAGCAAATGCCTATAAGTATACTGGTAAAGGAAATATGGTTGCGGTTATTACTAACGGCACCGCAATTTTAGGCTTAGGTAATTTAGGCCCACTGGCCTCAAAACCAGTAATGGAAGGCAAGGCATTATTATTTAAACGTTTTGCAGGTCTAGATTCAATTGATATAGAAGTTAAGCACCGCACAACCGAAGACTTTATCAACACGGTTGCGAATATTGCAGACACGTTTGGTGGTATCAACCTAGAAGATATTAAAGCGCCAGAATGTTTTGAGATAGAAAAAGCACTTATAGAACGTTGCAGCATTCCTGTGTTTCATGATGATCAACATGGTACGGCAATTGTTACGGCTGCGGGTATGCTAAATGCATTAGAAGTACAAGGCAAAGCAATTGAAGATGCGATTATCGTATGTTTAGGTGCTGGTGCCGCAGCTGTTGCCTGTATGGAGCTTTTAATTAAGTGTGGCGCCTTACGTGAACATATTTATATGTTAGACCGTAAAGGGGTTATTCATACACGTCGTGATGACTTAAATGAATATAAGCAATTATTTGCAAACAATACGGATAAACGTACTTTACAAGATGTAATTGAAGATGCCGATGTGTTTGTTGGTGTATCAGGCCCAAATTTATTAGCCGCCGATGATTTAAAATTAATGGCTGACCGCCCAGTTGTATTTGCATGTTCAAACCCCGATCCTGAAATTGATCCGCAATTAGCACATGCTGCACGCAACGATCTTATTATGGCGACCGGCCGCTCTGATTATCCGAACCAAGTTAACAACGTACTTTGTTTTCCATTTATTTTCCGTGGTGCATTAGATGTACGCGCAAGTGAAATAAACGATGAAATGAAAATAGCTGCTGTAGAGGCAATTCGCAGTATTGCTAAAGAGCCAGTACCGGCTGAAGTACTGACTGCTGCTGGCATCGATAAATTAGAGTTTGGTGCAAAATATATTATACCAAAACCTATGGATCCGCGCTTATTGCCTCGTATCGCCAAAGCGGTTGCTCAAGCTGCAGTTGATTCGGGTGTGGCACAAATTGATATGCCAGAGAACTACATGGCGTAATTTTAAGTGTGAATTAACGCAAAAAAAACCTCAGCATTTGCTGAGGTTTTTTTATAACACAGATAAAGAAATTTAGTCTTCATTTAAAATAGGCACTTCTAGTCCCATTTCTTGCATTATCTTCTTCACCTCTTCAGGTACTTTTTCTGCATTGTCTTTACGTAGATCATCATCATTAGGCAGCGGTTGCCCTGTAAATGCATGCAAAAATGCTTCGCATAAAAGCTCACTATTTGTTGCATGGCGCAAGTTGTTTATTTGACGACGAGTACGTTCGTCAGTTAATACTTTTAATACATTTAGCGGGATCGAAACGGTGATCTTTTTTACTTGTTCGGATTTTTTCCCGTGTTCTGCGTATGGGTGAATATATTCACCATTCCATTTAGCCATAAGATGTATCGTTGCCTCAGATTATAAATTGCTCACACAGCATCAAAGCGTGTAAATATGCGTGAAATTCTATCGGTTTAAAAAAGATAGTCAAATACTAGTTATTTAGCTATCTAGACATTTAAATGTTTTGACATCTCAAACTGCATGCGCTACCTTTTAGACGTCTAAACTTCCAAAATAGTAAAGGTGACGAAAATGAGTGAAAAAAATAAGGCAACAATTGCTGTTCGTAGTGGAATAGAAGCCGACAAACAGCATGGTGCGGTTGTTCCACCACTTTATTTATCAACAACTTACTCATTTTCTGACTTTGATACCAAACGCCAATATGATTATGGCCGCAGTGGTAATCCTAACCGTGACATTTTGGCTGAGGCGCTCACTGAACTTGAAGGCGGGGCTAAAGGCATTATTACTGCAACGGGTATGGCGGCAGTTCACTTAACAACTCAATTATTAAATAGTAACGATACGTTAATGATTCCTCACGATTGCTATGGTGGCAGCTATCGTTTATTTACCTCACTAGAAAAACGCGGCTTGTTAAAGCTAGAAGTGGTCGATTTCACTAAAAGCGAAAGCTTATCGCAAATTCTTGCTATTAAACCTAAGCTGATCTGGATTGAAACACCGAGTAATCCAATTTTACGATTAACTGATATTAAAGCAGTTACCGATATTGCTAAGCAGTGCGGTGCTCTGGTTGCTGCCGATAACACATTTTTATCGCCGGCTTTGCAAAATCCGATTAAATTTGGTGCTGATATTGTGGTTCACTCAACTACTAAATATATCAATGGTCATTCAGATGTTGTTGGGGGGGCGGTTATTGTAGCAACCGCTGAGCTTGGTGAAGAACTGGCATGGTGGGCAAATAATATTGGCATTACTGGAGCGCCATTTGATAGCTATTTAACTCTCAGAGGTTTGCGCACGTTAAACGTGCGTTTGAGGCAACACCAAGAAAACGCACTCGCTATTGCACAGTATCTAGAAAACTCCCCGTTTGTTGCTCAGGTTTACTATCCAGGTCTTGAATCACATCCACAACATGCGCTTGCTAAGGCGCAGCAGTTTGGCTTTGGTGCAATGGTTAGTTTTGATATCAAAGGCGATATAAACGATGCTGCAGCGTTTTTAACGCGCTTAAATGAATTTAGTTTGGCGGAATCATTAGGCGGAGTTGAAAGTTTGATTTGTCACCCCGCAACCATGACCCATGCAGGCATGGAGGCGACTGCCCGTGCAGAAGCTGGGGTGGGTGATACGCTTATTCGTATTTCGGTGGGTATTGAAGATGCAAAAGACTTACTTGCTGATTTAGACAGGGTATTTAATTTGGTTCGCCCCGGGCAAGCAGATAATGCTTTAGCTGCAAAAAATGGTGCCAGTGAGTTATTTGGCTCAGCGAAACTAAACGCGGCGCATCCGGCGTTATGGTAGTGCCTACCAATTTTGAAAATATAAAACATGAAGTCGAGTTGGTATTAACATGGTAAATCAGGTTCATAAATTTGGTGGTTCGAGTTTAAGCTCAGCGGATCGCTTTAAAAGTGTCGCAAATATTATTTTAACTCATGCTCAAGCCGGGGATTGTGTGGTGGTATCTGCTGCCGGTAAAACCACCGATACCTTGGTTAAATTGTGGCAAAGCTTTGAACAGCAAGATACCCAAGCGATTGCTGACATTATTTTATTAATAAGTAATCATCAATCTTCGCTAATTGAACAATTGCTTATAGCGGGTGCTAAGCATGAAGCACTCAATATACTTGCCACTGAGCTAAGCATTATTACTCAGCAGGCTAAGCAAAACATATTAACTGAAGCGTGGCTATTAGCTCATGGCGAATTATGGTCTGCAAGGCTATTAAGCGCTTACTTAGGGCAACTTAACGTTAGTGCTTGCGCTCTGGACGCTAGGCAATTATTTACGTTAGACGCAGGGCAGCTACAGCATGCTAATAATCAGCAGCAGTGCTTAAAAGCCATAGATACAAGCAAAATTAATGTCGTTACAGGGTTTATTGCGGCTAATTTACAACATGAAACCGTGACCTTAGGACGTAACGGCAGTGATTACAGTGCTACTTTATTAGCACGATATTGCAATGCTAAAAAAGTGTCTATTTGGACTGACACTCAAGGTGTTTTTAGTACTGATCCGCGTAAGGTAGCTAATGCGATTAAGTATGCGCGGGTGTGCCGCGAACAAGCTAATTTATTGGCTAGATTAGGTAACCCCGTACTACATGCTAAAACATTATCGCCATTAAAAGGGACCGATATAGAGTTAATTGTTCGCAGTAGTTACGATCTTCAAGGCAGCCATACCGAAATAGTTAAATTAGGAATGAGTAAACAAAAGCGCTTTTTAACCACGATTAACAATGTGGATTTACTTACTGTTGATGATTTGAGTGAAGGCGAGGTAGCGCATGTTAGTCAGCTTATTCAGCATAGTTTGCATCACTTTGAACATGCGGGCGAAATTTACTTGGTAGTCCCTGCGTCGGCGACATATCAGGTGGTTAATTATTTTGCTGGCCGCGCCAACATTAGTGAGTCTAACTTAAATGGGGTTGCAATTATTGCATCAGAGCCAGATATAGCGATACTCGGTGAGCAAAGTGCAGCTGTACTTCAAGCGCAATCAATTCACCCTAGGTTTACTCATTTTGGTGACGGTTATACGTTATTATTAACCGATCAAGTGCTTGAGAGTGATGTGCTGAGCTTACTGCATGATAAATTGATCAATAAAGCGCAAGAAATAGCTTTAATTATTGCAGGGCTTGGTAATGTTGGTGCTGAATTTATGCGCCAACTACCTGCACAAATAGCCCGTTTATCATCAGGTTTTAACATTAAGTTAGTAGCATTACTACGCTCAGAGCAGATGCTGGTTAATGCCAATGGGTTAGACTGTGAGAGCTGGCAACAGCAATGGGAAAACCATGCAAGCCCCTATCAGCAAGCTGATTTGCTGTCATACATTGATACGCTTGAGTATGAACATAAGGTAGTGATTGATATTACCGCCAGTGAATATTTTAGCCAGCTTTATAGCAAATTTGTGGAATTAAATTGTCACTTAATTAGTGCTAATAAATACGCAGGCACAGCTCCGCTGAGCTGGTATCAAGCATTACGTGAAGATTTGGCACAGCGCGGCTTACATTGGCGTTATAATGCCAGTGTGGGAGCCGGATTACCGATTAACTTTGCACTGGCCGATTTGCAAAACAGTGGCGATAAAATAACGCGTATAGAAGGCGTGTTTTCTGGCACGCTGTCATGGTTATGCAGTATGTATGATGGCAGCAAGGCATTTTCAGATTTAGTGCTTGAAGCACAAGCTTTGGGGTTCACCGAACCTGATCCGCGAGAAGATTTATCTGGCCGAGATATGCAACGCAAGTTGCTTATTTTGGCGCGTGAATTAGGTATTGAATTGGAACTTGATGACATTTCTTTATCGGCATTGATGCCCGATGAGCTAAGTGCGGGCAGTTGGGATGACTTTGTTGATAACAAGGCTAGTTTAGATGCGTTTATCAAGCAGCACTTCGAAGCGGCTTTGCAACAAAGTGCTGCACTGTGTTATACCGGATTGCTGGAGTTTAAAAACAGCAAGCTAAACGCTAAGGTAGGAATTGCCTATGTACCAAAAAGCGAAGCGGTTGCTAATTTAACACCTGGCGATAATATTTTTGTGATTAATACTCAGTGGTATAATCAAAACGCATTAGTGATACAAGGCCCCGGTGCGGGTAAAGAAGTGACCGCAGCTGGCGTGCACTCTGACTTATATTGGTTGGTACAAAATATTACCTAGAGCATCAAAAAGGCCGCTATTCAGCGGCCTTTTATATTAGCATTATTTAAAAGAGCTCTTCTTCGGTTTTAGTGTTTTCTTCAAATACATCATTTGGCTGTGCTAACACATATTTTGTAGGTGCGGTCCCTTTCTCAAAGTACTCAAAACGGCTGGTATAATCGTTTTTATGACTTAACAGCCCCGTTTCTAAGTCAATACGAATAGAAACCAACCCTTCAGGCGGTTCGATAGGTGCCGCAGGTTTACCATCCAGTGCGACTCTCATAAAATCCACCCATGCAGGCTGAGCTGTTTTAGCACCTGACTCTGCGCCTGATATTTGGCCACTTCCTAAGTTATTATTATAGGTTGAGCGTCCCAACGTATTACCAGGGTTGTCAAAACCAACCCAAACAGAGGTCATCACGTCGCGATTAAAGCCGGTAAACCAAGTATCTACAGAATCATTGGTAGTGCCTGTTTTACCTGACAGATCGCGACGTTTTAGCGCTTGTGCACGCCATCCTGTACCACTCCAACCTGTTTTATGAGACCAGCTACCTCCCCCCCAAATTGCGCTGTTCATAGCACTGGCAATTAAAAATGCATTTTGTTTAGATATAATCTGCGGCGCGCAATTTGGTGCTACTTGCTCACTTAGCATTAGCGAGCTAGGCGTTGTCGCTTCATCATCACAAATTACAGTCGGGTTAGTTTTAAATAAGGTGTTGCCCATGGCATCTTGAATTTCAGAGATAAAGTAAGGTTCGATTAAGTTGCCGCCATTGGCAAAAGTACTCATACCACGAGCTAACTCTAGTGGAGTAATAGATGCGCTACCTAAAGCCAGCGATTCACTGCGATTTATATCTTCATCTGCAAAGCCAAATTTAAGTAAATGATCGGCTGTACGTTGCAAGCCAACACCACGTAATAAACGTACCGAAATCACATTTTTTGATTGTGCTAAAGCACGGCGAATGCGAATAGGGCCATTATAAATGGCAGGGCTATTTTTAGGTCGCCATGCGACACCTTGGCTTTTATCCCATTGATTTATAGGAGCATCATTTAAAATTGACGCTAAGGTGTAGCCTTTTTCAAGTGCAGCAGAGTATATAAATGGCTTAATATTAGAGCCAACTTGGCGTTTAGCTTGCACTGCACGGTTATATTGGCTTTGTTCAAAGCTGTAACCGCCTACAATGGCTTTTATACGCCCGTCTTGTGGGTCTAAAGACACAATGGCGCTTGCAGCTTCAGGGATTTGACTCAAAATATAGCTGTTGTCATCATTTTTACGCAGCCATATTTGCATGCCAGGCGTTAATATATCGCTTGCTGTTTCAGGAGCAAAGCTTTGGCGATAACGGGTGATAAACTTACGCGCCCACTTCAGATTATCCCAAGTCAATGTTGTGCGTTCGCCGCTTTTAAGTATTACTTCCGCGCTTCTGTCGGATATATTTAAAACTGCAGCGGCTTTTAGAGGGCCTAGTTCATTGGCCTCTTTCAAAATGTTTAATAACTTAGAATCAGAAGGTGTGGGCTCTGTTTGTGGATCCCATAAAATGGCTTCAGGGCCTCTAAATCCATGGCGCATATCATAGGCATGTAAATTGTTAACCAAAGCCGTTTGTGCCGCCTGTTGAATATTTGACTCAACAGAAGTATACACTTTAAATCCTGAGTTATAGGCTTTATCTATACCGTAGCGCGACACCATTTCAGCACGTACCATTTCTGAAATATATGGTGCATATAAGTCAATTTCAGCCCCATGAAAATAAGCGGTAATTGGTTGGTTCGTGGCTTCATTATACTGCGCTCTAGAAATATACTTTTCATCTAGCATTCGTCCTAACACTACATTTCTTCTGGCTTTGGCTCGCTTTGGGTTACGAATAGGGTTAAGTGCTGAAGGCGCCTTGGGTAAACCGGCAATCATTGCCATTTGCGCAAGAGTAAGCTCTTTTAGCTCTTTACCATAATAAACCTGAGCGGCTGCACCAATACCAAAGGCGCGGTTTCCTAGCTCTATTTTATTTAGATAAAGTTCAAAGATTTCATCTTTTGAAAGTAAATTTTCGATATGGATGGCAATAAATATTTCTTTTACTTTACGAATATAGGCTTTTTCTCGCGTTAAAAAGAAGTTACGAGCCAACTGCATGGTGATTGTACTGGCACCCTGCTTTTTTTCACCGGTAGAAATAAGTACTAGTGCTGAGCGAACAATACCAATTGGGTCGATACCGATATGGTCATAAAAACGGTTATCTTCTGTTGCTAAAAAAGCCTGTAATAAAGGTTCAGGAATTTGATCTATAGTTACAGGGATACGTCTTTTTTCACCAAATTGGTTGATTAAAAGCCCATCTTTGGTAAATACTTGCATAGGCGTTTGTAATTGAACGTTTTTTAAAACTTGCACGCTTGGGATATCGGATTTAACGTAGTAATAAAGGCTGAGCAATGTAATTAGTGCAAGTAATGCACAAATGATCAAAAATTGTAAAGTTCTTTTTAATAAAATCACTGATATTTCCCTAAACGGACTCCCAATTACAGGTTGAGACTGCTAGTATATATTGATTAAAAATTGAATAATATTTTTTAAGATATAAATTATAACTTGTTTATTATTAAAACAAAGGCAAAGTTGCAAACATGCTAAGTCAATTGATAAAAAAACCATCACCTATGATGGTGGGTATTGATATAGGATCGCACTCTATCAAGGCCGTGCTTTTAAGTGAAACAGAAACCGGGCTTCGATTAGAAGCTCTTGCAATTGAACCTATGCCTAAAGGCGCTATGAGCGAGCGCAACATTCAAGACATTGAAGCAATTGGCAATGTGATAACCAAGTTAAAACGAAAGCTTCCAAAGTCACTAAAATTTGCAGCTGTTGCTGTTTCAGGGCAAACAGTGATTACCAAAGTCATTTTCATGGATGTTTCCTTAAGCGACGCTGAATTAGAATCACAGATTGAAATTGAAGCCGATAGCTTGATCCCCTATCCATTAGATGAAGTCAGTTTAGATTTTGAAAAACTCTCTACTAACAGTGCCGATCCGAGCAAAATTAATGTTCTACTTTCTGCAGCGAGAACGGAAAGTGTGGAAGCGAGAGTAGGCGCACTTAGTGCTGCCAACTTAACTGCAAAAGTTGTGGATGTTGAAAGCTATGCATTAAGCCGGGCTATGGATGTTTACTACCAACAGCTACCATCAGACGCGTTTGATAAAACCGTTGCAGTAGTTGATATAGGTGCGGTGCTTACCTTGGTCAGTGTAGTGCAATTTGGTGAAACTATTTACACCCGCGACCAGGTATTTGGTGGTGACCAATATACAAATAGTATTGTTGCTTACTACAACAAAGGCTTTGATGAGGCTGAAATTGGTAAAACAACGGGTGATTTACCGCCTAATTATACATTTGAAGTGTTAGCGCCTTTTCAAACCTCATTATTGCAGCAAGTTCGTCGTGCTGTGCAAATGTTTTTAACAACAACAGGCAAAGAGCAGTTGGACTACATCGTACTGACGGGCGGGTCAGCGATGATTAAAGGTGTTGATAGGTTATTAATCGAAGAATTAGGAATACACACGGTTGTTGTTGAACCATTTGATAAAATGGAAATATCACCTAGAGTAGATCGTAATATAATACAGCGCCACCGCACTCAGTTTGCGATTGCAACTGGTTTGGCGTTGAGGAGTTTTTCATCATGCCACATATAAATTTACTACCTTGGCGTGAACTTCAGCGTGAGCAGTCTAAAAAGAAATTTATAACATTGCTGATGGCAGTGGTTATTGTTTGTTTCGTAACCATGTATGCGCTGAGTACATTTTATAGCGCTCTAAAAGAAGGGCAAATGCTTAAAAATAACTATCTCAGTTCAGAAATTACAATGCTCGATCAAAAAATTCGCGATATACGCGACTTAGACATGAAAAAAGAAAATCTACAACAACGGATGCGTTTAATTGAAGAGCTACAAAGTAGCCGTAATTTAGGCACGCAAATAATGGATGAAGTGGCAAAAATAGTGCCTGCTGGAGTTTATTTAACTAAGCTTGAGCGTAAAGGTAGCCAAATTCATGTGTTAGGTAAAAGTGAGTCTAATAATCGTTTGTCTACTATGCTTCGACAGGTGCAAAGTTCTTATCTTTTAGAGCGCCCGACTATGCAAGGCATTGTTGCAGGCGATCAATCCTCTCGTTTACTCAGCGATTTTAATATGGAGTTCTACGTAAAACCATTTGGTAAAATAGGCGAGGTACCTAATGAACCTTGATTTTAAGTCGCTTACAGAAATAGATTGGAATGAAATAGAGCTCGATAACATAGGTGAGTGGCCTGTTATTGTAAAAACAATATGCGGCGCATTTGTTGCCTGTCTCGTATTGTTTTTTAGCTATAGCTTATTAGTGTCGGATGAAATTGAAAGCTACCATAACGCAGTGGCCAAAGAGATAGAATTACGCACAACCTACCGAACTAAATATGCAGTTGCCAGCAAGCTCGATATTTATCGTGAACAAATGGTTGAGATGGAAGATGAGTTTTCTCAGCTATTAAAACGCCTACCTACCTCAAATGAGACGCCAGGATTATTAGATGACCTTTCCTATGTGGGTACAACCAGCGGCCTAACATTTTTAAAAATTGGTTGGCTACCAGAAGTTGAAAAAGAGTTCTATACCGAGCTACCCATTAAAATTGAAGTAGTAGGCACTTATCATGAGTTCGGTGAATTTGTAGGAAAAGTGGCTCAATTGCCGAGAATAGTAAGTTTGCACGACTTTTCTATTTTATCATCTGGCGAAAAGCAGCTAACATTCAGTGTAGTAGCAAAAACTTATCGTTATGAAGAGGGGGTAAGATGATGAAGCAACTTCCCTTTTTAACTGTTGTAATATTGTTGCTCAGTGGTTGTAATGAAGATACATCTGAGCAAAAAGAGTTTATTGACCAGGTTAAGGCAAACACTACTGCACGTGTTGAAAAAATACCTGAGTTAGTTAAGTTTGAGCACTTTGAATATAACGCCAAAGATATACGTAGCCCTTTTGTAGCACCAGAACCAGAAATTATACAAAATAAGCTAACACAAGTTAAAAACTGTCTTCACCCAGATCCAGAGCGTGTCCGTCAGCCTCTGGAGAAGTACCCATTAGATAATTTAGCAATGAAGGGAACGATAGGGTCGAACAGTAATACATGGGCGCTCATTACAGCTGCTGATAACACCTTACACCGAGTATCTATAGGAAGCTATTTAGGCACCTATGATGGAAAAGTAAGCAGTGTTAATAGTGACTATATTGAATTAGTAGAATTAATCCCTGATGGGTCAGGTTGTTGGAAAGAACGTTTGACCAAATTAGAAATGTTAGAGGCGGCAACTAATGGCGCAAATTAATAAGAAAAATGGTACTCCCTATATGCATAAAGATGAGTGTTCGCATCACCGTATTTTAACGACGTTGCTATTTGTATTTTTATTACTAATGATGAAAACGGTCAGTGCAGCTCCTTTACTCTACGACGTTCGATATAACCCATTACTTAAAGGTGAAACCGAATTACAGCTGGTATTTGATGAAGAATTACAGCAACAACCTGATGTACAAGTTTTTAATAATCCGGCACGGATAGAGTTATTATTTAATGCAGTTGAACTAGATGAAGGGTTGGCAAATATTGTTATTAACCAAGCAGGGATAAGTAACATTAGTAGCATGATGACTAGTGCAGGTTTAAAAGTAACCATTAACTTGGAGCGATTAAAAATTTATGAGGCTGAAGTTAATAACAACCTATTTTCAATAAGAATATCTGATAACCCTCTAGCAAAACAAATCGTAACAACCAGTGAAGATGCACCTGCTCGTGCCTCTAATTATATCAATGGCATTCAAGCAATTGATTTTCGCCGCGGTGAAAAAGGTGAAGCAAAAGTACTTGTTTATCTGCAAGATACACAGGCTGCTATCGAGGTTCATGAAAGTGGCGGGAAAATCATTGCAGAGTTTCACCATACCGATATTTTAGATGACTTATTGTATGAATTAGACGTACTCGATTTTGGTACTGTGGTGAGCAGTATAGAAACGTTTAAGGAAGATAATCTGACACGCATTGTAATTGAACCTAATAAAGCTTTTGCTTACACGTATCAGCAAATAGAAAATATTTTTACCTTAACGGTTGAAAAAGACGAGACTCAAAATGGATTCTTAGATGGAGGCAAAGAGTACTTAGGCCGTCCTATGACGCTTAACTTTCAGGATATCTCTGTGCGTGCTGTATTACAGATTATTGCGGGTTACAATGACTTTAACTTGGTAACTAGTGACTCAGTGACGGGCAACATTACCCTTCGCTTAGATGGTGTTCCTTGGGATCAGGCGTTAGACGTAGTACTAAGAATAAAAGGTTTAGACAAACGTATGGATGGCTCTATTTTAATGGTAGCGCCATCTGAAGAGCTTGCTGCCCGTGAAGCAAAAGAGTTAAAAGCAAAGCAACAAGTAGAGGATTTAGAGCCACTATATAGCGAATACATCCGTTTAAATTACGCCAAAGCAGAAGATTTTGCCGACTTACTAAAAACAGATACCAATAGTATTATTACAGCGAGAGGCAGCGTGTCTGTTGATCAGCGAACCAATACGCTACTAATGAAAGACACCGCGAAAAGTATTGAAAGTGTTCGCCGTATGGTCGAAACCTTAGACATCCCCGTCAAACAAGTGGTTATAGAGGCGCGCATGGTAACCGTTCGTGATAATGTAACCGAAGACTTAGGCGTTCGTTGGGGGTTTAGTGATCAGCAAGGTTCTGATGGTGTTTCTGGTACATTAGAAGGTGCTGAAACAATTTCTAATGGAAATATTCCGAGTCTTACAGATCGACTCAATGTTAATTTACCTGTAGCGAATCCATCGGCAAGTATTGGTATGCATATAGCCAAACTAGCCAATGGAACATTAATTGATTTAGAATTAACCGCGCTCGAAGAAGAGAATAAGGGTGAAATTATTGCGAGTCCGCGTATCACTGCTGCTAACCAGCAAAAAGCACGCATTGAGCAAGGTACCGAGATCCCCTATGTTGAATCTGCTTCGAGTGGCGCAACAACCGTAAGCTTTAAAAAAGCAGTGTTGAGTTTAGAGGTGACACCTCATATCACACCAGACAACAAAGTTATTTTAAACTTAATAATTACTCAAGACACCCGTGGTGATACCGTTCAAACAGGAACTGGCCCAGCTGTTGCCATTGATACGCAACAAATTGAGACTCAAGTTCTCGTTGAGAATGGACAAACGGTAGTGTTGGGTGGTATTTTTCAACAGCAAATTATTAATTCGACCAAAAAAGTACCTTTATTGGGCGACCTTCCTTACGTAGGAAGACTATTTAAAAGCACAAGCGAGTTTAATGAAAAGCGCGAACTGCTGATTTTTGTCACACCTAAAATTCAAATAGACTAATTACCTAACCTGAATTCTGCTGAGATATATTAACTCTTCAGAGCTCAGGTTATTCAAACTATCTAGGCTGAACAACAAACTAGACGGTTTTGACATGTTATTTAGTTATCTTGGTGTGAACACTCCCTGTAAATGTACAATTAGGCAGTATATAATTTTTATTGTGTACTGTACTGCGGATGCATTTTAAGACTGCGTTAATGTTGCTTGTAACTGAGTTTTTTTGTGAAATTACTATGCAAAAGCGTTTACCAAGTAACACGTAGTAGCCTTTAACTGCATAAATTTTAACCCTAGAAGATAAATTTGCCTATAATAAGGTGCTTTTTTGTTAACCAATGGGTAATTATTTAGTTTAATTGCTCGTTATATGGCTTTTTATCCTAATTGACTTGAAATACCCGACCGATTACTGAGATAATCCCTTTCTTAATTTTGGGGCCAGGTCGTTAGGCGGGGTTTTATTTCAAATTTTAGAGTTCGTTTGTACTAAAAGATATGGCTGAGAAACGTAATATATTTCTAGTTGGCCCCATGGGGGCTGGCAAAAGCACGATTGGTCGTCACATCGCTGACCAATTACACCTTGAATTTGTTGATTCTGATCAAGAAATCGAACGTCGTACGGGCGCAGATATTGCCTGGGTATTCGATCTTGAAGGTGAAGAAGGCTTTAGACTTCGTGAAGAATCTGTTATTGGCGATTTAACCGAGATGCAAGGTATTGTTCTTGCTACTGGTGGTGGCTCAGTAATGAGTAAAGAAGTTCGAAACAAGCTTTCGGCTCGCGGTATTGTAGTATACCTAGAGACACCGATTGAAAAGCAAGTTGCACGTACGCAACGCGACAAGCGTCGCCCATTACTGCAAACAGAAGAAGCACCTCGTGATGTACTTGAGCGCTTAGCAGAAGAGCGTGAACCATTATACAAAGAAGTAGCTGATTTTGTTGTACGCACTGATGAGCAGAGCGCGAAAGTTGTTGCTAACCAAATAATCGAGAAATTGGATTTTTAAAAGCCAGTATTAAAAGGACTAACCCAGCATGCTTGAATTAACTGTTAATTTAGACGAGCGGAGTTATCCTATTTATATTGGTCAATCTGCACTTCAAGATACAGGCCGTCTAATCCATCACATTGGTGATTGTCGGCCTATCATCATCACTAATGACACTATTGCGCCGCTCTATCTTCAGCAGTTGCTTGACTCATTATCACAGCAAAACCCACTTCATTTTATTATTCCAGATGGCGAGCAATATAAATCACTCACTTGGTTTGAAAAAATATCAGCATTCTTACTTGAAAATAACTGCGGTCGTGACACCTGTTTAATTGCATTAGGTGGTGGCGTAGTTGGCGATTTAACTGGTTTTGTTGCGGCCTGCTATCAGCGCGGTGTGCCTTTTATTCAAATACCTACCACGTTATTATCTCAAGTAGATTCCTCAGTTGGTGGTAAAACAGCAGTAAACCATCCGCTGGGCAAAAATATGATAGGGGCTTTTTACCAACCACAAGCTGTGTTTATAGATACGCGTTCGCTACATACTTTACCTACCCGTGAGTTTGCTGCAGGCATGGCTGAAGTTATTAAATATGGCCTGATTTACGATACTGAGTTGTTTGCTTTTTTAGAGCAAAATATCACTCAATTACAACAATTAGATGAAGCCTGTTTACAGCATATTATTTTTAGATGCTGTGAAATTAAAGCACTCATCGTTGCTCAAGATGAGAAAGAGCAAGGCTTGCGTGCACTATTAAATTTAGGACACACGTTTGCCCATGCAATAGAAGCACAAATGGGGTACGGCGTGTGGTTACATGGTGAAGCCGTAGCGACAGGTATGGTGCTTGCTGCCAAGCTTGCTCATACTCGTAACGATTTAACACAGCAAGACCTAGAGCGTATTACTACATTAATAGCAGCGTATAATTTACCAATCGATATCCCTAACGATATGACCAGTGAGCAATTTTTACTGCATATGCGCAAAGATAAAAAGAATAAAAAAGGGACTATCCGATTTATTTTACCCACCGAATTTGGTCAATGTGCATTAGTTGATGATGTATCAGATGATCAAGTTAGAGCATTGATTGAGCAATAAATGCAGTCACAAATTTTACCAAGCCGTGCAGCTTTGGTGGATAGAATCGCATTACAATTTGAATATGGTCAAAACTTAATTGTTTTATTAGGCACCTCTGGTCTAGGTAAAAGCTATTTGCTTGAAACCTTCATTACTGATAAATATAACGATTTTAATAAAGCATTTGTGCAAGTCGGTGCCCAGATGACTGATGTGCAGTTAATGACTCAGTTATTAGAGCAAAGTTTTAACGCCCCTTTAATTGATCATAATCTAAGCTTATCGCAAAACTATTATCAATTAGCGAAACAACAACAATGTGGGGCGTGCTTGTGGGTTGTTGATGGCGGCAGGCACCTATCCGAAGAGCTAATCGCAGAGCTTGAGCTACTATCAAAAAATGCACCTAATGTGCTTTATATTATGATTGCATCACAGTCTAAACTACCCTTTAAAGATGCAGTAAATATTCATTTAGAACCATTAAATATAGCTGAAAGTAAGCAGCTTATGGGGTGGTACTTTACGAGCCTACCCTATGATGAAGATCCTGTCTTTCAAACTTTTTTAGTTGAAGCTCAAGGTAACCCAAGCCTGTTATTAGCCTGGCAGCCAAGCGAGCAGGTTGCAGATATTGTCGTTAAAGATAAGGTATCTTGGCGATTACAGCTGCTCACATTGTTATTAATAATTATGCTGTTGATTATTGGCCTTGTGTACAAAGCCGATATGACCCAGTGGTGGGAAAATGCTAATCGCCAAATTGATGAGCAAGTGCTATCAACCGCCATTACAACTGAGCAAGCTATTGAAAATAAACCACAGAAGCTAGTGCCTTTAAGTAGTGAGCCGCCAGCAGCTGACCTTCAAAAGCCCACCCAAAACACCAATAACAATGTTCCAGCGATTGTTGGGAGCTTAACGGAATCAACGAGTGTTGTTGAACAGGAAAAGCCGGCATCAAAACCCGTTGAAGAAAAACCGGTTACTAAACCTGCACAAACAAAGCCGCAAAACCCAATAGTAGAAACACCCAGTAATTGGTACTTACAACAACCTGAGAATAATTTTGTTATTCAACTCTTAGCTGTAACTCAGCAGCAGGTAGGAAATGAGTTTATTGTTGAACATGAGCTAGAAAATATCACTAATACCTACCAAACTAAACGAAATGGTAAAATGTGGTGGGTAGTAACTACAGGCAGCTTTGTTAGCTTAAATGAGGCAAAACAAGCACTGCAAGTACTTCCTGCTGAGGTTAGAAAAAATAAACCTTTCTATAAAAAAATTAGTAAAATAAAACAAGAAATTGCACGAGTTGATCAGTAAACTCAGTAACTTTAGTGTAAAATCGCGCAACACCGAATTGAAGTAAAGAGCCAATGCAGCAAAAGAGTAGAGCCTTCCTTAAATGGGCTGGCGGAAAATACAGCCTCGTTGAAGATATTAACGCGCGACTAAATCAAGCAAGTAAGCATGCTGATACCTTGGTTGAACCTTTTGTTGGTGCGGGCTCAGTGTTTTTAAATAGCAACTTTAAACACTATGTACTCAACGATATTAATGCTGATTTAATCAATTTATATAAAGAGCTCAAACGTTCGCCTGATGAGTTCATTAGTGATGCTAAAAAGCTTTTTGTTGATTTAAACAACCACTCAGATGCGTATTATGATTATCGTGTGCAGTTTAATCAAAGCAGTGATGTGTATGAGCGAGCCATCTTATTTTTATATATGAACCGCCATGGTTATAACGGATTATGCCGCTATAATTTAAAGGGTATTTTTAATGTACCTTTTGGTAAATATAAAAAGCCTTATTTTCCTGAAAAAGAAATGTACTTTTTTGCTAGCAAAGCGCAACAAGCTACATTTACTTGCCTAGGATATGATGATGTATTCAAGCTGGTGCCTAAAAATGCAGTGATTTACTGCGATCCGCCTTATGTGCCATTAAGTAAAACTGCATCTTTTACCTCGTATGCAAAAGGCGGGTTTAATTTGGATGATCAGGCTAATTTAGCGAACTTAGCTGAGCAAGCAGCTTTTGAGAATAATACGCCAGTCCTTATTTCAAATCACGATACGGTATGGACACGCAAAATTTACAGCCAAGCTTCTTTGGATAAAATTCAGGTTAAACGCACGATTAGCCCAAAAGGCGGTTCACGAAATAAAGTAGATGAGCTAATGGCTATGTACTTAGCACCGAAGTCACGGTTGCGTAAATAGCCAGTACAAATAATACAAAAAGTATCACGGCAATAGCTATTAATGTAATAGGGGAGTGGTGTTTAAAGTCTGTTTGACGCTTATCTTCAGATTGCACACCAAAAAATGCCGCTAGCACACTTTGTAACGCGCTTAAGAAATGCTGCATTAATTAAAATAATGGTTTGATTGAAGATGGCTTGTGGTTGTCGTCAGTACCTGTTAATAACTCTAGGAAATCTAGGTAATGAAACTGGGCACTGCGGCTATTGCCGGTTAGCCAAGAAGCCCAAGAAGAGTCTTCTTGAATTTGAATGCAGCGATTTGCGCTATGATTAATAGCGTTAGTTTGATCTTTATGAAGACAAGTGTTGGCTGAACTTAATTCTTGCTCAGTATTTGAAGAAAGCGACGCAGCTCCAATAATGACACTTACCGACGTGATTAATAATCCAATTTTAAAAACACGCATAATATAAACCTAGTAATTTAGTTCTCCACCAAGCATAACAAACTTGCTTAAATAATACACTTTATTTTTAGCTATATTCAAAGCTAGTCATGCCGCAAAATTTGTTTATAAGCGTGATTTATCCTTTTAGCTCACGCGCTTTGTCGTTGTTATAGTTAATAACAGTTAGTCGCTAGCGTTGCTAATTTAGCGTTATTTTTAAAGGTGTTACTTGGGTAACATCGTTAATTAAGTTACATTAACGCCATAAATTATTCATTAATGGATTAGCAATGCTCAATTGTGAACAAAAATACTTAATAGCGCCCTCAATTTTATCCGCAGACTTTGCACGCCTTGGCGAAGATGTTGACAGAGTCTTAGCTGCAGGGGCTGATGTTGTCCATTTTGATGTAATGGATAACCATTACGTACCTAACTTAACAATAGGCCCAATGGTGTGTAAAGCACTTCGCGATTACGGGATTAAAGCTCCTATTGATGTTCATTTAATGGTGAAACCGGTAGATAGTTTAATTCCACAATTTGCCGAGGCGGGGGCGTCAATTATTACCTTTCATCCAGAAGCCAGTGAGCATATTGACCGCACTTTACAATTGATAAAAGATCAAGGTTGCCAAGCAGGTCTAGTTTTTAATCCTGCAACGAGTTTAAGCTACCTTGATCATGTAATGGATAAAATAGATGTTATTTTATTAATGTCGGTGAACCCCGGATTTGGTGGGCAAAGTTTTATTCCACAAACACTTGAGAAACTGCGAGAGGCAAAGCAACGCATTATTGATTCTGGGCGTGATATTCGCTTAGAAGTTGATGGCGGTATTAAAGTAGATAATATTGCAGTGGCAGCTGAAGCGGGTGCTGACATGTTTGTTGCAGGCTCTGCTATTTTTAATCAGCCTGACTATAAAAACGTAATTGATGAAATGCGCCAACAATTAGAAAGTATTAAGTAATGAAATATGATGCGGCACTATTTGACTTAGACGGCACGCTAGTTGACAGCGTGTATGACTTATATATGGCCTTAAATCTTACGCTAAGTGATTTAGCGTTTCCCATTGTCAGTCAGCGATTAGTTGAAAGCTGGGTAGGTAATGGCATTGAGGTGTTAGTAAAGCGAGCTCTTTGCGGTGATATACAAATTAGTGAACACCTTGATGAGACTCTGAGCGAGCGAGCCATTAAGCTTTTTTATCAACATTACAGTGAGCTGGTTGGTGAATACAGCGTATTATATCAGCATGTTGAAACGGGCCTTGCTGCTCTCAGTGGTATGCCCAAAGCACTTATTACCAATAAAGCACGCTGTTTTACTGAACTACTTTTAGATAAACTGGCTATTCGCAGTCATTTTGAGGTGATTGTTTGCGGTGACGACATGGCAAAAAAACCGTCACCTGAGCCACTCTTATTTGCTTGTAATGCATTGAATATTTTGCCAGATAAAGCCATTATGATTGGTGATTCAAAGAGTGACATACTGGCAGCACAAGCCGCCAATATTGATGTGATAGCTCTTACTTATGGGTATCATCAAGGAGAGCAGCTCGGGGATTATAATCCACAGTACCTATGCGATAACTTCTTAGCTATAATACCCACACTTACACAGCGTTAAAATTTTTAATCAATTAAACACTAAAGGAAAATCATGAGTAAACCAGTAGTTTTAAGTGGCATTCAGCCAACCGGTGGTATGACAATAGGCAACTATGTTGGCGCTATTAACCAGTGGCTAAAGCTACAGGAAGACCACGAAAGTTTCTTTATGCTTGTTGATTTGCACGCAATTACTGTTCGCCAAGAGCCTGAGCTTCTTCGATCTCGTGTGTTAGACGGTATAGCCTTATATGCAGCGTGCGGTATTGACCCTGAAAAGTCTGCGCTTTTTGTGCAATCACAAGTGCCTGAACACGCACAGTTAGCGTGGGTATTAAATTGTTACGCACAAATGGGTGAGCTTAACCGCATGACTCAGTTTAAAGATAAGTCATCTAAGCATGCTAACAATGTAAACGTAGGTTTATTTTCGTATCCAGTATTACAAGCAGCAGATATTTTATTGTATCAAGCTGACCAAGTGCCAGTAGGGGACGATCAAAAGCAGCATCTAGAGCTAACGCGTGATATAGCTACTCGCTTTAATAACTTGTACGGCGACGTATTTAAATTACCTGAGCCATATATTCCAGAATTTGGCGCACGCGTAATGAGCCTTCAAGATCCGCTTAAAAAGATGTCTAAGTCTGATGAAAACCCAAATGGTTACATCATGCTATTAGATGAGCCTAAAAAGATTGAGAAAAAGCTTAAAAAAGCAGTAACCGATTCAGACGAGCAAGCACGTATTTACTTTGATCGTACAGAAAAGCCTGGTGTTTCTAACTTACTTACTTTATTAAGCGTAGCGACTAAGCGCTCAATTGAAGATTTAGTGCCAGAGTACGAAGATAAAATGTACGGCCACCTGAAAAAAGACACTGCAGATGCGGTAGTGAATATGATTGAGCCAATCCAAGCACGTTTTAAAGAGATCAGAGAAGATCAAAACCTACTTGATAGCATCATGAAATCAGGTGCAGAAAAGGCCAGTGTACGTGCAGAAAAAACACTTAAATCGGTATACGATGCACTAGGATTTATTCCTCGTACATAATTTGATTTATTAGAATAAGTGTAAAAAAATGCCGCTAATTTAGCGGCATTTTTGTGTAACTTTTAATAAGTACTTTTTTATAATTTATATTAAAGCAATGGTTTTAAGTAGTGCCCAGTATGTGAGCGCTTACATTCCGCCACTTCTTCTGGTGTACCTGCAATCAGTATTTCACCGCCGCCAGCACCACCTTCAGGGCCTAAATCAACGATCCAATCGGCAGTTTTTATTACATCTAAATTATGCTCAATTACTACAATGGTATTGCCATGATCGCGTAGACGATGAAGCACCACTAATAACTGTTCAATATCAGCAAAATGAAGTCCCGTTGTTGGCTCATCAAGAATGTACAATGTTTTTCCAGTATCACGCTTAGAGAGCTCACGTGCTAACTTAATTCGCTGTGCTTCACCACCAGAAAGTGTTGTAGCGGCTTGGCCTAAACGAATATAAGAAAGTCCAACATCCATTAGGGTTTTAAGTTTACGTGCTATAGCCGGTATTTTATCAAAGTAGTCATGGGCATCTTCAACGGTCATGTCGAGCACTTGGTTGATGTTTTTGCCTTTATATTGTACTTCTAAGGTTTCGCGATTATAACGTTTACCCTTACATACATCACACGGTACATATACGTCTGGTAAGAAGTGCATTTCTACTTTAATAACACCATCACCTTGGCACGCTTCACAACGGCCACCTTTAACATTAAAGCTAAAGCGACCCACTTTGTAACCACGTGAACGGGCTTCTTGAGTACCCGCAAACAGCTCACGAATACCGGTGAAAATACCAGTATAAGTGGCAGGGTTTGAACGCGGTGTGCGGCCAATAGGACTTTGGTCAATATCAATTACTTTATCAAAGTGCTCAAGTCCTGCAATTGACCCATAAGGAGCTGCTTCAGCAGTAGTTGCGCCGTTGAGTTCTGTGTGGGCAAGTTTAAATAAGGTGTCGTTAATGAGTGTAGATTTACCCGAGCCAGATACGCCGGTAATACAGGTCATTAAGCCAAAAGGTATTTTTAAATCAACATTTTTTAAGTTATTACCAGTAGCACCAAACAGCTCTAGCCATTTATCGTTAGTAGCATGGCGCTCTTTAGGCACTTCTATTTTACGCACGCCCGATAAAAACTGGCCGGTAACCGAGTCTTTGCTTGCTAAAATATCATCGCGTGTACCTTGAGCAATAACATGGCCGCCATGTACGCCAGCACCTGGGCCAATATCAATAATATGATCAGCGGCACGAATGGCGTCTTCATCGTGTTCTACAACAATAACGGTATTACCCAAATCGCGTAAATGAACCAAGGTTTTCAATAAACGGTCGTTATCACGTTGGTGCAAACCAATTGAAGGTTCATCCAGTACATACATAACACCCACTAACCCAGCACCAATTTGACTCGCTAAGCGAATACGCTGTGCCTCACCGCCTGAAAGTGTGTCGGCGCTACGCTCAAGTGATAAGTAATTTAGGCCTACATTAATTAAGAACGATAGACGATCGCGAATTTCTTTTAAAATTTTCTCGGCAATTTGGCCTTTTTGCCCAGTTAGGTGCAAGCCTTCAAAAAAGCCCATCGCCTCACCAATACTCATATGCGTAATGGTTGGCAAGTTAGTTTGACCAATAAATACATTGCGTGCTTCTTGGCGCAAACGTGAGCCTTTACAACTAGGGCAGGCTTGGCTGGTTTGATACTTGGCTAGCTCTTCGCGTACTGAGTTTGATTCAGTTTCGCGGTAGCGGCGGTTCATATTGTTTAACACGCCCTCAAATACATGATTACGTGTAATTAAATCACCGCGGTCATTACGGTAATTAAAAGCAATTTTAGTGTCACCAGAGCCATCTAAAATAATTTTCTTATGTTCTTTTGCAAGCTCTTGATAAGGTACATCTAAATCAAAATCGTAATGCTGTGCAACTGCTTGCAACATTTGATAATAGTAAAAACTGCGTTTATCCCAGCCTTTAATTGCCCCGCCGGCTAAGCTTATTTCAGGGTTGTGAACCACGCGATTCGGGTCAAAGTATTGTCTTACGCCTAAACCGTCACAGCTTTGACAAGCTCCTGCAGGGTTATTGAACGAAAATAAACGCGGTTCAAGTTCGGTCATCGCATAGCCACAGGTTGGGCAGGCAAAATTTGCTGAAAACAGCATTTCTTCAGCACTGCTATCATCCATAAACGCAATGTTGGCAACGCCGCCTGACATTTCAAGTGCCGTTTCAAAAGACTCTGCAAGACGTTGCTGTTGACCCTCTTTTACTTTAAAGCGATCCACAACGACTTCAATAGTATGCTTTTTATGTAAATCTAGCGGTGGTGGATCGGATAAGTCGCATACTTCACCATCTATACGAGCACGAATGTAACCTTGACTGGCAAGTTGTTCTAATAGTTTTACATGCTCACCTTTACGGTCTTTAACAACAGGAGCAAGTAGCATTAACTTAGTGCCTTCAGGCAGCGCTAATGCGGTATCGACCATTTGACTAATTGTTTGCGCTGCGAGTGGTAAATCATGAGTTGGACAGCGAGGTTCGCCAACCCGTGCAAACATTAAACGCAGGTAATCGTAGATTTCAGTAATGGTTCCCACGGTTGAACGGGGATTATGCGAGGTTGATTTTTGTTCAATGGAAATAGCAGGGGAAAGGCCTTCAATATGATCTACGTCAGGTTTTTCCATTAATGACAAAAACTGCCTTGCATAAGCAGAGAGTGATTCAACATACCGGCGTTGCCCTTCTGCATAAAGCGTATCAAATGCAAGTGATGACTTTCCTGAACCAGATAAGCCAGTGATAACAATTAGTTTATCACGTGGGATGGTTAGGCTGATGTCTTTTAAATTGTGCGTGCGGGCGCCTCGGACTTCAATGTTTTCCATGCTATCTCGTTTATTGCCAAAATTATTTGTTCAGTATCGCATAATACGCTGCAATATTAATCCTTGATCATTGAAAAAATCCTTAGTTATAGACGATTAATTATTGCCAAGCTTGTGATAGAATCCTTGCCTAATTTTTTCACACAGTAAGATCACGCAAATAATGACCGCATCTTCACTTAATTCACGAGAGAAACGCGCCGCCGTATCGTTAGCGAGTGTGTTTGCATTTAGAATGCTCGGCTTGTTTATGCTGATGCCTGTTTTAGCTATTTATGGTCAATCGCTTGAAGGCTTTTCACCTTTATGGATAGGTTTTGCAATTGGTGCGTATGGTTTAACGCAGGCCGTATTACAAATACCTATGGGGCGACTGTCTGATAAAATTGGCCGTAAAAAAGTGATTGTAGGTGGTTTGCTTGTATTTGCCTTGGGTTCAGTAGTTGCGGCTTTAGCTGAGTCCATACAAATGGTAACGGTAGGGCGTGCCTTGCAAGGTATGGGCGCTATCGCCAGCGCATTGTTAGCGTTTGCATCAGATTTAAGTCGTGACGAACAGCGACCAAAAGTAATGGCAGTTATTGGCATGAGCATAGGTATGAGCTTTGCCTTCGCTATGCTACTTGGACCTATAGTGGCAGCTTCATGGGGTATAGCCGGAGTGTTTTGGTTAACTGCTATACTGGCTTTATTAGGTATTTTTATTGTCACTATGCTGGTACCCAGTGCAATAAATAAAGCCCCTAAAGGCGATACACTTGCCAGCTTTAGTGACATTAAAAAGCTAATTAAACATCCGCAGCTTGCGCGTCTAAATGCAGGTGTATTATTGCTGCATTTAACATTGACGACTATTTTTGTAGTATTGCCAAGTCAACTAATTAAAGATGGACTTGTGGCTGAAAACCATTGGCAGCTTTATATTCCTGTTTTATTTTTAGCGTTTTTCTTGATGGTGCCAGTAATGATAGTGGCAATTAAAAAAGAGAAAGAAAAACAGGCGTTTATTGGTTCAGTGATGGTCTTAATAATAAGTATGTTTAGCATGTCAATATGGGCCAATAGTGTTGTTGGTATTGCGGTTTGTATGCTGTTATATTTTGTTGCTTTTAACTTTTTAGAAGCCACTATGCCAGCTCTTGTGTCGCGTATTGCTCCAGCAAGCCAAAAAGGCTCCGCCATGGGTGGGTATTCATCTAGCCAGTTCTTAGGGGCTTTTTTAGGCGGTATGTTAGGCGGGTATGTAGCACAAACCACTAGTACGCAAGCTGTGTTTGCGGCGGCGGCACTTGTTGGGGTAATATGGCTTATTATTGCGTGGAAAATGCAAGTCCCACCGAAAAGCAAAGTTATTAGTTTAATGACCCAATTAGATTCTGAAGAGCAGGCACAAACACTAGCTTCTCAGTTAGTTGCTTTACCCGGCGTAATAGAAGCAACCGTAGTTCGCGATGAAAGTCGAAGCTACTTAAAGATTAATGATAAAGAATTTGACCTAGACCAAGCCCGAAGAGTGGCTGGTTTAATCTAACGTTTATAGGAGATGGTTCCATGGCACGCGGTGTGAACAAAGTAATTTTGGTTGGTAATTTAGGGCAAGATCCTGAAGTTCGTTACATGCCTAATGGTAATGGCGTAGCAAATATTACCTTAGCAACTTCAGACAGCTATAAAGATAAAAACACTGGCCAAATGGTTGATAAAACTGAGTGGCACCGTGTGGTATTTTTTGGCAAATTAGCTGAAATTGTAGGCGAATACTGCCGCAAGGGTTCACAAATTTACGTAGAAGGTAAACTTCAAACTCGTAAATGGACTGACCAACAAGGCCAAGAAAAGTACACTACAGAAATTGTTGTTGATGGCTTTACTGGTCAAATGCAAATGTTAGGTGCACGTGGTGGCGACCAACAAAGTGGTGGCTATCAAGGTAACCAAGGTGGTCAACAAAGTGGCGGTTATCAAGGTAACCAAGGCGGACAGCAAAGCGGTAGCTATGGTCAAAATAACCAAGGCCAAAATAGTCAGCAAGGCAGTTATGCTCCACAGCAACAATCTGCACCTGCCCAGCAGCCAGCGCCGCAACAAAACAACCAGTATCAACCACAGCAGCAAGGTGGTTTTGCACCTCAGCAAAATAATGCACCACAACAGCAAGGCGGGTTTGCTCCTAAGCCGCAAAATGCACCACAAGGTGGCGCATCAAACCCAATGGAACCAACAATCGACTTTGATGACGATATTCCGTTCTAAATTTCCAACTTTTTAGTTTAAAAAGTATTAAAAAAGAGCCCTGAGTAATCAGGGCTTTTTTTATTGATAATAATTACTATCCCTCTCGTTTATCCTCAGCTGAGTGAGTAAATACTCCTCATTAACAAGCTGTAAATAGCTTTAAGGTTTTCAAAGCAGAGCGGCACTCCCATTTATGCGCACAAAGATGAAGCCTTTACTAATTTTGTTGACCACTAAATATAATGTTTATAAACATTAAGTATTAACAATAAAACAGCTACTAAACTTTTATTATTGGCTTGTGCAATTGCAAATAGTAGACAACACTTTAATAACTTATTTAATGAGCGGGTAAGTTATGAAAGCCAGTCAGTTTCAGTTTTCCAATTACGTTAGTGCCTTATTTTACGCTCTGTGTTTTATGCTATTTATTATTTTTAATAGTGGTTTAAATTTAGTTTTACAATATCAAAATAAGCAAACAGGTATAGAACTCGCTAAGCAATTACAGCAGCCACTAGTGAATAAGCAACAACTTTTAACAAATACACCTTTTACCCTAGCTCCAGATAAAGTTTCTGTTTATGTTAAGCAGCAAAAGCAATACTTCAGCTCTAATTCAAAAGGGGTTTTGTTATATTCATGGCCTCTTTGGTATGCCTACAGTGACCTATTTATAATAATGAATGTGTTTATTTTGGTCATAACTTTTGCTGTTAGGCGCGCTATATTACTCAAAACGAGAGTAAGTAACTCAATGGTATTAAAGCGTAACCAAAGCGATGGCTATAAAAAAGTGTGTTATACGCCTAAAACAATGCCTTCACTATCGGTATTAAAGACAGCAGCCAAGGAGCAGAAAACAATTGGCTATAATATATTTGCACTCATTCAATGCGAATGTCATTTTGATATAAATACGGACTTACAAGCGACTCTTAAAGTATTACTAGCAAAAGATTTTACCAATACGGCTGTAATATCCGTTAAGTTATTAACAGCGGGTAATTTTGCTTTTACTCTCAAAGGGGTTAGTGCGATTGAGAAAGCAAATTGTGCTAAACATTTACATCAATGCATGCTTAACGCAGCCTATATTTTAGCCCCTAGAGTGGCTGACGAGAGTATAAAGTTAGGTGTGTGTACTTACTACTCGAATGCTGATCAGGTGATGGTGTATCAGCTTGCCAGATCGTCACTCACACTATCAATGCAAAGTAGAGTGAAGCATTATCATCAATTGGCACTCAATTGCAGTCACCTTAAGGTGGCTGATGAAAACTTGGTCAAGCAGGGAATTGAAAAGCAAAAATTAGCGATTTTATTTCAACCTGTATACGAGTTGGATAGTGGCATTATTATTAAACATCATGTTTTAATTAAAAGTAGCGATAAGACAAATAAACAACTATTTAATCAAGATTATATAAGTCAGTTTTACAATGAGGATGAGGCGCTATTACTAGACCAAGCAGTTGTTATGCAAGTTAAAAAACTGCTGTTAATAGAAAAGTCACCGTCTGTTATTAGTATTAAATTGCATCCTAAAAGTTGGTTTAATAGTGAGTTTTGGGGTTGGCTAAGTAAACATATGAGTGAATTGAAAAGCGTGCATACGTTACAGTTTTTGATAAATGAGGCTGATTTCTTAAATAACCAAGATCGACTACAGGCTGCTTTTTCGGCCATAACAGCGCTCAACTTTAATATCGTTATAGATGAGGTCAGAAGTAGTAAAAGTATATTTAACTTCACCCATAATAAGCAAATAGTGGGGCTTAATTTGGCCTATGAACTTGTTCATGGAATAGATCATAATTATTTCCAGCAAAAATCTGTCAGGGGAATTGTGCATATTGGCAAATTATTGAGTCTGCCAGTGGTGGCCTCAAGTGTAGAAACGTATCAGGAACTGCAATTTTTAAAAGCGATAGGTGTTAGTACTGCACAAGGGGGGTATTTTTCTGGATTATTACCCGACTTCACTCAAGTTGCATTTCATTAGCTAATTAAACAAGTCCACGATATTTTAGCCCGTCTAAACCTTGCAGCCCACCTGTATGAATTGCAATAATTTTGCTGCCAGAGGGAAAGTAGTCGTTGTTAATGAGTTGCCAAAGTGCATACATCATTTTACCGCTGTAAATAGGCTCTAGTGGTAACTGATATTGTTGCAACATATACTGGCAAAACTGCCACAGTTCAGAGGTAAAACGACCATAACCGCCATCATGAAACTGTGTAAGTAATTGCCAATTATTTTGTGATTTAGCTCTAGGGCTAAGGGCTCGTATTTCGTCTCTCAGGTAGTCGGCTTGTTTTAAAACGGCAATACCTAGTAGGGTGCTTTTATTTGAGCTGCCCTCTATTAAGCCCGCCAAAGTTCCACCACTGCCAGTAGGACAGATTAAGTAGTCGTGTTCTGGTAAACTTTGGGCAAGTTCTTTACACCCCTCTAAAGCAAATTCGTTAGTGCCTCCTTCAGGCAAAATATACGCATTGGGAAATCGAGCCTGTAATGCCGATAAGTATGCTTTATCATTTCGTTGTCGGTATTCTAATCGATTAACTACATGTAATTGCATGCCACATTGCTTTGCAAATTTTAACGTTGGATTATTGAGGTCAAGTTCAGGTCCGCGCACAATTGCGTGAGTTACTAGGTTAAATTCTTTTCCTGCGGCTGCACACGCGTGAATATGATTCGAAAAAGCGCCACCAAAGGTCAGTAACTCTGTTTTGCCTTGTTGTTGCATGCGAGCTAAATTGTATTTGAGCTTTCGCCATTTATTACCACTAATAACAGGGTGCAATAAATCATCACGCTTAATGTTTAACGTAATGTTTTTTTCTGCTAGCAATTTGTTACTAATTGGTTGTAAATAACTATGTTCATTAATATTGAATGGTATTGGCATTATCACTCTTTTTTATTAGTTACATGGTGAATGTGCTGTTTAATAGCGTTATTTTGACTTAAATTTTATTACTTAAGCAAATTAAAAAATATGAATACGCCGTTAAATTGGTATCTTTTGGGCGTAAATGGCAGATAAATATCGATGTTGTTAAATAAATTAGCTATTTAGTACAAATGAAACGGTTATTTACTGGCATGAAACGGGATAATAGTTGTAAACTGAGATAATAAATGAACAAAGCTTGTGTTTTGTGCTTCAAGTACATAGCATAAGGTTTTATTATAAAAAATAATAATAACCAAATAATTGCCGCTTTTTTGGGACTGGAATATATGCGAATTGCTCCTTTATCTCTGTTAATTTCTGCTAGCTTTTTTGCCAGCACAGTATTTGCACAAGATACAACTACTGTAAACAGAATTGAATCAGAGATTAATACGAAACAAACAGAATACACTCGTTCAACAACGATGCTCGATAAATATTTACAAGAAGAAAATCAGCTTCAAACCCAACTTGAACTGCTAAGAGCGCGTTCAACACAACTTGATAAAGAAAAAAATCAAGCGTTAGATGCGATGAATGATATGTACCGACGCTTAATTGATAACCCGTCGCTTGATATTACTTCTGCACAATCGCGTTATCAAAAAGCCGTTGTTGATCAAGAACAAAATAAAAATGATATTTCTATGCAATTGGCGGCAATTGCATCCCATCTAAAAGATATTGAGCAAATTCGCGCTGATAAACATGCACTTCAGAACACCATCGAAAGTTTAAAAGTGCAATACACTACTGCGCGTGTAGAGCGACTGCGCAATGAGTTTACCCGCGAGGGAACACTCGAGGTTGATCATACCCTTAATTGTAAGCGAACTGAAACACTCGCTGCATGTGAACAACGCGGCCAGCAGATGGGGCTGAAAAAAGCCACTAATCGCTTTTTAGATCAAATTTTTGAAAACCTTACAGAAAAACGTCTGGTTGAACCTAAGCGAGACATGTCAGGGGCACAAGTACAGATTTTAAGTAGTCACGTCATTAAGAGCGCATTTAGCGGCCAAGGTGATTATAACGTCAATTTAAGCGTTACTATGCGTGGAGATGTAAACAGTAGTCGTTTATGTCACTTATTAAGTGTAAATAACAGTTTTTGTTCAGAGTATGGTACCCCGCTGACAAATACTTATCAGCCAGCTTATAGCACTACTTTTTCTGATAGTCAGTTAACATTCAGCGATAATACGGATAATAAAGCGGTCGCTAAAATAGTTAATAAAAAGCCTAAAGTGGTCGCTGAACAAAAGAAAGATCAGTTAATTCAGTTAACTTTGCGTTCAAACATACATGGTGATGAAGTTTTTATTAACGACATTAGTGTAGGTTCAACTCGCTTAGTAACAAGATTACCGCGTGGTTTGCATAAATTAGAAATACGCAAAGAGGGTTACATCCCTTATAAAGCACGTATTGACTTAAAAAAGACACGTACGCTTTTTGCTAAGTTAGAAAAAAAGTCAGAGTCGATTGCTGCACCGACTAAAAAGCGAGAGCAAATAATACAAGCAGATTGTCCTAAGGGAATGGAAGTTGATACGCAGCCACCAACAGTGGATTCGTCAGCCGTAATAATCCCAGTTGGCACATTTAAAATGGGCGATATTAACGGCAATGGACTGGAAAACGAGCGTCCTGTTGTTGAAAAAACGATTAGTGAATCTTTTGTCATGCAAAGTAAAGAAGTCACTGTTGGCGCATTTGAGAAGTTTGTAAACGAGACACAATACAAGACTGAAGCTGAAAAAGGCAAAGGGTGTGCTTATTATCTAAATGGAGAACCCGTTTGGGAAGCGAGCTTAAATTGGCGAGCTCCAGGGTTTGAGCAAACAAATGATTTTCCAGCTGTGTGTTTGACAAAAAATGATGCTACGGCTTACGCAGAATGGTTTTCTGATAAAACAGCACAAGTGTATCGTCTGCCAACAGAGGTTGAGTGGGAATATGCTGCGCGTGCAGGTACAGATACTGAGTACCCTTGGGGTAACGAAATTGGTAAAAACTTAGCAAACTGTGGTTGGTGTGGTAGCGAATGGTCAAACAAACGCACCGCTCCGGTAGGGTCTTTTTCTGCAAATGCATTTGGCTTATACGATACAGTGGGCAATGTATGGGAATGGACTAGTAGCACAGAGAATAAAAAAAATGCTGTGGTTCGTGGCGGCGCATGGAACTTTGCTCCTAGCCTCGCTCGTGCCTCAACGCGTTTAATCCTAGCGCCAGATTTTAGAGCTAATTACATTGGCTTTCGCTTAATGAGCGAACAATAATATTTAATGAGGAAGCACACGCTTCCTCTTTTTAATGATTACAAAGACGGCTGCGCTTTATATTGCTCATTACATTGAGAATGTTAAAGTAAGCGCAACTAAAATAAGAACGAATTTCAAAGGTCATCCAGCCTCATGTTTAAAAAACTCCGTGGTATTTTTTCAAACGATCTATCGATCGATTTAGGTACAGCCAACACACTAATTTATGTAAAAGAAGAAGGGATTGTATTAAACGAACCTTCAGTTGTTGCTATTCGTCAAGAGCGTGCTGGTGGGCCTAAAAGTGTTGCATCTGTAGGTACAGAAGCTAAGCAAATGTTGGGGCGCACGCCTGGTAATATTAAAGCTATTCGTCCGATGAAAGATGGCGTGATTGCTGATTTTTATGTGACCGAAAAAATGCTACAGCACTTTATTAAGCAAGTGCACAATAATAACTTTATGCGACCAAGCCCACGTGTACTTATTTGTGTACCTTGTGGCGCTACACAGGTTGAAAAGCGTGCAATTCGCGAATCAGCGATGGGTGCAGGTGCTCGTGAAGTTTACTTAATTGAAGAGCCTATGGCTGCTGCAATCGGTGCAGGCTTACCAGTATCTGAAGCAACGGGCTCTATGGTTGTTGATATTGGTGGCGGTACAACCGAAGTGGCTATAATTTCACTCAATGGTGTTGTTTATTCGTCATCTGTTCGTATTGGTGGCGACAAGTTTGATGAAGCCATTATTAATTATGTACGTCGTAACTTTGGTAGCTTAATTGGTGAAGCCACAGCTGAGAATATTAAACACCAAATTGGTTCTGCATTTAAAACAGACGATCCAGTAGAAATAGAAGTGCGTGGTCGTAACCTTGCAGAAGGTGTTCCTCGTTCGTTCACACTTAACTCGCATGAAATTTTAGAAGCATTACAAGAGCCGCTAATGGGTATTGTAAGCGCTGTCATGGTTGCACTTGAGCAATCACCTCCTGAACTGGCATCTGATATTTCAGCACATGGCATGGTGTTAACTGGCGGTGGCGCATTACTAAAAGATTTAGATCGCCTACTCATGGAAGAAACTGGTATTCCAGTAGTTGTTGCTGATGATCCACTTACATGTGTTGCTCGTGGCGGCGGTAAAGCGCTTGAGATGATTGATGTGCACGGTGGTGACGTTTTTAGTTACGATTAATGAAATCAATGTTTGAAAAAACAATCTCTTTGCAACTGCGACTTTTTGTCGCAGTGCTTTTGAGTATCGTATTGATCCTTGGAGATAAATACACAAAGGGTGGTGAAAATATTCGCACCAGTTTGAATACCTTAGTCACCCCTCTCATTTATGTTGCCAACCTGCCTTACGAAGTATTTAGCTTTAGCGCCAAGAGCTTGCATACCCGCGAGCAGTTGCTTACTGAGAATGAAGCCCTGAAAAAAAAGCAAGTATTGCAGAGCGAACAAATCCAGCAATATGAATTCTTAGCAAAAGAAAATCAAAAACTAAGAGCATTAATGGGCTCGTCTTCAAAACATACCAATCGTAAAATTATTGCTCAAGTACTTTCTGTTCACTCAAATCCTTATAGTCATCAAGTGGTGATAAATCGAGGAACTACCGATGGTTTAAGTGAAAGCCAAGCAGTAATTGATGATATGGGACTAGTGGGGCAGTTGACTAAAGTGGGCTCAACCACGTCACGAGTGTTATTAATTACCGATACCACCCACGCCACTCCTGTGCGTATTTTGCGTAATGACGTGCGAACAGTGGTTGAAGGTATTGGTAAAATTAACGTACTGAAGCTGTCGCATGTGCCGCATAGTTTAGATGTACGTATTGGCGATGTACTGGTTACATCTGGCCTTGGTGGCACATTTCCTGAAGGCTACCCGGTTGCTGTGATCACAGAAATAACCCGTGATGAAGGTCAACCTTTTGCGCAAGTATTTGCTGAGCCGATAGCTCAATTAGACAGAATTCGACTATTAGTCGTGTTATGGCTAAATCAGCAGGAGTTGATGGGAGATGATTAACCGCCAAACGTTATTAATTGCGTTAAGTATTTTCTTTGCATTGGTAGTGGCATTGATGCCATTACCTTTTTCACTTGAACCATTCCGTCCTGACTGGGTGTTGTTGGTGCTTATGTATTGGTCTTTGGCTTTACCTCACCGCTTAAATATAGGCACAGCCTGGGTGGTTGGGTTATTGATTGATTTAGCTACTGGTTCTTCTTTAGGTGTAAACTCATTAACCTACTCGGTATGTATTTTTGTTACGGCAAGTAACTTTCAAAAAATTCGCAATTTTTCATTGTGGCAACAAAGCCTTTTAATTGGCTTATTTTTAACGCTTTATCATTTAATGCAGTTTTGGTTAAATCACTTTTTACTTGGCGTTTATTTTAGCCCACATTACTTATGGCCTGTATTAACAGGCATGTTGAGTTGGATATGGGTATTTTTATTACTTAGAAAATACCGTAGACACTTTAGGATCAGATAATGACTTGCGCAGTATATTTAGCTTCCGCGTCTCCCCGTCGTAAAGAGCTTTTAACCCAATTGGGTGTCGAATTTTCACAATTTAGTGTTGATGCTGATGAAAGCCAGCTTGTTAACGAACTCCCATATGATTATGTCGAACGCTTAGCGCGTTTAAAGGCGCAAATGGGGGTCGAGCAAGGGTATACCGACCGCCCCGTTTTAGGCAGTGATACTGTAGTCGTGATTGACAATCAATCATTATGCAAGCCACGAGATAAACAAGACTTTACTCACACCTTAAAACGTTTATCAGGAAATACTCACCAAGTGTTAACTGCTATCGCTTTTGCCACACCAGAAAAAGTACTTAGCTGTGTTGTCAGTACTGATGTTACTTTTAAAATACTCAATGATGCAGAAATCGACGCTTATTGGCAAACGGGCGAGCCTCAAGATAAAGCCGGTGGTTACGGTATCCAAGGGTTAGGTGGACGCTTTGTAACGCATCTTTCGGGTAGCTATTTTGCCGTTGTAGGCTTACCTTTATATGAGACAGAACAATTATTAAATACATTCTTAAGAGGGTAGCATGAGTACAGAACTACTGATCAATGTCACGCCAAGTGAAAGTCGCGTTGCCCTAATAGAAAACGGTGTATTACAAGAAATTCAGCTAGAGCGTATTGGTAATTTAGGCATAGTAGGCAATATTTACTTAGGTAAAATAAGTCGCGTGCTACCGGGAATGCAAGCTGCTTTTGTTGATATAGGCTTAGAGAAAGCCGCCTTTTTACACGCCTCAGATATCGTCAATAGCGCCTCTATTGTTGAAGGTGTTGACGACGAGCCAATTAAAAAAGTCCAAGATATTCGTGAGCTTGTTCGTCAAGGGCAGTACATTATGGTGCAAGTGGTTAAAGATCCACTGGGCAGTAAAGGTGCTCGCTTAACCACTGATATTACTATACCGTCACGCTATTTAGTATTTATGCCAGATGCGACGCATGTTGGTGTGAGTCAGCGTATAGAAACGGAAGAGGAACGCGCTAGACTTAAAAAAATTGTTGCTGAATATGGCGACGAAAACGGCAGCTTTATTGTTAGAACTGCCGCTGAAGGTGCAAGTGAAGCTGAGCTTCGTCACGATGCTGCGTTTTTAAAAAAACTGTGGGATAAAATAGTTTCTAAACGCCGTAAAACCAGCAAAGCGAGTATTTTGCATGAAGATCTTACGCTAGCTTTTAGAACGTTACGTGATTACGTGGGCGAAGATATGGAGCGCATTCGTGTTGACTCTAAGCTGACCTATCAAGAGCTTAAGCTGTTTACTGAAGAGTTTGTGCCGTTATTATCGCAAGTGCTTGAGTATTATCCGGGTGAGCGCCCCATTTTCGACTTATTTGATGTAGAAAGTGAAATTCAAAAGGCATTGCATCGTAAGGTGACTTTAAAGTCTGGTGGGTACCTGATCATAGATCAAACCGAAGCAATGACCACGGTTGATGTTAATACCGGTGCATTTGTTGGTCACCGTAACCTTGAAGAAACTATTTTTAATACTAATGTTGAAGCAACCTCAGCTATTGCCCGTCAACTAAGGCTGCGTAATTTAGGCGGTATTATTATTATCGACTTTATTGATATGGTCAGCGATGAGCACAAACGCCGAGTAATGCATTCATTAGAATCTGCGCTTTCTAAAGATCGTGCCAAAGCTAATATTAATGGTTTGTCGGCATTGGGACTAGTTGAAATGACCCGCAAGCGAACTCGCGAAAGTTTAGAGCATATACTGTGTGATGTATGTCCTGCATGTTCAGGACGTGGTTCACAAAAAACGGTAGAAACTGTGTGCTATGAAATCCTTCGTGAAATAGTGCGTGTTAATCGCGCTTATGCTGCTGATAAGTTTGTAGTTTATGCATCCCCAGCAGTATGTGAAGCGCTATTAAATGACGAGTATCATAACCTTGCAGAGTTAGAGTTATTTATTGGTAAGCAAGTTAATATTCAAACAGAGAGCTTATACAGCCAAGAGCAGTTTGATGTGGTAATGATGTAATGAAGTTTAAAGCGGCCTGTTTCTTTTGTGTACGCAAATTATGGCAAATAAGTGCTGTAATTTTGGTGCTACTGGCCGTTATTGTTTCTATTTTAAAATACACCTTACCTTACGCAAATGATTATAAAGGCGACATAGAAAATTACCTTGATAGCAAGTTTGATATTAGCCTATCGATAGGCGCTATATCGGCAAGTTGGCAAGGTAATGGCCCAGCCTTAGTGCTCGAAGAATTATCATTTAAAGACAACCAAACCGCCCCTATTTCTTTAACTATTGCGAAAACCAGTTTAGAGCTAAACCTTTGGGAAAGCCTAAAGTCTCTTCAACTTAAGTCGAACTACTTTGTGATCAATGGTTTTCATACCAAGGTTAATGTCGCGAATTTATTTGTCGGCAACCAAGACGATGTGTCATTTGAACAAAAAGAGTTAATAGAAGGGTTGTTTTTAGGTGAAACCGGTCATTTTGCAATAGAAAACTCCAGTATCAATTTTGTTTTAGAAGATAACAAAGAACGTAAACTGTTATTAGAAAACATTGTATGGCAAAACCAAGATAAACAACACCTTGGTAGTGGCAGTCTAGCCTTACCGGGCATTTCGGTGGGTAATTTTGATGCGCGCATTGCACTTAAGGGTGAAACCTTAGAGCAAATGGTCGGCGATTTATATGTGCAGGCTAATCAGGTTGATGTGTCAAATTGGTTAGCGCAATACATTAATACTCAAAAGCAGCATCTACATAGCGATTTAAACTTAAAAGCTTGGCTTAGATTAGAGCAAGGCCTAGTGAGTGACGTAAAAGTTCAGTGGTTACCGAGCGCGGTAAATTGGCAGCTCAATGAGCAAACACAAAATGTAAGCCTAAGTGAAGGGGGATTTCATTTATACCCTGAGCAAAATAGCTGGCGATTAAAAAGCACGGGCTTAGCATTTAGTACGGGTGAAACCACTTGGCCAAGCCTTGAATTTGAAGCCTTATTGGGTAAGAAAAATAAAGTATGGCTACAGCAACTTGATTTAGCGCTATTGAGTGATTTAGCTGAGTTGACTAATTTTACCGATTTAGCCCCTTTTTTAGCACGCCAACCTAGCGGACAAATAAAGGCTGCGTACTTTGAGTTTGCCGATACAAAGCAATGGCAATTATGGTTTGATGCTGATGAAATTAGCTGGCAAGAAAAAAACGCCGTACCCGCCGCTCAATCTTTAAGAGTTAATGGGCTGGTTAATCAGCAGTATGGTCGCATTGCGATTTTTGGTGAGAACAGCCATTTAATTACAGGCGCTAGCTTTAGTAATAATATTGATTATAACCAATTAAATATTGAGCTAGATTTAGCAAAGCGCTCAGGCGATTGGTACATCAGCAGTAATAATCTTTGGCTTGATAACAATGAGGTGACTTTAAGCGCACAAATGCAGCTGAGTTTGGGTGATACGCCACGCTTAGATTTATATGCTGAAGCGTTTGCACCAGATGCCAGTATTGCTGGTCACTATTTTCCTTTAACGTTAATGAGTCCTGACTTAGTTAGTTATTTAAATGGCGCAATAAAAGCAGGGGAAGTATCAAATACTCAGGTGTTATTTTCTGGCCCACTATCAGGCTTTCCATTTGACAATGGTTCAGGGCAGTTTGATGTAATAGCACAAATAGATAATGCCACCTACCAATTCGATCCCGATTGGCCAGCAGTCACAAATGCCAATGTAAAACTGCATTTTGCTAATGAGCGAATGGATATATATAGTCAGCAAGGTCAACTGGTAAACCTTGATGTTGGCAGTAGTGTACATGTGAGTATTGATGACTTAATGGGTGATGCGCCGTTGGTGGTTAATATTGATAAGCAAGCTGAGCTTGAAAAAATGCACGATTTTTTTGCCGCTACGCCTTTAGCAAATCCATTAGCTGATATTTTTAATGTTGTGCAAGGACAGGGGCTTGCAAGTGCAAATATTGAATTACTAATAGGTTCACAATTTGAGGGGGGAGCCAGTGTCAGTGGTAAGGTTAATTTACTCGACTCACCTCTCTACATTTCTGCACCTGGTATTTCGCTTGAGCATTTAAAGGGCGAACTTAGCTTTAATAACCAACAAATAAATCTCACTAATGCAACGGCTACATGGCTGGGTATGCCATTAACTATTAACTACAATAGTGACGCAAACGCAGAGGATTATCTCGCTAATATAAATATAAATGCTCAGCTTGATGCACAAACACTTATAAACCGTGGGCAAGGCATTTTAGATGGTTACTTAAGTGGGCAAAGTGATGTTGATATTGCTTTGGAGCTTAATTTTACCGAGCAAGGGTTTAACTATCGTGCCCAAGTTGAATCGCCACTTATTGGCTTAAGTAGTGCTTTGCCTGGAGCATATACAAAAAGCAGTGAGCAAGCTTGGCCACTGAGTGCAGTTATTCAGGGTGATGATATATCTAACTTGATCACTGCAAACGTTGATCAGCTAGTGTATTTTAATGCCATTCTAGATAATGCTAAATCACAGTTTAATAACGCCCACTTTATAATCGGTAACAAAGATTTAGGGCTTAACGCGCAAGATTTAGCCGTAAGTATTAACTTAGCGCAAAGTGAGTTGTTACCTTGGATTGATTTAATTGATCAAATTATTAATGCAGCTAAAGCGCAGCCAGAGAGTGCATCGCCAGGTATTATGCCGCCTTTGTATGAGGTTGTTGCGAATATTAACTCTTTTAATGTGAGTGGCATGCAGTTTAATGATTTTGATATGCGTTTATCGCCCTTAAATAATAACTTGCAATTAAAGCTCAATGCTAAAGAATTACGAGCAGAAGTGTTCATTCCCAGCGAGCAATCAAGTCAGCCGATTCGAATAAACAGTGACTATTTAAGGCTTAATTTTTTAGAGGCCGAAACACAGCAACCGAGCGAAAAATCATCTCCTGAACAACTTGCATGGCTTACAAATTTGCCTGCTATTGAGTTTGAATGTGCCGATTGTAAGGTCAGCCATTATCAGCTAGATAAAGTCAGCGCCTCATTGTTAGGTGATGGTAAAAAACTGCTTATTTCTGAGCTAGTAGTTGATAAGGGCGATCATATATTACGTACTAAAGGGCAGTGGCAAAATGGCCTAACAGCAATGAGCGGCGAACTTAAAAGTGATGATATTGGCGCTTTATTTAATGAATTTGATATCACTACTACTATTAAAGACTCAAACGCCAATTTAAATTATCAACTAAATTGGCAAGCGGCACCTTATAACTTAGACATTGCTAGTTTAGACGGTGAAATTAGTTGGGATTTAGGCGAAGGCCATTTAACTGAGGTGAGTGATGGAGGCGCACGGGTATTTTCATTACTGAGCCTTGATTCATTAGTGCGTAAGCTAAAACTTGATTTTAGAGATGTATTTTCTAAAGGTTTTTTCTATAACAGCATGAAAGGTACGATGCAGATAGATAAGGGCATTGCCTATACCCAAGATACTAAAATGGATGGGGTGCCTGCCGATCTCTCGATTAAAGGGTATGCAAATTTAAATACTCTCGAAATTGACTACGACTTAGCAGTAGCACCGCAAGTAACGTCGAGTATTCCAGTAATTGTGGCTTGGATGGTTAACCCAGTAACGGGGCTTGCAGCTTTAGCAATTGATAAAGTAATTCATTCTGCGCGAGTGATCTCAGAGATCAACTTTAAAGTGACGGGTAAAATGAACGATCCTCAGGTACAAGAGTTAGATCGTAAGAGCCGAGAGGTGACCTTGCCACAAGCAGCACAAAATCAGCCGCGAGCATCCTCAGAGTTAAAACTCAAAGATGCTGAGGTTAGCGCCGCGCAATGAATAAACAACGGATAAACTCATCTCCTGCGATTATCGCATTGCAAATGTGCTCAGGCTTTAACCCTGATGATAACATTGCAGCTTTAAAGCAAGCGTTAGCTGAATTACCAAGCACGCGGCCTTTGTTAGTATGTTTACCAGAAGCGTTTTTAGTGTTTAGTAAACACGCTGGTGATACGTTGTTAGTGTCACAGCGTATTGAGCAATATAAACAGCAAATTAGTGAATTGTGTCGTAAACACAATATTTGGTTAAATGCTGGCACCATGCCAGAGCCCTATGACCAACATAAGTATTACGCTGCCTCACACTTGTTTAATAACCAAGGCGATATTGTTGCAAGCTATAACAAAATACATTTATTTGATGTTGAGGTAGATGACCAGACCGGCAGCTACCGAGAGTCCGACTTTACTCAAGCGGGCGATGAGATTGTGGTTGTTGATTCTCCCTTTGGTAAAATTGGTTTAACAGTATGTTATGATTTGCGCTTTGCTGGTTTATTTAATGCCTTAGCTCGTAAAGGCGCAGAAATTATATTAGTACCCAGTGCGTTTACTGTTCCAACAGGTAAAGCGCATTGGCAGCCGCTACTTGCAGCACGTGCCATAGAAACGCAGTGTTATGTTATTGCTGCAGCGCAATATGGAACACATGAAAACGGTAGACAAACTTATGGTCACAGCCTGATGTTATCGCCCTGGGGTGAAACATTAAGTGAAAAACCAACAGGGCTTGGTTTTATTAGTTGTACCGTAGATTTGAACCAGTTACACAAAATTAGACGAGATATGCCGCTGCAATCTCACCAACGATTTAGAGAGCCATTATTATGAATTCGGTTGAACAGCATTTATTACACGACAGCCAGCTAAATCGAGAAGAACTCGAAAAAACATTAGCTTATATTCACCAGCACAAAGTTGATTATGCCGACCTTTATTTTCAATCGAGTCATCATGAGTCTTGGGTGCTAGAAGATGGTTTGGTAAAAGAAGGCTCTTATAACGTTGAACGTGGTGTTGGCGTACGGGCTGTTAGTGGTGAAAAAACTGGTTTTTCGTATTCAGACGCAATTAATTTAGAAGCGCTAAATAAGGCCGCAACTGCTGCACGTAGTATTGCCGATGCAGGTGAAGATAAAGCGGTTAAAGTATTTAGTGACGTGGCTGCTAAAGAGCAGTTCGCGCCACATCAACCAATTTCTAGCATGAGCGATACCGATAAAGTTAATTTGTTACGTGAGCTTGAAAACTATATTCGCGAATTAGCCCCAGATGCTGAGCAAGTCATTAGCTCAATGTCTGCGGTATACGAAGAAGTATTAATTGCAGCTAGCGATGGCACCTTTGCTACCGATATTCGCCCACTGATCCGTTTAAACTGCTCTGTATTGCTAGAGAAAAATGGTCGCCGTGAACGTGGCGGTGCTGGTGGCGGTGCGCGCCTAGATTATGGTTACTTTAAAGAGCTGGTTGATGGTAAGCCGCGTTGGATGGGTTTTGCAGAAGAAGCCGTTCGTCAAGCTAAAGTAAACTTAGAAGCTATTGATGCCCCTGCAGGTACTATGGAAGTGGTATTAGGTAATGGCTGGCCAGGTGTGTTGTTACACGAAGCGGTAGGCCATGGCCTTGAGGGTGACTTTAACCGTAAAGGCGCGTCTGCGTTTAGCGGTAAAGTAGGGCAAAAAGTTGCTTCAGAGCTATGTACTGTGGTTGATGATGGTACTATGGCTGATCGTCGTGGTTCACTTAATGTGGATGACGAAGGCACGCCTGCAGCCTATAACGTACTTATCGAAAACGGTATTTTAAAAGGCTATATGCAAGATAAAATGAACGCGCGTTTGATGGGGGTAAACCCAACAGGTAACGCACGTCGTGAGTCATACGCGCATTTACCAATGCCACGTATGACCAACACTTACATGTTAGGCGGCGAGCACAGCCAAGCTGATATTATCAGCACGGTTAAAAAAGGCGTGTTTGCCCCTAACTTTGGTGGCGGCCAAGTGGATATCACCTCAGGTAAGTTTGTGTTTAGTGCCTCAGAAGCTTACTTAATTGAAAATGGTAAAATTACTCAGCCAATTAAAGGGGCAACATTAATTGGTAATGGCCCTGAGGTTATGCAACAAATCTCTATGGTAGGTAATGATTTAGCGCTTGATAAAGGCGTCGGTGTTTGTGGTAAAGACGGTCAAAGTGTACCAGTAGGCGTTGGCCAGCCAAGCCTGAAAATAGATAACCTAACAGTAGGTGGCACGGCTTAATTTTTATAACTGCCAAACGTTATAAATAAAACCTTGAAAGTGCATGCTTTCAAGGTTTTTTTATTCTAAATTTCAGGTTTATTAGAATAGCTTGTTACATTTTTATTATTCACTTTACCTTTATCTCGCCCTAAAATAGGTACTTGGTTGAGTTTGCTATTTTAGGAAAAATAATGTCTAGTCGTTACTTGTTTTTACTGTTTTTCATATCGCTATCAGGATGCTCTTCTTTGTCTCAGGATGAATGTATACAGGCCAATTGGACAAACCTAGGCTTTAGTCATGGCGAGCAAGGGTATACATTTGAACATGGCAGAGAAATTATATCCGCTTGTAGTGAGTTTGGTATCACTGCAAAATTAGATGATTATAAGGTTGGTTACAAGCAGGGGCTCGCAGCCTTTTGTGAGCCTGAAAATGGCTTTACCCTGGGCTTACGAGGGGATGCGTATAACGGGGTTTGTAATGACACACAGTTTAGAAAAGCATGGCAAGAGGGTAATGAGCGTTATCAGTTTGAAGCAAGGAAAGCTGAGATAGATGATCGACTTAATAATATTAATTGGCGGTTGCAATCTATTAGTAATGAATTAGCGAGTGATAAACCGTCAAGCAGCCAAAGTAAAGAGTTACGCCGAGAAAGAGAACAGTTAGAGAAAGAGCGTCGTGATTTAAGAAAAGAAAAAGCACTTTTACCATTACTCAACAAGTTTCCTTCATGGCATTTTGAGTATGAACTATAGTTTATAACATATCCTTTTACGGTGATTAATATGAAAGTAATATCAATTTTAATAACATTTCTGATCCTCAGTGGGTGTGCGTCAAAAGAAATGCCAGACGGTTATGGAAATGAAGTATTTGCGGAGCATGAGTGCTTAGGTGGTGAAGTTGAAACAGACTATAGCTATACAATTTTTAGCTCTGACGAAGATGAAAGCAATAAGAGTACGGTGAAGTCGACTTGTCATCCAGTGAAAACTCAGTCTGAACTTGAGCGAGATATAAGGACGGGTGGTTGATAGAACAAAATAAAACCCACTTTAAAAGTGGGTTTTATTTTAAGAATTAAAGCTCAAAGGGAGCAACACCGACAGCTTGCATTTGATAACCCACTTGGGCTATTTCGCCAGACCAAGTTTGCGTCTTAATAACGCCCGTTACAACAATTGCATCATATAAGCTATCGATAGGCACACCGCCTTTAATAGTTACATGAACCAGCTGGTTTGGCGGTGGGGGTGGCACATGAATACAGGCACCAAAGTAAGGGACTAATAAAAACTCGGTAATAAGTTCGCTGTCACCTTCAAGTGGCACAACAAACCCAGGTAAGCTAACAGACTGCCCATCAAGTGCTTTAACAACCGGCGCGTCCAAATCAGGTTGCACCCAGTTTTGCTCACTGCCTTCGTGATTAGCTTGTGCTTGGGTATCTATTTGCACATGCCCTTGTGGGATCAAGTCTTCCCAAAAAATTTCCTTCGGGGGATTTGCAATGCTAGCAAAGCTAATTAGCACTGCACTTAATAGCATTAAAGAGTGTGTAGTTACTTTAAACAACGTCATGATCATCCTAAAGTTTATATTTTTATACTCATACCATCACTAAGAGAATAAAAGTAAGCGCGTGTAGCGGGGATCAAGCCAATAATGAATCCCGCAGCCATAATAACGCCAATCAAAGTGAGTTCATAGTCAGAGAGCATACTGATATTAATGCTCACTCCTGCTTGGCTTTGTAAGTAACCCGCGGTTGTGCCCATAAGCGCATAAAATAGAGTACAGCCTACTAAGCAACCTAAAAAGGTAGTGAGCAGTGATTCTATACTGATCAGTGAAAATAATTGCCAAGGGCGGGCGCCCACAGAACGTAATATTGCCAGTTCTCTGCGGCGTTGATTAAGGTTAGCCAGCAGTGTGGTTAACATGCCGAGCAAGCTAATAATGACCACCAAAAATGAAAATAGCAATAGGATCTTTTCTATTATTGCCAGCATTTCCCAAAGCTCTTTTAGTGTGACTGTAGGCATAATCGCTAATAAAGGCTCTGGCTTAAATTGGTTTATGTTACGCCTAATTTGTAGCGTATAAAGCGGTGAGTCGAAGCCCATTAAAAAGGCGGTAATTTGTTTTGGATGGCCAACTAGTGCGTGACTCGAGTGGTCATGATGATCGTCATGATCATGATGGCCGCCACCATGAATCAATTCAATTGCCGCCAGCGGCACATGCAATGTTTTATCAACAGGGGTGCCAGTAGGCTTTAAAATACCAACAACTTTGAAGGGGTTATCGTCATGATGATGAAAGCTAGTATTGCCCATACCATGAGAAATCACAATTTCATCACCAGTCTTATAGGCCAGTTTACTTGCAACCTCACTTCCTATAACAACTTCATTGATGCTAGAAAAAGCCTGTCCTTGTTCAAATGCTAAGGACTGTTTTTTAGCAAATCGATAGTGCTTAAAATAATCGAGTGTGGTGCCTAAAACTGCTTGTCCTTTATGGCTATCACCAAGGCTGATAGGAATGCTCCATTTAACCCCGCGTTGTTTTGTTATGTATTGATAGCTTTGCCAGCTCACCCCATTATTAGTGTGGCCAATTCTAAACACCGAGGACAGTAGTAATTGAATATCGCCAGTACGTGCGCCAACAATTAAATCGGTACCCGAAATGGTATTACTAAAACTACTTTTAGCATCTACGCGAACGCGCTCAATACTGAGTAATAACATGACGCTAATCGCAATAGTGAGCAATGTCAGTAATACACTGGCACGTCTATTTAGCAAACTTTTATAGGCAAGTTTAAACAAAATCATACATCACCTTGTAAATTTACTAAGTCGATTGTGCGGCTAAAGAGTGGCTTTAATGTTTCATCGTGACTGACAAAAACAAGCGTGCTGTTACTTTTTTTTGCTTGTTCAAATAGCAGCTTAATAAAGCTTTCACGATTTTGCGTATCAAGTGCTGAAGTTGGCTCATCGGCAATGATAAGTTCGGGACTGCCTATAAATGCGCGTGCTGCAGCAACTCGCTGTTGCTGCCCAATACTCAAAGTGGCAACATTTTGATTATGGAAGTGCGGCTCCAACCCAAGTGCATTGAGAAGTCGAGCGGCTTCTTTGGTTAAACTATCAGTTTGGTTGAGCACGTGTTGCTGACGCTTTTTCGAAAATTGGCACCCTAAACATACATTTTCTAAAGGGGTTAAATAAGGTAGTAAATTAAAGTTTTGGAAAATATAGCCAATATGATCCGCTCTAAATGCATCGCGCTGTGCATTGGTAAGCGCACTTAGGTTTTGGTTCAAAACACAAAGTTGGCCGCTAGAGGTTACATTAATGCCTGCCAGTAGTGCCAGTAAGGTAGATTTACCACTGCCGCTTGGCCCATGTAAAAAAACATGTTCACCTTCATCAATGGCGAGTTGCTCAATAGTGAGAGTGGGGCTGGCTGCTTTTTTATGCCATTTAAAAGATACATTCTCAAGGTTGATCATAACGTCTTACCAACTCCAATAGTTAAGTCTTTTGCGCATTTTAAATTGTCTAATAAGATTAAGTGGTTTAGCTTTGAGCTTTTCATCACTATGCAACAGTTCATTGGTTGCGCAAAGTACTCGTTGGCTTGACTTGCCATCTGTGTATGGGTGTAATTCTTGGCAAAAAGCTTCAATATTATCCACCAGTTCTTTTGGGTAAGTTAGTGCATAGTCTATTGCGGCTTCAACGTTATTTTTATCTGTAATATCAAGTAAGTGTTTTTCAGGTGCTTTATTACAAAACGTTACAACCGGTTTTCGTTGTACTAAAAACATCAGTAGTATGGATGAAGTATCGCACAGCATTACATCAGCAGATTGTAATAAAGGAATAACATTGTCTGTTTCAACAAAGGTTAGATTATCATTACTTAACGCTTGATATTTATTAACCCACTCTTGCGGCATTTTCGGATGAAACTGAACTAATAGTCGCCATTTACCGCTTTTACTAAAGTGTTTTATTTGTTCATAAAGTTTAGGTGCAAGAGATAAGCGTTTTGAAAATGTAGAGCAGATCAATACCGTTGGGCGAGAGTCTGTTTCATCGATATGGCTAGGCTTTGAGTTACCGTTAAAGAATTGATCTAGGGGAGGCCAACCTGTTTCTACTACCTTAAAATAGCCCAGTTTTTTTTGTAACGCCGTAAACGGAGCCGTCGTATTTGGGCCTTGCGTACAATATAAATCAAAACATCCCCGAACTTTAAAGTGATCGTTTTGGCCTTTTTTGTTTAGCTTTCCTGCATCAAAGCCGTGAAAAACAGCTACTTTCTTTCCTGGGAAAAATGTAGGGATAGAGTTCGCTGGTGCAAAGGTTGCGTCAGGCGCCCATTGGTTTATCTCATGAATAGAATTTAGTGTTTTTTCATCACTTTTCAAAAAGTCAGGGTTAACATTATCACCCTCTAAGAACCATTTAACTTCCCCTCCTTGAGCTAATATTTCTGCTTGCAATGGCCTTAAAATAGCATAGGAATAATTTTGAGAAATATACATTAGATATTTCTTATTCTTAGTGGCAGTTAAATAGTTCAAGCTAGCTCCTTAGGGCAAGTAATCATGCAAGTTTACCCCAATGCGTCAGCTAGATAAATATTCTGAGATGATTTGTTTTTAGCCTAAGATTGAGCTTTGTGATTGCCTAGATTATTATAGAGCGCCTAACCCCAATTCCATACTTTGCTCTTTGAGCATGCCAAACCCCGGAGATAGCATGACTAGCTATAAAGTTTTAGACGTAAACGATGACTTACCCATTCGTACTAAAGGTAAAGTACACAGTGGCAAAGTGCGTTCAGTTTATTGGTTAACTGATGCAGATAGCAAACGCTTAATAAATGAAAAAGGCTATAACGTTCCTGCCGATACTGAATTAGCCATTATGGTTATTTCAGACAGAATTTCTGCTTTTGATTGCATATGGCAAGGTGAAAATGGCCTAAATGGCGTTCCTGGTAAAGGGATTGCATTAAACTCAGTGGCTGCTCATTGGTTTAACATGTTTAATGAAGCCGGTTTGGCGGGTAATCATATTGTTGATATTCCTCATCCATACGTATGGATTGTTCGTAAAGCCAGTACAGTTAAAGTTGAAGCGATTGCTCGTCAATATATTACCGGCAGTATGTGGCGCGACTACGCCAAAGGCGAAAGACACTTTTGTGGTTTGCAACTTCCAGAAGGCTTAAAAGCGAATCAAAAGCTTGAGCAAGTACTTATAACTCCTTCTACTAAAGGTATTATAGAAGGGGTTGCTGATATTCCTGCCGTTGATGATGTAAACATCACTCGTGAAAATATTACAAACAACTTAGATGTCTTTAATTTTAAATCGACTGACGATGTCACCAAATACGAAAAATTATTGGTAGAAGGATTCGAGTTAATCAGTAGTGAGTTAGCTAAGCTAGGGCAAATTTTCGTCGATACTAAATTTGAATTTGGTTATGTAGAAGATTTAAATGGTGTGCAGCAACTTATTTATATTGATGAAGTAGGGACACCAGATTCATCGCGTATTTGGGATGAAGAATCTTATAAGAATGGCAAAATTGTTGAAAACTCAAAGGAAGGCTTCCGTCAGCTGTTAATTAATAACGTACCAGAGAGTGATGTGTTATTAAATAAAGACCGTATGGCTGAGCGTGAGCAGCTAGCAAAAGATTATATTTTACCTGAGTCAGTAATGCTTGAAGTGTCTGACACTTATGTGGGTATTGCTAGCAAAATTGTCGGTAAAGAGATCGTTATACCCAATGATCCGCGCCAAGAAGTGATTGCAATTTTAGATACTGACTACGGTTTAATTAATCACTAACGAGCAAATTAATCTTAATGATAAAGCTTGTTTCAACTAGTGAAAAAGTATTTATTTTTAGTAACTGAGCTATAATTCTTGCAATTAGTGCTCGTCTCTAATTAACTTAACCTATGGTGAATATTTAGGTGTGATTATGTTAGAGCGAGCAATGCAAGTTATTGCAAAACGTCGTTATTTATTAGTACTGGGTGCATTGTTTAGTGTATCGGCGTTTGGCAATACCATTAATTTGGTTATTAAAGATCAGCATGGCCAAGTATTGCCTAATGCTGTCGTAGAAATAAATCATTTACCTTCCTCAAAAGCTACGGGCAATTTACCCACGGTGGTAATGGATCAAGTTGATAAACAGTTTTCACCGCAGCTACTTATTGTACGTCAAGGTCAGTACGTAAACTTTCCAAATAGCGATAATATTCGCCACCATGTATATTCTTTTTCAAAAGCAAAGCCTTTTCAATTAAAGCTCTATTCTGGCCAGCCAGAAGAACCCATTAAGTTTGATAATCAAGGGGTTGTTGTTCTTGGCTGCAACATCCACGACTCTATGGTGGGCTATATTTATGTTGCTAACAGTAATCATGTGTATACCAGCAACGAGCAAGGCCAGATAAAACTACAAGTTGACTCTTTTCCTGTGCAAGCCAGTATCTGGCATTCGCTGCAAACAGCTCCTTTGGATAATAAAAAGCTGTTTGATATAGAATCAACTAACCCAGTATTAATCGCTATTAATACATCTATGCCTGCACCACGTAATACCTTTGGCAGTCAATTTAGGGAAGGTAATGGGCAATAATTTACGTAGCCGTATAACAACGCTATGCGTTGGCTTGGTATTACTTACAACTTTACTCAGCTTAGTGAGTTTTTGGTGGTCTACGAGTAAGTTTCAGGCAGAAAAAGTCCAGCAAAATATAACGGTTGCGCAAAGCGTTTATAAGCAATATTTAAAATCAAAAGAGAGCTTGCTATTAACTGCTGCAAAGGTGTTAACCGCTGATTTTGGTTTTAAGCAGGCAGTTGCTACTCGCGATGCAGCCACCATTAGTAGTGTATTATACAATCATAGCCAACGGATCAATGCCGATTTAATGCTGTTGCTCGATTTATCGGGGCGGTTAGTGTCTGCTAATGTGAATGCACAAAATTTTGCAGATAACCTACAGCCCTTGATGGATGAATTATTAAATAATTCTGAACAATCGAGCTTTGTAGTGTTAAATAACCAGCTCTATCAAGTGATATTATTGCCAGTTAAAACCCCTAGAACTATCGCTTACAGCTTGGTCGGCTTTAAAATCACGTCGGCTGTTGCTACTGAGCTGAAAAGCTTAACCGGTATGGAGGTTAGCTTTGTTGCGCAATTAGATAGTTTTGCAGCAAGCTCGTTTGCACCTCAACCTGAAAAATTTCAACCTATAGAATACTTTGAAAATAAAACTACAGCTCGTTTTTTTGCTGAATATTTGGCCTATGAAAATCAACAAATAGCTTTACCATCTTTGCAATCACATCCGGTCACCTTACTACTAAGTGCTGATTTAACCTCAAGTTATCGAGATATTGAGCAACTATTGCTAACGCTAGTTACATTGGCCGTGTTAACCATGTTATTTGGTGTGATCACCAGTAGTTTGCTTGCCAATAACTTAACCAGCGGACTTACACAGTTAGCGGTTATCGCAAGGCAATTTGCCAAAGGTGACTACCGTTTTAAATTTGAAGGTAAAAAACAAAGCAGCGAAATAGCAACGCTAGTCAGCGCCTTTAATAACATGGGTAATGATATTAATAAGCGTGAGCAGCAAATCAGTTTTCAAGCACATCACGATACCTTAACAGGGTTTTATAACCGTTCAGCTATGTTAGATTTATTGGCAAAGCAGCTCACTAAAGATAGATGCTACACGCTTGTTGCTATTGATATAAAAGGCTTAAGACACATAAACGACAAGCTTGGTCCGCAAGTAGGAGATGAGTGTTTAATTGCGGTGGCAAACCGTATTCGTCAATTCTCTGATGAGCTTGGTGGATTTCATGCACGAATTGGCGGTGATGAGTTTTTAACGGTTTACCCCAGTGTGGAGGCTGACCAAGTAAAATGTGCTGTAGCCGATTTGATTGAGCAATTACAGGCACCTTATCAGATTAAAAGCTTAAAAATAAGTTTGCGTTTTAACGCTGGGATTGTGCAGTACCCTGGACAAGGCGTTAAAGCGGACGATTTAATGCGGCGTGTACTCATTGCTGTTGATGCGGCTACAACAAGCCAACAAAGCTTACATTACTACCAAGATGGTGAAGATGAGGCGCACTTAGACCGTTTAATCATGCTTGATGAGCTCAAACAAGCGATTGATGATGATAACGGGCAACTGTTTATGACTTATCAGCCTAAGTTGAATATTAAAAGTCAGAAAATTGATAAGGTTGAGTCACTTATTCGTTGGCAACGTGATGATGGGAGCTGGGTTTCGCCTGAAGTGTTCATTGATTTAGCTGAGCAGTCAGGATTAATTGTGGAACTAACTGCCTGGGTTGTCGATACAGTTATTGCGCAAATAGCCGATTGGTATAAAAAAGGGATTCACTTACAGGCAGCCATTAATGTGTCAGCCCAAGATATTGCGCATGCGGGGTTTCATAATTTGTTGGTCGCGACCTTAAAGAAATATCATGTAAGCCCAAGTTCCGTCACTATTGAGTTGACGGAGCGCGATATGATCGAAAATGAAGCTCAAGGTATCAAAGCGTTAGAGAACTTAAAAACTATCGGTGTTAAAATATCACTAGACGATTACGGTGTCGGGCAAACATCATTGGGGCGATTAAAAATGTTACCTATTGATGAGCTTAAGCTAGATAAATGCTTTATTTTAACTTTGCATGAGTCACAAAAAGATCAATACATAGTGCGCTCGTCAATCACACTTGGACACCAACTTGGGTTTTCAGTGGTGGCCGAGGGCGTAGAAACGGCAGCGTCTTTATCATTGCTTCATGAAATGCAATGCGATCATGCACAAGGTTACTACTTGAGTCGTCCTTTAAAAGCACAACAACTAGAACAATGGTTAGAGGAATATCAGGGTGTACATTAAATTTTTACTGAGCATGACACTCTTATTTTGCAGTACGCTAACTGTAGCTGCAACGGGAAAACTATTAGCAACACCGGGCGTGTCTCAAGTTGAAGGCAGTGCAGGAGGAGGGTTAGTTCCTTGGGCGCAGCTAGCAGGTTATGCTAGTGAGGACGAATGGGCTGTTAATGGCTTTTGTAGTCGTGCTGATGTAACAGATTACCGCCTAGATGCCTGTGGTGTGCAGCTTAACCTATTTAATCGTGTTGAACTGAGTTATGCCGTGCAGCAGTTTGATGTGCCTGCGCTCAATACAGGAATAGAGCAGTCAATTTCTGGGGCAAAAATTCGTTTATATGGTGATATAGTATACAGTAAGTGGCCCCAGCTAAGCATGGGTGTACAGCATAAATCACTGGATGATGGCGCAGTTGCAAAGTTGGTTGGCGCAAAAAATACCAGTGGGACAGATGTGTACCTAGCAGCCAGTAAATTACATTTGGGCGCACTTGCTGGGTACAACTGGTTTTGGAATGTGACCACCCGTTACAGTAAAGCCAATCAGTTAGGGCTTTTAGGATATGGAGGGGCTAATGAAGGTAGCCATATTTTACTAGAAGCAAGTAGTGCGGTGTTTGTAAGTCGTGAACTTGCTATTGGCATTGAGTATCGACAAAAAGCCAATAACCTAGGTTTAGGCGAACAAGATTGGCGCGATTTATTTATAGCGTGGATGCCTAATAAACATGTCAGTGTAACGGCGGCCTATTTAGACTTAGGGCGGATTGCTGGTGTTGACAAACAAACCGGCTGGTATTTATCCGTAACGGGGTATTGGTAATGAAACTGAGTGTATTTACTTTTTGCTGTTTAAGCTTGCTTGCAGGATGTGCTGCTCAGCCTAATACCTCTTTGTATCACCAACTTGGCGAACAAGCAGGGCTTGAAAAGTTAACTGACAGTTTTATTGTTCAAATAGGCAATGACAAACAGGTGTTTCATTACTTTGAACACAGTAATATTAGCCATTTTCGACAAGGATTTATTAGCCACTTATGTTCGCTGGTGGACGGCTCTTGTGAATACAAAGGCGACTCGATGGTTGCGATTCATACGGGTATGAACATAAATGAAAAAGACTTTAACCACGTTGTCGATTTATTAATAAATGCAATGAACGAGCAAAATATTCCACATACAGTGCAAAATAAAATTTTAGCTAAAATGGCGCCACTGCGTGGCGAAATTATTAAGATTTAATGCTTTACAATCAAACGGATACATGTAAAAACATGCTTGAGTATTACTCACCTGTAATCTTAGCAAGATCTGCCGTTTTATATCGTCTTTGCATATGAATACTCGATCTATGAATTAAATTTCTGATAAATGTACTGCGGTTGGAATGGGAGCCTGCATTAGCGCTTGTTATTTCACTAATAAAGCTTCGATCTTCGGCAACAGGGTAGGGTTTTATGCCAATCATATTTAGGCCTACTTCAGTGTGAAACTGCATATCGACATCCACCGGTCTAAAAAATGGTTTTCTTTGCAGTAGCTTTTTAGCGCCGCTTAGTGAAATGATGTAGCCTTGAGTGCCATTAGGTGCCTTTTTATAGTTGCCAACTGTTAGGCTGTTTTCTAATAACGTACTGTCAATAAATGGAAAGTTTCGATTATCAGATAGCTTGATTAAATCCCAGTTTTTTAATTTAAGCGCCGCATCAACAACATCTTTAAGTGAAGCTTCAATGAAAAGGTCATCCTCCAATACAACACAATAAGCGATATTTTCATCGACCATTTTTTGCCAAAGGCGCATATGGCTTACATAGCAACCAATTTCACCTGCAGATAGGTTACGATTGTAGCGTTTTTTATTTTTTTTCGGGCAATACCACTTGAGGATTTCTTGTTCACTAAGGTTTTTGCCAATGGTCGCTTCAAAACGTTCAGCATTTAAGTGCAGGCTGGTTAGTCGCTTTAGGGTTGTTTCCCAGCGGTCTTCGCAGCCTTGCATATTGATAATGTAAAAAGGGATTGGCATAATTTCACTTTATTTAGAAATATCAAAGCGGCTATTTTAGCATTATTATAATTTGTAACCAGTCTAAATTCTGTTTATAAACAGGCTGTAATAATATATAGCTATTTCATTTCCTCAAATTTGGCAAGATGATGAAAAATATAGTCAGTGCACAATGGTTACATGCGCGTTTAGAGCAAACTAACTTAGTTATTTTTGATGCAGGTATGCTACGCCCCTCAGCTGCAGGGGAGTATTCGCCAGTTGCTATGCTACCTAAAGCACAACGATTTGATATCAAAAAAGAACTCGCAGATACCTCAAACCCATTACCCAATACCTTGTGTAGTGCAGAGCAATTTACTCAGGTGATGCAAAAAGCAGGAGTGAATCACGATTCACTCGTGGTGATTTATGAAGATGCAGGGTTATTCAGTGCAGCTAGAGCCTGGTGGATGTTTAAAGCCATGGGATTTAGTAACGTTAAAGTGCTCAGTGGCGGTTTAGCCAAGTGGCTTGAACTTGGGCTTGTGGTTGAGTCAAACTATACACAAGCATCACTAAAAGGTGACTTTATTGCTCAATACCAGCCTGGTTACTTTATTGATAAAAAGCAGGTACTAAGTGCTACTGAGGATGCCAATACGGTCATTTTAGATGCGCGTGCTTATGAGCGCTTTACGGGTAAAAATAAAGAGCCAAGAGCGGGTATGCGCAGCGGCCATATTATTAATAGCTACTCGCTACCTTTAAGTAGTTTATTAGAAAATGGCGAGGCAAAATCACTCGACTTTATACAAACACAGTTTAGTGAATTAGTCGGTAATGCAACCCAGATACAGTTTAGCTGCGGTTCGGGGGTTACTGCCTGTGCGCTTGCACTGTTCGCTGATGAATGCGGATATAATAATTTAAGTGTTTACGACGGATCGTGGAGTGAGTGGGGCGCTGATAGCTCACTGCCTATTGCAGTGGGTGGCTAATTTAATTATAGGGACAATTTTTACACCCGTTTTTGCAGCAAGTACCACGTTTTAAAAAATACCACTTACTAAACACCATGTAATTATTCTGCATGGTGTAATCTAACCCTTCAATTAAATTATCATGGCTTCTAAATTGTTTAGCAAAAGCGATTTGAGCTTTTATTGGTTGAGTGTATATAGTCTCTAAATAGCTATTTATTTTAGCAAGAGTACATAAGCGGCATAAGCAGCTGGTTGCTGTATCATCGAGTGGTAAAATAGCGGGTAGCTGATAACACCAACATGCGGTTATATCATTAACATTACAGTTAAGCGTTGTATTACATTGGCTGCAGTTTATCTGGGTCATTTTAGGTCTTATTAACAGTAGAGCAGCAAGAATAACAAACATTATGAATATACAAAAAGCATTGGCTGAATTTATTACATTTGGCGAGCAAAGAGATAGTGCCATTAGTGTGATTGTTTCAACCGCAGCAAGCAATAAAATCTACCTGTACACACTCACAAAGCCTGTACTAATTAATGTACTTACGCGTTGTTTCAATAAAGAAATTGATATTGACGATTTACAGCTGTGGGCAAATGTTATTGAGTCGCGAGATGACATAAATTGCGCTAAGCATGAAGGCGTTATTTACGCGCTAAGTAATAGCGAGCAAATGGGTGAGTTGACTCATCAAAAGCTCGCACAGTTGTTAAAGCTATTACAACAGTAGCAGGTGGTTATCAGAAAATATTAAAGGTTTTAAGCAACAGTTTTCAGATGTTAGTAACCACCGCTGGGCTAATCTCTAGCTGACACCTGAAACCTAAAACCTGTTCTTAAAGTTTACTTATGATAGCTCAAGCAAGTTTCTACTTCGTCTTTAGAGCCTAAAATAACCGCAACACGCTGATGGATAGCATCAGGCTGAATATCCATAATACGCTCAGTACCTGTTGAAGCAATACCACCGGCTTGCTCTACTAACATCGCCATTGGGTTTGCTTCATAAAGTAAACGCAGCTTATTAGGTTTATTAGGATCTTTAGTATCAGTTGGGTAAGTAAATAAACCACCACGGCTAAGTACACGGTGAACATCGCCAACCATTGCAGCAATCCAGCGCATATTGAAGTTTTGAGCGCGAGGGCCTGTATCTCCGGCAAGTAAGTCATTAATGTAGTTTTGCATCGCTGGTTCCCAGTGGCGCTGGTTAGAGGCGTTAATTGCAAATTCATTAGTTTTAGCAGGAATAGCGGCAAAATCTTGAGTAAGTAAAAAGCTACCTTGGGTTTTATCTAAGGTAAACATGCGTGTACCTTTACCCGTTGTTAGCGCAAGCATAGTTGATGGGCCATACAGTACGTAACCTGCAGCCACTTGTTGATGCCCAGGTTGCATAAAAATCTTTTCATCAGCAGCATCTGAGCCCACAGGTGCTTTCATAATAGAAAAAATAGTACCTACAAGTGAGTTAATATCGGTATTTGACGAGCCATCAAGTGGATCAAATGCAACAATGTACTCGGCATCTGGGTTACCGGCAACAGTATAATCTTCTTCTTCAGAGGCAATCGCTTTAACTGTGCCTGACTCCAGCAATATATCTTTTAATAACTGATTAGACAGTACATCGAGTTTCTTTTGTGTTTCGCCTTGAATATTTTCATCGAGGGTTGAGCCTAATACGCCCGATAATTCACCTTGACCGACGCGAAACGAAATTTCTTTACATGCCGCTAAAATAGTACGAATTAACGACAAAAGTTCTCTTGAACAGCCATCTTCTAGTAATACTGGAGGGAGTCTACGCATTCTTTTTTCCTGATAACGTGTTAAAACTAATCATAATGTGAGAGAGATTAGTTTAGAGCGCTGAAATTCGTCTTAAATAACTGTATTGTATAAATAACCCCCTATAATGGGGTACCTACATCGCATTTAAAACGCTAATAACAAAGATAAGATTATGCAAAAAATATCACGATTAAGTTACATACTCTTTACTGTGCTGCTCTGTATGATAACTCAAGCGCACGCAGCAATTAAGTCTATTGACGAATTTACTGAAAAAATGAACCATTTCCCTGGTTATTTTTCTTTCTTTTACGATACCCAAAACGGCAATGTGTATTTAAAAGTTGATAAACTTGAGCAACAATTTTTACTACAGCATAGCTTGCCTTATGGCGTTGGCTCTAACGACATAGGTTTAGATAGAGGCCAATTAGGCGGTACCTATTTGGTACAGTTTGAGCGCTTTGGCAACAAGGTGATGTTACGTGCCGTAAATACTTACTACCGTGCAAACACGAGTAATATAGCAGAGCAGCAAAGCGTTAAAGAAGCGTTTGCATCCAGCATTTTGGCGGGTTTTAAAGTTGTCGCTCAAGATTACAATGCTGCATTAATAGATTACACCCCTTATTTACTGAGTGACGTACATGGCGTAAGCCGTACTTTAGCTGCGCGCAAGCAAGGGCAGTTTAGCCTTGATGAGTCACGCAGTGCGGTATTTATGAATCGCTCAAAAGCATTTTTGAAAAATACTGAACTTGAAGCCATTCTCACCTTTAAAGGGTCTAAACCAGGTAAATACGTTCGCCAAGTGAGTGCTGATCCTTACGCTTTGAGTGTGCACATGCACCATTCACTTATTCAACTGCCTGATGATAATTACACACCTCGTAAATTTAGCCCGCAATCGGGTTATTGGAGTTTGGAGCATAAAAATTATGCAGCAGGGCTCGATGAGTCTATGTACGTGCGTTACATTCCGCGTCATCGTTTAGCAAAAAAAGATCCAAGCCTAGCAGTTAGTGAGCCGATAGAGCCTATTGTTTATTACTTAGATCCTGGGGTACCTGAACCAGTAAAAACGGCTTTATTAGATGGCGGGCAATGGTGGAATGACGCCTTTAATGCAGCAGGCTATAAAAATGCCTTTAAAGTTAAAGTGCTACCAAGTAATGCAGATCCTATGGATGTGCGCTACAACGTTATTCAATGGGTGCATCGTGCAACCCGAGGTTGGTCTTATGGCAGTTCAATTATAGACCCACGTACAGGTGAAATTATTAAAGGCCATGTGACACTAGGGTCGCTGCGAGTGCGTCAAGATATCCTTATTGCTGAATCACTCGCTGCGCCTTATTTAAAAGGCAATGAAGTGGCAGGTACTTTACATGCAATGGCACTTGATCGTATTCGTCAGCTCAGTGCTCATGAAATTGGTCATACACTGGGTATTGCGCACAACTTTGCTGCGTCAGTAAATAATCGAGCTTCGGTGATGGATTATCCGCATCCGTTATTGAGCTTTGCAGATAATGGTCAGTTAGACGTATCTCATGGTTATGCTAAAGGTGTGGGCGCATGGGATACGCAAGTGATCAAATATGGCTACAGTGATTTTACCGGCCAAGATGAAAGCGAAGCACTCGCTGCTATTTTACAACAAAATAAATCGCTAGGTTTGGCGTTTATTTCTGACAGTGATGCCCGTGCAAAAGGTGGAGCGCACCCTACAGCGCATCTTTGGGATAATGGCAGTAATCCAAGTGAAGAATTACTTAGAGTGCTTGATATGCGAAAGCAGGCGCTTGGGCAGTTTGGTATTAACAATATAAAAACTGGGGTTGCACTGTCGCAGTTAGAAGAAAAGCTAGTGCCACTTTACTTGTTCCACCGTTATCAAGTTGAAGCGGTTGCAAAGCTTATTGCGGGCGTTGATTATGACTATGAAATTCGTAGTGACGCACCCGTCAAAGGCGCCCAAGTTGTAGCTAAAGAGGCTCAGCAACAAGCAGTTAACGCTATTTTAGCCACCCTAAAAGCAACTAATTTAACGCTGCCAGAGTCGATACTGTCTTTGATTGTGCCAAAGGCGTATGGCGAGTCTAAATCACGAGAAAGTATAGTGGGCCGTACCGGTTTGACTATGGATGCACTTGCATTGCCTGAAGTGGCCGCGCAGCATAGCTTATCGTTACTACTCAATGCTCAACGATTAAATCGTTTAGCACAGCAACAAGCACGTGATAACCGCTTTTATAGCCTAGATGAGCTGCTTAAACAGTTAAATAAGCAAGTGTTTAATGTATCAGCGCCTGCCACCATGACAGGAAAAGTAACACAGCGAGTACAGTACTTAACGGCAAAAACCATGGCTGATCTTGTGGCTAACGACGGTTTAAGCCCTGAAGTGCAAGCGCAACTACATTTCTATTTAAGCAAGCTTGCTGATGAGTTTAATCAGCACTCTTTGCTAGGCCATCCTGAAGTGGGTGACAGTGCATTTAAAAATTATTTAGCGTCGCAAATTAATCAGTTTTTAACAACAGGCCAGTGGCCTGACAATTTTAAAGCCCTGCCAATACCACCAGGCTCACCTATTTAATAGTACAAGCCAGAGGATAAAGGCGCTGTGTAAACGTTACGTTTCATGGTGCCTTGTTTTTAGGGTGTTACTTTTGCTTGCATAAAGTTGGTTTTTTGTTAATCTAGCCACCCCCTATTTTAGTCTTTTTGAGGTGTTTATGGCGTTTTTATCTCGTTCGATATTGGCGTTATCAATGGCACTTTTAAGCTCCAATGCAATCGCACAAAAACAATGTGATGTTGAACTTCGTCATGGTCTAATTATTACCGATGATGTGATCCGTATTGTTGATAAAGGCCAAACTAGGGTGCAAATTAACAATAATAATCAATTGTTTATTCGAGGCTACTGGGTCGACTTAAGCACCGACGAAAGCAAAGTGCTAGAACAATTTAGCAATGGTATTCGTCAAACAGTTCCTGAGTTGGCCGATTTAGCGACCGATGGCGTTAACCTAGGACTCAGTGCTATTGAGCATGTTGTTGAGGGCATGTCAGATAAAGAACCCGAAGTGCTAAAAACGCAATTACAATATGTAGAGCGCGCACTTATGGATAAGTTTAAACGTGGCGACGATTTCTTTTTTATAGCCCCTCAATCGCTTTCCCAAATTGATGATTTTTTTACTAAAGAAATTAGTCAAAAAATACACTCCGCAGTACATGGCTCTTTGGGTGCTATTTTAATGTCGCTTGGGGATGCGTTTAAATCTCGAGAAGGCAATATAGAAGACCGCATGAACGACATGGGGCAACGCATGGATATCATCACCAAAGAAATCGATAAGTCGTTACAGAAAAAAGCCCATCAATTAGAACTTAAAGCCTCTGAATATTGTGAATGTTTAAACTCTCTAGATATTACTGAGTCTCGGCTGCAAGCGATTGTACCTGGGATGACAGATTTTGATTTAGTTCAGATTAAATCGTAAGAACAGAGATTAGGCAAGATTATAGAGGGCAACGAGCAGCGAGCCTAGAGCGGCAGATGAACAGCCCGAACCTCGCCCGAAACCATTTCCTAACACCTAAACAACCTCACAGTTTTATCTCTGCGGCAGTTAATGGGCGGTATTCACCTGCAGCCAAATCTTCACCTAACTTTATACCCGCAATTTGTTCACGATGTAGTTCAACTACTTTGTTATCTACCGCTGCTAGCATACGTTTTACTTGGTGATACTTCCCCTCAGAAATAGACAAGCGTAAACCATAATTCCCTAAGCGCTCAGCAATAGCAGGGCGAGTTAAATCTTTTTCATTGTGAAGCTGCACACCGTCGCGTAATTGTTGTAGCGCATCGTCGGTAATCGGCTCTTGGGTTTCGACTAGGTAGGTTTTAAACTTATTCTTTTTCGGCGAGGTAATTTTATGTGACCAGTCGCCATCATTAGTAATAAGCACTAGGCCTGTGGTGTCTATGTCTAAACGCCCGGCAATGTGAAAGTCGGCCATATTTGGCTCATCAAGCAAATCAAATACGGTTTTGTGTAACTCATCTGAATTAGCGCATACATAACCTACCGGTTTATTGAGCATAAAGTAGCGTTTACCTAAAAACACTAATGGCTGATCATGAAATAACACGTCATCTTGTTGAGTAACTTGAAAGTCAAATGCCGTGATCACCTCGCCATTAACGCTAGTCGCTTGGCTTTTTATTGCTGCGCGGGCTTTTGAGCGCGGTAACTCTGCTAAATGGCTAATAAATTTATCTAAACGGCAAGGAAATTTCATGTTGTTCACATTTTTAGTCGGCTACAATGGCCGCGAGTATAGCGGATAGTGAAATACCATGACAGAGCCCAGCACAGAAATTTTAAGCCTGTACCATAGCAAGGTTTCATCAGGAGAGCTTGATTTCGATGCGGCGCAGCACCAAGCCGTGAGTGCGTTACAGTCTTTAAGTGAGCAATTAAATCAGCCTGCAAGCTGGTGGCAAAAAGCACCTTCAATAAGGGGAATATATTTATATGGCCCGGTTGGTCGAGGTAAATCTATGTTGATGGATTTATTTTATGAAAACTTACCCACAGAGAAAAAGCAGCGCCTGCACTTTCATCATTTTATCGAAAAAGTTCATGCTCAATTGGCCAAGTTACAAGGGGATAAAAATCCGCTGCAAATAATTGCTAAACAGTGGGCCGAAAAGATAAAAGTGCTGTGCTTTGATGAGTTTTTTGTTAGTGATATTGGTGACGCCATGATCATGGCTCGGTTATTTAACGCTTTATTTGAACAAGGCGTGGTGCTAGTAGCAACCTCTAACGCAAAACCGGAGCAACTTTATTACAACGGTCTGCAACGCGCGCGATTTTTACCAACTATCGATTTAATTAATGAACATTGTCGTGTAATTAACGTAGCGGGGGAGGAAGATCATCGCTTTAGATACGGCAGAAGTAGTCGTCATTATTTTATTAACTTGCCCGATGCTGAATTTGAGGCTGGGTTTTTATCCGCACATTCTCAAGCAATGCGTAATAATACAATAACTGTGCATGGCCGAGTGCTTCCTTATTTATTAAAAACTGACGATGCTTTACTGATTGATTTTATGGCATTGTGCTCAGGCCCTCGTAGCGCCAATGACTATATGTTTTTAGCAGAACAGTTTTCGGTAGTATACATCGCGAATGTGCCAATAATGGGAAAAGAGGCAACTGGTAAAGTTATTGTGCATGGTATAGAAGACAGCTATCAGCGCGAAAAGCAGCAGTTAGATGAGCATACTTTCGATGATGAAGCTCGGCGTTTTATTGCCTTAGTCGATGAGTTTTATGATTGCCACAAATTACTGGTGATTAACGCTCAGGCCGACATAAACGAGTTATACCAAGGTAAAAAATTAAGCTTTGAATATGCGCGAACCCAGTCACGGATTGTAGAAATGCAAAATTGGTAAGTACAACATTAAAACACCGCATTTAATTTAAATGCGGTGTTTTAATTTTAAGCTGATAACTTAAAGAAGCCTTTATGACTTATATCCATTTGGATTATTTGATTGCCAGCGCCAAGTATCTTGCATCATGACATCAATACCACGCTCAGCTTGCCAACCTAGTTCACTAAGGGCTTTTTCTGGCGCAGCATAACAGGCTGCAATATCACCTGGGCGACGAGGTGACACCGCATAAGGGATTGCTTGGTCGCTAGCCTTAATAAACGCATTGACCATTTGTAATACTGAATAGCCGTTACCGGTACCAAGGTTATAAACAAGCGCACCGGTTTTTGCGGCTATTTTATCAAGTGCTTTTAAATGCCCTAGGGCTAAATCTACAACGTGAATGTAATCGCGAACGCCAGTACCATCTACCGTGTCGTAATCATCGCCAAATATAGCGAGCTGCTTTAATTTACCAACCGCAACTTGTGAAATGAAAGGCAGTAAATTATTAGGAATGCCATTAGGATCTTCACCAATTAAACCTGACTCATGTGCACCAACAGGATTAAAGTAGCGCAAAATTGCAAACGCAAAGCGCTCATCTGATTTAGCGATATCTTGCAGCATCATTTCAACCATTAGTTTAGACGTACCATATGGGTTGGTTGTACCGCCAACGGGGAAGTCTTCGCGTATTGGTAAGCTTGCAGGGTCACCATAAACTGTTGCAGATGAGCTAAATACCAGTTTAAACACACCCGCGTCACGCATAGCATCAACTAGTGTTAATGTGCCTTGTACGTTATTTTGATAATACGCGATTGGTTTTGCTACCGACTTACCAACCGCTTTTAAACCTGCAAAATGAATTACACTATCAATGTTATGTTTTGCAAATACTGAGTCTAAAAAGGATTTATCTAAAATATCACCTTGATAAAAAGTAATTGCTTTACCGGTTATTTTTTTCACTCTCTCAAGTGATTCTTCAGAGGAGTTACTTAAGTTATCGATAACGATAACGTCGCTGCCTTGCTGTAAAAGTTCTAAAACGGTGTGTGAGCCAATATAGCCTGCGCCACCGGTTACTAAAATTGCCATGAATGCTCCTTGGAAACCTCTGTTCAATTACCCTAATTTCACCATAAATAATGAGTTTTTACATGTATTATTTTATTTGCTTTGTAATAGTATGATCGTAAACCGTACTTTCGATTACATTTTGTGCAATTTTAATAACACCTCAGCGTAAAGATTAAGTTATAGTTCATATGTAATTGCTAAAGTGATGTATAGCGATTTGTAAAATATTCAATTGATCAAAATACTCGTTGGAGAAACGTATGAACTTAGTTAAAAAAATAGCAATGTTGATGTGTATTGCACTACCGAGTGTTGTTTGCGCGGGTGAGGCTCAAGTGAAATGGCATGACTTTAATGATTATCGCGATGTACGCCCATCAAACCAAACTAAAGGCTCATACCATAAGCAAATAGCCAAAAGTATTGATGAACACTTTGCAAAGCTCAGCGAGCAACTTCCTAAAAACTACAGTTTAAAAATTGAAGTAACCGATTTAGATTTAGCCGGAGACGTACGCTATGGCGGTGTTAACGAAATCCGAGTGGTAAAACCTATTCACTTTCCACGCATTGAATTTAATTATGTGCTTAGTGATGAAAGTGGCGTTGTTGCACAAGAAGATAACGTAAGCTTAAAAGATATGGGTTTTATGGATAAAATTAAAATGGGTCGAGATGAAGCATTTTACTACGAAAAACGCTTATTAACAGAGTGGTTTGGTGAACAAATTTTACCGCGTATCAAGTAAGCTAAAGCTAATAATGCAAAGCATCTACTTTGGTAGACGCTTTGCAAAGCAGTCGCTCATTTTTATTTAAAGGTCGCTAACAAGGTTAATAAGTTTTGTAGTTTAATAACTGCTTGTTTTAGCTTTTCTTCGTCTAAACCGTCGCTTGATAAGCTTTCTACATCAGCGGCAACGTCTAAAACGTACGGCTTAAAGCGTTTAGCTTCAAAGCTAAATCCAGCGTCCTCGGCAAATAAGGCTTTAAATTTTCCGTGGCCTTGCTGTTGTAACTCATCGAGTTTTTTATCAGCATCAAGCGCCTGACGGTAAACAATTTTTAAGTTGGCGTTGAGTTGTTCAATTATAGAATCCATGGTTTTCCTAAAGCTTAGTGCAATGTTGCCGATAAATACTTAAGTGGGTTGGTAAAGTAATTTACCAATTCAACGACTATAATACGTGTATTACATTTAAATGTCAGGTGTGAGTTATGAATATATCAGGTGGAAATCTACCTACAATCCCTGGTGCAGGCCAAGGCGCAGAGGTTTTAACTGCTGCTTTATCTAAAAAGCAACAGCAAGCTGATGGCGCCGCTGCACTTGCGCTTATTGAAGGTGCTACACAATCCTCAAGTGCACAAACACCGGCTAAGTCGGTTACTGCAACACTTGGGAATAATGTAAACGTTTATGTTTAAACCAATTTGAGGTCGATAGGGGTTTTACTTTTTTGGCCTCCTATTTCTCTAACTAGTTTAGGCACTAAAAATCCTGGCAGGGTCTCTAAAAGCTCTGCCATTATTTTTACGGCTTGTGCCTCATCTATATCAAAATGACTTGCGCCTTCTACTTTATCTAGTAAGTGTAAGTAATAAGGCAATACATTTGCATCAAACAACGCTTCACTTAAGTTTATTTGCGCATCAACTGTATCGTTCACGTCTTTTAAAATAACCGCCTGATTTAACAACAGTACATTGGCTTGTTTTAGCATGTTCATGGCGTTTTTAAAGTCATTGTCTATTTCGTTAGCATGGTTAATATGGTTCACGAATATAATTTTTAGTGGTGACTTTGCTAATCTTTCACATAATTGTTCAGTAATGCGTGCAGGGATCACAACGGGTAAGCGGCTGTGTATGCGCATCCGTTTTATTTGTGGTATTTGCTCAAGCTCATCTAAAAACCAACTAATAGCATCGTCTTTGGCCATTAGTGGATCGCCACCACTTAAAATCACTTCGTTAATATTTTTATCAGCTTGTATATAGCTCAATGCATCAATAAGGCTGCGTTTATTTAACTGGTTTTCTTGATAAGGAAAATGGCGTCTAAAGCAGTAGCGGCAATTTACCGCACAACCAGTTTTAAACATGACTAAAACACGTGATTTATATTTATGTAACAGACCTGGTTGATTGTTATCTTGCTCAAGTAGCGGATCTTTATTAAACCCCGACTTAGTTAAAAATTCTTGATGGCGAGGCATAACTTGCAGCAATAAAGGATCATTTGCATCGCCATGACGAATTTTTTTTATAAAAGGCAATGGCACACGAACAGGAAACAAGCTACGAGCTTTTATGTCGTTTTCATGGACTTGGCTCGATAAACCAACCATTTCTAACAACACTTTTGGGCAGGTAACTACATTTGCTAATTCTTTTTGCCAGTTTTTATGCAAATTTGCTTCATTTCTTTGTATCATTGGCACGTAGATTACTCGAAAAATATAAATAGAGGAAACGATGGCGAATTATAGCACCAACGAGTTCAAGGGCGGCCTAAAAATTATGATGGACGGCGAACCTTGCAGTATCTTAGAAAATGAAATGGTAAAACCGGGTAAAGGCCAAGCGTTTAACCGTGTTCGTATCCGTAAGCTTATCTCTGGCAAGGTACTTGAAAAAACCTTTAAATCGGGTGAATCGGTTGAAGGTGCTGATGTAATGGATACCGATTTAGCGTACCTATATACAGACGGTGAATTTTGGCATTTCATGAACAATGAAACATTTGAACAAATCGCTGCTGACGAAAAAGCACTGGGCGATGCTGGAAAATGGTTAGTTGAAAACGATGTATGTACTATTACATTATGGAACGGCAGCCCAATTGCTGTAACTCCACCAAACTTTGTTGAGCTTGAGATCACTGAAACTGATCCGGGCCTTAAAGGTGATACAGCGGGCACGGGTGGTAAACCAGCAACGCTTAGCACAGGTGCTGTAGTACGTGTTCCATTATTCGTACAAATTGGCGAAGTAATTAAAGTAGACACTCGTAATGGTGAATACGTGAGCCGTGTTAAGTAAGCAGCAACGCGTCTTATTAATTAAATCCCGGCTTAAGCTGGGATTTTTTTTGGAGAAAATATGTCAGCAGATCTTTGGAAGCCGAGTGCCAGCATAGAAATACTTAAGCAACGCGCAGCAATTATGCGCAGCATTCGGGAATTCTTTTATGAGCGTAATGTAATGGAAGTCGAAACACCGAGTTTAAGTGCTGCCAGTGTAACCGATGTGCATTTAGCCAGCTTTAATACTACATTTGTGGGCCCAGGCCATGCAGGTGGGCTACCCCTGTTTTTGCAAACATCTCCAGAGTTTGCGATGAAACGCTTGTTAGCGGCCGGCTCAGGCGCTATTTTTCAGCTTTGTAAGGCATTTCGAAATGAAGAAGCGGGCAGTCATCATAATCCTGAATTTACTATGCTTGAATGGTATCGGCCTGGGTTTGACGAATTTGCTTTAATGGACGAAATAGATGAGCTAATGCAGCTCATTCTTGAGGTTGCTCCTGCAGAGCGCGTTACCTACCAAAAGGCATTTGAACGCGCGTTAGGGGTCGATCCATTAACTGCCTCTATCACGCAGTTACAACAACTCGCATGCGAACATGGCTTTGCTGATATTGCTAAAAACGAGACTCATAAAGATACCTTGCTGCAATTATTATTTTGTATGAAAGTAGAGCCAACAATAGGACAAGATAAGCCATGTTTTGTGTATCACTTTCCGGCATCACAAGCGGCACTGGCACAAATTTGTGAACACGATGAGCGAGTAGCAGGGCGCTTTGAGTTGTATTATAAAAATATGGAACTGGCTAACGGCTTTAATGAGCTCACTAATGCTAAAGAACAAGCAAAAAGGTTTAACGAAGACAACACCTATCGTGCTGCTAACAGCTTAAAGCAAGTTCCTATGGATACGCGTTTAATTGCGGCATTGGAACATGGTTTAGAACAATGTGCGGGGGTTGCATTAGGGATTGATAGACTCGTGATGCTAGCAACCAATAAACAAAAAATAAAAGAAGTGATTGCGTTTGATGTGGCCAGAGCTTAAAGCAGCTAATAGCTTTTAGCGGTCAGCTATCAGATAAAAAACACCGCGTTTGCATTAAACGCGGTGTTTTTTATCTCTAACTGACAACTGGTTCGCTGTATTACAGATTAAGCGTAAACGTAACGCCGGCCACACGTGGCTCACCTAGTTGAATGTAAGTTTGACTTGTATAACCATCTAACGGGTTGTTACCAAATTCAAAACCGCGAGTTGGAACGGTTTCATCAAACACATTACGTGCCCATGCACGAACAGCCCAGTTTTCTGCTTCGTAGCCAAGGCTCGCATTTACTAAGTTTGTATTTGGAGCCTGTGCATTATGGCTGTCTGAGAAGTAATAATCATCTTTACCTTCAACACCTAACATAGCATATAGCTCATCAGTAACATTGTAGCGTGCACTAAATGCGTATTGATATTTAGGCGCTTGTGCTTGTTCGCGGCCATCTTGGTTTAAGCCCGATTTAGTCACAAAGTCGTTTATTTTCGTATCTAAATAGCCAGCACTACCACTAATGAGTATATTATCAGTAAGTAAGTAGCTACCTTCAATTTCAAGGCCGTAGTTGCTGCCAGAGCTGGCATTGGCGACATAACCGGTAAATTGTTGATCTGATACTTGCCACGACTTTAATTGAATATTATCGCGGTGCATATAAAAAGCAGCTAAACGCAGAGTAAACTTGTCATCTAGCGATGAGCCTTTAACACCAAACTCACCACTCCATAAGTACTCTGGATCAAAGCTGGTATGCTGTTTGAAAAAATCAGCATCTAAGCTTAAACCTTCATCTTTTGCTTTTGCTAGCGCTTCTGAATTAATACCACCGGCTTTGTAACCGCGGGTGATACTGGTATAAATCATAGTGCGGTCAATAACTTGGTATTCAAGTGCAATTTTACCACCGAGCATAATATCATCAGTTTCTTCAATAAAGCCGTTACTATCGGTGTAATCACCTTGATATTGCTCAACTCGTAAACCAGTAATAAGCGTAGTTTTTGGGCCTATTGATGTGGCTAATTGGCCATAAGCTGCAATGTTATTAGTTTCATAGGTTGAAGCAAACGGATTGGCTAACCACGTATATTGACGCTCTAAATCCACATCACGGTTTTGATAGTAAATACCCGCAACCCAGTTACCTGCTTTACCAGTAAATTTCAGGTCGAGCGCTTGATCATCACGATCGCGGCTATAAATATCTGTTGAACTATAACCATAAGGATGTAAACCGGCGGCACATAATTGCGGCTTATTAGTATCGTTACACACCCAGTCTTCATCAAAGCTATAAAAAAGTTCTGTATCAATAGCTGAAAGGTTTAAGCTCACATCAAAGGCATCAAAACCAGTGTAAGTATTATTCAGGCCAATAGCATAACTTTGTTGATTATCTTCGCCTGGTTGATCAGCAAGGCTGTTGCGAGAATTATCAAGAGTAAATGCATCGTAACCGTTGTTAATATCAATATAATGCAGGTTAAGTTCTGAATTTAAATGAGCTGTAAGCTGGCTGTTTAATTTAAAGCGTGCAACTTGCTCATCTTGATCTTGAGTGGGTTTATCTAAATAAATATTATCGACGTAGCCGTCAGACTTTCTGCGAAAGTAGCTAACGCGGGCACTGGTGTCATCTGTTAAACCTGTACTAGCAGCAAGGCCTGCTTCGTGGCTGTTATAAGTGCCGGCACCTAAATGTAACTTTAAGCTAGGGTCGCTGGTTGCACTAGCTGATTGCATTTGGATCATGCCCGCCATACCATCTGCACCAAAACGTGTACCTTGAGGACCGCGGTAAATTTCTACTTGGTCAATATCAAACAATAATGAACTACCACCTAAGCCTGAATAATTAATACCGTCAATTACTAAGCCCACAGATGGATTTATCGGGTCAACAAACTGCGAGCGTAAACCAACACCGCGAATTTGAATATAACGACCGCGAGACGCACCAGCAGCAAAGTTTACATTGGCTGCACTGGCTAACATTTCGTCTAAATATGTTGCACCACGTTGATTCATTTCATTTTCAGAAAATAAGCTGGCACTGGCGCTTAATGTTTGAATGCTTTCTTGCTGAAAGTCACCGGTAACAATGATTTTCTCTAGTTCGGTGTCATCTGCGTTAGCATATATAGGTGCTGCGAACAGGGGTAATAACGTGGCTGTAATTAAAGACAAACGTAGGTTCATTAGGTTACTTAACTCCATTTTAGGGACTCGTATGGTAGCAATTATTTCAACACTTGTGCTATAAACGCGACAATTATACGTTAAATAATTGGGATTACTAATATGGCCTTTAAAGTAGACTTTAAGGTGCGCGACTACGAATGTGACTTACAAGGTATTGTAAATAACAGTGTTTATTTTAATTATCTTGAGCACGCTCGCCACGAGTTTTTATACGCACACGGCGTTGATTTTGCACAGCTTGCAAAAGATAAAATTAACTTAGTGGTGATGCGCAGTGAAATGGATTACAAACATTCCCTATTGCCTGGAGATGAGTTTTATGTGGCGGTAGAGCCTGTGCGTATTAGTCGTCTTAAGTTTGCATTTAAACAAACGGTAGTGCGCAAACAAGATGAAAAAGTGATGCTCAATGCCTTAGTTATTGGTACATCAGTTAATGAAAGAGGTCGTCCATTTTTACCACCACAGATAGATGACTTATTCCAAGCCGTTGCATAGTTTTAAATAGCATGAATTTTAAACAAAAATTTACATTTAAAATATGCATTTTTAACGGATAAACCTGACAAATATTGATACTATTACATTAATTAGACACTAAGTTTGTAATAACATGAAATTAGCAGCAATACCGATGCTTATAATCGGTTTATGTGTTGGTTGCGCATCAACAGGGACAGTTACCACTGAGCAGCTAAAATATACACAATGGCAATTATCAAAGGTTGATGATTTGGCCATTCCCGCGTCCTTTAAAGCATCAATGAGCTTTATCGATGCGCTACAAATAAACGGCTTTACCGGATGTAATAAGTTCTTTGGTGAAGGCTCACTTGAAGACAGTAGCCTGAGCGTAAGCAAATTAGGTATGACACGTAAATCATGTGGCCCTGAACTGGATGAGTTTGAACAACAGTTTTTACAGGCTCTGCAGCAAGGTGCAGTGCTTAACATGCAAGACCAAACATTGGTAATGCAAGCTGAACAAAAATTTGTGTTTATCCCAAAATAATTTTTGAGTTTTGAAAAACAGCCCCTTGCAGGGAATTTTCAACTGGCGTACACTCGTCGCAGATTTGATCAAAACATTATCAAATCAACGAACAATTCAAATACTTGTCGGAGTGCCTAAGTTTTATTTAGGCTGAGATCGCGAAAGCGGGATCCGTGAACCTGATCAGGTTAATACCTGCGTAGGGAACAAGCTGCCTAACTAGGACGCTTGTGCGTCTTTTTTATGCGCACAAAAAAGCAACCTCCGTCTTAGGCCGCAAAGTCGCATAAAGCTACTTTACGATCTTTCTCTATTCCTCAGCGGAATATCTGACAAGACAACCCTTTAGCAATGAGGTAAGTCATGTCAAATACAACAAATAAAGCCACCCGTCGCGAAACTCGTGCGGCCGCATCAGATTATATTTATAACTTAACCGGTCAGCCGTTTCCAAGCTCCCATAAAGTATACGTTGCAGGTAGCCAGCAAGGCGTACGTGTGGGTATGCGTGAAATCACATTGAGCGATACTTTTATTGGTGGTGATGAACAAAACCCAGTGTATGAGTCAAATGCACCACTGCGTGTTTACGATACATCAGGCCCGTATACCGATCCTGAATTTAAATTGGATGTGCGCAAGGGACTTAATAAATACCGTGAACAATGGATTGAGAGCCGTAATGATACCGAAGTACTCGAGTCGGTAACCTCACAGTTTGCACAGCAGCGTATGGCTGATGATGGGCTAGATCATATTCGCTTTGAACACCTTCCAAAAATACGCCGTGCAAAAGCGGGTAAAAATGTCACCCAAATGCATTATGCTCGCCAAGGGATAGTCACCCCAGAAATGGAATATGTAGCGATACGTGAAAACATGGGGCGTGCGCAAATACGTGAAGAGTTACTAGCTGCGCAGCATAAAGGGGAGTCGTTTGGCGCGAGTATCCCTGAGTTTATTACTCCTGAATTTGTGCGTGATGAAATTGCGCGTGGACGCGCTATTTTACCTAACAATATTAATCACCCAGAAACCGAGCCTATGATTGTTGGTCGTAACTTTTTAGTTAAAGTTAACGCCAATATAGGTAATTCATCAGTGGGTTCATCTATCGAAGAAGAAGTTGAAAAAATGGTGTGGTCAACCCGCTGGGGTGCCGACACCGTAATGGATTTATCAACAGGGCGTTACATTCACGAAACCCGTGAATGGCTGGTACGTAATTCGCCAGTCCCTATTGGTACTGTTCCAATTTACCAAGCACTTGAAAAAGTCAATGGCGTAGCAGAAGACCTAACCTGGGAAATATTTCGCGATACTCTGATTGAACAAGCAGAACAAGGCGTTGATTACTTTACCATTCATGCTGGTGTGCTATTGCGTTATGTGCCAATGACAGCAAAACGCGTAACCGGTATTGTGTCACGTGGTGGCTCAATTATGGCTAAATGGTGTTTAGCGCACCACAAAGAAAACTTCTTATACACTCACTTTGAAGATATTTGTGAAATTTTAAAACAATACGATGTGTGTTTTTCACTCGGTGATGGTTTACGTCCGGGTTCTATTGCCGATGCGAACGACGAAGCACAATTTAGTGAGCTACGTACCTTAGGGGAACTGACAAAAATAGCTTGGAAACATGATGTACAAGTGTTCATAGAAGGCCCTGGACACGTGCCTATGCATATGATCAAAGCCAATATGGATGAGCAGCTTAAACATTGCGACGAAGCGCCATTTTATACCTTAGGTCCACTGACCACCGATATTGCCCCAGGGTATGATCATATTACCTCAGGGATTGGTGCTGCGCAGATTGCTTGGTATGGCTGTGCGATGCTGTGTTATGTAACACCTAAAGAGCATTTAGGTTTGCCAAATAAAGAAGATGTAAAAGAAGGCCTTATTACTTACAAAATTGCCGCTCATGCGGCCGATTTAGCGAAAGGTCACCCAGGTGCACAGGAGCGAGATAACGCGCTATCAAAAGCGCGCTTTGAATTTAGATGGCATGACCAATTTAATATTGGTTTAGAGCCGGTTCGCGCCCGTGAATATCATGATGAAACACTGCCGCAAGAATCAGGCAAAGTTGCGCATTTTTGTTCTATGTGTGGCCCTAAATTTTGTTCCATGAAAATAACCCAAGAAGTACGCGACTACGCCAAAGATCTAGAAGCGCGCGGTATTGATCCTAATAACGTGGGTGATGCCATTGAAATCAAAATGGTTGATGTTGAGGCCGAGATGAAAGCCAAATCTGAAGAGTTTAAGCAAACAGGCTCAGAGATTTACCATAAAGCAATATAAAATAGGTTGCGGGTTGCGAGCATCGAGTAGCGAAATGTTTATTTTAGCACCTTGTTGCTCGAAGCTAGAGACCCGCAGCTCGCAGCTAAATGTAGGAGTGTTTATGTTTTATAACATTGCTGTGGTGGGTTTTGGTTTAGCAGGGCGGTTGGCCGCGCTTGAGTTAAGTAAGCAACATCGTGTTACCGTATTTGAAGCCGATGATGAACATACTCAGAACAGTGCCGGTAAAGTGGCAGCAGCGATGCTAGCCCCCCTAGCTGAGTCTGTTATGTGCGAACGTGAATTGGCTTTAATGGGAGTGGATTCTATTACTCGATGGCCTGCTATTTTAGAACAACTAAATAGCGAGGTATTTTTTCAACAGCAAGGTACCCTAGTGGTTGCTCATCCGCAGGATAAAGGCGACTTACAAAGCTTTGCACAGCGAATCAAACCGTTACTAAATTTTAGTGCTCAAGCAATTAATGCACAGCAAATTGAGCAACTAGAACCTGAACTGGCTGGTCGATTTAGCCAAGGCCTATTTTTGCCCGGTGAAGCACAAATAGATAACCAAGCCTTTTACAAAGCCAGTTTTAGGTTGCTAAATAAGCGCAAAGTAAAGTTTGTATTTAATCAGCGCGCCAGCATCTTTGATAACAAAGTGAATAATCGAGAGTTTGATTACATTATTGATTGTCGAGGGCTTGGAGCCAAACAAGATCAGCCCCTTCGAGGCGTGCGCGGGGAAGTGGCAAGACTCTATGCACCCGAGGTTAATTTATCTCGGCCAGTGAGGTTAATGCATCCGCGTTATCCTATTTATATAGCACCTAAGCCGAATCATGAATATGTGATTGGTGCCACCGAAATTGAGTCTCAAGATAGCGGGGCGGCAACGGTGCGTTCAACGTTGGAGTTACTTTCAGCCGCTTATACAGTGCACAGCGGTTTTGCCGAGGCTCGACTGTTAAATATTCAAACCGGGCTTCGACCTGCGTTTAGCGATAACTGCCCACAAGTTACACAATTAGGGCAGGTAATTAGTATTAATGGATTATACCGCCATGGCTACATGCTCGCGCCGAGTTTAGTTGCTGATGCTGTTGCCAGAATAGAGTGAGGAATGATGGATATAATAATTAATGGTAAAGCGCTCACCCTAACAAGAAGCGAACTAAAACAGTGTTTAATTGAGTATGGTGCTAAAGCACCGTTTGCAGTAGCCATTAATGGCCAGTTTGTACCTCAAGAGCAACATGCTAACTACACACTTAATGATGGTGATTGCATTGATGTGTTATCTCCGATTCAAGGAGGGTAACCATTATGTTACCTCCCGATAATATCACTATTTATGGCGAGCAATTTTCAAGTAGATTACTGATTGGCTCTGCGCTTTACCCATCGCCCGCGACGATGACTAAAGCAATTAATGCTTCAGGAGCGGATATTGTTACTGTGTCTTTACGTCGCCAGCAAAACGCAGCTGCAGGAGATGATTTTTGGCAACTTATAAAGAATACAGGGCTTAAAGTTTTACCTAACACAGCAGGATGCCACAGTGTTAAAGAGGCCATTAATTTAGCTAAAATGTGTCGAGAAGTATTTGCTACCGATTGGATAAAGCTGGAATTAATTGGCGATGACTATAACTTACAGCCAGATCCTTTTGCTCTGCTTGAAGCCACTGAGATTTTAATTAAAGATGGGTTTAAAGTACTGCCTTACTGCACCGATGACTTAGTGCTTTGCCAACGTTTAGATGAATTAGGCTGCGAGGTGCTAATGCCATGGGGCGCGCCAATTGGTACCGGTAAGGGATTATTAAATAGTTATAACTTAAAGGCGATACGGGAGCGTTTACCTAACAGCACATTAATTGTTGATGCTGGGTTAGGTTTACCATCGCATGCCTGCCAAGCCTTAGAATTAGGGTATGATGCGGTATTATTAAATTCAGCCATAGCGGGTGCGGGTTGCCCTATTACCATGGGACTTGCATTTAAAGCAGCTGTTGAAGCAGGGCGCTTTGCTTATAACGCCAAAGCAATGCCAGAAAAAGACGTTGCGGCCCCATCAACCCCCACAATGGGTATGCCATTTTGGCATCAAACGTAAAAAATTAGGAAGTAGGTCATTATGAACAATGTAGTATGGACGATTGCGGGCTCAGACTCCGGCGGTGGCGCAGGTATTCAAGCTGATATTAAAGCAATGCAAAGCTTTGGTGTGCACGGTTGTACTGCGATTACCGCACTAACAGCACAAAATAGTTTAGGTGTTGAGGCGATTAATGCTGTCTCGACTGATGTGATTGAGTCGCAGTTATTGGCACTCGAAAAAGACATGAAAGCCAAAGTAATTAAAATTGGTATGTTAGCTAACGTGCAGCAAATTCAATTGATCAGTGAGCATATTAGCCATTACAAAGCGAAGTGGCCAACCCCGCCGGTGATTGTGTACGATCCTGTGGCTATTGCCTCAAGCGGTGACTTACTAACAGAAGAAGACACTGTAAGCGCGATTAAAGAATGCCTATTACCGCTGGTGGATGTAATTACCCCTAATACCCATGAAACACAGTTATTAACAGGTGTGTATTTAATTGGCCCCGCAGCAATTAAAGAAGCAGCAAGCAAACTAATGGCATGGGGTGCCAAAGCGGTGGTTATTAAAGGCGGGCATTGGGATTATCCAAGTGGTTACTGTATTGATTACTGCTCACAAGGTAGTGAAGAGTACTGGTTGGGTAATGAAAAAATTCAGGTTCCGCACAATCATGGCACTGGCTGTAGTATGGCGTCTGTTATTGCTGCATGCCTTGCAAAGGACTATCCGTTAAAAGATGCGTTTATTTTAGCTAAAGCCTATATAAACCAAGGTTTGAAGCAATCAGTTCGCTATGGCGAGGGGATAGGGCCGGTTGCACAAACGTCGTTTCCGACTGACCTAGCGCATTACCCTCAAGTGATTGAAGCAGGTAGTTGGTTGGGTGATGAGCTAGATTTTGATGTACCGCTTGATTTTAATATGGCAGCTGACTTTGCTGCGTGTGAAAGCAAAGCGCTTGGCGCTTATGCGGTAGTCGATAGCGTAGAGTGGCTAGAAAAATGCTTACAAAATGGCATTAAAACAGCGCAATTAAGAGTTAAAGATAAAAGCGAAGATGAGCTTGAACAATTAGTCGCAAGCGCGGTCGCTTTGGGTCAGCAATACAGTGCGCATGTGTTTATTAATGATTACTGGCAGCTGGCAATCAAACATGGCGCATATGGTGTGCATTTAGGACAAGAAGACTTAGAGAGCGCAAATTTAGCGGCTATAAAAGAAGCAGGCCTGCGACTTGGGCTTTCTACCCATGGCTTTTATGAAATGCTTCGGGCGCATAATTACCGCCCAAGCTACATGGCCTTTGGCGCTATTTACCCTACTACCACCAAAGACATGACAGGCCAGATACAAGGGCTTGAAAAACTAACTCGATTTGTGCCATTAATGCAAAGCTATCCTACAGTGGCTATTGGCGGAATTGATTTAGACAGGGCGCAAGAAGTTGCTAAAACGGGCGTGGGCAGTGTAGCCGTGGTACGTGCTATTACCGAGGCTGATGATTACGTAGAGGCAATCAATACCTTAAAATCGGTGATAAATGAGAATGCCTGCTAACATGCAAGCGCAGCAGCTCAGCGACAAAGAAACTCTACGTTATAGCCGCCATTTATTATTAAAAGAAGTGGGGCTTGAGGGGCAGTTAACACTTAAAGCGGCAACCGTTGCTGTGGTAGGTGCAGGCGGGCTAGGAAGCCCTGCGCTACTTTATTTAGCAGCTGCTGGTATTGGCACACTAATATTAATTGATGACGATACCGTTGAACTCTCTAATTTACAGCGGCAAATACTGTATAAAGTGAATCACTTAGGGCAGCAAAAAGTAAATGCAGCAGGGAAGGTGCTTGCGAGCCTTAACAATCAAATAAACATAGTGACTCACTCGCAAAAGTTGAGCGATGCTAACAGTGATGCACTATTCAGTAACGCCGATATCGTACTTGATTGCTCTGATAACTTTGCGACTCGTTACACCGTCAATCGTTTTTGCGTAAACAACAAAACACCACTAATTTCTGCAGCAGCGCTAGCAACCCAAGGGCAATTAATGGGCTTTGACTTTAGGCAAACAGATAGCCCTTGCTATGGCTGCGTATTTCCACAAAATGATGCTAACCCTGTTGTTAATTGCGACAATGCGGGCGTTATTAGTCCCTTACTTGGTGTAATTGGCTCTATGCAGGCACAGCTAACTCTTAATATGCTGTTAGGCCATTTTGGTGGGAGTTTGTTTATAACCTTTGACGCATTAAGCTTAAAGCAACAGCATTTTAAAGTAGTTAAAGATTTAAACTGTAAAGAGTGTGATGGGAAGTAAAAACTTTTACTTGCTCGCTTTTAATCTTTGGTGTCTTCTCATTTACTCCACTTTTTTCTCTTTGTGCAATAAAGTCTTAGGGAAGTTATACACAAAGAGGTTAAGAGGCCGCTACGCTTTAGAGAAACGTTATGAATATGTTCGTAACAGCAATCCCCACACCTACAGAAATTAAAAAACCGCGTTTAAATAACGCGGTTTTTATTTCTAATTAACGATTTGTTTAATCGTTAATTTTTGCAAACGCAGTGCCTAAACGGGTTACCGTTTCAGGGCGTTGATCATCAAAAATATCGGCTTTATCTGCACCCCATGCAAGTACAACTGTTGAGCCTAATTTAAAGCGACCCATTTCTTCCCCTTTTTTAAGGGTGATCGCATTTTCGCCTTTAGTTGGATAGTTCCAGCTAAACACATCACTGCCAGCTGGTGGAGTGACTGTGCCTGCCCAAATAGTTTCTATGCTAGCAACAATGGTTGCGCCTACAAGGACCATAGCAAGCGGGCCAATTTCAGTTTCAAAAATAGCTACTACACGCTCGTTACGGGCAAATAAGTTCGGTACGTTTTGTGCGGTAAGAGGATTTACCGAAAATAAATCGCCCGGTACATAAATCATTTTGCTTAGCGTGCCATCAATTGGCATGTGAATACGGTGGTAATCTTTTGGTGCCAAGTAAATAGTTGCAAATTTACCACCTAAAAACGGTGTTGTGTCGTCTTGTGAGCCACCTAACAACGCTTGTAAGCTGTAATCATGGCCTTTAGCTTGGATTAGTTGGCCGTCAACAATATCGCCAAGTTGGCTGATTGCGCCGTCAACAGGGTGAATAATAATATCGTCATCTTCAACCATTGAACGAGCACCGTCTTTTAAAGGACGGGTAAAAAATTCATTAAAGGTTTTATAGTGAGCTGGGTCAGAATATTTAGCCTCACTCATGTTTATTTTGTATTGTTTAATAAATAATTTAATTAATGTTGTTGTTAATGCGCCCGCTTTTGCAGCTGCAAGCTTACCTACTACACGAGAAATAAAGTGCTTTGGCATAGCATATTGCATGGCGATTTTAAATTTATCTAAACTCACAGGTTTTTCCCTAATTATACGCGAGGCGCACGCGCGCCGGCACGGCCATCGGCCATTGTTTCTAAAATACGGTGATAGCTTTCAAAACGTAACTTTGAGATATCGCCATCAGCGACTGCTTGCTGAATTATACAGCCTGGATCGTTTAAGTGTTTACAGTCTCTAAAACGGCATCCACCTATAAACTCTCTAAATTCTTTAAAGCACCAAGTGACTCGTTCAACATCTAAATGCCATAAACCAAACTCACGAATACCCGGTGAATCAATTAAGTTACCGCCACTTGGTAAATGATGCAGACGCGATACTGTGGTGGTGTGCTGGCCTAGACCGCTGTTTTCAGACACTTCTTTAGTCAAAATTTCAGCATCCGGCAGCACAGTGTTTACTAAGGTAGATTTACCCACACCACTTTGGCCAACAAAAATATTGTTTTTGCCTACAAGTACTTCTTTTAATTCATTAATGCCTTCGCCGGTTATATTACTAACTAGCAGCACCTGGTAATTAAGTTTACGGTAAATATCGAGTATTTGTTGGATTTCGTTTAAACCAGTTTCATCAATTAAATCAATTTTATTAAGTACTAAAATCGGCTCAATGCCCATGTCTTCGCAGGCAATTAAATAGCGGTCGATAATGCTTGGCGTAAACTCAGGCAATACTGCTGATACCATTAAAATTTGGTCTATATTCGCGGCAATAACTTTTACACCGTCGTAAAAATCAGGGCGCGTTAACTGTGAACGACGTTCTTGAGTTGCTTCAATAACACCCGCTAAATCGCCTTCACTTACTTTTGCACGACGAAATAATACCTCATCGCCACATACTAAATTCGATACGGTACGGCGAATATTACAGCGAAGAACATCGCCATTTTGGGTTTCTACGTCGGCATGTTGGCCAAAGCGGCTAATAACAATCGCACTTTCCACTTGACCTAAATTATCTGTTTGCCACTCTTGCGCGCCGACTTTTGCCGGTTTTTTATCGGCATTCGATAAACGCTTTTGATGATTGGCCTTGATCCTACGGGATTGGCCTTTACTTAATTTTTTCTGTTTTGCCACTTGAGGCCTATAACCTGAGTTAAATGCCGAGTTTGCCAAAAAAAGCTTTAGCTCGACGGTTGATGCTAATATGATATATCGAAATGCGTTGGATCTAAAGAAAAGCACCGTTTAAGGTAATTATGACTATTAATAAATCAAATTTAATTTGGCTCGATCTGGAAATGACCGGACTTGAACCAGAGACTGACAAAATACTTGAAATTGCAACTGTTGTCACTGACGCTGATCTGAATATATTAGCCGAAGGGCCAACGATTGCCATTCATCAAAGTGATGAACTACTGGATGGCATGGATGAGTGGTGTACAACTCAGCATGGCAAATCTGGATTAACGGCTCGCTGTAAGGCAAGCACGTTTGATGAAGCTTATGCCGTAGAACAAACCCTCGCGTTTTTAAAGCAATGGGTGCCAGCGGGTGCTTCACCTATGTGTGGTAACTCGATAGGCCAAGACCGCCGCTTTATGAATAAGTATATGCGCGAGCTTGAAGACTTTTTTCATTACCGTAATTTAGATGTCAGTACCATTAAAGAACTTGCTCGTCGTTGGAAACCAGATGTATTGGCTCAAGTGAATAAAAAAGGGTCGCATTTAGCGTTAGACGACATTAAAGATTCGATTATGGAATTAAAGGTTTACCGAGAAAAGTTTTTTAATTTATAAAAAATACTTGCAAAGCCCCCTAATTATTGTAGAATCCTGCCCCGCTCAAGACGATAACCCCCGCGGGGTTAGTGTGTTTGGGCTTTGACTTTTTGAATGCGGCACTTGCTCAGTTGCCAGAATGTAGGACGCGACCTGTCGCGCACCAACGGACAAATTACTGACTATTTTGAATGCGGCACTAGCTCAGTTGGTAGAGCGCGACCTTGCCAAGGTCGAGGTCACGAGTTCGAGCCTCGTGTGCCGCTCCAATTTCTAACCAAAGAAATTGGGGTAGAAATAAAGATTCAAAGTCAAAGGCGAAAAGGTTTAATTTTGACAAAACCTAGAACCTTAAATGCGGCACTAGCTCAGTTGCCAGAATGTTGAACGCGACCCGTCGCGCACCAACGGACAAATTACTGACTATTTTGAATGCGGCACTAGCTCAGTTGGTAGAGCGCGACCTTGCCAAGGTCGAGGTCACGAGTTCGAGCCTCGTGTGCCGCTCCAATTTCTAACCAAAAGAAATTGTGGTTCAAGATGAAAGTTTAAAATTGATAGAACCTAGAATCTACATATAATGCGGTACTAGCTCAGTTGGTAGAGCGCGACCTTGCCAAGGTCGAGGTCACGAGTTCGAGCCTCGTGTACCGCTCCAATCTTATTTACTTTTCAGATATTCATTCTCAAATAGCAAACAATGACCCATACGCGAATCACTATAAATTTAATTTATGTAACTTTTTTAAAGTGTTCAATGTGTGAGAGTGACCTATGTTGTAAAACCTAAAACGCTTCGCCTTGCAAAGTTGCAATAATACGCCTTGAACCACCATGATCACGGTGCTCACCTAAGTATATTCCTTGCCAAGTTCCCAGCGCTAACTGACCGTGACTAATCGGGATAGTTAATTCGCAACCTAAGGTACTGGTTTTTATATGGGCAGGCATATCATCATCGCCCTCATAGTCATGGCGATAATAAGGCTGGCGCTCTGGAACAAACTGATTAAAGTGGCTTTCCATATCCATACGCACGGTAGGATCGGCATTTTCATTAATGGTTAAGCTGGCTGAGGTGTGTTGAATAAATAAGTGTAATAAACCAACTTTAAATTGGCTTATTTGTGGGAGTTGATTGAGTATGTCGTTATCAATTAAATGAAAGCCCCGCGAGCGAGGCTTTAATGTAATTGTGGTTTGCGACCAGCTCATAGCTTATCGAAACTCACTTCTATATTTGCATTACCTGCGTCACTGGTAAACGGCATAAGAATTTTTTTGCCGTCACTTTTGTGAGTAATAGTGTGGTTTTTACCAGACACAACAATGGGTGTTGCCATGGCAAAATCATAGCCTTTTTCACCTAGTAAATTCTTAGCACCACCGGTAACCATATTAGTTATTTCACCGACCATGTCGGTTACTTCTTCATTTATGTCGTCTGGTCGTTCGCCTAACATTCGTTCCATAATGGTCAGCGCTAAACCTTCGTCGAAGGTAATTGAAAATGAACCGCGAGTTTGAGGGCCAACCATACCAATTAATCCCGATACATCACCACAGGCTATCTCATCGGTTTTAATGCGTGGCTTGCCTGGTTTTAACTGAGTTTGAGCCATAGTGCTCAATACATTCATCAAAGAAGCTAAAAAGGGATTAATGAACTCTACATTCATATTAGATGTCCTTAAATTGGTACTGATAAAGGTTATACGTAAAGTATAGCTATAGTCGCTTATCTATGCTCGGCAAGAGTCACATTTACCATGTGCTTCTATTGTTTGTCCGGAAACTACAAAGCCACTTTCGGCTGCTAAGTTATTGAGCTCATGTGAAATTACTGTTGAGTGCAGCTCTTTAACAAAACCGCAGCTATCACAAATTAATAGCTGAACAGGATGAATATGATCAAAATGATGACACAGCATAAATGCATTGGTGCTTTCAATTTTATGAATAAAACCGAGTTCGGCTAAAAAGTCTAAAGCACGATAAATCGTTGCAGGTTTAGCGCCTGTTTCAGTGACTTTTAATTGTTCAAGTAAATCGTACGCCCCTACACCACCTTGGGCACTGGCCAATAAACGAAATACCTTCTCGCGAATTGGTGTGAATCGCGCACCACGGTTGTCGCACACTTGTTTTGCTTTACTTACGAGTGATTCTATATTCATCTTCTCTCATCCTTACGCTGCCGTGATATACTAACATACTGTATTGTAGTTGCAGCGTTTTATTAACCGATTTAGTGAAAAGGTACTCATTAATGCATGAACTATTAGCTATATTTATTTTCTTTTTTGCGGTTATCGATCCAATTGGCACAATCCCGGTTTTTATCGCCGTAACTCGTGGAGATGACGACAAGTTTAAGCGTAAAGTGATTTTTAAAGCCGTGGGTGTGTCTGCTTTAGTGCTGTTATTTTTTGTAGTTGCTGGCGAGCAATTACTGAATGTGATTGAGATCCCGCTCTCGGCATTTCAAATAGCAGGTGGTTTAATTTTATTAATTTTTGCACTCTCCATGACCTTTGGTGAAAGTAAGCCTGAAGCTGAAATTAAAAGTGTTAGAGATAGTACTGAAACCGCTATTTTTCCGCTCGCTATCCCATCAATAGCCAGTCCCGGTGCCATGTTAGGTGCGGTATTAATGACACGCAATGAGGAATATACCTGGGTTGAACAAATGATTACCTCATCAATGATGTTAGCTGTTTTAGTGGTGGTACTGATTTTGTTATTACTTGCTACGCATGTACATAAAATAATAGGTGATAGTGGGGCGAGTATTATTAGTCGAATTATGGGGTTAATTTTAAGCTCAGTCGCGGTGACTAATATTTTAAACGGTATTGCACAATACTTTGGCTTGCAAGTGTTTGCTTAATATTGCTGCGCATAGGGCTTTTGTGTAAAATGCAGCGCCGTTTAAGCTGTGCTTAAATTATAAATTTTTGAGGATCACATTTTGGATAAACGTACTTTAAATCGACGCTTTTCTGTTGCCCCCATGCTCGATTGGACTGATCGCCACTGTCGTACGTTTCACCGTAAAATGACAAAACACACCGTGCTCTACACTGAAATGATCACTACTGGCGCTATTTTATTCGGTCGTGGTGACTACTTGCATTTTAATCAGCACGAAGGCCCTGTGGCATTGCAATTAGGTGGTTCTGATCCGCAAGCGCTAGCACAGTGTGCCAAGCTTGCTGGTGAGCGCGGTTATGATGAAATAAACCTTAATGTAGGTTGTCCGTCAGATCGTGTGCAAAATGGGCGTTTTGGTGCCTGTTTAATGGCCGAGCCTAATTTAGTTGCAGAGTGTGTTGCTGCAATGAAAAGTGAAGTTAATATTCCGGTTACAGTTAAAACTCGTATTGGTATTGATGAGCAAGACTCTTATGAATTTTTATGTGCTTTGATAGAGGCTTCTCATAAAGTTGGCTGTGATGATTTTATTATTCATGCGCGCAAAGCATGGCTAAAAGGATTGAGCCCGAAAGAAAATCGCGAAGTTCCTGAGCTTAACTACCCCCGCGTTTACCAGCTTAAAAAAGATTACCCTCAACTTGATTTAAGTATTAACGGTGGTGTTAAAACCATTGAGCAAAGTCTTGAGCATTTACAGTACATAGATGGGGTCATGGTGGGCCGAGAGGCTTACAGTAATCCATTTATGCTTAATGAAGTAGATGAAAAAATTTATGGTGATGCGGCTAATACTCAGTCTCGACATGATGTTGTACGCTCTATGTATGATTATATTGAAGAAGAGATGCGTTTAGGGGCTAATTTTTGGCATGTTGCACGTCACATGCTGGGTATTTTTCAGGGGCAGCCTGGTGCGCGTGGCTTTAGACGCCACTTATCTGAAAATGGTCATGGTAAGCAAGCTGATTTAAGTGTTATGGATAAGGCACTAAGTTACGTACCCGAGTAATGCCAATTTAATAGAATTGGCATAACAGATACTCTTTATAGAAAAAGTCACCTCAGGTGGCTTTTTTTGATCCCAAATTTTAGTCAAAAATATAATTTATTAGCCAATTCGACTTAATTTCATTCAGTGACTAGTCATTAACTTACCCGCCAAAAATAATTTAAATTATTGATATTTAATGAAAATAAAAGAGTTTTAAGTTGTTGGCATAACTCTTGGAATCCTGTTGATGTATAAATAAAAAATCATTAGGAGAATAACATGGGTATATTTAATCGCGTAAACGACGTCATTCAAGCAAATATCGTAGCTATGCTTGATAAAGCTGAAGATTCAGAAAAACTACTTAATTTGATGCTAACCGAAATGCAAGAGGCACTTAATGAGTGTCGTGGCACCGCGGCAGCACTATTATGTGAAGAAAAAAATATTAAGCGTCAAATAAGCAATAAACAACAAGCGCTCACAAATTGGCAATTAAAGGCCGAACATGCCATTGCAAAAAATCGTGACGATTTAGCGAAATCAGCATTAGCTGAAAAACACAATGTCGAAATAAGCATAGAGTGCTTACAAACACAACTTGAGACATTGCAGCAATCAATTGTAAAAATCACAGAGGACTGTGAACGCCTGCAGCAAAAAATGGCACAGGCTAAAGCAAAGCAAGCACAACTTGTAAAGCGTGAAAATGTGGTTGAGGCAAGAGCTAAGATAAATACTCAGCTGCAGAGCGATAAAGTGGCTACTACTTTATCACGATTTGAGCAAATTGAGCGCCGTGTTGAGAGTGTTGAATCGCAAGTTGAAGCGTATGAACTGACAGATACAGCGAGCAATACGGCAATGCAAATTGAGTCACTGGTTAAAAACGAAAAAATTGATGCAGAACTGGCAAGTTTAAAAGCGAGTTTAAACACCGCTGATAAACAAACAGCCTAAGGAGATTGTTATGAATAATTTTAATACACATCGTCGTTGGTATAAAAATACGCTTAACAAAAAAATATCAGGTGTCTGTAGTGGGTTAGCTTACCGATTAGACTTTCCGGTATGGTCTACTCGTTTAGTCACCGTTTTATTATTTTTAAGTTTTCCGTTTGCAGTGGCGCTAGGTTATTTAATCGCACACTGTTGTCTTGAAGAAAAAGCAGTGTAAGGGGAATAACATGAAAACTTTCGCCGTATGCCTACTTATTGTTACATTATTTTTAATTAATAGCGGTTCGATAATTCATTTTGATGTATGGCAGTTTCCGTTGTGGATTTCAGATATTAGTTGGACAGGTATTGAGCTCATTGGGGCGTTAATCGCCATTATTGTTGTTATTGCGATTGCTGCTTTGGTAACTATGGGGCTTGTTGGCGCGGCGATGGTGGCACTGGCTGGAACTATATTAGCCTTTTTATTCGGATCATTGATGATTGCTTGGCCATTATTGTTTGTGGCAGGCTTGTGCTGGTTAATCGCAGATAACAAAAAAGTAGCTTCTTGAACTTAAATTAGCTGCCTAATATTAGGGAATTATGATAGATTTGGGCTATATTTTTTCGTTTTAACAAGGATTTTACTGATGATTAGACAATGTATTTTGAGTGCAAGTGCGTTAATAGTGGGTGTTTTTTCGTCTTCGTTATTGGCGCACGAAGGACATGAGCACGATAGTGTTGTTGCGCAATTACAAGTAACAAATGCGCAAGTAAGAGAGTTTTTACCAGCCACCAAAGCCAGCGTGGGCTATTTCAGCATTGAAAACCACAGTAATGTTCCGGCAACACTTACAAGAGCGACCTTAGATGGGTTGGGTCGTGTTGAGATTCATGAGCACGTCCACGCTGATGGCATGATGAAAATGCAAAAAGTAGAATCACTGCTTATTAAGGCCCATCAGCAACTCGATTTTAAGCCTGGGAGCTATCATTTAATGGTGTTTGAACCGCAAGAGCCGTTAAAAGTAGGTCAAGAACGCAAACTCACGCTATATTTTGAAGACGGGAATCGAGTATTCACCAATGCGAAAGTAGTTTCGCTAGCATCGCAAGCTGAGCCGGTAAAAGCATCGAAAGATCATAGTCATCATTAGGGGAATAAATGTCACAGCATAAAGGAAAAATAATAACGGCATTGGTACTATTGTTTGTCGTATTTTACGCTATTTCAGTGTACTGGAGCATAGAGCCTGCACGTTTTGATGTGGTACAAAATGCCAAACAGCAAGCACAGCAACGTAGTGAAAAACCAGTAACAGGGTATGTAACCACTTCAACACTTATCACCGTCGCTGATACTCTCTTGACTAAGTCAGGCGGTTATTTATCAAATGATGTACTGCCACCGAGCGTAATAATGGACAACATGCCTGCTTGGGAGTATGGCGCGTTGGAAATGGTGCGTGATTTAGCATTATCAATGCGAAAAGATTTTAGTCGTTCACAGTCACAATCAACTGAGCACGAAGCGCTTAAAAAAGCACAGCCACAATTTAATATTAGTTCTGAAGCATGGGCATGGCCAAGTGCTGAGGGCGAATATCAAAAGGGTATTGATTACTTATTAGTTTACCGTTCTCAAATTGCGAATCAGCATGAGCGCGATAGCCAGTTTTACTCACGTGCAGATAATTTACGCAGTTGGTTAAAAGAAGCAGAAAAACGCTTAGGTAGCTTAAGCCAGCGTTTGAGCGCGAGTGTAGGTCAAGACAAAGTAAATACCGATTTAGCAGGCAATTCTTCAAATACTCAAGCTACTTATACGCCATTACAACAACAAGTAAAAACATCGTGGTGGGAAATTGATGATGTCTTTTATGAGTCACGTGGTGCTACTTGGGCTTTACTGCATTTTTTACAAGCAGTTGAATATGATTTTGCCGAAGTACTTGATAAAAAGAACGCCCGTGTTAGTTTACAACAAATTATACGCGAGCTTGAAGCGACTCAAGAAACGGTTTGGAGCCCAATAATTCTAAACGGCAACGGATTCGGTTATGTCGCCAACCACTCACTCGTTATGGCAAATTATATCTCTAGAGCCAATGCGGCACTGATTGAACTTAGCGAATTATTAGCGCAAGGATAAAAAATGAAAAAGTATTGTATAGCAGCAGCCTTATCAATGGCATGTTTAGCACCTGTAGCACAAGCCGACACTGTATTAGGTTTATATGTAGGAGTTGATGGTTGGAAAGCAGATAATGATGGTGGCTTTTCTGATAATAATAATGCCCTACAAAACTTCAACTTTGAAGATGAGACTTTTGTTAGCTATTACGCCGCACTTGAGCATCCAGTACCGCTAGTACCAAACTTAAAACTAAAATACACTGAGCTTGAACTAAACGGCGCAACACAACTTGAAGATACATTTACTTTTAATGGCACTGATTATGTTGTAGGTACTGATGTTAATTCAGTTACTGACTTATCGCACATTGATTATATTCTTTACTATGAAATTTTTGATAACGACTTAATCTCAATTGATTTAGGTATTAATGCTAAGCAGTTTGATGGTGAAGTTGTGGTAACGGGTACATCACAACAAGGTGGTGCTAACTTCACTGAGATAGAAGAGTTCTCAGGTGTAGTACCTTTAGCATATGGACGTTTTGAAGCAGGTTTACCATTTAGTGGTTTAAGTGTTTTTGCTGAAGGTAGCTTTTTAGCTATTGATGACAGTAAAGTACGAGATTACCAAATGGGTATTGCTTGGGAGTTGATTGATAACCTAGCGGTTGATGTTGCGGTTAAAGCGGGCTACCGCTCTATGGTTTTAGAACTTGATGATGTAGATGATATTAATACTGATATTGATGCATCAGGCCCATTTGCGGGTATACAAGTTCATTTTTAAGCACCGACTTTTCGAAAAGCCACCTCGTGTGGCTTTTTTAGTTACTTTGAAGTGTGCCACACTAATTCAAATTCCCCTTCAAATGCTGCACCAATTAACTGTTTGTACACTTTATTAATTGGGTAATTCATTAGTCTAAACAATTCATCACCGGTTTGGGTAAACTTATAATAGCTCAGTACTAAGTCGTTACTTTTTGCTTTTAAAGTTAGTTTTTGAGTTAAAAAGGAGAGGGTTATCTCTTGTCCTGCTTTTAATGCAGCGGATTCAATTTCTTTACGGTATAACAAATTTAAGTCCATTAAGGTTAATATATCAGGGAAGCTCACACCGCTTTTACCTATGCTTAATGACACTTTATTTCCCTTACCTAATAAATCAAATAACGAGGGTTTTTTGTAATAGCCTAAAAATATTAGGTGACTACTATCTTTTTCGTTATACCCAGAAATAGACACACACTTTCTCAATGAATCCGCTTCGCGCTGGGTCATATGTTTGAGGGTTTGTAAGCTTTTTATAGAAAAGGTACCTGGGCTAATGGTTTCGCCAGTAAAAATTTTTGCCCATAATGTTTGCATTGATTGATTTGAAGTATCTTCACATAAGGCAATAAAGTGCTCTACCCAATCGGCATCAGGTTGTTTAGCGCAGGCTACATCAGGACAAAATTCCATTGCTAAGGCTAAAATAGTCTCGATATTTTGTTGTTGTTTTATTAGCAGTAGATCTTGTCTTTTTTGTGCTCGCGCTAATACTGAATGCTCGCTACTAATACGATAAAGAGACTTTGATTTACCCTGCGTATTATAGATTTGTTCATCAGCTGCAGTCGTATTACTCACTTTTGTGACCGAGTAACCTAACAGTGACTCAATAATATTGGCAAGTTTAATTCTGGCTTGTGCGGTTTTTACTGTCATGGCTTTCCATTATTGCTTGTGCATCACTGAGTTGGGCTACCGTCTTTAAGTTATTTAGCCCAAGGGTGACTATATTGCTTAATATATTTTCAGCAAATATAGCAACATAGCCAGATATAAGCGGCACAGTTGCTTGTCCTTCTATATGCCAGGTTACAGTTTTTGCATGTGGGCTAAATAGTAATCGGCTAGTAATAATATGTTCTTGATTAAATAATACATTAAATACAACTTCATTGGCGCTTAATGAAGTGATTGTCATTTCGCCTTGCCCCCACTTTCCTTGCCAAGATTGATAGGCTCCCGCACCAGCACTAGGTTCACCAATACTAAATTCAATATTGGGATCTATTTGCTGCCACGGCGACCATTTGTACCACTGAGTAAAATCTTCCACTAATGACTTTATAACAGGAGGGCGGGCATTTATTTTAATGCTTTTTTGCACGTGATAGTTTTGTGGTAAAAGTAATCCCACAACAACAAACGCCAACAGCAAGATGGCTGAAAACTGCATTAATTGTTTAAGTAGTTTAATAGGTATGCCTCATTGGTTTTAATATTACAGCATCTATGAATTATTAATAATCACAGCTTATTTAATAGTTTAGCCTAGAGTCGATCATTTTCATCTAGTTTATCTACTTTAAATAAATCTAAAAGCAGACATTAGCAGTAATCAGCTTAGATGATTTGTCTGTTTTAGTAATGCGATAAAGGTAAACAATTTTTAATCAGTGCTTTCATTTTGTGCTATATCAACGTGGATGTCGATAGGGTATAATTCGCGCCTTTTGTTATTGAACGGCCAATTTTATGAGCACATTAAAAGCTGATCGCGGCTTATTCTCATACCCTAAGTATTGGGCTGAGTGTTATGGCACAGCCCCATTTTTACCAACAACACGCGAAGAAATGGACGCGCTTGGCTGGGATAGCTGCGATATTATTATTATTAGCGGTGATGCTTATGTAGACCATCCTAGTTTTGGGATGGCCGTAATTGGCCGTGTGCTAGAAGCGCAGGGGTTTAGAGTGGGCATTATTGCTCAGCCTGATTGGAACTCTAAAGATGCCTTTATGGCATTGGGTAAGCCTAACTTATTTTTTGGTATTACAGCCGGTAACATGGATTCGATGATCAATCGTTACACCGCTGAAAAACGAATGCGCCACGATGATGCTTATACCCCGGGAAATGTTGGTGGTAAACGCCCTGACCGTGCCGTGATAATATACTCGCAACGTTGTCGTGAAGCCTATAAAGATGTGCCACTCGTTTTAGGGGGCATTGAAGCCAGCTTGCGTCGTATTGCTCATTACGATTATTGGCAAGAAAAAGTACGCCGTAGTGTATTGTTTGACGCTAAGGGTGATATTTTAATTTATGGTAATGCCGAACGTCCATTGGTTGAAGTAGCGCACCGTATCGCTGCGGGTGAAACCATGGATACCATACAAGATGTGAGAGGCACGGCGGTTATTCGTAAAGAGCCTTTACCCGGTTGGCGTGGTAGCGATTCAACAGCCATTGATAAAATTGGTAAAATAGACCCTATTCCTAATCCTTATGGGGCGGATGATGTGGGTTGTGCTAAATCAGAATTTAAGCAAGCGGGCATTGATTTAAAAGCCGAAGCTGCAAAACCAATTACCATACAGCCTGCGCGCCCTAAGCCATGGGAAAAAACTTACGTTAAGTTACCCGCTTTTGAGCAGGTCAGTGTTAATAAACCATTGTATGCCCATGCATCGCGTATTTTACACCAAGAAACCAACCCTGGTTGTGCAAGAGCGTTGTTTCAGCGTCATGGCGATCGCTCTATTTGGGTGAATCCGCCAGCCTATCCACTTGAAACCCAAGAAATGGATGATGTGTTTGGTTTACCGTATCAGCGTATTCCGCACCCAAGTTATGGCGACGACAAAATCCCTGCTTACGATATGATTAAAACGTCGGTAAACATAATGCGTGGTTGTTTTGGCGGCTGTTCGTTCTGTTCTATTACTGAGCATGAAGGGCGAATAATTCAAAGCCGATCTCAAGAATCGATTATTGAAGAGATTGAGCAAATTAGAGATAAAGTTCCAGGCTTTACTGGGGTTATTTCTGATTTAGGCGGACCAACCGCAAATATGTACAAACTGCGTTGTACCAGTAAAAAAGCAGAGAGTACCTGTCGCCGCTTGTCGTGTGTGTATCCTGATATTTGTAAGCATATGGATACTGATCATACCCCAACTATCGATCTATATAAAAAGGCGCGTGAGGTTAAAGGGATCAAAAAGATCTTAATTGCTTCGGGCGTACGTTATGACCTTGCTGTACGTGATCCTCGTTACGTTAAAGAGCTAGTAACTCATCATGTTGGTGGATATTTAAAAATAGCCCCAGAACACACAGAAGACGGCCCATTATCAAAAATGATGAAGCCGGGTATGGGCGCCTATGATGAATTTAAAGCGCTATTTGATAAGTACTCTAAAGAAGCAGGTAAAAAGCAGTATTTAATTCCATACTTTATTTCTGCTCATCCAGGGACTAAAGACGAAGACATGGTGAATATGGCTTTGTGGCTGAAATCGAATGACTTTAAGCTTGATCAGGTGCAAAACTTTTACCCATCACCGATGGCTAATGCGACCACCATTTATCATACTGAAATGAACTCGTTGCGTAATATTAAAAATAATACAGAGCAAGTTGCGGTACCAAAAGGCGCGCGCCAGCGTCGTTTGCATAAAGCTATTTTGCGTTACCATGATCCTGCCGGTTGGCCAATGATCCGTGAAGCCCTGCGTAATATGGGCAAGGCTAAACTCATTGGTAAAGGTCCAAATTGTTTAGTGCCAGAAGAAGGCAGAGATGAAAGGCAAACCAAAGGCGGTAAAGGCAATAAGGGCGGTCGTCCTGCGCTTACTCGTCATACTGGCTTTAGTCAGTTTAAAAAAGCCAACACTAAACCTAAGGTGGGCGGTAATCGCCAGCGCGCAAGGTAAAGTAATTATCGGCTTAAACAAAAACACCGCTTATTGACGCGGTGTTTTTGTTTATAAAAAGATTAGAGCCTAAATCAATAACCAAGTTGCAGTGCCTAAAAAGGCAAATATACCAACAATATCAGTTACTGTGGTTAGTACCACACTGCCTGCCAGTGCTGGATCTATTTTCATTTTTTTAAGTAATAGTGGGATACTAGCACCCGCAATACCTGCTGCAACTAAATTCATAAACATAGCAAACGCTAAAACACCACCGAGTTTGAAATCCCATTGCCAAAGCGCAACGACACCGGCAATTAGGATAGACCAAACCATACCGTTAATCGCGCCGATAGCGAGTTCTTTTAATAATAAAAAACGTTGGTTAGTTTGGTTGATATGACCCACCGCGATACCGCGAATAACCAAAGTTAAGGTTTGGCTGCCTGCAACCCCACCCATTGACGGGACAATGCCATTGAGCACAGCAAGAATTGGTAATATAGCTAAGGTGTTTTCGAAAAAGCTCGCCACAATTGCAGCCAGCAATGCAGTTAGTAAGTTTACACCTAGCCAAATTGAGCGCTTTTTAGAGCTTTTTAAGACCGGCGCAAAGGTATCTTCTTCATCATCAAGACCCGCTAAGCTTAATAAGCTATGCTCTGCATCTTCACGGATAACATCAACGATATCATCAATAGTAATACGACCAAGCAAATGCGCGTTGTCATCGACAACTGGTGCCGATATCCAGTTATGCCGTTCAAATAGTTGCGCTACTTCGCTTTCATCCATTGAAATAGGAATAGATTCACACTCTTCATCCATTAAATCCTGAACAATTTTTTCAGGGGGATTAGTTAATAAAGTGCTTAGCGATAAAGCGCCTAAAAAACAGTTATGTTTATCTACAACGTATAAGTCATCAGTGCCCTCTGGTAGTTCACCACGTAAGCGAATATAACGCAGTACAACATCTAGAGTTACATCAGGGCGAATTGTCACCGTATCGATATTCATCAAAGCGCCAGCAGAGCGCTCTTGGTAAGATAGAGCTTGTGTTGCGCGCTCTCTATCTTGAATATCCATGGCGCTAACAACGTCTTTATATACGGTGTCTGGTAGGCTACGTAGTACTTCCCCTAAATCATCATGGCCCATGTCTTCTGTTGCAGCAGCAATGTGCTCAGGTGCCATTTGCGCAATAATGCCCAAACGTACGTCTTCAGAGAGCTCTTCAAGTACATCACCCTGCACATCGGGATCAACCAGTTGCCAGAGCATACGACGAATTTTATGGGGAGATGATTCTAAAAGAAGTGCGGTATCACAAGGTGCCGTTTTTGCTAGCATGCGCCTAACTTGAACAAATTGACCACTATTTAGTGACTTAGTCACCTGTTTTAGTTGTTGTAGTGGAATATCTTGTTCTAAAGCTTCAGGCATTGGCGTCCTTAATTAAATTTTATTACACGATGATGGGGTATCGCTTTATCTTACTTTATATCAGTAAACTACCTCAACCACTATTAACCTTAGCTTATGAGCAGGATTACTCTTGCTCATTAAATCGTTGATCAATGAGCTCACCAATTGCATTAAGTGCAGGTTCTGCGTCAGGGCCTTCACATACTACCCTAACTTCTTTGCCTTGACTGCTTTCGAGTAACATAAGAGCTAATACACTGTCGCCAGCGGCTTGTTTATCGTCTTGAAATAACGTGATTGAGGCATCAAATTTCACAGAAAGCTGTGCCAGCACAGTAGCCGCTCTGGCATGCAGGCCTAATTTGTTTTTTATTAAAAATGTACTTTCTAACCGCATTAATATTCTCTCAAGCTTTATTCTTGTTCTCGGTGGCGAATTTTCACATTAGGATGACTCATTGCAAAACTTTCACCTATAGTTTGCGCTAAGTAAACCGAGCGGTGTTGCCCTCCAGTACAGCCAATGGCAATGGTTAAATAGCTGCGGTTATTTCTTTCTAAATGAGGCAGCCATGTTTGCACGAATGTTTGAATTTGCCATGTAAACTTTTGTACTATGCTGTGACTGGCTAAGTAGTCTTTTACTGGTTGATCTAGCCCTGTAAGCGGTTTAAGCTCAGGCTCCCAATGTGGGTTTGGTAAAAAGCGAGCGTCGAATACATAATCGGCTTCTTTGGGTATACCGTGTTTAAAGCCAAATGACTCAAAGGTAATGATCAGTTGTTTGTCTTTTTTACCGAGTATTTTTTCACGGATAGACTCAGCAAGCTGGTGCACACTTAAGCCTGTGGTATCAATCATATAATCGGCACGATTAATGAGTACATCAAGGAGTTGCTTTTCTTTTTTTATAGCCAAATCAAGTGGCAGAGAATCAATAGAAAGAGGGTGAAGGCGCCGTGTTTCTGAAAAGCGTTTAATTAAGGTTTGATCGTCACTGTCTAAATAAAACACCGTTGGCTTAGTAAAACCAGGCAAATATTCAATGATTTCATTAAACTGTTGTTGTTCTTTAGGTAAGTTACGCACATCAACACTTACAGCTATTTTATTGTAGCTGTCGGAAACACTACGAACAAGAGATGGTAATAAATTTAAAGGTATATTATCTACACAATAATAACCTAAATCCTCAACAACGCGTAACGCAACAGATTTACCAGAACCTGAGCGACCACTTATAATTATTAATTCCATTTATCACCCTTTATTATTGCTACGGTTGACTTACAATGATCTGGTACAGCTCACTGTCGGATTTTGCCGCCCGTAATTGCTTACAAAATTCTTTATCGTTGAGCTTTTCAGCTATAGTGGCTAAGGTTTTTAAATGCTGCTTATTGTCACCGTCGGGTACAATTAAGGCAACAAAAATGTCGACCGGTCGATTATCTATTGCATCAAAATTAATAGCCGCTTCGCTCACTAATATAAGTGCAAGAGGCTCTTGTACACCACTCATACGACCATGAGGAATTGCAATTCCTCGGCCTATACCTGTGCTCCCTAGTTTTTCTCTTGCTGTTAATGCATTAAGAATATCTTGTTGAGTTAAATAGGGCAGTTTATTGTGAGCCAGTTCACTGATAAATTCTAAAATTCTTTTTTTACTATTAAAAAGGACCGCAGCTTTACTGCAGTCCTGACAGATAAGTGAGCTTAGTTTCATAGTGTTAGTGTCGAGCTAGTTTCTCTTTGTGTTTAATTACTTGACGATCTAGCTTGTCAATCAGCGAGTCTATAGCGGCATACATATCTTGGTGTTCAGTAGAAGCAAAAATCTCAGCGCCACTAACATGAACGGTTGCTTCGGCTTTTTGGTTTAGTTTTTCTACATCGAGAATAACGTGCACATTCGTTATGTGATCAGTGTGCCTCTGTAACTTCGAAAATTTACTATTTACGTAGTCTCTAAGCGAGTCGGTAATATCTACATGGCGACCAGTTAAATTCAGTTGCATAAACATTTTCCTCTTTGTTGTACGCCTTAAATCAAACTTTTACGTTGATTTGACGGGGGAATAGCTAGAGATTCGCGATACTTTGCAATAGTTCTCCTTGCTACTTTAATTCCTTGCTCAGCCAATATATCTGCAATTTTGCTATCACTCAATGGTTTAGCTGAGTTTTCTGCAGCGATTAATTTTTTAATTAATGCGCGTATTGCTGTTGAAGAACATTCACCACCATTTTCAGTGCTTACATGGCTTGAAAAGAAATATTTAAGCTCAAAAATACCGCGTGGTGTATGCATGTATTTTTGCGTAGTAACACGTGAAATAGTTGACTCGTGCATTTCTACCATTTCGGCTACGTCATTAAGTACCATAGGCTTCATCGCCTCAGGACCATGCTCAAAAAAGGCCTGTTGTTGCTGCACAATACAGTTAGTTACTTTAAGCAGCGTGTCGTTTCTACTCTCTAAGCTTTTTATAAACCATTTAGCTTCTTGTAAGTGTGAGCGAATAAACTGGCTATCGCCACTTGATTTGACCGTACGAGACATAGCCGCATATTGGCTGTTTACCCTAATTTTAGGCATGCTATCTGGGTTTAGTTCAACAACCCAACGGCCTTTCACTTTTTTAACCGACACATCAGGAATAACGTACTCAGACTCTTCTCTAACGATAGTGTCTGCCGGTTTTGGGCTAAGGGTGTGAATTAACGTCATGACTTCTTTAAGCTCATCTTCTTTGAGCTTAGTTTTCTTCATTAACGTGCGATAATCACGCGCAGCCAATAAATCAATGTGATCAGTTAAGATCATTTTAGTTTCGTTTAAAAAAGGCGTGTCTTGGTCAAACTGATTCAGCTGAATACATAAGCATTCTTGTAAACTACGCGCGGCTATTCCCACCGGATCAAATAACTGAATACGCTTTAATACCGCTTCTATTTCATCAAGTTCAACTTCATCTTCTATGTCGTTCTCTTGATTAAAGCTCTCTAATATTTCTTCACAGCTAAGGGTTAAAATGCCCGAATCGTCCACGGCTTCTACGATAGCAATCGCGATGGCTTCATCAGTAGGACTAAACGGTGTCAGTTGCAATTGCCACATTAAATATTCATGTAGCGTTTCAGTTGAAGAGCCTTGATAAATTGATTCATCTTCAGGCATTGGTCCTGATGAAGAGGCAGGTGCTGCGCTCATGTATTCATCCCACGTAACATCCATTGCCATATCATCGCTAATGGTGTCTTTGGTCATGGCTTCGCCGCTATCTTGCTCATATTCGCTAGGTTTTTCATCAGCTGAAGCACTTAGCGTTGACTCATCGATATCGGCTTTTTGTTCGTTTTTACCCGCAGCATCTTCACTGTAATCTTGTTCTTCAACTTCAAGCAAGGGATTGCTATCGAGCGCTTCTTGAATTTCTTGCTGGAGATCCAATGTACTGAGTTGCAATAAGCGAATTGCTTGTTGCAACTGTGGAGTCATTGTAAGTTGCTGGCCCATGCGCAGCTGTAATGATTGCCTCATTTATCTCTAACAATCCTTTTAAATTAGTGTAATTAATATTAGCAGATGCTTAGTGTAATAACACACATATTAGAGCTTGAACTGCTCGCCTAAATAAACATCGCGTACCGTTTTATCGTTTAATACATATTCTGGAGTGCCTGATGCAATTAACTCTCCATGAGAAACTATGTAGGCTTTTTCACAAACATCAAGAGTTTCGCGTACGTTGTGATCTGTGATCAATACGCCAATTCCTCGATTTTTAAGGTGTTCTATAATTTTTTTAATATCTAATACAGAGATAGGATCAACCCCTGCAAAGGGTTCGTCTAATAGTATAAATTTAGGATTTGCTGCTAATGCTCGCGCAATTTCAACACGGCGGCGCTCACCACCTGATAGGGCCATACCTTGGCTGTCACGAATATGCTGAATACTAAATTCATCAAGTAAATTATTTAAGGTATCTTCACGTTGCTGCTTATTAAGCTCTTTGCGTGTTTCTAAAATAGCCATTAAGTTTTGGTAGACCGTCAGCTTTCTAAAAATCGATGATTCTTGTGGTAAATATCCTATCCCTAGGCGAGCTCGGCTGTGCATTGGTAATAAAGTGATATCTTGATCATCGATTGATATTTTGCCTTTATCGCTCGGTACAAGGCCTACAATCATGTAAAAAGTCGTGGTTTTACCTGCGCCATTGGGGCCAAGTAAGCCGACAATGCTGCCAGCTTCAACCTCTAGGCCAACGTTTTTCACCACTTCACGGCCTTTATAGCTTTTCGCTAATAGCTCTGCTTTTAATGTGCTCATGGTTGGCCTTTATCGTCTTCTTTTTTGTTTTCAACAGGTACTAAAATAGTGTGTACACGGTCTGTTGAGTTTTCGTCTTTTTCTGCGCTAATTAACTGCTGCTCTATATCGTAGGTGATACTTTTAGCAGTTATTTTTTGACCTGCTTGAGCAATACTGGCTTCGCCGATTAAGGTTAAAAAACGCTGCGAAACATCGTAACGCACTTCATTCGCACTGGCGCTCATAATGGTGCCATCAGCTTGTGTTTCTTCAAAATAAGCAGGGCTGCCTGTGGCAATTAAAAGTTGCTTATTCTCACCTAAGTCATCACGTTTATGTACTTCTAAACGGTCAGCGTTAATGCGGCGATTACCATGAATAATTTCAACATTTTTCTCAAAAATGCCCACGTTTTCTTTTAATTGACCTTCCTGCCTGTCAGCACTAATTGAGATTTGATTAGCCGCAGGAGCTTCAGTGGTTTCCTCTGCATGGCTATGAAATGCAATCAGTAGTGAAGGAACAATTAAAATTTTAAATAGGTTATTGGTCATAATATAGGGTTCGCGTATGGTTAATAAGTTTAATCACTTCGGTTTTTAAATCGGCTTCAAGCCCTTTACCCATGATTTTTAAATTAGGTCCGGTAATAACGACAGGCTGCTCTGATTGCATAGTGAGTAGTTTTATATCTACATTGATGCTATCGGCTGTGATCGTATCGATCATGGCGTTATCGATTAAATTTAGCGCTTTCACATTGCCCTCTAATACGAGTTGACGATCGTCGTAGAGGGTGGCCTCATCAGCGTTAATACGCCATGTTTGCTGCTCGTTGTATAACGTAAATATAGGCTTTTCAAAAAAAGTAAAACCAAGTTGTTGGTATAATTCCATTTTTACCGCAGTTACTTTATGGCTTATTTTACCTTGATCATTATAAGCGGTTTGTTTTAGCTCAATCGCGGTATAATCAGGTTTAGCAATAGCTTGAGTTTGCTCATCCGCAACAATATCTACCTGAGAAAAATAAGGATACCAAAGCCAAACCATACAGCTTATGAATAAAATGCTCAGTATAATTCGAGCTACATTCATGAACTGGTTCCTTGGCTAGTAAGTGGCTTATTGTTTTCAAGCATCAATAAATCGGTTAATTCTCTTACTGCGCCAAAGCCGCCTGGCAATTGAGTGACATAATGCGATAAACGTTTAATCAGTGGGTGGGCGTCGTTTACGGCTACAGCAAACCCGACTTTCTCCATGACTGGCATATCAGGGCCATCGTCACCAATGTAAGCTATTTGCTCATCGCTTAGCGCTAATTTTTGTTTTAATTCTTGATAGGCTATGAGTTTATCTTCTTGGCCTTGGTATATATGTTGTACGGTTAAACTGCTCATACGTTGTTGAACTATTTGTGAGTGACGGCCTGTGATCACGGCAACTTCAAAACCACTATTAATAAGGGCTTTAATGCCAAACCCGTCTTTGGTATTAAATGCTTTGAGTTCTTCACCTTGGTTGCCAAGATAAATACGTCCATCAGAAAACACACCATCAATATCGCAAATTAATAATTTTATTTTTTTTGCGCGCGCTTTTGCATCATCACTTAACGGCTGATAAAGATCTTCAAACTGCATTTATAGCACTCCCGCTTTTAGTAAGTCTTGCATATTTAATGCGCCAATGGGGTGATTATGCTCATTAATCACAATTAAACCATTAATACGTTTTTGTTCCATAATGTTCAGTGCTTCAGCCGCGAGCATGTCTTGTGTGGCTGTTGTACATGACTTTGTCATCACAACATTAATTTCTGTGCTGTGTATATCAATACGTTGCTCTAAAATACGGCGTAAATCACCATCGGTAAACAACCCCGATAATTGCTGATTATCATCTATGATAGCGGTCATACCGAGCCCTTTGGCAGACATTTCAATTAGGGCGTCTTTAATGGTTTGCGTTTCATTAATAATAGGCGTGTGAATACCGCTGTGCATTACATCTTTTAAAGTTAAGAGCAAGCGTTTGCCTAAACTGCCCCCTGGATGTGACAGTGCAAAATCATCAGCGGTAAAACCACGGGCTTCTAATAAAGCTACCGCCATTGCATCGCCCATAGCGAGTGTTGCTGTGGTGCTTGCTGTTGGCGCTAAGCCTAATGAGCAGGCTTCTTGTTCAACTTTAATACACACATGCACATTTGCCAATGTTGCCATGGTTGACGTTTCGTTGCCTGTCATAGCAATCATTTTAGCGCCAATACGTTTTAATACCGGAATAATATTAAGTACTTCACTGGTTTCGCCAGAGTTAGAAATAAGCATAACTACATCACTGGCGGTGATCATGCCTAAATCGCCATGACTTGCTTCACCTGGGTGTACAAAAAATGCGGGGCTGCCAGTACTCGCTAAAGTGGCTGCTATTTTATTACCGATATGGCCCGACTTACCCATGCCAATAACAATAATACGGCCTGAGCAGTCGTACATTAATTGGCACGCTTGATCAAAGCTTTCATTAACGTATTGTGCGATATCGCTGAGTGCTTGACGTTCTATATCAAGGACGCGCAAGCCTTGTTGAATAAAATTTAGCGTTGCCATGGATCACCCTACTTGACTAAAAATATAACCTTGGTAAATCATAAATGCGACGATGAGTAAGCCACCTTCTACTCTATTGATACGTCTTTGACCTCTAAAGTTCAATGACATAGCAATGAGCGCCAAGGTTGCACCTATCATAATGATGACATCACGGTTAGCTACTGATGCGTCAATAACCGACGGGTTAATTAATCCTGCCAGTGGTAATACAGCGAGAATATTAAAAATATTTGAGCCAACAATGTTACCCAGTGCTAGGTCATCTTCATTTTTAAGAACACCTGCAATAGAGGCGGCAAGTTCAGGTAAACTAGTACCTATGGCTATTATTGTTAAACCAATTACTAAGTCACTTAAGCCAAAATATTTTGCAATATCAACGGCTGAGCCAACTAAAAAGTGTGAGCTAACAGGAAGTAAAATCATTCCGACGACTAACCAAAAAACGGCTTTTTTGGTTGGGACATTATCAGGTACTTCATCACAGGCTTCGCTAACAAAGGGGTCGTCTTGGTTTTTTGCTCGCAGTGATACAAAAATAAGTCCACCAATAAAAGTAATAAAGCCAAAAAGTAAGGCTGCGCCTTCAAAAAATGAAAAGTAGTTATCTGAAAAAATATACCAAGTGGCGATAGACACCAGTAATACCAGTGGAATTTCACGTCTTAATGTACTTGAAGAGACTGAAAGCGGTCTTAAAAGTGCTGTAATACCTAATACTAATAATATGTTAGTGATGTTTGAACCAACTGCATTACCTACGGCTGTATCGGTTTTATTTGCCAAAGCAGCTGAAGCGGATACCATCATTTCAGGGGCCGATGAGCCCATAGCTACCACGGTTAAACCTACAATTAATGTTGGTACGCCAAAGTTTTTAGCCAGTGCAGCCGCACCATAAACAAACCTGTCTGCACTCCATACGAGAGCCGCAAAACCGAGAATTAAAATGACAAACGAGGTAACCATTGTGATAAGCCAGCTAGTGTAAATTCAGATAGCGCGAATAGTAACAAAAGCCACCATAAAAGTATAAGTAAAAGAGTAAGCTGTAATACATTAGGCGGTTATTAAAATAATTATTTACTGTGTTGATTTGCTTGTTTAAGCATCGGTTAAGCCAATTTGTCGCAGTCTTATAGCTGTTTTTACGTGGCTATTACAAAATCTTACGAATTGTTTTTTCCATCTTGACCAAAAAACCCTTAAAATAGAAATATGAGAGAGTATTGTTATGGAGAGCGACTTGTCGCAATCAATAGTAGAAGTCAAGGATGTTACCTTTTCTAGAGGCGATAGGGTCATATACAAAAATATGAGCTTTGATGTCCCAGAAGGTAAAATTACTGCCATTATGGGGCCAAGCGGAATTGGCAAAACCACGATGCTGCGCTTAATTGGTGGCCAGCTCAAACCCGACTCCGGTGATATTTTATTTAAAAACGACAGCATAGTTGCCATGTCCCGTAAAGAGCTCTACGCGGCACGTAAACGTATGAGTATGTTATTTCAAAGCGGTGCATTATTTACCGATATGTCGGTGTTCGATAATATCGCATTTCCTATCCGCGAGCACACACAGCTCAGTGAAGATTTAATTCGTTTAGTGGTTTTAATGAAACTACAAGCAGTTGGCTTACGTGGTGCTAAAGATTTAATGCCTTCAGAGTTATCTGGTGGTATGGCACGTCGTGCAGCCTTGGCTCGCTCTATAGCGCTTGATCCTGAACTGATTATGTATGATGAGCCTTTTGCAGGACAAGATCCTATCTCAATGGGAGTGTTGGTTAAGCTTATTAAATCTTTAAATGAAGTACTTGGTTTATCTTCTTTAATTGTTACACACGATGTGACTGAAGTAATGAGCATTGCCGACCACGTTATTATTATTGCCGAGCAAGGTGTGATTGGAAGCGGCACGCCAGATGAAATGCGTAAGCACGAATCACCACTTGTGCAACAATTTTTGAAAGGGTTATCAGATGGGCCTGTACCATTTCATTATCCAGCACAAACCTATGCAGATGAACTGTTAGGAGAGCCGCAGTAATGTTGGATTTACTACAAAAAATAGGCCATAAAACACTGGGGCGTTTTGCTGCGCTTGGGCGTTCAACTCACATGCTAGCAAGTGCATTATGGCATTTACCCAATTTAAAAAAAGGTACGCCTTTACTGGTGCGCCAACTCTATATGGTTGGTTCACAATCGTTGTTGATTATTGTGGTGTCGGGCTTATTTATCGGTATGGTTTTAGCGCTGCAAGGTTATACCGTTTTAGTTGATTATGGTGCAGAAGACAGCCTAGGCCCGTTAGTAGCGCTTAGCTTGTTACGTGAGCTTGGACCGGTAGTTACTGCGTTATTATTTGCAGGCAGAGCAGGCAGTGCGTTAACCGCTGAAATCGGCTTAATGAAAGCCACCGAGCAGTTATCGTCGCTAGAGATGATGGCTATTGACCCGCTTAGGCGTATTATTGCGCCGCGATTTTGGGCTGGCTTAATTAGTATGCCGTTACTGGCATTAATTTTTTCAGCGGTCGCTATTATTGGTGCTCACTTAGTGGGTGTTGATTGGCTAGGCGTTGATACCGGAAGCTTTTGGTCAATAATGCAAGCCCAGGTGTCGTTTGAAAAAGATATACTAAACGGTTTAATTAAAAGTATCGTATTTGCGATTGTTGTGACTTGGATTGCGCTTTATAAAGGGTATGACTGTATTCCTACATCAGAAGGGATCAGCAAGGCAACAACAGAAACAGTGGTGCATTCATCACTGGCGGTATTAGGTTTTGACTTTATTTTGACAGCGGTAATGTTTACTAGCTAATAGGGTATTAAATAATGAATTCACGGAAATTAGAAATTTTAGTTGGTTTTTTTGTCGCGCTGGGTATCTTGGCATTTTCAATGCTAGCGCTTAAAGTGGCCAATTCAGGTATTAGCGGCTCAGGTGAAACCTACACATTAAACGCCAAGTTTGAAAATATAGGCTCATTAAAAACTCGCGCGCCTATTAAAGTAGGGGGAGTTGTTATTGGTCGTGTCGAGTCAATTTATGTACACCCGCAAGAGTTTTTACCTGTGGTGAACATGAGTATTGATGCGCAGTATTTATGTCGTTTTTCAGATACCAGCTCTATCTCAATTTTAACCTCGGGTATTTTAGGTGAGCAATATTTAGGTATTAACCCTGTGATCGCCTCGGATTCAGCTAAGCAACGTTGTTTAGGCGAAGATGTTGCAAACAGTGCACAAGACCAAGCTATTGATGATTTATTTGGGGTGCAAAGCAAAGCATTAGCAAGTGGCGATTCAATCACTGATACCAAATCGGCATTGGTACTTGAAGAATTAATTGGCCAGTTTTTATTCAATCAAGGTAGTGAGTGATTATTATGTTGAAAACATTTTTAGCAAGTATTGCACTGGTAAGTTTAATGCTAGTACAAAGCGTGCAAGCAGCAGAAGTAAAATTAACTGATCCCAATAAAATGGTACGCCAAGTTGCTGATAATACCTTTGCACGAATTACCCAAGATCAACCATTAATAGTAAAAGATAAAGAACATTTACGTGTTATTGTTGAAGAAGAGTTAATGCCGTACATCGACTACAAATATGCAGCACTAAGAGTGTTAGGTAGCGAAGTGTCTAAGGTTCGCGCAATTACCGACAAGGCAGAAAAAGCAAAAGCAATTGAAGATATTCAGCGCTTTATTGGTGCGTTTAGAGAGTATTTAGTTGCCACCTATGCCGGTGTATTTACCCAATACACTAATCAACAAGTTGAATTTGCTGCCGAGCAACCGTTTAAAGGTAAAGACGTGGTGGTGGTAAAAACCAAAATTGTTGAAGCGGGTAAACCTGATATAAAAATTGATTTTAAAGTACGTGAAGACCGAAGCGGTGAGTGGCGCGCTTACGACATGATTGCTGAAGGTATTAGTTTACTTGATGCAAAACAAAGTGAACTTCAGGGGATTTTACGTCAACAAGGTATTGACCATGTTAGCGGCCTATTAGAGCAAAAAAGTAAGCTACCGGTTCAGTTTAGAGGCAGCGATACAAATGAGTAAATTGGCAATCAGCCAAGTTGATGAGCAGCATTTACGAGTTACTGGTGAATTGACTCATAACTCAATTGGCAATGAACGGCTTCTGAACACTAAGCGAGAAACTAAGCATAAAACCCTTTATTTTGACCTAACTGAGGTCACAAGGGTTGACACAGCCGGCTTAGCTTGGTTAATTCACTCTTTTACAGAATTTAAGCAGCAAGGTATTCGCCTTGAATTGCAAAACCCACCTGAACAACTGCAAAATCTTATGCAGTTGGGCCAGGTTACAACCCTATTTGAGTGAGAGTTATGGAAACGAGTCAAGTCGAAACATTATTACGCGACGAACTTCAGTTAGCTGAAGTACATGTAAAAGCCAATGGTAGTCATTATGAAGTAATTGCGGTTGGTGAATGCTTTGACGGATTAAGTCGTGTTAAAAAGCAACAGTTAGTGTATGGCCCATTAATGAACACTATTTCAGATGGCACCATTCACGCTGTTTCTATCCGCGCTTTTACTCCGACTGAGTGGAAACGTGAGCAAAAATTCATTTTACCGCAATAAATAGGGCCCCTTAGATGGATCAATTTGTAATTCAAGGTGGCACTTCACTGGCTGGTGAAGTAACTATTTCTGGCGCTAAAAATGCGGCACTGCCTATTTTATTTGCAGCCTTATTGCCCGAGGGCAAAAGTACCTTTACTAATGTACCGCGCCTTCGCGATATTATTACTACTGAAGCTTTATTAAAAACCTTAGGCGCCGATGTTCAGTGGCAAGGTGATTCACTGATTATTGATGGTGCAACGGTAAATAGTACACTAGCGCCTTATGATTTAGTAAAGCAAATGCGCGCATCAGTGCTCGCACTTGGGCCTTTAGTGGCTCGTTTTGGTGAGGCTCAAGTATCTTTGCCTGGTGGCTGTGCTATTGGTGCACGCCCAGTTGATATTCATATTCAAGGTTTAGAGCGCATGGGCGCGCAAATAACTGTGGAAAATGGTTATATTAATGCCAAAGTAGATGGACGCTTAAAAGGCGCTGAAATTTTCATGGAAATGATCAGTGTCGGTGCTACCGAAAACTTACTCATGGCGGCAACACTTGCAGATGGCAAAACTGTTTTAGAAAATGCAGCGCGCGAGCCCGAAATCATCGATTTAGCTAATTGCTTAATTGCAATGGGCGCTAAAATTACTGGTGCAGGTTCTAGCCGTATTGAGATTGAAGGGGTTGAGCGTTTATCAGGTTGTGAGCACCGCATATTACCGGATCGTATTGAAACCGGTACCTTCTTAGTTGCAGCCGCGATGGCCGGTGGCGAAGTACTGTGTAAAATGACCGACTTTCATTCACTTGAGCCGGTAATTGAAAAACTGCGTGCAACCAATGCGTTACTAGAAGTGCATGAGGATAGTATTTATCTTGATATGCGAGGCCGAGAGCTTAAAGCGGTTAATATTAAAACTATGCCGCATCCAGGTTTTCCAACCGACATGCAAGCTCAATTTACCGCTTTAAATGTAGTGGCTAACGGCAGTGCGACCATTACCGAGACTATTTTTGAAAATCGTTTTATGCATGTGCCTGAGTTACAGCGTATGGGCGCTAATATTCGCCTTGAAGGCAATACGGCTTTTTGTGGTGAAACACAAAGCTTATCGGGTGCGCAGGTTATGGCAACCGATTTACGAGCATCAGCGAGCCTTATTTTAACGGGAATTGTCGCCCAAGGTGAAACGGTTGTTGATCGTATTTATCATGTAGATAGAGGCTATCAGCGTATTGAAGACAAACTCAGTGCGCTGGGTGCTAACATCAAACGCAAAAGCAACTAGTTAGTCAAAGACATAAAAAAACGCGATGATATATCGCGTTTTTTTATGTCCAATGCCAAAGTATAAATAAGCGCTTTATAGCTTGGTTTCGAGCTCGGCTACTTTCACCATTATTTTTTGTATTTTACCGTTACGGTATAGCTCAAACTCAATTTCTTTACCTGGCTCGGTACTGCCTATCTTTTTTAATACATTTTGTGGATTAGCCACTGAAAGCCCTGCAATTTTAATCACAATGTCTTGCTCTTCTATACCCGCCTGCCATGCAGGACCTAGAGGGTCGAGATTGGTAATACGCATGCCTGCGACAGGCGTTAAGCTATCATTGACCTCTTTGCCTGTACTATCTACTGCAGTGCCTTCAAAGCCCAAATAACCACGAACAACGCGACCATGGCGAATAAGTTTACCCATAACTTCTTTAGCAAGGGTGTAAGGTACAGCAAAAAATATTCCCTGAATGTTTAAGTTCTCACGGGTTTTAAATTGGGCTGAGGTGATCCCTACTAAATCGCCATTAGAATTTACCAGCGCTCCCCCCGAATTCCCCACGTTAATGGCGGCATCCATTTGCAATAAATTATTGTAAGGACTATCGGTAATTTTTTGTTTACCAGTGGCGCTAATGATCCCCTGAGTAATTGTTTGTCCTAAGTTTAATGGATTCCCGATTGCTAACACCAAATCGCCTACATTCGTGGTGTAGTTGTCATTAACAGGAATAACAGGGAGGTGGTTAGCATTTATTTTTAATAATGCTAAATCGGTAATAGTATCAAAGCCAATAAGTTGTACATCAAAAAAACGTCTCCCATCGGTAAGAATCACCAGTATTTGATCGGCATTATTGATCACATGATAATTAGTCAATATATAGCCATCGGGTGACATGATCACGCCAGAACCGAGCTCTTGCACGGTATTTTGGCGCTTGTAGCGTGGCTCTTTTGAAATGCTTTCTGAAAAAATAGTAACAACCGATGGTGCTGCGCGTTTAACCGCATCCGAAAAGCTTAAATGGCTTGTGGTCATTGCGCTTGGCAGGGGAACATTAGGTAGTAATGCAGTGCGCATGTTAGGGCTGAAAAAAACCACTAAAAAAGCAATGCCTAAACCGGCAAACAAAGGAGGAAGTACAAATTTTAGAAGTTTTAGCACGGTATTCTTATTGTTAGTGAGCAATCCCTTTATGATGGCACAAAAAAAATAACAGCGGCAAGTGCCGCTGTTACTTTTATTGTATTATTACTGAATTAATACAAAGATAGACTCGCGTCCGCGTTTAACACCTAACACAATATTACCTTGAATATCGTCGATAATTTGGTTCATGTCGCGAATGCTTTCTACCCGTTGACGGTTTACTTGCACAATAACATCGCCTTCTTCGAGGCCAACCCGTGCTGATGGTGAACGAGGATCGACAGAGGTTACTTCAATACCTTTCATTTTGTTTTTCTTCACGTTTTCAAGTGTTGCACCTTGGAATGCTGGGTGTAACTCTTCACCTGCCGCTGTAATTCCTGATGCGCCATCTAGGGTAACTTCGACGTTTTTAACTTTACCGTCACGGTAAATTCCTAGCTGTACTTCACGGCCTTCACCTAAAGTGGCAATTTTGCTTCGTAGTTCATGGAAGCCACTAATTTCACTGCCATTAATGCTAATAATCACATCGCCTGCTTTAATACCGGCTTTGCTGGCAGCTGTGTCATCGAGTACCTGCATAACGTAAGCGCCTTGTTTAACATCAAGCTGCTGTGCTTTGGCAAGGCCTGCATCAAGAGGGCGGCCTGAAATACCTAGCGAGCCACGGCGTACTTCACCATGCTCTACAATTTGATCAACAAGGTTTTTCATCATGTTTGATGGAATAGCAAAACCAATCCCCACATTACCACCCGATGCACCTAAAATAGCGGTATTAATACCAATTAACTCACCGTTTAAATTAACTAAAGCGCCACCTGAGTTGCCTTGGTTAATCGCGGCATCGGTTTGAATGAAATCTTCGTAGCCTTCAATATTTAAACCACTACGGCCTAATGCGCTAACAATACCTGAGGTAACGGTGTGGCTTAAACCAAAAGGGTTACCAATAGCTACAGCAAAATCACCGACACGTAAGTCATCTGAGTTAGCAAGTTTTACCGCGGTTAATTCATCTGCGTCTATTTGTAGTAGCGCAATATCAGACTCTTTATCGCTGCCAATTTTTGTTGCATCATATTCGCGACCATCTTCGAGGGTAACTACCATTTTTTCGGCGTCTTGTACTACATGGTTGTTGGTAACCACATAGCCTTTGTCGGCATCAATAATAACTCCAGAGCCTAAACCACTAAACTGTCGCTTTTGGCTACGTGGCTGCGGGTTGCCAAAAAAGAAATCTAGTGGGTCACCACGTCGACGCACTTCTTTAGAGCCTGAAACCTGAATACTCACTACACCTGGCGTGATTTGCTCAAGCATAGGGGCAAGTGTTGGTAATTGTTGACCATTAACGGCAACCGGCAACTTAGCAAACGAGGCGGTTGGACTTAATAATAAGCTAGTAGATAAAATAGCAGCACTGATAAGTGATAATTTCATTTTCATAGTCAGGGTTTACTCCACTTAAAAAGCAAAAGGCTGCAATAAGCAGCCTCAAAAAAGTATATCAGTAAGATAAAACAACAAAGCTGTTATATCTAAAGACTATGGGGTCAAAAAAAAGTTCATCAAGATGCTTTAGAAGTATTCACATCACCAGCAAATAATCCTGACTTACCCGACACATAATCAGCTGGTTGAGCATCGGCGTTTGAGCGATCTGAACTACGTTCTTTTAATGACGCTTGTAACTGTTCGGTGGTTTCTTTAGAGAAAAACGGTTCAGCAGGGGCTTTATTTCTGTCTTCAAGTAACAGTTGATTAGTTTCTTCAACATGACTTAATAACTGATCGTAGTTTTCTTTCATTTTGTTTACTAACTTACCAGTATTCGCTAAATGGTCGGCAACATCTTGGCGATACTGCTCAAGCGAATGCTTAGCTTGCTCTGCTTGTTGCTCTAATTCATCTTGTTTAAACTGTTTTTTAGTGACAAAGGCACCAACGAAAAATGCAGCAATAGCAACTACTACCACTAATCCTACCCATGTAAATGTACCCATAAATTCACCTCTATGCGAAAATAACTAAAAAATTAAAATGCTACTAAGTCTAATATACCCTGAGTATTGATGCGTGTTAATATGCTTTACAAATTAAACTGTGTTTTAACTGTAAATAGATATGACTCCTTGGCAAACATACCAGCAAGACCTTCAACGCGATGACTTTGTACATGACGCAGCACAAGAAAATGCAGTTCGTCATTTACAGCGTTTATACGACGATTTAACACAAGCAAAGCCACAATCTAAAGGTTTTTTTGCAAAGCTTTTTAATAAAGCAGAGCCAGCTCCTATTAAAGGTTTATACTTTTGGGGTGGCGTAGGCCGTGGTAAAACTTACCTTGTTGATACTTTTTACGAAGCGTTACCGGGTGATAGAAAAATGCGAGTGCATTTTCACCGCTTTATGCACCGAGTACACGATGAACTTAAAAAGTTAAATAACACTGCCAACCCTCTAGAAACAGTAGCAGATATTTTTAAAGCCGAGACTGACATTATCTGCTTTGATGAATTTTTTGTTCAAGACATTACCGATGCCATGTTGCTCGGTGGTTTAATGGAAGCATTATTCGCTCGCGGTATTGTACTGGTTGCCACGTCAAATATTATACCTGACGACTTATACCGCAATGGTTTACAGCGTGCCCGTTTTTTACCAGCTATTGCCTTAGTGAATAAGCATACTGAAATAGTTAATGTAGATTCAGGCATTGATTACCGATTACGTACTCTTGAGCAAGCAGAAATTTTTCATAGCCCGCTTGATGAACAAGCCGATAAAAACCTATTCGAATATTTTGACAAGCTCTCGCCAGAAGTCGGTAAACTAGATACCCCAATAGAAATAGAAGGGCGGATGATCAACACTCGCAAAGTATCTGACTGCATCGTTATGTTTGAATTTAGCGAACTGTGTGAAACCGCGCGTAGCCAAGTTGATTACATGGAAATAAGCCGATTATATAACACGGTGATTTTATCTAATGTAAAACAGCTTGGGCAAAATAATGATGACGCAGCAAGGCGCTTTATTGCGTTAGTAGATGAATTTTATGAGCGTAATGTAACGTTAATTATCTCTGCAGAAAAACCGATTACCGAGCTCTATACACAAGGCAATTTAAACTTTGAATTTAAACGCTGTATTAGTCGCTTACAAGAAATGCAATCGTTAGAGTATTTGGCCCGAGAGCATTTAGCTTAAAATACGAAGGTTAGCGGGCGACGGGGTGCGGGTCTCGAGCAAAACATCTAACTTCTAAATAAAAAACCTTGCGATGTTAACCGCAAGGTTTTTTATTTCTCGAACCTCGAACCTCGAACCTCGAACCTCGAACCTCGAACCTCGAACCTCGAACCTCGAACCTCGAATCTCGAACTTACCTCATGGTACGCCTGTACTCTGTACATCCAAATCTGGAAACACTCTGGAAACCTACATATTATCTAGTTTAGGAGGCTTTTCCAGAAAAAGTGAAAAATCGCAAAGAAATTTGGACTTTTTTGAGTTCTGGAAAGTAGTTTTCCAGATTTTGTACTTTCCATTTTTAAGAGTTACACCGTTGGATTATATTATTAAGATAATTTAAAAACTTTTTACTAGCACGAAAAGGTTTCATCGTATTAAAAAGACTAATTCAAAATCTAATTTTCTATGCTAATCTTTGAAAGACTTCAATAAAATAGGAATGGAAAGCCTTTGAAAAAAATTGATTTACACATACATACTGTCAGTACACCGAGCGATAAGAAATTTACTTTTAGTATGGAGCGGATGAAATGGTATGTAGAAGAGGCTAAATTAGACGCCATCGCAATTACTAATCATAATATGTTTGATTTAGAGCAGTTCCGTATAATCCAACAACAGCTTGCAGTTAAAGTCTTTCCAGGAATTGAGGTAGATATAGAGGGAACTCACCTTTTAGTAATAGCTGAAGATAATGAGTTAAATGACTTTAAAAGTCGCTGCGACATGATTACAGAACTCATACCTGATAAATATACTTCGATTACATTTGAAGAATTCCATGAAGTTTTTACAAGCCTTTCAAATTACCTGTTGATCCCTCATTACAAAAAGTCCCCAGAAATAAAAGAGGAGACGCTCAATAAGCTGAGAGAGCATGTAATGACTGGTGAGGTTACAAGCCCTAGGAAGTTTATTTACAGTATTAAAGATGCAGATGCACTCGTGCCTGTATGTTTTAGTGACTTACGTGTAGAAGATAAATTAAATGTTGTTCCTCCAAGGCATACATATATTGATGTTGGGGAAATTACACTCAAAGCTTTAAAGCTTGCACTATCAGATAAGTATAAAGTACATCTTTCAAAAGAAGAAGGGCATCAATTCTTTGAGGCGTTGAATAATGGCTTGAAATTATCTACAGGTTTAAACGTTGTTCTAGGCGAACGTTCGACTGGTAAGTCACATACACTCAATTTAATTGCGGAGCAGAATACAACTGAAGATGTAAAAGTTAAGTATGTTAGGCAGTTTTCTCTGTTACAGAGAGATGAAGATGATGAAAGGGATTTTTCTAGGAGTCTTTCGACGAGTCAATCCAGGATTACCGAGAACTATTTAAAGGAATTTAAAGAGTCAGTTGATTTGATGAGAGATGTTGATATTAGTCGTTCAGATAGAGAGCTTAATGACTTTGTTGATTCTTTACTGAGTCATGCTGCTGAATCGCATAAACTTGATGCTTTTGCTAAGGCTCATTTATTCACTGAATCAGGCTTTACTATTGATGATTTAGATTCATTGAAGACTCTCATCAATGCGGCTATGGTTTTAGCTGATAACTCTGGGTATAGAGAGATTATCAATAGATATGTTTCGGATGATAATCTAAAAAATTTGGTTGTTGATTTAATAAAAGAACATAACAAAAATAAAGACCTGGAACTCAAGAAATCATTTGTTAATGATCTTGTAGACAATATTAAAAGTGAGTTGAAAATGCATACAGCCGCAGCTCCAATTAGTGATGTCAATCTATATAAGCATGCTCTAGACCTTAAGAGGGTCGAGAAATTTAATACTCTGTGTCGGAATATAAAACAAGACACTGAGTTCCTTCGTAAGGATATCCAAGGATTTTCTAAGGTAGCAAAAAGAAGCAAATTTACAAATGCTCGTGATGTTGGTGGTGTATTAAGTCGAAGGATTTCTTTCGTTAGCTCCTTCTCTAAGTACGAAGAGACTGGCTTTAGTTACTTGAAGGAATTACGAAAAATAGAAGAACTCGCCGAGACTGAGTACCACAAATTGTTTGTTAAAATTAACTACGATATTTTGAATTCTTCTGGGTACCAGGTATCAGGCGGGGAGAGATCTGAATATCGATTATTACAAGAAATAAGTGATGCTAGTCAATTTGATTTACTATTGATTGATGAGCCAGAATCTTCTTTTGACAACATATTTTTATATAAAAAAGTAAATCGTCTTATAAAGGAAATGTCTGGCTTCATGCCCGTAATTCTGGTGACACACAACAGTACCGTTGGTGCATCAATAAAGCCTGATTATCTTGTGTATACAAGCAAGAGGGTAAATGATGGAAAAGTTGAGTATGATTTATATACAGGTTACCCAACGGATAAGGTACTAGTTGGCCTTGATGGCATGGAAACTGATAATCATAAAGTACTGCTTGATTGTTTAGAAGCAGGTCGTGAACCTTATGCAGTTAGGAGAAAAGAATATGAAGTGCTTGAAGATCGTTAATGGCAAAGGAGAGTTTTCTTTGGATGGGGATTCTTGGAAAGTGTTGGATGATATATCTAAGGAGGACATACTGGTTATAGTTAACAAGTGTTTAGAAGATTGTTTTGAGATGGATGATCCTTCTGAAGCCGAAGTTCACAATAAAGCACATGAAATTATCTATAAAAACCTATATGTAAAATTCGATGAACTCAATAACCAAAGAAGCAGATTTAAAGATGAGAGTGAAAATATATTCAAAGATGCTTTAGCTAAATACAGTTAATATAAGTTGAACATCAGAGTTGAGTAATAGGACTTACTCAACTCTGAGCTAGTACTTCTAAGTGTCACTAGTGGGCGATGGTAACGCCTTTGATATCTAAATTAAATACCCGCAACCTCTTTAATAAAACGGCTTACTACTATTTGAAGCTCTTTTTGTGCTCCCCATTGACTGTCATAAGCTTCAAACACATTAATTTGATCGTGATCAAATGAACTCTCTATGTTTTTTTCTGCTTGTTGATATTTTTCAATAGCAGTAATTAATTCAGCGTTAAGTAGAGGCTTGTAAACATTTAACGAGTCGGAAATTGTCATTTGGAACTTTTGGTTTATTTCAGCTGCACCCTCAGTGCAAGTATCATCAGGAATATTGTTCATAATATTAAATTCTTGGTCAGACAATTTAGATGAAACTTCTATAGCGTCGGCTAACGATTTAGATAGCTGAATTAGACTTTCTTTGTTTATTTCCCAAACTCGATCTTTTCTTTGTTTCCTGACTGAATCGAAGTGTATCGCGGTAGCCGTAATAGTTCCCGCTGCGATTATTAGGTTAAGAGTAAACGCATGATCAAAATTAAATTTAAGGTCAAAAACTAGATACCAGACAGTTAAACAAAAACCTGTTAGAAGACCGAGAATATATTTAACCATTTACACCTAGCTTAATTGATTTACAGAACATGTTTATAGCGAGTTAGTCGTATGTTTTCTTCAGTATTATCGCCCGTTCTTACTGACTATGGAAGCAAAATTAAGCTCGTAAAAAATATGAAAGACAGCTTCTTTTATAGCTGCCTTTTAGATGAAGTACAAACCTAGATACCAAAAGCGTAATGTCTGTCAAAGCTACTAAATATAAGTAGCTTTAACAGATATTACATTGATGTATCTTAGCTAATCTCTAGTAAGAGTTCTCTGTTTTCTAGGGGATCTTTTCTGACTATATATTTGAGGGTGTTTTGTAATAAAAGAATATTTAATAAGCAGTTTTTTAATTCTTGAGCCGTAAAAATATCGGATTGCAACAGCCCTTTAGTAAACACTTCTTTTGGCAGCAAAAAAGAATCAAAACCATCGGTATTTTTGTACATGCAAATTTCAAATGAACCCAATTCAACAGGTTTTGGGTGAGCACTTATGTTTCTAGCTTTTATAATTTTTCTCAAATATGAATAACAGTTTGAAGATTTATTTATTGTATAGCGCCCCTTAGATAGAATATAAAACAAACTATTAAGCTTTGCTTGTAACCCCATAGTCGCAAAGGCATCAATTAAGCTTTTGCCTAGCTCTTGTTCTTGCAATAAGTATTTTAAGTCGCTTAGAGCTTCATTTAGTATTGCTTCTATTGCTAAAGCGCAAAGTAAAACAAAGGGCTCTCGCTTATCGCACAAAAATAGCTCATCGTCTTCGATTAAATCTAGCAAAGTTTTTGCAGCAGATATAAGTCGTTGCGATCTAACAATAGATATTTCTATTTGGTTTGACATTAATTGTTTACCTAAAAGTAATTCAACAGCTTCTTATTTCTGTCAGCCAATATGAGCAATAATCCTCACCATCATATATAGATGAGCTTAGTGCGGATTTATCTTTTGAACCTACTCTAGCATTACAGCTGAGGCTTATCTTCTTCATGCATGGAAGTAAGAAATAGCCTTCATATTCATTGAGCCGATTATTCTTTTTAGCTTTTTCTAAATCGTTTACACGACCATTTACTTGTTGTTTTAATTTGGAATATTTGACTGAGATAACATCCAAATTTATTTCTTTGTCATCAAATAGGCGCATTAACTCAGTAAATTGTATTTGCAGCTCAAAGATTTCTTTTTCCACTTCATTTTTCATCATTACATACACCTAAATACTATTAACTCTCAAGGGGGGAGCTGTAAAAATATACTTGCTCATATAACGAGGCATATTCTATTTTTAGTTGATATCTGGTAGTTAGTCTCTTCTCGATAGAGCTCATATCCATTCCAGGTAAAAAATGTAATTTAAGAATACATACTTTTTCATTTTGAGCTATGTAGCTCGTGGCAGATAAACTTGATGTATATATATTCTTAGTGTCTAACTCAGCTTTAAAATAATTACGAATATCACTATCAAGTTCAGGCCAAGAGATGCTTTTATCATTAACAATGAACTCAAATGATCTAACTTGTGCAGTACCTAGCCCTTTATTGATTATATCAAAACAAATGGAGCTATCGTCCGTATGAAGCCAGTCACTTAGCCTTGGTGCAACCGATAGTTTATTGTGTTTTTGTTGTGTTCTAATAGTCCAATAGGTAAGCCCAATAGCTAATAACGCTGTTATTGTTGTAATGAGCTGAACCAAAAGGTTTATATCCATTCTAACCTCTTAATTGTAAGTTAATTATTTTCACATATTTTAGTTAGTTTCATAAATTGCTGATTATTAACAATATCATTGTTTGCTTGCTCTATAAGATCTAGAACTTCTTTTAAGTGATAAAGGGATGAACGTGTCTCTTTTGGTATTATCAAATCACACAGGCTTAGAACCTCATTGGGAAATTGAGATGCTAATGGAATTGAATCTGAAGTATTGCGTGCAAATGAATTTAACCAATGATGTTGAACTTCCAATGGTGTTAAACACCACTCCATAGAGTGAAATAAGTTGGGAAAATAGCTACCAGACTTCTCTAATAAGTTAATCCATGCAGAAGTTTGTTCTTTAGTTCTGTATTTTCTCTCTCTGGGCCAAATACTCTCGATAATAGTAGTTACGTCTCTAAGACATTCATTAGAATTTTTTGCAAAGCCCTTACTCAAATAACGAATTACCGCTGCTCTTTCTTTTTCTCTCATATTTCTAAAGCAATTTTTAGCATCTGAAGCGTTTATTTTATCCTTACCTTTATATGAAGGTAAGGCAAGCTCAATTATTTTATGTGATGTGGCCTCTATGAGTCTCTGATCCCAAGCCCATTCATAAATTTTGGGGAATAGATGAGTAATCTTTGGCTTCAATAGGACGCTTACTTCGACAGATGGTAATTTATTTGCAATCACACCACTCCAAGCAGGACCAGATAACTTATTATCTAGATTTAGTAATGGCAACAGGAAGCTTTGAACCCAAGAAGAGTCTATATAATGTAACCAACTTATTTGATAAGAGAGTATTGCTGATGCGTAAGCGCTAACAGTATCTTCACTTATTAAAAATTGTTCAATTTTGTCTTTAAATATGCTTGGTATTTCAGCATCTTTGTCTAAACGATAGGAGTCAATTTCTTGAATATATGTATTAAGAATAGCCCCTGTCAGGCTACTTTTAGCTTCAACCCATGTAATATGACTTAATGAAGTCTCCTTGGATTTCGAAGCACCTTGCTTACCCCTTAAAACTACTAATGTACAGTGGTCAAAAAATTTATAGCATAAGTTGGGCAACTCTTTTAGATAGATTTGTCCGTGGCGATCAAGCCAATTACCTAAGTGATAACTTAGCTCAGTTAATATCTCTTTAGGTAATAAATAAAGCCGATTTAGTAATGTAATTTTAGTCTTTCTGCTTGCACTATCCGGCCAATTATCTAATAAAACCGACCAGAAATACTTTGGGTTATCTTTTCTTTTACTCAAATACGACAATGCTAATAACGCTTTTTTAGGCCTAAGTTTTACTAAGCCATCAAATGGCCTCCTAGCTGTATATTCTTCAAAGCCTCTATTATAAACTTGTATTGATCTTTTAATTACTTCACTAATAGGCGCATTAATGATTAAATCAGCTTCTTCATCAATTGTAATTCCATGAACTTTTACAGATGTGTTATGCACCAGCTCTGCCGGTTCTTTAACCTGCCAGTCTTGATGCATGGATATGATCATATCGATTTTTTTTCTGTACTTTTCAGGCAGTACCAATTGACTGAGTTCACACCATTTAATGTAGCGAAATATCTCTAAGTTCTTGAAAATTTGAAATTCTTCATCTGTTATTTGTTTAGATTTATTAGGACCATCTAAGATTTTTTTAACTAGCTTTTCTTTATTTGTATTAGAAAAATCTTTCCATCGTTTTTCTAATAAACGAAGCAAATCGAGTTGATAACTTCTATTCCAAAAGTATTCTAGATCAATTGATAATACGTAGTTTGCGGCTTCTGAAGCGGAGAAAATAGAGTTAAACCCAAATGAATATAAGCTTAGTTTATTAAAATATAAGGAGTTTTTTAAATTTAAATTAAAGCTAAGCGCTTTTGCCTGTGAAGGAAACTTATCAACTAATCGTTTAAAGTTTTCAATAAAGAAATAAAATGAGCTGTGCTCTTCTAAGTTGTAAGTGTCTTCATTAGGGTCTGGATAACACGAAGGAGTATTATAAAAGTGCTTGTGGCCAAACTCATCTGATAAATCACTAGCGTATTCCAAGTGGGTTAAAGTAGCTTGCAATATTCTGTACAAGTTGTCATATGGAACTTCAATACTAGGGTTAAGCTTTAAAGGAAACTTTATTTCGAAATTACAAATATCAGATAAATGTATTGCACTCCATGCTTTTAAAGGAGGCTTTGATGCATGTATACCATAAGGGTTTTCAAACTCTACGAAAGGCTCTAACTTTGTCTCATAAAAACGCAAGGTTGTTAAATTCCATCCTTCATTTTTTATTAGATCTTGAAATCTATAGTAGTTATGGGACGGGTTAAACCATTCACTACTCTCAAACTGCTTGCTAGCTATAAAGCCTAGTATTTTTTGTGCCTTAGCGGGAAGTGAATTGGCACTATAAAGCTTCACTAAGATTCTTTCTTTTAAGGCGTTATGCAAAGCTCTTTTTCTAATGGCCCACCATGCAATGACAGGATCGTCTAAGTTCTTTACTATCCAATTTGTGATATACCAGAGTCTAGGTGATATCAAGTTATTGTTTGAGCGCAAGTCCATATCTTCAGTTGCAATATTGTCACACGGTAACCATGATAAATAGTTTTTATGTGGTAGTGTTGGTAAATTGTAGTTTTCTTTATCCACCGGTCTCGAAGGATCATCGTCTAGTCCATACTCAATAAATGGGTCAAATGATTCGCCATCACTATCCCTAAAATTGTGACCTTTACTCGGGTTTCCTATCCTTATTTGCGGGTCAAAAACACATAACCATTCAGCTAAAGGTGTGGGCTCTGTAGTACTAAATAATTTAGCCCCAGCTGAGGTAGTAAGAAAATTAGCAACTTGGCCTCTTTGGAATGATTTCAACTGCCTTGGGCTTGAGGCTGCAAGGTTTAATATGTAACTTATCCATTTTTTTGGCTTATCGACTTTTTCTGACCAAATAGAAAGTGTTTCCCATAAATCACTATGGTCAGGGTATGCTATTGCAGTTACACCGCGATCACGCCATTTGACTTCGATGTCTTCAGCCTCACCTTTATCAAATGCGTAAATTTTTGTCCGGTCAAACTTTTCATCATGATTAAGTCCCTGAAGTAAATATTTCACCTGAGGATCTTCAGCTTGATAGCCGACTAAAACAACTGTGTATACCTCTAATAATTGAATTATAAATTTAGTTGCCCAACCTTCGGATAAATATGCTCTTCCAAAATCTGCGCTACTTAAAATATAAGGATGATGTTTTTCAGACGGATCTTTTAGCCTGCCATGCAAATAGGTTATTGCTTCGAGACTTGCGCCGGATGATAAATCAGGGAAAAATGGAGGTTCACTATAAGAGAGGATTTCGTTCTGCTCAAAAAGTAGGTCAAAATTTGTAGTTACTATTTTTGGTTTACCGCTTTGACCACTGGATAAGAGTTTTAATATACCATGCTCCTTGCCAACATCATCAATAGAATTAGATTTGGAAAGTACCCTGGCAACGATTTGATTAACTTCGTCACGTCCATAGTCTTGGTATAGCAAGTGGAAAATTTGATCCAATGGAGTTCTTAGATGTGACTTATTAGAGTTTTCGGTGATCCAAGGTAAGAACTCTTGGTAAACCTCGGAGCTTTCTAGTGGAGAAAAAAAATCAATTACAGCTTTTGTTAGTTCTATAAAGCTTGGTAGTCCAGAGTTAAAAGAAACACCAGCCCCACAAAATAAAACTACTTTGCCGTGGTCACATTTATCAAGAAGTTCATCTGGAATATTAGGTCCATTTTCATTAAATCGCATTTAACCTTCCTTGTGTATGGGTACAATATAGCTATTTAGATGGTCCTTTAAGCTCTTGAATTAATAAAAGCTTTTTCTCTGTATCTAACTTTGATATTTCAATTGCTAGTTCTGCTGTTGTCTCATCTTCACAGAAAAAATAATTCAATGGAACATTTAGTTCATTAGCGATCTTTTTTAGAGTCGTTAAATCTGGAATATGACGGCCTTTTTCATAGTGGTTCATGCGACCACTCGCTGAGTTTTCATCCATACCGATAAGTATACCCAGTTGCTTTTGAGTAATACCTGACTTAGCGCGGGCTTGTTTGAGTCTAATTGGAATTGGATTTTGGAACACAGAAGCATCATTTTTCAGTCTCTAATAGCTTAGATTGTCTAAGTTTTACAAAGGTTTGTACACTTAGGAATCCTAAGTTCTATTTGTGGGAATGTTCTTAAAATCACTCTCGAGCATAAAACTTAGTATTTCTAAGTTTTGCATTGTTCTATATACTTAGCAACCCTAAGTTTTCTTAATTGTTGTAGTATAAGAAATGCCCCAAGTTATCAAATTAAACCAACACATTTACTCCCTTTTGATCGAAAAAGAGTGCAATGGTTTTACAATTGTCGAGCTCAGAGATGAGTTATTAACCGTAACTGATAAATATCAAGATATCGATGAGGCGCGTAAATTCATTTATAGGCAAATTACAGCGCTTGAACGAAAAGAGCTCTTAAAAACAAAAGGAAGTGGCCGCCATAAAAAGTATTTTAAAACTGAGCTGTTTAATAACGCTACGTTTGTGGCGAAACAAGTTGTAATTGAAAAAGAAAAATCAATTAGCAGTCATACTAATAATCAAGCATCACCGCTTGTTGAAACTTTATTGAATGAAAAGAAACAGTTTGAGGCTGAGCTTGCGATTTTGTTAGGGGAAGTTGATGAATATAAAGCTCTACAAAAGCGATTCCCTGAGCACCTTAGCTTGTTTTATTCTGCATTAGACGATGCTAAAAATAATTCAGCGAAGTTATTAGGAAAAGTTAACGCTTTAACTAATATATTGGCCTCTTTGGATAATGGTGCACGGCAATGCTGAGAAGTTGGCAAAGGGAATGTGTTGAGTTAGCAGTAAAAAAATATACAGCTATTGATAAGCACTTTCTATGTCAGGCCACTCCTGGTGCTGGTAAAACAATAATGGCAGCTTCATTGGCCAAAACGTTATTTGATAAAGGAATGATAGATAGAGTGATCTGCTTTTCACCATCGGTTGAAGTGGCTAATAATATCAAAAGAACATTTGGAAAAATAATTGGGTGTTCGTTTGATGGCTCATTTACGGCTGTAGGTGCCTCTATGACTTATCAAAGCTTATGCTCTATTCCTGAAAGTACTTGGGATGGGCTTAGAAAGTATCGTACATTTTTTATTTTTGATGAAATACATCACTGCTCATTCTCGCAAGATAAATCTAAAATCAATACGTGGGGTGAGAAAGTTGTTTTCCATTTACAGGATATTGCAACTTACACACTTGCGCTATCGGGCACTCCTTGGCGCTCAGACGCCCTTCCTATTGCTTTAGTGAATTATTCTGACCCAGAAGGTGAGTTGATATGCGATTATCAATACAGCTTGAGTCAAGCTATTAGAGATAACGTCTGTAGAGAGCCAAAAATAGTTTTAGTTGATAGCAATAGTATTTCGGATGGCCAAGATACATATGGATCAATAGCTGAATTTGTTAAACAAGCTCAATCAGCGTACCAAGAGGTACTTAATAATGACTCTGCACTTAGGTATTTATTGAAGTTAGCCGTATTAAAACTGTCGGAGATAAGAGCTTCAAACCCGGCTGCCGGCGGCCTAGTTGTTGCGTCTTCAGTTAAGCACGCTGAAATGATAAACAGCTTATTAATTGAAGAATTTAATCAAACGTCAACCATAGTTACTTACTTACACGATAATTCAACACAGAAGATCAACTCATTTAAGTCATCTACTGAACAGTGGATCGTTAGTGTTGGTATGATCAGTGAAGGGACCGACATACCTAGGCTACAAGTATGTTGTCATTTAAGCTCTATAAAAACAGAGTTGTATTTTAGGCAAGTTCTAGGGCGCATTCTTAGGTCTGGCAAAGGTAAAGTTGAATTCGCCTGGTTATTCACATTTGCAGAAACAAGCTTAATTGAGTTTGCTGAGCGTATTAATATTGATATACCAGATAGTTGCTCTTATGTTGATATGGAATGTGACACAACTTTGGTGAGAAAAGATACATTTAGACCTTTAACATTGCCAAAAATAAACAGGGATAATAAGTTAAAAGAAAACCTTGATAAACTCGTTCTAGGGGGCCTAACTTCAGAGCGCGGTTTAGCTTATTATGAGCTGCTTTCAGGTTGTTCATTGAGCAGTATACAAATTAAATCACTTAGAACTAGAGTTATAGAAGCATTTTTATAGTTCCATAAAATGAGCCATATTCTGTTTATATTATCACTCTTAGTACATAAATAAGGCTAGCTTTTATTTGACTCTGCTAAGTAATGGGAAATTTTTTAGAGATAAGTATCGAAATTATTGCCTCAGCTACATCCTTGATTTCACCATATTATTAATTTCAGAAACAACTTTTAGGGTAATAAATTTATTCCAAATTTACTAACGACGAATGCAAACACTCCAAAAATAAAACAAGTTATTAAGGCGCTGAGGCCGAGTGATGGCCAAAAACCAAATCGGTGTAGTAATGATGGAAATATTAAAAACATCGGTAAGGTAGGCACAACATACCAAAATGTGTACCAGGCATGACTCGCAATTTTCTCTGGCGGCTGTTTTTCAACGTACAACCAAATCATCGCTAAAATGGTTACCAATGGAAGTGCTACAATTAGTGCTCCGAGTTTATCACTGCGCTTTGCGACCTCTGAAACCGCTACAACAATTGCTGCTGTCACTAAGTATTTAAAAATTATCCAACCCATGTATTACTTTCCTTTTTAAATAAAAAAATAAAAACCGATTGCCTATCGGTTTTTATTTTGCCATGATATGGCTATGTTGTTAAGAGATATTTGATTATGCAGTTAGGCGAATTAGAAAAACTAGTACTTCAATATTTGTGGTCTTCTAAAGAAGCGGATGCAAAGCATGTGCACAGTCGTTTAGGTAAAACACGTGGCTGCACTCTCAATACTATTCAAAGCACCCTTGAAAGACTTTATAAAAAAGGCCTTCTTAGCAGAACTAAGCAGGGTCATGCTTATAATTACCGAACTAAAGTTGATCGTAACTCGCTTATAGCTACTTTAATAAATGATATTACAGCTGACTTTGTTGAAGAGGGTGAAAACAGTTTAATTGCTGCATTTTCTTCTACTTCGACTAATTTTAATGATACACAATTAGATGAGCTCGAAAAACTTATAGAGCAGCAGCGAAAACTACGAAGCGGAAAAGTGTAAACATGATTGTTGGAAATTGGGCCGTGTTTTTAAATCTAGCGAGCGCAGCGGTGACCGCTTTTATTTGTGTGATCATATTGATTTCCTTCTTCCACACCTCGCTTTGTAAAAAACTTACTATTTTCCAGTTTACCGAGCGTAAGTTCATGCTTTGGTTAACTATTAGCAGCCCTTGGTGGATCTCATTATTGTGTGCAGCTGTATTTTGGCAGGCACATCAAAATCCAATGTCTAATTGGTGGCAAGGAGTCGCTCACTGGCATCACCTTGAGGTTTTCTCTGTATATAGTTGGCATTCGGTATTGCTTATATCGGCTGTTTGTTTGATGGCAAGTGCTAGCGTACATGCATTTTTTAGTCTTAATAGACATAGTTCAGCAATGAGCAGTCTGTTGGCTTTATCAAATACTCAACCTCACAAAGATTATCCAAACCAGTCTGTACACGTTATTGAACACCTTATACCAGAGGCATTTACTGTTGGTTTTTTCAATCCAAAAGTATATATAACCAGCGGATTACAAGCACTTGATGAAAAAACAGTACACATAGTCATACAGCATGAACTAGCACATTTAAAAGCCCGAGATCCGCTTTTTAAAACACTGTTTAGTCTATTTGGTTGGTGTTTTCCTGCGTCAACGCGCGCGGCGTTACAGCAATCTTATACGGCTTTAACAGAACAAATTGCTGATGTCGGTGCAACGCAAAGTTTTGATGGCTTAGATGTGGCTCAAGCACTTATTAATGTTGCTCGATTTCAACGACAACAACATATTACGAATGACAATATATACATGAGTCATTTTAGTAATGAGCAAATAACTCAGCGTATACAAACATTGTTAATGCCAATCTCCACTACGCCTAAGCTACTTTTAATGATCACTTTGTTTAGCTTTGTGGTTATCAGTTTATTCACACTGTCGACTGTCGATAGTGTCCACCATCTTATCGAAACTTTTTTCATCCACTAAGTAAGGATTAAAATGAAATCATTTAGTAGTCATTTCACCCACAAAAAACCGATTGGCAGTCGGTTTTTTGTGGGGGTATTGATGGCTTTTACAGCACTGCCGTGTTTTGCAAGTGCTGAGGCTTATCAAACATTAAATCTAAAGCAAGCCATCTCATTCACGCTTGCTAACAACCCGCAGTTACAGGGCTTCTTTTATCGAGATAAAGCCCAGCAAGGCAAAATAAAGCAAGCAAGTATAGGCCAAAGACCACAAATAGGCTTAATGGTTGAAGATGCTTTTGGGACAGGTGAGCATAGTGGTTTGCAAAATATGCAATCAACCTTAACTTTCTCTTGGCTGATTCAACAAGAGCAAATTGATAGTCGCGTAAAAGCAAGCCAGTCTGAACTTGAGCAGTTACGTTTAGATAAACAAATTATTGCACTTGATTTAGCCGCGATGACTGCGAAGCAATTTATTCAACTACTGGTGAAAGAAGAGGCACTAAAGCTCAATAAAATGGCAGTAAGACAAGCGAATGAAGTTGTAAATGCAATAGATAAACGAGTTCGTATTGGTCAGTCGTTGGCTATTGATAAAAATTTAGCCAAAGCTGAACTAATTAAACAAAAATTACTTGTCGAAGATCTTGAGCATGAAATAGCCAGCGGAAAATATCAGCTTTCAGCCTTGTGGGCAGAGCCTCGCACTGACTTTACACTTACAGGTAACTTATTGCAGTTACCTAAAATTGTAGATTTTCAGTCACAGTTCGAGCGCTTTAAAAATGCGCCTCGTTTGATGCAGTTAGCAAGTCAAAAACGTATTGCACAATCACACATTGAATTAGCTCAAATTGAAGCAAAACCACAATGGCAATTTACAACAGGCTTACGTCGTTATGAATCAACGGATGACTATGGGCTCGTGGCCGGTGTTTCTATTCCGTGGGGAGCATCTGGCAGCAATGCCGGAACGGTCGCTAAGTTACGTGCCGAGCAAGATGTATTAACAGCGCAAGCGAAGAGTTTAACTCAACAAGCTAATAGCCAGCTTTATGCTTTGCTTCAAGAAGTTAAGCATTCTGTTCATGTAATTACCACCTCAAAAAATGAAATCATTCCCACGCTAGAAACCGCGCTTACCCAAGCAAAACAAGCATTTAACGTTGGTAAATTGAATTACAACCAGTGGAGTAGCGTGCGTCAGGCGCAATTAAGCGCGCAATCAGAACTACTTAGCGCTTATGAAAGCTTACATTTACAACATATAGAAATTCAGCGTCTTACTGGCGCATCGATAGAACAATGAGATTATTTATGAAAACGACAAACTTTATTTCCTCCATAACCGTTGCCGTATTACTCGGCCTCAGCGCGGGGGTACATTTACCCGCTAGCGCAGTATCAACACCTACTACAGAGCAAGCAGAGCCTGAAAAAGGGCCGCATAATGGTCGTATGCTTCGTGAAGGAAACTTCGCATTGGAGTTAGCGATTTTCGAAACAGGCGTACCACCTGAGTTTAGAGTATGGTTAACAGATAATAAAAACCCAATTAATCCCGACGATGTTGAATTAACGGTTACGTTAACCCGATTAGGTAATGTGATTGATGATATTAAGTTTATTAGCCAAAGTGACTTTTTACGTGGGGATATGGAAATTTACGAACCGCACTCTTTTATTGTCACAGTAAATGCGAGCTACCAAGGAAAAACATATCGTTGGCAATACGATAACCTAGAGGGGCGAACAAAAATCGAACCCGCAGTAGTAGATGCAATGGCGATTGAAACTGCAATTGCAGGGTCTCAAAAGCTTCATCAAACGATCCCTGCTTATGGACAGGTTTGGTTACCGCCGAGTGCGCACCGCACTGTTTTTGCACGTTTTGAAGGTGTTATTACGCACTTAAATGTAAAGCTTGGCGATAAAGTAAATAAAGGCCAAACTTTAATGACGATTGAAAGTAATGAAAGTTTAAACCCCTATGAGATAAAATCGCCTATTGCTGGTTTTGTCGCAAAACAAATGGCTAATTCAGGTGAGCAAACGAATAACCGTGAACTGCTTGTTATCACAGACGCGAGTCAATCTGTCGTTAAATTAGCTGTCTACCCGAGCGATTACAGCAAAGTATCTCAAGGCACTCTAGTGAGCATTAAGGCAGAAGGTAGTCTTGTGAATATTGCTGGTAAGGTATCATTTATAGAGCCAAAAGTTAGAAGTGATCAGGCAAGAATGGTGTGGGTTACGTTGGCACAACAGACTGAGCCTTTGTTGGAAGGGAGTTTTGTTAAAGCCGATATTGAAACTGCTTCTTTTGAAGTTCCTTTAGCGGTAAAGAAAATAGGCTTACAGAGCTTTCGTGATTTTACGGTCGTGTATGCAAAAGTCGCTGATGAATATGAAGTCAGGATGCTTGAGCTGGGTCGTTCAGATGCAACATGGATAGAAGTACTAGGTGGACTGCCTGCCGGTACCGAGTATGTTACTGAAAATAGCTATGTCATCAAAGCCGATATTGAAAAATCTGGCGCGTCACACGATCACTAGGAGAGCGTAATGTTAGAATCGATTTTACGCTTTGCTATAAAGCGCAATATCCTCGTTCTTGTCATGGTATTAGCCATTGCAGGATTAGGCTTATGGAATTTTACTAAACTGCCTATTGATGCAGTACCTGATATAACCAATGTTCAGGTTATGATCAACACCGAAGCGCCAGGCTATACGCCGTTAGAGGTTGAACAACGCGTTACTTTCCCCCTCGAAAACGCACTTGCGGGGTTACCAGGACTTGTAAACACACGCTCAGTGTCTCGTTATGGTTTATCTCAGGTTATTGCTATTTTTGCTGATAATACCGATGTTTACTTTGCTCGTCAGTTGGTTAATGAGCGGTTGTCTAGTGCACGTTCGGAGTTGCCGATAAACCTTTTACCTGAGCTTGGTCCCATTGCTACTGGATTAGGTGAGATTTTTATGTTTACGGTTGATGCTGTGCCTGGTGCTAAAAATCCCGACGGTAGTGATATAACCCCCATTGATTTACGAACAGTACATGACTGGACAATTCGCCCTCAATTAATGCGGGTACCAGGTGTTGTTGAAGTAAACCCTATTGGTGGTTACGAGCGTGAAATTCTCGTTGCGTTTAAACCTGAAAAACTACTGGCTTATAATCTTACCTCAGCAGATGTTGTTGATGCTATTGGTCAAAACAACCAAAACCAAGGCACCGGATTTATTGAAAAAAGCGGTGCGCAATGGTTAATTCGTGTCCCAGGTCAGGTTGCTGGTTTAACTGAAATCACTAATTTACCCATCAAAACCATAGACGGCAGTGCAGTGTTTATTAAAGATGTTGCCACTATAAGTGATGGCAAAGGATTGCGTACTGGTGCTGCTACACAAAATGGCCGCGAAGTGGTGATGAGCACCGTGTTCATGTTAATAGGTGAGAACAGTCGCACAGTTGCACAAGGCGTTGGTGAAAAGTTAAAAGAAATCAATGGCAGTTTACCCGAAGGTATAGTTGCAAAAGCCGTCTATGACCGAACTAAACTGGTAGATAAAACGCTTAATACTGTTCAAACTAACCTGCTCGAAGGGGCCATTTTAGTTATTGTTGTATTATTTATATTACTGGGGAATTTCAGAGCCGCATTTTTAACGGCTTTAGTGATCCCATTTGCAATGTTGATGACAATAACCGGTATGGTACATACGCGAGTCAGTGCAAACTTGATGAGTTTAGGGGCATTAGATTTTGGTCTATTGGTTGATGGTACGATAATTATCGTCGAAAACTGCTTACGTCGTTTAAGTATGAGAGGTGATACCCCTCTTTCTTTAAAAGCACGTTTAGACATTGTTTTTACGGCTACACGAGAGGTTATTCGACCCGCTTTATTCGGTGTATTCATCATCACCGTTGTTTATTTACCTATTTTCGCGCTTGAAGGTGTTGAAGGAAAAATGTTCCATCCAATGGCATTAACGGTTGTGATTGCTTTGCTTTGTTCAATGGCGCTTTCGATCACATTTGTGCCTGCAATGATCGCCCTATTATTTAAAAAGCCAATTAAAGAAAAACCTAATCATATTATGCTGGGGTTAAGTCGTATTTATAAGCCGGTACTCTCATTAGCATTAAAAGGCCGCTGGGCTGTGGTGCTAATAACTTGTTTACTCGTAACATTCTTTGGTTATCAAGCGACACGCTTAGGAAGCGAGTTTGCACCAAATCTTGATGAAGGAGACATTGCCATGCATGCGCTTCGTATTCCTGGTACATCATTAAGCCAAGCGATTGAGCTACAAAAAGTGTTGGAAGAAAAAATTACGCAGATGCCTGAAGTCGAGCGTGTATTTGCAAAAATTGGCACCGCAGATGTAGCAACAGATGCAGTACCCCCTAGCGTAGCCGATAACTTTATTATTCTAAAACCACGAGAGCAATGGCCAAACCCTGATAAGTCAAAAGCACAAATTGTTGAAGAGTTAGCAGCCTTAGTTAAGCCAATTCCAGGTAACCGCTATGAGTTTTTACAACCAATTCAAATGCGCTTTAATGAATTATTAGCAGGTGTACGCGCTGAGCTGGCAATTAAAGTGTTTGGTGATGACTTTGAAACACTTGCTGCGTTAGGTAAGGAGATTGAATCCGCTATTGGAAATGTTGACGGTATTGCCGATTTAATGGTAGAGCAAACAAGCGGGTTGCCAATGCTTGAAATTGTACCCAATACTGAAAAACTAAGCCAGTTTGGTATCAGCAAAGCACACATTCAGTCACAGTTAGCCACCGCATTAGGAGGGACTATTGCAGGTAAGTATTATCAAGGGGATATCCGCTCTAATATTGTTGTTCGTTTAGAAGAGCAGCAGCGTAATAATGTGCAAGAGATAGGTTACTTACCTATTAATTTACCTAATGGTCGCGCTGTGCCGCTCCAAGAGTTAGCAACAATCAAACTCACTAATGGCGCAAGTCAAATTAATCGCGAAAATGCTAAACGTCGTATTGTAGTGACTACCAATGTACGAGGACGTGACTTAGGAAGCTTTGTTGGAGATATTCAAACAATTATTGAAGATAAAGTCACTATTCCTGCTGGTTATTGGATTGAATACGGAGGAACGTATCAAAAGTTACAATCGGCCTCTGAGCGTTTGAGTGTGGTTGTGCCCGTTACATTGTTAATGATTATAGGCTTGCTTATTTTAGCTTTAAACTCACTTAAAGATGCTGCGATTATTTTTACCGGTGTGCCTTTAGCGCTTACCGGTGGAATTGCAGCACTGCTGTTACGTGATATTCCATTTTCAATATCTGCAGCGGTCGGTTTTATTGCTTTATCCGGCATTGCCATATTAAACGGCTTGGTAATGGTATCGTTTATTCGTGAATTACGCAGCTCAGGAATGGGGCTTAATCAAGCGATAACAGAGGGGGCATTAACACGTCTTCGCCCAGTGATAACTACAGCACTGGTTGCCTCATTAGGATTTATTCCTATGGCACTTAATACAGGGATTGGCTCAGAAGTACAGCGGCCTTTAGCAACCGTGGTAATTGGCGGCATTATTTCGTCGACCTTACTAACATTATTTGTGATCCCCGCACTGTATCGACTTTTACACAATGAAAAGGAGTCTATTTTGACTGAAAGTGAAACGTTGGAGCAACATGATGTCAACTAAAATAATAAACGTTAGCATAATGATTATGGTGCTTGTTTTGGCTTTTCTTAGCTTTGAGACCTTGGCCCATGGAGTTGATGACAGCACTCGCGCTTTTTTAGAGCAAAACCAAGGCGTACAGTTTGTGCCATTTATTTATATTGGTGCAAAGCACATGATCACCGGTTACGACCATATATTGTTTTTAATCGGTGTTATCTTCTTTTTGTATCGCAGTAAAGAGGTTTTGCTGTATGTCACCATGTTCACCATCGGCCACAGCACAACGTTACTATTAGGTGTGCTTGGCGATATTCAGATTAATGCCTATTTAATTGACGCTATTATTGGTTTTTCAGTTATTTATAAGGGCTTTGATAACTTAGGTGGGTTTAAGCGTTGTTTTAATTGGCAGCCAAATACAAAAATGGCGGTGCTTATTTTTGGTTTGTTTCATGGCTTTGGTCTAGCAACCAAGTTACAAGAGTTTCAATTACCCGAAGATGGATTACTGACAAACCTAATCGCCTTTAATATTGGCGTAGAGCTTGGCCAATTTTTAGCGCTCGCAGTTATTTTAATTGCCATTAATGTGTGGCGTAAACGGCCGTCATTTCATCGTTTTTCAACATTTATCAACGGTGCGTTAATGAGTGCCGGCTTAATGCTAGTCGGCCTTCAATTAACCGGCTATATAATTAATTAATTTAGAGAAATATATGCAACATACAGTTAGTTCAAAAACACTTATAAAAGCCAGTATCACCGCTTCATTAGTTGCGATAATCGCCTTTGTGCTATTTATCCTTCCGGCAGAATATAACATTGATCCAACCGGGATCGGTAAACAACTGGGCGTTACTAAAATAGCTCAGGCATCAGCGCAAAAACCACTTAAAACATCAGATTCATTGCAAGTGGGCAGTGATGAGTTTCAAACAATTGAAGTCACTATCCCTGCAAATCGCGGGGTTGAATATAAATTTGAGATGCAACAATATGAAAAAATGACCTACGAATGGATGACCGATGGCGCTTCTTTACATTTTGATTTACACGGAGAGCCAGCAGGAGACACAACCGGTTACTTCGAAAGCTATGCAATTGCCAATTTAAGCGAAATGAAGGGCAGCTTTACCGCCCCATTTGGGGGCTCACATGGCTGGTACTGGAAAAACAACTCAGATAACCCCGTAGCTATACAGCTTTTAGTAAAAGGACAATATAAAGTAATTGGCTTAAAACAATAAACTTAAAACTTAATAGGAGAAAACAATGAATAGATTAATTCCAATAGCATTAGTTTGTATTTCATTAATGAGTACTGGTGTTCTAGCACATAGTGATCATGGTCACGTTAGCGATCAACAAGCTATTAGTATTGCAGCTAAATCAATAAAGAAATTGGCCTTTAAAGACTATGGTTTTGAGGTTGGAAAACTAAATGATTCTTGGAAAGGTATTTCTTCAGAAGCATTTACTGTCGTAAACGAGAGCGATGATACTTTTATTATCCAAGCATCAAATGATAGTGAACAAGTTTATTTCAAAATAGCTAAAAATGGTCAGCTTGTAGATGTAAAATCGAAGAACGATTTCTAATCTAATTGTTAATTGGCACTGTGAGTTTTTACAGTGCCAATTAACTATTTATCGTCAAAAACACTTTTAGCTATTTAGCAATCGAAGTTGGTGAGGTCTTCGAAGTGTCAGAACAGATTGATGCTGGACTCAAAGAGATAATTCAGACTTTAGACTGAGTCAGGTACCCCCATAAATAAACTGTTCATTATATTTTTAAATTAAATACTTTACCTTCTACCTGGCAAGCATCCATATCCCAGCAGCGATCATAAACAGGTTTTCTGTAAGTGAAATAAAGCCTAACGGTACATTACTATCACCGCCTACACATGCACATTTGAGTTCGCGCTTATCTATATATACGGCTTTAAAAACAGAAACAGCACCAACACCACCAATAAATAATGAAATAGGAGCAATACTATATGCTGGCAACCCAGCTATCATTCCAATACCAACAAACGCTTCTAAAAATGGGTAAACATAGGCATACCTCACTACTTTCATCGCCACTAAGTCATAAGTGATAAATGAATTTGAGAAACTAAATAAATCTTGAAGTTTTTGTATTGCCAACACAGCCATAGTTAACGCAACAAATAGCTCCACGGTTTTCATGGAAATTAATCCATGACCCATTGCAAAACTAAATGCCAAACTTAGTAAAAATGCGACCGCGAAGATTACAATAACCGGGGTGTAAGTTGTACCTTGCTGTCCAGCTTTTGGCTTATCAAAGTAATCACGTAAGTCGTCATAACCACCGATACGTTTATCTGCAATAAATGTTTGTGGTGTGGTCTCTACGTTGTGCTTTGCTTTAAATTTATCTGTTTGTTCACGAGAAGATAATAAGTGATCATTAACATCATAACCCTCGCGTTCTAGAAGGTCTTTTGACTTTAAGCCAAATGGGCAAATATGCTCATCTGTTGCCATTCTATAAAGCTCTGCTGATTTACTCATGTTTAGCTCCCTTTTACGTATTCTTATAAAATTTTACTTAGCATTAAAATCCGGTACAGCTCTAGATTGTGCTTGTTCCTGAGTTTCTGCTAGGCCATTTTTTTCTATATCGTTCAGTAACCACTGCATCTCTTTAATCTCACGACGCTGTGCTTCAATAATATTTGTTGCAAGCTCTTGGACGCGCTTGTCTTTGATATTAGCTCTATCACTAGTCAGTATAGCGATTGAATGATGCGGTATCATGGCTGACATCCAAGACTGATCGTTGACCGTTATTTGCGAACGTACTAAAAATAATGCGCCTACAAAGCTAATAATGCTGATCCCTAAAACTACGCTGTTTTTCTTTTTATCCTTATACATATTTAGCATAAACAACAGCATAACTACCGCCATTGCAGCCCCCATATAAATAGCCATATAGGTACGCGTTTCACTAAAAAACACATGGCTTAGCTGATAACTATTCAAATACATTAGTACAAACATGACTAATGTTGATGTGGCTATCATTAAGAAAAATTTTAAATACTGTGACATTACAATGGCTCCTTTTCAGTTGTTCAACTTGTATTTTATTTATACTAAGGGGTATTACTTACAATTTATAAGGCGTAAGCCCACTATATATTTAATCATCGCATTAATACTTACGGCTAATTCAATAACTATGCCATAAGAGTTAAAACTGCACTGCGTATTTGCTGATATGCTTATAAGTATGTTGCTGTGAATCTTGAGTAAGTACTTCAATATTATATTTATGAAAACGATTGCCCATCTCCATACCTGGCGTGCCAACAGGCATTGCCGGAACTGTCAGCCCGATCGTTTTCTGAGGGTGTTGTTCAGCTAAAAACTGCTTTATATATTTAGCTGGCACGTGCCCTTCAAAAACATACCCATCGGCTGAAACAGCGCTATGGCATGAGCGCATATTTGGCTTTATTTGATATTGAGCTTTAATTAGCCCCATATCAGCAACATCTATTGCTTTTGTTTTAATGCCACTTTCATTAATATGCTCAATCCATTTTTTACAGCACCCACAGTTTTTACTTTTATAAACTGTCAACTCAATCTCTGTTTTATCTTTTTCTATGGCCTCTTGGACTGGCAATACACTGTGTGGGTTTTCCATACTTTTTACTGATATAGACACCACCAACATCACTGAAAGTGCAGTTGTTATGTACGTTAATCGCATGTTACTTCCTTAATTTGACCAATGAATATGTGTGATTTTCCAGCCATTGCGGGTCTTTTTTAGAGTCATTGACTCCATACCCGTTGTGTTAATGGCTTTACCTTTGTAGCTGCCCATCGTTTCACTTCGCGAAATGGAGTAAGCGATATCACCACTTATATAAACCTGATGTTCTAATAGTTTGCTATTAACCGAACTGAGGTATTTCATATCCGCTAGCATGTGGTGATTTGCATATTCATCGGCAGAACGCTCAACGCCTCCGCCTTCAAAAATAATGACGTTATCAGCTAATAATGAGCGAGCTTTTTTTTGATCACTTTGATTTAATGCTTGGTGAAAGGCGCTTACTGCTTGCGCAGCTGGGGTATCGGTACCAACAAATAACACACGCTCATTTGCATGTTCCTCATTCTTGTGTGCGCTTACAGCTAGTGAGTTCAATGCGCCAAAAAGTAATAGCGATGTTATGATTATTTTTGCAGAGTTATTAAACATGTTGCTCTCTTTTTATTAAATTAATTTGGGGGACCAACAAGTGTGGTGAACACGCTTGTTGTAATAAGTACAAAAGCAGCTATCAGCATTTCTACACTGATGGAACGTTTTAGTGTACCTACATGCTGTTTTTGGGTGATTCTCGGAACTAAAATTAGTTTGTGCCAAGCCCCCATCATAAGCATCGCGCTCACTAGTAGCAGTTTTAGCAAAATTAATTGCCCATAACTTGACGTGAACAGCGCTGATAACGAATGCAGGTAATTAAGCAAAAGCGCTAAACCTGAAATAAGCAGCACAAATACAACGATGATGGCTAAGTGCCCAAACAGGTGCATTACCTTCTTAACTTCATGAACAGATAATATGGTACAGCTTTTATATAGTGGCCACAGTGACCCCACCCAACTTGCTATTGCAAGAAGGTGAAAAGTTAACATGCTTTTTACTAACCCATTTTCATTTGCACTGTGACCTGTGAAAGTGAAGCTATATGCAATAGATATAAGCAAAACCAACATAACTGTATTATTTATAACCACTGCAAAACGGTGCTTTATGTTAATGCGCCAATTAAGTGCAACAATCATAGCCACAAAAAGCGCTGCGCCTCTGAAAAGAGCTTGTTCTCCTATAACTGATTGCCAAACAATCTCTTGCATAAAAGGGTCTAGCATTCCCGCTACACCAGATTCTGCAATTGCACCAGCTTCAATTGGTACTTGTAAAATGACAGCAATAAAACCCAATGCCACACATTGAATTTGCCAGCGCTTTAAATACTGAGAGAAACTTATAAAGTGATGACCAGATAAATTACTGGCGATAATAAAACGAATTAAAAAAGTACCAGCAAGTGCGGCCAAAGCACTATAGCTTGCTAGCTTTAATAATAGTAAAAGTACTGACCATTCACTTACTTGTATCATGCTGCTACTTAATGATTGTGTTTGCTGTGGGCATTAGATTGTTCTTGCATCATATTACTTGACTCACTTTGATGTACCATAAAAGAAAACGAATCTGACATTTTATGTCCATCCCCCCCAAGTACTGTCCATTTAACCGTGTAGGTACCATGTGCTAAACTCGGCAGCGACCAATTAAAGTCTGTGCTTGGGGTGGAACTAGGTTTGAAATCAAAGTTTATTGATTTATTTTTTTCATCTTTGATGATGACTTTTGCTAGCCTTACTTCACCACCAAAAGTTAACGAAAGTTGCTCTGGGCTTTGCATTAACATGGCTTCTTGCGTAGGTGTTGATTGCTTGAGTGATATATGCGCTGATGCGGAAAATGTAAGCACTAAACCTAAAATAACTACTGCAGAATTAAATAACTTCATAATTACCTCTTATTTAAAATGATTAAAACCAAAATTTAATACCCGCAACAAATGCGGTGTTATTGCTACTTTGTCCACTTGATGTGGCATAGTCGGCGGTACTGCCAAATTTATTGCTCCATTCAACGCCAATATAGGGCGCAAACTGGCGTGTAAACTCATAACGAACCCTAAAGCCAATCGCGCTGCTTGATAGGCCACTTCCAAGTTCGTTTTGTTTATCGTTTTTGCCATAAAGTGTAATTTCGGCTCGCGGTTGTATAATTAACTTTTGCGTGAGTAGTAGTTCGTACTCTGCCTCTAACGTAAATGCGGTACTGCCTCGCTCACCTACGTACGCTGTCATATCAAGTTCAAACCAGTAAGGGGCTAAACCTTGTAAGCCAAAAGCCAACCATTGCCGATTTTCACCTTCTTTATTGTAATCAAGACGAACACCTGCTTGAGTATCCCAATATGCTGATACGGCGTGACCCCATAAAATATCGGTTTGGTTTTCCTCAAGGCTTCCTTCGCTGAAATCCCCCTCAGTTTTAACTACCAATCGATCAAAGGTAGTGCCGTACCATGCTTGTAAGTCAAATACACCTGCATTTGCTTGCTCGTTATATTCAAGACGATCGCCTAGTAATGCGTAAAATGGATGCTCATCAGCGAGTGTTAATCGCTCATTGCCCTCAAGCACATATGGGCCTTCTGTTAAAGTTGTTCCCGCAGAGTAAGCATGAGGGTCTCTTGCATCTTTAGGTGCATCTCCCCCTTGTGGTTGCATCTTAGCGCTACTCTTTTGTGCCATTTCACTTTGCGCTAATAAAGGGAAGCTAATTAATGAAGCCCCAGTTAACATTAATAAACCTAATGATTTAGATAGTTTTAATTGTTTCATGATACGACTACCTCTCTAAACATGCCGGCATCCATATGGAATAATAAATGACAATGCCAAGCCCAGCGCCCTACATCGTGAGGGGTGGTTAAGAAGCTGATTCTTTGTGCGGGTTGAACAGGTATCGTATGACGTCGCACTTGCACATCACCTTGCTCGTTTTCTAAATCACTCCACATACCATGCAAATGCATAGGGTGTGTCATCATGGTATCGTTTTGTAAAATAACTCTTAAACGTTGGTTATGCTTCATATGCACTGGCGTGCTTTTACCAAATTCTAAGCCATCAAATGACCAGCTATAACGCTCCATGTTGCCGGTTAAATGCAGCTCAATTTCAGCTTCTGGCTCTTGCTGGTTAGTGATCCCTTCAAGTGAGTGTAAATCTGCAAGTGTTAAAACACGGCGACCATTTTTACGTAAACCAATACCGGGATCATCAAGATTTGTTCTAGGCATATCAACGCGCATATCAACTGAGGCTCCATACTCCGTTTTTGCATGACGCACTTTAGAGCTGGCAACCGCCAATGGGTTTTCAGACATACCATGTTTGCTATGATCCATCGCCATTGCACCGTGGCCCATTGCGCTATGATCCATTTTTTTAGAGTTCATGCCTGACATCCCAGCCATTGCAGCATGCTCACCGCCGTGGGTCATATTGCCCATCATATCGGTCATCGTTAACCACTCAACAGGATCCAGAGCAGGTATTGGCGCATCAATATTAGGTGCCGTTGATAAAGTTCCTTTTGCGTAACCTGAGCGGTCCATGCTTTGAGCAAAAATCGTATACGCATCATTTTTTGGCTCAACAATCACGTCATAGGTTTCACCAGGGCCGAATCTAAATTCATCAACTGTCACTGGTTCAACGTTTTGCCCATCTGCTTGTACAACCGTCAGTTTTAGCTCGGGGATACGCACGTCAAAAAAGCTATTACTAGAGCCATTAATAAACCTTAACCTAAGCTTTTCACCGACTTTAAATAATCCACGCCAGTTTGCCATTGGAGTACTACCGTTCATTAAAAAAGTCATTGCTGATGCAGATAAATCAGCTAAGTCTGTAGGGTTCATTCGCATCTGATTCCACATTTTTCGGCGCTGTAGAGCATTTGAAATACTGCTGCTTGAAACGTCATCGAAAAACTCTGGAACAGTAGGTTGATTGAAGTTAAATACATCACTCTGTACTTTTAATTTACGGAACAGCGCCATAGGGTCATCATCAGTCCAATCAGATAATTGAATAACATGTTCGTTATCTGCACTAATAATATCGTTTTCTCGCGGTTCAATAATTAATGCACCGTACATGCCTGTCATTTCTTGAAAACCACTGTGGGAGTGATACCAATATGTACCGCTTTGCTGTAGCTTAAATTTATAAATAAAGGTTTCGCCCGGCATAATGCCTTTAAAACTGATACCTGGCACGCCATCCATCTGATAAGGTAGAATGATGCCATGCCAATGGATAGAGCTCGGTACTGATAAGTTATTTGTTACTCTTATAGTAACATCATCACCTTCTTTTAAGCGCAAGGTTGGAGCGGGTATAGAACCATTAATTGTTGTCGCCATACGTACTACGCCGGTAAAGTTAACCGGCGATTCATCTATGACCAGATCTATGACTTCGCCGCTTAATTCGGGCACAGTGCCTGTTAGTGTTCCTGCTACTAAAGATGATGCAGCATGTAACACGCTCGGAAAAGCAGCAAGTACACCACCTGCAATTATGCCTTGAACAAATCGTCTTCGTGGTGTGCTAACCTGTTGTGATGACTTTTTAAATCCCATTTCCTTACTCCTTCATAGCAGAATAGTTATTAAGTATAGAAAATAGACCTGTCTTTAACATGACGCGAACATTACAAAGTTGTAATCTTGATGTCATGTTGCTGTTACGGTGAATACGGCATAATCTTATAACAGACAATAATTATAACTTTAATAAAGGTTTTGCATGCGCTTACTAGTTGTTGAAGATGAAGTGAAAACAGGTGATTACTTAAAGCAAGGTCTGAGTGAAGCTGGTTTTCAAGTTTCATTAGCACGTAATGGGCTCGATGGGCATCATTTAGCAATGACTGAGTTATTTGATGTCATAATTTTGGATGTAATGTTGCCAGATGTATCTGGTTGGCGAATTTTACAATCTATTCGTGAAGTGAATAAAGACGTTCCTGTTCTTTTTCTATCGGCTCGTGACAGTGTCGATGACAGAGTAAAAGGGCTTGAATTAGGCGCTGATGACTACTTAATAAAGCCCTTTGCATTCTCTGAAGTGTTAGCAAGGGTACGCACGCTTCTTCGTCGCGGAAACGCGCATAAAACCGAAGACATCTTACAAGCCTATGATTTAAAAGTTAATATTCAAAAACGGAATGTATTTCGTGCCGAACAACGTATACTCCTAAGCAATAAAGAATTTAGTTTACTTGAACTATTACTGCGCCGTGAGGGTGAAGTACTTCCTCGTTCACTAATCGCTTCTCAAGTTTGGGATATGAACTTTGATAGCGATACAAATGTCATTGATGTAGCCATTCGCAGACTCAGAAGTAAAGTTGATGATGGTTTTCCAGTAAAGCTAATACACACTGTGCGTGGCATGGGTTACAAGCTTGAGGTAATAGCTGATGAGCCTTAATGAAAAACCATTATCTTTAACAATGCGAGTGGTATTGTTTGTTGCTTTGACAGTGATAGGCTGCTTAACCCTCGTCGCTTCGCTTATAAGTAGCTCAATAAATCATCATTTTTTACAACAAGATAGTGGTGAATTAAAAGTTATCACACAGTCTGTCAAATCCGTTTTATCTAAGCCATACGCGTCGGAAAAAAACCTTAGAAATGCGTTATCTCAAGCCGTGGCGGGTCATCATGGGGTTTATTATCAAGTTAATACAGCTCAAGGAAGGCTTATATATAAAAGTACGGCAACAGACTTTAGCGAATTTGTTTTAAAAGTAACCACCTCAAACAGTTTTAACCAAAACAACATAGTTGAATGGCAAAAAAACACACATACTTATCGCGCTTTAGTGAGTGACTTTAGTACTGAGCAGCAACTTTATAAGATCACAGCTGCTATTGATATGAGCTTTCATTTACACTTTCTCAATCAATTTCAGCAAAGCCTTTGGGCTATTATGTTTGGTTCAGCGGTACTCATTTTATTGGTGGCTTGGTTTGCTATACATCAAGGACTCAACCCAATACGTGGTTTAAGCCAGAAAATGCATGATATCCAAACTAATAAAATGGATGTAAGGCTTGATGAAGGCCAAGTACCGATTGAGCTTGTTAATATGGTGCAATCTTTCAATGCAATGCTAGACAGGTTACAAGGTGAGTTTATCCGCCTATCAAATTTTTCCAGTGATATTGCTCATGAGCTACGTACACCGCTTACCAATATAATAACTCAAACACAGGTTGGTCTATCTAAAAAAAGACAATCCGAAGAGTACCAAGAGTTATTATTTTCTAACCTCGAAGAGCTTGAGCGGCTAACTAAGATGGTTAACGACATGCTTTGGCTGGCAAAATCTCAAAACGGCCTAATTAAACCAGCCCAAGATATTTTATCCAGCCATGAAGAAATTGAGGTGCTGTTTGAGTATTTTGATGCATTAGCTGAAGAGTCATCGCTGATACTTCATAAAGCAGGTGAAAACATCAGCTTTTATTGTGACAAGCTACATTTTCGTCAATTGTTATCAAACCTGTTATCGAATGCTATAAGATATGCACCGAAGGGGTCATCAATTACGGTATGTAGTGAAATAACATCTGCTGAAAAAGTATGTATCTGTGTGAGTAATACCGGTGAGAAAATACCTTCTGCACATTTACCTTATTTATTTGATCGCTTTTATCGATCAGATAAGTCTCGTCAACGCCATAGTGATGGCGCTGGTTTAGGGCTCGCTATAGTTAAAGCCTTAGCTGAAGCTAATGGCGGGAATGTAAAGGTTTGTTCAAACGATCAGAATACCTGCTTTAATGTTTATTTAAATTTATTTAAATAGTATTCATTTAATGTCAGCTATACTAATAATCGGCTCATGTGTTGAAACTTGCCTTTGACAATTGTACTTATTCAGTTAAATAATTATTTTACCTTTTCCACATTGTTAGTTCAGCCGCTTTATATTGATATTGTAGTATCGTAAGTGCTAACCCATTATGTTGAGCTGCAATATTTGTTATATGGCTTTTTAATTGTTGAACTTCATCAGGGTACATCTCATTTAACCTTGTTTCATTTTTTAGGCGATGCTTTAAGCAATTGAAGATATATTAATTTTTCTTCAGTAAAAATAACTCTGACTCAAGATCATTTATCTTTTTTAAGTGCTGGTGATTTGAAAGCGCTAGGGCATTGTGGGTAGAAGCCATTTGTGCCATTTGCTCTTTTAAGCTGGCTATTTCCGCTCGATATTTTTCTTTTAACCGTTTCTCGTTGGCAAGCTTTTCACGTAACTTAGTAACATCTGAGTTTTGCTGTGCTTGCTTTTTTGTTATAGCTTTTGATTTTAGTAGTTTAATTTTTTCAATGACGTCTGAGTAATAGTAAGCTGAGCCATTACCAAGGTTAGCTTCTTCCTCAACTGCAATGGCACTTAAACCTCGTTTGGCATCAATACGTACTGTATCGCCAGAAAGTATCCTGTCAATTGCGCTTAGAAGCTCTAACCTTGTATTCTCTGACTTACTCAAAGCTGTCTGATCTCAATTTCGGGTTTGTATGGAGTGTAGCTTATCTCAAAGTAGTCCATAACCTTTTCAGCTGCACGTAATTGCGTAATAAAATGGCTTAGCTGCGATTGAGATAGTTTAGTATGCTGCTCCATTTCAGTTATAGTCTCAACAATCCACTGATGTCGTTTTTGCCAAGCTTGTGCTTTAGTTTCGTCTATGACAACGTTCTCGCAGTTAAAACAGTTGGTTGGTGATACGACCTTTTCCATTCTGCATTCATAACCAGCCATGCAGTATGAGTGAAGTGTACCAGCAATAGATATTCTACCAGCAGATACTTGAGCATAAAGAGCATCCCAGGATGAGTATTTAACAGCGGTATCTTCTCTATCTTTAACAACATCTATACCTTTCTTACCATATAGCTTGTCATCTGAGTTATACCACTGATGCAATAGTTGTGTAGTGACTTCTCTATCTACTTCTTGAAGTAAATTATTGAGTTCTGAATCCACTTTTACATGTTTTATTTTGGCTGCTACGCCGCCTTCTGAGTACCACTGTGCCATTGGTAAATACAGGTGCTTGTATTGCTGCTTAATAGCGACGTCAGATAGTAAGTTGTAACGTTTGCCAAACACCGCAAAAGTTCGTCTGAGTTGATGGGTTGTAAAAGCCCAAGGCTTACCTATAACTATCTTTTGCTTGTAAGCGTGTGTGTTTAGGTTTGGATTTAGAAGTTTAAACTCTTCATAATCTTGCTCATTTACGATGGCGCCAGCCTCTTCTACTAACTGCTTATGATGAAGGGCAAAAGGTGGACCTGTCAGCATGTTTGGCTTTCTGCATTTCATTTGTTGAACTAACCAGATGCTTGAGGCTCTAGCATTTTCAACTCGGTCATCTGAGAGCATGAGCTGGGTTCTCATATTTTGTGTCAGTAAAGATGCTAGTTCTATTGCTTTTCCAGTTATTGGAGATGTCAACCATTCTGCTTTTTCCGGCACTGCGGGGGTCATTTTACTATGATAGGACTGAAGTGAATAAAACACTTGGTCTTTTAGTTTTAACTTTTTGAAACTATCAGGATGTAAGCTATAAATCTCGCTTCTTCTCATGCCTGAAAAGGCACCACAGATTATAAAGCAGCAAGTAAGAATATGGGAGTATAACCAATTGAATCTTCGTATATCACTAGGAATTAACTTTTCTGTATCGGCGTTGGAAATATAGCTTTTAAGTATATTGGTAGAAGTTTGGGGTTTAGCTTTAGTTATCTCAGCTTTGTAGTGAGGGGAATCAGATGTTAACCAATTCCATTGTCCTGATTTTATTTTGTTATCTACGGCCGCTTTACCAATTTCATAGTTTTCTTGCTGCTCGGTATGGATAGCTAATAATGTATCTCGAATAGGATAGTAAGTATCTATATACTCGATAGCCTTTGTGTATATGAGTTGCATCAAGCGTGATGGAATGGCATAAAATTGCTCGCTTTCTAACTTTGTAGGACATCCTAGCTGACGGCCTAATTCTGTAATTGATGTTGTTAAAGGTAATGATAGTTTTATTGGGATTTGGTTTCTTATAGCCTGAATCCAATTTAATGCAACAATGAGTTTGGAAATATATCTTCCACACATTTTAAGTGACTTTAAATATTCGCAAAACCTAGAAAACTGTATGGGATGGTTAAGGACACAGATCGAATCTGCTTTGATGGATTCTATGTATTTATATACTTGGGTTAAATTGATATTTCTCTCTAAAAATGTTGTGGTTTTTATCGTTGCCCCTTGCCTTAAAGTGCCTACAGCAAACAAACCAAGGAATGCGAGTAACTTTTGTTCTTGTAATAGCGAAGTGGTTGTTAAATGTGTAAATGAGGCGCGTTTTTTAGAAACAATTTTTGCATCTACATAGTGTGTTAAATCCCATGTGTTATCGCCAAAGTAACTTATGGTTTTACCATTTTGGTCAATCATTACTGGGATTTTGTTTAAATTGTCCCAATCCTTATTTTCAAAATACTGTATTGCCTGTTCAACAAAAACAGTATTCTCTTTTATAACTTGTTCTGGTGCAGCAAGTAACGGTTTCATAGCATTTCCTTATAAAACCAAATTAAGCGTATCGGGCCAAAAAGGGTGGCGACCAATTGTATGTAGCTTCCGCTCAGCTTGCCTGCGCACTTTTAAGTCGATACTAAAAAGCACTTGCTTTATTTTTCTTAGTACTCGATCAAAATTGTTTTTAAAGTGTGACATGTTGAGGTGATCTTCTTTGGCATCCTCTAACGCTTCATAAAAACTCAATAAACACCAAATATCATCAACTTCTTCAACCAGCACTTGATTTGGGCAGGAAAAGCAATTTAATAAGTCTGCACAGGCAAGATGGGTCATGTCAACGCTATCGATAGAGGCCTTTCGTCGAAAACGGTCACCATGGTTATCAAAGGGGTCTTTGCAACCTGTACCTAAAGGTGTTTTTTGACCATTCCCTGATTTAGCATAGCGGTTTACGAATTCATCATAGGGTAGTATTTCTAGATTCATTTGCTCAAGAGTTTGTTCTCGTGCTCTACTAATATCGCCACATTTAATTGCATTTTCTAAGGTGTTAGCTGTGGCTTGAAGTTGGGCGTTATTTTCTGACTCGTTACCTCTGCTATAGTGCTTTCGAACTACATCAGGTGTGTTATTGAGCAACATGGATGTTTCGAGTGAGTTTCCTGTGAGTGCTAAGTAATTAGATGCACCTGTAGCTCTAAAGCGTTTAGCTTCAGGCCTAAGTTGTTGACCATTGTCATCAGTCAAATCGAATATATTAATTAGCCAATTCATATTGGAACGAATATGCGTTGGGCACAAGGGCTTATTTATCCCGTTTAGACATTGATGAAGTAGTCTATTGGCATCTGGAAACAGCACGTGCGTAAGGGTGATAAGGTCATTAATAAAATTTAGCGCATGCTTTGGAATGTCTGTGCTAAGATTATCGCCGAGCTCGATGGTAACAAATTTATTAGCTCTCTTCTTTAACGCTGTTTGCACAAACCACTTACCTTGCTGTCCCTTTTTTTGTGAAGCTTTGGGGATATCCATATCTCTTATCGTACTAGCGTTTGCCCATGTGTAATAGGCAAGTAAGAAATATGCAGCACAGTAACACTTGGTAATAGCACCACTTACAGGCACTTCGATTTTATTAAAAGAAAAGCTCGCGTATTGGTCGCTTCTCCTTGCTTGAATGTATTCTTTAGGTGAGGTTTGAATTTGCTTGGAAAGCTGAAAATATAGTTCTTTTAGTATTTTAATTAACTTTTTCAATTCAGATTCTGAGTATGCTTGAGTTGGATTTATTTGGCTGCGAAATAGTTTGAATTTAGAAAACCACTCATCAACAGGGTGATCTAGCATCTTCATTATTGTTCTTATACTACTTAATTCACCTTTTGCTGTGTTTGAACTTTTGCTGCCAATTCTAACGCTGTGAACTAGAGCTGTTTCAAATGCATTGATACCCTCTTTTGAATCTGGATTTACTGGAATACTGTCACAAATATTCACATACCGTGTAAATGTTCTAAAAAGGGTATTCATTGTTGTGTCAGTATATTCTGTATTAGCTTTGAATGCTTGATACCACTTAATAATTTGGTTGTCTCGGTTAAGCAAAGTACCCCGATGCATTTCAAAAAGTTTAGGCACGCCTTTGTATCTAAATCTTTGAAAGTCTGGGTATACAAATTGATCACCATAAATATTTAACTTAAGTTTAAGGTCAATATTTAAATTTGATTTGTTAATCACGAGAGATCCTCATTAATGACTGACTCCATAACTTGATCTAAAAAGCAAACTGCACGTATCGATGCCTTGCTTCGGTTTATAAAGTTCAGGTATCGCCAAGTTGTTTTCTCATCTTTATGTCCCATCCACCCCATGATTAATGACATAGCATCGAATGGTGACAACCCAACTTTTTCGTCTAAAAGGGACGCAAGGCGAAATGTACCGTAAGTTGCACGTAAATCGTGAGTTCTATGCTGAAAGTGGGTATTTAGCTCATTGCGTATGTAATTACGAGTTAAGCTAAAGTGACGCTGTATTGCATTGGTAGTATATGGTTTACCTCGATTGGTAATTAATAATTCCGTAATCGGTTTATCGGTTTTAGACTCTCTTTTCTGGCGACGCTCACTAATCAAGTAGCGATGCATCTTGTTCATTAACAGTGTTGGAATTTCGATAGTTCTGACTGAGCCAAATTTGGTGAGTACACCGTTATGAGGTCCTATACTAACTTGAATATGGTATTTATTCGGGTCACATCTATTCACTAGATTAGCAGGAAAGGTGCAGGCTTCTTCTATACGAAGGCCGCACATGAGTTGTAATAGTTGATGTATTTGGAACTCAATTGACTGTTCTTTGAGTGCTCGCGAATATAATTTTACCTCATCTTCTGTAAGGGGATTCAAGCTTTGCTCTGGTGTACGCCTTGGGACCCTGATCCTTAAGTCTGAGCTTCTAACAACATAATTACGATTGATATGCGCAAGCATCCCAGTCGTTTTGATGCTAACAAACTCTACTTCAAATGGTTTATTTTCCTTAGAGAAGTTAATTAACCTCTCGTAATATGCCCACTCGTAGAATTTAATTATATGGTTCATATATACAGCTGCTGTTGAACTATTTAGCTCACCGGCTTTCACTGAGGCCAAAAGATCTTGGTTTCGGAAAATATATGTGGGCTTATTTGATTTGATAGTTGGAAAGTCTTTCCAAGAGAGTTCATGGCTTTTTAAAAAGCGCCAATATCGACTTATGGCACGAACGTTTGAATTGATGTTTTTTGCGCGCTTAACGTTAATGAGGTGATTCATCCAAAGGTTTATTGGCATGACGTATTCACCATCTTCATAAAAAGTTGGAAAGCCTTTTAGCTGAATGCTTGATTTTGTTTTGCAAAAGGGAGTTTGGATCTCAGTTTTAAAATCATCTGATTGAACTATTGTGAGCATGAAAAAGCCGACCAAAAATTGTACGTTACTTGGTCAGCTTAGTTCGTTTTCCAGAGTTAGCAAATGTAAAGTTTCACTTTTCCAGAGAAAAATTTACATAGTAACAAACTCTTCAGACCCGGTTGGGTGTAATGCTACAACCGCATCAAAATCGGCTTTAGTGGCGCCCATTTTCATGGCGACAGCAAAGCCCTGAATCATTTCATCAACGGTGAAACCGATACCGTGTAAGCCCACAACTTTTTCATCATCGCCTGCACACACTAGCATCATGTTACATGCTTGGCGATGCTGAGTAACTGCGGTGTACATAGCCGCAAAGCTTGATTTATATACTTTGACATTTTCGCTGCCGTACTGAGAAATAGCTTCTTGCTCAGTTAAACCAATTGTGCCGATAGGTGGGTGGCTAAATACTACGGTTGGTACTAGGCTGTAGTCCATTTTTAAATCGTTCGGCAATTCTTTATTAAATAAACGCTCCGATAGAGTACGACCGGCTTTAACAGCAACCGGTGTAAGCTCAATACCATTTTCGATAATATCACCCACAGCGTATACACTTTCAGCTGTGGTGTTTTGATATTCATCTACTTTTACATAACCGCTTTCGTTTACTTCTACGCCTGCTGCAGCAAGGTTAATTTTATCGGTTGTTGGCGTGCGGCCTATAGCCCAAATAACCTGATCAACATTTTCGCTGTAACCATTCTCGAAATGAATCGTTAAGCTGCCATCAGCCTCTTTTACCACTTCTTTTGGTGAACACTCAGTGTGCAGTGTTGGGCCTTCTTTTGCCATAATATCAACCAGTGTGTCGATAATGTATGGGTCAAAGGTACGCAGTGGCTTGCTCTTACGAACAAATAAGTGAGTTTGTGTACCTAAGCTGTGCAGCACACCGGCAATTTCTACGGCAATATAACCGGCACCAACAACAGCAACGCGTTTAGGTTGTTCGTTCAGCTCAAAAAAGCCGTTTGAATCAATACCGTGTTCAGCACCTGGAATATTAGGAATAGTAGGGCGGCCACCAACGGCAACTAAAATGTGATCGGCAGTATAGTGTTCGCCATCTACTTCAACGGTTTTACTATCCACAAACTTTGCAAAACCTTTGATCACAGTTACGCCATTTTTAGCTAAACCATTATCATAGCCTTTGTGAATGCGGCCAATATAGGCTTCACGGCTTTCTACTAGCTTTGACCAGTCAAAGCCTTTAACTTCAACATCAAAACCGTAATCAGGAGCATAAAGATTAATTGCTTCAGCAACTTGAGCGCCATGCCACATTACTTTTTTAGGAACACACCCTACGTTTACGCAGGTGCCACCCATGTGTTTAGCTTCAATTAATGCTACTTTTGCGCCACGCATTGCTGCACGGTTAGCTGATGCAATACCACCACTACCGCCACCAATTGCAATGTAATCAAAATGCTGAGCCATGTTTAATCCTCTAAATGTGTTTAACAATGTTTTACCGATAATATCATATGCGATGAACAAGTCACTTGTTCAGGTTTGCTAAAATCTCTACCATCAAACGAAAATCAAGCTAGTTAAGATCAAGGTATTATTAGTCGAGCGTATATTAAGCTAAGAGCTGAACACTTCCCCTTGTATTTACGTATTTTGCCCCAACTTCATTTTTATATTTGCACAAACTGAGAATGACTATGAGCAATGCACAAACAAATCCCCTAATCGGGCTTGAAGGTTTACCGCCTTTTTCAAAAATAAAGCCAGAGCATGTAGTACCGGCATTAAAAAAAGGTATTGAGCACTGTCGCAGTGCAATTGATGATGTATTAGCAAAGCAATCATACACATGGGAAGATTTAGTATTACCCCTTGAAGAAGCTGACGATAAACTATCGCGATTATTTTCACCGGTGTCACATTTAAACTCGGTGATGAACAACGATGAACTTCGCGAAGCTTATGAGCAGTGTTTACCGCTTATTTCTGAATATTCTACTTTTGTTGGCCAACACCAAGGTTTATATGAGGCTTATAGCGCGCTTTATAACAGTGATGAATTTAAAACACTCACTACCGCCCAGCAAAAAACGATTACCAACGCATTGCGTGACTTTAAGCTTTCAGGCATTGCACTAAATCCTGAGCAGCAAAAACGCTACGGTGAAATTAGTGCGCGTTTATCAGAGCTAGCTTCAAAATTTGGTAATAACGTGATGGATGCCACGCTTGCATGGTATAAGCATATTACCGATAAAAGCCAACTAGCGGGCTTACCAGAGTCAGCACTGGCATTAGCGGCTGATACAGCAAAAAGTAAAGACTTAGAAGGCTGGGTATTTACTCTCGATTTCCCATCTTACTTACCTATAATGACTTACGCAGACGACCGTGAACTTCGCAAAGAAACATACACCGCGTTTTCTACTCGTGCATCCGATCAAGGTCCAAATGCAGGGGAGTTTGATAACTCGGCGATTATGAGTGAAGAACTGGCACTGCGTCATGAGTTAGCACAATTACTTGGCTTTAATAATTACGCCGAAAAATCGTTAGCTACGAAAATGGCAGAATCACCTGCACAGGTATTTTCATTTTTAGAAGACTTAGCTGCTAAATCCAAGCCACAAGCAGAGCAAGAGCTTAAAGAGTTGCAACAATACGCAGAGCAACAGCACGGTATTAGTGAACTACAGGCATGGGACTTTGGTTATTACAGCGAAAAGCTAAAGCAAGAAAAATACGCGATTTCAGATGAAGTATTACGCCCATACTTCCCTGCCGATAAAGTGCTTAGTGGTTTGTTCGAAACCGTTAACCGCTTATTTGGTATTACAGTTAAAGAGCAAAAAGACATCGATACTTATCATAAAGATGTGCGCTTTTTTGAAATTTACGATAGCAACAATACTTTACGTGGTCGTTTCTACTTAGATTTATACGCCCGTGACCACAAGCGTGGTGGTGCGTGGATGGATGACTGTATGGGTCGTAAAGTGCGTGCTAATGGTGAACTTCAAACACCAGTTGCTTACTTAGTATGTAACTTTAATAAAGCGATTGGCGATAAGCCTGCTTTGTTTACCCATAATGAAGTAACCACACTGTTCCATGAGTTTGGTCACGGCATTCACCACATGTTAACTCAAGTAGATGCAGCGCCTGTTGCTGGTATTAATGGTGTGGCATGGGATGCCGTTGAATTGCCAAGTCAGTTTTTAGAAAACTGGTGTTACGAAGAAGAAGCCCTAAGCTTTATTTCAGGCCACTTCGAAACCGGTGAGCCATTACCAAAAGAGCTACTAGATAAACTATTGGCCGCTAAAAATTACAACTCAGGTATGCAAATGCTAAGACAACTTGAGTTCTCGTTATTCGATTTTAAAATTCACCATGACTACGTGGCAGACAAACCATGTAACATTCAAGCTGTACTTGATGATGTACGCAGTCGTACCTCAGTCATTAAGCCGCCAGCGTTTAACCGTTTTCAGCATGGCTTTAGTCATATTTTTGCGGGCGGTTATAGTGCAGGTTATTACTCGTATAAATGGGCTGAAGTACTTTCGGCAGATGCCTACTCTAAATTTGAAGAAGAGGGGATTTTTAATCCACAAACGGGCCAAGCGTTTATGCAGCATATTCTTGAAAAAGGCGGCAGCGAAGAGCCAATGGCACTGTTTAAAAACTTCCGCGGTCGTGAGCCAAGTGTAGATGCACTTCTGCGCCACAGCGGCATCGCCGCTTAGGGTCTGTTGATTTTTGCGGATTAAAATATAATTACAAAAGCGCCCCAGAGGCGCTTTTTTATTGCCTAAAATACAGCGCTGTTAAAGAATATTTTGAATAAATTTTAGTAGTTTTAACATGGCGTACTATGCTTTGAACAAAGTACTAAAAGGGACTAACGCATGGCAAAGTTAATACTGGCAATTGATGACGATAAATTAATGCACCATATTATTGAAGAATCTTTAGCTGGGTTTTGCAAAGTGATCCACGCTAAAAATGGTGAAGATGGCATAAGACAAGCGATTAAATATAACCCCGATATTATTTTGCTTGATGTTGAAATGCCAGGCATGTCTGGTTATGAGGTTTGCCAAACTATTAAACAAAATAAAGCCACAACAGATATTCCGGTAATGTTTTTATCATCCAAAGTGGGGCAAGCTGAACGTATTAAAGGGTTTAGTGTTGGCGGGGCTGACTACATTTTGAAGCCTTTTAACGCACAGGAGCTGATGGCACGGATTAAAATTCTTTACCAGTACCGCAAGCAGTGTGCAACACTGCAATATGATATAGCAAAGGCCAATAAAACAGCTGAAATGGCGATGATTGAAACCGGTGACATGGGGCGCATTATGCGGTTTGTTTGTCAAAGCTATCATGCCGATAATTTAGAATTACTAAGTGAATACTTTTTAGGTTTTTTTACTCCATTACACCTCAATGTCGTGGTTGTTTTTTGGCAAAATAACCAGGGAATGTTTTATAGCCAAGAAACAGGCGTATGCCCATTAGAGCAAGAGCTACTCATACAGCATAAAAATGCAGAACGCTTTGTTGATATTGGTCATAGTACTATTATTAATTACCCTAATATTTCACTATTAATTAAAAATATGCCTGTAGATACGCCATCACTTTATGGCCGCTATAAAGATTTATTTCCGCATATTTTAGAAGTAACTAACGAAAAAGTAGTTACTATACAGCAGCACCAATATCGACTAATGCGCGACAATGAGCTAACCCTTGCTTTTAAAGATATTGTTGCCCAGCTTAAAAATCAAAACGCCATGCAAACGAGTGCAATTAGCCAGCTTACAGAGCAGCTTGAGCAACTCCAATCGCTAATGCAAACACACAACGAGATATCAACTTCGCAATTTAATGAGCAAATAACTCAGCTTAGTCATACATCACAGCAGCTGGTTGCAACTACTAATGATTTAGCCTTTATTAAGCACCAACTAAAAACAACCACTCAACAGCGTGATGACTTAATTACTCAAACAAAACTAAGTAAACAACAAACGCAGCCAGAACCTGAGAGTGAAAATAACGATATTGAGTTGTTTTAAACTAGAGATCGTATATTGGCTTTGTTTGGGTATAATAACGGTGAAATTTATCATCGGAGTGTGAAGTGGTTATACAGTGTGCGTTTAAAGAGTGTCGACCTTATTTAAATGAGTTAGAAGCACGCTTTGGGCTTGCTCAATGGGCAGAGCAAAGCAGTGGTTTTAGCTTGCATTACGATGATAAAGGACTAAGCCTGTATAAAACTGACGAGCCAAAATTAGGTGCTATTAACGTAGACTTTGTAACTGGTGCCGTTGCACATAGGCGTAAATTTGGTGGTGGTAAAGGGCAATCAATCGCTAAAGCGGTTGGCCTTAATAAGGGCGCAACGCCAGTGGTACTCGATGCCACAGCAGGCCTTGGACGCGACGGTTTTGTGTTAGCCTCGCTAGGCTGTAAAGTAATTCTACATGAGCGCCACCCCGTGGTTGCTGCACTGTTATATGATGGCTTACAACGTGCTTATAACGATAGTGAAATTGGCCCATGGATGCAGCAAAATATGAGCCTTATCTTTGGCTCAAGCCATACCTTACTTGCCCAATGTGACAGCATGCCCGATGTGGTTTACCTTGATCCAATGTTCCCGCACCGTGAAAAATCAGCATTGGTTAAAAAAGAAATGCGGGTATTCCAAGAGTTAGTGGGTGGCGATACCGACGCCGATGATTTGCTCGAGTTTGCTTACCCACTTGCCAGTAAGCGTGTAGTAGTGAAACGCCCCGATTATGCACCATTTTTAAATGATAAAACCCCGAGTATGCAAATCAAAACCAAGAAGAACCGCTTTGATGTGTATGTAAAAGCCGCGATGGTTTAGGTTAAAGAACAGTTTTTAGTCTTCAGCTGTCAGTTGTCAGCAAAAGATTAAGCCAAGTACGGTGTTTGGGTTAAACGTAGGCGGGGCTTTACGCCGCGCAGGTAGTTTGACATGTTGTGAAAGTGCGCGAGGTAAACTCTCACCTATAATATAAAAACTGGGCTTGCATAAGGCTCGGTGTTTTATTTTACTACCTGACCGCTGACCGCTGACCGCTGACCGCTGACCGCTGACCGCTGACCGCTGACCGCTGACCGCTGACCGCTGACCGCTGACCGCTGAGATCGG
>Ga0209634_1000024_pt1 | contig 205880 bp, 184 predicted proteins | sample LinPmetageLP40_FD_184043 | JGI IMG/M metagenome (GOLD analysis project Ga0209634, IMG submission 184043) | Marine viral communities from the Pacific Ocean - LP-40 (SPAdes) (version 2) | ecosystem: Environmental > Aquatic > Marine > Oceanic | place: Pacific Ocean | collected 2010-08-26
ATTGATAATCAAATACCTGAAGAACTTTATTTTCATCAACGAAAAGAAGCAGCTTAATCACTGATATTATTACTATTGTAGAACTTAAAAACAAGCTAGACCTGTCCTAAGTATTGGGGGACCATCACTCATCCCAGTTCCTTAAAATAAAAAAGCCTTCTTACAAGTTGCATGAAGGCTTTTATGCAGAGGAGGAGGGATTCGAACCCCCGGTACCTCGCGGTACAACGGTTTTCAAGACCGCCGCATTCGACCACTCTGCCACTCCTCTGTGTAATATTGGTCTACATCCAAACAGGATGTTGCGTTTCTTTTTTGTCTTTCACAGTGGTCGAAGCATTCGACGCGTCCGGCAAGGACACTCTGCCACTCCTCTGTGTAATATTGGTCTACATCCAAACAGGATGCTGCGTTACCAAAATTCGTTTTCAAGACCTTATTCATCACGATCTTGTCCGCGAAATTGGAACGCAAAAATAGTGTATCTAATGAATTAGACAAGTGTCCGATATAATTTTATTTTAATCAGGCAAAATTGCCTTCTCCTCATCCCAAATCTATCACTTTCCCCTGTTCAGCACTCTCGAAGGCTGCGTCGATGATACGCATCACATTCACCCCATCCTGTGCGGTGACGGGCTCGGGCAGATCGCTGGTTAGTGACTGGTAGACCGCCTCATAGTATTCCTTGTAATCCCCCGGGAGGGTCTGAATGTTCTCACGGATCACCTTGCCCTCCACCTCCGTATGTAGCAGCCCCTGCTCCGTATCGGGCTCCACTCCATACTGCGGATCATTGGGTTTCATGCCGGCCTTCAGCTGATCTTCCTGTACATCAGCCCTTGATTTCAAAAACGTTCCTTTCGTACCGAAAAAAGCGAACGAAGGAGTGGGCTCCCGGAAAAAATAGCCGCCCTTCACATGGACACGCATTTTGTCGTATTTCAATAATATATCGAAGTAGTCGTCTACCTGAGAATCCGCTCGAGTAGTGGCAATATCGGCAAAAACGGATCGGGGCATTCCAAACAGGCACAATGCCTGATCAATCACATGTGCACCCAAATCCTTAATGATTCCTGCTCCCGCACTTGGTTTTTCCTTGTGAGTTTTGGGACTGAGTTGGGGGGTATACCGTGCAAAGTCAATACTGGCTTCCACAATGTCTCCCAGCAAACCCTGCCGTACCACGTTCTGCACTGTCTTGAAGTCACTGTCCCACCGGCGATTCTGAAATACGGCCAGCTTCAGGCCCTGCGCCCGGGCAAGTGCCTGTAGCTCCACGGCCTCTGCAGTGCACCCTACAAAAGCCTTCTCCACGATCACATGCTTCCCCGCATTCAGGGCTGCTTTGGCATATTCGTAATGGGTATAAGTGGGTGTATTCACCACCACCAGCTCTATACGACCATCTGCCAGAACAGCTTCCAAACTGTCATAACTGTGCGTGCCTGGATACTGGTCTGCAATGGCCTTCGTGCTTCGCTCCCACGAACCCAGCAAGGTAAACCCGGGATGCAGGTGAAGAAAAGGCGCGTGAAAAACCTTGCCGGACATGCCAAACGAAAGTAGGGCTGCGTTGATGTTAGTCATGCTACAAGTTTAAAACATACAATCCATTCCCGAAATCTTTCAGCAGGGTTACTCATTCGGTTTTTCACAAAACGCCATTAACAGGTTGCCCCACACGCTAAATTGAAAGGGAATCTTTGCATCGATAAACCAGAAAGCCCGGAGACGCTGTGCTTTACGTGCTCCGGGCTCTTTTGTATCCAACTCTACCTGACCTTGTCAGATTAAAACTATTGGATATGTACTTTTTTGACAGTGCGGATCGAGGGGCCTTCGATCTCCAGTAGATACAAGCCACGCATTACTCCCGCAGGAAGGGTAATTTTTATCTCTGGTGATTGCGCACTCCAAAGACCTATGGCTCTGCCTGACAGATCGGTCAGCTTAAGAGAAACACCTCCTTCCACCTGAGGCAATGATACGGTAAACATCCCATTCTGCACTGGATTAGGATAAATGGAGAATGAGGGTGTCAGTTGCTGCTCATCAGATACTTCTCCCAAGCGTGCACCGCTTAGGTTTTCAAAGCTCCATAACTGATGATCTCCACTGCCAGAATTAGACTGCACAAGCTTAGTTCCGTTGGAGGTGCTTGATCCAGGCACTTCCAGCACCTTATTGCTGTGCGATGCTATGATTTTGAAGTAGCCGCTGCCGGCATCCTGAATTTGCCATTGCTGATTGGCGTTACCAAAATAGTCCCATTGCTGAATTTCCTTTCCATTGGCATTGGAGGCATCTACCACATCCAACACTTTGCCGCTATGCACCGCAGTGAGTTTATAGAGACCGGATCCAACGCTCTCAACTACCCATTTTTGATTGTTACCATTGGCCCAATCCCATTGGTGGATGCGAGCACCATTGGATGTAGATACGCCGGAGACATCCACCACCTTTCCACTGGCCTTATTGGTGATCTTATAGGTACCTCCGGAGACTATACCTCCTCCTGAGGTGCCCTGAGTGGTTGCATTGGCCGTATTGGACCAGGCAGAGCTGCCGGCGCTATTGGAAGCCCGAACACGGTAATAGTAGGTAGTGGAAGCACTCAGGCCAGAGCTGGTATAAGTAGTAGCATCCGCACCGGGGGTAGCTATCTGCACCCAACTACCCGATCCACTTGGCGATCTCTGCACTTCGAAATTTACTTCATTGCCAGAATTGTCAGTCCAGCTAAGGGCTATGCTACTAGAAGACTGAGCACTGGCACTCAATCCACTGGGTGCCTGGGGTATGGTGGGCCCGGCTCCGAATTTGAACCAATTCAGGTTGCCTATTCCGTTGCCCCCTTTGAAAACCAAATAAAGATTTTGGACACCAGAAGCTCCGGATACACTTACCGTTCGGGTAACCCATGATTGCCAACCGCCAGTGTTTCCAACAGATACAGTAGCAATCAACGCACCACCAGTGCTACCCAGTCTAAACTCAATGGTTCCTGTAAAGCTGGCATTGGAGGCTATACGGGCTTCCAGACTACTCGCTCCACTACCAAAATCCACATTACTATACGCCAAATAGTCATTGGTATCAGCATAACCCACATTTTGTCCTCCACCAGTGTCACTGGTGGTTTCAAGCTGTGTACCACTCTGACTGGTGTAACTTTCAGCCTCCACAGTATTGAAAGGGTTGATGGTCGGCTGATTGTGAGTGGTGGCACTGCTGGTGTTAGACCAGGCCGAATTGCCCGCGCTGTTAGATGCACGAACCCGATAATAGTAGGTGGTAGATGCGCCAAGCCCAGTGTTGGTATAGCCGGTGGTATTGGCACCAGGAGTGGCCACCTGCACCCAACTGCCGGATCCCGTGGGTGATCGCTGTACCTCAAAATTTACTTCATTGTTAGAATTATCACTCCAGCTAAGGGCTATGCTGCTGGAAGATTGCGCGCCAGCATTCAATCCACTGGGAGCAGAGGGAATGGTGGGTGGATTGGTTTCTCCTGACCACACAAATGTAGCTGCTGATGATCCCGGCAGACTATAAACAAATGATTGACCACCGAACACCACCTTCACGTTTTGAGCACCCCCGGAGGAATTGTATGCCAATACTACCTTGGAGCCATCAGGATTCGAAAAAGCTACATTGGATATGGAAGCTGTGGTATTAGACTCAATTCTTACCGCTCCGGGCTGCACAAATTTAGAAACCTGGCTAATGATGTAGTAGGACACATTTCGGGTAATGCTGCTACTGCTATTGACAGTAACTGCCCCAAGGCATTCTGAGCATCCCCCTGGCGTTTTAGGCCCGTAGCTGGAGTTTGTGGCAAGGTTCCACTCTATCACAGATTTTGACCAGTTGCGCATAGACCCAATCACCACATTCTGCATGTGCCACCCTAAATCACCCGAAAAATTACCATTGGTGCTGGTAAACTGCTCAGTGAAGTACACGTTTTTACCCGTCTGATTCTTCACTGTAGACATGGCCGAAATATTCCCTCCATAAAGGTGAAAAGCCGCTCCGTCAACATAGCTGCTGTTGTTGAGTACATCTATAGGATAAGCCGTATTGTCGCAGTTGTGATCAAAAGCAATGATCTTAGTAGCGTGGCCAGAGCTGGCGATGGCTGGCCCCAGATTATTATTTATAAAATTTTTCTGCTCAGTAGAGTTCATGAGCATGCTTGGTTCATTGTACGGGTTTTCAGGCTCATTTTGGGGAGTAATGGCCCAGATGTCTATCCCCAGGGCGGACATGGCATCAAGGTACTTCACAAAATAGGTTGCATAGGCCGCGTAATAGCTGGTACTCAGGCTGCCGCCAATCCAGGTATTGTTCGTCTTCATCCAGGTCGGTGCTGTCCATGGGGTAGCCAGCACTTTGATGTTGGGGTTGATGGCCAGAATATCTTGCAGAATTGGGATCAGATAGGTCTGATCCGGGCCAGCCAAACTGAAATTATTCATATTCACATCTCCTGAAGTTTCATTGTATGAATAGACAGAATTGCTCAGGTCTGAGGCGCCAATACTAATTCTCACGATCGATATCGCATTGCCAGAGACAGGATTGAAGAGCTCATTGAGAAGTGCAGTTCTGGTGCTGGTGTTGAGCTGGCTAAGGGCCTCGGCACTTCCCTGAGTAAGCGCAAACCCAAAACCAGTCATACTCTGATAAGTATTTGCATCATTGACAGTGATCGTGTTGGGCACATTACCATTGCTCCCAAAAGTCAGAGAAGATTGCTGCTGGAGCTTCACAGACTGATCTCCTTTAGTCAGCCAGACGTCCACTGACTGGGCATTCATCAGCAGTGGCATCAGTATCAAGCCCCATACAAGCGAGGCGATTTTGAAGAATTTAGAATAGTTCATAGTCATTACATTCAAGGTTGAGAAACAGATTATTTGAAGAATGTACATTCACCGCCGACCCTCTGCTTTTTTTTAAAACAGAAATAATTGCTTAATTATTAATTCCTATTTTAAAGTATTAGCAATTTATCGCTGGTTAAAATGCAAATTCCTCAAACTCAAACCTAGTCACCACCTCACCCCAAATTCCAAAAACAGGGTACACTTTGGTTACATCAGTTCCTTGGATGACTTTCGCCAACCTTACGCCAATTCGTTTATCGTGCTGATTATCAAATAATTAAATACACCCGGAAAGCATATTATACGCCACTTTCTGCTGTGAAGGCCTGCGAGAATCGCCCGCTTGGGGTTCTATTAATCCTCCTCACAGACCTGCTTCCACTTCGTGCAATGAATATTTCAACAAATAATACCTGAAGTAGGTGTATTTTTAAATAATGGTAAAAACCTATCACTACTGCCGCCACCCATTGTCGATTTTCTAAAAACATACGTGACCTAAAACCCAAGATCGGATTGATTATTTTAGAGCGAATGAAAAAGGTGATTTCTCTTATTTTTTCAGGGATGCTGATTGCTCAGATTCCTCAGGCACAACCAGCAGCACCCAGTGAAATACAGATATTAGGCAAGCCAAGAATAAGGCACTATGATCGCGGAGATTTTCATGGGGACACTCAATTCTGGGCCGCCTGCGAGGATTCGCTCGGCGTCCTTTATTTTGGCAACAATGATGGCACCCTCATATTTGATGGTACCCGATGGCAAAACATTACGTTTCCAAACAACTCCTCTACCAGAAGTCTGCATTTTGCCCAAAATGGCACGGTTTACATGGGAGGTTTTGGGCAGTTTGGTGCAGTGAGCAAAGATGCCTTTGGCAATTACCAATTTGAATCACTCTTAGACCTACTGCGGCAGGAAGATCAAAACATAGAAAATGTTTGGGATATCTGTGAATACCAGGGCACCGTTATTTTCAGAACCTATAATAAGCTTTTGGCACTTAAAAACAATCAAATCCGTGTGATCCCCACGGAGTACGCCTACTATTCCAATATGGTGAACCGTCAGTTGTTAATCGCCGATGCAGATGGCCTGAAGGTATTGGAACTCAGCAGCATCAACTTTTCCACTTTAGTGACTCAGGAGGAGTTAGATGGTAGTGAAATATCATCGATACTCCCTGGCAGAAATGACCATGAGATGCTCATTACCACAAAAAAAGGAACCCTGTTTTCTCTCTCAGGTCATAAGCTGACCCGCATGTTTTCATTAGTCGGTGGCCAGTCCGAATACCAGCTGATTACTGGCATAAAATCCAAAAACGAGATTTACTACTTCGGCACGCTCAACGACCAGATAATCTCTCTTGACAAAAACCTCAATCTCCTTGAATCAGGTAAAGATTACTGGGCCCTTCAAGACAACACGGTACTGAAACTATTCGAAACCCGGAAAGGAAATGTCTGGGCCCTCCTCAACAACGGGCTTGACCTTTTAAATACCTCATCGGCATCCACCATTCTTTTTGAGGAAGCATCTGTTTTTGACGTAGAGATCAACAGAAACACCCTGTATATGGCCACTAATCAAGGCGTATTTAAGTCAACAGTCAGTGAAAACCGAAAACCACTCAACATGACGCATCTGCTGGAGGGTCAGGCCTGGTCCCTCCAAACGTTTGAGGGAAAAGTACTCTGCGGGCACGACCGGGGATTGTTCGAAATCTCCGAAACAGGGCTCACCCGCATTGGCAACATCACGGGTGTTTGGAAGATCATCAAAATCGCTCAGCAACAGAATAAATACCTGGTGTGCACCTATGACGGACTGATTTTAATGGAGTATTCTGACGGTGAAGGCTTTGTACTCAATCAAAAAATAGCTGGTTTCAATGAATCGGGCAGGGACATCTTACAGGCAGAAGGCGAGGGTGTTTTCTGGGTTTGTCATGGATATAAGGGAATCTATAGGTTAAAGCTGGACAAGAGTTTCACCAGGGTGCTGGCCCTGGAGCATTTTCGTGAAAAAGGACTTCCAAGTCCATTCAATATTAACGTATTCAAATGGCAAGGCAAGACGGTATTTACCACCAATCATGGCATCTTCCAGTTCAATGAAAGTACAGACCTATTCGAGCCATTTGCACCCCTCAACCAGGCATTTGGGCAAGAAAAGAATGTGCGCAAAATCATAGAAGCCGGGAACAAGACATGGTTTGTACTGGACGATATGCTGGGTTATTTTGAAGGGGACGGGTCTGGTGGACTGCAACTTGACCCTTTTCTCGAACTTAAAGGAAGCTTTAACCGTGGCCTTGAATGCATTTACCCAATGCATCAAAGTGTGTTGATCGGAACCACTGAAGGTCTGTTTGCCTATGACCTGAATGCCCTGAAACAGACCGAAAATCAGACAGTGCTCACCAAAGTAACCTTTCGTGTAGGGGCGGAAATAAAAGAAGCCATACTCAACGCTGCAGAACCTATATCCTTGCCAAACAACGTGAGTGACATCACTTTTGAGTATGCCGTACCCGGGATGTCTGATCCTGAGACCGTGCAGTTTCGCTATCGACTTTCGCAGGCCTGGTCTGAATGGGATGCTCAACCTGTCAAACAGTACGAACAACTTAATCCCGGGAAATACACTTTTGAGGTGGGCTCCAGAAGCCTCCTTGGTGAAACAGGTACTATCGCCAAATACGCTTTCAGAATAATGCCTGTCTGGTATAAAACCAACTGGGCCTACCTGGCCTACGTCTGCATGGGGGGCTTGGTCCTTTTGAGCTTAAGAAAACTTGTAAAAGCGAAAATCAGTCGGGAAAAAACACTCACACAACAAGAGGAACAAGAGAAAAGAAACTTGCTGGAGCTGGAGCTGGAGCGAATAAAACTGGCAAGTGAAAAAGAAAAAATAGAGCTGGAAAAGCAAATGCTGGAACAAGATGTAGTGGACAAAAGTAAAGAACTGACGAACTACACCATGCTGCTGGCCAAAAAGCGAGAACTGATCACCAACATCAAAGAAGCGCTCAAAGACCTCAAGGAATCCGCTCGCACAGAGGCCAACCGCACGTCCATCAGGGAGATCGTCCGGAGCATCAACATGCACCTCAATGATGAAGAATACCTTAAGGTCTTTGAAACCAACTTTGAGCGGGTCCACAAAGACTTCTTTGATGAATTGAAGGCCAACTTTCCGGATTTATCACCGAAAGAACTCCGACTGTGTGCTTTGGTAAGAATGAATCTGACCAACAAGGATATCGCCCCCATATTAAACATCTCCATAAGAGGTGTAGAAACAGCCCGATACCGCCTAAGGAAACGCCTGAGTATTGACCATGACGAGAACATGGCGTCCTTTCTGGATAAGTTGGCAGATGCTAACCAGGAAGGATAACATGACATACCAACCCAATCCTTTAGACTCCAGTATGGTTGCAGGTCCATTTGGCCAAATGGCCATTAACTCAGTCCAGTTGAATGGGTTTTTCGGAATAATACTTCTTCAACACAAAAAACGCCTTCTTCTTGACTCCCTGATCTGAGATCAGTCCCTTTCTGTTAAAGAAATCCTGAATGTCTGGCAGAGGTCTCCTGGCAGAGTAAAAATCCATCAAAATCCAGGGGGTAGTTCCGCGCAGAAACGGGATATTCTTAAGCATCTCTATATTGTATTTGTATACGTCCTCCTGATACTCCTCTGTCCAGCGTTCCTCTGGCAGGCCGTGCAGCCCTTGCAAGGCGCCTCCGCCAAATTCACTGATGACCAAAGGCTTGTCATAGATCATTTTCCACTCTACACCGGCACATGACGCTGGCGTGCCACCGTACCAGCCACAATAGTTGTTGATCCCGATGACATCTAAAGATTCGCCCAGGGCATCATCAATCACACGATAGCCGTCCTCAGAGTGCGGCTCCAAAGCACCTGTCAACAGGCGCGTGTTGTCATAGTCACGGGCAGAAACAACCAGTCGCTTCAGAAAATCTGTGCGTGGGTCACTGATGGGTGTCTCATTGGCCACAGACCACATGATCACCGCGGCTCTGTTTTTATCTCTGGTGATCATCTCCCGTAGCTGGTTCTGAGCATTGTCAAACACCGACTGGTTTTCCCAATCTATGGTCCAGTAGACGGGTATCTCTGACCACACCATGATCCCCATTTGATCTGCCAGCCGCACCATGTCTTCATTGTGTGGGTAGTGCGCCAATCGCACAAAGTTGCAACCCAAATCACGGGCCCAATTGAGCAAGGTGAGACACTGCTCCGGAGCAATCACCCTACCACCTGTGAAAGCGGCCACTTCATGAATGGAGATCCCTTTCAGAAACACAGGCTCCCCGTTCAGCAGAATGTCATTTCCATTAGTTTCGATTGATCTGAACCCAATCTGATCCTTCACCTGATCGTCCCCCGATGTGAGCGACACTTCGTAAAGCTTTGGGTTTTTGTCAGACCACAGACTCAGTTTGGTTTTGAAACTTACTTTGGCCAAACCAGTGGCATCGGGAGTCAGTGTGAGCTTCACCCTGGCTTCCGGGATTTCCAATTGCACCTTTTGGGTCAATTGCGCTCCGTCCAGCTGCACCCAGCCTTCTACATCGGTCTTACTTCCTTTTTTGAGTTGTATGGCATAGTCCCTGATAAAAGTCTTTGGCACTTCCACCAGCTTTACCGAGCGAGTGATCCCCCCGAAATTGTACCAGTCACTGTTTTTGGTAGGAATACTCTCACTTTTGCGTGTATTGTCCACTTTCACCACCACAAAGTTTTCACCTGCCTTCAATAGATTAGTCACCTCAAAATTGAAAGGTGTGAACCCCCCGATGTGCTCACCTATCTTCTCGCCGTTCAGGTACACTTTGGCGTCATAATTCACCGCCCCGAAATAGAGAAAAGCACGCTGACCTGATGGCTCATAGATAAAGGCCTTTTTGTACCAGACCGTGCCCTCATAAAAGAACAGATCTTCCCGCTGAGTGTTCCAGTCACCTGGTACGTTGAGCTGTCCTGATTTATCAAAATCATATTCGATCAGGTCACTGACGGTTTCGGGTTTCTGATCCTTGAAATAGCCATTGGGGTTAACCTTGTACCGATAATTATAATACCCGTTTTCCATCGGGTCTACTATGTATCGCCACTTGCCATCCAGGGTCATGGCCTCACGATTTGTCATATTGGTCAGCAGCGGAGATTCATTCTGTGCTTGTACATTGAGCAACATAATGCCACAAAGAGCGGCCATACAGGTCTTAAAGAGAACTTTCATATCGAAGGGTTTTTAAAACAAAAAAGAAAAACAGGACACAAAAAAACTGCTCTCAAGCAGCTTTTGGTGAGTTATATCCAGAGGCTAAAGATACTTAGGGTGTTCACAAATCTGGGCATCAATCGTCCCAAAATGGTCAATTTTTGTCCTTTTGATTAGTTGGTTTCTTTCACGATCCATCGTTTGTGATCATGTGCAGATTGCATAAGTTTGAAAAATGAATCCGAGAACCATCAAGTATCTGAGTACACTGGGCGTCACCGTGGTAATGGCTTTGAGTGCCGCTTATTTTTACAAGACCTGGCAAAAAGGTGAACCACGATACTATTTTCTGATTATGGCCTTTGCCATAGCGCTCCTGCTTTCCTATAGTCTGTTTAAGAAAAAGAAAGATTAAACCTCCAAAATGAAGCGATTTCTAATCACTCTTCTTGCCATAGGCATATTGTCAGGTTGCGACAAAGAAGAGTCGGCCCCCAATACCCAACTGGAGATTGCGGTACTTGATGCTGAGGGTAATGGCGCCTCAAACTCTGAGGTTAATGTTTATTTGTCTTTGGCGAGTTTCCTGGATCAGGAATCCCCAATTGCCAATGGCCTTACCGATGCCACCGGTGCGATCACATTTTATGGACTGAAACCAAAACAGACGTACTACATTGATGTTAGGCGAGTGAATGCAACCAACTGGATCAGCCAGATTACTTCTCCTTATATAGAAGAAGGCATGAATACCTTCTCAACGGTTATCTCAGAAAACTGGTACAGCAACCTGAGCAATGCTGCCGGAATTTCCTGGTCTCCAAAATATGTATTCATAGATGATGTCTGGTACATATACAATGACTGTTTCAACGATGATCAGTATCTGTTTAAGAAAAACCTCAAGATGTCTTACCGCAACCACACCAAGTGCAGTGCCTCCGACCCGGATTTTTACACAGGAGAGTGGTTTGGCACGGCCAATCAGGTAACCATTTATTCTGATCTTGAAGGTGACACAGGACTATCCTTCAAGCTGGTGGAGTCAGACCCTGCTTATTTTTTAGGCGAACTGAGAATTAATGGCGGCGAGCTTTTACTGGTCAGGTTTGAAAAAATGGGTATCTGATGTGAAGTTCGACTGAACTGTCGGAGAAAATAGAAGGGTCAAATTTGAGCAGCATGGCATTAAATGGAATACCTTTAATGGATACCATGACACTTCAAGCGATAAAACCATTCGTATTTCTATACCTGATGGCCTCATTGACCGCCTGCAATGAAGGAGAGTTAATGTCCGCCGCTGAATTGATCATAACCGTTGAAGACGCACAGGGCAATAAGGTTACCACCGCTGAAGTCTACCTTTATGAATCTCTGACCGCCTTTCAAAATGAAACTTCATCAGTAACTGCCGGCCTTACCAACACTGCGGGGTACCTGCAGTTAAAAAATCTCTCCCCCGGTCAGATTTACTATTTGGATATACAAAAAGGAAGTGCGACCAATTGGATTCATCAAACAACTTCTGTGGTCATTCAGGAGGGCTTGAATGAATTCACAACAATTCTGACAGAAAACTGGTACAGCAATTTAAGCAGTGTTGGCGGTAAGGTTTGGTCCCCAAAATTCATATTGCAAAATGAGCAATGGGTTCAGTATGACGACTGTTTCAACGATGATCAATATCAATTTTATAAAAATTTTGACATGGATTTTCGAAACAACACAAAGTGTGTAGGATCAACCGAAGACTTTTTCACAGGACAATGGTTTGGCAGTGCCACCCAATTGTCAATCTACTCAGACGCAGCGGAGAGCGCCGGACTTTCTTTTAAACTTCTTGAGTCCAGCCCTGATCATTTTGTTGGCGAACTCAGGGCGACAAGTGGACAATTGATCACCGTATACTTTGGAAAGACCAACGGCTAGGAGGCCGGCGACCATCTCAAAAAAAGAAAAGGGGTCAATGACCCCTTCTCCCCTAAAACAAAAATACGAAGTATAACAACCAGCCAGATTATCGCTCAATGAGCATTCTCCGGCTTATCTTCTGGTCTCCGCTTTCTACAGTAATCACGTAGACCCCAGCTTTCATTCCTGGGGAAAGACCAATTTCTGTAACTTCTTTTACGAGCTCCTCTGTCAAAATCACTTTTCCGGACAGGTCAGTTACTTTCATCACCCCTTGATGAAAATCAAGGTTTCGCAGGTCTATTTTGAAAACATCAACTGCTGGGTTGGGGTAGATCAGGAAGGATTCCTCAGTGGCTTCCAATCCATTAGACTCTTCAGCCATTCGCGAGCCTGAAACACTCCCCCAGGTGAAGGTTTCCCAGCCACCAATGGTCGCTCTGTTGCACATCATCCCTGAGGCACCATTTTCAGAAGATACATATTGACCATTGAATCCTTTCAAAGCCACAGCATTTCCGCCAAGGGATACCCACTCAAAAGCTTCCCAACCACCAATTGATGGTCGATCACAAAGCATGGCTGCAGTACCATTCATAGAGGACACATAGAGGTTATTAGTGCCACGCAAGGCTACCTTACCATCGCCTGTAGCTACTACTGTAAACTGCTCCCAGCCACCTACTGACCCCCGGTTACACATCATCGGGTTCTGGCCATTCTCAGAAGACACATACTGATTGTTGCTACCACGTAGCCAGATGGTCTGTCCGGTGGGTGCGCCATTTACCACAGGGGTAATCTTAAACCAGTTGAGATTGAAGCCCCCGGCCAGTACGCTGATGCCCAGCTCCTGCTGACCTGCGGGCAGTGTTACTGTATGTGAAATGGTCTGCCAGGTCTGCCACCCACCTGTCGCAGAGACTGCTTTGGTACCATAAGAAGCTCCTCCTCCGAGTCCTTCCAGCTGGAGGGATCCACCGCCGCTCTGACTGGCTACACGATACTCCACCGTATAATCGCCTGCAGTGGGGATGTCCACCCGATAGCCCAGCCAATCTCCGGCGTCCGTCCAGCCTACATTCTGACCACCACCTGTATCGGAGGTAGTCTCTGTCTGGATACCTGACATGTCACAATAAGCCTCTGCCTGAATGGCTGCGCTGATACCCTGAAATGATCCGGTACATCCACCAGGTGGAGGTGTGGATCCGCCGGTACAACCGCTTGTCCAGGGGGCAGGCAGATCCTGAGTAACCGCAGCAATGGTATTGGTATTGGGGATACAGTTTTGGAATTTGATGCTTTCGAGTACACCAGCCATGGCTGAGGCACCGTCTGTCGGGTAACTGCCCCCTATTCGCATCAAAGCCGCATTGGCTCCCACATCATGCCTTTTGTAGGTCCAGTGGCACCAGCCGATGCCTTCCTGATCCAGTTTGTCAATATTTTGACTCAACCATTCATTGGTATTCTCACCAGTCTCCCCAATCCATACCGGCACTTGGTGATTGTTTCTGAAAGCCACCAGGTTGGCCATTCGGTTGATCTGATTCGGATTAGAGTCAGACACCCAATCATCCGCAGGATCTATCCAGTACCGATGAGCATTATAGACCAACCCCCAATTGGGCGAAAAGGTAAACGGCTCCAGGTAATCGTAGTTATTTCCCCAGCCATTACCTTCCACCATGATCATGTGGTTATCACCATTATCACGAATGGTGGTAATCAGCCGCTGCAGGAGGGCATGAATGGCCTGTCCGCCTCCGGGTACATTATTAGGCTCATTGATGAGGTCGTAAAATGCGATGCGAGGCTCGTTGATGTAACGCGCAGAGATCCTGTCCCAAAGCCTGTTGGTCACATCCTGAAAGACCGGAAACTGCCAGAGATTATTGTCATGAAAAATATCCGCAATGTTCTTATCCGAACCCTGTCCGCCGGGAGCTGCATGCAAATCCAAAATCACGTACATGCCGTTATCAGCACACCAGCTCAGCAGGTTGTCGATCACACGGTAGCCTTCCAGGTTAGGGTCATTGAACAGTTGATCATTATCATGCCAGCTTTGAAGCGAATTCTTGTAGGTATCATGACCAAAATTGAGGTCAGTGATCACATTGTTTCGCACAGCACGCTGGGCACTCGACAAAAACAGCTCATAATGCATTGGCAGACGCACACTATTGAATCCTAATGAAGCGATATAGTCAATGTCTGCCTTGGTAATGAAATTGTCCCGCCAGCTTTGATAAAAAGCCTCCACCTGAGCCATGGATTGACCTTCATTTAAATATTGCAGTTTCATCTGCCACTGGGTGCCAGGGCAGCCCGTACACCCTTGAGGGTTGAGCATATAACCCTCCTGAAGCGCCCAGTTGCCCAGGCCCACAGCGCGTAGGATTACCGGCTGGTTGGTTTCAGCGTTGACTATTTGGGTGCCCGAAGCCTCCAGCCAGCAGCTTTGGCCGAAGACAGAACTTTGGGTGATGATCATCAAAATGGCGATTATAAGAAACCCGAGCTTACGAAGCCCGATCCCTTCCGGGATAGAGCCTCTTTTTTCATTTGATAGGTTAGAAATATATTTCATGGTTTTTTTGGTTGGTTGAATGGTTGGAATAAGAATCAGGCAGAGCAGCAACTCTCATCAATTCCCTGTGCCTGATTTCATGACGATTTAGGGTTCATCATTCAATGATGATTAATGGTGATAGATAATTATTATTGAGAATCAGACATTGAGCAGAAAATCCCGTTTACCGCCGCTGGCCTGATTCAATTAGATATGAAGAAGTATGTAAATCATAAGATTCTTTCTTTTTAGTAAGCCAGTATTTTGTTAGGTGCCAGAGTGGATGGGGCCGGCACATCAGAGGTTCAGCAACGCATGGCACACTACTCTCCTTGAATTGATCATTTGTAGAATTGAGTTTTCCATGATACATCTTTTAGGTTGATTTATGTTTTCCAACTTCACTTCTCATCTACATACTTCTCACATTCGGAGGGAAGTGCTACTCTCACACCTACATGGTCACTGAGTTTTGGTTATATCAAAAGCCCTGTTGAATCAGGAAAGTGATAACAAAAAAGGAAGGCAGAAACTCCGGTAGAGCTCCCACCTTCCTACTAAATGGTCAATTAATCTTCAGCGAACATAGAAACATTGTCTATGACCACCCCTCCAGCGGGGAATGTAATCCCCCCTGCTCTGATCGCTACGTAATATGTTCCGGCAGTGAGTGTGATGGTACCATCACTACTACCACAGTTGTTATCTCTCAAAGATCCCGAATAGGTCGCCTGTGCATCGCCACAATCCCAGGTATTTACTGCCAAAACCACAGTAGCGCCAACCTCGGCATTGTAATCTTGATCTGCTACCGGCTCAGTATCTCCTACCCAAACTTCAGCCCAGAACTCATCTGCAGCATCGGTAGTGATATCCAGGTCAAAGCCATAGGTGCCTGCCTCCACTGTAACAGCCTGCCATGCACCGCCATGAGCTTCTCCACCCCATCCGGCGTCCGGATTAACTTCACCAATAGTCAGAACCCCGGAAGCAATGGATATATCGGCATTCGCATTCACATTAAACTGCTGCAAAGTCCACTCAGAATCATCATCGAATGTGCCATTTTTAATTTGGTTTTGAGGCTCTGCGTCTTTTACTGTCACTTCTTTGGTAGCCTCATTGGATCCTCCTTCATTGGTCGCAGTTAATTTTACCGAATAGGTACCCCCTGCCGAATAGGTGTAGGTAGGATTCTCCTCAGCTGAGGTGCCTGCACCATCACCAAAGTCCCAGGCAAAAGTCTCTCCCTCCAGGGTGGTATTGGTAAAAGTTACAGAAAGGGGATTTGTCGCATCTACTTCAAAGCTAAAGCTGGCAACAGGTGGAGCAACAGGCTCTTCATCCTCAGTACACGATACGGTCACCAGTGCCACTAGTAAAGCAGCACTCAAAATTCTAAAATTCTTGAAAAAAATTCTCATGTTTATAAGGTTTAAGTTGATCTTGGTACGTTTATAAAATCTTTTTTACCTGGTTGAATGTCTTGCTTTCGGTAATGGAAAAGCGGCTTTTGAGTTCCTCAATATTCACTTCATACTCACCAGCCTCCACGGTCCAGGACAAGTCCTTGGCCACAAAGGCCACATCCCGGGCACTGATCTCAAATGAAACCCTGGTGGTCTCACCAGGCTTGAGTGAAATCTTCTCAAATCCCCGCAAGCGCTTTACATCTGGCGTGACTGACGCAAACAGATCCGAGATATAGAGTTGTACCACTTCTTTGCCCTCTACATTGCCCACATTGGTCACGGAGACTGAGATAACAAGCGTTTCGTCCGGGTCGATTGACCCACGTGAAAACTCCATGTCGCTGTAATCAAACTCCGTATAGCTCAGTCCAAACCCAAATGGGTATTGCACCGCAAAGTCAGACTCATAATCATACATTCCTTCCATCTTATTCTGCTCCTCTGATGGCTTGTGGTCATAGGTAACCAGGGTATTCCCAAACATGGGATAGGTATAGGGCAGTTTGCCACTTGGGTTCACTTCACCGAAAAGCACCGCGGCTAATGCATCGCCACCATAGTTGCCAGGAAGGTAGGTTTGCAACACTCCCTGCATTTGACCTTCGATACTGCTGATCAGTCTGGGCCGACCTTCATTCAGCACCAGAATGACAGGCTTACCCGCAGAGGCTGCGGCTTTGGCCAGGTTCAGCTGGTTGGCAGAAAGACTCAGGTCATGTAAGTCGCCGGGTTTTTCAGTATAGCTATTCTCTCCCAGACAGAGCACCACATAATCCGCCCCATTCGCTGCAGCAATCACCGCATCCAGATCTTTTACTTCTTCCTCCCAATACTTCCCCTCATGATTATAAGCCACACCTTCCACAAACTCTACATTGGAAGCTCCGGCTTGTGATTGTATGGCCTCCAGAATGGTATGATACCTCCCTGCAAATTCTTCTACTTTTTCTCCTTGCCAGGAGTAAGACCAGCCACCATTCAGCGTTCGCATGGAATGAGCGTTTGGTCCCGTTACCAAAATTTTGGAGCCCTTTCTCAACGGAAGAATTCCGTCATTCTTGAGGAGGGTAATGGCCTCAGATGCCACATCATATGCAGCAAGTTCAAAGTCTTTGCTCCCAAAATTCGGATAATCCGCAAGGCTCGTTACTGGTTGTTCAAACAGCCCCAGCTCATCTTTGAGTGTGAGAATTCGGCGCACAGCGTCATCAATACGCTCCATGCTCACTTCTCCCTCTTTCACCAGCTCTACCAGATAGGTACAAAAATCGTAATCATAAGGGATCATAGACATGTCAATACCCGCATTAATAGCCATTTTCACCGCTTCCTTTCGGGTGGCAGCCACCTTATCACGAAAGTGGAGGTTGTCAATGTCTTTCCAATCGGTCACTACTACACCCTTGAAGCCCAGTTCACCCTTTAAAAGGTTGGTGATAATCTCCCTATTGGCATGCACCGGAATACCATTGATGATCCCGGAGTTGATCATTACTGAATGAGCCCCAGCCTCTACCGCAGCCTGGAAGGTAGGCAGATGTCTCTCACGAAGTTCCATTTCAGAAATATGTGCCGGTGTTCGGTCTTTACCGGTATATGGTACCGAGTACCCAAGAAAATGCTTTAAGGTGGAAGCCACCTTAGTAGGCTTGGAGACATCATTCTTTTGGCCCTCGTATCCCTTAATCATCTGTTTGCCCATCTCTGAGGCCAGGTAGGTGTCTTCACCGAATGTTTCCCACATCCTCGGAAAACGAGGGTCACGCCCCAAATCCAGAACCGGAGAAAAATTCCAGGGAATCCCTGAAGCACGTGTTTCGTAAGCAGTGATCTCTGCCCCCTGTTTCACCAGGTCTCTGTTCCAGGTGGCAGCCAGTCCAATCTGCTGTGGAAAAAAAGTAGCTCCTGCTGTGTAGGTTGTTCCGTGGATGGCATCAATTCCGTAAATAACCGGAATACCAAGTCTCGATTGGTTTACCGCAATGTCTTGTATTTCAGAGACTATGGCATTCCATTGTTCTGGAGTACGTGCACGGTTATTTGCAGTATTGAGTATAGAACCTACCTTATGGTCTAATATGGCTTCCTTAACCAATGTTATATCTAGTTCCAGTGGCTCATTACTGACATATACACTTTCTCCTTTGGTGATCACATCCAGGGTCACCTGAGCCATCTGGCCTACTTTCTCCTCAAGGGTCATTTTAGCCAAAAGCGCTTCTATTTTTGGTGTAGGCCGTGTCAAAAACGAGGCCTCCATCAATCTGCTGTCAGGATTCTCACAGCTCAGTATTCCTGCGAATACCACCACAATCAATAAATACTTTCTAAACATTATACAATGAGTTTTCTGTGTTTACACACCTTTCATCTTTGCAACTGGTGCAACGCCTTATTCGAATTAATTTGAAAATATGGTGGTGCCAAACACATCGGGCACCACCAGTAATACCTGTTAGTTGAGCTCCACGAGCTGTGCATCATCTATGGTCACTCCCGATCCGAGGTTACCATCCCAGCTTCCTACCTTTATCAGGAAGTACACGGTACCTGCTTCTTCAAAAGAGGTGTCCCCGCCAATTTCAATTCGCCCCTGTGTATAATCTGTTCCATCAGAAGGCTCTGTGGTATGTACATAAAACTCTATCCAGGAACCAGTAGCTCCGGGATCAACTACCGTGGCTTTGAGTCGGTATTTCTGCCCCGCTTCTACATCCACAGCTTGCCATACACCAACGTTGGTCTGTGCCGGTTCAGAACCATTAGTAAACTTCATCACACCATCCACAAACTCAACAGTGGTAAGGGTCAGCCCTACGTTAGTCACAGTCCATACATTTTCATCCTCCATGTTACTCCCCACCAGGATATTATCTCCCTCCACAAGTGGGGTAGTATCAAGGCCAACCAAGACGACATCATCCAATATCAACCCGGTGGTTCCGAGGTTTCCGTCCCAGCTACCTACTTTTATCAGCAGATAATAAGTACCATCCTCGGCAACACTCACCTTTCCATCGCCTATGCAGGAAATAGCTGGTAATTTACCATCGAAGGCATCGCCACCACAGCCTGTCCAGGTATTGAGTCCGGCAATTGGTGTGGCACTTGGATCCACTCCTTCCTGAGGCTCTTCATCCAGAAGTAAAACCTCCACCCAGGAGTTGGTCATCCCTGACCCGGAAGCTGATGCCGAAAACTGATAGTCAGTTCCTCCTGTGAGCTCAACTTCCTGCCAAACCGCAATATTGGTTTGGGCCACCTCAGTTCCATTGGAAAGAATCAACTTGCCGTCACTAAACGTGTAGGAAGTCATAGTACTTCCTGTGGAGGTAAAAGTCCAGGCACTCTCGTCGTCCATCTCACTACCCAGGAGCACATTCACCCCGGTGGAAGCATCCGCCTCCACAGTCACCTGCTGTTCGGTGGTCGACTGACCTCCGGCACTCACCACAGTCAGGCTGACGGTGTAGACTCCTTTACTTTCAAAAAAAGCGGTATCTGTCTTGCTTCCTGTGATTACAGTACCATTGCCCAAATCCCATTTATAAATAAATGCTCCTTCTGAGCTACTCTCGAGCAGGTAGGTATTTCGCATCTCCGGGGTGGAGATGTCCGTGATGGTGAATGCAGCCTCTACGATTTCACCCAAGCTCAAATCTTCGTCTTCAGGAAAGCAGCTTGTCAGCAACATCACCAGCACTCCTGAGTATAATATTGATCGTATAATTTTCATAAACTATTCTCTTTAAGATTGTGAAACTGAGCCCGGCTGGCGCCGGGCTGTGCTCTGTATTTTTTAGTAAGCTGGATCCTGCTCTAGTTTAGTGCCTGAAAAGTCCAACTCAGACTGTGGAATAGGCAAGGCATCATGCTTCCCATCCTCATATCCACGGGGCCCCAGCTTCTCAGCAGCCATGCCCCATCTCACCAGGTCAAACCATCTGTGGCCTTCTCCCGCAAGCTCGAGACGTCTCTCAGCAACGATGTTTTCGAAAGTGGCAGGCACAGGAGTCAGACCTACCCTGGCTCTTACCGCATCCAGTAGCAGCTGTGCACGGGCCACGTTTCCTCCGCCTCTTACTAGTGCTTCTGCCTCCAATAAGTAGGTATCAGCCAGTCTGATTTCATACTCATTGGTGCCAAAGTTGATTTCGAAAGGCACTGTTCCGTCGGCTGTTTTCTCCTCTTCTTTACCGGCAAACTTGGCCAGGAAGTAGCCGGTATTTTCATGAGCGTGGGTATAAGAAACTATCCCCAATTGCTCCAGGCTATCGATATTTGTGATTGTGGTAGCATATCGTGGGTCGTACACACTTCCCTGCACAAAAGCATCTACCAAGCTCTGAGTTACCGTATTGAAACTCCATCCAGACACGTATGTTGGTGCCTGAGAAGGGTCATTGATCACATAACCCCGAGGTGCCACCATGATGCTCATGGGGTTTCCTTCGGTACAGGCTATACAGCCCCAGTTTCCCTGTGAGGTAGAGTTATGGCTGATTTCAAAAATGGACTCAGAGTTGAATTCATTGTCCAGGGTAAAAAGATCAGCATAGTTATCCACCAGGTCATAACCAAACTCATTGGCTCCACCAGGTGTACCGTTGACTTTAGCCAACTCTGTGGCAGCAGATCCAAATTTATCCTGCTGAAGATATACTTTACCCAGAAGTGCCAAAGCAGCGCCTCGTGTAGCACGACCTGCTTCTTCCATTCCGGAGATCGTACCAGGCAGGAGATCAATCGCCTCTGTCAAATCTTCCTCTATGAGCGCAAAAACGGCAGCCCTGTCTGAAGACTCTACTTCGAATATTTCGGAAGTTGGGATGGGAGCCGTGATCAATGGAAAGCGCTCAAACAACCTAACCATGTCAAAATAGTAATAAGCACGGAGAAAAAGCACCTCACCCATGTAGCGATCCTTGAGTGCCTGAGACATCTCGATATCCGGAAGCTTTTGGATCAGAATATTTGATCTGAAAATTCCAGAATAGTTTCGGTTCCAAAATTCACCCTGTGGGCCGGTAACCGGATCAAGGGAATAGTCATCCCAAACCTGCATGGCGTTGATATCAGTGGGACCACCACCTCCAGCGAAGAAATCATCCGAGGCGGCATTCAGACAACCAGTCTTCACCACAAAGCCGTTCGTCCAGCCAAGTGGATCGTAGGCTGCAACTACTCCATTGAACGCTTCCTCAGCATTTCTATAGTAATTCTCTTCAAGTGCAGTTCCCTTAGGCTCTACATTCACGAAACTGTCAGAGCATCCTGCAAACAGGTGCATGGCGCCTAAAAGAATCGATATATTGATATATTTTGTTTTCATAATTGTATCCTTTTACTACTTAAAATCCAACATTTAGACCTACCATGAAAGAGCGGGCTTGCGGGTAGATCCCACGGTCAATTCCAAAAGAACCTCCACCGATTTCCGGATCGTAACCGGTGTACTCAGTGAATGTGAATAGATTCTCAGCCATCACGTAAAATCTGGCCTTACGCACCTTGATGTTGTCCAGCAATGACTGAGGGAGTGAATACCCCAACTGAACAACCTTCAGGCGGAAATATGAACCGTTTTCGATATAGAAATCCGATGCATATTGGAAATTCTTATTAGGATCATCGTCTGTGAGTCTTGGGAAGTCATTGGACGTGCCCGGACCTGTCCATCGGCCCAATGCTGCCGTCTGATAATTGGCGGCATTAATATCCAACCTTCTGAGTCCCTGAAAAATCTGGTTCCCCTGTACTCCCTGACCAAACACCAGCAGATCGAAACCTTTGTAGTCCAATTTGATGTTCACACCGTATGTCCAATCCGGAATTGGGCTACCCAAAAAAGTACGATCCTCAGGATCTATGTCGCCACTTCCGTCACGGTCGGCCCATTTGAAATCTCCAGGCTGAGCATCCGGTTGAATAAGCCCTCCTTCGTCATTTACATAGGCGTCAATCTCACTTTGGGTCTGGAAAATACCCAGACGCTCATATCCAAAAAATGAGTTGATCGGTTGACCCACGGCCATTCTCGCCATGGCACCCATGTTCTGCACACTTGTGGTGTTGTAAAACTCCACATCACCCAGGTTGGTCACCTTATTCTCTACGTAAGAAGCATTAGCGCTCACGTTTAGGTTGACATCACCAAGACTTTTTCTGTAGCCCAGTTCTATTTCCACACCCATGTTTTCCATGTCTCCGATGTTGGCATATGGGTTACCAATGACACCAGTGTACCTCGGAATGGGCTTGGTTCTCAGGATATCAGTAGTCTCTTTTCTATACCAGTCCGCATTCAACGTGAAATCGTTGAATAGTGTAGACTCAAAACCAATGTTTAACTGACTGGTCTGCTCCCATCTAAGGTCTGGGTTGGCCGGCGCATCCGGGCTGTACCCATTTACAGAGGCATCTCCATTCCCAAAAGTATAGTTACGACCCGAACCGATGGTAGAAAGGAACCTGAAATCCCCAAGGTTGTCGTTACCTACCACACCATATCCTCCACGTACTTTCAGGAAGTTGATAATCTGGTTTCTTTGCCAGAAACCTTCATTGGAAGTGACCCAGCCTATGGACGCTGAGGGGAATACTCCGTACTTGTTGTTCGCCCCGAACCTGGATGATCCGTCTCTCCTTACCACGGCTGTGAATAGGTACTTCTCATCAAAATTGTAATTCAATCTGGTGAAAAGCGAAGAAACAGTGTGAATCACACCCTCACCAGCACTTGCCGTGATATCGTCGGTAGTTACGTTGTAAATAAAAGATGCATCATCGTAATTATCTACCGGGATATTGGCTTTGGTTACCCCAAAACTATAAGTCATGTTATCCTTATAGGCTCCTTGACCCACCAGTACTGTAAAGTTGTGGCCGCCAAGAGATTTGGTGTAACTAATTGTATTTTCTACGTTCCAGTCAAGTCTTCTGTTCAAACCTCCACTTATTCTGGCCTTGTCAAGGTTCTGATTGGTAGCACTTAGGTAATAAACCGGCGTAAAGTCCCTGTTACCATAAAATGCCATTTTTGCACCCATGGTGGATCTTAACGTCAATCCGTCAATCGGCTTGATTTCTGCAAATACGTTTCCAATAATATTATCAGCATAGCCATGATTTCCCAAACGCGTCTGTGCATATGCCAAAGGGTTGAGCATTTCCTGCTGCACGATATCCGAGATGCCATATGGTCTGCCCTGTGCATCTCTCACCACAGGGTTGTTGGAGTATGGAGGTGCACCTGCCACAGTGGGATCAGTAATGACCACTGGCGTAATGGGATCCAGGTTGATGGCTGAACTCAGGGGTCCGCCAAACTCACTATTGGTGTTACCCAGACCTATGGACTCATTGTGCGCATAGCCGATGTTCTCTCCTACAGTCAACCACTTCTTAAGATTATGAGTTGAGTTTAATCTTAGGTTGGTTCGTTTGTATTTCGAAATTTCTGTTGATACGATCCCTTCTTGCTCCAAATGGCCAAAAGAGAAATAAAATGTGGAGTTCTCATTGCCTCCACTCAAGCTTAACTCATGGTTTTGGCGCTTAGCTCCATTGTTGAAAATCTCATCCTGCCAGTCTGTGCCTTCTCCGTAAGATGTCGGATCTGCAAAGCGAGGAGCTTTTCCATCAGCGAGTAATGCCTCATTTCTCAAGGTAGCATACTCAGTAGCGTTGAGCAGATTCAGTTTTCTGGCTGGGCCAGAAACTCCATAGTAGCCATTGTAGTCGATGTTCATTCTGCCTGACTTACCGCTTTTGGTAGTCACAAGAATAACACCTGCTGCCGCTCTGGCTCCGTATATTGCCTGTGAGGCCGCATCTTTCAATACTTCCACAGAGGCAATATCCGATTGATTTAGGTAGTTAATACCGCCATTGTCAACCACTACTCCATCCACTACCCACAACGGGTCGTTGTTATTGAGAGTGGTTATCCCCCTTATGCGAATAGTAGATCCTTCACCTGGCTGACCACTATTGGCTGCAATAGTCACACCGGAGACACGGCCCTGAAGCGACTGACTGATATTGTTCACAGGCAAGGTCTCCAGGTCCGAAGCCTTTACACTGGAAATGGCACCAGTCACCACGCTTTTCTTTTGAGCTCCGTAGCCTACTACTACTACTTCCTCAAGCGACTGGATGTCCATCTCAAGTGCCACATCAATTCTGGTCTGCCCAGCCAGGGAAATTTCCTGAGTGGTGAACCCCACGAAGGAGTAAACCAAGGTTGCATATTCTGTAGGTAATGTGAGGGTATAATTACCTTCAGCATCTGTAATTGTACCATTAGATGTACCTCGTTCCAAAACGGTCACACCAGGTAGACCCTCTTTGGTCTCAACGTCCGTCACAGTACCGGTCACTCGAATATCCTGAGCATATGCCATGCTACTGAGTACCGAAAGGCCTAGTACGAGTAAGAGCCGGTTGGTGCTCTTAAACATGTGTAAAATTTTCAATCTCATATTAATACGGTTTATTAGTAATGGTTAATTGATGGAAATTCAAAATAATCCTCGGATAATCAGAAAATCCTCAATACCAAATATATAATCCTCATTTAGTGATATTCATTTTCATCCTTCGCTTTGATTACTTCACCTTTTCCAATGCCTCGTCATAAATACTTCATTTCATATAAATGATTATATATCAGTAATTTATAATTTCAAAAAATGAGGAAAATTGGCAATTTATAAGCCCTTACACAGAGAATATTGTTAAATGTCATATTGAAATAATACAATATTGGGTGTTTAGAGTCATTTTAGCCTAGTGCGGCTCCGCCAGCAGACCCCAAGTGAACGCAATAACCGCCTACATCATAGAAAACCTTTGTCCCGATATCAATTCATCCAAAAAAAGAGGCCAAAAACTCCCTTAATTTGAATGAGAGCACATCCGCATGTCAGAAAACTGCCGGAATGGTATTTTTCGAAGGGCTGATTTAGGCGATTGGTAACCATCACCCTGCTTTATGTCATCCCATAAGTGTTCAAAACTTCTGTTCGAGGGGAGTATATTGTTTGTGTACAAGCACATCACCTCTATTGACTTTCGTAGGATCACCCATGGCACAAAAAAAGCTGCTCATATTGAGCAGCTTAAGACAGGTTGGATTGGTTGATTTTAAATTATTTGATGATGAGTTTTTGCACTTCCTTCATGTGTCCATTACTCATATAAATCAAATAAACACCTGAAGAAAGTCCCTTTAAATCAATTTTGGAAAGGTTCTGCCTATAAGCCTCGCGAAGTTCCCACACCACCTCACCACCCATATTTCTAATCTCCAGTGAAATTGGGCCAGCGGCATTTTGCAGATCGATAGAAATGTAGCGAGGGGTTGGATTAGGGAAGAGTCTTGCCCATGCAGGAACCTCTAAGCCTAGCGGATCAATTAATTTCTCTTCCCGCTCAGTGAGGATATCCAGCCAGTTGAGATTGAACCCACCACTTACTACTCTGAGGGTTAACCGGTGATGACCCGAGGGAAGTTCAAGAGAATCCTCTAGAGTCTGCCAGCGCTGCCAGGCTCCAGTGGATGGAATGACGATGGTTTTGATAAAATCTCCATCCATCATTAAATCAACCCTCCCATTTGCGGTACCGGCTACTCTCAGATCAAAAGTGTACCACCGATCAGCTGGCACCTCTACCTGATATGACAAAGAATCCCCGGCATCCAAATATCCCACATTCATCAGTCCGGTCTCGTCTTGAGTTAGCTCCAGTTGTATACCCGACATTGTTTGATAGTACTCTGCTTCAATCCTCGAGGGTAAGGTGACGAAATCAGCAGGATCATGTACCGGCATATTCACATAGAGCTGACCAAGCTCGGTTAATTCCCCATCTCCTGCCAGAAGGGCGATGTGTGGCCCATCTCCACGCCCTACAAACCAGGCATACCTGAAGACATCCGGGTCATTTTCCATCTGATCCACTACGTTGATCAGATAACTTTTTTGTTGGCCTTCAGAAATATCATCCTGATCCCAACACGCTATTTCAGTTACCCAGATGGGTCGGTTGTATTTCTTGAACAAATCAAGGTACCAGTCGAATCCGCCACAGCCATACCAGTGAATAGCCACGTAGTCCACCTGACAATCCTGGCAGGCTGCAAAAAAATCATCGAGATATACGATGGGGTCAGAATAAGTGGTTCCGTTTTCACTCACACAGTTACCGCAATAGTTGACCGCAGGGCCGATGAGTTTCAAATCAAATCTTGAAGCGAGCTCCTCCAATTCGGGCCACTTTGCTGCAGCTTGTGAAGGCGTCATATTAGCCTGATCCTTAAAGTTGGGCTCATTAAATCCGAGCAAATACTCTACCTCGGGATTCGCTTCAAGAAAATTAATGGTCTCTGTTTTGTTAAAATCCCCATTCCAGGCCATGGGCACATAGGCCACTCCGGATTGCTGATAAGTATCCCGAACCCCTGCATCGGGCTGATAAAACCAATTATACCACCAACTAACCCCCGGAGCAAGGGCTTCCAGGTCTTTCTGGGAATGATACCCATACCCAAGCCCTCGTTTCTCGCTCTTCCGCTGTGCGTAACCGGAGATTGAAACAAGAATGATCAGAGAAACCAAGGTGCCCAATTTTTTCATGATTACCTCACCATCACTTTTGATTCCAGGGTTCCTTTTTCTCCGCTTACTTCGATGACATACAAACCACCTGGCAACCCAGAAATGTCAATACGCTCCTGGTTGTGTACTTCCTGCTTTTTGAAAACCAGCTGCCCAGACAGATTATGAATTGTGACCTGAAGAAGGCCACCAAGTCCTGGGGCATTGATCATCAGAAAATCATCCGCAGGGTTCGGGTAAAATGTCAGTCTCCCAGGGGCCTCAACTCCCAAAATCTCAGGAGCTGCCGTGAACCTAAACCAGTTCATGTTGAATTCAGGATCCAGAATTTTCACTTTCAGCCTTCCACGACCCTCCTCCAGCGTCATCTGAGCGCTCACCGTTTCCCATGTTTGCCAGCCCCCTGTCACCGGCACATCCACTTGCGCCTCGTTGAGCACATTACCTTCTTTGTCGAGCTGCTGAAAGGCCAATTTCCCAGAATTATTATTACAGGCAATGCGCACATCCAAATCATAAACCCCAGAGAACTGTACGTTTACCAAGTACTCGAGGTAATCTCCCGTACTGGTGTAGCCAATATTTTGGCCCAGCCCAGTGTCGGTAGTGGCTTCCAGCTCCAGCCCAACGTTCACTTCAAAGTCTTCGGCCTCAATCTTTCCGGGAATGGAAAAATGAGCAGGAAGCTGATTGTCCACAGGTAAATCGGAAAATGCTTCTAAAGAAGTGCCGTCCTGAGCTTCCAGGTTGGTTCCAGTGTAGCTCAGCAGGATCACATTATCATCTCCCAACGTTTCACTAAGCTTGATCAATATCTGAAACTCGCTTTTATCATTAATCATCACCTCACTGGGTGTCAGGTCTTCACCATCTACAGAAACAACAAACCCGGCACTGGAAATGGATTCCTGCTTTACTCTCTTATTAAGGTTTAAAAGAATGGATTCATCATCATAGGTGGTGGACGAAAGGGCCTTAAAATCAAGCTCAGACAATTCACCGGTCAAAAAAAAACTGAGATAGCTGAAATTGAATCCCCCTTTATCAATATGAAATTGAATGGATTTGGTGCCCGACTCAAGGGCCATATTCTCAATCACCTGATCTTTCCACACCTGAAAGCCTCCGGTAGCGGGCAGTTCAACTGGCCCCGAAATGTCCACACCATCCACCTCGAGATGAATAGATCCGGCAGCCTGGCCAGCATAGCGAACAACTACCTGATATGCCCCTGAAACATCTACCTCCACGGTATATTGTAGCCATTCACCATCTTCAGTCCACCCCACATTGTAGCCATTGGTCACCTCTTCTGAGTCAGCTATGGGCTCAATGTCCACACCATCATTTCTATAAGCCCAACCACTGTTCCAGGCTGTATACTCACCGGTACTTCCGTGGTAGTTGGCAGATACCTTATCGTAATAGGCATATTCATTTCTACCCAAATCATAGTCCGTTGCCTGAACGACAGTGGCCTGCCCTTCAGTAAGTCTATGCGTCTTAAACGGTTTGGTATCCAACGTATGAGGCTGACGAATTTTGGCATCTACCACATCTTTGTGATAAAGGGTATTTTCCAGTTTAATGTCCTCCGCCAGTTGCATCAAGCCTGCCAGGGCCACTTCCTGTGAGGGTTTCGCCCCTTCGCCGTTCCAATATTTAACCACCGCCCTGTAATCATCATTATAGGGCACTTCCAGTGGGTTATTAAGTCCCAGTTTTTTCAGAGGCCACCAGGACCAGCCTATGCTGTTATCTTCCAGCAACTCGATACAATCCGTAAACCATTTATTGGAATTCTCACCTGTTTCACCCAACCAGATGGGTACGTTTCGCTCCGTTCTCATATTGAGCATTCCCTGGATGTCTCCCTGGGTATTTCCATTCCAGTATTTGTGGTAGCTAATCACGAGGTTATCATCCCAAAGGGTGGGAAGGCCTGAGTAGTTGTTTCCCCAGCAGTTACCTTCTATTACGATAATGTGATCAGGATCTACCTCTCGGATGGCAGCAGTCACCTCTTTTTGCAAATCCCACAGTAATGTATTCTGAGACTCAGCGCACCCATTAGGATCCGAGTCGTGATTCTGAAATCCCCAGTTGGGTTCATTAATAATGTCATAGGCCCCGATCATAGGTTCATCTGCATAGCGTTCGGCCAACTTTCTCCATAATGCCACCATCTTAGCTCGATTGGCTTCACTCTCCCACAGCGATGGCTTGGAGGGATCATAGTCACTAATGTCAGCATTTTCGCCTTGCCCACCGGGCGCAGCATGCAAGTCCAGGATCAGGTACATATTGTTAGCCTTACACCATTCCAGTAACTCATCGGTCATTTCGAAACCTTTATCTAGCCAGGTGATTTCTCCGGCCACTGGCTCCTCCTCTATAGGAGGTGTAAAAAGCTTATAGTGCATAGGCAAGCGGATCATATTATAGCCCCACGTCGCCATGGAGTCCACGTCGATCTTACGGGTATGATTCGCCAACCAGGCTTCATAAAATTGTTCCTTACTTTCTGCGCCGACCAACTCTTCTATCCGTTGCTCCAGCACGTGCTGAGCTCCCGAGGTTCCGAGCATATAGCCCTCCTGTAGCATCCATCCACCAAGGCCAATGCCACGCCATATGACCTCATTCCCTTCACTGTCAACAATCTTCTGACCTTCCGTATGCAGAAGCTGAGCAGATACCCAGTGCCCGAAAACGAGTAGAAAACAACACAGCACTCCTATTTTGAAAAAATATCTCATTTGTAATTTTGATTTTTTAAACGCTAAATTTGATTGCCCTATTAATGAAATCATAATATCCAATCGATTTCATTAACAATTATTCATTTCAAAAATACTTTTATAGGATATACAATCTGGAAGTATTTGATACACTATAATTACACCGGGAGTTGTCAGTCGTACATCAGTACTACGCCACATGTTGATACTCGGCTGATTATCAGAGTGTTCCGCCTTTAATTTTTGAATGAAAATGCACATAAAAGATTGGAAAATTGTAATTGTTGGCTGCCTGATCATCCTCTTATCACCCCTTTTTGGGCAAAAAAGCGATGACAGTTCTACCGCACGCGCAGAAATAAAAGGCACTCCCCGGATCATCCATTATACCCGAAAGGACTTCAGCGGGGATCCACAAATATGGGCCATGTGCCAGGACAACGATGGCATCATGTACTTTGGCAACAATGACGGCACACTTATTTTTGATGGTGCCAGGTGGCAAACAGTAAGCCTTCCCAACAACTCCTCAGTAAGAAGTCTCCTGCACACCACCGATGGACATGTCTATGCTGGTGGGTTCAATGAGTTTGGGAGGATTGAACGTGACGAGTATGGTCAATATTCCTATCATTCTCTCATAGACCAACTTAGCCCAGAAGACCGAAACCTCGAGAATATTTGGGCCATTCACGAAGTTCAGAATCACATCGTCTTTCGCAGTTTGTCAAGACTGGTTGCCATTTCCAACAATAAGGCATTCACCATCCCCTCCACAGGCTTTTACCACTCTGCGGTCATCAATGACAAACTGTATCTGGTCAATGGCGAAGGAGTGAAAACCCTGGATCTTCAAACACTTTCTTTCGAATCACTCGTTGCTCCTTCCCAATTCAATCAGGAAACCATCGTTGCCATGGTGGAGGGCACCGCAGAAAATCAAGTCATCCTTTTCACCAGATCGGGTGCTTCCTATACGATCGACCATGGATCAAAGAACATTCACTTCTTCAAAAGCTACTTCACAGGAAACTCTAACAACCAAATACTCTCTGCCATCAAATCGTCGGCCGGGCATTACTACCTCGGCACCCTCAGCTCACAAATCATGGTGCTGGATGAGCACGGAGACCCTGTACCACTGACTGAGAGCTTCATGGAGCTACAGGACAACACCGTCCTCAATCTCTCTGAAAGTTCAGAGGGTAACATTTGGGCACTCCTCAACAATGGCATTGACTGCATCAATATCTCCTCGCCCATCTCTGTATTGTTTGAAAATGCCTCCGTCTTTGACGCCATGATCAGAGGCGGTAAAATATACGCCGCCACCAATCAGGGTGTGTTTGTCTCACAGCGGATCGTCCAAAACCCTCATTTTGCAAGCATGGAGTTCAGAAAAATACCCGGTCTGGAGGGGCAGGCATGGAGTTTACTGAGCCTTCATGGCCAAATACTCTGCAGTCACAATGATGGTCTTTTTGTGATCGATGATAACAACATACTGAAGATTGAAGGCCTGGCGGGAGTGTGGAAAGTTATTCCCATAAAGGGGAAGGATAATCACTATTTTGTATGTACCTATACTGGTATTCACATGCTCAGATTTGAGGATGGTAAGTTTGAACTCCTCTACCGCGTAGATGGATTCAATGAGTCCAGCCGGGACATCATCCAGAGTGATGAAGAAAACACTTTTTGGGTTTGTCATGGCTACAAAGGGGTCTTCAAACTGCAATTTGATCGCAATTTCGAACGTGTGGTAGGTCTGGAGCACTTCCGTGAAAAGGGTTTGCCTTCCCCATTCAGCATCAATGTATTCAGGTGGAACGATCACATCGTATTCACCACCAATCAGGGAGTCTATACATTCAATGAAACCAGCAACCAGTTCGATCCGATGACCGAACTGAACGAGCGCTTTGGTACCGATGTGAACGTAAGAAAACTTCTGCAATACGAGGACAAAACCTGGTTTGTACAGGATGATGAAGCAGGCTTCTTTCAGGGAGACAGTAAAAAACTTGAAAAGGGCCTCTTCTTAGAACTCAAAGGGACTTTCAACCGGAGCATGGAAAGCATACTCCCCATCAACACCAGCAATGTACTCATAGGCACCACCACCGGACTATATGCATACGACCTCTCCTTTCAGCAGCACGCTGACACCAAGAAAACGCTGATAACAGAAGTGAATTATCAAGATAACGGGGAGCGCACCAAGCGATCGCTGAAAGGTTCATCCGAGCAAATCCCTCACTCTGCCAGTGACCTCAGGTTTGAATTTTCGGCTCCTAAACTAAAAGACCAAACTCAGGTACAGTATAGCCACATGCTGGAAGGCATAGACGAGGACTGGTCTGACTGGAGCGTAGACCCATTTAAAAACTACTCTCAGCTTTTCCCGGGAAAATACACCTTCAAAGTGAAAGCGAGGAGTATGATCGGCGAAACCACATCGGAGTCCTCCTACCACTTCACCATTGCCCCTATCTGGTACATGACCCGCTGGGCCATAGGCGCATATGTCTTGATGATCCTCCTGATCATGATAGGATCCAGAAAGCTGGTGAAAAAGAAAATCGTGGTGGAGAAGGAGAAAACCAGGGAAGAGGAAAAGAAAAAACGAACGGTACTGGAACTGGAACTGGACCAGATGCGATTGGAGCGCGAAAAAGAAAGGATAGAACGCGACAAGAAAATACTCGAAGAAGATGTCATCTTCAAAAGCAAGGAGCTGGCCAACTACACCATGCTGCTGGTCAAAAAACGTGAACTGCTCACGGACCTACGTGAAGACCTGAAAGAACTCAAAGAAGTGGCGAAAAATGAGCGCTCCCGGAACATGCTGCGCAATCTGATACGCAAAATTGGTGTCAACCTGAATGACGAAGAACACATACATGTATTTGAAGCCAACTTCGAAAGGGTGCATGATGACTTCTTTCAGGAACTAAAAACCTACTTCCCTGATCTTACCTCTAAGGAATTGAGACTATGCGCCCTGGTGAAGATGAACCTAACCAATAAGGAAATAGCGCCCATACTGAATATTTCCCTCAGGGGGGTTGAAACCGCCCGGTATCGTCTGAGAAAACGCCTCAGTCTCGATCATGAGGAAAATATGGTAGAATTTCTGGAAAAACTGTCGCCCTAAACCTGGGCAACACTCATACGAACAGGGAGTGTCATGGTAAACACCACTCTATCGCCTTCATTTTTTGCCTCGATCCTTCCTTCGTGTTCTTTCACCGCACTAAAGGCAAAATACAACCCTAATCCCGGAGATACGCCATCATCTTTGGTGGTGTAAAATGGATCAAATATCCTGATCAGGTGATCTTCGGGAATGGCAGGTCCGTTGTTCTCAATCCGAACTTCCAGACTCTCCCCCTTCTGACAGGCCACCACCCACACACATTTTTCATCCGATGATGACTCCTTCGCAAAAAAGAAAGCATTCTCCAACACCGCCTTGAGGGCATGATGAATCCGATTGGGAAAACATTCTAAACTCACCGAATCCACCTTGGTGGAAAACCTCACCTCGGGATGACTCGTTCTGCTAAAGGCGATCAGCACATTATCCACAATCTCGGTGAAGTCCAGAACTTTAGGTTTGTGCTCCGTATAGGTTGCAATGATCAGTGCCTGAATGATCCGATTGATTTTAGAAATACTGAAATTAGACTCACGCAGCATAATATTGATGTCCTCCAATAGCTCCTCCTGATTTTCCGAATGGGCATTCATCACTTCAGCGAGGTTCTTTTCAATCACCTGAAGTCCACCGCTGAGTATATTGATGGGGTTGTTTAGCTCATGCGCTACCCCAGAGGCAAAAGAGCCTATAGAGGCCATCTTCTCAGACTGAATGAGTTGGTATTGTGTGCCCTTGAGGTCACTGATGATCTTCTTGAGGAGATCATTTTTTCGCTGGAGATCGTCATGCTGGGAGGATATTTGTGCATTGAGCACCTGTAGCTCCTGATTAAGTTTGTTTCTATTGGACAGGGAGCGGTAGGTAATCACCACCACCAAAAGCAGGATCGTCACACCCAAAATCAGGAAGATGATGTAAGACCGGGATTCGTACTGCCTGAGCTCATACACCTGATTTTCCTTCTCCAGCAGGTCGATGGCCATCTCCTTCTCCTGGAGCTCAAAGAGCTTCTGATAATTGGCCAACTGGGTGGTGAGGTTATTCTTGTAGTACGACTTGAGCTGCTCCACATACTTCCCCTGTTTTTGCACCGCGGCAGTATAGTCTCCTATCAGCGTATCTGCGATAATATTGGTTTCATAAAAATCCAGTGTCTTCTCCAAATGCGCCAGGTCCACGGTCAAAGAATCACGCTTACTCCGATACAGCCTACCCATCACTTCATTGCCCAGCTTCAGATACAGGGCGCTGATAAAATTGAAAACGAAATACTGAGAGGATGGAGTGAGTGATTGTAGGCCTTCGCGCTCTACCTGCAGCAGACCCGCCAAAGCTTCTCTGTACCTGGCTCTGGAAATATTGATGCCCGCCAGATTGATCAGTGAACTGGCACCAACCTCACCCGTTTGGGCATATTGCCCCACAGCCATATTGAGGTATTTCTCCGCTGAATCGAGTTGTTTTAGGTTAAAATAAACATAACCAATCCTGTGATTAATCTCCCTGACTTGCTTGAGATCCGTGGCATAGCCACTCGCCCGCAGAATAAAGTCGAGCGCCTTATCATACTCCTGCACCAGCGAATAAGTAAAAGAAATCTGCCTTAACACGTCAGCCATTCCTGCTGAGTCTCCAGCCGCCCGATAGTAGCGAAAGGACTGGTTCAGTTCCTCCAGCGCTTTGTCTGTAAAATCCATTTTGGCGTATTCCTTTCCGAGTAGGAAGGTATACCTGGCGAGAGCCAGAGTATCAGAATGCTCCTCTATCTGTCTATTCAGTTCCAGAATCCGGCTTTCGATAGACTGATCCTCGATGACCGCAAGGCTATCTGCAACTGACCGATTGATGTGCAATGGGCTTAATAGAATAGAAAACAGAAGTAGAATCATAAGGATCAATTACGCCATTGGACATCCGTCTTAATCTAAAATAGGATGTTGGGGAAGAAAAACAAAGGAATAATCCACAGTTAAACGGAATAAATCAAAGAAGGACTAAATTATTCCCTTCTCTCTAATTCTCGGTAGAAAAAAGAGTACGGGTAGAAATACTTCGAGCCAAAGTGATTTCATCGGTGTATTCCAATTCACCACCCACAGGGATGCCCCTGGCGATCGTAGATACCTTCACAGGCGTATCTCTCAGCATTTTAGCGATGTAAAATGCGGTGGTGTCACCCTCCATGGTAGAGCTCAGAGCCAACACCACTTCCTTCACCGCAGCATCACTTTTGACTCTGTCCACCAGCGAATCGATCTTTACATTGTCAGGACCAATGCCATCCATCGGAGATATTCGCCCCCCTAACACATGGAAAAGGCCATTATACTGACCGGTGTTTCTGATCGCCAACACATCAGGCGTATCCTCCACCACACAGATCACTGAGGTGTCGCGCGACAGGGTCTTGCAGGTACACTCTTCAGTGTCCGCAATGATATGACACGTGCTGCAATATTTGATGTTTTGCCTAAGGTTGGTCAGAGCCTCAGAAAGATTGGTGGTCTGTGCCTGCGGCTGCTTTAGCATATGCAAGGCCAATCTGAGGGCAGTCTTTTTGCCTATCCCGGGAAGTTTTGAGATCTCCTCTACTGCCTGCTCCACGAGTTTTGAAGGGTACTCCATCATTCGATAGTAGCTGAAATGCCAGCATCATTGATCCCCTCTTTCATTGGCTTCAACTCTCTGAATGATCCTTTTTTGACTGCACACTTCCCTTTGAAATGTATAATATAAGTGCACTGCTCTGCCTGATGTACCTCATGCTTACACACTTTGATCAGGGTATTGATCACGTGATCGAAGGTATTGTGGTCGTCATTGTGAACAATCAGATCTTTGATATCGCCCTGACCAAGATCGGTCTCCACATCTACTAATTCCTCTATTTCCGGTGCGAACTCCATCTGTACCATAAGCTGCAAAATTAGTCTATGTGATTTATTTGCCACAATTTTGAGCACTTTCTTCACACATTTAGTCAGATAATCGTATGAGTCCGGTCTTTGTTGGTGGCATTATCCTTAGTTATTTCCTTCTCCTGATCGTTATTTCGTGGCTCACCTCCAGAAATGCCACAGATAGTGATTTTTACAATGCCAACCGCCAATCACCATGGTATCTGGTGGCTTTCGGCATGATTGGGGCTTCCTTATCCGGGGTTACTTTTATCTCCGTGCCAGGTGAGGTGGGCAACAGCAACTTCTATTATTTCCAGGTGGTGATCGGGTATTTGCTAGGGTATTTTGTCATTGCCAAAGTTCTCCTGCCACTCTACTACCGACTCAACCTGGTTTCGATCTATTCCTATCTGGAGCAACGTTTTGGATTCTGGTCTTATAAGTCTGGAGCCTTTTTCTTTTTGCTGAGCAGGATCATCGGATCTTCCTTCAGACTCTTTCTGGTAGCCAGCGTGTTGCAAATCTCCTTTTTCGATGCATTCAATTTCCCCTTTTGGGTTTCTGTGCTGGTGACCATCGTACTTATCTGGCTCTATACCTTTCAGGGCGGCATCAAGACCATCGTATGGACAGATACTCTTCAGACCGCTTTCATGATTGCCTCGGTGGTCATCAGCATCGTATTTGTCACCAATGAACTTGATTGGAGTTTCAGCGAAATGATTGGTCACATTGCTGAGGATGAGCGAAGCAATATTTTCAACTGGGAGTGGCAGAGCGGACGCAACTTCTTCAAGCAGTTTTTTGCGGGAGCCTTTATAGCCATCGTAATGACCGGGCTGGATCAGGACATGATGCAGAAAAACCTCACCTGCCGTAGCCTTGCCGACGCACAAAAAAACATGTTTTGGTTTTGCATCATTCTGGTCATCGTTAATTTTCTTTTCCTCAGCATGGGGCTGCTGCTTTTCCAATATTCAGAAGCCATTGGCGTATCCATACCCGCGAGAACAGACTTTCTCTTCCCTGAGCTGGCCATCAACCACTTCTCTACCCTTGGGGCTGTGGTATTTTTATTGGGGATCACCGCTGCAGCCTATTCCAGTGCAGACTCAGCCCTCACGGCACTGACTACCTCCTTTTGTGTGGACTTTTTAGGGTTTTCACCCAAGAATTACCGTCAAAAGAAGACCCTTAGAAAGCTGGTTCACCTGGGCTTCTCCTTTGTCTTGTTTCTGGTGATCCTGGTCTTTCAGGCCATCAATGACCAAAGTGTGATCACGGCGGTTTTTGTGGCTGCCGGGTATACCTACGGTCCGCTACTGGGACTTTTTGCGCTTGGCATTTTCACCAAATATGACCTTCGAGATGAGTTGGTGCCAGTGATTTGTTTGCTCTCCCCAGTCATTTCTTACATCATCAATATCAATTCAGAGTCCTGGCTTGGTGGTTATAAGTTTGGTTTCGAAATCCTGATTTTGAACGGACTACTCACATTTATCGGACTGCTCCTAATCAGGAAAAAAGGCTAACAACACCCGTCATCCTCAAAAGGTGCCAGGTCTAAAGCCCTAGCTCCGTAGCTGGATCCCAAAAGATGGATTTGAAATCAATGATTTTGTCATCCTTCACCACGATTCCTTCAGCCTCCAATAGCTGCTGCATGGCCTCCGGACCCCCGCTAAAAAAATGCTTCCCGGTGAGTGAACCTGCACGATTAACCACTCTATGGGCTGGCACGGAGTGATTTCCATGTGCCTGATTCATCGCCCAGCCTACCATGCGGGCGCTGCCCTTCACGCCCAGGTAATTGGCAATGGCGCCATAGGAAGTCACCCGACCTCTGGGGATCAGTTTTACGACCTCATATACATCTCCAAAGAAATTGGATTTAGAATCTTCCATAACTTAGTGGACTGAAGACAACATTAAAAACCTGAAAGTTATGAGCAAAAATGTATTAATCACGGGAGCAGCAGGAAATCTTGGCAGTGCTGTTTCGAAAAAATTGATCTCGGAGGGCTATTCAGTGATCGGGACCATAGTGCCTGGCCATCGGGCACCTGAAAATGGTGTGGACTTTTACGAATGTGATCTCACCGATGAAAAAGCAACACAAGCCTTTTTCCAAACCCTCACGAAAAAATACCAAAAGATGGATGCCGTGATCATGCTGGTGGGTGGTTTTGCCATGGGCAACATCCGTGAAGCGAGTAGTGACGATATGATGAAAATGCTCACGCTCAATTATTTCACGGCATTTCACTCCGCTCAAAACGCTATCAACTGGATGAACGAGGCGACGGGCGGCAAACTGATCTTCGTAGGAGCCAAACCCGCTGTGGAAGGGGGTGGCGCAGCTGTGCTGCCCTATGCCATCTCCAAAAGTGCTGTCATCAAGCTTGCAGAAATCATCAATGAGGATAAAAACAACAAGAATATTCAGGCATCTGTTATTATCCCGAGCATCATAGATACCCCTCCAAACCGGGAAGGCATGCCGGATGCCAACTTTGACAACTGGGTGAAGCCCGAGGAAATCGCCGAGAACATTGCTTTTCTTATTTCAGACAAAGCGAATGTACTCCGTGACACGGTGCTCAAAATCTACAACAACTCCTAAACGCTATAAGCCACGCTGATCGCCGGAAAAGGTGGTGACCCTCACCTGACTGGCGGTAGCAGGTAGGAGCACTTTTCTGGATCCCTGCGACAGGTAGGTGTGCCCATAGTACACCTCCTGGATACGCTTGCTCCCTGAGGCATCAAGGTACTCCACCCGGGCATCCGTAGGTTTCAAAGTAATGACCTGTTGCCCACTGATAGCCACCGAAAAAGCTTTTAAAGGCCCCATGTTCTGGGCGGCCAGTATCTTCGTGTCTTCCTCACTGTTGATGACATACGTCAGGCTTTTGGCATCCTCCGGCACATAGACGCCACTCTGCTCCATGCCCGTTGGCCTAAAAGTGCCGTCGCCAGTTCCAACCACGAGTAACCCTTTGAAGGCGTCATACCGCCCCTGCAGCACTTCGTTGCCATAGTCGTTGCCCACCATCAGTACGTCCAGATTTCCATCATTATTGAAATCCGCGGAGATCAATAATGATAAAAATCTGGACGGGCACTCCAGCGGCAGTGGAGTCATGGCAAAGCGTCCATCACCCAGGTTTTCTATATAGGCAGACTCCATGTAGGTAGCATGATATGCAGTAGCCCCCGACAACTGCTCCGTCGAAAAAATATCTGTAATACCCGCCCTGGCAAAATCTGCATGCATCCTGAAATCCGCCTTTATTTTGGTCATTTGCTTGATCATATCTCCGCGTCCAAAAAACGGAAACTCCTTAAGCTTCCCCTGCTCATCCGGAAGAAAAACTGTCGGCACTGCATCCAGCCCTTCATTGTGATCAAAATCTGAAGCATAGATGCCAATTGGCGTTTCTGTAGATGCCCTATTGATGGTATTGAGTCCCAGATTTCCAGCCACATAATCTACATCTCCATCTCCATCAAAATCTCCGGCACTGAGGCTGTTCCACCAGCCCACGTTTTCACCCACACCAGAGGTAGCGGTCACATTGCGGAAGGTTCCCTTTGTGTTTTGTAAAAAACTAATGGGCATCCATTCCCCAGCAAGGATCAGATCGGCGCTCCCATCATTGTTGAAATCGGTCCATAGGGCATCCGTCACCATCCCAAAATCTTCCATCAGCGCCGAGGCCTCCTCGTCAATGACGAATTCTATATGCTCCTTATCTGATTCATTCCTAAGAAAATAACTACTCGCTGGCAGCGGATAATGCAGTGGCACTTGCCTGCCTCCGATGAATAAATCCAAATCTCCATCCTGATCATAATCGGCAGCCCTCACACATGACCCACTCACCAAAAATGGCGGCAACGCTCCCCTATTCAAAACAAACCGTCCATCGCGGTTCTCGTAAAACCGATCCTGATAGCTGGAGTCCTCAGGTGTCAGCTCATAGCTGCCATGGACCAGGTAGAGGTCAAGATCACCATCCAAATCCGCATCAAACAGTAAGGTGCCCAATTCTTCCCCTTTGGTTTTATTGTTTATCTCTGGAAGCAAGTCTTGCTTGATGAAAGTTCCCTCAGGCTGCTGAATCAGAAAAGTCCCTTTTTTGAAACGTGAACCACTCATGTACACATCATCAAGCCCATCACCATTCACGTCACCCACGGCCATGCCGGGCCCATACTGAGAGAGTTTGTGAGGCAAAAGCGGCTGTACATTGAAGTCAATGAATTCCTCTTCTTCATGAACATATCCAGCCACAACGTCATCTGGTAGAGCCTCAAAACATTGAACTGAACCTGCTTCTCTCACTGGTTGCCTCCTCTTGGCATTTTCGATGTCCAAAGTAATGTTCTCATTGACCGGTACGTTGGAGAGGGCCTCCACTTCACCAGTAGGCCAGTACACCACCACGGAATCCACTCTGGCAGACTGTCCGAGACCAAAAACCAGTGTAGGATCATTACTGGAGAGGTATCCGCGGTATGGGCTGTGGTCCCAGTAAAGGGTGTTCCCTCCATGATAAACTTTCAGTTGCGCCCCTATTCCTCCCGGGTTCAGACCTCTTCCCTTCAGTCTTATTCGGATCCAGTTATTAGGACTTTCCTTTTTTCGATTACTCAAATTCTCGTAAATAGAAGCCGGATCATTGATGTTATTGACCACATAGTCAAGGTCACCGTCGTTGTCCAAATCTCCATAAGCCGCTCCATTGGAAAAGGACGGCTCGCTAATGCCCCAGGCAGTAGTGACATCTTCAAACTGCACACCGTTGATATTGCGATAAGCATAATTTCGAATCTTCACTGAGGGTATTCTCGCCAAAAGCATAGATTTTTTGGCATAGCGGCCCACTTCTACATTATAATCTGAAAAATCCCGATCAGTGATGTCTTTAGGAAAGCCATTGGTAATGATTAAATCCCTGTACCCATCATTGTCAAAATCGACCACCAAAGGAGCCCAGCTCCAGTCTGTAGATGACACCCCCGCAAGAAGTGCCACATCCCCGAAAGTAGGCTCACCTGTGACCGGACTAATGCCCTGGTTAAGCTGTACAGTGTTTCTCACACATTGATATTGATAATCATATTTTTCATTGTTGATGTACCCGGTGTAATTATTGTTCATCAACATGGTCTTTTTTCGGAAGTTATCCTCCGGAAGCATATCCACGGCGACTATATCCGGATAGCCATCATTGTTAATATCCACCACATCATTGCCCATAGCCGAATAGCTGGTATGCGGCAGAAAGGCTTTGGATCGGTTGGTAAAAGTGCCATCCTGATTGTTGATATAAACAAGGTCCTGTGTGAGGTAATCGTTGGTCACATAGATATCACTCCAGCCATCTCCGTTGATGTCGGAGACATTCACTCCCAGGCTGTAGCCTTCATAAATGATACCAGCTTCTTTGGATACCTCTGTAAAAACCGGATGACTCAGGCTGTCGTTCCAGTCATTTCTGAAAAGCTTATCCACCCTGTCCAGTGCTTCTGTGTGGCTTTTTTTGTACACGTTGGGAATCATTATCGGGTCCATCTTATTGATAGTCAGGTAGACATCCAGGTCTCCATCTTTGTCATAATCCAAAAAAGCGGCTACCGTAGTATGACTGTTGTCAGCTAATCCATAAGCCTCGGCCTGATCCTCAAAAACCGGAATCCCTTCCTCAAGGCCCTGATGGATAAAGAGCATGTTTTTCCTTTTCTTGGGGTCAGAGTAGACAGTAGCACAGACATAAATGTCCAGCCAGCCATCCGCATTTACATCTACCACCGCTACTCCCGAGCTCCATTTGTCCAGAGCTCCCACACCTGCTTTGGTGGTAATATCCTTAAAAGTCATTCCGCCCTGATTAAGGAAGAGTCTGTTGGGAACCATATTCCCGGTGAAAAACACATCCGAAAGCCCATCATTATTAAAATCTGCCAACGCGACACCTCCCCCGTTGTAGACATATTCAAAGTCAAGGATATTGAAGCTATCGTTTTCTGTGATCTCGTTATTGAAATTGACATGAGTGAGGTCCATTGGTAACGACTTGAAGGCGGTCTTTTCCTCACAAGAAACAAGGCACAAAAAGCTAAAAGTGGCGAAAAGCCAGGAATTAAGAATTTTTTGGTTGGTTCTTCTCATACTATTGAGATCATTTAGATTTTGGTGAAATGGTCAACTGATCACTTTTTTGATGTCCCAGTATCCACTATTCTGTTTCGCGTTTAGTCTGTGAGAAAAGCAAAGCCTCCTGATTATTTCTGGCTACCAAAATGGCCTTTTGCCCGTCGATATCCAGCAACGAGGCATCCCGCACTTCTCCATTGACCGTGATACCACTTTGAGCATTGGTCACGTAAGTAAAGGCCCTATTGCCTTCGCCTTTGAGGAATACCCCTTTATTGGCAGACTGAAAACCCACTTCCGGTTTCAAACCATGAAAGTTGCCCAACAACAAGAGATCTTTGATTCCATCATTGTCCATATCATCTGCCACGATGGCATAAATGGGCGCCACCTGTGCTTCCAGAGGAAGCGTCTCCAACTGGTAATCGCCATCATTGCTCCAAAGCACGGCACTCTGAAGTAAGGATACCGAATAGGACGCAGCTTCCGCCCGCTGCTGCTCATCAAACAACGTTTCATAAGTGCTGCCGGCATACTGCTCATAAGTAACTGCCTTTTTCTTAATACCGGGTATTTGGCCCGTGATGTCCATTTTGGAGGCAAAAGGATATGATTGGTCTTCAACCTGTGGGTACCAGTTGAGGATAAACTCCGACTTTCCATTTTTGTCAAAATCATTCACAAACATGGTCAATGGCCTTTCTACGCTGGCCTTAAACTTGGTATTCAGCCCCCAGTTGCCCAATACATAATCATCCATACCATCACAATCCAGGTCTACGGCCTCTATGCGGTTCCACCAGCCGTTGGTCCCTGGAATGGCATAAGCCTCCTCAAGCCCCTGGCCATTATTGAGGTAAACAGACACGGGTAGCCACTCTCCCACCACGATCAGGTCTTTGCGGTCATCTCCATTGAAGTCACTCCAGACAGCATCGGTCACCATGCCAGCTCCACCCAAACTCTGAGGCTCCACGTTGGTCCAAAGACCGTTATCATTTCGGAACAGAAAACTTCTGGGAATTAGTCCATAATTACCCGGGATCACACGCCCCCCAACAAACAAATCCTGATCTCCATCCTGATCAAAGTCTTCCGCCAGAATACATGAAAAATTACCAATGGCCCGCGGGGCTCTTTCTACTGATCGATTGAACACCCCATGCCCATTGTTATCGTAGTACCTCAGCACATGTGCGTCAAGTCCACGGTTAAATTCATTCCCTCCAGAGCCTATCAGGAGGTCCAGATCACCATCCTGATCTAAATCAAACAATACTCCGCAGGTACTCTCAAAAATGGAATCTCTGAGTAAAGACCCTTGTGGCTTCTGCTTGAACCGGCCGTTGGATTCTTGTAAGAAGACCTTATCGGGATCTCCAAATGCCCCGAGGAGTATGAAGTCATCTTTCCCATCTCCATCAACATCTCCCTCGATCACCCTTGGTCCCTGAGTAGATAGCTTTCTGGGAAGCAGACGCTCATGGTTGAAGTCATTAAAATCATTCTCCTTATGTCGGTAATTACCCTCCAAAGTGGTCTGTGTTACTTCGCTGTAAAGAGACTGAGCACCTGGCTCGGTCTGTCGGAACGTGTCATCCGCATCCGGGTAACTCATCGTGAGTACCGTATTCACGACAAGGTCTCGTAAGGTTTGTCTTTTCAGGTCTGGCCAAACGACCTCCAATGAATCCAACCGCTGAAGGGACCCCAAACCAAAATTAACTACCGGCTCCACGGAGCTCTGAAATCCCCGGGAAGTAAAATTCTCCAATCTTTGTCGCTTGTCACCGGAATAGACTGTGACCCGAGCTCCAATGCCAAAAGGGTTCTTTTCCGGGCCTTGAAACTTCACTTTGAGGTAGGCATGACCGAAAAGCGTATCTGTCTGGTTCTGATAAATGGAGGCAGGTGCATTGATGTTGTTCACTATCAGGTCCAGGTCTCCGTCATTGTCCAGATCGGCATATGCCGAGCCATTGCTAAATGAGGGGATCCCCAAGCCAAGTGAGTCCGCCTGGTTGATAAATGTGCGATTGCGCTGATTGATGTAGGCGTAATTCGAAATTTTGGTGGACGGCAGATAAGCCAACAAATCGTTAACGTCGAGTTTTCCCTCTTTCTGAACAATCTTTTTGATGTTTTCCCTGTCGGAAGCAAAGCTGGCAAAATCCATTGAGGTGATGTCCCGGAGTATTCCATTACTGACAAATATGTCTTTCCAGCCATCATTGTCCATATCGAAGATCAGGGCACCCCAGCTCCAGTCACTGGCCTCTGTATTTGCCAAAGCGGCCAACTCCTGAAAATTCCCATTTCCATCATTGAAATGGAGACAATTTTGCAATACCTGAATGTGATAATCTGCTCTTACTTTTAGCTCCTTCACATTGGTTTCGTCAAACCTGGTCATGGTTTTTAGTCGTTGATTGTCCGGAGGAAGCATTTCTGTAGTAAATATTTCTGGAAATCCATCATTGTTTAGGTCAGCCACATCTGCACCCATACTGGAGCCAGATACCACATCGGTGCGAGAGACAATCTCCTCAGAAAAGGTGCCATCCCCCACGTTGAGATAGAGGTAATCCCTTTCCCAAAAATCATTGGCAATGTAGAGGTCGGGCCGCATGTCGCCGTTCAGATCACTGACGGACACTCCAAGTCCAAAGCCCACTGCTCCTCCGTAGATACCGGCTTCTGCACTGATATCTGTAAATAGACCATTGTCATTTCTGAGAAGCTTATCGCCCCCAAGGGTATCCCGCAGCTCTCTGCGCTGGGTGAAAAGCTCCACCCTGTCGATCGATTTGAAGCTATTGTTCAGCAAATAACAATCAAGGTCGCCATCTCCATCAAAATCAAAAAATGAAGCGTGTGTAGAGTACCCATGATCATCCAGGCCAAAGACAGCAGCCGATTCTACAAAGGTGAGGTCACCCTGATTGATGAATAATTCATTCGTTTTATTGGAGCCTTCCAGATCTCCGGAGTTGCACACATAAATATCCAGCCAACCATCTCCGTTTACATCGGCCATGGTCACGCCCGTGCTCCAACTTCTGGTGCCTTGCACACCGGCCTGCTCCGTAATGTCTTCAAAACTCCAGTTCCCTTTGTTGAGGTAGAGTTTGTTAGTTGCCATATTCGCAGTAAAGTAAATATCCGGCCATCCGTCATTATTCAAATCCCCGATAGCCACTCCCCCTCCGTTGTAGAAATTCCGATAATTGAAAATATTGAAGTCTTCCTGATCCCGTACCTCATTGACAAAAGAAACGCCTGTATGATCCATTGACATTTCCTTAAACAGGAGTCCCTGATCCGGAGAATCTGGCCCACAGGCCATCACCAAAAGTGACAATACAATCAGAGGTGAGGTAAAAAATTTTGTGCAGGTCATTTAACTTAATTTAGTCTGTATCCCAACTCAGGTAATCCCTAGGACAGAAAAGTGTAAAACAAAAGGCAGATGATTGAGATCTGCCTTTTGGTTAATGAAAATACAATAGTGGTCCTGATTACCAACCAGTATTCTGTTTCAGAATTTGCTCACCGTTTCGGGTATTCGCATTGATCTGAATGGTAGGAATAGGATACCATCTGTGTCTTGCTTCATAGGTAGCAGCATCAGCATAATAATTTCTGGTTTTCGCCGCATATTCGGTGTATTTGTTCAATACCTCCGCAGCAATCCCCCATCTTCTCAGGTCAAAGAAGCGATGACCTTCGAGCGCCAATTCAAGTCGTCTCTCCCACCTTACGGCGTTCATCGCAAATTCAGGGCCATTGGAAGCAAAGGTGCCTGCCGGATAAGGCTGTACGTCATAGTTAGCCCACTCAATACCCGGATCATTGATATCATCCGTGATGACTGCAGCACCACCTCCATCTACAAATGGTCCCTGTGCGCAGTTACCTGCACGTTCCCTGATGGCATTCACCAGGTCCTCCGCAGCGGATAGATTGCCCAGTATGACTTCAGCTTCAGCCAAAAGCAACATGGCATCAGCCAGTCTGATAATAGAAAAGTTGATACCATTGTAAGCATTATTATTCCATCCACCTGTTGAAACCGGATCAGCCTTGTAATGGGTGAACTTCTTGGGGCTATATGGCCCCGAAAAAGCTCTGTCCCTGATCCAGGACGCATCATGAATGTCCCAATCCCAGTAAGGTACGTTGTCTCTTCCAATGGTCAAGTCAATACGTGGATCAACCGCATCAGTAGACGGATCAAGTTCAGAATCATTATAGTTGTCAAACATCGGTAATCCATTGGCATCTACCTTGTAGGCATTCACCAAATCCTGAGACGGCTGATGAAATCCGCAACATCCAAAGCTGGATCCTGCAGGGAACGCGAGCTGATTCAGCCAGTTGGCATTTCTAGAGTTGCCACCATCATTGATGGACGACTGCACACTGAAAATCATCGCAGGATTATTCTCAGTAGATGTATGGAACATATCCTTGAAGCATGGTGTCAACGACCTAGAAGCCACCACGGGATCCAAATTATCCTTGGCACTAGAGGCATCCGCTGCACTGCCTGATTCTCCGTACTTATACATATAGAATTTGCCAAGCATAGCACGGGCAGCGTCTTTGGTAGCCCGACCGGCATCATCTTGAGTAGCAGGCAGTAAATTGACAGCTGCGGTCATATCCGCAATGGCATCTCCCAGCGGGTCCACACCCTCGTTTGACTTCACAAAGTCCTCATCTGCTTCCGTGAAATAAGGCACATTTCCCCACACTTTGTATAATTCAAAATGATAGTAAGCTCTCAGAAAACGAGCCTGACCTTCCAAATTATCTCTTACTGCATCGGGAAGATCTGCACCACCGAGCAAACGAATCGTTGAATTCGCTCTTACAACTCCTTCGTATGAACTCACCCATTTGTCATTCATAATGGAGTTGCCAGCTGACCACTGATAAATCTCCAGCTGAGTCATTTCCGCAAAGTCAGTTTGCTCTGAACCTTTATAGGCATCATCAGAAGGCACACTTCCAAAAATCCAGTTTTGAGGATTCGCTGACCATGTGTTCGCTCCATCGATATTCATGCCATCCAGCAGGGCGTAAGCGCCTACCAGGGCAGCATTGATACCTTCTTCATTCTGAAGATTGGACTCCCCCAAAAAACCCTTGGGTTCTTCTTCTAAAAATGATTCGCCACAAGCTCCAAGAAGACTCGCGATAGTCAGGAAAAGAATACTTTTTATAATTGATTTTTTCATCTCTTTATTATTTATCATAAATGATTAAAAAGCAGCATTTACACCAATCATGAAGATTTTGGATGCAGGATAGTTACCCAGGTCATAACCTGTCCATCCATCATTCTGCAATCTTCCGTCTACTGCGGTACCAATGTTAGCATTGGATAGTGCAGGATCTATGCCGCTATAACCCGTAATGGTAAATGCATTTTGAGCTTGCACGTAAACTCTCAAGCTGGAGATGCTGGAGATGCCAGCCGTAGGAATGGTATATCCCAGCGTAATGTTCTGAGCCCTCAGGTAAGAACCATCCTCCACATAGAAATCACTCGACTGACTAGCGAAGGTGTCTCCCCCGTCAAGCTTTGGAAGTGAAGCGTTTCTGTTGTTCTCTGTCCAGGTATCTGTCAATACATCTTTACTCATGTTGGAATTGAACTGACCAAAGTGAGTAAACAGCTTGTTGTAGTTGTAGATATCATTTCCAATAGAAGCAAATAACATCACCGAGAAATCAAATCCTTTATAGTCTAGTCCAAGGTTCAATCCCATGGTCAGGTCCGGATGTGGATTGCCAATGACCCCAAGGTCATCACCATTGATCACACCATCACCATTCAGATCCTTTCTTCTAAACCTACCAATGGCTGCTCCTGCCTGATCCAATGCTGCTACATCTGCGGCATCCTGGAAAAATCCATCGTTGGTATAACCATAAAAGCTGGAAATAGGAGAACCTACCTGCCATACATTCACCTCACCAAATCGTTTGTCAATACCCGCAGGGAAAATGGCACTAGCCTCACCATCTAACTTAACGATTTCATTTTTGTAGTGAGACAGATTAAGGAAAGCATTGAACCCAAGGTCTCCTGAAAATCGCTCTCTGTAACCAAGACCCAAATCCCAGCCGGTGTTTCTCATGGAGGCCACATTTCTGAATGAGGCCTGAGAGTTACCTGCAGAACCAGCATTAGTTGGGTCAAAAATCAGGTCATTGATATCTCTTTGATACACATCAAATACTACACTGACCTTCCCATCAATAAGGGAGGCATCCAATCCAATATTCATTGATTCATTCTCTTCCCACTTGGTATCTGGATTACCATATCTATAAAGGGTAAATCCGGGCGTCATAGAGCCTCCAGTACCACCAAGATCGTATCCAGCATCACTTGGACTTCTACCACCGTATCTATCATATGCATTGTATGACACAGGGATGTTCTGATTACCTGTAATACCCCAGCCTCCTCTGACTTTCAAGTCATCTATGAAAGAGACACCATTCATGAAAGACTCTTCAGAAACTCTCCAGCCAACACTGACGGCCGGAAACACTCCGAATCTATTGTCTCCCAAAAACTCAGAAGTCCCATCTCTTCTCACAACTCCGCTGACCAGATATTTGTCTTTGTAGGAGTAATCAACCTGACCAAAGACAGAGGAGAGTGCTACCACACGCTCCTGGCTACCAATAGAACTGAAGGTAGAGTAGCTGAGATTTAGAAATCTCACATTAGGATCAATGAATGCAAGATCATTCACCTGACCGTTAATTTGCTTAAATTGGTTTTTGACCCCCTCCTGGCCCGCCAACAATTTCAGAGAGTGATCATCCCCAAACTTCTTGTTGTACTCCAAAGTATTGGTCCATACCCAGTTTAGATAAGTCTGGTGCGTCTCCTGGTAACTGTTGCTGCTATTGACTTCTCTGTCTTCATATCTTGGGAAGTTGGCACTTGGCTGAAAATTCTGTCTGAAATCCACACTAAAGCTGGACCGTACTTTTAGTCCTTCTATCAGCTCGTACTCTCCAAAAATGTTGGTCAATACTCTGAAATCCGTGCCAATATCGTGTTTATTATTTTTAGCAAATGCTACAGGGTTTTTTCCATTTGAGAATCCGTTGGTTTTACCTCCAGCGTAGTTTCCAGCCACGTCATAGACGGGGACAATGGTATTCATCAAAAGAGTCTGAGTGACCGTATTCTGCTCGTTTTGGTTTCCTCCCTGCTGGTCCACAGTCTCTGAACGAGCGACGGAAAGCGACTCACCAAAAGTGAATTTACCAGAGTTCACTCGGCTATTCAATCTGGCTGAAAGCCTTTCAAATCCGGTATTGATCATGGTACCATCTTGCTTAAGGTATCCTACAGAAGAGCTAAAAGTTGCATTCTCAGAACCCCCTGAAATACCAAAATGATGCTCAGTGATTAAAGCAGGGTCAAAAACGGCATCCCACCAATCTGTTCCATCCTTATTGGATCTCATGATGAGATTATCTGGGAAAGAATAGCTAGCTTCATTTGGGTTAGCAGGAATCAGGAAGTCATCATCTGCATTGTCGGGCGTACCATTATCACTCGTAGCCACAGGGAAGAAATAATCCGGAATGACTGGATTGTTAGGATCTCCTCCATAATAATTGGTCAAAGCAGGATTCTTGGCAATTTGTATCCGCGCGTAATCCACAGGATCTTTGATCAGGATATCGTTGTAACCTCCCACGGGATTCTGCACACCAGCATATCCATCGTACGTCACTTTAATTTTCCCTGGTTTTCCCTGCTTGGTGGTGATGATAATCACCCCGGCATTGGCTCTCGATCCATAGATAGAGGAAGCAGAAGCATCTTTAAGTATTTGCATACTCTCAATGTCATTTGGGTTCAAACCATTCATGGCTTTGTCTCCCTGGATCTGCACTCCGTCCACAATGATCAATGGATCACTACTCCCAAAGGAGCTAATCCCTCTGATTCGTATGTTGGTGCCACCCCCTGGAGAACCCGAGTTGGAAACAGTCACCCCAGTGGCTCTACCTGCAAGTTTTTGGGAAAAACTTGGTGCTTTGATGGCATTAAGAGCCTCAGCGTCCACTACCGTCACCGCACCAGTGATATCTGCTTTACGCTGTGAGGTATAACCTGTCACTACTACCTCAGCCAGAGACTGCACGTCATAGTTCATGGCAACATCGATGGTGGTTCGTCCATTGATGGCCACTTCCTGAGTAAGGAAACCAACGGAAGAAAAAACCAGTGCATCGGCATCCGAAACGGCCAGTTTGTATGCCCCGTTAAGGTCTGTTACCGTACCGGTGGCCGTACCCTTGATGAGCACTGTCACGCCCGGCAGCTCCGCTCCATCTTCATCAGTGACAGTCCCAGAGACTGTAAATTCCTGCCTTGTGAGGTAGTTTTCCTCCACACTCACATTTTTGGCCTGGCTACGGTTTACATGGATATTATCGTTGATTCGCTTGAAGCGTAAATCTGTAAGACCAGAAAGGTCCTCTAGTATCTCTCCCACACTCTTATTGCGTCGGTTGAGAGTGACTTTATTCGCATCGATATTCTCGTCGTTGTAGGTAAAGAGGAAATCGGTCTTTTCCTCCAGTTGCTTGAACACCTCAATGACTGACACATCCTTGGCATGAATAGATACCTTGATCTCGTAAACGCTCTTGTTTTGAGCACTGGTTTCCTCTGCATACAAAAATGTCGCAAAAATCACCTGAAGAAAAAGTACTTGAAAAAGGAGTTTAGACATGGTTAGAATTTCCCTTAGTAAATTGTTTTTCATATTTTTAACTGTTTTTAGTTAAGTAAAAATTGACTGCTAAAAACCGCCCTTGCCCACTGAGTTCCCCAACTTGTGTTTGGCAAGGGTTTGTTTTTTTAGGTTTTGTTAGATTGGTTAGTTGCGTTTTACTTTTTTTCTCTCATAGATTAAGATGGTTTTATGGTTCATTTCATAGTTAAAATTCGACGTATAGCTTAACCCCTCGAGGATCAACTCGAGCGATTTTTGTTTATATTCTCCACTGTATTTACCAGCAAGTCTGGTTCCTTCTGCCACTTCAAAAGTCACTCCATACCATTTCTCCAGCTGACCGAAAATCGTCAGTAAATCTTCGTTTTCGAACAATAAAGTGCCATGTGTCCAGGCCATTGATTTTCTCTGATCGAACCGCTGACGCCTCAGGTCATTGCTCTCTTTATCATAGACGCCCATTTCGTTGGGAAGTAAAATGGTGGATCTGCCTGTTTCGGTCTGCACCTCCACCTTACCGGTCAGTACAGACACGCTAGCCTCTGTCTCTTCTTCGAAATGCTTCAGGTTGAAGGAGGTTCCCAACACTCGAGTGGTAAAGGCACCGGATTCAATGACAAAAGGCCTTTCCGGATTATGAGCCACATCAAAGAAGCCCTCACCCTCAAACTTGATCAGCCTCAGGTTAGGCCCGAATCCTTCAGGATATTTGATTGTACTACCCGAGTTTAGCATCACTCTCGTGCCATCTGGCAATTGCACGGTCTTTTTCTGCCCATACTCCGTGGCTGCAACTTTCCAAACCAATGAAGGCTCGTTGGCGGGTACTGAGTCATTGTAATTGAGATAAAAAATCAAGGAAAATCCTAGTAAGAACAGAAGGGAGGCCGCTACCCGATAAGAATGCCTCAGCACAAAATTACTCACTGACCTGATCGCTCCGTGTGGTGCCTTATGCTGGAGAATTCGCTCCATCAGGATAGAATATTCATCCGACTTCATCGAGTGCTCCTGCTTATAGTGGATAGATTTGACCAACTCACGAGCCATCTCCACATCGCTCACCTTCTCAGGGTGTCGCTTTAGCCAATTAGTCCAGAAATGATCCGCTTCCGGGTGCTGATGTATCACCCAGTCCACGAAAAACTCATTTTGGAGAAAGTCTCCTACCTCAAATTCTTTAAAATCCATCAACTGTTTTTGATCAATACTATAAGTAAAAGACCTTTTCGAGGTAAATGACCATAGCTAATTGGAATAAATGTGTTTTTAACAAAATATTATTCCATATTTTGTGACGAATGTAGAATAAACTTCGATTTGTTATTATATTCCTAATAGGGTTAACGTCACAAGAGGTTCTTGCGAACAGGAATGAGGAGCTTACTCATGGAATCGATTCCACGATACACCAGCGCCCTGGCAGACTTCACTTTCATCCCGAGAAGGCTCGCAATCTGATCGTATTTTAAACCTTCGTAGTAGAATAAGAGAAGGGCTTCCTTCTGAAGAGGTGGCAATTCATTAAGTTTTGCCGCAATCATGCTTCTCTTCTCTTCATCTATCTGCTGATTGATCAACACCAGCTCAGGAGAGAGGGATATAGCAAAGGGATAGGCATCACCCATGTCTCCGGATTGCTCCTTAGTCATTTTGGTAAGGACTTTCACCAGTTTATTGCGCAGAGATTTGAAGAGGTAGTACTTGATGGAGTTAGTGTTGCCCAGACGCTCCTTATTGTTGATGATCTCTATAAAAAGATCATGAATAGCATCTTTCACAATTTCCTTTGAGGTCAGCTGGCAGCCGTAGTTGTACAGTGGGTTGGCGTAGTTCCTGTAGATAAATGTGAGCGCAGCCTTATCCCCCTTCTTAAACTTTTCCCATACCACCTCATCATCCACCGTTGCTTCAGAAAGCGATGGATATTTTTTATCAAATATACCTCTATCAACTGACGAATCTAGGTAGGGATTCTCCATGGGGTTAGGCTGGTTTGTTACAATAATCTCATTAGATTTTCGTAAATCCTATTCCATTTTGAAGAATTTTGTATTTGCCAGGGGTATTATTTGAATATTTTTAATCAATAAAATCATCATTCCACCTGCTAAAAACCTCGTGATTTGAAAGCAAAGGCGCTTAGTTTGCTGTCTGAATGAAGTATCCTGAAAATGCAGACCCGCTTTGATTTAATCAAGTGGAGTAACCCTGGCTTCCGACAAAATAAAAAACAAATGCAGCGGATCATTGGCATTGAGCTCCAGGCGGCCGGTGACCCGCACTCTGGAATCCTCCGTTGCCACTTTGTCTTTTGTATAAATTTCGGCAACCGTCTCGGGCCCGGCATTTCCACAGAAAAAGCAGTTGTTATAAGGAAAACGCGAAAGCACAAAAAAATCACCCTTACGGCTCGTTTGGAGCGGAATCACATACCCTTCAATGGTCACGATTTCTCCCTCGAAGCCCTTCAGCTCCTCCGAAAAAACAGGAACCTCTGTCTCTTCTCCCAAAAAATCATCAAAGCCACTAACCAGTTCCAGCCGGGACAAAGTTTCCCATCCCTGAAACGGACTCTGGAGCAACCAGGCAAAAAGGATTAGTACCACTCGCATAATAGAAGTTAATTTGTAAACCAAAACTATAGAAACTACCGTTTGTTAGTCGGTACCTTGTTTAACAACTTTACTTATTACTTTTAAAGTCTATGAGCCTCATAATCGACACTAAAGATATCAAGAAGAGCTATGTGATGGGTAGCGAAACCATCCACGCCCTCAAATCCATTTCCATCCAAATAGAACGTGGCGAGTATGTAGCCTTCATGGGACCTTCAGGATCTGGTAAATCCACCCTCATGAATATCATCGGTTGCCTGGACACTCCATCAGACGGGACCTACATCCTCAATGATCACGACGTGAGTGACCTGACAGAAAACGAACTGGCAGAAATCAGGAATAAAGAGATTGGGTTTGTTTTTCAAACTTTCAACCTTTTGCCACGAGCTTCCTCCCTGGAAAACGTGGCCCTGCCGCTGATCTATGCTGGCTATGGGAAAGAAGATCGGGAAGAAAAAGCCCTTGCCGCGCTGGATGGTGTGGGCCTGGCAGATCGCGCTCAGCACAAGCCCAATGAACTCTCAGGGGGACAGAGGCAGCGTGTGGCCATAGCCCGGGCACTTGTGAATGACCCAAGTATCATACTTGCGGATGAACCTACCGGAAACCTGGATTCCAAAACCTCTTATTCCATTATGGATTTGTTTGCCGACCTGCATCAAAAAGGCAATACCATCATTATGGTCACACACGAAGAAGACATAGCCGAGTATGCACATAGGATCATCAGGCTTCGGGACGGGCTGATCGAGTCTGATGAAGTCAATAAAAACGTGCGATCAACTGTTGCAGCTGTTTAAATAAACCGTATGAGTACCAAGTTATATACCAAGACAGGAGACAAGGGCCAGACGTCCCTTCTGGGAGGCCAAAAAGTTTCGAAATCTGACCTTAGAATTGATGCTTATGGAAATGTGGATGAGCTCAATTCCTTTATCGGATTGCTTAAAGATCATCCCGAAGTGGAAGCTCGCATAGGAAATCAATTCTATTGGATCCAGGAGAATCTTTTCACCATAGGGTCCATTCTGGCCACCGCGCCAGGCTTCACCGGGTTTGAATTGCCCAAGGTCACAGAGGTTGAAATCAAACAATTGGAAGTTTGGATAGATAAAGCAAGCGGTGAACTTCCAGAATTAAAAAATTTTATTCTGCCGGGAGGTCATCAGGTTGTATCTTTGTGCCACGTTTGCAGGACAGTCTGCCGCAGGGCTGAAAGAAGCATTATTGCGCTCTCGCAAGAAGAACCAGTGGAGAGTGAATTAATCAAATTCATAAACAGGCTTTCGGACTACTTTTTTGTGATGTCTCGAAAAATGGCTCAACTCCTGAACGCACCGGAAACTCCCTGGAGTCCAGGTAATGATTAAAAAATATATCTAATTATTTGAGGTATGACTGAGACAATCGACATCAACATCACGAAAACCAAACATTCGAAAATCCACGAGGCAGACCTGGAAAAGCCGCAATTTGGATCAGTTTATTCAGATCACATGTTCCTGGCCGACTACAGCAATGGACAATGGCAAGACCTGAGAATAGTCCCGTACGGCAACCTGAGCATTTCACCTGCCAACACTACCCTACACTATGCCTCTACCATTTTTGAAGGGTTGAAGGCTAACAGATCTGCTGACGGAGAAATTTTGGTCTTCAGACCAGATGCCAATGCCAGGAGGCTTCAGGTAAGCGCAGAAAGGATGTGTATGCCTCCCGTGCCAGAGGAGCTTTTCATGAGTGGCCTCACCGAACTACTGAAACTGGACAGTAGCTGGGTACCGTCTGCCCCAGGCACCTCCCTTTACATCAGACCCTTGCAGTTGGCCATGGATCCTTATATTGGCATTCGACCATCCAACTCTTACCAGTTTCTGATCATCACCGGCCCCGTAGGCGCCTACTATGCAGAGCCTGTAAAAGTAAAAATAGAAACCAAATACACCCGTGCAGCTCAGGGCGGAACCGGATTTGCCAAAACTGGCGGCAACTACGCTGCTGCGCTCAAGCCCGCAGTGGACGCGCAGAAAGAGGGTTTTAATCAGCTCATCTGGACTGATGCCAAAACACACGAGTTTGTGGAAGAAAGCGGAACGATGAACCTGATGTTTGTCATCAATGACACACTGGTAACGGCCCCTGCCGGTGACACCATCCTCAACGGGATCACCCGGGACAGCATCATCCAGCTGGCCAAAGACAAAGGAATGAAAGTGGAAGAGCGCCCGGTAAGGGTGAGTGAGGTGATTGATTCCATAAAGAACGGCAGCATGCAAGAGGCATTTGGTGCAGGCACTGCAGCCACCGTGGCGCAAATCAAACTCATTCATCATGAGGGAGTGGATTATCACCTACCTCCAGTGGAGGACTGGAAATACTCTGCGGACTTTTTGGACACACTGACCAAAATCAAAACCGGAGAAATACCAGATCCACACAGCTGGATCTATAAAATCTAAAATCACAAAAGCAGTTTATCACAAACTGCTTTTTTTTGTTTATACCGCTTTCAGTAAGCATATCTATTGCCACTCCAGCCCTCACTTTCGGTCAACTATTAGGAAATCAGGCTCCTTTTGTGTAACTTATTTGACTACCCAAACTCAAATGATATGGTTAAAAGTTACCGGGGCGTGCAGCAAGCCAAGCCCCTCCCCAAAGCTCAGAAAGTAAGTGTGGCCGACTATATGTCCACCAAACTCATCACTTTTCGTCCCGACCAGCACATGGATGAAGTCATCGAAACCCTCCTGAAAAACAAAATATCGGGTGGTCCGGTGGTGAACGAACATGGGGAACTGGTAGGCATCATCTCAGAGGGTGACTGTATGAAAGAAGTGGTACGTGGAAAATACAATAATATGCCCAATCTCAATGGTAAGGTGTCGGAGCACATGACCACAGGCGTCATTAGCATTTCTCCTGAAACGAACATCTTCGATGCGGCTAAAATGTTCCTGGATAAGCGAATCAGGAGGTTTCCGGTGGTCAATATGGGCAAACTCATGGGCCAGATTTCACAAAAAGACATCATGAGAGCCGTGCACAGTATGCAGAGTAGCACCTGGTAGAAAACCCAGCTTTTTAATGTACTCAATTTCTGTCCTTCAATTTCAAATCTGTATAACTTCGCACTCGAATATTCGACAACACTAAATCTCACAACATGACTACAGATCAGTTGAAAGACTTGAAGGCCCGTATCTCGGCCTTGAGGAGGTATCTTTGACTATGATGCCAAGAAAAAAGAAATAGAGGAAGAAGAGTTGGTCACAGCTCAGCCAGATTTTTGGAACGACCCGCAAAATGCGGAGACCACTATGAAGGCGATCAGAGCTAAGAAGACCTGGACCGACCACTTCGAACAAGTAGCAGCCTCTGTGGAGGAAGCTGAAACCTTGCAGGAGTTTCTAAATGAAGGTGAGGGCACAGAAGCGGAAGTGAATGCTGCATATGAAAAAGCCCTCTCAGACGTAGAGGAACTCGAATTCAAAAAGATGCTTTCCGGCGAAGAGGATCAACTCTCAGCCATGCTTCAGATCAACCCCGGAGCGGGTGGTACTGAAAGTAATGACTGGGCCGGAATACTCATGAGAATGTACATCATGTGGGGAGAGGCCAATGGCTACAAAGTGCGCGAGGTGGAATTTCAGGCAGGTGATGTGGCCGGGGTAAAATCCGTGACACTTGAATTTGACGGTCCGCTGGCCTATGGTTTTCTTAAATCGGAAAATGGTGTCCACAGACTGGTGAGAATTTCACCCTTTGACAGTGGCGGAAGACGTCACACCTCCTTTGCATCGGTATATGTGTATCCTGTGGTGGATGATTCCATTGAGATAGACATCCATCCCAATGACATAGAAATGCATACTTCACGCTCCGGTGGTGCGGGTGGACAGAATGTAAACAAAGTGGAAACCAAAGTGCAGCTGACCCACAAACCAACGGGTATTGTAGTAGTGTGTCAGGTAGAGCGCTCCCAGCTGGCCAACAGGGAAGGTGCCATGAAAATGCTGAAATCCCAACTGTACCAGATGGAGATAGAAAAGCGCAACGCTGAACGCGACAAGGTGGAAGCAGGGAAGATGAAGATTGATTTCGGATCTCAAATCCGAAATTATGTGCTCCACCCCTACAAGCTGATCAAAGACGCTCGAACAGGACATGAACGCACCGATGTGCAAAATGTACTGGATGGAGATATTAATGACTTTATCAAAACCTTCTTACTCCATCAGCAAGACTAGGCATGTTCAAAAAGTACTCTAAGAACTTTTGGCTCCTGTCTTTTAGCTCATACTTATTCTTTTCCTCCTTTACCATGATTATTCCGGAGCTTCCGGCATATCTCACCGGTATGGGAGGGAAAGAATACATTGGGCTCATCATTGCGCTATTCACCCTCACAGCGGGGATTTCCAGGCCATTTAGTGGTAAGCTCACAGATCACTGGGGAAGAATACCGGTGATGGTAGTGGGCGCTACAGTGAGTGGGCTGGCCGCACTTCTGTATCCTGTTGTGGCCACGGTTTCAGGCTTTCTCCTGATCCGGCTTTTTCACGGATTTTCTACCGGATTTAAGCCCACGGGCACCTCAGCATATATTGCCGACATAGTACCTGCCGATAAGCGAGGAGAGGCGCTGGGCATTTCCAGTTTTTTTGGGTCGGTAGGAATGGCCTCAGGCCCAGCCATTGGCTCATGGTTTTTCCTTCAGTATGGGATCGACGGCCTTTTCTATCTCAGCTCCGTTTTTGCTTTCGCCTCTGTGGCCATCCTGATAGGCATGAAGGAGACCCTAAAAACAAAGCAGGCCTTTCACCCCAAAATGTTGAAAATTTCGCGTTCAGACATTTTTGAACCCTCTGTATTCACCCCCTCCACCGTGATGATACTGACCACACTGGCCTTTGGCACGGTGGTTACGCTGGCGCCGGACTTTAGTGATTTTCTGGGCATCAAAAACAGGGGGCTGTTCTTTGTCGTATTTACCAGCTCTTCACTGTTGGTGAGGATCATTGGTGGTCAATTATCTGATCGCTTTGGGAGGAAAGTAGTCCTGAAAGTAAGCACCCTGTTGATTTTCACAAGTATGATTGTGCTGGGATTCTCCATCACACCATTTCAATTTTTCGCAGGCGCATTCATCTTTGGGATTGGGTATGGCCTGAATTCACCTACACTTTTCGCATGGACGATTGATCTGAGCCCTGAAGCGAGCCGAGGCAAGGGTGTGGCTACACTATTCATATTTCTGGAAATAGGGATTGGTGTGGGTGCGCTAATATCGGGCACTGCCTATCAGGGGGTAAACGAGCGTTTTCCCCTCATATTTGGAGCAGCAGGTTTTTTCTCCTTAATTGCTTTCCTTTACCTCCAGTTTTTTAATAGAAAATGAAAGAACGAATCGCCATAGGGGCTTACATGATCTTTGGGACGCTGAATATTACGGCGCAGCTGATCGACGCACCACAACTCGCCCAGACCTCCAAAATCCTGCTGGTACCCACACTGATTTATCTGGTTTTTGTAATGGCCGGGGGCATGGTCACTCTGCCCAGGTTACTTCTGGCAGTTGGGCTTACTTTTTCATGGGCTGGAGATATTCTCCTGCTATTTCCGGATGAGGAAATCTATTTTCTGGGAGGGTTGGGAATGTTTCTGGTGGCGCAGGTGCTTTACACCATTGTGATGTACAAATCGGCCTACAGCAAGCCAAGGGTAAATGTGAAAGCACTGCTTCCCATTGTTCTGTATGGCGTTATCCTTTTCTACTTCATATTACCTCATACGGGCAATCTGGCAGGGCCTATCATTGCCTATGCTGCCTGCATACTGGGCATGGTGAGCATGGCGCGGTTTCGTCAGGGAAAAACTTCAGACGAGAGCTATCAGCTGGCATTCTTCGGAGCTGCCCTCTTTGTGCTTTCTGATAGCTTTATAGCGCTTGATAAATTTGTGATTGATATTCCCCTGTCCACGTTTTGGATCATGTCCACCTATATAGTGGCTCAGTTTCTCATTGTAAAAGGGGTGATGAGTCATCCCGGGGGATAAACGGGGAAGGTTAGTTGGTGTAGTGAAAGGCTACATTACCCAGTGCTACATCCACTTTGAAGGTGAGAAGATTTTTGGCATCTGCCCGATAATTCATATTGACAAAGACATTGCGTTCTACCTCTTCAAACCCCTCTGCAAGACGCATCCCGCAAAGAGGGCTGTCTTTCATATAAATAATCATAGGCACATCCCGACCGGGAAGAAATACGTCCAGATTGCCAGCGCCTACTGAGGCATCCACGGTACACCTGGTGTCACTGGCATCACTAAAGTCCAGCAAGGCGCGACCAAAACCTATATTGGCCATCACATATTTGGCACGTGCGAGCTCCAGGTGTCTGGCCACAATGGAACCCATATCGGCCTTCACCCAGAAGGTATCCATTTCGATCTTGTTCGGCTTACCATCACTGTAGTCCACCAAAATGTCTGCGCTCCCTGATCTCACTTTGAAATTCTGCACGGAGGTACCACTCAGGTCCACGTCTGCATTTCCAAAACCATAGCTCAGATTGAGCCGGTACTTCTTTTCCCTATCAAAAATGATCTTCCAGTAGTTGTTTTGCTCCGATTTATCCCTGATCATGGCCAGAAGAATCCCGTCGCTCAGGCTGGAGGATCTAAACTCCTGAAGGTCCAGGTGAACCTTACATACATCATCGACTATTTTACTTCGAAATGAGGGATTGATCTTATCCAGATCGGGATTGCCATAAATGGAAAGAGGCCCTTCGGAATCTGATGATTTGATGAAACAGTTTCCAGCAGTAGCCTCTAATGTGAAATCTATGGTGCTATAACCAGAGGTCTCCTTTAGGGTATAAAACTTCTTTAACTGTCCGTAACAAAACGAAAAAAGCAGCCCAAAAGCCGCTGTGAATACCAACCGCAACATGCCTATCCAATACGTATTAAATGCACATGAGTTGCCAATTTAAATTAAGCGCCAAAAAATTCCTTCATATTCTCGAAAAAACCTTTTTCTCCTTTGGTCGGATTAGGCGTGAAGTTCTCAGAATTCCTCAAAGACTCCAATGTAGCCCTTTCATCCTTGCTCAGGTGTTTTGGCGTCCACACATTCACATGGATCAGCTGATCTCCTATACCGTATCCTTCGATATCCTTAATTCCTTTTCCTCTCAATCGAAGAATTTTTCCGCTTTGTGTACCAGGCTCAATTTTGATTTTCACCCGATTATTCACCGTGGGCACTTCTACCTCGGTGCCCAGTGCTGCATCTATAAAGCTCACGTGTAGCTCATAAATCACATTGGTTCCGTCCCGCTTAAGGGTTTCATCAGGTTGTTCTTCTATCAGGATCAGCAGGTCTCCGGGAATACCACCTGCTACTTCATTGCCCTTTCCGCTCATGCTCAGCTGCATGCCATCCGACACTCCGGCAGGAATCTTCACCGAAATCACATCTTCCTCACGTTTCATCCCCGAACTGTCAGTGCCAGGTGATCGGCTATCCACTGTCTGACCCACCCCACCACAGGTAGGGCACGTAGAGGTAGACATCATCTGACCCAGCATGGTGTTCATGACCTTTCTTACCTGTCCGGTACCCTGGCAAGTGCTACAGGTTGCAAATTTCGTGTTCGGGTCAACTACCAGTCTGTTAACCTTGATTTTCTTCTCTACTCCGTTGGCTATTTCCTGAAGTGTAAGTTTTAGCTTGATCCGAAGATTGGTGCCCTTTCGGGTACGTCGGCCTCTGCCGCCGCCTCCACCACCAAAAAAGCTATCGAATGGACTTCCGCCTCCACCTCCGAAGATGTCTCCGAACTGTGAGAAGATGTCATCCATGTTCATCCCGCCACCACTGTAGCCGCCAGCTCCACCAACACCCTGATGACCGAAACGATCATATCGCTGACGTTTCTCGTCGTTGCTCAGGACTTCATAAGCCTCCGCTGCTTCCTTGAACTTGTCCTCTGCTTCCTTATTGTCTGGATTTTTGTCTGGGTGATACTTGATAGCGATCTTACGATAAGCTTTTTTGATCTCATCCTTAGAGGCGCCCTTATCTACTCCCAGTATTTCGTAATAGTCTCTTTTAGCCATTATTATGATTTTGCTCCGGTTACCACTTTGGCAAATCTCACCACCTTATCACTCAGGAAATATCCATTCTCCACTACATCCACAATCTTACCTGCCAATTCTTCTTCGGCCGGTATTTGCGTGATCGCCTCATGATAGTCGTCGTTGAAGTCATCTCCTTTGTTGACTTCCATTTTCTTCAACCCTTTTGATTCAAGAATCTTTTTGAATTTATTGTAGATCAATTCCGTACCCTCTTTGGCTGGAGTCATTTCTTCGTTTTCCTCCATGGATTTCAGTCCACGTTCGAAATCATCCAACACGGGCACCAGACTTTCGATCAATTCCTTACTGGCAGACCCGATTAATTCAATCCGCTCTTTAGCAGTTCGTCTCCTGAAATTTTCGAACTCTGAGTACAATCTCAAGTACTTGTCCTTTGCTTCGCTTAACTCGATACTCAATTTCTCCAGCTCAGTTGGTTCCTCTTCTGCTGTCGCAGCTTCAGCTCCGCTTTCTTCGTTCTCGGTCACAGGCTGGTCGGTATTTTCCTCCTGATTGACTTCTATATTCTGATCTAGTTCTTTTTCTTCTACTTTTTCCTTCTGCATCGGTAATACACTTTTTTAGAGATAGCTCACTGTTGGCAATTTCTTTGCCAAAGCCGTAGAGGCTGACAAGTTGTCAGAAATGGCCACTACTCAGTGCAATCAGACATTTAGCATTTGCCAAATCTTGTCCTTCAGCTCTTGTATGCCAAGTCCTGTCACACTCGAAATATAAACGTAGGGTAGATCTGGCAGCTCGGCTTCCATCTCAGCCAAAAGCTCTTCATCGAGCAAATCTGACTTGGTGATGGCCAACAGTCGCTGCTTGTCCAATAACTCGGGATTGTACTTCTCAAGCTCACCAAGCAAGATGTTGTATTCTGCTTTGATGTCTTTGGCATCCGTAGGAATCATAAAAAGCAGCATGGAATTACGCTCAATATGGCGTAGGAAACGAATCCCAAGCCCCTTGCCATCTGCCGCACCCTCTATAATCCCGGGAATGTCTGCCACCACAAAGGAGCGTTCGTCGCGATATGGAACCACACCCAGGTTAGGTACCAGGGTGGTAAATGGGTAATCTGCTATCTCGGGCTTGGCAGCAGAAATAACTGAAAGCAGTGTAGACTTACCTGCATTGGGGAAGCCCACAAGGCCTACATCGGCTAAAATTTTGAGTTCGAGAATAATCCACTTTTCTACTCCGGGTATTCCCGGCTGGGCGTGTCTTGGTGCCTGATTTGTAGGTGTGGCAAAATGGGCATTGCCCTGACCTCCCATACCACCGGGCAGCAAAATCTGCTCATGCCCATCCTCCATAATCTCGAGCAGGACTTCTCCTGTTTCAGAATCTTTGGCCACAGTACCTACAGGTACATCCAGGTAGATATCACTACCACCTAGTCCGAAACGCTTTCCACCTTCACCATTGCCTCCATGCTCAGCCTTGATATGCTTGCGGTATTTGAGGTGGATAAGTGTCCACATTTGCTTGTTGCCACGCAGGATGATATGTCCCCCTCGGCCGCCATCTCCTCCATCGGGACCACCTTTTGGTACAAACTTCTCTCTTCGAAAGTGAACTGAACCGGCTCCCCCATCACCTGACCTGGCGTAGAGTTTTACGTAATCAATAAAATTGGAATCCATTCCTTAAGTAAAACTGTCAATCACTGTGCATATCTGATTAAATATTCCTTCGATAGTACCAACCCCATTGATGCCATTGAATTTTCCCTGCTGCTTATAATAACCAGCCACTGGAGATGTCTCCTCTTCATACACCCTTATTCTAGTGGTGATTTTGGCATCATCCTGATCGTCTACCCGACCAGAGGTTTTAGCACGCTCCTTGATACGAGCCCTGAGCTCATCCTCGGGTACTTCCAGAGCCACCATGCCAGATATTTGCAACCCGTGTGCGGTCAGCATCTTATCCAACTCAGCAGCCTGATTGATGGTGCGTGGAAAACCATCAAAAATGAACCCCTTTGCGTCCAGCGTCTCCTTGATCTTATCCTCTACCATGCCCACTACCACCTCATCAGGTACTAGTTTGCCCTCGTCCATATACTTCTGAGCCAGCTTCCCCAGCTCGGTTCCTTCTCCCAAATGTTTTCGGAAAAGATCGCCGGTAGAGATATGTGCCAGCTTATACTTTTCAATGATATTCTCACTTTGTGTACCCTTTCCTGCTCCGGGAGGGCCAAACAGTACGATATTTAACATGGTATAAAATGCTTAATTCAATAATTAAATATAGTGATTAATAATACATGTGAACTTAGTCAATGGCAGCATATATCTGCGACAACTGCCGACCATGACCATCGTAATCCATGCCGTATCCTACTACAAATCTATTTGGAATAGCTATCCCACAATAATGTACCGGAAACTTGTCATTAAAAACCTCCTTTTTAATAAGTAAAGTGGCCAATGAAACAGAGGCCGGTTTCTTTTCCTCCAGCAAACCTAACAGATACTTCAGCGTGATCCCAGTATCGATGATATCCTCCACTACCACTATATGCTTGCCGCTCAACTCATCACTAAGGCCTATCAGGCTCTTCACCACTCCTGTGGTCTGCTCACCCTCATAAGACTTCAATTTCACCAGTTCCAGAGTAAGAGATACCTCCAACTTCTTCAGTAAATCTGCCAAAAGCATAAAGGCGCCATCCAGTACGCCAAGTATCACTACTTCCTTCCCTTGAAAATCCCGATTGATCTCCTCCGCCAACCTGCCGACTGCAGATGCTATCTCCTTTTCCGAAAGAAATAGCTCGAAGGGCTTTCCATGCAAAGCAATTTTCTTCCCCGTCATAGCTTTTCCATCAGGTATATATACATGGCAATCATTGCTGTAAGATCTTTGATCGCTACCCGCTCATGTGGCGAATGGACGTTGTCCTCCGGAGCACCAATAAAAAGCCAGTCGATCGGGTAAGGAGAATGATGAATCTCACGTCCATCGCTGGAGCCACCACCTTCCACTTCCAGCTGGTGGGCTATGCCCGACTCGGCCGCCAGCTCCAGTACACGATCGAGAAATTTCCGTCTCGGAATATTTCTATCCCGCATGGAAATAGCCACTCCTGATTCGTGCTGAACACCTTCGGTCACCCAGGTAATGTCTGAAATCAAACACTGCTTTATTGAATAATTCTCCGCGAGGTATTTAATCAGCATGGGCACTGAGCCTCCACCGTGCTCCTCAAACGAACTGAAAACAATCACACCGTCTTTCAGGTGTTTGGCCACTTTCAGTGCATTATAGATTCCAAGCCGGTTGTCCATGTAAGGGCCTTCCAGAAATCCCTCACCCACTTTTAGCGCTGGCTTCCAGGTAAGCGTGGTACCTGTCTCAATGGCCCGAGGAAAATCATAAAACAACTGTCCTTCGTCATCTACCCTGAGGGTACATTGTATCAGTCCTTTGCTATCTCTTCCCACAAGCTCATAGCCATTTTCCACATCAGGTCCGCCTATCGGCACCAGCTGATCGTGATACCTCACTGTGAAACCAATGGTATCCATATGGGCGAAAATGGCGGTGCGTGGCTCGCCAAAAACGAGGATGAGATTGTCCTGTAAAAAATCTCCCGACAAAATCTTTGGTTGAACTTTCCAGCTATGGGAGTGCTTTCTTACGTATTGGGTAATGAAGTCCCGCATCTGGTATTCGCTACCTGATGGAGATGGAATGTCTATGAGCTGTTCGAGTAGTTTCATTACAAAAAGGACGCAAAGATAACTTTATCGTAAAGACCCATGCTCATAAATTTCGTATAAATTCACGCGCTCAAAATCAATCCAGAATGCCAGTGATCTTAAAATACCTAACAGTGTATGCCCTGAGTGCGCTCAAAATCATTTTTGGGCCCACCTTAGGCCTTGCTTATGGGTTTTCTGTCCTTGAGACCACCCTCCTATCCCTACTGGGTATGATGAGTACGGTGTATCTCCTCACTTACTTTGGTCCTGAAATCAGGAACCTGTCACTCCGGCTGTTCAAGTCTAAAAAGAAGCGCAAAAACTTCACGCCCAAGCGACGAAGACTTGTCAGAATCTGGACAAAATATGGTGTAGCCGGCATTGCCTTCTTCACACCCATCCTCCTTTCACCCATTGGAGGCGCTATCCTGGCCAATGCCTTTGGCGGTAAGCGCTCTGAAATCATTCGGTGGATGTGGCTCTTTGGTGCCGTATGGGCATTTATCCTCACCTTGCTCACGAGGTATGCCGGATGGTTGCTGGAAGATTTTGGTGTGATCTAAGGCCCTATTCGGGAACCTCCTCATCGTCCATGATTTCGATATCCTGGATCAGCACTCGCCTGGAAATGGCCTGCCCAGTGGGGGTAGCTGCCAGCCCTCCCAGTGCTGTTTCTTTGTACTTGGCTTCCATACTCTGACCGATCTCTCCCATTGCGTCCACGCATTCGTCTACAGGTATCACTGGGCTCACATCCGCCAGAGCTATCTGAGCAGAAGAGTTTGCAATGGCTGCCGCACTGGCATTGCGCACTACGCACGGGATCTCCACCAGGCCAGCTACCGGATCGCAGACCAGCCCCAGCATACACTGTATGGTGATGGCCACTGCATTAAACGCCTGATCTACGGTGCCACCAAGGGCATACACAATGGCCGCTGAAGCCATGGCCGCAGCTGCGCCCGTCTCTGCCTGACAACCACCCACTGCTCCAGAAATAGAGGCACGCTTTTCCATAATCAATGCCACTCCGGCACCAATTAACAAGCCTTCCAGGATCGTCCGGTCTGGCAGGTCATGTATTTCCTGCAGGGTAACCATGGTGCCAGGTAAAATACCGGAAGCGCCGGCAGTAGGCGCTGCCACCACTCTGCCCATACATGAGTTGACCTCCTTGGCCGCTAAAGCTCTTGATATCAATTTTTGAAATTCTGGAGAGAGCACTGACAATGGTAGGTTGGCTACCTTTTTCGCGCCACTGTTGATCATTCCTGAGAATGAGTTCATTTCCTGAGTAAGGCCCGTCTGCACGGCCTCTCGCATCACGAGGTAGGCCTTAGACAGCCCGGTCCATACCTCCTCTTCACTCTTCCCTTTTTGCTCCCTTTCATACCGGAGCACGGGTTCATACAGGGGCTTGTTTTCATCCGAACAGTACTTACGCCATTCGTCGAAACTATCAAATAAGATACTCATGTCTATGTCATTTTTGGGGTTCTGCAAAGTTATAGGAAATGATTGTCCCTTCGCTATTTACTACTACAAAGGATTAGTGGATAAGATTCAGTTTCTATATTTGCGCCCATGTTGAAGAATGACCTCATCTTAAGAGCGGCCCGTGGAGAAAAAACGGAACGAACCCCAGTATGGGTAATGCGCCAGGCCGGAAGAATATTGCCAGAATACCGGGCTGTCAGAAACGGATTGAGCGGTTTCAAAGAGCTGGTGGAGACGCCTGAGCTAGCCGCTGAGGTCACCATTCAGCCAGTGGATATTCTGGGAGTAGACGCGGCCATTATCTTCTCGGACATACTGGTCATCCCAGAAGCCATGGGACTCCCCTATGAGATGGTGGAAAAAACAGGCCCCATTTTCAGGAAGACTGTGGCCACTACGGAAGACCTGACTTCACTCAAAGTAGCCAAAGCTGAGGACCTTTCTTATACCCTGGAAGCCATCAAAATCACCAAACGAGAGTTATCTGGCCGAGTGCCGATCATTGGCTTTGCCGGGGCTCCATGGACCATCTTCGCCTACATGGTAGAAGGAAGCGGCAGTAAGACTTTCTCTAAGCCGAGGAAAATGCTGTATACCAATCCAGAATTGGCCCACCGGCTGCTGGACATGATCACTCAAAGCACCATTGCCTACCTAAAAGGACAAATAGCAGCAGGTGCAGACATGGTGCAGATCTTTGACTCGTGGGCGGGTGTACTGCCCCCTGAGCAGTATCAGAAATTCTCATTGGCTTACATTGAGCAGATTGCGGCAGCGATCACTGAGGTGCCAGTGACAGTCTTTGCCAAGGGTGCTTTTTTCGCCATCGCGGATATGGCCCACATCAGCTGTAACACAGTAGGATTGGATTGGAACATGGATGTGCAAGAGGCGCGAAAAGTTCTTCCCGGAAAAACCCTGCAGGGTAATATGGATCCTTGTGCCCTCTATGGCACCTTTGATCAGGTCAAATCAGAAACCATTAAGATGTTGAAAGCATTTGAGGGGCATCCGCACATAGCGAACCTCGGACATGGCGTGTATCCAGATACTGATCCGGATAAAGTCAGATGCTTCATAGATACGGTGAAGGAATACCGGGCTTAGCCGCGAATGTTCTTCACCAGCTTTTTCCTGAGCTCTTCCGGATCAAAGGGTTTGGTAATGTAGTCGTTCATCCCATAATGAAGCACCTTCTCCTGCACTCTCACCAATGCTGAGGCCGTAAGTGCCACAATGGGTACGCTATTTTTGGCCGCTCTGATGGCCCTGGTGGCTTCATACCCATCCATCACTGGCATTTGCAAATCCATCAGTATGATGTCGTAGTAGTTGCTGGAAGCCTTTTCCACAGCGACTTCTCCATTTTCGGCCAGGTCAATTTTCATATTCCAGCTCTTCAGGAATTTCTTAGCCACCACCACATTCATGGTATTGTCCTCCACCAACAGCACCTGCCTCCCATGGAGCTTCTCTACCATGCCCTGCTCCTGATCTTCCATGGATACTGGAGCCACCTTGCGAGCTACCCCCCTGATATATTCCTGCTCGAAAAAGAATGTAGTCCCTGCACCGAGCTCGCTTCGCACCTGAATGGCAACCCCTTGGAGCTCTAACAATCTTTTGATGATGGAAAGACCGAGTCCAGACCCACCAAACTCTCTGGTAGTGGAAGAACTGGCCTGTGTAAATCGTTCAAAAATCTGCTCCAGCTTATCCTCCGGAATGCCTATGCCGGTATCCTCCACTTCATACCTGATCGTAATCCGATCCCGGCTCTCCCCTTGTCTTTTTACCTTCAGGGTTACATGCCCTTCCTTTGTGAATTTGATCGCATTGTCCAGCAGGTTGTTGAGTACCTGGTTCAGGCGGGTCCTGTCTGTGATGATTTCGATCGCAATGGATTCATCAAACTCCAGGTTAAGGTCTAGTCCCTTGGCCTGCGCCTTGACGCGATATCCCCTATAAATACTGGTAATCACCTCCTTGAGGTTGACCGTCATTTCCTCAAATTCTATGGAGCCAAACTCCAGTTTATTGTAGTCGAGGATATCATTGATAAGGGAGGTGAGATTCTCTGCGGAATATTTGAGTGAAATCAGGTTTTCCTTTTGATCCTTCCGGGGTTTGTCCTGAAGTAAAAAGTGAGAGATACCAACTACGGCATTTAGTGGGGTCCTGATTTCATGCGAAATGGTACTCAAAAAATCCGTTTTTGCCTGAGAGGCTTTTTCAGCTTCCTCTTTGGCCTGCTTTAAAGAATTGGCAAATCGAAATGAAAGGATGAGTGACTGTGAAAAAAAGAAAGAGACGTACCCCCAGAATGAAACGGCCTTATTTTCTTCCAGGAGACCAAAATAGACAAAGATATTATACACAAATATCAGAAAGACCACTCCTACGCTAATGAGACCAAAAGTGGAGTCCGGCCGACGATTGATTTTAGCTCTGACATAAATGAAAAAAGTCAGTGCAATATAAATCAGTAATATGCCGAAAAAGGGCTCCACCAGGTGAGAGTAAACCGACACTGGAAACAGAAGAGTAAGCCCAATAAACAGCAGACAAATCCCATCAAGTATGTCCCAAATAATTTTTTTCGCCTCCAGCGGGAAGGTATGATGCACAAAGCGTCCAAACGCGAAAGTGGCCAAAAACAGCGTGAGATACTCGATTCGGGTGGTCACATACCACGAGACGTCCACCAGTGAATGCAGCACATAATACCCAAAACCGATCACCCTGTAGCTGTAGATCAGGCAGAATAGCGCAAAATAAAGAATGGCTTTATCTCGTCTTCCGAAAAAATACAGGCCCAGAAAAAAAAGGCCACCTGTAAGTAAACTGCCCGTAAGGATCAGGTCATAAGCAAGTATCGCCAGGTATTCAGCAGCCATCACCTCCGAAGTGCCTATTTGCATACCCTCTAAGGCACCGCCTTTGCTGTGATCAAAATTGGCAATCTGAAGAACCAGTTCGTTGGTATCCGACACATTAGGAAGGGCGACAAACTGAGGCTTCCATTTGGGCATGTAAGCCTCGGGAGTAGTTGCCACCTGGCCATTCTTGGCGATCAGCTTTCCATTGAAGTACAACGCGAAAGCGCTGTAAACATCTTCCACATAAAGCGTATAGTCGGAACGCTCCGGCAAGAGTATTATGGCCCGGTATGTAGCAAACCCGTTTGCATTCAAAGGCTTGTCACCTACAAACTGATTGTTCCACAGTGAGGGAAACGGGAAATAGCCAGGAGTCAGTGTATCCAACTGACCGGGTAGCAGCAGTTGATCCCAATAAAACTCGTAGGTCCCATCGAGCGAAAGGCTTTTGCTGAAATCGGCGTTTCTCAAATCTATAGTAGCAGATTGAGCCTGCCCCATGGAGAAATTTCCAATAAAAAGTAACAGACAGCAAATGACAAATCGCGATGCGAACATCCAGTATCAGGTATAGTGACGGAGCTTTTTCAAAAGTTCCCCCGGGTCAAAGGGCTTGATAATATAATCATTCATTCCCGAGTTTCTGATTTTTTTCTGTTCTTCGGGCAGTGCTGAGGCCGTCAAAGCAATAATTGGAGTCAGATTATTCTTCTTTCTGATTTCCTCAGCTGCTTCAAAACCATCCATCACCGGCATCTGCAGATCCATCAATACCACGTGAAAATTGCGGGTTGAGATGGCTTCTATTGCCTCTATACCATTTGCCGCCACAGTCACACTGGCTCCCCACTTATTTAAAAACTTGGATGCCACCATCACATTGATCTGATTGTCTTCAACCAATAGCACATCAAGCGGCAGTTGTTGTTCCTCTATGTTGTCAGGCATGCTCTCTAATATAATATCTTCAACTATAGCGAATTGCTGAGTGAACCAAAACAATGAGCCATTGCCCAGTTCACTCTCCAGCATCAGGTCAGACCCCTGCAATTTGAGCAATTTTTTTGTAATGGTAAGCCCCAGACCTGTACCTCCGTAACGTCGGTTAGTGGAGGAACTCGCCTGTGTAAAACTCTGAAAAATATCCTCTTGTCGTTGCTTCTCTATCCCGATACCAGTATCTGCTACTTCAAATTTAATGACCACATGATCATTGGTCTGTGATTCGCATTTTAAACTCAACCTGATCACTCCTTCTTCAGTAAATTTAATGGCATTGCTCAGCAGGTTGGTCAGTATCTGACTAGTCCGCGTCTGATCACAGGATATGAATTGCGGAATTCGATCATCACACTCAAAGACGACTTTCAACTTTTTGGCATCCGCAATCGGCAAAAACACACGGTTCAGGTTCTCAATAAGGGATCGGATATCGACCGACCTGTATTCAAACTCAATTTTATCAGCCTCAATTTTACTGAAGTCAAGAATATCATTAATGATGACCAGGAGGTTTTCAGCAGAAAACTTGAGGGTATTGAGGGTTTCTTCCTGATTTTTGGTGGGTTGATCTCCCAGCAAATAGTTGGACAACCCTATCACAGCATTCATGGGTGTCCTGATTTCATGAGACATCATAGAAAGAAACTCCGACTTGGTGCGGGCGGCATGTTCCGCTTGCTCTTTGGCCTCCTTCAAGGAATTGGTAAAGAGAAAAAACAAAATGAGCGACTGAAAAAAGAAGAACGCCAGGTACCCCACAAAAGAAATCAACTCAATCTCTTCCGCCGCACCCATATAAAGGTAAATCTTGTAAGAGAAGATCATTAAAATCATCAGCGAGCTGATCAAAGCATATCTGGACCCCTCCATGTTTCGCTGATAAGCCCGGATGTATACATACGCCACGATTAAAATACCCACGAGGAGCAGAATCAAATAGGCATCCACCAAGCTGGTGAAAACCGTTGGCGGAAAAATCAATGTAATGCCAGAAGCGAGGATGGAAATGGCCACGAAAATATACAGGGGATTGACACGATATTTCAATGGAAAAAGTGCGTGCGTGTAAAGTGTGAAGAAGATAGGAGGCACAAATAGTGATAGATATTCAAGGCGAATACTCGTCAGCCACGCCATACCCGGATAAATAATTTGTAAGGTATAATCATCAGCACCCACCACCCGATAGGAAAAAGTGAGACAAAACACTGAAAAGAAAATCGCTGACTTTTCTCGTTGACCGAAAAAATAAAGGGCACAAAAAAACAAGCCGGTCATTACCAAAGTGCCAGTAAGCAACAAGTCAAAAGCCAGAAGTTCGTTGGCCTGACTTCTCAAAAAAGACTCATCGCCTAAAAGAATCGCCTCTCTGGCTCCACCTTTCCGGTGAGAAAAATTGGAGATCTGAAGGGTAATCCGAACAGTGTCCTGATCTGGTAATTCAATGATCTGGGGCACCCATTTAGGATCTGAGGTAGCCGGATCCATTCCTACCTGCCCACCAAAATCGATCCTTTCATCCTCGATATATAGTCTGGCTGCCGAATAGACATGTTTGATTCTCAGGGCGAGATCCGTCCGATCACGTGGTAGCAGAATAGTCAAATGGTAAGTAGCAAAACCATTCCGTGAAAGCGGCACTCCACCATGGGAGCTGTGATTATTCCAAAGCTCGGGGAAATAAAAAAAGTCCTGAGTGGAAGATGAGATAGCATCCGGGGAGAGCAATTGCTCCCAAAAAAAAGTCCATTCACCATTCAGGGGAACGGGCGCAGCGGATAGGTCAGCATCCCTCAAATCCAATACCCCTTTCTGCGCCTCGCGTGCTGTGACATTCATGCCAATAGCAAAAAGTACGATGACGCACAATAAGAATTTCCCGTTCATTAAAAACTGCTGGTTTACTTCAACTGCGCTAAGAGAAGTCCGTTGGATTGAGCTTCTCCAAGCAATCGGATGGGGTCTATCGGCATCACTCCAGGATACTCGCAGACAATACCGCCTCCCAAGTTAGCCAACTCAGCGGTAAATAGCAGTGGCAAATTCAGTGCACAACAGAGTCCGGCAATAGAAATGACCGTATCTCCGGCTCCAGACACATCCGCGATGCTCCGCAAATGTGCCGGCAATTTTCCGGATACTGCGTCTGAATAATAATAAACACCTTCCCCTGAAAGGGTTAACAGCAGCTGGTCAAATTGCATTTTGCCCGATAGCAGAGCGGCGGCATCAGCCAGGGAAGATTCATCGAGGCTCAATGCCTCAAACCCCAATCCGGTTTTCATTTCTGAGAGATTGGGTTTGAACAGACTCACGCCCTGATAAGTAAGGAAATTTTTCTTTTTGGGATCTACCACCACTGGCACGCTGCACTCCTGCGCCGCTCGAATAATCCACTGAATCAGCTCCTTGCTCAGACAACCTTTATCATAATCCTGCAGCAGAATCAAGTCCACCTCACTCATGAGTGGCTCAATGAATGCAGTCAATGACGAACGCTCTGCAGCCGTTAGCGACCGTTCGGTTTCTCTGTCTATCCTAAGCAGGTGTTGAGAACCGGAAAGAACCCTGTGCTTGACAGTGGTCACTCGTTCGTCGCTTTTGACTACTTGCGCAGCAGAGATACGCTGTTGCTCCAGCAGCCCGACTAGTAAATCCGCCTCCGGGTCCGCTCCGGCGAGCGTACAAAGAATAGGGTGGGCACCAAGCGCCTGAATATTGAGCGCCACGTTGGCTGCTCCGCCAAGGCGATGCTCGGTGTTTTGGGCCTGTAAGATGGGTACAGGTGCCTCCGGAGATACCCGGTGCACCTCACCATATGTGTAAGTATCGACCATCGAATCACCGATGATCAATACTTTCATTTTTGTAAAAGCATTGAAAACCCCCTCAATGGAGTCAAATGCCATTATGCTAGTTTAGCCAATGATGCCTTCATCCTGCTCATGGCCGTTTTCAGATCCTCAACAGAAGCAGCATAAGACAGTCTCAAACATCTGGGATCACCAAATGCCTCACCAGTCACTACCGATACATTGGCATCTTCCAATAAAAACAGACTTAAGTCGGTGGCGTCAGCAATGACCTTCCCGTTGACACTTTTGCCAAAATAGCTGCTCACATTGGGGAAGAAATAGAAGGCTCCACCAGGCATATTCACCTCCACACCCGGGATTTCACTCAGCAGGCCATACACCAGCTCCCGTCGGCTTCTGTACTCCTCCACCATCTTGTAAGATGGCTCATAGTCAGAAGTCAGGGCCGTCAACGCGGCACGCTGAGCTATTGAACAGTTGGCTGAGGTGATCTGCCCCTGCATTTTATTGGCTGCTTTGGCCAGCCATAGAGGAGCACCGATGTACCCCACTCTCCAGCCAGTCATTGCAAATCCTTTGGCAAATCCGTTGACAGTAACTGTACGATCCTCCATGCCTGCAATGGCACCGATGCTCACATGCTTCTCTCCGTAGTTGATCAGCTCATAAATTTCATCGGAGATCACCACGATATTTGGATATTCTTTCAGCACTTCCGCGATAGCCTCCAGTTCTTCCTGTGAAAAAACAGAACCTGTAGGGTTACATGGTGATGAAAAAATCAATGCTTTTGTTTTGTCCGTGATAGAGGCTTTCAGTTGCTCGGCTGTTGCTTTAAAGTCATGCTCCAAATCTCCATTCACAAAAACACACTTTCCCTCAGCCAGTTCCACCAAAGCGCTATAGCTCACCCAGTATGGCGAAAATACGATCACCTCATCACCCGGATCCAGCAGTGCCAAAAATACGTTGGCAATAGACTGCTTGGCTCCATTGGAAACCACAATCTGATCAGGCGAATAATTCAATCCGTTTTCCTTCTTGAATTTGGCACTGATAGCTTCTCTGAGATCCAAATAGCCATTTACCGGAGGGTACGCAAAGTACTTTCCTTCATCAATGGCCGCTTTCGCTCCCTCCTGAATGTGTTTAGGCGTCTTAAAGTCCGGCTCGCCCAAGCTAAGGCTTATTACGTCCACTCCATTCTGCTTCAGCTCCCTTGCCTTTGCTGCCATGGCCAGGGTTGCAGATTCTGCCATATTTTTGATTCGCTCTGATCGTAAATCCATTATCTTTATTCGTTTTGAGGTGCAAAATTAATTAAATCAAATACATCATCAAATGAGAAAAACTATCTATTTTATATTTATATGTGTCTTTTTTTTGAAATTTTTCAATGCGAAAGCGCAAGAATCCAAAATCAAGTTTGGCGCATACCTGGATACCTACTATAGTTTTGACTTTAGCAAACCTCTGGATAATCAACGACTTTACGTCACTCAATACGATAAACACAACGAATTTAACCTGAGCCACGCCTGGGTGAGTGCCGCCTACGAAGAAGATAAAGTCAGGGCTAGTCTGGCCCTACAGGTGGGAACCTATCCGGCCAACAACTACGGGGCAGAACCAGAAAAACTCTACCAAATGGTGTATGAAGCGTATGCGGGGTATCAGGTAACAAAAAAAGGATGGTTGGATGTGGGGATTTTTGGCGGACATTTTGGTTATGAAAGTGCCTTGTCTCTGGATCGGGATCTGTATTCTCCCGCACTGGCCACTGAGTACACCCCATACTATCAGTCTGGTCTGCGGTACACCCACGACCTCTCAGACAAAACACAGCTAAGAGCAGTAGTTCTCAACGGCTGGCAAAATATAGGTGAAACCAACAATAAAAAATCACTGGGTATCGCCGTGGACCACACGCTGAATGAATCATTCAAAATAAGTTATGGTAACTATTTCGGCAATGAGAGCACCAACAGCAACATGGACCTGATGCGGTTTCACAACAATTTGATTCTCGAGGCAAAGCCCCTTAAGAATTGGAAAATTGCAGGTGTACTAGACTACACCACACAAAGCAACAGCGCTACTGATAAAAACCTACACACTTCTTTTATCACGGTGATCAGCAAGTATACATTTTCTGAAAAATGGTCGGTGGCTGGCCGTTATGAAAACATCAATGACAAAGATGACCTACTCATCAATGGCATCACAGGCCAGTTTGCCATGAATGTCATTAGTCTGTCTGTAAACTATTACCCCACCGAAAATGCCGCATTCAAATTGGAAGCTAAAACCTACAAAGGCCCGTACAATAACTTCGCGGGTGAAGAGGGCGTGGGGGCCGGACTATTGGTCCTCGGAGCAGGAATGGCGATTAGACTCAACTAAAAAACAAAACCCCTGCTGCGAAGATCACAGCAGGGGTTTCATAACCAAATATCTATTAGCTATTAATTAGCGACAAACTCTTTAAGTCTTCTGTTTTTACCAGGCTCTCTCAATTTCTGAAGTGCCTTTTCTCTTATTTGTCTCACACGCTCACGGGTCAATCCCATGGCATCTCCTATTTCTTCCAATGTGTAAGGATTGTCATGACCGATACCGAAGCTCATCATGATCACTTCTCTTTCTCTGGCTGTCAGGGTAGAAAGCGCCCTTAGTGTCTCCACCTTCAGTGAATCATTGAATACCAACTCACCATCTGTAGGACCTGTGGTTTGGTTTTCCAATACATCCAAAAGTGAACCAGACTCATCTTCACCAAAAGGTGCATCCATGGACATTTGCTTCACCTCAGCACCCAGTGTGTTTCGCACTTCACTAGGCTTCATGTCCAAAATTTCTGCCAATTCCTCCTCAGTTGGCTCACGCTCAAACTGCTGCTCAAGCTCAGCATAGGCTCTTCTGATCTGGTTGATCGCACCAGACTTGTTCATCGGTAGACGAACAATTCTCGACTGCTCAGCCAAAGCCTGCATAATGGACTGACGAATCCACCACACCGCATAGGAGATAAATTTGAAACCTTTGGTTTCATCGAATTTCTTTGCTGCCTTGATCAATCCCAGGTTTCCCTCGTTGATGAGGTCATTCAAAGGAAGGCTTCTGTTTTGGTACTGCTTCGCCACAGATACCACGAATCTCAAGTTAGCCTTTACCAACTTCTCCAGAGCCAGCTCATCACCCTCGCGGATTCTTTTAGCTAGCGTCACCTCCTCATCAGGAGTAATCATCGGTACATTACTTACTTCAGTAAAGTACTTCTCCAGAGTGTGACTCTCTCTTCGGTTGGTAATGGATTGTGTGATCTTGAGTTGTCGCATGTGCTTTCTTTATAGTTAATATTCCAATCAGCCGCTGGTTTTAAGATCAAAAACGGCCAATTTTTCCTTCAGAATCTATTTCGCTAAATTCAATTAAAGAACCGCGAATTTACGAAAATATTGAGTACGGATCAAATTCTTTTAGACAATAAATTCCAACCTTAATAAAACTCGCTAAGTGGTAAATAGGTTTCACTTTTGGAAAAATTTACGAAAATAATCCCAAAATCCTACCTTTTCTTACTCGTATCTGAGAGAATTAACGGGATTTGATTTAGCCAAACGATACACACGGGCAATCACGGTAACAAAGGAAATAACCAAAACGGCAGCAAATGCAATCGTAAAAACACCAACAGAAAGCTCTATGCGATATGCAAAATCCTGAAGCCAGCCATTGAGCGTCCACCAGGCCACCGGTGCTGCCACGAAAAGCGATACAAGAAGTAGTGCCACATAATCTCTTAGAATGATTTGCAAGATGTTAGGGATGCTGGCACCAAGTACTTTTCTAATTCCCACCTCTTTGGTCTTTCTTTCGACCGTAAAATTCACCAGACCAAACAACCCGAAAGCCGATATGATAATGGAAATAACGGTGGCAATCAGGATCAAATAGCTCCTGCTCTGATCTGCCTGATAATACCGCTCCCAGCGCTCATCCAGAAAGTTGATTTCCGCCGGAGTTTCAGGGTCGTATCGCTTTTGTACCTCCTCTATGTGCGCGAGCACCTCAGGAAGATTATCCTGATACCGGATAGTAAAATAGTCTATCCCCAGCACGGGATTGTTCCAACTGGTGATCACCACTGGCCCGAGCGGTACATGCAGCGACTGAAAATGAAAATCCTTCACCACGCCGATCACCTGCATTTTGGACAGGGTATCTTCTGCTATCCATACGGAAGCGCCAATGGGATCCTCCAATCCCAATAATTCCACGGCTTTTTCATTCAAAATCACTTTCAGAGTGTCGCTGCCTGCAATCCCTGAGAAATTTGAACCTGTCTTCAGTGTCATCTGGTAGGTATCGAGCCAGTTTTCATCTGCGGCATAATGCGTCGCCACTACAGGGTTTTCATTCTGAACCCGGGACAATTCTACCGATGGAATGTACTTCCACTCTCCAGGCACACGAGAGGAAGTGGTGGCATTCACCACACTGGCATGCTCCTTGAGCCCGGCAATAATGGACTTAAATCGCTGACGGGCGGTTCCGCTATTGATATCCAGCGTGACCAATTTATCATTCCTGAAGCCCAAATCCTTCGTCTGCACATAGTGAAGCTGACGGTATAGCACGATAGATCCAATGATCAGGCACAAAGAAATACCATACTGCACCACCACAAATGATTTTCGCAACAGATCACCTTTCCCAACAAAGACATTGCGGGTCAGAATAAGGGAATGATTGAGTTTGGAATAATAAACGGCAGGGATCAGGGATGACAGCACCCAAATAACACCAAAAGCCACAGCATGATAGCCAAGCAGGTCCAGACTAAAAAACCGGCTCAAAGGGATGACTTTATCAGAAAGCTCCAGGAATTTCGAATGAAACACAATGAGCAGCGCTACAGAGAGCACATAAGCAATCAAGAGGGTCAAAAAGGTCTCTACAAAAAGCTGGAACCGAAGCTGACCGATGGTCGCTCCATTCACCTTTCGGATGCCTGCCTCCAGGGTTCTCTTCAAGGCCTGCACCGAAGACAAATTAATATAGTTCAGTGCGGCTATGGTAATCACAAAAAGGCCTATCAGAAAAATTATTGAGACAAACTGCCGCTGAGAATAGGGGATAGACACCACAGCATCCGAACCAAATGTATCCAGATGACCAGACCCCAGGTGCATCTCTGCGATGGGCTGAAAGTAGAAATCATGGTGGGGTCGGATCTCATCATTGTAGTATTTCTTCATGAACCCCTCCTTCTTGGCAAGGACAGATTCGGGTCGGCTCCCCGCTTTGAACAGCGCCCAAGTGGTCATTCCCCGAGAGTTCCAGGAAGTCAGCCAGTCGCCATAAGCAGCCGGAAACTGCGCAAAATCCGCCACGTACACCGTATTGAACTGATAGGTGGAAGTAGCAGGCAAATCCTCATACACAGCCACCACTTCCACACTACTCATTCTGCCAGGCATAGTCACGATCTTGCCTATGGGATCCTCATCGCGGAAGAGCTTACGAGCGGTGGTCTCATTGAGTACTACTCCCACACCACCATTGAAATCCTGAAAGGGATCACCAGCCAAAATATTGAAATCAAGGATATTGAAAAGGCTCTTGGTAGCGAAAACATAATTCCGATCATTGAACAAGGTCTCACCATACTGCAACCCTCCCGAGCCCAGTGAGATCATCTTCGCGGTTTCCTCTATTTCAGGAAACTCAGCCTTCAGGCCATCGGCCAGCATATTGGAAGTGGCACTGAAATGCTGAACCTCTCCGTCCTCACCGGTACGTTTTTCCAGTACTCGGTAGATGCGATCCGCTTTGGCATGGTACCTATCCAAATGCTCCTCATCATATACATACATCAGGATAAAAAACAGTACGGCAAACCCCAGTGCCAGCCCTAAAGTATTGACCAGATAATGGGTAGTTTCCTTCCGAAATCGTCTGAAATAAACTTTGGTATAATTCTGTAGGGCGTTCATGGTCCAGTTGTTAATGGTGAATGATTTGATATTGATAGGTCGAAAGGCACGGATCACATCCCACAGAAATTTCCGATTGGCACTTTGTGGTGATACCTCCAGCCGCTTTTCAAAAAGCTCGATTAGGTCTCCTTCTATCTCCTCCAGAAATTCTTCGCGACAAAACCAGCGGAGAAACTTCAATGCTCTTTTCGGGGGTTTCATTTGCATTGGGTTAGTTGAAAGAGATATTAGGAATCTCCTGATAGATGCTCGTGCGAAGGGCGTATTGTTTATCCAGCATACTCTTGCCGAGCGCACTGATCACATAAAACTTTTTTCTTCTCCCACCCCGGTCTGCAGTGATCCCACCAAATCGGGAAGTAACAAAACCCTTTTTTTCCAGACGCTTCAGGGCTACGTGTATGGCACTGATGTTTACCTTTTTTTCCAGCTTTTTTTCCAGACTTTCCAGAATAAGGACACCATAGGCCTCATCGTGATGCGCTGCCACCATCAGCAAGACTAATTCTTCAAATTCTCCGAGAGATTGCTCTTTCATACCTATCTCAAAATTATTTACTTAACAAACGTGAATGTAATGTATTAGTTTCACTATTGTTAAGCAAATAAAACACAACCGGATTCTTTAAGTTTACCATTCACTACGCTCCTTATATGAAACCATACCTTCACCTGCTACTTGCTATTGTCATCCTGTCCTGCGGCGACCATTCCACCGTAGACCCTGAACAGCCAACTGACTCGGCGGACACGCTCACGATTTTTTTCATCAATGATCAGCATGGCCAGCTAAGCAACTTTGCCAAAATCAAGCACATCGTGGATAAGGAGAAAGCAACCAACGAACATGTACTGCTGGTATGCGCCGGGGATATGTTTTCCGGCAACCCCATAGTGGATCAATATGAGAAGAAGGGCTATCCGATGATCGACATCATGAACAAAACCGGATTTGATGTGTCGGTTCTTGGGAATCATGAATTTGACTATGGGCCATCGCACCTGAAAGACAGGGTACTGCAGGCAGAATTTGACTGGGTATGTGCCAATGTGGACATGAAAAACAGCGGAGTGCCACAACCTGATCCTTTCAAAACACTAACCATAGGAAACTTAAATGTCACTTTTCTCGGGCTGGTAGAAACTTTCGGCAAGCCTGGAGCCATCATCCCTGCCACTCACCCATGGCGTGTCACGGAAATGCAATTTCGCAGACATACCGACATATTGGCTAAATACCGTACCCTGAAGGAGGATGAAGGTGCTGATGTCCTCATCGCACTGACCCACCTGGGCACACAAAATGACCTTGAGTTAGCTGAAATTTTCTCTGAGTTGGATGTGATCATTGGTGGTCATTCCCACCAAAAAGTAAACCTGACCATCAACGAAACACCGGTGGTGCAGGCCGGCTCTTACCTGGCTCTACTCGGGCGACTGGATCTGATCGTCGACAAAGCCCGTATCACCAGTTCAGACGTCTCCTTCATCGATCTTCATGACTATGCAGAGCGTGATCAGGATTTGGCAGACCTAATAGCCACTTACAACAATGCCCCGCAATTCAATGAGGTAATTGGGGTGGCCCTTTCAGATCATGATCGCAACGAACTAGGCTGCTTTTACACCACCGCGCTTATGGATTATTTGCAGGTAGACATGTCCTTTCAGAACGGTGGAGGTATACGCTCGGGCATAGATGCGGGGGATATCACCACTTTGGAAATATACAACATGGATCCATTCAATAACCAGAGCGTGATTTTCACCATGACGGCCCAGGAGGTGAGCGATTTTTTCACAGAGAGTCGGGCAGGCGTACATGTATCAGGAGTGGATTTACAGCAAAATGGCTCCACGCTTGTGCTCTACAAAGATGGCAAAGCCATCCCACCGGAAGATCTGGTTACCATTGGGATCAATGACTATATTCCTGCGGTCTACGACCAGTATTTTCCTTTGGAAAAAGCTGATATACAAGGACTAACCACTGCCGAAACCATCATTGCCTACCTCAAAACCATCAATGCCACCTTGGATGATGAAGGATGCAACCGGTACTTTCAGTATTAACCAATGAAATCTATTCGTTTCGCAGGCATTCTACAGGATTGATTCTGGCCGTTCGGATGGTCTGAAGGGCTACCGTAAACCATGCCACCAGCAAGGCACTTAGGCCCGCAATTGCAAAAAACCACCATTCGAGACCAACCCTGAATGCAAAGTCTTGCAGCCAGTCAGCAGCAATGAAGTAACTAACGGGCAAAGCAATCATAGCGGCCACCAATACCATTTTGGTAAAATCCAGGGACAACAAATAAACAATGCCCAAAACACTGGAACCCATCACCTTTCTGATTCCGATCTCCTTGGTACGCCGCTCGGCTGTGAAGGCAGCCAAACCAAACAAGCCCAGGCAAGAAATAAGAACGGCAAACCCTGCGAAATACCTCGATAGAACCCCCACACGTTCCTCCGAGGCATATTGGGCCTGATAATCCTGATCTACAAACTGCGGCTTGAAGACGTATCCCGGATTGAAAGAGGAATAGAGTGATTCCATTTTATGAAGGGTGCTCACTTCACTTCCTGGTTTTATTCTGGCCATGACATAATGGGTTTTCTCAGGATTGTATAGGAAAATCATGGGCTCCACTTTGGTATGTAGTGATACCAAATTGAAGTCTTTCACTACTCCCACGATCTTCTTATCGCCGGTATAATGCGTAATCGTTTTTCCCAACGGGTCTGCCATTCCCATGGCCGCAATGGCTGTTTCATTGAAAATAACACTGGTGGAATCAGCTCCAAACTCCGAAGAAAACGCACGACCAGACACCAACTCCAGCCCGAGCATCTCCACCAATCCAGGGCCTGAATTGATCTCCCAAAACTGGATTTGATCCTGAGGAGTTTTACCTGGCCAACTCACACCACCTGTGGAGTTTCCTCCTCCCACCACAAAACCAGAAAGTGCCGCATCTTCTACTCCTTCCGTATTTCTCAACTCATTGATAAATGCATCTGAATGATTAATAAGCCTACCTTCTCTTTCGAAATACACGAGATTTTCACGGTCGTAACCCAGGTTTTTCTGCTTCACAAATTCCATCTGCTTATAAACCACCAACACCGATACGATGAGAATAATCGAGAGGGAAAACTGAATCACCACCAGCGATTTTCGACCCCAAACTTCACCCGTTTTTCGTGACAGTTTCCCTTTTAGCACTTCTATGGCTCTGAGCCCAGAGAGATACAGGGCAGGGTAACTACCAGCAATCACACCCACAATGACAATCAGGAGTCCGGCGATTTGGATCATCAGCCAGTCAATACCCAGGGTCAATTGCTTCTGGGTCAAAAAATTGAATTGAGGAAGTAGCAGCCATACCAGTACAAAAGCCACCACCAAAGACAAGAGACTGAGCATGAGAGACTCTGTGAAATACTGCCCCATCAATGACCACCTGGAGGCCCCGAGCGATTTCTTTACCCCGATCTCCTTGATTCGATGAGTTGCCTTGGCAGTCGACAAATTGATAAAATTGATACTGGCGATAAATAGAATGAATAGGGCGATGGTGATGAATAAATTCATATTCTCAACCCGACCACCTATCTGCTTTCCATTTTCATATTTCCCATGGAGGTAAAGGTCGCTATAGCGGGTCAAAAACAGATCTACCTTACCTTCTTCCTGTTGTTCCTTCAAAATAGCGTCTATCTTCTTAGACGCATCCTGCGGGTCAGCTGATGGATTGAGCACCACCGCGATTCTTGCGTAGTAGTTAAACCAATTTTTGTAACTAATGAGGTCATCATGAAAAAAGTCCCAGGACATCACAAAGTCAAACGGATCCGAAGAATTTCTCGGAATATCTTTCAAAACACCAGCAACCTGAACATCCTTGGTTTGATCAAAAAAATGCCACTCCAGCGATTTTCCAACCACATCGGTACTCTTAAAAATGCGCATGGCCAGTGATTCCGTGATCAAAATCCCGGACTTATCAGATATCCCAGTACCTCCTATCAACGGATAGGTATAGACATTCAAAAATTCGGTACTGGCAAACTTCCCATTGGATTTAAAATAGGTCTCGCCCGATGATAGGGTAAACTCATGGGTATCTGTGGTGGCGACTGCCGTGCTCACTTCCGGCACCCTGGACTCAATCTCATCCAACAGCAGCCCGGGTACACCTTTCCAGGTGCGGATACCACTGGCATCACTGTGATTTGACATGACCTGATACAGCCGGGCATCATGATCATGAAATTTATCCACGCTCCTTTCATCTGCCACCCAAAGTGCGATAAAGATCACGCAGGCCAACCCGGTAGACAGCCCTATGAGGTTGATCAAAAACTGAGACTTGTGTTTCTTAAAATTCCTGAATGTTAATGTGAAATTGTGACGCACCATGGTAAAGCGGATTAAGGAAGTTGACTTTGATTTTTTGATGGCGAAGGGTCTCAGATAGCTAAGTGCCTGATACCAGTAATTGAGTTTCGCTCTGAAAAGAGACTTCTGACTGGCCATGGAGTAGAACTTCTCCTCTAAATCTCCGAGCACTTCCTCGGCCAGGTCTGCCCGAAGCAGCCAGGTAAGCAAGCGCGTTGCCAATTTTGGGGGTATTTTATCGCGGTTTTTCAAACCTTAAGTGAGAAAATTCAAACGATCCACAGACAATCCGGGGTACTGGTTCCATAGAGAAACTCTGAAATCTCTGGAAGAAGTCAGTGCCGCCTGGCCTGCTGCAGTGATGGTATAAATCCTCTTGCGCCTCCCACCACGCTCGGCCGTAGGTTGTCCCATTTCAGAAGTCAAAAACCCCTTTTCCTTCAATCGATCCAATGTAGAGTGCACAGACCCTATAGAAGAAGCCCGCCCAGACTGAGCTTCGAATTCTTCCGCAATTTTGAAAGCATAAGCCTCCTCTCCCAGTATGCCTACCAGCAGCAAGATAACTTCTTCAAATTCACCTAAACGCGTTTCTTTCATAGCTAAACAGTATTATACTAGATTGTAGAACTAATATACGGAAAGGACAGATTATTTGTTCTGGTATTTAGTAAGAAATACATAAACCCTAGCTATTAAAAAGACGACAATATCAATATCCAATAAACCGTTTTACATTATAGATTTACGGTGATTACAACACTTTACTGGATTCGTGAGTCTTAGATCAATCACATTCGCATCACCCAAACTAACGACGTGACTAAAAAAATTTTATCCCTTGTTTCACTCAATCTCCTTGGAGGACTATTGTTTGGGCAAAACTTTACCATCAATGGATACATCAGAGATCAGGTAACAGGTGAAAACCTCATAGGTGCCACCATTCTGGATCCGGCAACCATGCAAGGTACCATCACCAATACCTTTGGTTTTTACTCCCTCACACTACCCACCGGCACGTATCAACTCCGTTGCTCCTATGTGGGCTATCAGCCCTGGGAACAAGAAGTCACCCTCACTCAAAACCTGAATCTCAACATCAGTCTGGCACCGGGCACTACCCTGGAGGAAGTCGTCATCACTGCGGAAGAAAACATAGAGCTATCCCCCCAGATGAGCAGCATTGACGTGCCTATAGAGCAGATCAAAGCACTCCCCGTACTCATGGGAGAGGCCGACCTGCTCAAGTCCCTCCAGCTCCTGCCGGGAATCCAGGGTGGGACTGAAGGATCCAGTGGAATCTATGTGCGAGGTGGCGGCCCCGATCAAAACCTCATCCTGCTGGATGGAGTGCCCGTGTACAATGTATCACATCTCTTCGGGTTCTTTTCGGTGTTCAACCCGGATGCCATCAATCGGGTAAACGTGGTAAAAGGTGGCTTCCCTGCCCGCTATGGCGGCCGACTTTCCTCGGTCATCGACATCTCCATGAAAGAAGGCAACAATCAGAAATTTAGCGGGGAAGGATCCATAGGTCTCATCTCCTCTAAGCTCACACTCGAAGGTCCGATCGGGAAAGACAAAAAAACCTCATTCCTGGTCTCAGGGAGACGAACCTATATTGATTTACTCACCCGACCCATCATCAAGGCTCAATCCGATGGTCAAGCCTCTGGTGGATATTACTTCTATGATGTAAATGCCAAAATGAATCGAATCATTTCTGATAAAGATCGGGTCTATCTCAGCTTTTACAATGGCCTGGATAAGGGCTTCGGCAAAGACGCTTATCAATATCAGAGTGATGGCGTCAAGTATACAGACAAAAACAAATTTGGCCTGAATTGGGGTAACACCATCACGGCACTCAGGTGGAACCACACCTTTGGCCCAAGGCTTTTTGCCAATTTTACGGGCACCTACAGCAAGTACAAATTCAGAATATTCAGTGAATATGAAACCATCACCAAAGACGGCAATCAAACGGAACGCGAAGCTGAATCAATAGAATATTTTTCAGGAATTGATGACCTGGGTTTTAAAGTGGATTTTGACTTTTTGCCTTCCCCTCAGCATAATATCAAGGCGGGCATCAATATGATCCACCATCAGTTCAACCCGGGCATACTCGGGTATGAAACCAACCTGGAGGGTGAATCCGACACCACACTGGGAGCAAATAAAACCCTGGCCGCTGAGTTTGCTACCTACGTGGAAGATGATTTTAAGATCTCAGACAAACTGCGAGCCAATGGTGGACTTCATTATTCTTCTTTTTTGGTCAATCAAAAGTATTACCATTCACTGCAGCCAAGGCTCTCCATGCGCTATTTGCTTGGGAGTGACCTTTCGTTGAAAGCTTCCTTTGCTACCATGACCCAATACATCCACCTCCTCACCAATGGAGGCCTGGGGCTTCCCACAGACCTGTGGGTGCCTGCCACAGACCGCATCTCTCCGCAGCGAAGCTGGCAGGTGGCCGTGGGAGCGGCCAAAACCTTTAGTGGATTTGAAGGAAGCATAGAGGTCTATTATAAAGAAATGAACAACCTCATAGAATACAAAGAAGGGGCTTCCTATTTCAACCTGGGCTCCGACTGGCAGGATAAAGTGACCGTAGGAAGCGGTGAAAGCTATGGCGCGGAATTTTTGATCCAAAAGAAAACCGGCAAACTCTCCGGCTGGGTGGGCTATACCCTCTCCTGGACCAATCGCACTTTTGAAGCCCTCAATTTTGGAAAACAGTATCCCTACAAGTATGATCGCCGACACGACGTGAGCATTGTGGCCGTCTATAATGTGAGCAAGACATTCGCTATTTCCTCCACCTGGGTATATGGAACAGGGGCTGCCCTCACCCTGCCAGAGAGTGAGTATGAGCAGCAGAACTCTAATGGATATGGAGGGACTATTCAAAAATATTCTTCCAGAAACGGCTACCGCATGCGCGACTATCACAGGATGGACCTGGGTCTGACCTGGACCAAACCAAAGAAAAATGGCGAGCGATCCTGGTCTTTGGGTGCCTATAATCTATACAATCGTAAAAACCCTTTCTTTCTTCAGCAGGGGTATGATAACAGGGGGAATAAGAAGTTTATTCAATACAGCCTCTTTCCGCTCATTCCATATGTTCGCTACAGCTTTAAGTTCTAAATAAATGAAATTGACTAAAAACATATATCGAAAATTGGCCGCACAAGGAGCCTTGATGGTCATGCTCCTGACAAGCTGTGAACTGGTAGTGGACGTTGATTTGCCCGAGTTTAAACCCTCCCTGGTCATTAACAGTGTGATTCATCCGGATACCACTTTCACTATTGACCTATCCACCAACAGAAGCATTCTTGACAGCAATTATGATTTCCCAAGGGTCAGTGGGGCCACTTTATCTTTACATGAAGATGGAACCCTCAAAGGGACTTTCTCAGAATCCAACGATTTTCCCGGCAGATACACTTTTGACGCCTATCCCTCCCCAGGAGCTACTTACAAAATAGTGGCCGAAAAGTCGGGTCTGCCTGCTGCTGAAGCTCAGGCAGCTATTCCCCTCGAAAAGACAGTCGCCGAAATCGGAGAAACCAGCTACAGAAAGAGTGAATATGATGGCCAGATCATCAAGTTAAATTATACGATTGATGATCCAAAAGGTGAGGATTTTTATGAGGTGAAGTTGTATGTAGCTGGATATTACAGAGAAAGCTATTATGATGAAGAAAAAGACACCGTCATCCTGGGAGAAGAGCAGAGATATCTCAGTGAATGGTACTATTGGACATTGGGAGCAAACGTCAACGAATTTGAAGACACCAATGCCGACTATATTTTCGATGATGAGCTCTTTGATGGCCAGAAAAAGCGCATCACCATCGAATTTGATAATCTAATCTACCATACTCCAGATGCTGATGGCAACGACACCTCCTACTATACTCTCCAGATTCGAAGACTTGCCAAAGACTATTATCGATATCTGATCACCTCTAATTTGCAGTATGACTTGGGTGGAAATGGATTTTCAGAGCCGGTACAGGTGTATTCCAACATTAAAAATGGCTATGGCATTTTTGGAGCTTATCAAACCACCTTGCTTGAGTTTGCACTGGTCAAAGGAGAAAGAGTGAAATAAAGCGGACGCATGCGCTTCATGATTTCCTTCCTGCAACCAACAGTCATATGATCGCTATTTTATTCATCCCGCAAAGCGTCTACAGGATTTGAAAGTGCCGTGCCGATGGTTCTCAAGCTCATAGTGACCAATGAGGTCACGAGTATGCAAATGGCAGACCATGCAAAAACCTCCCAGCCTATGGAAATGCTATAAGCGAAGTTTTCCAGCCACCGGGTCATGATGTACCATGACAAAGGTACAGAGACCAAAAGCGACACAACAAATAGCTGGAGAAAATCCCTGGAAAGAAGCCCTACAATACTCGACGTGGATGCCCCCAGTACTTTACGAATCCCTACTTCTTTGGTGCGCTGAGCCGTACTGAAAATCGTCAAACCAAACAGACCCAGACAGGCCACAAATACGGCCAGTCCCGAGAAAACGGTGAAGATGATACCAAAGCGCTCATCGGCCTCATATTGTGCATTAAAATTTTGATCCAGAAAATGAGTGTCAAAAGGCCGATGCGGAACATTCTGACGCCAAATTTCCTCCAGCTCGCTTAAAGTATTGGTGTAATTATCCGAGTTGAGTCTCAAAGAGAGCATTGAGATATTTTCCCTGGTACCATACCTGAGTGACAGTGGCTCTACTTTGTTGTGAAGAGAGACATAGTTGAAGTCCTGAACGACCCCAATCACTTTACCTCTCCGTCCCCACTGCTCAAAAGACTTTCCGACTACATCAGCCGGATTGGAATAGCCATAGAGCCTGGCTGCAGCTTCGTTGAGCATCAGTGCATTGCTGGAATCCAGTGGAAAATCCACCGAAAAGCTTCTTCCGGCAATCAAGTTCATCTGAAAGGTGCTTATAAAATCTTCGTCTATTTCATAAATAGCAGGACTTTGATAACTGATCTCTCCAGAAGGCTCCTCCACTCCAGTACCTGCATGTGGGAAAAAATCACCAGGTGTCGCCCTAGAAGCCGACGCATGCACCACGTCTGGGTGTTGCTTCAACTCCCTTTTGATCACCTCAATCTTCCTTTGCACCAAACCATCGTAGCCATAGTCAATCACCAATACCCGATCGGGATTGAATCCCAAATCGTGAGTTCGTAAAAAGTCTAACTGAGAGTATACCACACTAGTGCCCACCAGCAAGATCACGGACAGGACAAACTGCAGTGTAACCAGAGTCTTTCTAAGCCAGATACCATTTGAAGACGTCTTAAATGAGCCTTTGAGAACACTCACTGGCTTGAATCCCGACAAGACAAACGCTGGATAAGAACCGGAGACCAGCCCCAGTGCGAGCACCAAAAAGACAGCCAAAACTCCATTTTGGGGTGTAAAGAGCCAGTCTATCGGCAATGATTTCCCTGACAACATCTCCAGATAGGGATGGCCAATTAACACAAGGGCCATTGCCACAGTGGCTGCCAAAAAACTCACCAGAATAGCCTCTACTAAAAACTGAAAAATAAGTGCGCTTTTAAGGGAGCCGATGGTTTTTCTAATAGCCACCTCCTTAGCTCGCTCCACAGACCGTGCCGTAGAGAGATTCATGAAATTGATGCTGGCGATGAGTAGAATAAAAATGGCTACGGAAGTAAATACAAAAATATTGCTGAGGCTCCCAGATGGTCCCGGCTGCCTCCCCGCCTCAGAGTACAAATAGGCCTCACTGAGGGGTTCCATCCTCACATCATAATTGAATGAAGCGGTAAAGTTCTTTTCCAAAAAATCAGGTATCCTATCGGCAAAATCACTCATCCCAGCGCCCGACCGCACAGTGAAATAGGTATAAAAATCTACATACCCCCAGTTCTCAAAAATCTCTGGCCGCATGTTCTTAAAAGTGGTCATGGAGATCATCCCGTCAAATGAGAAGTGTGAGTTGGTGGGAATGTCAATTACCCCGGTCACTTCAAACGGATCCTCAGTATCCATTATCAGGGTTTGACCGATGGGGTTTTCTACTCCAAAATATTTTTCAGCCAGCTTTTTGGTGAGTACAATGCTGTTGGGCCTGTTCAATGCTGTCTTAGGATTACCAGCAATCATGGGCCAATCAAAGACCTCAAAAGCCGTGGAATCGGCAAAGACAATGTTGTTTTCAGAAAAGGTCTTGTCTCGGTAAGAAACCAGCCAGGGGCTTGGACTCGTAAACCGAAAAACCGACTCTACCTCTGGAAAATAATCTTTCAGGGCAGGCGCCACGGGGGCATTTCCCCAAACCATGTAATCCTTATTGGCTATAGCTTTAAAATCATCTATCTCCTTCTGATTACCAAAGTAATGCAGCACCCGATAGGTATTGTTATACTGATGATTGTAAGTGTCGTAGGAGCGCTCATTGTTTACATAAATAAGGATGAGTAAGCAGCTAGCTATCCCCACACTTAATCCTGCAATATTGAGTGCTGAAAACGTCTTGTGGCGGAGGATATTTCGAAGGCTTATTTTGAAGTAGTTTTTGATCATTCCATATTGATTAAATTCGCCAAAACCTGCCGGTGACCGGACGATCCCAGGCCTAAAAAGCAGTAATATTTCTTTGATGAAGAGCCATTTTGCAGCCTTTGCTCCTTTCTTCTTAGCCGTGCGCTGAAAACGCTCCACCAGATCTCCCTCTATATCCTCAGCGTAATCCGGATTGCAAAACCAACGAAAAAATCCGAGCATCCATTTTGGCGACCGATGACCTCCCGGATCGCTCATGATTCACTCAGAGAAAAATCAGGAATAGCATTCCAAAGCCCCAGACGTTGCTCTTTGGTTTCATGAAGTATCATCCTTCCATGCTGTGTCAGTGAAAAGAAACGTTTGCGTTTACCTCCCCGAACGGCAGTGGCTTCTCCAAATTCAGATTTGAGGTATCCTTTCTTCTCTAACCTGCGCAGCACAGTTTGAAGCGCCCCTATGCTCACCTTGCGATCCAGTCGGGTTTCCATCTCTTCAATAATAGCGATCCCATAAGCATCGCCCTGGAGAATAGCGACGGTGAGCAGAACCACTTCCTCAAATTCGCCCAATTGATGTTTTCCCATATTAAATTATATTTACCTCAAACGTAGTTAATATTATTTTTATCATGAAACAATATTAACCTTAATTGTAGTTTTTAATCCACATCACCAATGCCGGAGTGTTTTGGATCTGAAATTACTTCTTGGAGATCCTGATCGTCAGGATAAAAAAGCAGGATTCGTTATCGAGGGGCTCGAAATAATACTCATACTTAGTGCCTGTTTTTTTGGCCATATCTATGAACCCCAGGCCTGCCCCTCCTTTTTCTGAAAGTTCAGAATTCATCATGGCGGTTTTATAGAGTGCCTTGATCTCGTCTCTATCCAGCTCATTGATTTTATCCAGCACGTCCCTCAGCCGAATGGCATTGGGCATGGAAATCCGGTTGCCGGTGGTCACGAAATACTCCGTTTCATTATCTCCAATGAGAAAAACTCCCTCCTTGGCCAGTCCCTCCTCCAGGCTGTCGGAAGTATAGCTGGCTTTGCTGTCGGCATGCTTGCAGATATTCTGAAGGGATTCGATCATCACGTGATAGACCCGTTTGGTCACGAGACTATTTTCTCCTTTCTCAGAAATCCCCTCCTTGGTCATATCCGCTATACCATCTATGGTAGATTGGGTGACCCTTCCCAGATAAACGATGTTCAGATTTTCCTCATCCATCATGTCCTTGAGCGTGATCACACTCTGGAGGTACCTTAGCTGCCGGGAAAGTGTGTTTTCTGATTCTCCTGTTGAATTTTCCATATAGGTTCACTTAGCTGTTAAGTTGATGAAATTAAGGAAGAGCGCCCCATTCCTCAAACTATTTCGGTGAATGGGTGGAATATGGCGAACAATGAGTGAAGCACTGCTGCGAGGGAGTTGGGAGACAATTTCCGACCACCCAACTATTACGTGTATATTTTACACAGTTTTAAACTAGTTTTATCCTGCACGATTGATTTTCCTGAATGTCCTATCTCCAAATTGTTCGAAAGCATCCTCAAATCCTGGGATATGGTGCCTTACATTATTTTTTCTCGGCCATCGGGCAGACTTTTCTCATCAGCGTGAGCGTGCCTTACTTACTCAGAGACATGGGCCTCACAAGTATCAGCTTCAGCAACAGGTATGCCATTGCAACCATCTCGAGTGCGTTGGTCCTGCCATTGGTAGGCGGGTGGGTAGACAGGGCCAGACTCTCCACGCTTAGTTTCCTCGGAGGCCTCGGACTCCTTACAGCCTGTCTTATGATGTTTTTCAGTGCCCGGTATGCATTGTTGCTGCCGGCTTTGTTTCTGATGCGGTTTTTCGGTCAGGGAAGTATGGTTTTGATTGGCTCCACGGCCATTGCCAAGTTTTTTACCAAAAACAGAGGTAAGGGACTTTCCTTAGCGAGCATGGGGCTTTCACTGGCGGAAACCTTCATGCCCCTCATTTTTGTGGGGTTGATCGGGTTGTACAGCTGGGAAAATGCCTGGCTCATCATGGGTTCGGGTGTTATTTTTATTTTCATTCCGGTCTCCTATCTTCTCATCAGAAACCACCTGCCTGGGCAGGAAGAAGTGGGTACCCCGCTCTCCACCACCATCAACGACTTCACCAGAAGGCAGGTATTGGGAGACCCCTATTTTTACATGACCGTGCCGGTAATGCTTTTTCTTCCTTTTTTCATCACGGGCATATTTATACATCAAAATCTGATCGCCCAGGCCAAGGGCTGGACGATGGATTGGATGGCCTTTACCTTTATCGGCTTTGGATTTTCCAAGGTAGTCACCTCCTTTTTGGGTGGCGCGCTCATCGATCGGTTCACTGCCCGGAAGGTGTTTGTGTTTTATCTGTTTCCACTGGCGGCAGGGCTAATCTTTCTAGCCATTGGTGACCATAAAATTTTCGCTCTTGTATATATGATTCTCCTGGGGATGACCGCCAGTCTGGGTACCCTCACCGGTGTGGCCATATGGGTGGAAATGTACGGATCAAAAAACCTCGGCGCCATCAAAAGTATGGTCACCACGTTCATGGTTGTTTCCACAGCACTGGGACCAATAGTCATTGGCTGGGCTCTGGAGATCTCTCTGGAAATGACGCTCTATACTTTCTCGGGGATCATCCTCCTATTGATACTTTTGAGCTACCTTGTAGTGAATAGAAAGCGCCCATAACCGGCCATCAAATTCTATCATTTCTTATGAAAAACGTAGCACTCATTACAGGAGCCTCCGGGGGCATCGGACTTGAACTGGCCAGAATACATGCACAAACCCATGGAGATCTGATACTCATAGCACGGAGCACCTCCAAGCTGGAACAACTCAAAAAAGAACTGGAAGCGGCGTATGGTATTTCGGTTCTGAATATCCCCAAGGATCTTTCCATCCCAGATGCGGCACAGGAAGTATACAATCAGGTAATAGCGGCGAACATTCAGGTAGACTATCTCATCAACAATGCCGGTTTTGGGGACTTTGGCAACTACCACGAAACGGAGTGGGAAAAGGAGGAGATGATGATCAACCTCAACATCCTCGCACTGACACAACTCACCAAACTTTTCGGGTCAGATATGGTAGAGCGAAAATCGGGAAAGATCATGAATGTCTCTTCCACCGCGGCATTCCAACCGGGCCCGCTTATGGCAGTTTATTACGCCACCAAACACTACGTACAGGCGTACTCCGAGGCCCTTTACGAAGAGTGGAAAGGGCATCGCGTATCCGTAACGGCACTATGTCCCGGAGCTACACAGTCGGGATTTCAGCAAGCCGCCGACATGGAAGACTCCAAGCTCTTCAAAGGAAAAAAGCTCCCCACCTCACTGGAAGTAGCAGAGTTTGGCTACAAGGCCATGATGAAAGGGGAAATGACCGCCATCCACGGGGTGATGAATACGATCCTGGCGGGATCCGCAAAATTCACTCCTAAGAAGCTCCTTCTGAAGGTGGTCCGAAAACTTCAGGAAAAAGCCTCAGCATAAGTCACTCAACTAGTAAATGGGAATGGTCATCAGGATATTGGTGCCCTTCCCCTCATGGGATGAAATGTCCATCTGACCATGAAGCGATTCGCATCTGGTTTGCATATTGATGAGGCCATTTCCTCTGGCCATCTGTACAGGATCAAATCCCACACCATTGTCGTCTATGGTGATCACGATCTCCTCCTGATAGCCCACCAGTTGAATTTCCACCTCGGTGGCCTGGGCGTGCTTGAGGATGTTTTGCAAGGCTTCCTGCACGATTCGGAGGAGCGGCACAGACATGTGCTCCGGCAGTACCGGAAAATCAAACTGATCCAATGCTACTTTGATGCCTGAGTCCCGTTCGTAGCGCTTGCAGTAGTCCGCCAGCACCTCCGAAAAGCCAATAAGTTCCATCTGATGAGGCACCAGGCGGTGCGACAGGGTGCGAACCTCCTCACAGAGTGCATCTATGTCTGCATTTACAATTTTCGGATCAAAGCGCTCATTGGCCAGGCTGTTTTTCAATAGGGACAAACTGCTGCCGATGTTGTCATGCAATTCCTCTGAAATGCGCTTTCGCTCCATGTCTCCTCCACGGATAAAGGCACGCATCAAATCTTTCTGCTGACGTAGGAGCTTGTTTGAAAGCTCATTTTTACGCTCATTGAGGGTTTTTACCCGATACGCCATGGAGACGGACAAAATCAAAACCTCCAACATAGAGCCAATGATGATCGGGTTTATCGGGAAGAAGCTCTCCGAAATCACTCCATATTCAATAAGTATGTAAATGGAAGCGCCGACCATCAGCGCAAAAAAGGCAAACATGACCAACAGCACATTGCCGCGCTGAAATCGCCAGGTCTTGATGCTCACATAAAACACGGAACCAAAAAATCCCAGAATAAACAGGTAGAGGATATTCAGCGTCAGGATGGTGTACTGCGCATAAGCTGGATTGAACAACCTGTTTAGTAGCCAAATCACAAACACCACGCCTAAAAACACCCATCCGATTTTGTAAATTTTACTCAATAGTGGCAGGTATTTTCTGATGTCCAACAGCCGACTAAAGAAGTCCATGGACGTAATGAGCAGTGAAAACGAAAAAATCACCCGTGAGTAATTATTGAAAGCCGACGATTCCGGATATAAATACTGAAATGAAAAACCCAGCTGGGTAAACATGTACATGGCAATGATGGCCACATAAATACCGTATGACAGAAAATTTCGCTCCCGCATCCCCACTCCAATCACGAAGCTAAACGCACTCACAAAAGCGAGAATGCCAAAGTAAATACCGTAGAGAAGGTTGGACATTGACTCATTGGTACCAAAGGTAGCTTCCATCCACAGCCTGAGCGGAAAGCTCACTGAGGCATTTCGTTTATCCACCATCAGGAGAAATTCCCGGGGCTGCCCCGTCATTTCAATGGAAAAAACATATCGCCGGTTAATCTCCGTGCGAAAACTAAAAGCCTGCTTGTCGCCACCTCTGCCAACCAAAAAGGCCTCATCACCCTTCACTTCAAATAGGTTTACAAAATCAATATGCGGATTGTCCAGCTCCAGTACCCAATCACCTGATTGATCATCAGTCAGGATAAATCTGATCCAGAAATAATCTCTCGAAAAGCCAGGAGAGGTCTTGTTTTCAGCTGGTTTGAGGTCACCGTTTTTGATGCGGGCTATTACCTCTTCTGCAGACAAAGAATCAGGCGTCTGATACACCTCCACATAAGGGTTGATACTGATTGCCTGATTGGGCTCAAAGGTGCTCAATGGAACCTGCTGTGCAGAGAGGCCCAAGCCGCAAAAAAGGGCAATCAATGCGCCCCATTTTCTAGACCAGGTTATTCCTGAAGGCATAGCTCACCAGTTCTGAGACTTTATTGAAGGAAAGCTTTTTGAGCATGTTTTTGCGATGGGTATCCACTGTTGAAGGGCTGATCTCCAGGTACTCTCCTATTTCCTTGGATGACAACCCTTGCACCAAGAGTTTTAAAATCTCCTTCTCTCTGACGGTAAGTTTAATCAGTCGATCAAATTCATCCTCCACCAAATCACTCGGATCCGCAGAATTAGAATTTTCAACGGTGACAGAGACCATGAAATCCCCAGGCTTCAACTTGGACGCAGCCTCCAGTAGTTCTGTTTGATCACTGTTCTTCAGGAAATATCCATTGGCTCCTTCTTTCCTTACCGAATTGATAAGGGTTCGGTCGTTATACATGGTTACCACGAGTATAATCAGATCGCGGCTATACGCCCGCACCTCTTTCAGTACCTCCAGTCCGTTTTTCTTCGGGAGGTTAAGGTCCAAAATTAAAATATCAGGATGATGAGTGATCACCTCATACAAAACATCATTGCCCTTTTCCACTGTACCAACCACTTCGTAGCCTGCCCGCACAAATAGAGCAGACATACCGGAGCTAAATAACGAATGGTCGTCCGCTATCAAAATTTTCCTCATAACGCAACATAAAACCTGTTTGAACAAACAGAAAGGGCGGTGATCAGCTCCGAAGAGCTTGTTGCTAAAACTAAGTGATTTGACTTGAAAAAATGGATAAACCGTCAACTAATCACTAAAAATTAATATGACAATGTCATGCTGCGCTGTGACTTGCCAGACTGGCTGGCTCTTCTAACTCGCCTTTTTAGCACTCAAGGTCCGCACCGCAAAGACCAGACTTAACAACGCAAATACAGCCCCCAGATAAAACGGTGCACTGGGCAGATACCAATCCGTTTCCGTGGCTGTGAAATAACCAAAAATACCCGTCATCAGTGGTGGCCCCACAATGGAAGTCACACTCACGAGGCTTGTCAGTCCTCCTTGTAGTTCGCCCTGCTCATTAGCATTCACACTGTTGGACATGATGCCTTGCAGTGAAGGTCCCGCGAGCCCACCAAAAGCATACGGGATCATGATGGCATAGAGCATCCAACCCTGAGTGGCCAGGGCAATCATGATAAACCCCAATGCATTGAATGCGAGACCAGCGTATACAGCATTGGTCTGACCAATTTTATTCACCACCGGCCTGATGATCACGCCCTGCACCAGAGCAATCATGAAGCCGACAAAAGCCAATGAATAGCCCACCTGTGCTTCACTCCAGTCAAATTTTTCGATGGTAAAATAAGCCCAGGTACTCTGTGTGGCATGGGCGGCAATGTACACCAGCACCAGCGAAGCAATCAGTCCTATCACAGTCGGGTAGTTGCGGAGCTGCACCAGCGTCCCCCAGGGATTGGCTCGCTTCCAGCTAAATTTCCTTCTATTCTCCGGGCTGAGAGATTCTGGAAGCACGAAATACCCATATAGCCAGTTGACCAGAGTCAACCCTGCGGCAGCATAGAACGGAACACGAGAACCAAACTCTCCCAGAATTCCGCCGGTCATAGGGCCCACAATAAAGCCCAGCCCAAAGGCCGCCCCGATCATCCCGAAATTTTGTGCCCTTTTCTCCGGGGTAGATACATCTGCTATGTAGGCCGAAGCAGTGGTGAAGCTTGCTCCTGTCACGCCAGCTACAATCCGACCCAGGAAAAGCCACCAAATGGTCGGAGCCAGTGCCATGAAAATATAATCTATGCCAAACCCAAAAAGAGCAAAAAGCAAAACTGGTCGTCTGCCAAACTGATCACTCAGCCCGCCCAAAACCGGAGCACATAGAAACTGCATGAAGGCATAAGCAAACATCAACCAGCCGCCGTATATGGACGCATCACTGATGGTGCCTCCGGTAAGTTCGGTGATGAGTTGGGGAAGAACCGGGATGATAATCCCCAGACCTGTGACGTCTATGAGGACCGTGATAAAGATAAAGCCAAGCGCGGCCTTCTGATTTTTCATAGCAATGGTGAAAGTACGACTTTTCGAAAAGTCGGTGCATTATTTTTTAATAAAGGGGATTTGGGCCGGATGACCGGCCATACTGCACGCCAATCCAGAGTGATCGACCTAGATGGCCATTGAGATTCTTAGTCTATGGAAGGATCCATTTCCTGGGTGAGTTCCCTTAGGCGGAGTACCCCGGCTCCAATGCCATCAATGTCAGCACCATATTCAAAAGTAACCCGCACAGTCTCTCCTTCTACCTGCAATTCTAACCACTCTGCACCACCATCTGCACAATCCGGGCATCCTATGGTGGAGGGTAATTGCTGGAATTGATGCACGTCTATTCCTGACCTGATAGCCATCGCATCAGCGGTTGGGAGCTCAGCTACTTTTGTTTTAGTGGTCTGACCATCGTCCCGGGATTTGGCCTGGACGGTGATCTGGGTATCATGCAAGGTGGTCTCCCGAATGCAATAGCCAATACACTCCCCAAAGGAGGTACCATATCGGATATCGCTGGTCGTCATCACCACATCCTCGTCACATCCTGTCATCATCCATGCCATTATGATTATTAAAAGGTATTTCATTTTCCCTGGGTGTTTGCTCTATAGACACCTACTTTCCCCCTTCCGTTCGAATTCCCAAAAAGGGGGCTAAAACTTTATTTTTTTGGTCAGCCTTCTAAACCTCAAAATATGTAAAACTCCGGCGAGGGTTAACCCTCCGGAGAGTGCGTACCAAACGCCATGAATCCCAAGATCGAAGGTAAACCCGAGGAGATAACCTCCCGGAATGGCTAGCAACCAGTAGGAAACAAAGGTGACCAAAGTAGGCACTTTCACATCCGTGAGTCCACGAAGTATACCCAGACCCACGGCCTGAACACCATCAGACACCTGAAATGCTGCCGCAATGATCATGAGACTCGCCGCGATTGACTGAACGTGAGCGTCTTTCACATAAAGACCCGTGAGCTCTCCCCTGAAGAGGATGAACATCAACGCGGAAACGGACATGAACATGGCCACCAGCGTAAAGGATGTGTATCCGGCAATTCTTAGGTTTTTCAAATCCTTAAGTCCCATCTGGTTACCAATGCGAATGGTAGCCGCAGCAGCAATCCCGGTCGCACACATGTAGGTAATGGCAGATAAATTCAACGCAATCTGATGCGCCGCCAGCGCCTCGGCACTGATCCACCCCACCATGATGGAAGCCGTTGCAAATGCCCCTACCTCAAACACATACTGCATGCCGGAAGGCACCCCAATCTTCAGCATCTTTTTGGCTAGTGCCCAATCAAAAGTCCACTCGAAACCTTTCATTCTTGGTCTGATCATCCACCACATCAGCACGGCCATGATCACCCGACTGACCAAGGTAGCATAACCTGCACCCAGAAGTCCCATCGCTGGGAAACCCAGTGCCCCATAAATCATCACATAGTTGAGGCCTACATTCAGGAGATTGGCGAAAATAGAGACCACCATAGGGTTGAACGTATCAGAAAGCCCCTCGGCAAATTGTCTGTAGGTCTGAAAAATCATCAACGGCATCATGGATGCACACATGATGATCAAATAAGGTCTGGCAGCGGTAGCTACTGCCTCCTCCTGCCCAAAGTACTGCAAAAACGGACTGACCAGCAGTCCCACTGCCATCATGAGCACGGAAAGCAGGATATTCAGCACCATTCCACTCTGAAGGTACTTCATCAGTCTCGGTTGGTCTCCAACCTTCGTGGCTGCTACCAGTGGTGTCACGGCATAGCTCACACCAATGCCAAAAAGCATCAACACGTGGTAGAAAGTACCGGCAAAAGTGGCAGCCGCCAGGGGGATCACCCCTACGCGCCCCACCATCATGGTATCAGCTACAGACACCATGATGTGTCCGAGCTGACCAATCACCACCGGGTAGGCCAATACTACGTTTTTACTGAAATGTTCTTTTAGGGTCACGGGGCTATTTTTTGGGGTGGCAAAGATAGAAAACTAATCCATGAGGAAAGGGTCGAACTCACCGGGCCTTAAATCCTCAGCATCCTCCCCAATTTGAGTATTGCTACCATGCTCAGACTGTCGGTGATCTTCCCATCCAGTACCATCTGATGAGCCTCAGAAAAGGGAAGTTTCCATATTTTGAGGTCCTCGGTTTCTTCAAAATCGGTCTCTCCCTCAGTGAGGTCCTCTGCCAGAAACGCATAGCCCACCTCATCGGTTACAGAGTTGGACGTATGCATTTTCAATAATTCGGTCCACTTTCGGGCTGAAAGACCCGTCTCCTCTTTCAGCTCCCTTTTGGCTGACTCCAACTTGGATTCTTCCTTAGGGCCGCCTCCCATGGGGATTTCCCAGGAGTATTCTCCGAGGGTATAGCGCCACTGACCTACCAGCCAGGTATTTTTTTGCTTATCCAAAGGGATGATCCCGATGGCGAAATTTTTGAAAAGCACCTTCCCGTATTGACTCAGTCCTCCTCCCGGATTGATCACCATGTCTTCCTCCACGGTGATCCAGGGATTGTTATAGATCAGCTTGCCCGATTGTTTTTTCCAGGGGTTTTTCTCCATCAACCAAAGTTATCAAAACTCTACCTTGTAGCTCAGGTTAGGAAACATTCCCAGCTGGGTAGCATTCCATACTTTATCGGTCTCCGCTCCGTAATATGTAAAGGCTACATTTTCAATCCCAAGCACATTCTGGACATTGATGGCCACCACAGAGGCTGACTTGATTTTATTCCATTTGTAACTCACACCCAGGTCTAAGCGGAAATAGGCGGGTACCTTATCTTCATAGGTGCGGGTATAGTCACGTATGGTATACCCGGCAGCTCTTGAGGCTTCAATATCCACCGGAGACTCCCGCTTCCCGCCTGCATAAATCAGGCGACTGTTCACACTCAGGACTTTTTGTCCGTTGTTGAAGGTGTATTCTTTTCCTCCAAGGGCGTTAAAAATGTAGTTCCCGTTGAATACTGTATTTCGCTCGATTCCGTCAATCGCCGTGTACTTGGACTGGTAGAGCGACCCAGTGGTCATGAAGTAGTAGTTGTTGGTAAAATACTTTTCGAGGGTCAACTCCACACCATAGTTTCTGCCGGTTCCCTTATTGGCCAGTGGTACGGTGGTATATCCATCATAGGAATTAATGGCTGAAAAAGTGCGGGCCTCCATATCGGATATGGTATCATTTGGCCAAACAGGCACATCATACAGATACTGATAGTACACCTCTGACTTCAATTTCAGGTCAGGCTTCAGCATGAGCTCATATCCAATCACTGCATGTGCGGCCCGTGTAAATTTCAGGTTCTTATTGTTATAGGTAGAGCTGCCGTCCTGCCGAATCTCTCGTGCCAGATAGAGTGCAATGCTTTCTTTCCTGCTATGAAGCCCAACCCCGCCAGTCAAAGCTCCCTTGGGTGTCACCTGCCACCGTATGCCAGCCCTAGGCTCCACATAGGCGGTATTGTTCAGTCCAAAATAGGTAAGATGCCCACCTACGTTTACCGAAAAGTCCTGTGTGAACCTGTGCTGCAACTGTGCAAACCCCTGATACAGGTCCGTACTGCCCTTCTCATCCAAAACAGTCACGAATCGCTCCTCATCACGGTGCCAGCTCTCACTTTTCAGATTGAACCCCAGACTGCTGTAGATTCCCCCTGCTCTTAAGGTACTTCTGGCATTGAACTTATGATTCAGAAATGATGATATCCTGAACTGGCTTTCAGTAAAATCTTCGGTGTACCAAACCTGCTGTCTCAGTGAGTCTTCAGAATAATCATTTCTATTGCCGGAGTACGAAACGATGGATTTCAGATAGGTGTCTTCTCCCAGGTAGACAATGTGTGTCAGGCCGGTCGCCCCCATCCACTGGCTTTCATCCTCAAAGTAGAAGTCGTTGGTATTGACTGTATCTGCCTTATACCCATAGGTATTGGCCCCGCCAAGCCCCCAAAGGGAGAATGTTCCCGCCTTTTTGGTAGGCACAAATACCTTGAATGACAAATCCTGAAAAGTAATGTCCTCCTGATCGCCCAGGATATTGATCCCCAGATGCTCAAAAAGAGCAAGAGTGGAATACCTGTAATTGATCAGATAAGAAGCGTTTGAATTCTTACTCAATGGCCCCTCAGAGGCCATTCCAATACCTAACAGGCCTACCTGAAAGGAGTGCTCATGCTTGTCGAAGTTTCCCTTACGCAAATTCAGATCAAAAATCCCGGAGGTGGCATTACCGTACTGTGCTGGAAATGCTCCTGTGAAAAAATCTGAACTGCTGAGCACATTGGCGCTAAGCATACTGACCCCTCCGGCTGAGGAACCTACTGAATTGAAATGATTAGGATTAGGGATTTCCACGCCCTCGAGTCTCCACAAAATGCCCTTGGGTGAGTTGCCCCTGATGACAATCTCATTGAGCAAGTCGTCGCCTCCGGTGGTCACTCCTGCCTGGGTAGCTGCTGCCCGTGCCGGATCGTCAAACGTAGCTGCATAGCGACTCGTCTCTTCCACACTGAGCGAGATGGCACTCACAGTGGCCATCTCATTCATGGGCTGACCTTTGTCTTGTTTGTTGGTGGCTACAATTTCCACTGCGGCCATTTCCACAAGCGACTCCACCATTTCTACTTCCATGTATACTTCCTTCCCTGAAGTGACCAGCACATTGGGATGCGTCTTCACCTCATAGCCTACCGAAGAAAAAATCAGGACGTGTCTGCCAATAGGTACGGCTGGCAACCTGAAGTACCCCTCCAGATCGGTCACTGCGCCAAGCATAGGTTCTGAATCCTTGACTAGTACGGTAGCTCCTATAATAGGTGATTTGGATTGCTGATCCACCAAGCGACCCTTGATGGTCTGTGTGAGTGATTGAGCTGAAACATAAGTTCCGGCTACTAAAAAAATGATTGTGGCGATAAATTTCATGTGCATTAATGTTTAAAACACCTTCGGCCAGCTTTACCATATCAATGCCAAAAAATTAAAACCCTCAGAAAGGTGAAATTTCGGCCCTTGTCTTCGCTTTTTGAAAGTACAAGTGTATCTAAACAATACAATCAGGTGTCCATTTTCGAAAAACTCAATGGCCTAAACCCCTGTTTCACATTAGTTTGGTTAATCCCCCCTGATAAGTCAGATTGACTTAATTTTACCATGATGCTTTTACCCTACTTTCAGGAAAACCAAATAGAAGCGGGCTGCGATGAAGCCGGAAGAGGCTGTCTGGCCGGACCTGTGGTAGCTGCTGCGGTGGTTCTACCGCCAGACTATCACCACCCCGTGCTGAACGACTCAAAACAGCTCACCGAAAAGCAACGCGATGAGCTGAGAATTGAAATAGTCAAAGAAGCCATCAGTTTTGGAGTGGGGATAGCTTCCCCTGGAGAAATAGATGATATCAATATTCTCAATGCCTCCTATCTGGCCATGCACAGGGCCGTAGATCAGTTAAAAATCACCCCTGAGATGCTCCTCATAGATGGTAACCGCTTCAAACCGCACAATGAAATTCCCTACGAGTGTGTCATAAAAGGAGATGGTAAATATTATTCCATTGCAGCGGCATCCATTTTGGCCAAAACTCATCGGGATGAGCTGATGCGGCAACTCGCACTGGAATTTACCGGCTATAGCTGGGAAACCAACATGGGCTATCCCACCAGGGCTCATCGGTCTGCCATCAAAGCCCAGGGGGTCACCCCGCATCATCGCATGTCCTTTCAGCTGTTACCTGCCCAACTGGAGTTGTTTGATTAAAGATGAACATCAGAAACAGATTCGCCCGATCACAGGGAATATCAAATGAAATTCCCAATAAGCAGCTCGCCAGTGAAATAGTCGCCAGCTCGGATGAAGCCAGCATCAGAGAAATACTGCAGATACTGCGAGAGTCCAAAAAACCTGATGAACTCTCAGATGGATTAAAAGTGCTAGAGATGGTCGGAGAGCAAAACCCAGGCCTGTTGGCAGACGCGTTCACTCCGGTATTCAGGCTCTTACAGCATACCCAAAATAAGATTCAGTGGAGAGCCATGTCGGCATTGAGCGCTTTCTCATTTCTCCACCACGCTGCCACTTTCGACAATCTGGGCGTCATTCTGGACCTGATGGATCAAGGAAGTGTGATCACCAGAGACCATGGGGTGAAAATCCTCATTGGACTATACAAGGAGGATGCCTACAGACGGGACATCGGCCCACTACTCCTGGAGCAGGTGACCGCCGCACCAGACAATCAACTGGGCCAATATGCTGAGAAATGGATGCCGGTAATCACCCGGGAAGATCGCGCAAAACTCATTCGTGTTTTGGAAATGCGTCAGCCAGAGCTGGTAAACCCTTCCCACCAAAAAAGGATTAGCAGGGTCTTATTGAAACTTCACCGATCACAGAAGAATTTTGAGCCTTAACCAACCGCCTGAAAATGTCCATTAACCATTGCTCCCATACACTTGGGGTTGCTTTGCTTTTGCTTTCAGCCCTTTTTTTGTCCAATGATGCCATAGCTCAGGACAGCACACGCTACCAAATCCAAACACGTGATGGCAATACCTATTATGGACACATTGTCCAGAAAGAAATCGAATACATCCTTTTTCAAACCGATAATATCGGCCAGATAACGATCAAATTTGACGATATCAATGTGATCCGAAGGATGGGAAAAGACGTAGCCACTGAGCGATACCGTGAATCAAATGCCAGCTACCGTGCCCCTGAAGTCTATTTATTTAGGTCCTCGGGCTTTGGCGTAAAAAAAGGAGAGGCCTATTATCGCAATGCATGGCTAATACTCAATGAACTGAACATCGGCGTTACGGATCATTTTTCCCTGGGACTGGGTATGATGCCCTTCGTAGAAGGTAGCTTGCCTGTGTGGATCACCCCAAAACTGACCCTGCCACTTTTAAAGGACAAAGTAAACTTTGGCATTGGCTCCCTCAATGGAGTAGCGCTGGGCGAATCTCAATCAAGTTTTGGTTTGGTCTATGGAGACCTCTCCGTAGGTGGACCCTCCACACATATCAGCCTCGGTGCTGGCAAAGCCTATGAAGAAGGTGAGCTCAATCCCGAACTATTGATCACCTTCAGTGGGGCTGTTAAAATCTCTAAAAACCTTACCCTGATTTCTGAAAATTACACCCTTCAGGACTTTTACCTCTACTCACTCATTTGCCATCAAAATTTCTCAGCTGTAAACATTCAGTATGGGCTCCTCATGTTTGATACCGATTTCGGGAACCTTACCCTTCCATGGATTGGTCTGGTTGTCCCGATAAAAACGAGGTTCTAACCATTGATCATATCCTTTTTTTCATTTATTTAAAGACAAATTTCCCTTGTGGATAAAAAAATGAACGCCTATGATCACCTGGAAAGACTTTGAGCAAGTGGATATGCGAGTGGGCACGGTAGTGAGGGTAGAAAACTTCCCGGAAGCCCGAAAGCCGGCCTATAAGCTGGAAATTAACTTTGGGCCTGAAATAGGCACGAAAAAAAGCTCGGCACAAATAACCGATTTGTACAAAATTTCAGATATTTTAGGCAAGCAGGTGATTGCAGTGGTGAACTTTCCTCCGAAGCAAATCGGTCCTTACATAAGTGAATGCCTGGTAATGGGGATCTACAATGAGAACAATCAAGTGATCCTGCTGCAGCCAGAGCAAGCCGCACCCAATGGTGCCAAAATCGGTTAATCAGACGCAATTTGTCGGTAAAGAGCAAAAAAACAAGAGTAGACCTGACCTCATGGAATAGAAGCGAGCACTTCCATTTCTTTAAGGAATTTGACGAGCCCTTCTTTGGGATCACTACTCACGTGGACTGCACCAAAGCCTACCATCGGTCCAAAAACGAAGGATTCTCTTTCTACCTCTATTACCTCTACCAATCCCTGAGGGCCATCAATGAAAGCACCTCTTTCCGATACAGAATGGAAAGCGAAAAAGTCTGGTTGTATGAAAGAATACATGCCTCCACCACACTACTGCGAGAAGACAAAACCTTCGCATTTACCTTTGTGCCATACACAGATACTTTTGAGGAATTTGTGCAAGCAGCCCGACTGGAATTTGATGATGCCATGAACTCCACCGGGTTGAGAATGAGCGAGAGCACCAACAGAGCCGATGTGATTCATTACTCATCTATCCCCTGGTTTCCGTTCACGGCCATCTCACACGCCCGCGCCTTCAAATTTGAAGACAGCATCCCGAAGTTTACTTTTGGGAAGTTTCAGGAAGAAAACGGAAACAAGAAGCTTCCTGTGTCACTCCACGTACACCATGGCATGATGGATGGCTATCACGTAGGGCAGTTTCTGGAATTATTCCAACAATTTCTTCTCGACTAGCGCACAAGGATATTCAACCTTTATCGGGTTCATTTTGGCTGGGGGTATTAACTTCGAGGCAATAACAAAAGCATAAAAAACCTATGGCAGAGTTACACCTGGTATCATGGAATGTAAACGGCATCCGAGCGATCATCAAGAAGGATTTTCTTAAAGACATTAAAGAAATGGACCCGGATATCCTGTGCCTGCAAGAGACCAAGGCCCAGCCAGAAGATGCCAGGACTGCCCTGGAGCTGCTGCCACAGTACAAGTCATACCTCAACTCCTCCAAAGCGAGAAAAGGATACTCTGGCACAGCCATTCTCACCAAGGAGGAGCCACTGAAAGTAACCTACGACCTGGGAATAGAAGAGTACGATCAGGAAGGCAGGGTCATTACGGCTGAATTTGATAAATTCTTTCTGGTTACCGTATACACCCCCAACTCTGGTGAAGGCATGAAGCGTCTTGATTTTCGAGCTGAATGGGATAAGGTCTTCCGCGAACACCTGGAGGCGCTCAATGAGAAAAAACCGGTGATCGTATGCGGCGATCTGAACGTGGCCCATACCGAGCTGGACATAGCCCGGGCTAAGGCCAATTACAATAAAACCTCAGGCTACACCCAGACTGAGATCGATGGAATGGACAACCTCATCAATGCGGGATTTATTGACACCTTTCGACATTTTCATCCGGAGGAGATCAAATATTCCTGGTGGAATTATAAGTTCAAAGCCCGTGAGCGAAATGTGGGCTGGCGCATTGACTATTTCCTGGTGAGTAAAGAGCTCGGGCCCGCACTCCAGTCCGCTCACATCTACAATGACCGGTTCGGATCAGACCATTGTCCGGTAGGGATTAAGCTATCGAATGGTTAAATTATGAGATGATCGGAAAAACCTTCCTTTTACTCGTTTGCCTGAGTATTCTGACTGCTTGCTATGATAGTGATCAGCACAGCATGGCCAATTGTGAAAGGAGCTTTTTCGATCCGAAAAGAACTTCGGCCCAGATATTGGACAACGAACACATGGTGCTCAAGCGAGTCATCAATCCGGATACCACCTTTTTTTACCTGGAATGGTTTGATGCCAACGACCAGTTATCGCTCCTGATTTTTCATCCCGGTCATAAGAATTTTCTGGGCGCGGAATCACTCTCCCATTATTATGTCTCCGGAGACATCAAGGCATCATGTCCATCTGACCCCAGCATCAATGGAGTGCCTACACAGTTTATTGACATCTTCAATGCAGAGAAGATCAGCCACTGCGTCGTAAACTCTGAGCAGCCTGATGATCGCCCCCTGACGATAACTTATTGGCGATTTTTAGGCTTCCGTACTCCCGAAGGCCTCCTTTCTCCCACCTGTGAAGAGAACTTCCTCTACCTCGTGTTCACGACCAGCCAGGTAAACCCTGTAAACCCGGATGACCGTTACTTTGCAGAAATCTACAATGGGGTGAATGATTGCGTCTATATCTACCGGCTGCTTTCCGGCTCACTGGGCATTATCACCCGGTCTTTTTGCTATCGGGAAGAGCTGGCTCCCACCACCAGCTCGGAAAAATATGGCAATCGGTATATGCAGGGTCTGCTGGATCCGGATGCCATCCATATCTCACACTCGGGCTCCACACTGGTCATTCGTCCGGAAAACATGACGGATGAAATGATCTTCGTGGGACTTTAGGAGTTTTTCCTATTTTTGCGCCCAAACAAACATTCCCCATGACAACACAAAAAATACCCCTACACGAATTACACGTTTCCCTTGGCGGCAAAATGGTCCCTTTTGCGGGATTTGAAATGCCGGTGCGATACAGCTCAGACAAAGAGGAGCACATGAAAGTACGCGAATCCGTCGGGGTATTTGACGTCTCTCATATGGGTGAATTTATGATCACCGGCCCCCAGGCACTGGATTTGATCCAAAAGGTTACTTCCAATGATGCTTCCAAAATAGTGGATGGCCAGGCCCAATACTCCTGCCTGCCCAACGACAAGGGTGGCATTGTGGACGACCTGATTGTCTATCGGTTTGGGCCGGAAGAGTACATGCTGGTAGTCAATGCTTCCAACATCGAAAAAGACTGGAACTGGATCAAGTCTCATAATGACTTTGATGCCCAAATGGAAAATATTTCTGCTGATACAGCGCTTTTTGCTGTGCAGGGCCCAAAGGCCGCTGAGGTACTTCAGCGACTAACAGAGGTGGATCTGTCAGCCATTAAATTTTATCACTTCACCACCGGAGTACTGGCGGGAAAAGAGATGATCATTTCAGGCACAGGCTATACAGGTGCGGGTGGGTTTGAACTATACGTAGACAAACAAGATGCCCTGGAAGTGTGGGAAGCCATTTTTGAAGCTGGAAAAGAGTTTGACATAGCTCCCATCGGTCTGGGTGCCCGTGATACCCTCAGAATGGAAATGGGATTTTGTCTTTATGGGAATGACATTACAGATGAGACCTCCCCGCTCGAAGCGGGACTTGGCTGGATCACCAAGTTCACCAAAGACTTTGTGAATGCTGAAGCTCTAAAAAAACAGAAGGAGGAAGGCGTCACCAAAAGATTAGTCGGATTTGAAATGGTGGACAAAGGCATTCCTAGGCACGACTATGAAATAGTGGATGAAAATGGGGTTGCTATTGGCATTGTAACCTCTGGTACCATGTCACCACTGCTCAATAAGGGCATTGGCCTTGGTTATGTTAATACAGGTTATCATCAGCCGGACAGCAAAATCTTCATTGCCATCAGAAACAAACAACTCGAAGCCCGAGTCACCAAACCTCCATTTATCAAATGAATGCTATAGAAGTCTGTCTTACGCCTGAACTCATCCACCAATATACGCTTCAGGGAAAAATCGCTGTGGTGGTGGATATCTTCAGGGCCACCTCATGCATGGTCACAGGTATGGCTCACGGGGTGAAATCTATTCACCCGGTAGCCAGCGTGGAAGAATGCCTGGCCCTCGGCCAGCAGGGTATGGTGACTGCCGGGGAGCGCGGGGGCATCAAAGTGGACGGCTTTACCATCGGAAATTCGCCTTTTGAGTATATGCAGGAGGAGTTCAAGGGGCAGTCTATCGCTGTGAGCACGACCAATGGCACCAAAACCATCCTGGCATCCACGGATGCGGATGAGATCCTGATAGGAGCATTCTTAAACCTGCAGGCACTCGTGGATTACATAACCACCCAACGAAAAGACGTGGTGGTACACTGTGCCGGATGGAAGGGCACTGTGAACATAGAAGACACCCTGTTTGCTGGCGCCCTGGCCAGCGCCCTGGCAGATAGTCATACCCTCTCTGGTGATGCCGCCCTGTTGGCGTTTGAGCTTTATGAAGCCAATCAATCTGATCTGCTGAAGATCGCAAGAGCTTCCTCTCATGCTCAGAGGCTCTCAGGGTTTGGCGTGGAAAAAGACATTGAATTTTGTATGGACCAAAGCCTGTACACGGCCATCCCGACTTATAACAACGGCTGCCTGAAAGTGATCAGCTGAAAAGTGGTGCAACGGCACCTTCGGTGATCTCTACAGACCCCCAGACGTTTCCCGTCAGGTAAGGTTCATTGGCCTTCCAGTCGTTCAACTCAGCTTCAGAATCAAAGTTCATCACCATCACGGAGCCTGCCATCTTGCCGTTTTCCAGGATCGCCACAGCGTAAAGCAGTTTTCCCTCCTCTTTCAGCTTTTTGGCACCTTCCAGATGGGCGGCGCGATTTTGTTGTCTTCTCTCAAAGCCGTCTTTGTGGTCACGGCCGATTACCAGATAGGTCATAATTCGAATATTTAAAACTTGGGCTTAGTACCCAACTCCATATCGCTCAGCTCTATTTCGAGTGCCCGGGTGGAAAGCTGGATTTCACGTAAAGATATAAACAGGGAAAGCAACAAACAGACCAGGCTAATGCCAAAAATAACACTGCCCCACTCTCCCACTTTGAGGTAGATGAAAAACATGGCCAGTACGCACAAAAACAAACTACCTACTCCAAAAAACTGCATGGTTCGGATGAGAAACAGCCTGAGGCGAAGGTTTTGAATCTGCCCCTTCAGTACACTCTCAGGGTTGTTGAGGTATTTGGTGTGTAACTGCCGGATAATACTTGCAATGGCCAGAAATCGATTGGTGTATGCCAATAATAAGAGGGAAATAGCCGGAAACAATAAAGCAGGTGTGGTCAGTGATACTTCCATTATTTCAATTTCTCATTTTCCTGATGCCTGGTGGCATCCCTTACATTCTTCTTTTGAAAGTTTTTTTGAAGAGCCTCTGTCAGATCCACGCCCGTTTGGTTCGCCATGCAAATCAACACCCAGAGCACATCAGCCATTTCATCACCCAGGTCGCGGCCTTTATCCGATTCTTTAAAAGATTGCTCCCCGTAGGTACGAGCCATTAGACGTGCCAACTCACCCACTTCCTCAGTCAGGATGGTCATATTCGTCAGTTCACCAAAATAGCGTACCCCGGTGGTTTTTATCCACTGATCTACCTTTTCCTGTGCCTCCCGGATCGTGATCTCACCTTCGGACATTGGCATCCAGGTTTTCATTGAGGTGTTTGATTTCGAAGCCTGCCATATCCAGGTTGCTGAGGAAAAAATATAGTCTACTCTCTTCAGAATCTTTGAGTGAATCTAAATCTGGACTAAACTCCTCAAAGTGTTCGTGAGGGAAACGCTTCCCCACCTCGTAATGGTCCTCCCAGAAAAGCGCCTCTTCTACATTGCCGTCAGCTCCATAGTAGTACTTATATTCATAGGCCATATGCCCATCTTTCTCCACTACCAGATGTCCACTGAAAATAGGAGTATTGTTTTCAAAGTAAAAATAATCGTCCCTGTCTACATGAGAAGTGTGAAGAATACCAACAAGTTTGAGCAGACTTTCATCCATAAAGTAACCCCGGATTTTGTAGATGGAGTCACCGGAGTGAAAGTCATCTTCTATTATTCGCACTCTGTGATTAGCATCTATATCGCCTACCTTTTTATTAATGGAGGCCACCAATGGCCTTTTCTCCTTGCTGACCGTATCACAGGCCACCAGCACGGAGGCTACGATGGTTAGGTAAATGAGCTTTTTCATACAGTTGATCATTTTTCTTACAATATAACTATTTCCTTTTTTTCATTGCGGTTTCCTCCATTTCTACATATTCAAAAGCCTCCACTACAAATGCTATGCTACCGACATTGTCCCGCAATACAAAGCTTTTTTGCAATCAACTGAAAACCATTGCCAGTTTTACACGTGTTTATCTAAAAAGCAAACCCTTATGAAACAATTCAAAACCTTTTCAAACGTACTTCTGGCCATGGCCTTTATCTGGTTCACATCATCTAGCCTGATGGCTCAGGACAAAGACAAAAGCAAACGACCTAGCCCGCCTGCTCAGGTGACCAACACCGTGAACGGTACTACTGTCACTATAGATTACAGCCAGCCTTCAGTCAAAGGGCGAACCATCTGGGGCGATTTGGTACCTTATGGCAAAGTATGGCGAACCGGTGCCAATGAAGCCACCTGGATTGAAGTCTCAGCTGATGTAAAAATTGGCGACAAGACCTTGCCTAAAGGAAAATATTCAATGTTTACCATCCCCGGAGAGGATGAATGGGTAGTGATTTTCAATAGTACCTGGGATCAATGGGGACACTACAACTACGACAAAAGCAAGGATGTGCTTCGTGTGAAAGCAACCCCTCTGAAGTCTGCCAAATTCAGTGAGCAATTTACCATAGGCCTGTCAGAGGATGGCGTGGTGAATATGGACTGGGCCAACCTTTCCGCCCGATTTGATATCGACTAAATCAGATAACGTTACTAACAAACAAGCGCGACAGGATATGATCCTGTCGCGCTTGTTTGTTTATGGTCAGGCCTAAACCCGATTAAATAATATTCATGCTTTGTTCCTTGATTTTCTCCAGCTCATCCTTCATCTGCACCACTGCGCGCTGGATCACAGCATCGTTGGCCTTAGCACCAATAGTATTGATCTCACGTCCGATCTCCTGAGAAATAAATCCTAGTTTTTTACCCTGAGAATCCCCTGACTCCATCACTTCCCTGAAATACTCTAGGTGTCTGCCGAGGCGCACCTTCTCTTCAGTGATGTCTAGTTTTTCAATATAATAGATGAGTTCCTGCTCAAAACGATTCTGATCTACCTGTGTTTTCTCTTTGATATCTTCGATGCTGGAGGAGATACGCTCACGGATCTGGCTGATTCGCTGTGGGTCATGCTCGGTCACCTCTGCCAGGCCATTCGCTATACCATCCAGATAGCTGGATAGCTTCTCCTGAAGGCTTTTCCCCTCTGCTGCACGAAACTGATTGCATTTCTCCAATGCTTCCATCAGCGCGCCCTGTACCATTTCCCAGTCCACTTCATTATTACCCCCATCCGGTACGATCACATCAGGAGAGTGCAGCGCCAACCGAAACAAATCCTTGGGGTTGGCACCCACTTCCGCAGCCAGTTGCTCGTACTGACGGTAGTAACTTTTGAATAATTGTTGATTGATATGTACGGCAGGTTCTTCCAGATTCACCGGAATCAACTCTATCGTGAGATTTACCTTTCCACGCTTCAGGTGCTGAGTCATGAGGTTTTTAATCTCCAGTTCTTTGTCCGCAAGCTCCCTTGGAAGTTTCGGTGCCAGATCCAAAAACTTACTATTTAAGGTCTTGATCTCCACTTTTACACGGTACATTTTGGACTCTGCCTCGGCAGATCCAAAACCAGTCATTGAATAAAGCATGCGCTAATTTAGAAATCTAATCCGAGAGTAAGGTGAATTCTGGTATCTCCTATTGCAAAGTCCCGAATAGGATGGGCCACGTCTACCTTCAAATAGTACCCCAGAAGCACCGTCCGCAAGCCAAAACCATAGCTAGCCAGCCATGGATTCTGAAAATTGGCCAGCTCCGCACTAAATGCAGACCCCTCTACGACATATTTCTTGGTGAAAGCACTCCCCTCCTGTGTAAAAGGTGGCTTCCCTGTCCAGGCCGTGCCAAGGTCATAAAAGCCAATGAGCTGAAAATTTCTCAAAAAAGCTGATGAAATGGGGGCATTGGAAAAATAGCGAAAGACTGGTAAGCGCAGCTCCGCATTGAAGACCAATGCGTTGGTTCCATAGAGCTCATTGTAATCAAACCCCCTGAGGTTAGTCACAAACTTTGAAAACAGGATATTGGAGTTATCCTTGGCATTGGACATAGCCAGCGGATCATTTACACCCTGATCTTCGTAACTATTGAACAACCAGTTTTGCATCCCTCCGATCAGGTAATTCTGCTGGTTGGCTCCCATAGACCGTCCGTAGAACAGCCGACCCGCTAACGTGAATTCACGATGAATTTTCTGGTAGTGTCTCAGATCCACATTGAGTCGACTAAAACTTTTGTCCATCCCGTTCAATCCCAGATAGTTTTCAAACTCTATCAACCCACGGGTACCCTGATAAATGTTAAACCCTTTCTCGATGGTATTATCTACGACCAGCGCTGCCCGAGCACCTCCATAATGAACCATGCTATTAGGTGCCAATACTGTAGCAGTATTATTCTGGATCACAGCTTCCCATTGAAGGTTTGAAAAACGCGTATTGGCATAAAATGGGAATACCTCAAACCGAAAAGTGTTGGTGAGGGGCAACGATGCGCCTACCTCCACCTGGTTGAGGGTGTACTTCTGGATAAGGTCTCCTTCCTGAGTGCCTCGCAGAAAACTCACATTTGGATCGATGATATAAGTATTCCTGTCAAATCGCACTTTAAAATCCATCCAGTATTTCAGGTACTGGTACTCCCCGTAGATATTGGCACTCCTCAGGTCGGTATTGGTCAGCACGCCCCCATTGAGTCGGTGGTTTTCCAGAAGGTCATTGATCTCCGTCTCCAACAGAATGCTAAACCCTCTTATCGGGTCTATGGCGAAGGAGGTAATCAGGTTGTTGAAACTAAATCTGGGATCATAAGGCTGTGGACCTATCACTCTGGACTCCCGCTCCAGTTTTCTGTAGCTGGAAAAGAATGATTCTGGTCGGAATGCTGCCTTCACATCCTCCTCAAACACATAATTATCGGTATCAATCAGGCCATCATCCTTTGGTTTGTCCAACACCACCTCATCCTTCTCTGGCTCTTCTTCAAAAAAGAATGAATCCGGTAGGACCAATGAATCAATATCCGTCAGTTCGATTTCAGGTTCGGGAATGGGCTCGGGCTCTGGTTTCTTTCTTTGAGGTAACCGGGCAGCAATAAACCGTGCCTGCTGCAATCGTTGACGCCCTGTCTGTGGGGTGAAAATCCTTCTATTGAGGTCATAGGGAGACTCCACAAAGACCTTTGGCCTGCCCTCATCCAGCATCATGAAACTGAGCTTATCGGGATTATTGAAAGCCAGATCATAGTCGATGATGCTGTAGTGAAAGTCAGAAACCTGCACGAAAGTAGAATCCCTCAGACTGTATTTGTACAAATTAGTAATCCCCTTCTGATCACTGAGGTAAAAGATTTCATTCTGATTTTTGGCAATAGGTTTGCGATCCACACTATAGGTGTTAGTGAGGCGGACAAAACTGGTAGTGGTAGTATCCAGGTTGTAGACAAACAGGTTGTAATTATTGCCCACTGCCTCCAGTGTTGATTTTGCACTGGAAACTTTCACAGAATCAGTCTCTCTGTTGGAGCTGAACACAATCGTGGAGGTACCCGGTATAAACACCGGATCAAGGTCATCATAAAGGTCTGTGGTGATGCGCTTGAGGGCATTGCGCCGCATACTGATCAAAAACAGATCGTTCTGACCATCCACATCCCCACTGATAATGGCCAGTTTTCCATTGTCATTGAAAGAAAAACTCTCTACCTGTCTGAATCGATTGAGGGGCTTCTGAAATTTGTCTCCATTGATGACGTCATAGGTATTCAGGTACAAATATCCTCGCTTGTAAAGAAGCACCCCCAATGTTTGATTGTCTTGCCAATCGATCAGCGGCAGGTGGTAATCAATATCCTGATCGTTGATCAGGTAGCCTCCTCTCACCACCGTGGATTCCCTTCCTGAAGTGAGATTATACACATTCACTTCATACCGACCATTCTTATGGTAAGCATAGGCCACCTTATCGCCATCGGCATTCATCTTCACATGCGAGAGGGTGATGTCTTTGTTCTTGAACCCGGCGATGATGTCTTCCTGCTTTGGCCCACGATAATTCTCTTCGATCTCCTCCCGCTGGAGCATGTAATAGTTTTGCCAGTCACCCAAAAAATCCTTGAAGGAGATCCCCAGGGTACTGGAGATACTGTTTTCCTCGTTGCGGATGATACGGGTGAGGTTGAGAATGTTGGAAATATTACTCTTCCCGTACTTGATGGCAATATAGTTCCAGATGGACTGACCGATGATTTCAGCTTCTTCGTTCTGTATTTTCACCAGTTTTTTGATCTTTTTCCGATCCAGATAATCTCTTACGTAATCGTCCATCTCCTGAGACCATCCATAGCTTAGGTAGCGGGCCGCACCACCAATGAACCACTCCGGGAGAGAAAGCAGGTAAGAGTTTTGAAAGATCTCCGCCAGACTACCCCCAAACATCATGTCATTGATCAGGATTTGGGAGAGTTTATGAATCATTTCATGCTTAAACTCATAGGCCTGACCCGGATAGGCCAGCTCCACCTGAAGTTTCACAAAATCGGTCTTACCCCCAATGGTAAAAACATCCCCACCTATGCCAATATTGCTCTGCTGAAGGTCCTGAATGGAATTGTAAATGAAGATTTTAGTCTTGGTATAAGGTGCATAGCCGAGAATATCTGTGAGCTCCACAAATTCCTTCTCCAGAAAACTCAGGGCTTCGTTGGCATACTCCTGACCTCCGGGGTAGTAGTACACTTCAAAGTTATTGGTGGAGTAGTAGTACCAGTCGAATCGCTTGTACTGGATCCGGTTATGCCCGAATGGGGTATGATAGTATTGAGCCACAGCCGAAACCATCGCTAACATCACCATCACAATTGTCAATAAGAACCCTTTCATTTAATCGCTCTGCTTACATTCACTTCCGGAATAATTACACCATCCCCGTTCAGGTAATTTACCAATTGACGGGCAAAATATGGAACTAATGAAACGCCTTTTGTTCCGAACCCATTAAATATGCCAATCCGGGGCAGGTCCTGATGAAAACCGATCAGCGGCCTTCGGTCAAATGTGGCGGGGCGAACTCCTGCCGATTCTGAAACAACTGCATATTCCCCTTGATACAATTTACCTAACCGATCTTTCAGGTTTTTGATTCCGCTTTCAGACGGTTCATAGTCCAGTTGAGCGTGATCGTAAGTAGACCCAACACTGAAGTGACCGTTTTTCGGAAGGACAAACACGCCTCTGTTCAGGATCAAATCTGTAGGCAGTGGGCTGTCTATTTCGAGAATCTCCCCTTTGACCAACTTAAATGGCAACCATCCCCAGTAAGGATTGTTTACTGCCATGGGTCCTTCACAAAAAATCACCTTCTCCGCCACGATATCTTTATACGTCACCTCCCGCTCGTTTATTGTCATCTGATCGTACTGAAACACTTCGGCACGGTAGGCTCCCTTATCCAGAAAATACTTTTTGAGGTGACGAAGCATGATCGGCAGATTGACATATCCACACAAATCCAATACCAATCCTCCCACCGGATCGATCACACCCGGAAGCTCCATGGATTTTGCCCGCAATTCTTTTACAAAAGGAGCATACTCCGCCTCTGAAGCTTTCACCGACCAGTCGTTTTGCTCTTCAAAGTTGAAAAAAGGCCTGTAGATGGGCATGGGATAAATAAAGCGTGCACTCAGTGTTTGCTCCAAGCAGAGATAGTATCCTTCCAGCCCCGGAAACAACTCATCGGCCAGCCATGTTTTCACCAACTTTCGACCTGTGATAGGGTTATAAATCCCCGCAGCCTTGTTGGATGAGGTGTTATCCTTTTCTTCATTCAGCACAAGCACCCGCCGGCCCGCCTGCTCCAGCTCATAAGCAAGCAAACTCCCTGCTATTCCCTGCCCTACAATCAAATAATCGACTTTCTCCACGGCCTAAACTTATTTTTCACAAATTTGCATCATACTGAACCATTGAATCTGAATAAATGAAAATTAAATCATTTGTATTTAATCCGTTCTACGAAAACACTTATGTACTCTGGGATGATCACATGGAGGGTGTGATCATAGATCCCGGCTGCTATGAGTCCTACGAAAAAGAAGAATTAACTGATTTCATAAAAAAAACAGGCATCCTGATCAAAGCCATCGTGAACACCCACTGCCATATCGATCATGTGTTGGGGAACTACGACATGAAACTGGCATTTGGATGCCCCCTTTGGCTACCTGAGGGTGAATTGGAAATTTTCAGAGCGGTGAAAGCTTACGCTCCACAGTGGGGGATTCATCAGTACAGTGAATCGGAACCTGATAGGCTTCTGAAAGAAAAGGAGCATATTGAGTTTGGAGAGACTACCCTGGAATGCATCTCCGTACCAGGGCATTCGCCAGGGCATTTGGTGTTTTATCACTCCGGTGAGAAGAAATTGATAGGTGGTGATGTACTCTTTCGCGAAAGCATAGGCCGAACTGACCTCCCCGGAGGGAATCATGCGCAGCTCTTGAAAAACATTCAAACAAAGGTCTACACCCTTCCCGAAGAAACAGAGGTTTTCCCGGGGCATGGCCCATCCACTACCGTGGGCTATGAAAAGGCAAACAATCCGTTCATCAAAGGCGCATGAAGAAGCACATTCCAAATTTTATCACCTGTCTTAACCTGGTCGCAGGAGCGCTCGGATGTATCACCATCCTCCAGGGCGACTTTCATTTGGCCATCTACTTTGTTATTGTGTCCGGGCTTTTTGATTTCATGGATGGGTTTGCCGCACGGATTTTGGGCGTACAATCGGCCATTGGTAAGGAGTTGGATTCTCTGGCAGACATGGTTTCGTTCGGATTGCTGCCAGCCCTGTACATGGTCATGCTCATCAGGGATCAGGAACCCTCCAATGAGTACCTGGCTTTTTCCGGTCTTCTGATTGTTGTGTTTTCCGCCATTCGCCTGGCTCGCTTCAATATCGACGACCGACAAACCGATCATTTCATAGGGCTCCCGACTCCCGCCAATACCGTACTAATCACCTCGCTCACCTTCTTACCGTCCGCTTTTCAGCTATCTATCTCAGGGTTACTGATCCTTACTGTTGTTTCCAGTTTGCTGCTGGTGGCCAATTTGCCGCTCATTGCACTTAAATTTAAAGGGGTGAGTTGGGCTGCCAACAAGTGGAAATACCTCCTGATGATGGTGGTCATAGGTCTGCTGGCCGCGCTGCAGGATACTGCCCTTCCCCTGATCATCCCTGTGTACCTGGTCATTTCTATTGTTGGGAATTTAAGCACCCGTTCAAGCGTTTAATCCCATGCAGAAATATAATTTTATCCATTTAATGCACGTTGGTAGATAGATGCGCCTGTTAATCACCTTCCTTACACTGAGTATCGCCACCTGGTCTATGGGCCAAAGTGTACTATCGAATGGCCAATGGCACAAAGTGGGCCTGACTAAGGAAGGCATCTACAAACTCGACAAGAATTTCCTCGTGAAGGAGGTGGGGATCAATGCTGGCTTTGACCCTCGCACCTTAAAAATATATGGAACCCCACATGGTGGAATGCTCCCTCAGGCCAATAGTGTGGAAAGGTTTTCAGACCCCCAGCAATTTGCCATTTGGGGAGTGGGCGATCAGGATGGTCGCCTGGACGATCAGGATTATTTTCTTTTTTATAGCGAAGGACCTGACAAGCTCATGCTGGATAGTACCGGCGCTCCTGTGTATGAAAACAACCTTTACAGCGATACACTTTACTACTTCATTACCTCTGGGGGGGAGCCCGGCAAGCGCATCACTACTGCAGAAATCCCTGCCCCCACCGGAAGGGTTACCACTTCCTATTACGATTATATCACTCATGAAATAGATATAGAGAACCAGCTTAGATCCGGACGCCAATGGCTGGGTGAAAAATTTAAGAAGAATCAGGATGCCCAGCAAAGTTTTGAATACACCCTGTCGGGATCAGCGGATTCTGTGGAGGCATGGGTAAGTGTGGCTGCCAACTCCGAAGGCCCCTGCTCCTTTGATGTCAGTGTGAATAACAATGTCTTAGGTAATATCCCGATAGAGGCCATTCAGAATGGTGTATACGGCGAGAAAATCAAATACAATGCTATTAATGCGAAGACACAGGTTTCGGGTAATAAAGTCACGCTGACGCTCACCTTTCAACCTGCCTCTGGAGTAGATACTTCTCTTGGCTTTCTGGACTTTTTTGTGATGGCCATCAAGCGAAAAATTAATCTTGGTGATGACAAGGAAATGATCATCAGACTGGCTCCGGGCAATCTCCGTACTTTTGAAATCAGTCAGGCCACGAACCAATCACAGGTATGGGACATTACCGACCCTCTCAATGCGCGCCGCTTGAACAGTAGCATCGTCAACTCCAAAATTCAATTTTCCAACCAGTATGCCCAGCACACCTTTGTCGCCTTTGATGGGAGCGATTTTCTTTCGCCAACCTATTTCCATCCCATTGGCAACCAAAACATCAAAAGTCTGGCGGGCAATGAGGGGCTTATTGTCACCCATCCTGATTTTCTGGATGCGGCCAACAGACTAGCTGCTTTCCATCAGTCATACAGTGGCCTCTCTGTGGGAGTAGTCACCACCAGTCAGGTGTACAATGAGTTTTCGGCTGGCCGACAGGACCTCACAGCCATCCGTGATTATGCGAGGTACTGCTACCTCAAAAGCGGGAAAATCAAGTACCTCCTGCTCTTTGGTGACGCATCCTATGACTACAAAGACCGGCTGAGCAACAACACCAACTTTGTACCGGTGTATGAGTCTCACGAATCGGCCCATAACATTTTGAGTCACTCTTCCGACGACTATTTTGGGTTCATGGAAGAAGATGAGGGCACCTGGTACGAAGGTGAGCGAAAAGAAAACTCTTCTACCACCTTCCTAGTCCCATATCAAGACCATACCATGGACATTGGCGTGGGCAGATTGCCGGTAAAAACCTCCGAAGAAGCCCACGATGTAGTCGACAAGATCATCAGGTACAAAACCGCCACTCAGGTGTTTGGAAAGTGGAGAGACCAGATTGCCTATTTCTCCGACGATGGTGATCGCAATGCACATATGATCCAGGCTGAGCAATTTTTTCAGATTGTAGACACCACCGCCATAGAATACACTGCCCGGAAGCTCTATCTGGACCTGTATGATCAAAGCAAAGACCTTAATCCTTCTCCTGCTCAGGAGGCCTTTCAAAACACCATAAAAGACGGTGTGTTTATGCTCAATTACATGGGGCATGGCAATGAAAGCCAGCTCACCGAAGAGAATGTTATCACGCTTTCGGTCATTCGAAACCTCACCAACCGGCACAAACTTCCGCTGTTTATTACGGCCACTTGTCAGTTTGGGAAGTACGACAGCCCTATCCTCGTTTCGGGGGCTGAGCGGCTATTGCTCAATCCCAATGGTGGGGCCATTGCGCTGCTCACCACCACCAGGCCTGTATATGCACACACCAATTTTCCTGTCAATCAGGCCTTGCACGAAAACCTGTTTAAGAAAATAGACGGCAGGCATCCGCGACTTGGCGACATCATTCGGCTAACCAAAAACGCCAGTCTGAGCGGACCCATCAATAGAAATTTTTCACTCCTCGGAGACCCCATGCTCACCCTCAACTACCCAGAGCACAACATCAGCTTTGACCAGATGGAAGCGGAGCAGGATACCCTGAGTGCATTGGAAGTCTATCGGCTCTCCGGGAAAATTACCTCTCAAGGCGCTCTGGTACCTGGCTTTTCAGGTAAGGCCATTGTTACACTCTGGGACATCCCTCAGGAAAAAGTCACGAAAGGACAGGAAAGCGATCCCTTTACCTATTCGGACCAAACGAACTCACTATTCAGAGGGGAGATCACTGTGACAGACGGGCGCTTTGATACGGAGTTTATCCTCCCCAAAAACATCTCACACAAATTTCAGCCCGGCAAACTCACCATGTATGCCTGGAACGAAAACGAACGGACGGATGCCTCTGGTGCTTCCAGAAATTTTGTGCTGGGTGGCATTGCCGATCAGGTGTCAGAAGACAACATCCCACCCAGAATAAAGGTCTTCATTAATGACTCTACCTTTTCACCCGGAGGCACTGTGGGCACCAACAGTCTCCTGATCGCCAACCTGTCAGACGAAACAGGGATTAACATTTCCGACAATGGCTTTAATCAGGGGATTACCCTTCGGATCAACAGTGGTGATGAAATCGTGCTCAATGAGTTTTACACCGCGCACACTGACACCTACAAAAGTGGCACTGTCCTTTTTCCGCTTCAAAACCTGGAAGCCGGCAAGTATACAGCCACCCTAAAAGTTTTTGACGCGCACAATAATGCAGCCGAAACCACAGTTGAGTTTAAGGTATCCGAAAAACCAATCATAAGACTGTATAATGCTATTAATTACCCCAATCCAGTGTCACAAGCTGGGGAGACTACTTTCAGATTTGAGCATGATCGGGAAGACGAAGAATTGGAAGTGAAAATATCATTGTATAATATGCGGGGTGAATTGGTACAGGAAAGTAACTTTCAAGTGGATAGCAGCCCCAGAGCAGTGGATCATCTGACCATCAGAGCTTCCAACTATCAGGGTGCTCCATTGGACAAAGGCGTTTACCTGTATCGACTAAAAGTGACCAGTACGCTGGATGATGCTACCAATGAAGTTATCAAACGCCTAATAATCATTAATTAATTATCTTTGCCAACCTTAAAAAATCATTGAATGAGTTTACGTATTAAACAGGCCATTTGGACATTCGTCGGGCTACTTCCGATCGGGGTAATGGCTCAAAATAACTCGGCTTACATCTCGGGACAAGACAGCTCCCGAAACCCTATTACCGTAGCAGTACCATTCGTGAGTTTTGCTCCGGACAGCCGGGCTTCAGCCATGGGAGATGCCGGCGTGGCTTCCTCACCAGATGAATACAGTGTACAGTGGAACAATGGCAAACTCGCTTTCATAGAAGACGATCTTGGATTTTCGTTTTCCTACTCTCCCTGGTTGGGAAACATTGTGGACGACATGTCCCTCAATTACCTGACCTTTCACACGAAGATTGACAGAATTCAGACCATCGGCGTTTCTCTGAGATATTTCGATTTGGGTGAAATCCAATTGACAGACTCTAACGGCGAACCCCTTGGATTGGAAAATCCAAGAGAAGCTGCCTTTGACGGCACCTACAGCCGAAAGCTCTCTGAAAACATCGGTGTGGGTGTAACTGCCCGATACATTTGGTCAAACCTGTCTGGAAACATCACTGGCGCCCCTGACGCCAAAGCTGGTACCAGTGTGGCGATCGACCTGGGTTTTTACTACACCAAAGAACTCATCTTCAACGGCATGAATTCGGAGTTGTCCTTCGGTGCGCATCTGTCTAATTTCGGTAGAAAAATCACCTACAGCAATGACTCTAATGAAGACTTTATCCCTACCAACCTACGTCTGGGAACAGCCTTCAAAATTGATATGGACCCCTACAACAGTGTGGCGTTCCTGTTGGATTTTAATAAACTCCTGGTTCCCACTCCGCCCATCTACGAAGTTGATTCTGATGGTAATCTGGTGACAGATAATAATGGTGACCCGGTAATCGCTAAGGGAGAAGATCCTAACCGACCACTGCTGAGCGGTGCTTTCGGCTCGTTTACAGATGCCCCTAATGGATTCAGTGAAGAAATGCAGGAGATCATGATCTCTACCGGACTGGAGTATCGCTATCGCGAGGTTTTTGCGATCCGCACCGGTTATTTCTATGAGCATCAGAACAAAGGAAATCGAAAATACTTTACCGCCGGTATTGGCTTTAAATACCAGGTTTTCGGAATCGATTTTTCATACCTGGTGCCTCAGGAAAACAATCACCCGCTGGGAAACACACTCAGACTTTCGTTTGTCTTTAGTTTCGATACCAAAGACGAAGAGCCAACGGTGAATTAATGCCAAACAGATCAGTAGCCCCTGAAGCAACAGCTGTAGCCAGACCCAACCTGCCGCAGCCTAAAGAAATCATGCTGGTTAATATCCCGCTGACGGTTGTCAATCTGGGATTACAGCCTTTGGTGCTGTTTGAAATAGCTGTGCCAGTAGGCCGATGGGAAGAACCTTCTCCCGGCCTGGCATTTTACCTTTTCAAAATGCTCACTGAGGGCACCAAAAGCAAGTCATCCGAACAAATTGCGGAAGCCTTTGACTTCTTTGGGAGTCACCTGGAAGTCATCCCTACTCTGGATGGGGTCTCAATCAAACTTTACACACTCAATAAGTTCTTTCCTGCACTATTGGAATTGCTGGTGGAGATGCTCACCGAGTCGGTATTTCCGGAGGGCGAATTCAATACCCTCAAGCAAATAAGGATAGAGCAAGTGCGTCAGCAGCACGCCAAAAACAATGCTTTCGCGAACCTGAAGTTTAGGGAAATGCTTTTTGGAAAAGAGCATCCTTACGGACTATTGATGGACGTGGAGATGGTGGAAAAGGTCACTTATCAGGATTTGCTCCATTTCAAAAATGCACTCCTCACGGCTCCACGGCTTTTTATTTCCGGCCTGGTTACCGACGAGGAGATTGGAGCCATTGAGCAATTCTTTGGCAACGTGGCTTTTCATGCCTCTCAGCCGGTGAATAACCATCCCCTGGAAACCACCAGGTATCTGGAAGTGACCCGTGAGGACAGCACACAGGCCAGTATCCGCCTGGGCAAGGTCATGATTGACCGGACTCACCCAGACATTCACTTGCTAAAGATCACCAATGAGCTACTTGGAGGTTTTTTTGGCTCACGCCTGATGAAAAATATTCGGGAGAAAAAAGGGCTGACTTACGGAATTCACTCCAGCCTCGTCCATTTACAAAATGCATCCTACTGGACCATCAGCTCAGAGATTCTCCGTGAGAAAACCGAGTTGGCTCATCAGGAGATCCTCAAAGAAATCAGCCGACTGAAAAGTGAGACACCCACCGCAGAGGAATTCAAAATGGTGGTCAACTACATGAAAGGTAAGTTTCTTAATTCGTTCGATTCCCCTTTTAGCTCACATGAAATGATCAAAGGCCTGAAACAGGCCGGGCTTACCGAGCAATACTTTTACAATTTCCTGGATACGCTGGACACTGTACAACCTGAAAATCTTTGCGAAATGGCCACCCAATATTTTGGTGAGGATGATCTGATCTTTTTGAAAGTGGTCTAAATCACGGTTATTTCCTCAATAACAAGTAATCTCCAACAATCTGTATCTGTTGGTAGTCGAACGGTACTTTAGTAAACCCTGAGTAGTCCATGACTCCTTTTTTACCAGATCGGCCGGCTATGATGAGTGCCTGATCGGTATCTTCTATGGACCCATAGTTGGGACGTACAATAAATTTACCATTGGCATCAACCAGACCCATTTTCATATCCCAGTCTGTGATCCTGTAATTGCCAGTGGTGAGGCGCTCGATGTACTTCCATACAGGGGCTATCACTTCTTCCCCTTCCTGATTGATAATTCCAAAATGCTCACCCGACTGAATCACAGCCAGACCATGATCAAACACGCTGGAGTATCTGTAAAACGGCTGAATGACCAAGTTCTCGGCGGGGTCTACAAAACCCCATTTCCCCAGCAATTTTACCGGGGCCAGCCCTTCATGATAATATTGCGCCGAGTCATACCGGTTAGCAATCCTGAGTTTTCCGTTCTCATCTACAAAACCGTGCTTCCCATCCTTGATGATATGGAAGTACCCTTCTGAATAAGAAAGCACATCCTCCACCGCATCTTTTGGGCCTAAGAGCACCCGCCCCGTCCCGGAAATGAGCCCCGTGATGGTACCTTTTCTCAATTCAAAAAACTCACCATGCCGACTCACCTCATCATATTCGGGATAAATATAGTACCCCTGATCAGTCACAGCTCCCACACTGGCAGAGTCCTGCACAGCCAGAAAATCTCCCGGCATCAGTGTATATGGCAACTCATACAACAACTTCCCACCCAGGCTATACACATGAGTGGCAAAGCCTCTTTCGGCCAAATAGAACGATTGATAGGCATAAACACTGTCATACTGAGGCATGATCAGCCACTCATCGTCAAAGCCACTCACGCCCCATCTGCCATAGTTTTTAGCCATAAAATGGCCCGGATTAGTGGTGGGTATAACATCCTCAAAGTGATAATTAATGAGCTGCTCACCCTGAAAATCTACCCAGCCCCAATAATCATTTTTCCTGACCGGCACATGGCGCTCCTGAGAGCTCCTCACCTGCTGAAAAGGTCGGTCATTGATCTTCCTGCCAAAAAGATTGTACACATCCCAGCTAGCCCCTGATTTTGCATAAAAATAATCAGCATCCACAGCGACTGAATCAAACCCTATGGCCACTTCACGACCATCTGTCTTGTAAATCCCCCAGGTCTGGAGGTACTTATTGCGTGTCACCAAGAAACCGTTGCTGATGTACTTTAGGCCATGTTGCTGATCCTGAAAGAGTGTCTCGCTAGCACCCAGCATGTGTTCGGCATTGTTCACATGGGCGATAAGTAAGTCCGTTTCATAATCGTAACTCAAAGAATCACAGAGAAAAAATCGTTGCTCAGCGCCATTCAGCTTTTTCACTTCCCAGCGGGGAAACTTCACCAAATCCTCAACTGACTTGTAAGTAAGCTCATGGATCAACTTGCCGTGATGATCAAGAAAACCCTGATACCCCTCATTGATAACCACCAGGCCCTCCGAGGTGGGCTTTACCTCATCCACCCATACGGGCAGTACCACCTGACCGTTCAGGTTATAGATTCTCGTTTTACGGGCCTTGTTTCTCGCCAAAATGTAATTCCCTTCCCGATCTATGGAAGCATACTCCGGGGCAATCAATCTTTCATTTTGATCTGTATACACGCCAAAGCGCAACTCACCTCCGGTGACGTACTCTGACACGAGTAGCCGGTGATCTCCCAAATCATCAATGGTGTAGTACTTGAAATCGAGATGCACTTGGGACTTGCTGTCAATCAACCCACGGAAAATAATATTGGTGAATTTTCCGGCCACCCCTGCTTCGAAAAGCACATCACTGAAAGGCTCCAGCGTGGTGTATCTGGCATTGGTGAGCTTGGTGGTCTTAATATTGATGAGTCCCCACTTCCCATTTTCAAAATATCCGATAGACTGGCTGGTGATATCACTTTGCCCATTGGACCAGCCCAGCTTCTCATAGATTGCCGGCACTACCACCTGGCCCTGATCATTGGCCACACCCTGCAAACCACCAGATGTGATGATGCGCAACTCGCCCGCAAAACCAGCCAAGCCAGAAAAAAACAGAGCCAAAAAAACGTAGGATTTACGCATGCTCAAATATAGAGAAGGTAAAGCTAGATGACTACTCGGAATCTTTGGTTTCTTCCTTTTCGAGATTGAAAAGATCATTGAGGAGGCCCACCATAGAATCAGCTTCACCCCGTTTGCAAGCCGCTTTTAGTTGCAACACCGGGAGCTTGATCACTTTCTGGATCATGTTCTTGGTGGCTTTATCGAGAAGCTTGGCCTGTGCCTCATCTACCTTGTCAGTATATCTGGCAAGCTCTTGCTTTCTGATGTCCTCCAGAGCCTGCTTGAATTTCTTGATGGTAGGAGATACTTCCATCTCCTGTGACCAGTTGTCAAACTCAGCGATACTCTCAGTGACAATGGCGCTCACCAGAGCTACTGCAGATTTTCGCTTCTCAAGAGCTTCTGAGGCTCGCTCCTGAAGCTGATCCACGTTGTAAAGCAGTACACCCGATACGGTTTCCACATCCTCGGAAATACTTCTGGGTACCGAAAGATCTATCAGCAATTTGGGGTGAGAGTTTTCTGAGAGGTGCGCTGCATGGATAATTGGACTGGGAGCCTGCACCGCACTGATGATCACGTGCGCGTCTTTTAACACCTCGTCCAACTCTTCAAACGGCCTGGCCAGATAATCCAGCTCAGCAGCCTTAGCCTCTGCTGTAGAGAAAGTCCGGTTCAGGAGCGTGATCTCCGCATTCACCCCTTTGAGGTTTTCAGCCACATTCTGACCGATTTCTCCCATTCCCACAATGGCCACTTTGGGAGCGGTATAATTGACCATAAACTTCTCAGCCACGCTGGCGGCAGCAGAAGCCACAGAAGCTGTTCCGTCGTGAAAGGCAGTTTCCTGAACTACCCGCTTATTCGTATAAAATATGGTATGAAGGAGGCGATGTAAAAATGGACCAGCCATGTTTTCATCAGCCGCCCACTGATAAGCTTTCTTTACCTGATTGGTGATCTGGATATCCCCCAGTACCATTGACTGAAGGCCCAGCGCCACCTCGAACAAATGCCGAACCGCTTCCCTATGAGTGAACGGTTTAAAATATCCAGCAGATGGTGCGGTAGTAGAAATACCATGAAACACATCCACCAACCCGCTGATCTCTTTGTTTAGATTCTCGGAAGCAAAATAGTAGATCTCTGTTCGATTGCAGGTGGAAAGCACCAACGCCTCATCCACACCCAACATCTCCTTGAGCTGAAGCAGAAAACGCCTTGTCTGCGGCTCATCAAAAGCCACGGACTCTCTCACCTCCAACGGAGTGTTTTTATAAGATATCCCTACTGCCTTAAAATGTCTCTGCATCTATCCTTTACGCTACTTTACTTTTTCGTGAAAATTTCAAGTGTTTGCAAAAATAAGGCACGATGCGTTATTAACCACATGACATTTATCATAAAAATCTATTATTCTTGTTTGTAAACACCGGTCAATGATCAGATTTATCAGACAGTGGATAATTGACACGCTTGGCTTTTCGAAATCTGAAGCCAATGGCACCCTTGTTTTGATTCTCGTCACCTTTCTGGCAGCCGTACTACCCAAAATCTATCTCATTGAATCGCGATCAGACAAAGAAAGTTTCACTGCTGACCAAGAATCTTTGCGCCAGTGGGGAGAAGAGCTGGAATCCTTTTTGGAGCTTAAAGAATCTAAAAGCCTGGAAGACACCTCCCCAATCGTGGAACCCAAATCCTTCCCCTTTGACCCTAACACGGCCTCCCTACAAGACCTTATCTCCTTGGGGTTTTCCGAAAAAGCCTCCACCAACCTAATCAACTATCGTGAACATGGCGGGTCCTTTAAGGTGAAAAGTGACCTCTCTAAAATATATGGCATCTCAGAAGAGCGTGTGCAGGCCCTGTGGTCGAAAATCCAGCTCCCGGAGGTGATCGCTCCCAAAGAATCGAAAATGGTCTCGGCGGAAAAGGTTACTGAAAGCAAGAAAAGGTTCGACATTAACCGCGCAACAGCAGCTGATTTACAGGCTGTCCGGGGAATAGGCCCTGTGCTCTCGGAGCGCATCGTCAGTTTTCGAGATAAGCTCGGTGGATTTCACTCCAGCGATCAGCTGCGTGAGGTTTACGGCCTTGATCCTGAGGTCATCGGCAAGCTATCGGACCTTGCTATTTTCACCGGAGAAGTGAAAAAGATCAACATTAATACCGATTCGCTCAAGCACCTCTACACGCATCCCTACATCGATTACAATCTGGCAAGGGCCATTGTAAGTTTCCGCAAGCAGCAGGGACATTTAGATTCTGTCAGTCAGATAAAACCCATAAAGATTCTCAGCGACAGTTTATATCAAAAAATATATCCCTATCTTTCACCTAATCCGTGAAGGACACCTTATGGAGAAAATTCTACAATCTTACTTACGTAGGCTCACCAATCTGTCCGGAAACAATCGATCACTACTCCTCCTTAGGTTGATCTCGGATCAGTTTCTCGACATTCACGATCTGGATTTTGCCAATAATGAACCAAGCTTCAGCGTGATTGAAGCCCTCATAGGTCAAAAAGAGCGCATCAAACTCTGCGATGAATTTGATGCGAGAGATAAGTCTGTCAACACTACCAGCCAGAAACTCAGAAAAATTCAGCGAATAGAACAGTTTATCTTTCAGGAGCGAGGGGCCCGGGACCTTTATGTTGGGTGGCCATTCGTCCGGGGTAAATTCAGTGATGGAACTCTGGTCAGGTGCCCACTCATCTTTTTCCCTGTATCTCTGAGTCGCGGCCAGAACGGCTGGCACCTGGAGCAACGCCAGGATGTAAACATCACCTTCAACAAAACCTTTCTGCTCAGCTATGCCTACTACAATAAAGCCTCTCTGGACGAGGAATTAATTGAATCTGTGCTGACAGATCTGGACCGGGACAGTACTGTGTACCGCACGGAGCTCTACGGAATATTGAAGGAGAGCAACCTCGAATTAAACTTCAACCAGGAAAATTTTCTGGATAAGCTGCTCCCCTTTGTCAACTACAAAAAGACGGATTTCGAAACAGATCAAAAAAATGGTGAGTTAAAACTACACCCGGAAGCCGTCCTGGGCATTTTTCCACAGGCGGGCTCCTACCTGGTACCGGACTACGTCAAATTACTGGAAAATCCGAAAACCACGGATCTCTCTGACTTCTTTACCTCCCGAATCAAAGAGGATCCGGAGGCTTCTCAAAACATTCGCTTTTCTGATCAGGTAAAGGAAGAGACCACCTTCACACCGTTTGAGATGGATGCCTCGCAGGAGTATGCACTCAAACTGATCAAAAACGGCAATTCTCTCACCGTGCAAGGCCCTCCGGGTACAGGCAAGTCTCAGCTTATCTGCAACCTCATCAGCGACTTTATCGCCAGAGGAAAAAACGTGCTGTTGGTCTGCCAGAAAAAAGCGGCGCTGGATGTGGTATATGCCCGCCTGCAGCAGCAGGAGCTCCATGACTTCATCGGCCTGGTCCATGATTTCAAAAATGATCGGAAAGATATTTTCGGGCAAATCGCCAGACAGGTGGACAGTCTGGATGAATACCGCCAAAAAAACAACGGCCTGGATGCCATCCACCTGGAGCGTAACTTCCTGCAGGCCAGTAGAAAAATCGATCAGACCACAGAAGAGTTGGAGGAGTTCAAAACGGCCCTTTTCGACGAATCTGAATGTGGAAAGTCGGTAAAAGAACTTTACCTCACATCAGACCCAGAGCAGCCTTCTTTTTCCCTCAATCAGCAATATCGACAATTTGATTACCAGCATGCCCCCGAGTTTATCAGCCGACTTTCACGATTTCTAGATTACTATCAGAAATTTGAAAAGAAACCGCACTTCTGGATCTCGGGGCCCTCATTTGCCACCTTCACAAGTCAGGACTTTGTCAAGATCAAGGCGCTTCTGGAAGAGATTCCCGAGTTTGAGCTCAGACTGAAAACTGAATCGCTCCAATTTGCCGTACTGGCCCTTGACTTTGAAACCTGCCTGCATTTCCTATCCCATCAGCAAGACCTCAGCATGCTGCGTACCAACCTGGATAACGAGACCGTGTTCCAGTATTATAAGCACATGATGGAGTTTGATCCGGATGAAGACCCGCTATGGCTCTCCAATCTGGAACGAACCATGCTGCAGTGTTTTAAGGGGGACGGACCTGAAGTTTCACTGGCCTCCAGTGAACTCGGTCGCTTTCAGGAAGCGCTGGAGCACGCCATACGTGCCCGAAAAAACCTGTTTAGCTGGATCAGGTGGCGACTTTTTTCGGCTGACAAAATTTTCATCACCCGTGTGCTGGTAGCGAACGAGCTCAAGAGCAACCGGGAGGGGTTCGAGATTCTTCTAAAACGCATTGACAACCGACTCAACTATGAGCACATTGTCACCAAAATAGAAAAAACCCCATGGCTCATAGAATTTCCCAAAACCTTTCGGAAAATTGACATCCAGAATTGGTTTTTTTATCAAAAACTGGGGCTCAAATGCATACAGCTGACACGAGCTGTGAGAACGATCACACAGTTTATCCCATCCAAAACAGCAGATCGCGGATCCTATATTTCCGCTCTCGGGGCGCTCCTCTCATTCCTTGAAAAGATCCCTCTGCAACTCCAACGGTGGGCCAAATACATTTCTGAAAAGCAGGTACGCAGTATCCTCCTCGGAAAGGAGCGGGTGGAAATCATTCAAAAGCAACTCACTGAAGATTTTGATGCGTTGGTGGAGTATCACAAGCTGAAAGGAGGGTTTACCAGGGAGGAAGAAAAAATCATTTCAGAACTCGTGGACAGAGACCATGAGGACAAGCAAAAAGTGATCAGTCTTTTTGAAAACAGTCTCGCGCTGGCCTGGATCGATCACATTGAAACCAAATACCCCATTTTGAGGGCTGTTTCTTCCTTCAAGATTGACCACCTCACACAGGAGCTACAGCAGGCCATTGAAGACAAAATGAGCATCAGTAAAGAAATACTACTGCTCAAGTCACGGGAACGAACCTATGAAAACCTGGAATATAACAGGCTCAATAATCTGGTAACCTACAAGGATCTGTATCATCAGGTCACCAAGAAAAGGAAAATCTGGCCTATACGAAGGGTCATTTCACAGTTTCATGAAGAGGTATTCTCCCTGCTCCCATGCTGGCTGGCTTCTCCAGAGTCCGCATCGGCTATTTTCCCTATGGCTGAGACTTTCGACCTGGTTATTTTTGACGAAGCGTCTCAGTGCTTTGCTGAGCGGGGCATCCCGGCCATGTATCGTGGCAAACAGGTGGTCATAGTGGGTGATGACAAGCAGCTTCAGCCCAACGACCTCTACCGGGTACGATGGGAAGACGAGTCTGACGATGCGCCAGAGTTGGAGGTGGATTCACTGCTGGGTCTGGCCAAACAGTACCTGACAGAGGTGAGCCTGAGAGGTCACTACCGCAGCAGGTCATTGGAGTTGATCGAGTTTTCCAATCATCACTTCTACAATGGCAAGCTCAAGCTGCTGCCCGACTATCAACTGGCCAAAAATGGAAAGCCCAACATCCACTATTTAAAACAAAATGGCACCTGGGAAAACAACACCAACCAGGAAGAAGCAGAGGCTGTGATAGCGCTCTTGAAAAAACTCAATCAATCTCACCCTGATAAATCCATTGGTATAGTCACCTTCAACAACAATCAGCAAGGGCTCATTTTGGATTTGGTAGAGCAGAAACAAGACGCATCCGAACTTACCATCCCGGATTCGCTCTTTGTCAAGAACATAGAAAATGTGCAGGGAGATGAGCGCGACATCATCATATTCAGTACGGCCTATGCACCCGATGCGAAAGGTAACCTACAGCTTCGCTTTGGATCACTCAATCAGGCCGGAGGCGAAAACAGGCTAAACGTAGCCATCACCCGCGCACGTGAAGCGATCTACGTCATCACCAGCCTGCTTCCCCATCAGCTCCACACCGAGCAAACAGTCAACCCAGGCCCGAAACTGCTAAAAGCCTATCTGGAATATGCCAAAAACGTGAGTGATGGCCAGTGGCAACCCGAAAGCCAGGAAGACACCAATCATCATCAAAGCTGGTACCTGAGAAACAGACTCACTCATACCGAAAGTACCGCCATCCTGGAGAAGAGCCTGCCCTTTGCAGACCTGACGGTAAAAATGAACGACCGTAACCAAGGCCTGATTCTCACGGATGATGATCTTTTTTACGATACCCTTTCGGCCAAGGAGGCACATAGTTATCGCCAAACTCATTTCGTGGAGAAAGGCTGGCCTTTTTTACAGTTTTACAGCAGAGAATTTTGGATCAACCGCTCCCAAACTCAGGAAAAGCTGGAGAAGTTTATTCACCGGATGGAGGAGTAAGTCTATTGCCCTGAAACCTGCTCAAGTCTGGCCCCTACTGACATGATCAGCGCCAGACTATCCTGTCGCATGTATTGCTCAAAGGTGAGCGTGTACTTGCCCTGGGCTGGGAAGTCATAGGCCGAAAGCAGCAACTGTCTGTGATCGAAAAGGTCACCCAAACCACTTCCATAAGGTTCGCCCGTTTTTGGGTCGAAAAGATTAATGTTCTTCAACTCCTGAGCGAGTACTACCCCAGACGAGTCTGAAAGGGTGTACTGATAGTACAAATTGTAAAAAGGGAAGTGCTGGGCATTCCTAATGTTAGCATAGAGGTTGTACTTGCGATCAGCAGCGGGCACATCAAACTCAAAGGTCACCAGCGAATCTTTATGCCAATAGGCCTCTTCAAGGTTCTTGTTTTCTTCAAACACTCGATCGGGATCACATGCCAGCAATAGGGCTACCGGAATGAGCAGCCAAATCGATTTTATCATGATGGTTTATTCTGATTATTGGGACGATTCTTTCGGTTCTTGTTCTTGTTTTTATTCTTATTGAACTTGCGCTTCTTATTCTTCCCTTTAGATTTTGGATCTCCTTTGGAGAATTTTCTATCCATGGCCACCAGGTCACTATTCAACCCTACGTCATCTTTCACCACTTCAACCACATCCTCAGCCAGGGTCACAGGTTTCTTTCCGGCTTTATTCAATTCCAGGATCTCATTCACCCGTTTCACATCCAGTGGATACCATGTGTTTTCATCATCGTACCCAAACCACATGATTTTCCTGAATATATCAGTCTTTTGAAGTTTGGCCCTCCCCTTGGCTGTTTCCAGGGGCTTTTCCACTTCCGGAATATCCTTGAGCGCCTCCATGTAGGTATCCAGCTCATAGTTCAGGCAGCACTTGAGGCGTCCGCATTGACCTGAAAGTTTACTCGGGTTCAATGAAAGGTTCTGATACCGTGCTGCCTGGGTGCTTACACTCTTAAAGTCGCCTAGCCACGTAGAGCAACAGAGCTCCCGGCCACAGGAGCCGATACCGCCAAGCCTTCCGGCCTCCTGGCGCAGGCTAATCTGACGCATCTCCACACGAATTTTGAATTCGCCGGCCAGCAATTTGATCAGCTCTCTAAAATCAACCCGCTCTTCTGCGGAATAGTAAAAAGTGGCTTTGGTGTTATCTGCCTGATACTCTACATCGGTCAGTTTCATGCCGATCTTGAGGTCCTCGATGATCTGACGGGTGCGATAGAGCGTGGGCATTTCGCGCTTTTTCACTTCCCTGTACTTATCAATGTCGCGCTGGGAAGCTATGCGGTAAATGTTTTTGATTTCTTCGTTTTCTTCTACGCTGCGCTTCTTCATCTGAAGACGCACCAGCTCCCCCTGCAGAGACACGTGACCGATATGATGACCATTCGGCACATCCACTACCACAGCATCGCCGGTAGTCAGGTTTAAATGGTTATTATTCGTGAAGAATTCTTTGCGTCCGTTCTTGAACCGAACTTCCACTATATTGAAATCACTGACTATTGGATCTTCCATATTGGAAAGCCAGTCAAACACGTTCATTTTATTGCAGCCGCCAGTACTGCAGCCGCCATTGTTATTACAACCTAAGGCCACTCCATCCTCACTGCCAGCCGTACTACACGATGCACATCCCATGGTTTGAATTATTTAGGTTAAAATACCAAATATAACGAACAAGTGAAAGATCTAAGTTTTGAAGCATCAACACTTCAAAGCAGTGGGAAAGTTTTGTACCAAAGGCGGGATTCACAAACGTTACCATGCGAGAAGGGTTTATATCAGAAAAAAAACCCTTTTCAGGGCTATTTCGATGCTGTGGCGTGTCAATCTGCCGTGTCAAACGATCGCATTGATCGAAGACAGCTTTGCAAACCAATAATTCAGATTAGCTTCAGTACCGTCTAAATCCACCTGAATGGAGATTTTTTGCGTTTGAGAGCGCTTTTTGTACACCGGATCCGGCTCGGACACCACATCATCAGAAGACTTCTGATCCCTGGCTATGTGAGAAATAAAATCATACTCCACGATTTTTCCCAGATTGACCAATAACTCCAAATCCGTTGATTTCCTCTTAAAAATACTATTGAAGTTCTGAGGGCTCATATTTAGCTCTTCAGCCACTTTGGCGTAGACCATTTTCCGCTGATCTAAGACCTCTTTGATCAATTTACCTACGTGCATAAAATTGAAGCGTTATTTTATAGATGTAAAGGTAGGAGGGTATGTACATCAATTAAGTTTATTTTACTTCATTTAAATTTGCTTTTTATCTCTTTATATTTTAATTATGTACCATCATTATTTTATTTATATAAACGGATAACTTTATTTTAGTTACATGAAATCACAAAATTATCTTAAAACCATCTTTGACCTGAAAGGAATAAAAGAGGTGAAGCCTACCGAAGATCAGCTAAAAAGCCTGAACATGACTCCACACAGATTTAACCAAATAATGGATAACAGAGGGGTAAATGATCTCACCGTGTCGGAAAAAAACGCAATAGAAAACTGGCTATGGGACATCTTCCAGGAGGACATTGACATACTCAAAGACCCACAGGAGCGCGAATCATTCATTGACAAGCATAAGATGCTGAAGGGGTGAAAGTGAGCATTAAATCCATAGTGTCCAAGGACTTAGTGTACAAGGGCTTCAAATGGCACCAACTGGACCCCGATGTGGGCGGTTACCTATCGTGCCACATAGGTGAAGGGCACACCCTCATAGTACTCACCACACCTATTTCTACCAACTCAATAGACCTACACACCCGATTGTTAAATCAAAAAGTAAAATCATGTCTGACATCATAGAAGCAAAAGAACTATGAAACTCCCCAAATTCCTCAATTCACTTCAGGCCATAATGATCCCCATGCTTATTCTCATTTTGGGGTTTTGGATAGATGCAAGCGTACTTTTCTACAGAGCTTTTGCCGGTGCTCTGGTGGATGCACTCAGATATCCCGCCTCTATCTTCCTGGGCTTTGCGGTGGCGCTGCCCCTACTGCTTACCGCCATCAATAACCCCATACTGCCAGGCTTGCAGATCGGCACTAAGAAAATAGGCTTTCCCGAACTGTTCGGGATCTTCACCATTCTCATGGTGCTCATGTTCTTTGATTTTTTCAATCCTGAGAAAACACACCCCGCTAGTTGGTACTACCTCGTTTTGTTTCTGTCCTTATTCCTGGGGCTCATAGACTACCTATATGCATACCTCTATGTTTCCAAATACAAGCTTTCGCAGATCGATTGGAAAGCCCAGTGGTTCACAATGGCGCGCCGTACGGTCACCTATAGGCAAAAACTAAAACGAACCACCGCCAAACTCAGTGAGTACCAAACCAAACTCAGTGAGGCATCTCACGAACTCAACGAGTACCGCCAAAGCCTCACATGTCCACACTGTGGACACATACCCGAAAAGAAATCCTACAGCGCCCACCGAAACCACGTGACACGGTGCCCGCAAAACCCTAATAATCAATAAATATCATGAAAACATCCACAATCACAATCACTGTCATCACAGATGACGAAGACATCACCGAAACAAAGGTAGAAGCCTACGGTAGCCTTCAGGAAATGTCCTTTGGCATTTACGAAGCATGCCAAAACAACCCGGCCGTCAAAGCCATATTTCTGGGAGCCATTGCCGGAGGCGCATTGAGTGTAGAAGAAATGATGGAAGCATCCACCGTAAGCGAATGAAAACATTAAATCAACACACCGGAGCATTCAGCCGAAAGGAAATCATCTGGCTGATCATAGGCATCATCATAGCCTTGCTAAATGTAAGCTGCAAACCTCAGAGACAGCTACAGCGAATGACCTACCCCGTGACCGTCATAGGCATAAGTCACGGCCAATACACCAACAGTATCACCCTGAGAGATGCCAAAGGGCGCATCCTCAGCACCAACGATCGCACCGACCTGGGGCGCTCCTTAATCCATCAGTATCACATCAAAGACACCATACAATGAGCGAAGTAATCACACGCGAAGCCCACTGGGACGAACTCACACAGTCTGAGCGCGAAGCCCTGGCCGAAGGCTTTCAGGATCACCTGGGAGCCCGGGGCTTGCTCCCAAAAGAAATATCCGTGCGAGAAGTCTACGAACTATGCGAAAAAACACGGGTGCATATCACCTTTTTTGTCAAAGATGGGCACGAACAGTTTCGCCTGTCACTAGACAAAAACAAAGCCTTCAGCGTCATGCTACACAAGTTCATAGACAAGTCTCTCGAAGAGATTTCTAAAAATCAATAATTCACTTTTTAAAACCACTCAAATCAATGAAAATCACAACAGTAGTTTATCACAAAGTCTTCAATCTGGGAGATTACGAAAATGAAAAAATCAGCCTGGAGGCTACCCTGGAAGAGGGGGAAAGTCACGTAGAAGCCACCGCCACCCTCAAAGAAGAGGTACAAAAAGCCCATGATTTCAGCTCACAACTGCCTGACTATCTCAGAGCCCAAAAGATCGCTAACGATCCGTTTAACCATACAGGATCTAATGTAGAGCGGGCCAAAGAAGCCATAGCAGAATTTGAACAAAGATTTCCTGATTACATCCAGGCCTACAAATCAAAAATGGCCGGCAAACTCATTCAAGACTAGGTTAGGTTAGGGTTGCCCCGTGCCCACAGCGGCGCGGGGTTCTTTTTTTTTTTGTTTAAATGGTTTTTCCCTTTTATGATTAGTGACATTCGCAAAGAAATAGAGCGGGCCATTATCGGCCAGGTGTGTTGGAACTCACACGCCTTTTTTGTGGCTTCCAACTACCTCACTGCCGGCAGCTTCAGCGCCCATAAATACAGGTATATATGGCGCATCTGTGACAGCATAGCCCGCGAGTTTATCCCCCTGGATATAGTCACCATCAAAAGCCGCATCCACGAGCCACACCTGGCAAAGGATAGCTTTTGGATGAGCAGAGTAGACCTACTACTAGAGATAGACACCGCGGCAGACCCCCGCATATTGCGCACAGAGCGCCTTCCCTATCACTGCATGCTACTGGTAGAGATGGGCATAAGAGACTATCTGTATATGCAAAGCCTCAGTGTAGATACCTCTACCCCAGGCCAGTACATAGATGACTTTCGCACCTTCCAGGCACACCTCCAGCTACAGCAGGGGCATAACGATCTATTTACCCTACTGGACCGGGCCCAAACCTACTTTCGCCCCCTGCCGCAGCTGGTCAAAAGAATATCCGCATGCATGCATATTATTTCCCAAAAGGCCGATCGCATCAAAAGCCGGCACGGCCTCCAGATGATCCAAGAAACCTTTAACCACTATCAGAGATATGAAAACCAAGCTTAAAACTTACGTAATCATAGTGTCCGAAAAGTTCATGAAAGGGCACCCAAAAGCCGGTGAACCCACCCACTTTGTTGATAAGATATTGAATGAAGAAAAAATTCATACCATCCGTGAAAACGGCCCTCTATGGGAAAAACGCATCAAAGAAGTACAAGCAGGAAGAGCGGTATTATCCCTAAGAGTCTGGACAGGAAAGCCCTACCGATCCAAACAAAAAGAGGTGCTGAAGCTCACAAAATTTGATGGGGTAGGCGTTCAACAACTGGATTTTAAAGACACGGGGCCATACGTTGACTTCTTAATCCCTATGAACCCCAAAACGAGCATCCCCATCCTGGCCAATAATGATGGGCTAGAAACCCACGATTTTATGTTCTGGTTTCAGGGAAAAGGATTTACTACCCCTTTCGTAATCATTCATTTTACCCCCTATCGTTACTCCTAAAAATTAACCCTCAACCTAAAACCTTAATTACGATCAATGTCATTCGACACTTACTTAAAGACAGCTACAGACACACCCAAGCTAGGAGCCGGAGGCCTACTGGACGAAGTGCCCTTTCCGGTGGATGTTTTCCCCGCACGGTTGCATAAAATAATTACCGAAGGGTCCAAAGTTATACATGCAGAGAAAAGCCACTTGGGTACGGGTGTATTAGGCGCTTTCAGCCTTGCCATAGGAAACACGCTGAGAGTCAAAGTAGTAAACCACAGGAAGGACATCCCCGCACATACATGGATGCTCCTGGTAGAATCCTCGGGAGGGGGAAAAGGTCAGGCCCAGGATTTTGCCTTTTCGCCAATCCAACAAATGGACGAAGAATGGAGAATTAAGCAACGTAACTACGAAAACGACCTTAAAAAACAACTATGGCAACTCCGAAAAGACAAGGGAGAGGCTATAGATAAGGAAAAGAAAAACGAGCTGCAAACTCAAATAAACGGTCTACAAAGTGAACTCGATAATATAGAAAGCCGATACCTGCTCATTACAGATATTACTATGGAATCTGTACGAACCGCCAATCTTCAAAACCGCCGTGGGTTGGGATATGTACGTGACGAACTTAGCGGCTTTTATAATTCATTTGGGCGGTATTCGAAGGGAGGAAACGCCACAGCCGAAGAGGCCGCGTATATCGAGCTATATGACGGGAAACCAATTATTCCATTCCGAAACAGTAAAGCAGCGGTTTGTGATTATCCATTCACCACTATTTTTGGAGGCACACAAAACGGAGCCCTGGGTGATCTGGGGAAGAATAACCGAATGGTAAGCGGATTTATCTTCCGTTTTTTGATCTCCATAGTATCCAATAAACCAGTTCCTGAGATTAGCGAAGAGGATCTTATGGAAAACCCGCGTGTAAACGAGCTAATCAAAGAATATGACCTGATTTTAAGGCGTGTTTTCACCATTCAGATGGCCTATAAAGATGACGCTGAAACCATCCCCGACCCAAAGATTCTAGTATTTGATAAAGAGGCGCGCAAAGAATATGTAAAGTATCAAAACTCAAATGCAAAGTTTGCTAACACTGTCAATGTGGATGAAAATACCCGAGAGGTCATAAGGTCAATCACCGGTAGATCAAACATGAACCTTTTTCGCCTTTGCCTCATCATGGAAGCCATTAAATGGGCCTGTGGAGAGAGTTCGCTTGAGTTTATTTCTGGAGATACAGTACGACGATGCAGTAAACTCATGGAATACTACCGCTATACCATGCTGAAGGTCTACGCCGAGGTAGAGAGTATTCGCTTTGAGGCCGGTAGCAAGCGGCCCAAGCGCACACAATTTGACTACAAAAAGATATTTGGCAAACGTGACGAGCTCACCCGCTCTGAACTATACGAGCGCCTGCATAATACCTACGGGGTGAGCTTTGGCACCGCCGAAAAATACGTGCTGGAGGACGAAAAACTAATGGTACCGCCCATCCTCAGCACCAAAGACGGGCGAAACAAAATATACCACCTCAATGACATTAAGAAATGAAAGCGATATCCCTATGCTCTGGAATGGACGGCTTTTCCTATGCCGCTAGTTTACTGGGTATAGAAGTGACCGCTCATGTTGAAATAGATCCTGTATTCGATGAACACTACAAAAGACATTGGCCCCACGCCAAAAGATTCTATGACCTCCGGACTGTTACCGGCGAAGAGCTCGGCCCAGCTCACATTATTTACGGAGGAGAGCCTTGCCAGGGTAACAGTATTGCCGGGCAGCGCAAAGGCCAGTCTGATGACCGTTACCTCTGGCCGGATTATTGGCGAATCTGTAAATCCGTCAGACCCAATTGGATTATTAACGAAAATGTTGTTGGAAGCGTCTCAAACATGGTACTCGACACAAAGATTGCTGATATGGAAAGCGAAGGCTACACCTGCCGGGCATTTAATATACCAGCTGCGGCCGTTGGAGCATATCACGAGAGGCAAAGGATATGGCTTGTGGCCTACTCCAATGGCGATGGGTTATTTAGGGGTAAAGATTGCTTACGAAAGCCCAAAATCAAACAGCCTATTGAAACGCTACACACTCAAAAAAACTACGAAACACAGTTTCAATATGAACCTGGACGAAACAATGATGGGCGAATTTGGCCTACTCCTGTGGGCGGACTTCACCAGATGGTTAATGATGTACCCTCCGAACTGGCTGAAATTAAAGCGTACGGAAACGCCGTAGTGCCGTGGATCCCCTATGTGATCCTATCATTCATCCTGCAAATAGAAAACGGAACGGTATTTGTATAAAAATCTTTTTTATGCACGTAAACACTTCGCTTTATGAAAGTATCACTCTCAATACTCCTGGCCGTGGGCATCTCCTGGGCCGCTAGTGCCCAGCTCATGCCCTATGTAGGCTATACCACCGAAGCAAACACCCACTACCGCACCTGGGGCGTAGATGCCGCCCGGGGGGGCGAATACGCCGGCATGTCTGCAAGCGTGGGATCGGTACACCACGGCAAGCCAATGGTGCTGGTAGGAGCCTATTTTTGCGGGGGCAAACGCTCCATATTAGAAACCCGCGCCGGTTTCGTGGATGCAGCGCCCACGCTGAACTTTTCGTTTAAGTTTTTCCCCAGAAGGCCGTATATGCTGGCTATGGATCTGATGATCAAAGAACAGCCCAGCTTGGGCATAAGAGCGGGCATACTCCTGGGAGACATCCACTACAGAGAGCGGGGGCGGTAGCCTCCTACTCTTTTCCCCATACGTCCCCCTCTATCTTCAGTTTCTTTCCAGATCCGGAAAGGTAGATTTTCACGTTTTTGAGGTATTCCCCATTAGGTACCGTCTTCACGGCCTCATCCACCGCATGCTCCAGGGCATCACCTTTGCTTGTTTTCACTTTCATCTCCACGTAGCGCTTCAGCTCTACATCCTCAGAGAGGTTGGCCAGGTTTCTATTGCTGATCATGGTCATATCCCCCAATCTTTGCCATTTGCAGGCAGTGAGCATTAGTATAAAGGCCAGGGTGTAAAGAGACTTTTTCATTTCCAAAAATTACGGTTGGTTAGACCCTCCCAAAGCTAATACCTGGGGCCTATCTCCACAAGTACCACAAAACGGGTATTAATATCCCTCATTACTGGTATTTCAATTGATAGCACGTACCGATAGTTTTAAAATACCGTTTCTCAAATACATTTTTTGACTAACCCAACAAACTTTCAATCTTACAAATGAGACAAACACTACAATCCAACTATGGCAGTGATTGGTATGAAGAATACCTCCTGTCCATATTACACCTACAGCAGCATATTCATTCACAAAAGCAAACAGAAGTGCCTCCGGAGGTTACCAGAGCTCTGGATATGATTTTGATTATCTCTGAGAAGCTGAAGAATCCCTAAACCCAAAATTGTATTTTACTCACATTGTACACACCTAACACCGACCAATGCGCATACAGTTCTTTGATTTTTGTTAAACTCTTTAGGTTCGACAATTCGACAATTCAGGAATGATCTATGCCATTTATTATCAGTGTGTTACATCTGAAGATAGTTGAACCCGCACTGTTCAACTATCTTCAACTATTTTTCATTGTCGAACGCTAACTGTTCAACTATGCGTTCGTACATTTTCACCTCAAAAAGTGCGTTTATACACATCTCAGGCCGTTTTTTGGCTTGGTGGATTCGAAAAAGCAGAACAAAAAAACTTCATAAATCGACCTTCTAACCCTCTGTATATCAGATCATTAAAAAATGTCTGAACTCTGGAAAATTCCTGAAATGGCCAGAAATAGAGGCTAATTCTCTGATTATCAATATTGTTGAATTGTCGAATTGTCGAATGCATACAAGGGGGATACACTCCACTTTTAGGGCTTTTCCGGTCATCATTGGAGTTTTGTACTATTTTTAGTTTTATCAAATCATCATTATCTCTTTATAAAATGATAGCTTGATATTTATAAATATTTCGCTATATATTTGTAAACGCTTCAAAATCAACGATTATGGGAATCACCAAGTACCCCAAATATCTGAAAGCCCCCGAACGCGGGCTTTATATCCGCATAGAAGGCCCGTTTGATTATCAGTGTTTGCGCCTATTGCAGACAGAAACCGGCGCCAATGTGGGCGTAATCTCTACAGAGTCCAGCCATATTACCACATCGTTTTTGGAGGACAGCGGTTACAGGGCCTCCAGCGCCGAAGAGTACGCCCAAATAGCCGCCCGCATCAAAAAGCACATAAACGAAACCTTTCCAACATTATGAGCCAGGAAGAAAACCCAGCACCAGAGCATGATCCTGTAGAGCAGGAAAAGCCCACCGAAAAGCCCGCGAAGCCCGGCAAACCTACCGGCTTCCAGTTTCAGGCGGGTGATACTGTGGCAGTGCGTCTCACGCCCTCAGTAGCCAAAGACCTTTCACGGATCAGCAAAAAGTATCCGCTGAAGACAAAAACCGAACTGATAGAATTTGTGATCAGGTACACCCGAAAAAACCACCTATGGTAATACTGCTTTCCATATTGTGCCTTATAGGCCTGGGGGTTATTATCTATCTGATGGGCTACTCTCAGGGGGCCAAACATGCCTTTGGCAATCAAAGCAAATCCAAAACGGGGTGTATGCACTACCCTATGTGCAATTGCTCTACCATTTGTGAACATATCTAAAACCAAAAACTTCAATGAACAATCCATTCAAAAAAAAGAAGCAAACCCTGGACGAAGAGGAAAAGCGCATCGTCAAAGAAATGATCGACCTGGGCGGTATGGCCGTGAAGGCACAGCAGCGAAACTCCCAGATCATCTACGAACAGCAGTTTGCTATCCTCCTGCTCATGCTCATCACCCTGGGGCTGGCATACATCCTTATAAAGAAAAGAATGATATCATGAAAATCTCTCAATACCTCACACTGGCTGAAGCTACCAAGTCGCAAACAGCCACCCGTCACGGGGTAGACAATACCCCAAACGCCGCACAGCTACAAGCTATGAAGATCACCGGCCGCATGATCTTCGACAAAGTGCGAGAGTACATTGGTGGCCCCCTGGCCGCTACGTCCTTTTTCAGAGGTCCGGAGCTAAACAAGCTCATAGGCGGCTCTGCCACCTCTCAGCACTGCAAGGGTGAGGCGGTGGATATGGACGCGGATGTGTTTGGGATGGGCACAAACAAATTCATTTTCCTATACATCAAAGAACATCTGGAGTTTGACCAGCTCATTTGGGAGTTTGGGGATAACCCAGATGTAAATCATGATAGAGATGTGCTTCCCCAGCCCGCCTGGGTGCATGCCTCCTATAGTGTACACGGCAATAGAGGGCAAATACTGATCGCCTACAGAGATGAACATGGTAAAACCAAATACAGGGGGTGGATATGAAGATTGACAAACTACTACTGCAGGGCGCGCTCAGTCATGCCGCGGCTATAGATGCAAAAGAATATGGGGAAGCGCTGGCAACCTTCCTGTCAGATTTTGAAAAAGACTTTCAGACCTTGTATATACTGCCAGATGAAAAACTCGAAAAATACCTGGATTACAAAACCCTGTCAGATGCCCGTTTAGCAGACATCATGGAGCTTTTGCAGGTGTTTTCGGACATCTCCAACCTCACCGGAGGCAAAGCCGGCATAACCGAAATCATGAAACTGGCCACCAAGAAAAAACCCCTTGAAGAGTTTGCAAACCGCATCAATGCAGTGGCCGCAAAGTACATCACCACAGACACACACACCGATGACAAAGAAGAAGAGTGAGGAAATAGACCTGGAAAAAGAGCTAGACAAGTCCACTGAGGAAATAAACACCGCTCCGGACTTTGAAGAGGCCGAACCCGAAGAGAATGAAGATGACTTTGAGGAAGATTACTCCGCACTGATGGACGAAGACGGGGATATGGACGAGTCCGCTCCAGAGCCTACCCATACCAAAGAGTACATCAAAAAAACCGCCGACAGGCTGGTTTCGGCATTTGATATACTCCAGCGGGCCATCATGAAGCCCCTTTATAAAAAAACCATGCTGCGCCCTGGAGATGCAGACAAGGCAAAGAAATGGGCACGGGAGCGCGAAAACGGCCAGAAGATAGAAGACATAGTAGCCGGAGACTACGACACCAAAGAGCGCCTGGATGCCTACGTGAAAGCATTGGAAACCCTCCCCCTGTCTGATGATGACAAAGAGGCCATTGCCGACCCGCTCTCTGAGCTTGTGGAGAAATACCGCCATTTGCAGCTGTCTCCGGAGTGGGCGCTGGTTTTCGCGGTGGGTATAGTCATGCTACCCCGCCTGGAGCCTCTTCTACCCAATATGAAAGACCTGTTTAAAGGAAATACGGAATGAGCGAACGGTTTAATCTGATCAATATCATTATTGGCCGCCGTGGGTCTGGCAAAACCTATTTCACCAAAAAGAGGCTTTTCCCCATTTACAAAAAGAAGGGAATGAAAATTTTGATTATTGACACGTTCGCACACCCGGCATATACAGAAGTTCCTCGCATCTTTCCCAATCAAATACCCCGCTGGAAAAATGGAGTTTACCGCATGTACGGACACCACTTCGACAATGAGGTATTGCCGGCCATTGCCCAGCTCACCAACTGCTTTATAGTGTTCGAAGACGCAAAGAAGTACGTTCGTCAGAAAGTCCAGGAGGAATTGACCAAGCTCTGTATCGATAGCAAACAGAAGAATTTAGACCTGCTATTTCTATACCACACCTGGGGTTTTGTCCCTCCGGATCTTATTCGTGTCGCCGATTTTATTGAGGTTTTTCCTACCGCTGATAGCCCAGAGGTCAGAAAGCAACAAATCATTGGCGTATTTCAGGAGGCTTTGGAGGTGCATAAAGCTGTACACAGTGCAAAAACCCCCTGGCCTCACAAAACCATAGACCTAAGAAACTGATGACAAGCCGAAAACCAATAATAGCCGTCACTGGTCTGGGCCGCTCTGGCACCAGCCTCATGATGCGCATGCTAGATGCCGGAGGCATCCCCGTATATGCAGAGGAGAAAGTGACCTATGAGTTTGCTCACTGTGAGCGGCCCGAGCGGATCATTGGCGAATGTTTTGGGGCTGTGAAGCTCATGGATCCTGTGAGGTGGCGCCCTCCAAAAACCGAAAGGGGACACACCATCAAGTATTTGTTTATATGGATGCAGCGAGACTACAAGCAGCAAGCCCAGAGCTACGCTAAGACCCAGCGCCAACTCCACGCCCTCACGCCCTCACGGGAGCATGTGCGGGCATACATGAAAATGTTCAAGAAAGAAACCGCCCAGGCTATGCATTTGCTTATGCACCAATACCCCGGGAGTAGATTGCTCACAGTGAGTTTTGAAGCATTGCTGAAAAACCCCCTGGAAGAATCGAGGCGGATCATGGGGTATCTACAGCCAGACTTTCAGCCTCGTGCCACGCAAATGGCAAAAGTAGTCATCAAAAGAGACCCCAAATGTCTGGAGGGATTTCTGGAAGAAAGGTACATGCAGTGATAGAAATCAAATCATACGGCAAAAGTGAGCTGGCCCGAATGTATCAGGTGCATTACAACACGTTTGCCAGTTGGTTGAAGCCGTTTGAAGATCGGCTGTTCGCACTGGGGTATAAGAAGGATAACAAAGTATTCACCCCTGCCCAGGTAAAGTTTCTCCTATCTGATGACGGCCTTGGGGAGCCACCAAGTAGATAAAACGATGTACCAGATAATGAACCGAGATTTAACCGCTTACAGTCTAAGCGGATTTCACTGTGAAAAGTGGTATGAGGAAAATAAATCATACTATTTGAATCCAGAATCAAATTACTACGGACAGGTGCTAGTGAGAATGAAGCGGGTAAAGGTCGGATTCTCAATTAAAGTCAAATTATTCTACCGCAATCAGTGGTATTGGAAGCCTCATTTTTCATGGAAATTTTCCAAATACTTTCACTGGCTGTTTTTTATGCTATGGGTAGATAGCGAATACGATGATGTCCCAGATGTAATAGTATCAGATCACCTGAAAGAATCGGGTGGCATGGTGACTGATGACGGCCGGGAGGCCACCAATTCTGGGAGTTGTTTTATTGCTGGCAAAGCCAGATGTAGATGTGGTCTATATAAAAATGATTGTGATAAATGGACTGATTGTGATTACAAGAATAAAACAACGGAAGAATCATAGCGAAGCGTTTATAATGAAAAATTTTTATTGTCAGCAAAAATGTGGTGAAGTCGATTTTTCTATTGATGAATGGAATAAGGCTTTTCAATACTGCATAGATAATAATCTAAGTGAGGAAGAAACAAATAAGATATTGGACGGTGAACCCTGTTAAAAGCAATGCTTTGATTGCATGGCTATTGTTGGCGAAACGAGAATGAAAAATCGACTTAAACGAGAAAGTCAAGCCCAAAATGTGGGGCATAATGGATCGAAGCTAAACGCTGGTGGCAGGGTGCAACCCTGACAGTAAAAGCGTTCAGAAAATCCTTAGAAGTACCCTGACACTGGCGTTTCAGGTTGTGTTAGGATTAGTTGCATCGGCCTATTCTATCGTTTGCTGAGATTTTCAGCTTCGATCCATTAGGCTGAATTAGGATTGTGGGATTTTAAAATTTTAACATGAAACCAAGAGAAAAGAAAGGAATTGCTGACCAATTGATTGTGGCAGGAAAGATACTTTCAAATGCATTCGCTAGCTACAGGCCTTATGGCGCCACACTTAACCACAAGTCAGCAATTGATAATATCGATTTAGCAATAAGGCATTTAGAAGCTACAAAAGCTGAAATTTTAAAATATAGCAATCCGGCCGAAGGCAATTCAGCCTAGAGGTTTTGGCAGCATTGTTCGACAAAAGAACAAAAGAGGCATAGTAATGATGCCCAAGGGAGATGATGAATACTTTAAATCAGAGGCAGCTGCCAAACGTGCTGCTAAAGATTTTATTAAGGCCGAGAAATTGAAGATACACGTAGTTGGGGTGAGTATGTTTCGTTTCGCACCTGCTCGAAATCGTAGCTTCAAGAGTTTTGACGTGGCTCATTAGGGAATGAATATCGAAAAGGAAAGTGAGGAACGAACGATTTTCGTAGTGGAGCGAAGCGGAACATATTCATTCCCTAACGGCGACTTGTGTAACCTACGGAGGTGAGTAGGATTTAAAAGACGAAAAATGAAAAAAGTAGAAACAAAGGTAGTGAAGACATTTGGGGGCCACTGTGTACAATTCACGATAGGACACCAAACATTCAGTTTACAGAGACAAGAAGATGATGAAGAAATGTCTTCACATGAATATGCTAACTGGTACAAGCAGCAATTGGATAAGGCTTTTGATCGTCTTTTACAATCCGAGAACACCGCAGGAGGTTCGCCTTCCATTGCTACCTCTGGAGGTTACACAATGTTAGGAAAAGGAACGCAAGCGGTTGAGCTTGATGAGAGTAGCCAGGAAGGCGTCAAGTCGCCGTTAGGAAAAAGAACTCAGGACGAGAACATTTGTCCTGAATGCGGTGGAAAATTGATACCATATAGAGACACATGGCTTTGTGATGGTGATGATGATTGCGGCTGGCCTTTTGAGGACAAATGAGTAGTCCTGATAGCGAAGCGAGGCACGAGCGCCGCGTTCTTTTTCCTAACACCCAGCTTAAGCACTTAGCGATTGTTAGCGTTTTTTTATTTGTACCTACAGCCCATTTTTTAAAATCCGCTCAAACCTCACAAATACCCCTAGCATCCCACGTTTACGCATTTTCGGTGATTGTCCACGTCGTTTATTCACACATCTATTCAAATCCATAATAACACGGACATGGACAAAAAATTTTTCATCTCAATGGCGGGCCTATTCCTTGTTTTGGTTCTTGTGAACCTGGCAAACAAGTACATAGAGAATCGTCCGGCCATCAAAAAAATCACTGAAAACTAAAAATTCGATTATGAAAAAGTATTCAATCGACCAAATCGAGGCTGAAGCCGATCTTCTCGCCACTTACGATGGTAACCCGCCTATGATCTACACCGGTCAGGACGATGACCTACTTCACTTTGAAGGCACAGTTCAGAATTTTGCTGGCGAGCGAAACGCCAACAAGCAGTTCAAATTTACAGTGGCCAACGCTGCCACCGTCACCCGTACAGCGGTGATCTGGCCCGGGTATCTGAAAGGCAACTCCACACTGGCCCCAGGTCAGTTGGCAGATGGTGCATTCAATGACACTGCCGGTAACTCCGGACTCACTGGTACCAGCAATAGTTTGAAAACCATTGCCGAGCTCTTCGCATTCCTGGAGCGAGTACCCACCCGTATGTGGGCCATCTCCATCCGCACCACGGTAGAGGCACAAATGTCAAACAACTTCACGGTGAAAGCCAAAAGCCCGTTTGACGATGATGTGACCACCCAGATCCGTCCGGCTGATAACCAGGATCAGACTAACTTTCAGCTCAAAATATTGCAGTTTTTCACTCCAGAAAATTTCCAACTGGACTATGAAACACTGATCACTTATCCTTTTGTGGCATCATCCAGCACCACACTCACGCTTTATTTTGGCGCAAGCTTGAATATCGCCCGCTCCCTGAAGGTAAAGGCCCAAAAAGCCAATACCGGTATGGCAGCTTTCGGTGGGCATGGAGCGGTGATCAAGCAATCACTCCAAAGCAACGCCCGAAGGTTAGGAATGTAATCCCAAAATTCGGATGACTGAGCAGGAAATTGAAGCGAGGTTGGCAAGATTGCTCCGGGAGCATCCCGGGGCAATCGCTAATCTATACGCACTCTATGGCATAGAGAAACTTCCGGACACTCCGGAGGATCTATTGATTGCTTACCACGCCCACGGGGATTTGTTCGTCAAAGCACTTAGCAACCTGATAGCCCGCCAACAGAGCGCCTTCACAGGCGAAGAGGCAGCTACAGAGGAAAACAAGTGGCTGAACATCTTCAGCACGGGCCTCCAGATAATCACCACCGGAGCGGAAACAGTCAACGCCTTCAAAAGCAAGGCAGATACCTCCAGCCCGGAAAAACCGAGCACCGACATACTGGGAATGCCCAGGAGCCTTTTTATAGGTATGGCCGTGGTGCTTTCATTACTTATCATTTTCATCATTATTAATTCACTAAAGAAATGAGCGATCAAGGCTATTATATAGATCAGCTGGCAGCGCTGGAAACAGGCGCTAAGATGAGACGCTTGGGCTGGCCTGTGGATGAGCAAAAACGCCCCCTGAAATGGGTGCAAGAATCACCATCCTACAAGCTGGAAGTGGCTGGAGTACCAGCTGTGAAGAGCGCCACCAACTTACTACTGGTAGACAATACCCCTGCCAGTAAAGAGCCAAAAAGACCAAAGGGGCAAAGCCTCCTGGGCTGGAAGCCCACAGAGGAGGAGCGCCTGGCTATGGATTGGGTGGTTTTTGATATCCCCAAACCAGACAAAGCCGAATGAATTGGGCACGGTCGATCTCCGAGGTGGTAGAAGTCCCCGACCTGGGGGACACCCCCGCGGCGGTCAACCGAAAAACAGGCGTGGTATATATCAATGCCCGCCTGAAGGGACAGCTCACCAAAGACCAGTGGTTTTTTATCCTACTCCATGAGCAGGGGCATTTAGTCTTACAAACCACCGATGAAAAGGCCGTAGATGCCTGGGCTTTTGATGAGTATGTAAAGCGGGGGTATAAACTGAGTGAATCAGTCTATGCCCTTACCAAAGTGCTTAATTTTTCTACCCCAGAGCATTTCGAGCGGGCAGAAAACCAACTGAAACGAGCACAGCAATACGACAATAAAATATCAAAATTCAGCGGAATGTCTGATAATAAAGCGGTTCACGTAGCGCAAATAGCGCTTGCGGGCTCCATCCTGGCAGTGCTCTTTATGCCCAAAATCACCGGAAAGGGTGGCTTTGGTATGGGGGTGGTTTACTGGGTTTTGGGCGGGCTCATATTTGGCACCCTGGGCACTTTGATATTCAAGGACTTCAACCAAACGTCATGAAAAAGAGAAAAAAGAAATCATCGAGTAAGAAAGGACTGACCGCCAAAGGTCGATTGAAAAAGGGTTACCGATTTGCAAAAGGTGGCCGTGTAGTGAAGGCTAAAAAGTAAACCAGATGGGACTATTCAACAACGATAGCGAACCTCAGCAATCCGTAATAGCCGAAGCGTCCACCAAAGAAAAAGGAAGCTTCTGGAGTGGACTGAAAGAAACCATTTTCGGGGATCAGTCCATTTTGCAAAGCGCTATGGATATAGGTCAGGGGCTTGGGTATCTCAACCCCACCGTTGGGAATATCCCCATCAACTACACCACCCCCGGATCTGGCGGCGGCACCACCCCGCCCCCACCACCTCCTGAAAAGGACAATTTGCCACTATACCTGGGTATAGGTGGCGGTGTGTTTGTACTTCTGATTGTGGTCATTTTACTGACGAAAAAATGAGTGTAGTAGCAATGGCGGCGTCTCTTTTTGGGAGTAGTGGAAACTTGCTGACCGATGCAAGCAGCGGGTGTGCTATTTGGGATAAGAAGTGCAAGCGTATAGCTGAAGAAAAATTTGACGCTCAGGTGGCCCTACAGCAAGCCGCCCTACTCAATGAGCAGGGAAGCCTGGGGATAAAGAAAACCGCCCTGATCATAGGGGGAAGTATAGGGGCGGTGGCCCTTGCTGTGCTTTTGATTTTCGTGCTAAAAAAACGATAAAGTATAATGAGTGTACTACAGTATCAAACCCAATTAGACGAGCAGCTCCAGGTATTGGCAGCGGCCGAAAAGCGCCTATCTGAGCTGATCAAGCTCAGAGACAATTGTGGAAAGTATGTGCTCAAATCTGGCCGTGAAAAATGCCGTGCGCAAAATACCACCGACCAAAACCAAAAGAAACTGGAGATATCAAACGCCAAAGAGCAGATAGCACGACTACAGGGGCTTATCAATAACTCTGTGAACAATGCCAATACCACGCTGGTCACTCAGGCGGCGGTACAGCAGAGCGCCTCACTGTCTGACCCTTCGGTGATAGCCGCCATAGGCACCAACCAGAAGGCCCAGGCAGATGAAGAGCAGGAAAAATTTCTGATCATCGGCGGGTTGTCTCTGGGGGGGCTCATAGTGGTGGCCCTTATTGTGTTTTTTGTCATTAAAGCCAGGAAATAATGTGCGGGTGCGAAGACTGTAAAAAGAATAACCTCACTGCATGGGTCATAGCCGGATCTGTGGTCACAGCGGTGATAATACTGTTTTTTATCATTAAAAAATGAACTTATGATAGCTGTTGATAATGATTCTGTGATCGCAAAGGAATCGGCCAAAAACCGACTAGCGAACCCCTCTCTGTACATAAGCAAACCGCTCAAACCTACCCCAAAGGACTCCCCGGCAGTAGACCCACCAAACCCTTCACCTCCCTCAATTATTGGGAATGATGATTTTTCAAATAGCCTTATAGGGTCTGTTGTTACCAAAAAAGATCCCGAGACAGGGGCCACTAAGCCAAATTACCTGGTGATAGGTGGCGCTGTGGGAGGTTTGATATTGGTAATCGTTGCGGTCATATTCTTTCTGAAAAAATGAACAAAGCAGCGGCCATATTGAAGCCCTTTGCCTTTCATATAGTGGGGGGAATAGTGCTCCTCATTGTAGTACTGGTGGTAATCAAAAAAACCCGCAAAGGGATAGCTAATTTTTTTACAGACGAAAACCGCTCTGAGCTGGAAAAGCTCCAGGAAACCAACATCAAAAACATAACCACGTCCAGCGCTAACCTGAGCTTTGACAATACCTACTATACCACCTGGGCGGGCAAACTGTACAACGCAATGTATGGCTGGGCTCCCTTCATAGCTTCGCGCTTTTCCGAAGAGGACTATGCAGAGCTGGGGGCGCTCAATGCTGACGAGCTCAAAAAAATAGTGAAAGAATTTGGAGTAAAGGAAAAATCCAACTGGATGGGCCTGCACCATCAGCTTACGGGCACTTTGTTTGATTGGTTCGAAAACGAACTGAGCGGGTCTGAACTACAGCGTATGAGAGATATTTTCAGAAAAACCGGACTTTGGGGATGAACGACTTCTTTAACAGCAAATTTATCAATGACCTGAAGGAAGGGGAGCTTCCGGAGGTGAAAATAGTGCTTCCTCCGGAGACACTTTTCAATATTAGCATATCAGCCTTTTTGGTGGCTGTGAGTATCATGCTCACAGCGGCCATTGTGAAAAAACTATGAAAGTAGGACGAAACATAGCGTTTGTGATAGCGGCTATTGTGCTGACGGTGATACTATTCAAAACCGGACGCAAAAGCCTGGGCCTTCTGTGGGATCCGGTGAGCGAAACACGCCTGCTTTCTTTGCATCCCAAAATAAGAAATGATGTACGGGCTTTTATCAACAAAGCCGAAAGCCTGGGAATCCAACTTAGGATCACCAGCGCCACCCGATCATTTGACGAGCAGGAAGCCCTATATGCACAGGGCCGCACAGACACCCTTTCAGCCAGTATTTTACCTTCTTGGGTAACCTCTATATGGGATGACCCGGAGCCTATAGTGACCAATGCCCGCGCCGGGCAAAGCTATCACAACTATGGTCTGGCCTTTGATGTGGCGGTGCTCCAGGACGGTGAAGGTAATTGGGACTACTCAGACCCCATCTGGCAAAAGGTAGGAGAGCTGGGGCAGTCCTTCGGCTTTGAGTGGGGCGGCAACTGGACCAGCCAGGATTATCCCCACTTTCAGAAGACTTTTGGCAAAAGTACCCAGGAGCTAATGGCTCTGTACTATGCCAACCCAAATGAAGAATTTTTAACTGTATAAGCAATGGCACTAAGTAGATATTTACCCGCTCAGGATTCTTTCGATGAGACCACTCTGTCGAAAGATAACTTATTGCTTATAGGGATTTTGCGAGGTGGCAAATGCGTGGGGCATGAAAATATCGACGTGGATGACACAGCGGCCGTATCGCTCACCATCCCAGGCACAGCGAGTTTTGCGCTCATTACCATAGAGGCAGATGGTACCGCTGCCACCCCCTCCAAGTGTGTGCGGTGGTACATGGACGGCAACTCCCCCACAGCCGCCGACGGTATGCCCCTGGGTGACCTGGGTACCCTGGAGATTAAAAACGCATCCGACCTGGCTAACTTCGAAATCATAGGAATAGAAGTAGGAAAAACTCATAAAATGAGAGTGGCCTACTACGCATAAATGAATAAATCCCCACGATATCGCCCATTTGACTATGTGCCCCCAAAGGCAGTATATACCGCCACTGTAGACCCTACGGTGAATGATGACAAATCAGCGGGCTATACTGAGGGCAGCAAGTGGTATAATACCGTAGGTGGCGAATGCTTCCTGTGTGTAGATGATGCCGTGGGCGCTGCTATCTGGCTCAATACCAGCTTTGACGCTGGAGACGTAGCGGCTATAGCCATTAGCGGCGAGCTCTCAGACGCTACCGACCTGGGGGCCATCAGTACAGGGCAGGTGCTACAGAAGACCGCCGGAGGATGGGAAGGACTCACACTGGCCGCTGTGGCCACCTCTGGAGACTACTCAGACCTGATAGGCAAACCAGCCCTGGCCGATGTGGCTACTAGTGGGCTTTACTCTGATTTGATAGGTGGCCCTTCAGCTTCGTCTATCGTAGCTCTCATAGAACCCCAGGACATAGATTTCACAGGCGTACTCACCGCTGAAGACTTGCGAGTGGATTCGCTCCAAATCACATTGATCGGATCAAATCCGATTTCTATTATAAATACAGCATCAAAGGCAAAGTTTGTTGTTGACGCTGGAAATACGATAGCTAATTCAGGATATGAGTTTTGGAGTGATGGAAGCAATGTATTTGAAATTAGAACTGATGGTATAGACCTCCAGGGAAATACCATAGAAGAAGTAAGCGACATATCCTACACCGGCACCATGACCATAGACGCTACCACCGGTGTGGATCTGGCGTATAATGGCACCGTAGAACTAAGCGTGGAAAACGGGCTGGTAGAGGTACAGAATGATTTGAGTGTGGGGGGGGCCATATCTTATTCAAAATCCATAGCTTTAAGTAAATCAGGTACTAACATTTCAGGAAGTGCCTCGACAACTCATACGGTTTCTATATCATCGGGGTTGGATTACTGGTCACCAATGACCGTATATATTGAGGCTTGCGGGGTTGATAGCAACGCCGCAGGCCTCGTAGGTGCCTGGTGGTGCTTCAAGGTCATGCATTACTCTGCTTCGACTACAATAACGGCCACCTTGATCGATAGTGGGGGAGACACAGGATCTTTCACTACTCCAAGCTTCTCACACGTTTCGGGGACCACAAGTAGGGAAATCAGTATTGAAACCATTGTAACGAATAAAGATAGAATTATAACCGAGTGCCGTATAAGCAATTTCTTAGGGGTTAATTCACTAAACTAATTTTTTTAATTAAACAAAAGCAAAAGAAATGAAATCAACAGGCAAGTTTTTTTTAATCGGATTGATACTAGTGCTCGCATCAGGGGTCATATTTTACTTTTTGTCAAAAAAAGAATCCCCGGAGGAATTAGTTAGTAAATACCCAGGTATCAAAGCCCTCCTAACCTCATTGAGGGATTATTCTGTACAAAATGGGAGAACCCTAGCACAGGATATAAACGCACATTTAAAATGGAGTAAGACACCGCGTAATGCTGAACAGTCACCCGCGCGAGCTGCTTACTCAGCAGCCATCAACTATGATCCTAACGTAGCGCTGAGACACGCTAAAATTTTAGGCATTATATGATCCTCGATTTCACCGCACCGCTCACCTCCATCCAGGGCGAAGCCCAGGAAGGAAAAACACTGGCCCATTCCCTGAGCAACTTCCTGGCGAACTTCAGCCGGTTCAAAACGGAAGCTGATATATTCAGGGTGATAGGCTGGGGTCAGGAGCTTGTGAAAACCGGCAAGCTCTCAGCCAACGAAGGTGATATAAAGACGCTGAAGAGCTTCATAGTGGAGCATGAAGTAATGTCCACTATCCTCAAATATCACCTACTCAAAATCTGTGATGAAGCACTAGAAGACAGCAAAAATGAAAAACCTTAAAAGCTACATATTGGCAAATTTACGGTGGTTAGTTCCCGTGGCTTTGGTGGTAAGTTACTCCCCTGCGCTAAATGCACTGGAGGGGGTAGGGCTTATGTGGCCAGTAATACTATTGTGCAACGCCATCCTGGCCGCGGGCACTTTTCGCACGTTCTTTCCGCGCCTGTCAGAAATGATCTTTCTGGTAGATCCCGGAGCTAATAAGACTTCAGACGAAAAGCTGATGAACTACAGTAGTGACGAATACAACGCCTACTACCTGGGGCGGTTTTCACTGGCTTATGTGATCTTCTTTTCGCTCTGGTGTATGTTTCATGTGGTACGGATAATGACAAACTAAGTATGGCGGCTAAATCAGATCAAATCAACCTGGGGCAGTGGTTCACCCGCCTTTTATTGGGGCTTATCACCATCATTGGCTTTTTCATAGCCAATACCCTCACGGGCATGGAAAAAGAGCGTGAAAAGGCCGCTACTGACCGCAAGGAAATAAGAAAAGACATAAGCCAGCTCCAGCAGGATGCAGCCCGCACAGAAGAGCGGTATATCAACATCCAAAAGAGTCTGGAAGAAATCAAAACCGAACTAAGAAAATGAGCGGACTACTCAAAAAGATTTTCAGCAGTGCGGGCACTGAGCTGGTCAACAGCGTAGGCGGTGTACTGGATAATATATTCACCTCTGATGAGGAAAAGACTGTGGCAAAGCAAAAGATCACTGAGGTGGTCAACAACAGCCTGGGGCGGCTCATGGAGCTGCAATCTGAAGCCCTACAAACAGAGATGAAAGGCAACTGGCTCCAACGAAGCTGGAGGCCGCTGGTTATGCTCACATTTACGGCAATGATCGTAATAGGTGCATTCCTGCCCATACCCTACCTGGAAACCACATCCCCCTTTTGGTCTCTCCTGGAGCTGGGGCTGGGCGGCTACGTAATAGGCCGATCTGTGGAGAAAGTGAGCGAATCAGTGACTAAAAATGTAGACCTGTCATTTCTGAAAAAGAAGGATAGAAAGGACGCAATCAACTAAACAATCAATATCATGGCAAAGGGCACTATAGTAGTCAAAAAAGCGGTAAAACGCGAAAAGGGATACCTCTACTTCATAGACAAGGAAGGCAACATTCGCCGCACCAAGATGAAGAAAAAGTAAAAAATACTATCTTTGGATTTATGAAAGCTGCAATCAAATTCAAATACAAACTTCCTGAAAGCGAACGCATAATTGGGGGTGGTAGCTCTTTGATCAATCCAAAAAGGAAACCCCCAAAGAATGGCAGTAAGAAAAAAACCAACAGTAAAACTTCAGGACACAAACGCTGAAATCACAGGCTCCGGGAGCCGGTTGGAAAAGTACTGGCAAGCCAACGGCATTCAGAACTTTTTCGGGAAGTTCAGAAACAAGCCGGTGCCCCAAAAGTTCAGAGATTCATCCGACCTGTCACGAATAGTGAAAACATGGCACCTCAGAGCCATTGGTTTTGGAAATTGGGTAACCCAGGAAGATAGAAACAACTACCTCAGTGCGCTACTTCTGGCGCTCTATGACCTCAATAAGGTTTTAAGATTCAATCAAAACATTGGGCTAAATGGCATATTGTCGGTGACTTTCGGGAGCCGTGGGGCGGGGTCTGCCCTGGGGCACTTTGAGCCCTGGAGCTTCATCATTAACCTCACACGATATCACGAAAACCCGAAGTTTTGGAGCAAAGAAAGGCGCTTTCTACTTACCGGAGGCTCCGGAGTAATGGCCCATGAATACGGGCATGCCCTCGATTACTATTTTGGGCTGATCGTTGACCCTTCTTTTCTTAGTGGGGCACTCACCGGAGGCCGGTCTGTCTCCCGTACCTATCAGAGCAAAGGCACAGACAAGCTCCGGATCTTGATGGATGCACTAATGAACAAACTCATTTGGAAAAAGTACGGGGACACTCTCAGCCCGTTTTACTTACGGGTACTGAAGAATACCAGCAATGACTATTGGGTACAAAGGAATGAAATATTCGCCCGCAGCTTTGAGCTGTACATCAAAATGAAACTCAATAGCCTGGGGATTAAAAACAAGTTTCTAACCGTCACAAAGTACGAAGAAAGTGTTTACCCCAGAGAATCAGAAATGACCCAGGTCATACCCCTTTTTGATAAGCTCATAGCAGAGATGAGAAGGGAGCTTGCACGGCCGCTGACCGCCGCAAAAACCAGAAGAGCATTGAGCTAAATTTCGGGGAATAGATTTTCCACCTCTTTATTATCAAACATGCCCAATTGGCGCAAATAGATGAGAGTGGTTTCAAGGCTTTTGTGCCCGCATTGCTCCTTCACCTTATTCACATCTTTGGTAGCCAGGTATAGTTTGCAAGCTCCTGTGTGTTTCCAGCTATAGAGAGTTTTATTAGGATCCATCCGGAGGGTTTCCCTTACTTTCTGATATTTGTTTGTCCAGTAGTTGATATAGCAGGGGTCTGGTCCCGGCTTTCCTCCCTGGGCAAAAATATAGTAGTGCCCCGGGTATTTTCTCAGCTCCCAATCTGCAATAGATTGCTGAAGAGGTACCGGCAGTACCGGAAATCTGATATCCGTTTTGCTCACATCCTCAGTAATAGCCAGTACATTGTTTGTCTTCAGGTGCTTTATCTGTAGTAGCCTGGCCTCCTTCTTGGGGCGCACAAAACAATAGTAGACAAACTGACACAACAGCCACAAATGAGGGTCAGTATCCTCCAGGTGATTTTTGAGTTTTGAAATATCTTCATCCAGGTATATCTCATGGTAGGCGGTCTTTTCTTTCAGTTTGGGCACATCTGCCGAAGGGTCTACCTTCAGGATACGTTCTCTATCGAGTAGCACATTTACCAGCACCCTGAAATAGGTACGGTGATTATTCACGCTGGTATTGGATAGTTTTTCCCTAGTCTTAGGGCTGATATATTCCCCCTTCAGCCAATCGAAGTACCCGTTTACCATCTCATTGTTGAAGGTGGAAATGTGCGCCCGCTGGAGTCTCTTTGATTCCAGGTAGTCACTGAGCCTATTCACTACGTTTTCATAGGCGCTGACTGTCACGGGTTCCACTTCTGGGGTTTTGATCCTCAGAGCATGCCTGAAGGCTTCCACTATCGTAAATTTCTCTTTGGTCTTTAGCTCTTTTGACTTTTCCAGGTATTGAGTGTCATCCAGGGCACTATTGATCACATAGCCGGCCTTTAGGATGCTATCAATTTTCTTTTTGAGCTTCTGAGCGGCCCGGTACCGGTCGGCATACGAGTGGTACCTGGCCAGGTCTCCATAATCTTGCTTGGGCACCAGAGAGCCTTTGCCCAGATCCCACACATAAAATTTGACATACCAGCGCTTTTCCAAATCGCCGTTTCTATCAGCAATGTGACACAGCCGAAAAGGGTAAATTGCCGTGTCAATAGGAGTATTTGCCGTGTCAGTTGCTATAATATTGCCTTTATGGGTGCCTGAAAGGGATTTTGTACCAAAGGCGGGAGTCGAACCCGCACGAGCGTAAGCTCACACGTCCCTGAAACGTGCGCGTCTACCAATTTCGCCACTTTGGCATTAAAGAGGTAAAATCACAGGAAACCGAAATATTGACCTGATAATTTTACCATTGACTTTTCAAAGCTAGGTAGATTTTTGCTAAAATCTACTGACCCAACTCTTGTAAATCAAATCCAATATCTGAACGGAAATTAATCCCTTCCCATTTGACATGCTCAGCCGCTTTGTAGCAATGACTAAGTGCCTCCCCCATGTTCTTACCAAGTCCTGTCAGGGCCATTACACGTCCCCCGTTTGTCACCAGTTTGTCCTGCACTTTTCTGGTGCCTGCATGAAACGTGATCACGGATTTCATCGAATCTGTAAATGATATTTCCTTTCCCCTCTCATAGGCATCGGGGTATCCTCCAGCCACGAGCATCACGGTGGCCGCGGTGAAGGGCTCCACCTCAAGCTTTTGACTAGCAAGAGTGCCGAGTGCTGCAGCCTCGAGAAGACTCACAAAATCAGATTTAATCCGCGGCAGGACTACCTCCGTTTCAGGATCTCCCATCCGCACATTGTACTCAATCACCTTAGGTACGCCGCCACTGTTCATCAGCCCTATAAAGACAAAACCAGTGTAATCCATTTGCTCCTTTCTGATGCCCTCAATAGTAGGCTTCACCACTTCATCCTCCACCCTTTTCATAAAATCCTTATCCGCAAAGATAACTGGTGAGATGGCGCCCATCCCCCCTGTGTTAGGTCCTGAATCCTTCTCTCCTATGCGCTTATAATCTTTGGCCTCAGGAAGTATGAGGTAATCCTTTCCGTCTGTTAGCACAAATACTGAAACCTCTATCCCCGGGAGAAACTCCTCTACCAGCACCTTGGCGCTGGCATCGCCAAACTTCTTATTGATGATCAAATCATCCAGATTCTGTTTAGCCTCATCGATGCTCTCCGTGATCAATACCCCTTTACCCGCAGCCAAACCATCCGCTTTGAGTACATACGGAGGCTTAAGTTTTTCCAGAAACTGATATCCCTCCTGTATGTTCGATTGGTCAAATACTTCAGCAGCAGCCGTTGGCACTCCGTATTTTTTCATGAAATCCTTGGCAAACTCCTTGCTCCCTTCCAGGATGGCCCCATTTCGACCTGGCCCCACAATCAACAAATCCTTGCAAGCAGGGTCATTTTTCAGGTCATCCACCAGACCATTTACCAGAGGCACTTCCGGACCTATCACCACCAAATCGATATGCTTTTCCAATATAGCCGCTTTGATGCCATCATGATCCTCTACGCTGATATAAAGGTTAGTGGCCAGATCATGTGTGCCTCCATTGCCGGGCGCCACGAAAAGCTCATCACATTTAGCACTTTGCCGGATCTTCCAGACCATGGCATGCTCTCTCCCACCTGAGCCAATCACAAGTATATTCATTGGATATTTTGATTTTGTCAAAAAAAAGACCGCCCAAAAATAGACGGTCTAAATTAATTTTGTGGCGTTATTAAGGATTAATGCGCATGTTCTGACATGAATTTGATTCGCATGAGTCTCACTTCATCCTCGGAATAGAAATCGCGCAACTCTTCCATGGCATCTTCAATGCTATCAGACTCAGCATTCATGAAATAATCGATGATGTCCTCCTGACGCTCGTCATCCAGCAGCTGATCGATGTAGTAATTGAGATTGAGTTTGGTACCCCCGAAGCAAATGTTTTCAATTTCACGTATGAGCTGCTCATATTTCATCTCCTTTGACTCGGCTATATCTTCCAGGTCTATCTTCAGGTCAATCTGCTGGATGATAAAAATCTTGTTCTTGGATTTGACGCCAGACGACTTCACCAGCACATCTGATGCGGTGATAATGTCGTTTTCCTCAACATATTTTTCGATCATCTCCAAAAACGGCTTTCCGAATTTGCGGGCTTTGCTTTCCCCGACACCCACAATCTTGATGAGGTCATCCATGGTAGTGGGATAAAGCGTGGCCATTTCCTCCATTGAAGGATCCTGAAAAATAACGTAAGGTGGAAGATCCTTCTGCTTGGCTACCTTCTTCCTCAGATTTTTGATCATATCAAAGAGCACCTTATCATACGCCGTGGTATTAATGGTCTCCTTTTCTATTTCTTCTTCCTCTCCCTCAGTTTCGTATTCATGGTCTTTGACCAGGTCTACCGGATAAGGATCCAGCATAAATTCCACCCCCTTTGGGGTGAGCTTGAATACGCCGGGATTATCAATGTCTTTACAAATAAACTCATTCAACAGAGTCTGTCGGATGATGGACTTCCAGAAGTGCTCATCATTGCTCTTGCCCGCACCGAAGATTTTAAGTTTGTGATGGTTATAGCTCAGTACGTGCTCAGACTTGATCCCCAATAGCACCTTACTCAGGTGGTCGAGATTAAACCGCTCTTCTGTCTGGGACACTGACTCTATCACCTTTTTCACATAGTCTTGCCCATCAAAGTGCTCTCTCTGATGGAGGCAATTGTCACAGTTTTCACAGTTCTCAACGTGGTACTCCTCTCCAAAATAATGCAGCAATTGCTTGCGGCGACACACCGCAGACTCCGCATATAGCGCCATTTCCTCCAGCAGATACTTAGAGTTCTCCCTTTCAGTAACTGGCTTATCCTTGTTGAACTTTTCGAGTTTCAGGATATCGTTGTAGCTGTAGAACATTACCACTTTACTCATGATACCGTCTCTACCGGCCCTGCCCGTTTCCTGATAATACCCCTCGATGGACTTGGGCACATCATAGTGCACCACAAAACGAACGTCGGGTTTATCTATACCCATACCGAAGGCTATGGTGGCTACGATCACATCCACGTCTTCATTAAGAAATGCGTCCTGGTTTTTCATTCGCACATTTCCATCCATGCCTGCATGGTATGGTGCCACATTCACACCATTTACTTTTAGAAACTCCGCGATTTCCTCCACCTTTTTTCTACTCAGGCAGTAAACAATACCGGATTCGCCCTTGTGCTCCTTTACGATTCTGATGAGCTGCTTCTTTGCTTGCTTTTTGGGTTTCACCTCGTAGATGAGGTTGGTTCGGTTAAATGAGCTTTGGAAGACCTCTGCTTCTTCTATTTCTAGGTTCTTCTGAATATCTAACTGCACCTTGGGAGTGGCCGTGGCGGTGAGCGCCACAATTGGAATATCACCGAAGCTTTTAATGATGGACTTGATTTTTCGATACTCAGGCCTGAAGTCGTGACCCCACTCTGAGATACAGTGGGCTTCATCCACGGCAACAAACGAAATATTGGCTTTGTGCAGAAACTCTATGTTGCTTTCCTTGGTAAGAGACTCTGGCGCCACATAGAGCAACTTCACATCACCAGCCAGGGTTTCCTTCTTTACCCTGGTCATTTCCCCCTTATTCAGGGTGCTATTGAGAAATCTGGCATTGATCCCTACTGCATTCATTTGATCCACCTGATTTTTCATCAGAGCGATCAGAGGTGAAATGACTATGGCTGTGCCTTCCTTCACAATAGCCGGAAGCTGATAGCACAGTGACTTTCCAGCCCCTGTGGGCATAATGACAAAAGTATTTTTCCCATCCATTACATGCTGGATGATTTCCTCCTGAGTGCCTCTGAAGGTATTGTAGCCGAAAACACGCTTCAGTGTTTCCTTAAGTTTATAATCGATTCCGGTCTCCATCTATATCCTCTTCGTTCAAGGGATGTATAAATTAATAAAAATATTGGTATTTGCCGCACCAATGGCCCTCAGATATTCAATAGACGAGAGACACTGCTGTGCAGGTTGTAGCATTGGTCTATATTTGTCGAAAATAATCCAGAAAGCATTAATTTCAGCAACAGTCAACATGAACAAGAATATCCATGTAGTGATTATGGCAGGTGGTACAGGAACAAGGTTTTGGCCTTACAGCCGCAATAATAAACCAAAACAATTTCTAGATGTTTTGGGAACAGGCAGAACTTTGCTTCAAATGACCTTTGACAGATTTAAGGAAACTGTACCCTCTGAAAATATCTGGGTGGTTTCCAACGAAATATACAAAGATCTTCTTGCCGAGCAGCTACCTGAGCTACCCAGCGAGAATATACTTCTCGAGCCCTCCAAACGAAATACAGCCCCTTGCATTGCCTACGCTGCCTATAAAATCAAAGAAAAAGATCCTAATGGCGTAATGGTCATTTTGCCATCCGATCATGTCATCTTTAAAGAAGCAGCTTTTGTGGAGGTGATTGGGCAGGCAGTGGACCACGCAGACGATGAACGTCTGTTTACTATAGGCATAGAGCCCCACAGACCTGAAACCGGATATGGATACATCCAGTTTGAAGAATCCGACGAAGAAATCAAGAAGGTAAAGACTTTCACTGAAAAGCCCGAACTAGAACTGGCTGAGAAATTTATTGCCAGCGGCGATTTTGTATGGAATGCCGGCATTTTTGTGTGGAGTGTCACGGCCATCATCAATGCTTTTGAAACGTATCAGCCCGAGCTAGCGGAAACTTTTGAGGAAGGTTCTGGCATTTACTATACTCCCGATGAGCCGAAGTTTATCAAATCGGCCTACTCATTGTCCAAAAGCAACTCCATAGATTATGCAATCATGGAGAAGTCGGACAGTGTATATGTGGTTTTGGGGGATTTTGGGTGGTCCGATCTGGGCTCATGGAATGCCCTGCACGAAATCAAGACCAAAGATGAGAACGAAAACGTAATTGAAGGTAATGTGATCACTTACGACTCTAAGGATAATTACATTCTCAGCGAAACCAATCGTGTGATCGTAGCCCAGGGACTGGAAGGCTACCTCGTTGCTGACTTTGAAGATGTACTCCTGATCTGCAAAAAAGAAGATTCGGGAATTTTCAGGCGGTTTGTCACCGATGTGAAAATGGAAAAAGGCGAGAAGTTTATATAAGCCTTTGCCTGTTCACTTCGTACAGGGCCATGGCGGCAGCCACTGACACATTGAGCGAGGCTATTTCTCCGCTGATAGGGATTTTCACCTGTTTATCGGCCATGGCCAGGTAGGCAGAAGAAATTCCCTCATCTTCAGAACCCACTATGATGGCCGTGGGTACCATCAAATCGATATCCTGAAAGTAAGACTCTGCTTTCTCAGTACTGGCCACTATCTGAAGTCCTGAGTCCTTTAAGAACTGGATGGCTTCTTTCAGATTGGCCTCTCTGCACACAGGAATAAAATTGAGTGCTCCGGCTGACGTCTTGATGGCATCCGCATTGATTTGAGCACTGTTTTTGGTGGGAATCAGTATGGCATCCACACCCATACACTCAGCAGTACGGGCAATCCCTCCAAAATTTCTGACATCCGTAACTCTATCCAGTATAAGTATAAGAGGCACACGTCGGTTTTCAAATACCGCAGGTAGCACATGGTCTATTTTGTGGTATTGTACTGGAGACAAAAAGGCCACCACTCCCTGATGGTTTTTACGGGTAAAGCTGTTGATTTTTTCTACGGGCACCGTGGAGAGTGGAATCTGTCTCCCATGAATAAGCCCCTGAAGCTCCTTCGCCAGATCCCCTTTCAACCCTTTCTGAATGAACACTTTCTCAAGATCTTTTCCTGCGTGGATGGTTTCTATGACAGCCCGTATGCCATAGATCATATGTTCATTTTTCTTTACTTCCATTTATAAGCCTTTTCTGAGATCCCCTACCTGTGAATACCACAGCCGCTCATACTGGCGGTCACGCTTCAAGGTATACATTGTGGGTGTAAAGAGAGTTGAAATCCTGATGAATTCAAATTCAGGGCCGTCATTATATTTCCAGACCTCTGTGCTTTCATTGCGGAAAACCTGATCCGGACGACCAAAAATGATGTAGATCATCCCCCGGTCAGTTTTCCATCCCTGCTTGTAATCCGTGAAAAGTCTGTTGGCATCTACCACCTGCTTGTAGTAGACACGAATGGCATTTTTCGCCCTAAACTTGGTCCCGTAGGTATTGAGCCAGAAATTTTCAAAAATCTTTTTACTTTGACTATCACTGATGGCTTTGAGCTCCGTAGGGGTGGTGATGTATGTAAGCGGACCAATCAGTTCATCCAATCGCTTGAACTCCGGATAGTAAGCAGGACACTTGAGCAGCGTAAGAGCGGTTTGAGCCAGGGTATCCTCCTGAATGAGGTAAAAGTGGTAGTTCTCCATACTGACCAGCTCCCCTTCAAAATAAAAAGAACTATCGATGGACAGGCTGGGAGCTATAGGCTTCATGAGGCCCATGGGCGGGTCTGCCGACCCAAAATCATCCAGGTATTGGTATGCATGGAGCTCACCTACTTCACCTGCTATGCGCACGCTCTCACCCGTCACATAACTATCAAAAATCGGAAGGCCCTGCTCATCCAGCGGAAGGTTTGGAGTAAACCCCACAGGGGTTGAAATCCTAACATCTCCAATTCTGTACAGCCCTCTGTTGAGGTCCACCATACTGATGAGCAACAATGCTTTTGAGGACTGGGGCAGGGTAAGTTTAAAGTATCCGGAAGACAGACTGATCTGCAGTGTATCCAGCGTGTAATTACTCAGGGTATCATGCTTGAGTGAATTGTATCTCTCCTGCAAAAGAAAATGGCTATGCCATGCACTCAGGCTATCGGTGCTCACCCTAAAATAAACCGTCACACCTTCATTCACCTCCACCACCCGATGACTGATGGTCATGCCGGCACTGAGATCATATTGAAAGCCAAGGTTGATTCTGGAAAGGTCTAAAGCATGAGAAACCGATACCAGACAAATAAGGAAAATAAGAAAACCACTTCTCTGTCGCTGCATAAGGCAAAAAAGTTAAGTAATAATTTGGTTTCTTTGCCAAAAAAATTGCCATGAGTGTATATACTACTGAGATCACATCAGACCAGATCCCCTCAGACAACCCCATCCATCAAAGGCTCCTAAAAGCTTATTACGCAGCTGAGCCGCTGGTTTCGGGAGACTTGCTGGAACTGGGCTGCGGCGAAGGCAGGGGCGTATCCCTACTTCTGAATAAAGTAGATAGTTATTTGGGACTGGATAAAATTGAAGGAGTTATTGAAACATTGCGTGGAAAATTTGAGAATGCCCGCTTTGAGTCAGGTGTTTTTCCTCCCATCGATTTGCCGGATAATAGTTTTGATACGGTGGTAAGTTTTCAGGTGATCGAGCACATTCAGCAGGATGAACTTTTTCTTTCAGAAATCCACCGCATCCTGAAGCCTGGAGGAAAAGCAATTCTATCTACTCCCAATATCAAAATGACCCTGAGCCGTAACCCATGGCACATCCGGGAATATACCGCTGATCAATTGGCCACTCTGGCTGGAAAATATTTCTCTTCAGTAGATATGAAAGGAATAGCGGGCAATGAAAAGGTGATGGAATACCATGAGCGCAACCGCAAGTCTGTGCAGAAAATCATGAAGTATGACATACTGGACCTGCAATACAGACTCCCGGCGGCACTGCTCAGAAAGCCCTATGAAATCCTCAACAGACGAAACCGAAATAAACTCAAAAATCAGTCGGACGAACTGGTTCTTTCTATCTCACATGAGGACTATTTTGTCAGAGAAAAGTCCGAACAAAACCTTGATCTTTTTGTTATTCTAGGTAAGTAAAAACAAAAAAAGATCATGAATTCAAAAAAACTAATAATCGAACTTAATCAACTACTCAGCGACTTTCATATTTACTATCAAAACACCCGCGGATTTCACTGGAACATCAAAGGAAAACGATTTTTCGAGCTGCACGCAAAGTTTGAGGAACTGTACACGGAGGCCCTGACCTCTATTGATGAAATCGCCGAGCGTATTTTGACGATTGGTGGTACGCCGCTTCATGCGTTTGATGATTATCTCAGCACTTCAAAACTTCGTGTGCATAAAAATGTATCGCTCGACACAGCAACTGTCACGGCCATTCATGAGCAACTGAGCCAGCTCGTGGATCAGGAAAATGTGGTGAAAGCGCTGGCTGGGGAATGTGGCGATAACGAAACAGAGGATATGATGATTGCCCTCATCAACACTCAGCAAAAAACCATGTGGATGTTTAAGTCCTGGTTGGGTGAGGAAGTGACCGCTTAATCATTAAAATAACGGTCGTGCCAGTTTTGAAGGACAAACAGGCACCACACCAAAATATGAGAATCGCCCGGGTCAAAAGAATAGAGTTTCTTTTTGATTCGGGCGATTTCATTCCAGTCAAATATGGCCTGAGCTTCTACCTTTTCGCGGTTAAATACCTTTTTTTCCAGCTCCCCTTTCAGGGCGCCTTTAAACCAATCCAGAAGAGGCACTTCGAACCCATGTTTAGGCCGCTGATATAACTCCTCAGGTAAAACCTCGCGAAAGGCCTCCCGAAGCACTATTTTCCTGCCGGCACTTGTTGCCTTCAAATCTGTGTGCATAGAAAAAGCCAACGCCACCACTGCCGGATCCAAAAATGGCACCCTCACCTCCAGGCCATTGGCCATGGACATCATATCTACTTTTGGGAGCATATCTCCCTGCAAAACCAACTGTGAGTCCAGCGCCAGCACCTCATTCAATTCACCCACCCTCATAAGCTGGAGCAGGTTATTCTTGAAAGACATATGATCTGATTGATAATCAGACTTCAGCAGCCTCCCAATCTGCAAATCATTGGTAAAACTGGCCAGAAACCAGTACCGCTCCCTGAGGGTCATTTTCTGTGCACTGGCAAACCGGTGAAGCTGCCTGATGGTATCGGTGACCTTATGATTTCGTGACTTTGGTAGCTTCTCCCAAAGCCCGCCCAAGGAGGCAATCAGACTGTTCCTTGCACTTGTCTGCTGACTCATAAGCCAGGCACTGTGCTTGTTGTATCCTGAAAAAATCTCGTCGGCTCCATCTCCCGAGAGAGCTACTGTCACGTGCTTTCTGGTCTCTTTGCTCAGAATAAAGACTGGCAGTGCCGATGAGTCACCAAAAGGCTCATCTATATAATCCACCACATTTTGCACCTCAGCCAGGAGGTCATCATTGGTCAGGGAAAATACATGATGATCCGTTTGAAATTTGTCTGCTACCAGCTGGGCATAGTGCGTTTCATCAAAGTATTTGTTGTCTTTGAATCCTATGCTGTAAGTTTTCAGGTCTTTGACCTCCTCGCTAGCCAGAGCTACAATGACTGACGAATCGATGCCTCCGCTGAGAAAAGCGCCTAATGGAACATCAGCTACCAGCCTGTCGGTCACTGCTTTTCGCAGCGTCGTAATCAACTGTTGTTTAGCTTCTGCCAGGCCTCGGATGGGTGGTGCTTCCCGATAGGGAAATTCATAGAATTTTTTAATCTCCACTGCTCCATGCTGTACCATCATGTAATGACCCGGCAGGAGTTTTTTCACACCCTCCAGTATAGACAGAGGAGCCGGAATGTAAGTGAGCTGAAAAAAGAGATGCAACGCTTCCCGGTTAATTTGTTTGTCCAAACCATAAGCCATCAGGGCCTTCAATTCGGAGGCAAACAACAAACGATCACCATCCACATGATATACCAGGGGTTTGATGCCAAACCGGTCCCGAGCCAGAAAAAGCGATTCCTCCTCTTGATCATAAATGGCAAACGCAAAGAACCCATTCAGCCTGGGGAGCACCTCCTGCCCCCACCGGATATAGGCTTGGAGCAACACTTCCGTGTCGCTGTCCGAATGGAAAACACACCCTTCATTTTGAAGCTCAGTCCTTAGGTGTTTGTAGTTATAAATTTCCCCGTTGAATACAATGTGATAGCGCCCGGAGGCATCCGTCATGGGCTGATTACCGGCGGCCGAGGTGTCAATGATGGACAATCGCCGGTGCCCAAGCCCCGCCACCTCATCAAACCAGGTGTTATGAACATCAGGGCCTCGTTTTTCTAACCGCCTTGTGGCTGCTTCCAGATGCACGAGATTGATTCTCCCGACAGAGTTAAATGCAAAAATTCCTGTAATCCCGCACATATGGCATTAAATTTATGGACTAAAGCATGAAATCATACAGGGATGAACAGTACTTTTCTTAAAATCCTCTTTATCGCAAGTTTTAGCCTTCTAATGGTCAGTAATATTTCTGCTCAAAACCGGAAAAAGACCAAAAAGATTGATCGGGTAATCGCCGAAGGAAGAAGATACATAGGCACCCCCTATAGGTACGGGGGTATGTCTAAATCCGGCATAGACTGCTCTGGGTTGATTTACAATTGTTACAAGACCATCGATGTAACCCTGCCACGTACGGCGAAGGACCAATCCAAAATAGGTAGCAGCAAAACCTGGGACAGCATCCGCCCAGGAGACATTGTTTATTTTAAGTTTAAACAAAAAGGTGAAAAGTGGTACCATGCCGGTATGATCACCTACGCAGAAAAGGATGACATCAGGTTTGTGCATGCCTCCACACGGAGCGGAGTGATAGAATCCAGCCTGATGGATAGCTACTATATGAATAATGTGAAGAAGTTCAGGAGAGTGATAAAGTAGATTTAGTCCTTCTTAGGATTACCTCCCCAATTCAAATTCTTGAATCATCAACACCTAGATTCTATATAAAATCCCAAAAACTAACAATTATAAAATTCCAACTAACGGAAGAACATACTTAAGATTCCAACATAAATATGCCATTAATAAATAACATAAAGTGATGACAAAGTAAAGAACACCAAACATCATTTCTCGATCACCAAGCAAGTCGTTTATCTTCTTTTTTATTTGATCTTCTCTCAAGTAACTTCTAGTGGATTTTGCAAACCTGAAAAGTTCCGCTCTGGTTAACAGAATATCAGAAATATTGAAAATAACCTGAAGAGCTATTGATGCAAGAAAATATATTGACAAGCCACGAAATAGGATTTGAATACCCTCATTGGTCAGAAACTTAGTGACATCAAGATTATTAGATTTTGATAGCACACTGAACCCAACTAAAAATATTGCAGCTATTATATCACGCAAAAGAGAAGCTAGTAACGATCTTAATTTTTCTCCATAATTCTTAGCCCTATCAAATATTTGAGTTTGTAAAAGCCTTACTTCTTTATCGAACTCATCACTAAGATCTTTGATTATGAATCCATATTTTTCCTTCGCCTCTTCGAAAGCATTTTCTAGATGCTTAGACAATCCAAAAATTAATGATTCAGAGGGGAGCAAATCCAAGGATAGCCTATTTGAAACCAACTTAAGTCTAGTTTGAACTCTTTCTTCATAAACCCATCTAATGACTTGAATTAAGTTGTTGTGAAGGGACAATAATTCTGAAAATGACATCTCAGAATTCATCAGCTCCAAGTTCAGAGTCTTTAGGCCCTTAACCCTAATTTCATTCGAAGAAAGGACATCCTGGACAAGGCAAAGTGACAATAACTTACAAGAATACTCCAACAATCTATGTCCAATCTGGTTTTCTGGGTATTTACTCAAAGCGAATTCTGATGGTTCGATCTCTAGGTTGGGACCTAAAAAATGAATGTGCTCCTTAATTAGAGCTGATTTTGGGAGATGAAGTTCAGGAGGGTTTGGAATCTCCTTGAATGAATTATTCAATGGAATTAATAGCAGCTTTGGACCGATAAACAATTCCGGTAATCCTTTAACAAGAATTATCTTTCTACCTGGTCTGTTGAGTAAGCTTGACTCAAACAACGTATAATCTTCTAGCCATGATAGAAAGCTAGATTCGGAAACGAAAAAGAAAATTCCGTTTTTGAACAATCCTTGCTTATTAAAATTCAAAGACCACTCCTCGTCGGAAGCCTCTAATTCGTCCAACTTCAAATAGTCCTTAATTTCATTAGGCATTTTCTCAGACTCTTTGATGACATTTCTAAATTGATCTAAATCATCGAATTTTATGGTCAAAAAGCTAATGTCTGCCTCCAATTGTCCGTATCCACATAAATCTGCCAAATAGTTCAAATGCTGGTAGACGTCACGGATATTTATATTCATCAGGTTTTAGTAACTCTATTGGTTGTAATAGTTATAACAGTTTCCCCATTTTTTTGGGTCCTACTTTCGATATTATTTGATTCTGGAGTACCAGTAAAAGAAATTTTCACATCACTATGTGTCTGCCAAGTAATTTTAGATTGCGACTTACCAATGGATGCTCTCTTAATCTCAAATGCACGCCCTTCTAAACCATTGTCTGCTAGAAAAGATCTCAAAGAGTTTTTTAACCTAACTCTTCTCTCTTCATCAGAATCTGAAATAACCGAATTGATATAGGCCTCTGAGTCAAATTCATCACTACTGGACAGATATTCATAAGCTCGTCCTTTGTAATCCGTATAGTTTTGATCAGGATCAATGTCCGCTTTATAACGTTTTGCCCAGGTGCTCACCGCGGCAAAAACTTTTCTAGTTAAGTATGATGCCACCTCCTTCTCTCGAACATCCAAAAAATTCTGGAAATAATCAGCAATTTTGTGAGATATTGGATTTTGCTTATCCTGAGCAAATACATCCCATTCATATTCGGAATCTATATTAATTAACGCTGCCTTTTGGATAGCTTGCCTGCTTTCATTAATCGGATTGCTAACCTCCTTTAGTACGGCAACTGTCCTTCCATTAATAGTCGCTAGATCATACTGAAGAGTTTCAGAATAATTCATTTTGACCAGAAATAATGCACTACCGGTTTGTAATTGGACGAGGGCGATGATTAGCAATCCATCACTTGACGATCCTTTATGAAACCTCTTAAATTCGGAAGACATCTGCTTAGAGGATTCAATAAATTCATTTTCATTTCTAATTTTGGAGCACAGAGATTTAACACCACCCGGATGATCAGGATTTCTAAATTCGTATTCGTTTCCCATATTAATCGATTCAGAAAGCCATTTTGAGAAAAATGTCTTTTGATTATTGGTAAGGACGACTTCATCTAAGAAAGTGGGATCCTCTTCATCCTTTTCCAAAATATGAAAGACAAAATGGCTGATTATTAGTCCTTCTTTATCGGCTCTATTAAGCATTGAATTATCATTTGGTTAGTGACAACCTTAAATCAACTGCTTTTTAAGGAGATTGGAAATACCAGAATATGGGTAATTTGCTTCTAGCGGAATAATCATCGACACAAAGAAGCTTGCCATTATATTTGGCCATTAAAGCAAAAAACCCCTCTTACATAACGTAGGAAGGGTTCTATGTGGAGCATATCGGATTCGAACCGATGACCCCCACGCTGCCAGCGTGGTGCTCTAGCCAGCTGAGCTAATGCCCCTTTTTTTGATCAGAAAGTGAATCAGCGTGGTGCTCTGGTCTCCGCGACCCGGCCACCTGCGCTAATGTCCCTTTTTCAAGTTTAAGCGCAAGCCTGATGCTTTTGCTCTTTAAGGATTGCGAATTTAAGCTAAAATTCAATTTAACCAACCCCTCCTTTATATTTTTCTCCCGTCATCAACCCTTCCACGCGATCCCGTGTCCTGATAGACAGATTTAAAAACTATGAAAGCCCTTTTGCCCTTACTTTGTTTGACCATGCTGTCGGCATGCCTTACCAACCCCTCCCGAACAGAAAACACCTATTATCAGAATGCCAAGCTGATAGAAGAACACCCCTATGTGCTCCCGGGAGATTCACTAGTGTTTCTTCGGTACCATCAGGCAGAGGACAAAGAGAATGTAATGGATGACGAATACGCTGAGGCCTTTTATTTTCAGGTTCCGGACACCACGCAATTTCACTACGAAGGTGCTGACCAACTTCGACAATTGAAAATCAGGCTTTATCCATACTGCTTCTGTATGGAAGCCGTGGGCAATACCATAGAAGGCGGCAAAATCTCCGGAACACGCAGCAACGGAAACTGGCGTATTTCAGCGGACATCGACTTACGCATTATCTATGCCTACGATCAGGACAGCACTTATCTGAGCCAACGAATCAACCGCTCCTTTTCCGGAACTTTTCATCAGGAAGCAATCCCAGCAGGGAGATAAGAAATCATTTTCATCACATATCCGTAGAAGGAATCTTAGAACCTTTTTGGAAGCATTTCGCTTTCCTACCTAAATTCCTTTTATGAGCAAATCCAAAGTAACACTGAGCCATGTGTTCAAAACCATCGTATGGCCCAGAAGAAAGATCATTGGCGTAGGTCTGATATTGATTGTGATCAGCCGGGCCGCCAGCCTGGTACTGCCGGGAGCCAGTAAATACCTGATGGACGATGTGATCGCAAAGAGTGACATGGAAATGCTAAAAGTACTTCTGTTGGCTATTCTCGGAGCCATTGTGGTGCAATCCATCACTTCCTTTCTACTGACACGCATACTGAGCGTAGAAGCTCAGCACCTCATCTCTCAACTGCGAGTCAGGGTACAGCGAAAGATTATGTACTTGCCGGTTCGATTTTTTGATAATACCAAAAGCGGTGAGCTCGTCTCCCGTATCATGACGGACGTGGAAGGGGTAAGAAATCTCGTGGGTACAGGGCTGGTACAGCTGGTAGGAGGTCTCCTTACTGCCATTGTTTCCCTATTCCTCCTGATCAACATCAGCCCCATGATGACACTCTACGTGTTGGTGCCAGTTTCCATTTTTGGGGTGATCTCTTTAAAGGCCTTTGGGTACATTCGCCCCATTTTCAGAGAGCGGGGAAAACTGAATGCCGAAGTAACCGGCCGCCTCAATGAGACACTCGGTGGGGTGCGGGTGATCAAGGGATTTAATGCAGAAAAACAAGAAATCAAGACCTTTGAAGAAGGCGTGGAAAAGCTATACCTCAATGTAAAAAAGAGCCTTACCTCCACCAGCCTGGTTACCAGTTCGGCCACATTTCTGCTGGGGCTTGCCAGCACTGGCATCATGGGTATAGGCGGATACCTCATTGTTCAGGGCGAAATGACCATAGGAGATTTCCTGGCCTTTACATTGTATTTGGGATTTATGATCGCCCCTATCGTGCAGATGAGCAACATCGGCAGCCAGCTCACAGAGGCATTTGCCGGGCTGGACCGCACAGAGGAGATCATGAATCTTGCAGAAGAAGACGATGGCTCGGTAAGAACCATTCGCATCCCACAGATCAAGGGTGAAGTGGAGTTTCGTGACGTGAGCTTTTCTTATGAAGACGACAACCATGTAATCAAGCACATTAGCTTCAAGGCTCCGGCTGGCTCTGTGACTGCCCTGGTAGGAACCTCCGGCTCTGGGAAATCCACCATCGCCAGCCTTGCTGCATCTTTCCTCACCCCCGATGAGGGCATCATCACCATTGACAATGAAGACCTCTCTAAAATTTCCTTGGATAGCTATAGGAGTCAGCTGGGAGTCGTCCTTCAGGATGATTTTCTCTTTGAGGGCACTATTCGTGAAAACATTCTCTTCCCAAGACCGGATGCCACAGAAGAAGCTCTGATGACTACCGTAAAAGCCGCTCACGTGGACGAGTTTACCGATCGGTTCGAAAAAGGATTGGACACGCGAATCGGTGAACGGGGCGTAAAACTTTCCGGCGGTCAAAAGCAACGCATAGCCATCGCTCGAGCGATATTGGCAGACCCGAGAATACTCATCCTGGATGAGGCTACCTCCAATCTGGATACCGAGAGCGAAAGTTTTATTCAGGAGAGTTTAGCCAGACTGATGAGTGGGCGTACTTCGTTTGTCATTGCCCACAGGCTGAGCACCATTCGTCAGGCCGATCAGATTCTGGTGGTAGAAAATGGTCAGATTGCAGAGCAGGGCACCCATGACGAATTGATCCAAAAGGAGGGCCGCTACTATCAACTTTATACATACCAGGCAAGAATTTAAGCCTACAATGCACTGCGGGCTGGTTAATTCCATTTGAGTTTGTATATTTATCCTCCCCTGATCAGCAAAATAAATTCGGGCAACGTAAATGCCTCTTTTTTAAACCAGGATTAAAACCCAAAAAGCATGATAATAGGAATTGGAGGTGTAAGCCGTGCGGGTAAAAGTACTTTGGCCGAGAAGCTGAAAGTCCACCTTGAAAAGGCGGGCAAATCAGTGGACATATTTTGCCAGGATGAGTATGTGAAACCCAAGATTTCCATTCCTAAAGTGCAGGGCGTACCCGATTGGGAGAGGCCCAGCACCATCAAGTGGGACTCCCTCACCAATGATGTTCAAAAATCAGAAGCTGATGTCAAAATCGTAGAAGGTTTGTTTTCATTTTATCCTGCCTCCCTGCGGGTAAAGTATGATGCAAAGCTGTTTTTAGAAATCGATAAGGAGGTTTTTCTGGGCAGAAAAAGTCAGGACAAACGCTGGGATGAAGAGCCCGAATGGTATGCCGAACACGTGTGGAGGTCATATATGAAATATGGCCAGAAAAAGGGAGACAAAAGTGAGTATTTGGACATCTCAGGGGAAGCTCCGTATGACCCTAGGAAAATTCTGGAAGCCATCAGTTAGGTCACTTCGCCAATTTTGTATGATTTCCCATTAAAGGAAACCAAATCCCCAACCTGTTTCTCCAGAAATGCCGCTCCCAGTGGTGCCACTGGTGAAATACAAAACACCTTTTCTGGAGTTTGGATGAGTCCGAGACTAATACTGATGTAGAATAGCCCATGATCTGTACTCAACAAGCTACCTAACTCTACTCCCTCTGACTTTCGTTCAGGGTGGAGCTCCCGAAGAACTTTCTGCTGCTTCAGCACCTGATTGAGCTGTGAGGCTACCTTCTCTTTCTCCAGGTGCATCATGGCACGCCCGGTTTCGTACTTATCTCCGGCACTGCTTTTAGACTCCTCATTGGCTGCTGCCTGAAAGCCCCTGAGTTCATTATTGAGCCCGTCTATTCTGCTTTGGATCAAAGCCAAGCAGACTTCATGAACTTTCAATTTCAACGTGTGTAATTCCATGAAGTCTGCCTGATTATTTTATAATTCAAATTTTATCCCCTGTGCCAGAGGTAGCTGTGTGGAATAATTAATGGTATTAGTCTGTCGGCGCATATAAGCCTTCCATGCATCCGAACCAGACTCGCGGCCTCCACCGGTCTCTTTCTCCCCACCAAAAGCACCACCAATTTCTGCTCCTGATGTGCCAATGTTAACATTGGCAATACCACAATCTGAACCCGCCTGAGAAAGGAATAGCTCCGACTCTCGCATGTTGGTTGTCATAATGGCAGAAGACAATCCCTGCGGCACCGCATTCTGCATGGCGATGGCTTCCTCCAGAGTACTATATTTGATCAGGTAAAGAATCGGTGCAAAAGTCTCGTGACACACGATTTCGTAATCGTTTTTCACCTCATAAATGGCAGGCTTCACGTAACATCCAGATTCATAACCAGGACCTGAAAGCACCTCTCCTGCGATAACCGCTTTACCTCCTTCTGCGGCAATTTTGGTCAGGGCACTTTCGTACATCTGCACAGCATCTTTGTCGATCAGTGGACCCACGTGGTTGTTTTGATCCAAAGGGCTTCCGATCCTAAGCTGACCATATGCACTTTGTAGTCGCTGCTTCAGATCTTCATAAATGCTCTCATGGATGATGAGCCTTCTCGTAGAAGTACATCTTTGTCCGGCAGTACCTACTGCACCAAACACAGCACCCGGAATGGCAATGTTGAGGTCCGCATGTTCGGTGATTATAATGGCGTTATTACCGCCGAGTTCCAGGATCGATTTCCCAAGTCTTCGCCCTACAGCTTCTCCCACGGCCTTACCCATACGTGTAGATCCTGTAGCGGAAACCAAAGGCACCCTGGTATCGTTAGCCATTCGCTTTCCGATTTCAGCGTCACCTACGATCAGGCCACACACTCCCGGGTGCACACCGTTTTTTTCAAAGATTCCCTGCACAATTTTCTGACAAGCTATGGCTGACAAAGGTACTTTTTCGGATGGCTTCCAGATACACACATCACCACATACCCACGCCAGGGCGGAGTTCCACGCCCAGACGGCCACCGGAAAGTTGAATGCCGAAATAATCCCAACAATGCCCAGAGGATGCCACTGCTCATACATCCTGTGCAATGGGCGCTCCGAGTGCATGGTGAGCCCATAAAGCTGGCGCGAAAGCCCTACCGCAAAATCGCAGATGTCGATCATCTCCTGGACTTCTCCCAGCCCTTCCTGTAGAGACTTGCCCATCTCATAAGACACCAAAGTGCCTAGATCATCTTTATGTTTTCTGAGCTCCAGCCCTATCTGACGCACAATCTCACCACGCTGTGGTGCGGGCACTAGTCGCCACTCCAGGAAGGCCTCCTGAGCCGCTCGCACCACTTTTTCGTAAGCATCGGCATCCGCCAGCCTCACTTCGGCAATGGCCTTGCCATCTACAGGTGAAAAAGAAGTGATCACTTCACCCTTGGTAGGAAGCCACTTGCTCCCTATAGCTGCACCGGGGTTAGATGCCTCTACGCCAAGGTTCTTTAAGATTTTAGTCATGTCAGAAGATGGGGTACTCATATCTGTTTTGGTTAAATGTTGTTTCGAGCGGCAAAGCTAAATAATCTCATTGCTAAAAACCCTAAAAACCAAAAGAGCCACCTTGCCCTTCGGCAAGGTGGCTCTTATCTCTGCTAACTTCGCTCACCAACCTATTCCGTAATAGGCTTTTTCTCCATTGGGGTAAACTCCTTCTATGAGTATGCCCTCTCCTCTGGCTCCGTTTAGTGATGCAGATAGATCATCCATATTGGCGATCGGTCGCTTGTCTATTTTCGTGATAATAAACCCTTCCTCGATTCCGGCCTCTTTCCACTTACCTTTTTCAATAGACTTCACCTGCACCCCTGACTTTATCCCAAACTTTTCTTTGTAGGTATCCGAAACGGGCTCCAGAGTAGCTCCCTCCATCTGAAAGGCGCTGTTGGCCTTCACCACCTCAGTTGTCATAAACTGGTTCTTCAATATCGCGTCAACTGTTTTGGTTTTTCCATCCCGGATGAACGTGACCTCAATCTTATCCCCAGGTCTGTTGAGCGCTACCTGCTCTTGAAGCTGGGCCACGTTAGACACCTTTTTTCCCTCTATGGCAATGATCACATCCTTCTCCTTCAAACCAGCTTCGGCGGCAGATGTACCTTCGTTCACTTTAGCCACAAATACCCCCTTGAGCACATTCAGGTTTTCCTGCTCGGCCAGTGCTGATGACACATCCACAATCTGAATACCCAACAAGGGGCGCTGTACCGCACCAAAATCCTTCAAATCATAGATCACCTTTTTCACCAGCGTAGCTGGCACAGCAAATGAATAGCCGGCAAAGGCGCCTGTCGGAGAGGCGATAGCGGTATTAATGCCCACCAGCTCACCTTTCAGATTGACCAGTGCTCCACCACTATTTCCGGGATTTACAGCCGCATCTGTCTGTATAAATGCCTCTATGCGTGTAGCACTTCCTCCACGTGCCAGTATGTTGATGTTTCGGGCTTTGGCACTCACAATCCCTGCGGTCACCGTAGACCTGAAATCAAACGGATTGCCTATGGCCAGTACCCACTCCCCAATCTGCATGCTTTCAGAATCCCCAAACTTCACCGTAGGTAGATTCTCCGCATCTACTTTGATCAGGGCCAGGTCAGTATCAGGATCCACGCCCACCACTTCTCCTTTGTAAGTACTGTTGTCATTCAGCAGGATTTCGATCTCCGAAGCTCCATCCACCACATGATTGTTGGTAGCAATGTATCCATCCGAAGAAATAATAACTCCGGAACCCGCTCCCATACCCGGTCCGCCCTCACGCCTGTCATAGCGATCACCAAAATAGTCTCTGAAGAAATCCTCCATAGGGTTACGGGCACCATTGGATTGAGTGGTTGCAGCATATTTTGTGCGGATGTGTACCACTCCGGGGGTTGCAGACTTGGCAGCATATACAAAATTGAGTCCCTGCGGAACTACATAGTCTGTGGTATCAAAAACGTAATTGGTAAAACTCACCGGGTTGTTACCACTAACCGGCTGAATCTGATTTGTGACTTCTGTCTCCACCAATGTGGCATATCCGCCAAGGGCGATGGCCGCTCCCAAAAATGAAGACAGAATCATTGCGAAAAATATATTTCTTTTACTCATAATTCTTACTGTTTCTAATTTCCGTATAGACTTATACTGTCTTTGATCAGACTTTGTTTGGGTTAAACTCCCGATACCCGGCAAGTGTGTATAACCTTAACAAATCTTAACAAAAAACCCTGATCCCGGCTATTGCCAGAACCAGGGCCTCACTTGCTCCAACTCTAATTACTTAATCGCAATGGTCTTTTTCATTTCCTTCTTAGCATCCTTGGGCAGTACAATGTTGAGTACGCCATCTTTGTAAGAAGCGTCGATTTTCTCCACATTCACATTGTCTGGAAGGTAGAAGGATCTACTGAATGTCCCGTAAGAGCTCTCCACAGTGTGGTAGTTCTTTTCGGTTTTTTCCTGACTCATTTTTCGCTCTCCACTCACAGTCAATCGATCATCCTTCACATCTATGTTGATGTTTTCCTTTTGGATGCCGGGAATGTGAAACTGAATTTCAAATTCCTTATCTGATTCAGCAATATCTACCTGTGGTGAAAAGCTGGTAATGCCTTTTCCTCCATAAAAGTCATCATTGAAAAATCTGTCAATGAAGTTTCCGAATGTCGCAGGCTTAAAGCCGTTTGGGTTATACTTTATAAGTGTCATGTTTTTGAAAGTTTAAATTGTTTAACATCAAATTCGATTACCCATTAAACGAATTCTGTACCAAGCCGAAAATCATAACAAACAAGTGTCATAATGACCGATTTTAATGACAAATAGATAAATAAACTGACATAATGACCTGTATTTAAAAAATGCAGAAGTAATTAAAATTTTTAAGTGAAAGGTTTTGCAGATAATGAAACAGAAAATTAAGTTTGCAATCCTTTTTACAAAGCCTTGTAAAGAGGCAGCGAAAAATTCCTCCTTAGCTCAGCTGGTTAGAGCATCTGACTGTTAATCAGAGGGTCCTTGGTTCGAGCCCAAGAGGAGGAGCCAAAACAAGAAACCTACTAGTTCATTCTGGTAGGTTTTTTTATGTCCTGAAGGGTAAGACGCGGGCTCGAACTGGTTCGAGGGCTAGCCGCCCCTTTTCAGCAAGCCTGTTCCCCCTCTTGAGAGGGGCTAGGGGTGTGTAATTTGGATCAAGCAATATTTGTGCGGGTTATCACTTCATGGTTATATTTTGCAAAACTGAAATAATCCACTCTAGATTCAGAAAAGTAAGGACACAATGGCGGGTAGGCATCCAAGCCTTATCCGACCGGGGCGAGGGCTAGCCGCACCTTTCAGCAAGACTGTTCCCCTCTTGAGAGGGGCTAGGGGTGTGTAATTTGGATCAAGCAATATTTGCGCGGGTTATCACTTCATGGTTATATTTTGCAAACTGAAATAATCCACTCTAGATTCAGAAAAGTAAGGACATAATGGCGGTAGGGCATCCAAGCCTTACCCGACCGGGGCGAGGGCTAGCCGCCCCTTTTCAGCAAGGCTGTTCCCCTCTTGAGAGGGGCTAGGGGTGTGTAATTTCACTTCTTCTTTTCCAATCAGGAGCACTCCGATCCAAACGCTCATATTCATCCCACAAAGCAGCCGCTCCCAGAATGGCAAGATCCTGCTGATCCATAGTGACCAATTTCAAACGGTGCACGGTCTCTTGAAAAGGAAAATCCAACAAAGCAGATTTGAGGTCACCTTCAAACAACGGAAAAGCCTTGGAAATAGAGCCTCCAAAAGCAATGACTTCAGGATCATAGGCTGCCAACACCATTTTCACAAATTGCCCCAGATGATGTCCATATTCCCTCCATACCGCAGTGACTTCACCATGCTCTCCGGCTGCAGCTTCGTTTGCGGCCTGTGCGGTCGTTTGGTGCTGGGTCACAAAAAATCCGCTACTGCTAAAATCCTCATAGCGGGCATCGAGGTAGCGGAGTATTCCCAGCTCTCCCGCACCGCAATTGCTCCCGAAGTAGGGTCGCCCGTTTAGCACCAGACCAATCCCTATTCCGGTGCCCAGTGTGATGCCCACCATGTTTTCACATCGGACCTCCAGCCCATACTTATAAGCTCCGTACGCAAAGCAGTTGGCATCATTATTAACATGCACCGGCAGTCCGAATCTCATCTCCAGTTCGCGCTTGAGCTCCACCCGCTTCCACGAACTAATATTGTTCGAATTATACACAGTGCCCGTGGGAATGTCTACCACAGCGGGTACCCCTATCCCAATACCATCCGTATTGGAATTGATCAATGGGGATAGGAAATCAGAGATTTGATCAAGCGTTTTCTCCAATACATCTTTATTTTCCAGCAAAGTCTGGCGCTTATGCTCCAACCGATCTCCCTGACAGATGGCTGCCCGAATTTGAGTTGCTCCTAAATCTACACCTATTGTCATCCGTCCTAAAATTTCAATTTCCCAAAAACTTTAAAGAGGGCCACTGTACTCAAAAGTGAAACAGCAGCAAGGCATACACCCAACCAAACGTCCTGATAGACAAATGAGCCAATGGAGAAGAGGGCAGAATAAACCGACACCAGTCCAATAAAAATCAGCAGCACTTGTAACGGCATTTGCCAAACAACACCCTCTCCATTATCACATGGATCGTTGTCTGCCCTGGCTTCCTCCACCACTCGCTTCCACCCTGGACCACCGGGGCGGGTAAGACGATAGAAATTTCTCAGAACCTGGGCATTTTCCGGCCTGGTCAGCAATGTGACGGACACCCACGAAACCGTAACAACACCCACAGTAATCAGGAGCTTCATAGTAAAACCATCCAGAACCTCCGTGGCCACCGTAGCGTCATCTACGCCAAGCACCAGCACAAAAGCCACCACAGTGGCCACAATCATGGCGGTAATTTCGGTGATGGCATTGATTCGCCACCAAAACCAGCGCAGCAGGTAAATGGCCCCTGAACCTGCTCCTGACAAAAGCAGGATATTGAATGCCTGAGTGGCATTGTCCAGCACATACAATGAAAGAAATCCGGCAATGATCATCAGGAGGACTGTAGTCCATCTACCCACTGCCACCATCTGCTTATCGGTCGCATCAGGCTTCAGAAACCGCTTATAAAAATCATTGACAAAATACGATGAGCCCCAATTGAGGTGAGTACCTATGGTGGACATATAGGCCGCAATGATTGACGCCACCACCAGGCCTATCCATCCTGTACCGAGCTTGGCCAGCATCACGGGATAGGCAATGTCATCTTTCAAATAAGTGGGATCTATATCCGGAAATTCTGCATGAATAGAATCCAGGTCCGGATAAATCACCATGGAAGCCAACGCCACGATGATCCACGGCCAGGGCCTGAGGGCATAGTGCGCAAAATTGAACAGTAAAGTAGCCCCGATGGCATTTTTTTCGTCTTTGGCAGAAAGCATACGCTGGGCGATGTAGCCACCACCACCAGGCTCAGCGCCCGGGTACCAGACGGCCCACCACTGCACTGCCAGGGGGATCAACAGTAGTGGCACCCAAACCGAGGCACTGCTGAAATCCGGAATAACGCTGATCTTATCAGCAATAATGGGGTTACTCATTAGCTCAGAAAGGCTCCCAACCTCCGGCTGACTCACGGCCACATAAGCGGCATATACGGCACCAAACATAGCAATTCCGTATTGGAAAAAGTCCGCCCAAACCACTCCCTTAATGCCTCCGAGCGAGGCATAAATCACCACCACAATGGAGGCACCCACCACCACCACCCAAGGCTCCAGTCCCAACATCACTGCACCAATCTTGATAGCCGCCAGTGTGACTGAACCCATGATCAGGGTATTAAAAAAAACGCCTAAATAAATGGCCCTAAACCCTCGCAGAAAGGACGCGAGCTTTCCTCCGTATCGTATCTCGTAAAATTCCAGATCGGTATTGACTCTTGACTTTCTCCAAAGCCGGGCATAGATAAAAACCGTGACCATTCCTGTAATCAGAAAGGCCCACCACGCCCAGTTTTTAGACACTCCACTCTCCCGGACAAATCCAGTCACCAGGTTGGGGGTGTCCGCTGAAAAAGTACAGGCCACCATGGATACACCCAGGAGCCACCAGGGCATTCCGCGGCCTCCCAGGAAGTACTCTTCCGAACTCTGGCCCGCAGTACGGGAGGCCACCCAGCCTATTCCCAATACGATGGCGAAAAAAATGGCAATAATGATCCAGTCAAGGGTATGTAAAAGCATATCCGGTTATTTTAAGAGGGAGAAACTGATGTAAGTATTAAAAGTGGTAGCGCTTGAAGGCTTCGATGGCTTCATACTCAGCCAAACCAAGTTGATCATAAAGCTTGGCAGTGGATCTGTTTCGGTCTTCAGCCCTTTGCCAGAACTCCCGACCATCAGTTCCCTGAAAGACCACTCCATCTTTTTGTGATTGGTGCTTGAAGATTGCCTGACGCTTCTTCATCAACTCATCCGGACTCAGAGGCACAGCCATATCTATGTCTTCGATTCCCCACTCCTGCCATGCGCCGCGATACAGCCACACGTAACAATCCTTCAGCCAGTCATCATCCTTCAGGACTTCCAGTGCTTTGAAAATAACATGTAGACAGACCCTGTGGGTACCATGTGGATCTGATAGGTCCCCTGCTGCATAGATCTGATGTGGCTGAATGGCCCGGAGCAAGTCCACGGTAATCCTGACATCCTCTTCACTAATCGGGAGTTTTTTCACTCGGCCGGTCTCGTAGAATGGCAGATCCAGAAAGTGTGCTCGCTCGTCTGGTAACCCAACAAAGCGACAGCCGGCACGGGCCTCACCCCTTCTGATCAGCCCCTTGATCCTGCGAACATCATCAGTATCCATTTCACCGGTACCTTTATTGAGAATGTCGGCTTTTATTTTTTGATAAAACTCCTTTTGCTCTGACTGCTTATTGTCCTGAGAGTTTTTCAGCTCATTGTAGAAATCTGCAAAACGGATCACTTCTTCATCAAATACCGCAATATTTCCAGAAGTCTGATAGGCCACATGTACTTCGTGCCCCTGGTCATGTAAGCGAATAAAAGTACCTCCCATGGAGATCACATCATCGTCCGGATGAGGGCTGAAAAGCACCACTCTCTTCTGGGCAGGTAAGGCACGCTCAGGTCGCTGAGAATCATCTGCATTGGGCTTACCCCCGGGCCATCCGGTAATGGTATGCTGTAGTGCATTGAACATCTTAATATTCAGCTCATAGGTAGAAGGATAAGCGGTAATGAGATCATTCATTCCATGATCATTGTAATCACGCTCCGTAAGCTTCAGGATAGGCTTTCCAGTTTGCTGGCAAAGCCATACCACCGCCCGCTTGGTGGTGAACTCGTCCCATTTACAACCACCTACCAGCCAGGGGGTATAGATTCGCTTCAGGTAAGCAGAAGATCCAGTATCCAGTACCACTGTGGTATTGTGATGCTGCTGCAGGTAGGTAGCAGGTATTTCTCCTGAGATATCCCCTTCTATCATCCTTCCCACCACAGTGGCTTTGCTCTCACCCCAGGCCATCAATAGAATTCTCTTCGCTTTCAGAATGGTCCCGATCCCCATAGTAATGGCCTTGCGAGGCACATTCTCTTTTCCATAAAAATCTCCAGCGGCATCCTCGCGGGTCACCTGATCCAACGTGACAAGCCTGGTAATTGAATTGACGTGGGAGCCCGGCTCATTGAAACCTATGTGTCCGGTTCGGCCAATCCCCAATATCTGCAGGTCTATACCTCCATATGTTTCAATCTTGCGCTCATACTCCAGGCAGTATTTTCTGACTTCAGATTCCTGCAGGTCACCTTTCGGGATGTTAATATTCTCCGGATCAATATCGATGTGATCAAACAAATACTCATGCATAAAATGCCAGTAGCTGTGACTGGAGATGGGTGCTATCGGGAAGTACTCGTCCAGATTGAATGTCACTACATTGTGAAAACTCAGCCCCTCCTCCTGGTGCATTTTGACCAGTTCGTTATAAACACCCTTCGGGCTGGAGCCTGTGGCCAGGCCCAACACACAAACATCCCCTTTGCTCTGCTTATGCCGAATCAAATCAGCTATCTCCATGGCAATGCTTCTGGAGCCTATAGATGATTCACTGAAAACAACATTGTGAATCTTTTCAAAGCGTTTTTCCTCATGCAACCCAACCATCTCATGGGTGAGTATTTGACTATTCTGAATGGGCTCTTCCAATATGTCAGTCATTTTGTTTGGTAGTTTAAAGATAGAAAAGACATCAATCGACTTCTCCTAAAATGGTCATCTTTTACAAACGTATAAAAAAATGTGTGCGCACACAATTAATTTAAATAAAAATGTGTGCGCACACACCAACATCAGAAAGAGTCTCAGGTTTTGATTAGTTTTGACCATTATATGTTTCGAAAATGATTGATAAGAAAAACATCAGAATCAAGGATATTGCTCAAATGGCTGGTGTATCGGTGGGTACTGTGGACCGGGTGCTGCATGGAAGGGGGAAAGTATCTAAAGACGCACAGCAAAAAGTAGAGGACGTTCTCAATCGTACTGGGTATAAGCCTAACCTCATCGCCAGAACGCTGGGATCCAATAAGACACTCAAAATCACCGCCTTATTGCCCGACCCGGCACAGGATGACTACTGGGCGCTGGCTGAAGCCGGGATACTTCAAAGCATTGAAGAGTGGTCCTATTATGATGTAGAAATCAACTGCATTTTCTTTGACCTCTACAATCCTGGCTCATTCAAAACCACCACAGATGTTGTACTCGAAAGCAAACCGGATGGCATCCTTATCGCTCCTGTCTTTCACCATGAATCTATCGAGCTGCTGGCGCAATTGAAAGCGCACTCCATACCTTATGTGCTCTTTAACACCAACATACCTGAAGCCGATCCTTTGTGTTTTATCGGACAAAACCTGGTACACAGTGGCAAGGTGGCCGGTGAGCTCCTCAGCCTTGGAGGTGGGACCAGACGAACCATCATGTCACTGCACATCTATGAAAACCGTGATAACTCGGTTCACCTGATGGCCAAGGAGCATGGGTTAAGGCAATATTTTCAGGAGCAGCCCTACGAGGTGATCAGTCTCGACCTCAGCACTCCACATGAGGTAGAGGATCATATCAGAGAAGCCATCTTGAATCCTGATCTACTGGGAATTTTTGTGACTACCTCCAAAGGCACGTACATAGTAGCCCAGATACTTGAAAAGTACAGTCTGGAGCACATTAGACTGGTGGGCTACGATCTATTGGAAGAAAACCTCCGCTATCTGAAAAAAGGAACGATTGATTTTCTGATTAATCAAAACCCCAAACGGATGGCAAAAATAGGCGTCAATCACCTGGTGAACCACCTGCTCTTCCAAAAGACCCTCCCGGAAAAAGAGATTTTCCCCATTGAAATTATTACCCGCCAAAACCTGGATTCCTACCTCACTTCCAGGATTCATTAAGAAACCCCTAAACATCAAAAACCCGCACCGATAAAATCGGTGCGGGTTTTCTACTTCAGTTGAGCACTGATCAACTCTTCAATATATCCTCGATCTTTTGGAGCTCATCTGCCTCAAACCCCAAATGATCCAAAGCCTTCACATTAGACCTTAGTTGCTCGGCACTACTCACGCCCACCAGAACTGAAGTCAGACGCTCATCTTTCAGCAACCAGGCGATCGCCATATCGCTCAATGATTGCCCTCTGGCCTCAGCAATGGCATGCAGGCCTTTTATTTTCGCCAAATTAGCCTCTACGGTTTCTCGTTGGAGGTAGGTCATCCCCTTTGCCGCCCGGCTATCAGCCGGTATTCCCTTGATGTATTTATTGGTGAGCATACCCTGCTCCAATGGACTAAAAGCAATGCAACCCACGCCATTGTCATCCAGGGTATTCATCAATCCCTTTTCCACCCATCTGTCAAACATTGAGTACCTGGCCTGATGAATGAGGCAGGGTGTTCCCAGATCTTTGAGAATGGCAACGGCTTTTTTAGCCTGATCATCCGGGTAGTTGGAGATCCCCACATACAAAGCACGCCCTGATCTGACAATGAAGTCCAACGCACCCATCGTTTCCTCCAGTGGTGTGTCAGGGTCTGGCCTGTGGTGATAGAAAAGATCCACATAGTCCAGGTTCATCCTTTTCAGGCTCTGATCTAAACTATTCACCAGGTACTTTCTCGATCCAAAATTGCCGAACGGCCCGGGCCACATGTCGTATCCCGCCTTTGAGGAAATAAAAAGTTCATCGCGATGAGCTGAAAAATCCTCCTTATATAATCTCCCAAAATTGGTTTCGGCAGATCCAAACGGCGGCCCGTAGTTATTGGCCAGGTCAAAGTGTATGATTCCAAGATCAAAAGCAGTTCTCAGAATCTGCTGTCCTTTGAGTAGGTCATCTGCATGCCCAAAGTTGTGCCACAGGCCAAGTGAAAGAAGCGGAAGCTGTACGCCACTGCGACCACAGCGGCGGTATTTCATTTGCTGATACCGGTCGTCCTTTGCCAGGTATCGTTTATATCCTGATTTGTCGTTAATTTCCATGGGTTTAAAGTTACTTGCTCAGTAAGAAAATACCAGTGCTACATCATCATTCCTACCTACTAAAATGTACTTGGATCCTGTAGCTGACTGAACCACTGCCAAACTTCGTATGTCTCCACGGATTTTGAATCCTGCTTCACTGGCTTTGGGTACCGAAAACTCACCCTGTCCATTACCCAAAAGTAAGGTGCCCTGACTGGCATCATATGCCCCGAAATACGGGGTTGCCCATTCCATGTTTCCCCCCAGGATGAGGTCCTGATTTCCATCATTGTTCACATCCAGAGAAGCTATGGCATAGACAGGTGCCCTTTGGGCCACTGCCGGGAGTTCCTTTTGCTCAAACCTGAGCCCTCCAAGATTCATCAGGGCTATAGACTTAAAAGTGTATGCCTCATATCTTTTGCTGGCATTTAGTGCTTCCGGCTGAAAAATCTGATCAATGCTCTTCCCGGAAAAATCCTTATTGAGGATGAATAACTTCTTGATCAGGGGCATCTGCTTTACTAGCTCGTCTCGGTTGGCCAGGGGGTACTCCTTATCACCTATGCTGTAGGTAATAATCTGATCCAGAGAGAGATTCTTATCAAAATCATTCACATACATTCGAACAGGCTGATCCACGGATGGCTGAAGCTTACTATTAGTACCCAAATTTCCCAACACAAAATCAGGACGTCCATCTCCGTTCAGATCCGTTAGGGTGATGGTATTCCACCAGCCATTGGTTCTATCCAGGTCAGGAATATCGGCCTTCTCCAATTTCCCATTTCTATTCATAAAAACGGTAATGGGCATCCACTCACCCACAATGATCAGGTCTTCGTAACCATCCTCGTCCAAATCGGCCCAAACAGCATCAGTGACCATGCCAATGTGTTCGAGTTCAGGAGCCACGCCAGCAGTTTCGTTTCTGAACCTACCAGGGCCAATATTGAACAGGATACGGCTCTCCGGGGTCTGGCCATATTTACCGGCCACCACTCGTCCCCCCACAAATAAGTCCTGATCTCCATCATGATCTATGTCTGAAGCAATGACTACTGATCCATGCTGAAAATTCTCCTCCAAAGCGCCTTGCTGAAGCGAAAAATTCCCAGCTCCATCATTGTAAAAGAGTCTGTCATTCAGCCGGGGATTGGGCGGCTGAAACTCATTGCCACCGGAGGCCAGGTATAAATCCTGATCGCCATCATTGTCCGCATCAAAAAACAAAGCCGCAGTTTCTTCCGGTGCCGGATTACTACGGAAAGTCTCAGCCGAATGCTTTCGAAAGGTACCCTCTGCGTTCTGTAAATAGAGCATACCATTGTTGCCAGAGGCTCCACAGATATAAGCATCCTCCAGCCCGTCTCCATTGACATCAGCTACCGCTATGGCCGGGCCATCACGCGAGATCACATGTGGAATAAGGTATTGAGCATTAAAATCAACAAAGGGATTTTCAAAGTGTCTGAATGCCAGCTGACTTTGTTCGGTCACCTCCTTCAAAACAGGCGGCTGTCCCTCCTCCTTATATTCGAAGAGGCCTTTAGCCTGCGCCAGATCAATCAGAATGGTCTGATTAACCTCAACGGCCGTGAGCACCTGTGTGGCTCCTCCCGGCCAGATGACTCGCAAAGAATCCACTTTGGCACTCTTACCAACTCCAAATACCAGCTCCTTGGTGGTACTTGACTGGAAGCCCCTATCCGGGAAAAGCTCCTGATACTGCAGGTTACCTTCCGCATAAAGCCTCACTTTGGTCCCTACGCCATTTGGGTTTCCAGATGAGCCCTTCAACCTTACCTTCAAATAATTATTTCCCTGCTGGTTGTTTTTAAGAATCTGTGCCCGGTCGTTGATGTTATTCACGACCAAATCCAGGTCTCCATCATTGTCCAGATCAACATAAACCGAGCTGGTCGAGACTGTCTTTTCTAGCTTCGCCCACGAGGCGGATACATTTTCAAAGGATTTTCCACCCTGATTTCTGAATAAATAATTTTCAACTTTTCCATCCGGCATCTGCGCAATCAAGGCTGAGTCACTGATCTCATCATTCCCCACTTTGAAATCATTGGCAGAGAGAAACATGATGTAATCCAGATCATTCGGACGTTTCACGATTCCGTTGGAAATAAACAGGTCCTTATAACCATCCAAATCTAGATCAGCAAAAAGAGGAGCCCAGCTCCAGTCTGTAGCCGCCACACCGGTCATCAGTCCTACCTCTGAAAATGTTCCGTCGCCATTATTAAGCTGCAACATATTGCGGGCAAACTGCTTTTCGTAACCAAAAGTCTGCTTGAGTTTGTAGATCTCATAGGACTCCTCGCCGGCTGAGTTCTTGAGGACTTTTTCATCCTCGGGTAGCATGTCCAGGGTGATGATTTCAGGCAGTCCATCATTGTTAATATCCCCAATGTCATTACCCATGGAAGACCTGCTGCTATGAGTGATCATACTCCCTATGGATTCAGTAAATGTGCCATCCTGATTGTTCAGATAGAGGTAGTCATTTTCATGAAAGTCATTGGAAATGTAGATATCCGTATATCCATCAAAATTAAAATCTGAAAGTCCAATTCCCAGTCCGTAACCGATTTGAGAAGTATAGATACCAGCACTTTTAGTAACATCCACAAACATGCCGCCATCATTTCTGAGCAGTAAATCTCCTGCCAGGGAGTCTTCATCCAGACGAAGAGTGGACCGGCCGTAACTCCTTTTGGTATGGACAGAATGATTCAAAAGATAAACATCCAGATCCTGATCATTATCAAAATCAAAAAATGCAGCCTGTGTAGAAAATCCCTTAAAATCAAGCCCAAATGATGCGGCGCTTTCGGTAAATGTGAGGTCTCCGTTATTAATAAAAAGCTGGTTTTGACCTGATATCCCTTTGTACTTCCCTACCCTGCAAACATAGATATCCAGATACCCATCCGCATTCACATCAGCCATGGTCACGCCGGTTTTCCAGGCACCTGGCGAACTCACTCCTGCGGATTCGGTAATGTCCTCGAACTCAAAGTTGCCTTTGTTCAGATAAAGTTTATTCTCCGCTTGATTGGCAGTAAAATAGATATCCTCCAGGCCATCATTGTTAATATCACCAACAGCCACACCTCCGCCATTGTAGAAGTAGAGATAATCCACAATATTGAATTGTTCATCCTCAGTAAGTGTGTTAGAAAAGGAGACCCCTGACGTTTCAGTAGGCACATATTCCAGCAGCGATTTGGGCGCTTGCTCTTTACAGGAAACGACAGATACAATCAGAATTAACAGACAAAAGGTGCGTATGGACATCATTTTTTGCTTTTCGCGATGAAGATTTGCATCGCCTCATTATTATTGGCCACTATGACTTTGGGTCCAGCCTTGGTATTCACTACTTTGATTTTCCGTGTTTGGCCGTTCAGGTATAGCCCGGACTCCGCTGATTTGAGGGCTTTAAACCCACCATTTCCGTCCCCCAGAAGCACGAGCCCGTAGTTGGCATCATAGCGGCCCACTTCCGGTTTAGTATCATTAAGGTTCCCACCCACCAGCAGATCCATATTACCATCCATATTCACATCCATGGCCTCCAGCGCGTAGGTCACAGAAAACTGAGCCTCAATAGGAAGACTAGCCTTGTTATAGCCATTTGGTCCACTTAGATAAACCACCGTTTCCAGTTCTCTTACTTCGTACACTTTAGACTTGGCAAGCGCCTCTGGTGGAAACACATCCGTCATCTCCTGATTCTTATAATCCCCCCATTCCAGATATTTCTTCTTCAAATGTGGCAACTGCATGATCAGGTCGTGTCGCAGTACCATGGGGTAAGCTTTCTCTCCATTATACTGGGTGACGATTTGCTCAATGGTGCCATTCTGATCAAAATCATTGACATACATAGAAACCGGCTTTGTCTCAGAGGCTTCAAACCGACTGTTGTTACCATGATTTCCCACGGCCAGGTCGGGTCGCCCATCATTGTTGAAATCGGCCATTTCGATGGTATTCCACCAGCCAGCATCGTCCGGAAGGTTAGGTAAGCTATCTCTGACCAAACTCCCCCCGGTGTTGGAGAAATACATAATAGGCATCCACTCACCCACGACTATCAGGTCCTGATCGCCATCACCGTCCATATCTTCCCAGCTGGCATCTGTGACCATTCCCAGGTCCTGAAAAGCTGCGGATAGCTCCAAGTCAGTCTGAAAATTGCCCTTACCATCATTGATCAACAAATAGCTGGAGGCGGGCACACCGTAGTAGCCGGACACCATCCTGATCCCTACAAAAAGATCCAGATCCCCATCTCCATCCACATCCCCAGGCACCACCGATGATGTATTTTCATACCTCCCATTCGGGTAAATTTTGTTCTGTTTAGTAAAACCTTGTCCCTTGAGATTGAGATATAGTCGATCTCCAAGGGCCGACGACAAATCAGAAAATTCTGAGCTTCCACTGGCTACATACAGGTCTTGAAAACCGTCTCCATCAGCATCAAAAAAAGCACAATCCACATCTTCATACTCCGCTTCCTGGATCATATAAGATTTTGGCACTCGCTCGAAAACACCGGAAGCTTTCTGTATAAAAAGGGCTCCTGCCTGGCCCGCTGCCCCGCCAATGTAAAAATCTTCCAGGCCGTCATTATTGGCATCCCCGGTGCACAAGCATGGACCTTCCGTGGACCGCATGTGGTAAACCAACCTGTCCTTATCAAAATCTACCCATTTGCTCTCACGGTGTACAAAAGCCGAATCAGCCACCGACCCAAAAATTGGCTCCTTATTTGTTTTTCTACTCATAGAGCCGGTCTTCTCTGAGGGCTCTTTGAGCTCCAATGTCTGGTTGGCCTCTACATTGATAAGAGTCTGGATGGCGCCTCCCGCCCAGTAAATCTTGACCGAATCCGCCACTTTTGCCAATCCCAGCCCAAAAAGTGGGCGGCTATCCACAGTGGACTCGAAGCCCCTGATCGGCATATTCTCCAGATAAAGAGTGGTATTCGCCAGGAAAACCTCAATTCGCGTTCCAAAGGCCCCGCTATTTTGACCCTGCCCGGTTAGTTGAAATCGTAAAAAATTATTTTGCGGATAGACTTTATCGGTTTGGTTCTCGAACACCCATGATGGAAGATTGACATTATTGACTATCAGGTCCAGGTCTCCATCATTGTCCAGGTCTCCATAGGCTGATCCATTTGAAAAGCCCGGCTCGCCCAAACCGAACTCCTGTGATTTATTGACAAACTGAAGATTGCCCTGGTTCAAATAAGCGTAATTAGCAATTGGTCTGGACGGAATCAAGTCTATCAGGCTTTTGTAATCCACCCCTGCACCTGAAACCAGTTTTTTCACCACCTCCTCCTGTTTCACATAATGCAGAAAATCCTGATCTGTAAGGTCCTGATAAATCCCATTGGCAATGAAGATATCCTTGAGGCCGTCATTTTGAAAATCAAAAATCAGCGCTCCCCAACTCCAATCTGTGGCTTCCACCCCTGCTAACCGACCAATCTCACTGAAGGTATTGTCACCATTGTTCAGCTGAAGCATATTTCTGGTGAACTGATGATAATAGCCATTTTGGAGGTTGTACTGATACTTATCCCAGTTCTCGAAGGTCGTCACGGTCTTCACCCGCTCGTCTGGCTCTGGTAACATATCTGTCACAAAAATATCGGGACGGCTGTCATTGTTGATGTCGGATAAGTCTGCACCCATGGACGCTGCACTTAAGCTTCTGATCTGATCCTCCAGCACTTCCCGAAAAGTACCATCCTGATTGTTCAGATATAGATAGTCGCGCTCAAAAAAGTCATTGGAAACATAAATATCCTGCCAGTGATCCCCATCAATATCCCCGACCGTAACACCCAGACCAAAACCTATGATGCTGCCATAGATCCCTGCCCTATCACTCACATCCAGAAACTTGCCATTGTCATTTCTAAACAGCTTATCTCCTCCTACCGGATCTCTTTTTGGTCTTTCATTTCTTCTGAGGTCAAAACTCCCAATGGCCTGATAAGAGTTATTGAGCAGGTACATGTCCAGGTCTCCGTCTTTGTCATAATCAAAAAAGGCAGCGTGAGTAGAAAACCCGGGATCAGCCAGCCCGTACTCGGCAGCACTTTCCCGAAACGTGAGGTCCCCCTGGTTAATAAAAAGCTCATTTTCCTTGCTATCGCCGGCTATGTCGCCTGAGTTACAGACATAAATATCGAGCAGCCCATCTCCATTGATATCCACCAGACTCACACCTGTGCTCCAGGCTTTTTTGCCTTCCACACCGGCTGACATAGTTATGTCCCGGAACTTCATTCCGCCTTCATTAAGATATAGCTTGTTCTTTTTCTGGTTGGCTGTAAAATAAATATCTAACAAACCATCTTTGTTAAAATCGCCCAGGCCAACTCCACCGCCGTTATAGAAGTTACGGTAGGTGAAAATATTGAAGTCTTTATCAAACTCCAGCACATTAGAAAAGTCAATACCAGATTCTGCCGCTGGTACTTTTCGAAAAAGAGTGTCGGCCTCTCTGGCAGTCTCCTGCTGACAGGAAATCATTAAAAGAGACACTGCGAATAAGTATAAATATTTCATACGCTTCAAAGTCTATTGATTGAGTTGCTTGGCTACCGTAAGGTCCGTGAAACGAACGGACACTCGCCTTTCATCCTTCAGTGAAATAGAAATCCTCCTATTACCATCCACTTTCGCATAAGCTGTCGGTTTTTCGGGATGTTCGATCGCCAGAAATCCACCTCCAAATGTCTCTTCCGTTAAGCTCTTGACCGTCAGAATAAGGGAGTCCGCTCCGAACTCCGTATTCCATGGTGCCCAGGCATTGTAAAAATAATCATAGGACATCTCGTAAAGCCCATCTTCATGAAAGGAGGGCTGAAACTGCACGGTCACCGGAGATTTGACATTTTCCTTGATGACATACTCAACAATTCTGGCTCCAGGACCTTGATAAATAAGCTTCTGTCGGTTAAGATCCATGCACCGATCAAAAAAATCCTGAAGACTCATTCCAAAAGTCATTCCCATCAGGAGGGTATCATACCGCACTCCGCTTGCCAATTCACGCTCCTCCATCTCCTGATAGGGGTGCGACTGGCATCCCGCCAACATTATGGCGACTAGTCCTATCGAATACACTGCATTTCTCATCACTAATACGTCACTAGATAAGGTTGATCATTATTTTTCAAAAACAATAGTAAAGGCCGGCCTTTCGTGTTAACCTCCAAGATACTCCTCACATCCCCGGTTGTGGAGATCCCGGATTCATTCGGATAGGTGTATCGGAAATCACCATTTCCCGCACCCAAAAACAACTGCCCGTAGCTGCCAGCATAAATACCCGTTTCGGGTTTTGCCATGTGTTGGTTCCCTCCCAACACAAAATCCATTTTTCCATCACCATTGTAATCACCAGCACTGATGGCATAGACAGGTGAAAACTGTGCCTCGCGCGGCAATGCGGCTTTGGTGAAAATACCCGAGCCGTCATTGAGATATAAAGACGTTTCTAAATCTACTATTTCATAAGTCACCTCCCCCTCCAGCTGCTCCGGGGTAAAAACGTCTGTCATATTCGCTTCCTTGTATGCTTCATACCTCAGAAATTTCTTTTTCATGCCCGGGAGTTGCTTGATCAGATCTTTCAATTGGATCATTGGGAAATAGGCCCCATCACGATAGTAAGCGGTGATGTGCTCTATGCTCCCATTTCTATCAAAATCACCAACATAAATCCTCATCGGAGCATCAATAGTCGCCCGAAACCGCGAGTTGGTGCCGTTATTCCCTGCCAGCACGTCTACATCACCATCACCGTCAACATCGGCCACTTGCAGCGTATGGTACATGCCAGAGGAGTTTGAGAACCCCGCCTCCAGGGACTCAGTGAAGCTTCCATCCTGATTGATAAATACTTTCAGCGGCATCCATTCTCCCGCCAGGAGTAGATCCTCATCACCGTCTCCATCAATATCAGCCCATTGAGCGGCTGTAATCATACCGATCTCTTTGAGTGGTGCTATTTCCTCCGTGACTTCATAGAAGGTCCCATCTCCCTTATTCTGAAAAAGGTGACCCGAAACCGGCAACCCAAAGTACTGAGGCTTTAGTCGATCTCCGAGAAACAAATCCGGGTAGCCGTCACCATCAAAATCACTCACCGCTACTGTACCCGTACTGCGTAACTCTGTACCCGGCAATGCCTCTGGCATCAATTGAAATTTCCCTCCAATATTGGTATAGATTCTATCCCTCAGTTCGAGACTCAGACCTGTAAATTCACTTCCTCCACTTGCCACAATCAGATCAAGGTCTCCATCCCGCTCAAAATCAGAAAAAGCGCAATCTGTATCCTCCGACCCTGCTTCGGCATCAAACCTCTGCCCCTCAATGAAGGTACCGTTTCGCTGCTGAAGATAAATCCTGCCGGTCTGTCCCCTCGCACCGCCCAAATAGACATCCTCCAGCCCATCCCCATTCACGTCTCCCTTGCAGGCACATGGCCCTTCATTGGAAGCCATATCAAACAGTAAACGGTCCCGATCGAAATCAACATACGTGTTCTCAGTATGTAAATAAGGCACAACAGATGGATCAACGGCTTGAAAAATGCCTTTACGTTCGTTAAGTCCAGGTACCCGAGTGTCAGTAAGGCTGGCGTAAGAAATCTCAACCAATCGATTCACATCCACTTCCAATTTTCTACTCTCCCGACCATCGGGCCACTGAATCACCACACTGTCTATCCGATCAAGTGTACCCAATCCGAAATGGAGCCGTTGATCTACCGACGACTGAAATCCACGCATCGGGGTAAGCTCTCTGGACCAACCTCTACCACCTCCATACACCCATACTTTACTGCCAATGGCATTCGGATTTCTACCCTTTCCCTGCAGTTTGATGGAGATAAAGTTGTTCCCCTGACCATTTGTACGGTTTTCATAGACAAAGGCCGGCATGTTCACATTATTCAGCAAAAGATCCAAATCCCCGTCATTATCAAGGTCAGCATATGCAGATCCATTGGAAAATGTCAACTGATCCAGCCCCCAATCACTGGCTGCATTTTTGAATTCGAGATTCCCCTGATTCTCATAGGCATAGTTGCCCAACGGTTCGGACGGGATCATATCAATCAATTTTTTGATGGCATTCCCGTCGTCCTGAAGCATCTTTCTGATGGCGTCAGGATTTGCCATGAAATTGATGTAATCCTGATCAAGCAGGTCCTTATAAATTCCATTGGCTACAAAAAGATCACTGTGGCCGTCGTTGTTCATATCGAAAATCAAGGCTCCCCAGCTCCAATCGGTCGCTTCCACACCGGCCAGCCTGGACACTTCACTGAAGGTACCGTTTCGGTTATTGAGCTGAAGGGCATTTCTTCCAAATTGGTGATAGTAGCCTTGCTGCACTTGTAGTTGATACTTGTCCCACCCCTCAAAAGAAGCCTTTGACATGACCCGATCATGTCGCTCAGGCAGCATCTCGGTGACAAACACTTCATTGTAACCATCATTATTCAGGTCAGCAATATCGGCACCCATGGAGCCCATGGATATTTCGGTCATGTAAGAGGTCAGGGACTCGGTGAACGTTCCATTCTGTTGATTGATATACAAATAGTCACGCTCAAAAAAATCGTTGGACACGTAGATATCCAGCCAACCATCCATATCTATGTCACTAATGGTCACACCCAGCCCAAAACCAATGCTGCTGCTATAAATGCCGGCTTGTGCGGACACATCCACAAACCTGTTGTCATCATTTCTAAGCAACATATTTCCACCCAGAGAATCGGGAATCTCCCGCTGATCTTTGATCAAATCATAGCCTCCCACAGAGCGAATTGAATTATTGAGCAAGTAGCAATCCAGGTCACCATCCCGATCATAATCAAAAAATGATGCATGTGTGGAAAGCCCCAGATTATCCAACCCATATTTTTCAGCTTCCTCGCGAAACGTAAGGTCTCCATTGTTGATATAAAGAGAATTTCTTCTGTTTGGGCCACCTGGGGGGCCAGATTTGCAGACATAAATATCCATCCACCCGTCGTAGTTGATGTCCACAAAGGTGACTCCTGTGCTCCAAACATTCTCCGATAGAAGACCGGCGGACTCGGTAATATCTTCAAACGCTATACCCACTTCTGATGAAGTCCCTTTGTTAAGGTAAAGTCTATTCGAAACCATGTTTCCGCAGAAAAACACATCCGGGAAACCATCATTGTTAATGTCACCCACTCCAACACCTCCGCCATTGTAAAAATTTTTGAAGGTATATGGGTTGACATCTTCTGTGTAATCCAGTGTATTTTGGAAATCAATGCCTGTAGACTTCAACAGTCGGAAGCGTTTGTCCGAAGGCTCCTCCTCGGAGGGGACACAGGAAAATGCCAGACAAATAAGAAAAAAAATGATCGCTGGTTGTCTCATGTACATAATGAGGATGGATTCGCTCCTCCAAAACTAAAAAAAAGGCAAGCAACAGAAGCCGCTTGCCTTTTCTTTCAGAAATTATTCTTATTAATTATATCCTTCGTTCTGCTTCAACTTGTTGTTGGCATCCAGCTGAACCTGAGGAATAGGGAATATAGCATAGTGGCTGTCAGAAGTTCCTTTTTCCCACCATGGATCATCATACTTGCCAAATCTGATCAGATCCTGACGTCTGGTCATCTCTGCATACATCTCACGACCCCACTCAGCAAGTAGGTTGGTAGCATCCAGAGATGAGAAAGGGGTTACCCCTGCTCTGGTTCTGATCTGATTGACCATAGCCAATGCATCTGCAGTGTTTCCCTGACGGAAATCAGCTTCTGCTTTGGTCAGGAGAATGTTTCCTAAACGGAAGATCACAAAGTCATTACTCAGGTTAGGTGTAGCTCCCTGAGCAATCTCATATTTACCAATTCTGGCTCCAGCCTGACGCAATCCATCAGGATAAATAGAGTTGTGCTGAGGTGTAAAGGTAAGTGGTGCTCCATCCGGATCAGTTGGTTCTACACCAGCATCTTCGGTTCTGCTTCCATCTGGATTAAACTGAGGCCCAACGATGAAGTTGGATAGCCTTGAATCCACAGTTCCGATACTTGTTGCCTGAGCCAGACCTTTATAAACATCCCCCTGAGGGCCAGGGTTTTTCGCAGGATCTACGTAGGAGTTATAAAACTCCTCTACAGTCGCATATCCATTCCATGGCTGATCCTGAAGGTTAAATGTGTTTTGACTTCCGTAATGCAGAGTCATCTGATGCCAGTTGAATCCTTGTGCAAATACCTGATCGTAAGGCACTACAAAGATGTTTTCCTGAGAACCAGCGTTGTCTGTCTGGAAATTCGCAGCATAGTTGCTCTCCAGTGAGTAAAGTCCTGAATTGATGATCGCGTCAGCATCAGCTTCGGCATCAGCCCATCGGGCAGTACCAGTATACACTTCTGCATTCAAGTAAAGTTTGGCACGAATGGCCAAAGCTCCCCACTTGTTGATTCTACCATAAGTAGAAGCATCTTTCGCTTCGCTCAGCAATGGAATGATTTCATTCAATTCTGACTCTACGAAGTTAAATACCTGCTGACGGGTAGAATTACCAGCCGTTTCAGTGTCTGTAAAGTCAGTCACCAAAGGTACATTTCCGAATGCATCCAATAACCAGTAGTACCAAAGGGCACGCACCGCTCTCAACTCTGCGATGAAAGCATCTGCTTCTTCAGTCCCTAATTGCTCAAACTGATAGATCAAACGGTTACAGGTATTCACCCCTGAGTAACAGAATCCCCAGGTGTTATTGAAGAATCCATTGTCAGCAGTGTATTCATGTTGATGCAACTGCAACAAAATACCACCATCATACCAGTCACCACCTTTGGTGGTAATTACCAACTCATCAGAAGCGATTTCATTGATTGACCAAAGGTTTGAGTGGTTACCAATTCCAAGCAGGGAAGAATATGCTTGTCCAAGAGCTGCGACAAACTCCTCATCAGATGTGAAGAAGTTATCGGCGGTTACGTCGCTATACAGCTCTTCTTCCAGGTCCGTACATGCCGGTGCAAAAAACACCAGGCCAAGAACCATTAAAGAAACTCTTTTCATTAATTTATTCATGTCTTAAAATTTTAAGTTTTTAGAAGCCCAGGTTTAAACCCAACGTGAAGGTTCTGGTGGTAAAGTAAGTTGACCTTCTCTCGATACCAGGTGATAGTGTATCAGCATCACCAGGACGTCCACCATTGTCACTGTCTATCCTGTCTTCATACCTTACTTCTGGGTCCACACCAGTGTAGTTGGTCAAAACAAATGGGTTTTGAACTGACGCAAACAATCTCAATTTACGTACTGCACTGCCACTCTGTAGTGGGAAATTATAACCAATGGTAGCGTTATCGATTTTCACGTAATCAGCACTCTCTACATGAACACTGTTCACAGAAGCCTTCTTAACATTTGAATCGTAATACTTAGTCTTCACCACATTGTAATTACCGACCGTAGTAGACTCATTGTTCTCATAGAAACCTCGGTAGCTATTCAGCAGGTCATGACCCACAGCTCCTCTAATGAAAATATTAAGATCAAAGCTCTTATAGGTAAACGAGTTGTTGAAACCGAAAGTGGCATCTGGAAGTCCAGATCCAATTACCGTTCTGTCGTCATCACAGTTACAATAAGAACCGTCACCACTCAAATCAGCAAACCTAGGTGTGCCATCTTCGTCTACACCAATCTGAACAGGTCCCCAAAGTTGACCTAATTCTTCACCTTCTTTAACTCTTACCAATTCTGTGTCATTCTGACCAGGCGCTCCCATGTTGGCTCTGTAGAGTACTCCACCTTCTCCAAAGGACAAATCCCCAGAAGTCAAACTCACTACTTCCGTTTTGAATGTAGAGAAGTTCACCCCAGTAGACCAAGTGAAATCATTGGTCACTATAGCTTGGTAGTTAAGTGCTACCTCAAGTCCGGAATTCGCAAATTCTCCAATGTTCACCCAAGTCTGTCCAAACAAGTTTGGTGGCACAGGCACATTTACAGAAAGAATCATATCAGTAGTGGTTCTTGTGTACCAGTCAACTGTACCACTCAATTTATTATCCAAAAGGGTAAAGTCAATCCCTACGTCGATCTCATCTTTAGTCTCCCAGGAAAGATCCGGATTTGGATTACTTACAGGACCAAAACTTGGCACGTATTCCCCGTTATAAAAGAAGTTTCCTTGAGGACCATATCTCTGAAGTGATAGGTAAGACTGACCAGGGATGTTTCCTGTTCTACCAAACGAACCTCTCAATTTCAAGCTGTTCACTGTAGGGATTTCCACGAGGTTGGTGATGTTCACACCGGCACTCACGGCTGGGAAAATACCCCATCTGTTGTTGATACCAAATCTTGAAGATCCTTCATATCTCGCACTTGCAGAAAGGAAATATGTGTTATCGTAGTTCAGATTCAATCTGCCGAAAAAGCCAATCAATTTATAAGAATTGGCATAGCTCCATAGATTACCAAGTCCGTTAGCAAAATCAAGAGCAGCACCCATATTGTTATATCCAAACGCATCAGTAAGGAAATCACCGCCTTCCATACCAGATCCCTCAGTGAAGAATTCCTGGTATGAATAACCACCCAAAAGGGAAATATTAAGGTCACTTACATCTTTGTTGTAGTTTACTGTAGATTCGATCAACTGGTTGGTCCTTCTTTCATTAGACTTACGGGCCAAGCCATTTCTACCTGCTCCTCTGAATTTAGAATTCTTAGAGTAGTACTCACCTCTCAGGTCATTCTCCTCTTGTCTGGAGTAGAACACAGAAGCACTCAAGCCATTTACCAGATCGCTGAAGTCATACTCAGCTTTCACACTCGCAAGCAAACGATGATCCACTCCTTCATTAACATTCTGCTCTGCTATGCCCACCGGGTTGAAGAAATCAAAAATATCTCTCTGTGCATAACCACCTTGCTCAGTCAGACCACCACCAGATGCAGCAATATTTACAGGCATTGTAGGGTTAGCCACTACAGCATATCTAAAAGCTTCAGCAAAACCATAGTCAGACTCTTTGGTGGTACTTGATATACCCACAGTTATTTTCGCACGGTCATTTAAAGCACGCTGAGTAATGTTCACACGACCATTCAACTGGCTAAAGCCTGTACCAATACCAATACCTTCAGTATCTCTATAGTTCATAGAAATACGGTAGCTGGTCTGGCCGGTACCACCTGACAGTGACAAGTTGTGCACCTGAGCCTGACCTAGTTGAGTCACCTCATCCATCCAGTCTGTATCAGAACCGAAATCCTGAGCCCCTGGCACCTCTCTGTACTCATCGGCGGTCATGAAGTCGATGGTGTTATAGATAGACTCCACAGCGTAGGAGCCGTTATAGTCCACCTGCATTTTACCTTTTGATCCGGTCTTAGTGGTCACGAGGATTACTCCACTGGATCCACGAGTACCGTAGATGGCAGCAGCTGATCCATCTTTCAGGATATCAATGGATGCAATATCATTCGGGTCTACTGTAGAAAGTGATCCTCCGATTACCCCATCAATGACTACCAGCGGGGATGCATTTGCTCCCACGGTAGAGATTCCTCTCAGTCGGATGTTATATCCACCATTGGGATCACCACCCGGCTTAGTGATGTTCAAGCCAGCCACTTTACCTTGTAGCAACTGTACTGGATCATTCACCGTACCACGGTTGAAATCCTCAGAGCTGATACTGGCAACTGAACTGGTGATCTCTTTTTTGTCCTGGGTACCATACCCTACCACTACCACTTCTGATAATGATTGTACATCCAGATCAAGGGCCGCGTCGATCACTCCGCGAGATCCTACTACCGCTTCCGATGAGGCATAGCCCACAAACGAAAACACAAGTGTTGCACCATCACCCACAGCCAATTTGTATTGACCATTGAAGTCGGTAATGGTACCATTCGTTGTTCCTTTTTCAACAACGTTGGCGCCCGGAACAGCTTCACCTGTTTCCGCATCGGTTACTGTACCTGTCACCGTTCTCTCCTGCGCCCACAGCGTGGCGGACAGAATCAACGATAAACCTAAGAGTAAATACTTCTTCATACTATTACAATTTGTTTCTAAACTTTTAACTAAAAGTCAATTTACGAAATGATATTCTGACCATTACAACCTCCAAGAAAACGAAATAAAAAGAATTATAAAAACGATTTGATATAAAAAGAGAGCGATTTTGGCAATTGAATAATTGCAAACGTTTGCAATGGATAGATAATTTTTGAAGTCATAAAATATGACTTTTCTAAGATGCCTGAAGGGCCTTTTTAGGCTTTCCTCACCGAAACCCTTTTTGAAAATTTTCTTTGGATAAAGAATGGGTAATTTTATAGTTCATTATCTTGCCTGAACATGAAAAAAGGATCAGTTACCATCAAGGACATAGCCCTCGAGTTGAACATTTCGGTCTCCACCGTTTCCAGGGCATTGGCAGATAATCCTTTGGTAAAACCATCAACCAGAGCAGCAGTCAAAGAACTGGCAAAAAAGTACCACTACCGCCCCAACTTCACTGCCCTGAGCCTGCGAAGCAATAAAACCAAAACACTGGGCATTATCATTCCGCAGCTGGTGCATGAGTTTTTTTCCATGGTGATTCGCGGCATTGAGGATTTTGCCTACTCCAATGACTACAATGTGATCATCTGCTCCACTCACGAATCATACGAACGCGAAGTGATCGACACCAAAGCCCTGATCAATGGGAGGATCGATGGTCTGATGGCGTGTATTTCGAAAGAAACCAATGAATTTGATCATTTCTCAGAATTTGTAGACCGAGGCCTTCCGCTGGTATTTTTTGACTGCATCTGTGACGAAATAGAAGCGCCAAAAGTGGTGCTGGATGACTTTGATGCAGGCTATAAAGCCGTGAAACACCTCATAGATCAGGGATGCACCAAAATAGCCTATGTTGGAGGGCCCATCAACCTTTTCATCAACAGAGACAGACTCGCCGGCTATAATAAAGCCTTATCTGAGGCGGGGCTCAACACCCGAGACAGCTGGATCATCCATTGTGACTCTGGGGACTATGACGATGGCATGGAAAGCACGCGCGAACTGGTGCAGGCCAGGGAGATCGATGGCCTCTTTGCTGCCACGGATATGCTGGCCATAGGTGCCATCAAAAACATGAAAGCAGCCGGTCTGAAAGTACCGGAGGATGTGGCAGTGGTTGGCTTTAGCAACTGGTCCATCGGCACCCTTTATGAGCCTTCGCTCTCCACCATGTCACAACCCGGATATGAAATGGGTCAAAAAGCGGCGGAGTTGCTCATTCAGCAAATTGATAACCCAGATCAGGAATTCAATGAGACAGTGGTGCTCCACAGTGAACTTTTGATCAGAGAGAGCAGCATCAGGGACTGAGACACGTTTCTATCCCCGCTATAAGCTTAACTTATCGACTGATAATCTTGATCAATAATAGTTTAATGATCTTCGCTCAGATTTTTAACCATTTTTTCAGAGCATGATTGAATTAACCGAGGACAACTTACAAAATATTCTGGCAGAGAACGAACGCGTGATGGTACAGTATGGAGCCACCTGGTGTGGAAACTGCCGAATGATCAAACCAAAATTCAAAAGACTGGCAGGAGAACATGAGCAGGTGCTCTTCGTCTATGTGGATGCGGAGAAACTACCAGCCTCAAGAAGTCTGGCTGAAGTGAAAAACCTTCCAACATTTGCTGGCTTCAAAAATGGCACATTGGTGTCACAGGCAGCAGGAAATAAAGAGGAAACCATAACAACTATTTTAAATGAGATTGCCAATAATTAAGCACATCATCGATTTTGTAGATGAAAACGACGAGGACTGGGTAGTGGAGACCATCGAACTGTTGGAGCATATGTCTGAAGCCAAAGGCATAAAAGATGAGGAACTGGATGTGATCGGGGAATTGCTCTCCAATATGTATGGTGCTTTGGAGGTCCATAAAGAAATCAAAAATGGCACCCCTCAGAAAGAGGCACTGAACGGCTTTATGAAAAGAGTGATGGGTGCTATTAACTAAGGCCAGTACTGCAAAAACATTGGGCGCTGCTGGCGCTCAATGTTTTTGTAATTTTATAGCTCTACTTCAACTCATAGGGATCCACAATGGCCCAAATGAGCCAGGCCAATCCCTGAAGAATGACAAAAATGTTGTGGGCCTTCTTGTTATGAATGTCCAGTGTTAGAAAAATGATATAAGCCAATGCCATCAGGTACTGTGGAATCTGCGAGGTAATGGCCCATCCTGACACGATGATGTTTTGCAAAAAGCTAACTACTATGATGGAGAGTATGATTCCAAAAAACCACTTCCACTGGTCGTAGTAATACTCTTCCAGATTGGTCTCATGGCCCCTAAGCCCTGTAGGAAAGAGCATTCTTGCCAGCAGAAAAAGCAGAATGGGATAGATGAGGAGAAATAACACCAGCGGTAAGGTCCACACTTTCACATCGCTGGCATACTGATAACTGTACCACCACTCCTGAATGTGCAGCAGAAAGACGTTGAACACCATAACCGAATGAGCCAGGCCGGTTTTCGTATTCCTGAGATTGGAAACAATATCTGCAATACCTGTGAGTAACTGAGCGATCCCCAGCCCCAGAATCAGGGAGAAAAGAACGACAACATATTCGAAAGGCTCCATAGGCAGTTAATTGATAGGGACAATTCTATTCAACCTGGAGCAATTTATCAGCACAATCCGAGCGGTAATGCACATTGGTAGTCACCGCGACAGTTTTATAGGTCAATTCCTGAGGCTTCATTTCGTGCGAGTTTATTGACAGCCGCCTACGCGATAAATCGCGACCATGCCGCACTACCCCTCGTGAATGCTCCGCATTTCGAACCAAGCGTTTAACAGGGGTTCTCATCCCTCAAACCTCAGAGCAAAAAAAACCCAATCCGTAATCAAACGAATTGGGTTTTGGATGTGGGCGCTGAGGGATTACTCGTCCCCGACGCGATAAATCGCGACCATGCCGCACTAC